>Ga0209379_10000005_pt1 | contig 645328 bp, 577 predicted proteins | sample tdDd001_FD_187124 | JGI IMG/M metagenome (GOLD analysis project Ga0209379, IMG submission 187124) | Marine sediment microbial communities from the Atlantic coast under amendment with organic carbon and nitrate - tdDd00.1 (SPAdes)... | ecosystem: Environmental > Aquatic > Marine > Coastal >... | reverse complement strand
ATATCGAAATAAGATCGATTTTACGGCTACTTCAGGTGGAACAAGCAATCAGGATAGAACGATAACAGAAAACAAGGTAGGATTGGCTCCTAATGCAGGATTTTTATATCATTTATCAGATAGCTGGAGCTTTGATATGAATTTACGATTTACCTACATTCCTAATTTTCCGGAATCGGTTTCTGCGAAAGATGAGTATGGAGAGACCTATCAATATTTCTTAGGTTTTGATAAAATATCTCTCCCTGAATTGTCAGTAGGACTGTTCTATCGTTTTTAGAACAATCCGTGAATTTTAGCTTCTACTTTATCTACAATACTATTTAAATCTGCAGGATTGTCAAGGAAATCAATATTATCTGCATCAATAATCAGAAGGTTTCCGTGCGTGTATTCGCTAATCCATTTTTCATATCGATCATTTAGATTTTTAAGATAATCCAAACGAATGGTTTCCTCATAATCGCGACCACGTTTTTGAATCTGACTCACCAAAGTTGGGACCGACGATTTTAAATAAATTAATAAATCTGGAGCTTGAACCATTGAGCCCATCAATTTGAACAAATTGCAATAGTTTTGAAAATCACGCTCCGACATTAAGCCCATATCGTAAAGATTGGGAGCAAAAATCATTGCATCTTCGTAGATTGTACGATCTTGTACAACATTTTTACCAGAGTTACGAATTTCCATAATCTGGTTAAACCTACTTTTTAGAAAATAGATTTGAAGATTGAACGACCATCTTTGCATGTCATCATAGAAATCGTTCAAGTAAGGATTTTCATCCACATCTTCGTAATGTGCATTCCATCCGTATTGTTTGGCTAATAGTTCTGTTAATGTTGTTTTTCCGGATCCAATATTACCGGCTACTGCAATATGCATAATTGAATATTATTTGGGCGACTCAAGGTCGATAAACACATTTGTTATTTAAATAAACCGTGAAGTTGAGCATCAATTTTTGTGATTACCTCACTCATGTCTTTAGGGTTTTTAAGGAAATCAATATTATCTACATCGATAATTAAGAGTTTTCCATTAGTGTATCCGTTAATCCAGGCTTCGTAACGCTCGTTTAAGCGCTTCAAATAGTCTAAACGTATGGTTTCTTCATAATCGCGACCACGAGCCTGAATATGTTCAACCAAAGTTGGTATTGAGGCACGCAAATAAATCAATAAATCTGGTGGTTGAATTAGAGAACTCATGATGTCGAAAAGAGAAAGATAATTGTCAAAATCTCTTTTAGGCATAAGACTCATTGACTCCAAATTTGGAGCAAATATATAAGCGTCTTCGTATATTGTTCTGTCCTGAATAATGTCTTTACCAGACTCACGTAAAGCCAAAACCTGATTAAATCGACTATTTAAGAAATGGATTTGAAGGGCAAACGACCAACGTTTCATATCTTCATAAAAATCGTTCAAATACGGATTGTCATCAACATCTTCGAAATGAGCTTCCCAGCCGTAATGTTTAGCCAATAATCCAGCCAGAGTGGTCTTTCCGGCACCTATGTTTCCTGCAACTGCAATGTGCATATTTATGTTTAATTTTATTGGAAAATGCAACTAAAATTAGTAATATTTTTCGGGATATCAATCCCTTAGGATAGATGCTTGAATACAGTTTCTTTTGAATCAGAAACTTAGCTTTTTTATTGATATTGAATTTTCATTAGAGAGGTAAATTCTGTCACTGAGAATTCTTAAACTTTTAGGAGTAACATTATTGAAACGATAAATTTCGGTATCCCTTCTTGAGTATTGTTCATAACGAAAAATACCGATTGAGTTCCAATAAAATATTTCATTTTTAATGAGATTAAAATCAGTAATGTTGGGCAATAGGATTTTACGATCATATTGCCCATTTTGATCTAATTTTAAAATTCCTTTTTCGGGGAAAAGAAGATACAAATCACCATTGTATTCATAAAAATCAGTTGCGGTATGGTTAGTAAAGAATGTACTTAATAGCATACTTTCGGTCAAAATTTCACCGGTATTCGAAATTTGAATGCACTGATTATCGATTTCGTTATAGGTCCAAAATCCACCACTTTGAGAGGAACAAACCAAATCTGTTTCGTTATCCGAGAAATCGTATAAATCTATTTCATTGCCAATTTTGACAAGATTTCTATCTAAAAAAAGGATGGTGTTGAAATCCTTGTAAAAAACCAGAATTCTTAAGGGATCTGATACATCAATTGAACTTATTGCTCCCAAAGATTGATCGGAATAATTGTATAATTTATTCCCATTTGAATCAAATTTGGTCAATTCAGCCTCTTGAACTGTATAAATATAATTCAGATGATCAACCTCGAAAAAATCATGTGGTGTATTTATTTCATTGATATCCGGGTTAGGAATCAATAGTTTGAACCAAATAAGTAGAGCGATCATATTCTGATTAGAAATTTTCCTTTAAAAGTTCCTCTAAGATATCACGATTATTCGATAATCGGGGAACTTTATTTTGTCCGCCTAATTTGCCTTTAGATTTTAGCCAATTGTAGAATAAACCTTGTTTGGCAATAGTGACAATTGGTTTTTCTAAGGTGATATTTTTGTAACGTTTGGCTTCGTAATCAGAATTTAAGCTCATTAAGGCATTATCGAGAACAAAGTTGAACTCCTCTATGTTATTGGGTGCCTTTTCAAATTCAATTAGCCATTGGTGAGTTCCTTTTTGATCCTTACCCATAAAAACTGGAGCAGCAGTGTACTCTTTGATGACTGAATTTGTTTTTTCATAGGCAATTTTCATTGCTTTTTCAGCATTGTCGATAATTATCTCTTCTCCAAAAGCATTCATGTACAGCTTTGTTCGTCCCGATATTTTAAATTTAAATGGCTCTTTTGAGGTAAAATGTATTGTATCTCCAATTTGATATCTCCAAAGTCCGCCATTTGTTGTAATCAACATGGCGTAATTTTCAAAAAGTTCTACTTCTTCAAGGCTTAGTGCTTTAGGATGTTCATCATTGATTTTATCTAAAGGAATAAATTCGTAATAAATACCATAGTCGAGCATCAATAACATAGCATCATCATGTGGATTATCCTGAATGCCAAAGAATCCTTCAGAAGCATTGTAGGTTTCCAGATAATTCATATTTGAAGAGGGTAGTATTTCTTTAAACTGCTCTCTGTAAGGCGTAAAACTTACACCACCATGGACAAATAATTCAAGATTAGGCCAAATTTCGTGAATGTGATTCTTTCCAGAAACTTTTAAAATGTGTTTTAACAAAACCAAAAACCACGATGGCACGCCGGAAAGACTGGTTACATTCTCGTTGAGAGTAGCTTCCGTCATCTTTTTTAGTTTTTCTTCCCACTCATCTAAAAGAACTATCGATGTATCAGGCGTTCTTATAAAATCAGCCCAAAAAGGTAGGTTTTGAATGATGATTGCGGAAAGATCGCCGTAGTAGGAATCATTCTGAATATTGTTGATTTGATGGCTGCCACCTAAAGTTAAACCTTTACCATACAAGATACCTGTATCAGGAAATTGTGAGGTGTAAATTGCAAGAATATCTTTTCCTCCTCTAAAATGACAATCTTCTAAGGCCTCTTTACTAACAGGTATAAATTTACTTTTAGAATTTGTTGTGCCTGATGATTTTGCAAACCACTTTATTTCTGAGGGCCAAAATATATTTTGTTCTCCCTTTCTTAATCTATCAATGTAGTTTTCAATATCTTCATAAGAATGCACTGGAAGACGATTTTTAAAATCACTTAAAGTTTGGATCGATTTAAAATCATATTTTCTTCCCCATTCCGTACTAGACGCCTGATCAAGCAATTGAGTTAAAGTTTCCCTCTGAACCTCAATAGGATGATCTTTAAAGAAATCGATTTGCGATAGTCTTTTGGTATTAAACCAGCCGACAAGAGAATTAATAAAAGCCATGTTTGTAGTTTTAACTGTTCTAAATATAATTAAATTTTAAAAGGCAAATGCTTTCAAATCTGTATAAATTACTGCTATTATGTTGGTTTTTGTTATATTTGATGATCATTACATATTTTAGCTAACCCACAATGAATATACTCGACATTTTAATAGGATTACCACTTCTCTGGGCAATTTATAAAGGATTTACCAAAGGATTAATAATTGAAGTAGCTACCTTATTGGCTTTAATTCTTGGAATTTACGGAGCAATTCATTTCTCCGATTTTACAGCAGATTTTATACAAAATAAATTTGATTATCATTCTCAATATATGAAGCAGATTGCATTTGTGGTAACATTCTTATTAATTGTTATCATTTTAAATGTGTTAGGAAAAATGTTGAATACTTTGGTTGAGGCTGTTGCTTTAGGTATGATTAATCGAATACTTGGTGTAGTTTTTGGCTTGCTTAAAGGAATTATTATTTTGAGTATAGTGGTGTATTTTGTTAATTACCTGGATAAAAAGATCAACTTTATTTCGGAGGAGAAAAAGGAAAATAGTATTCTTTATCAGCCTATGGTAATGATTTCGGAAACATTGTTTGACATTTTCGATTCTGATTTTGCAGGAGCAACAGATAAGATAAAAGAAGAAGTTAAAAAGCAAGTTCCTATTGAAGTGTAATGAAGCAAACCATAAAGAAGTACCTAAACAAACTACCCAAAAGAAGAGTCAGACATTTTGAAGGATTTTGTCCCAATTGTGAATTTCCGGTTAACGGGCAATTTTGTTCAAATTGTGGTCAATCAACAAAAAGTTTTCATCGACCTTTCTGGACGGTTGTAACTGAATCTTTAGGTGATGCCTTATCATTAGATAACAGATTAATACATACTCTGTTTCCTTTATTTTTTAACCCGGGATATCTTACCCGTGAATTTATGCGAGGCAGGAGAGCCAGGTATACACCTCCTTTTCGTCTTTATTTATTTCTAACATTTTTTGCTTTTTTATTGCTTGCCTATAATCATAAGCCAGAAAGTGATATGACCAAGAATCTGTCTTTAGAAAATCAAGATGGAAACAAGTTGGATATGGTTTCTTTTCTTGAAGAAATGGTTAGTAAGAATGAGGCTGAATTAGATAGTTTGGTATCTGATACTGTGGTACAGAATCAGTTGAAAAATGGAATTATTTCTTTTAATTCAGAAAAAAGTATTGATTTATTTCAAGATTCAATTGAAAATAAAGAGGCTGAAGATAATGGGAGAGAGTTAATTGAGGATAGTAAAGTTAGAGAGTTAATCGAAATGTGGAAATTAAATCCATCTATGATGATGGATAATGCTTTCAAGAAATTGTCTCAAACCTTATTAGTAATATTACCATTGTTTGCATTGTCTTTGGCATTAATGTATCTAAGAAGAAGACGTTACATGCTTGAGCATTTGTTGATTTCTTTGAATTTTCACTCGTTTATTTTTGTATTGGTTATTGTAAGTGAATTAATATTGTTGATGAATGTATCCTATCTAAACTCTTTCGCTTTATACTTGTATTTTTTGATACCAATTCAATTGTTTTTAACCATGAAGTTTTATTACAAACAGTCGTGGATTAAGACTTTTTTCAAGTTTATTATCGTTTCCGTTATTTATAATATTTTACTTTTTACAGGCGTGATAATTAGCTTGATTGCGATGATCGCTTAAGAACCAAATTTATAGACTTGAGGAAAGAACAAATTTCTTATCTTTGTCAGTCAAAAATTAGATAAGTATATCCTAATCAGGAAAAAAATAGAACAAATGAATTTTATAGAAGAACTCCAATGGCGTGGCATGATCCACGATATGATGCCGGGAATAGAAGAACAACTTGCAAAAGAACTTACATCGGCTTATGTGGGAATTGATCCAACAGCGGATTCTTTGCATATTGGTCACCTTGTAGGTGTTATGATGTTGAAACATTTTCAGGTTGCAGGTCACAAGCCAATTGTTTTGGTGGGTGGTGCTACTGGTATGATTGGAGATCCATCAGGCAAATCTCAGGAAAGAAATTTATTGGATGAAAAAACACTTCGTCACAATCAGGAGTGTTTGCGTGCTCAGTTATCAAAATTTATGGATTTTGATTCGGATGCTGAAAATGCTGCCGAAATGGTGAACAATTACGATTGGATGAAAGATTTTTCTTTCCTTGATTTTATTCGTGATATTGGTAAGCACATTACCGTAAATTATATGATGAGTAAGGATTCTGTAAAGAAAAGATTGAGTGCTGATTCAAAATCAGGAATGTCATTTACAGAGTTTACTTACCAATTGGTTCAGGGAACTGACTTTTTGGAATTATATCGTTCTAAGAACTGTAAATTGCAAATGGGTGGTTCCGATCAGTGGGGAAATATCACAACAGGAACTGAATTAATCAGAAGAAAAGAAGGTGGTACTGCATGGGCAATTACTTGTCCATTGATTACTAAAGCTGATGGTGGAAAATTTGGTAAAACTGAATCAGGAAACATTTGGTTGGATCCAAAGCGTACTTCTCCATATAAATTTTACCAGTTTTGGTTGAATACATCAGATTCAGATGCTGAAAAGTATATTAAGATATTTACATTAATTCCAGGTGAAGAGATCGCAGCTTTAGTTGAAGAGCACAAGGAAGCTCCTCATTTGAGAAAACTTCAACAGCGATTGGCTAAAGAGGTAACTATCATGATTCACTCCGAAGAGGATTACAATACAGCTGTAGAAGCTTCTCAAATTCTATTTGGGAAAGCCACTGCTGATGCTTTAAGAAAACTTGATGAGGATACATTCCTATCTGTTTTTGAAGGTGTTCCTCAGTTTCAGGTTGCAAAATCAGAATTTGAAGCGGGTGTAGATATTGTAGAACTTTTAGCTGTTAAAGCTGAAGTGTTTCCATCGAAAGGAGAATTGAGAAGATTGTTTAAGGGTAATGCGATAAGTATCAATAAGGAAAAGGTACAAAATGCTGAAATGGAAATTACCACAGAACAGCTAATAGCAGATAAATATCTTCTTGTTCAAAAAGGGAAAAAGAATTATTTTCTGATAGTAGCTTGTTAATTTGCTGTTTATCTCTTAATTTTAGAAGATATTGTCAAGTATAAAACCAAATCATAACCAAAAAGAAAAACTATGAAAATTTTAAAGTACGCCTTGATTGTATTATTCTCTGCCGGAATGATGAGCTGTGGTGGCGGCGGGAGTGATGATCCTGTCGATGAAAAAAAACCAGAGGCTAATATAACAAGTTCAGCTGAAGTTAATGCGGGAGAGAACTATGTTGTTTCTTTTACTGCTAGTGATGATATGGAATTGGAATCTTACAGAGTTCAAATTACATTTCTTAACGCAACAGGAATGTCTACAAAAAGTTATTTGGATTTTAGTTTTGATTCAAATGTTGATTTAGATGCTAATGGAAATGCAACTCCAAGTATTGACGGCAAAAAAACTGCAAGCGTTAGTTTTCCAGTTGCTACAGATTTTGGAAATAATTCTGTAGCTAAAAAAGGTATGTATAAGTTAGCAATAACTCTTATAGATGCTTCAGGAAAATCAAATTCTGTTGACAAAACATTCCAAATTAAATAATCTGGATTTAGAATATATTGAAAAGGATCGGTTAGCCGATCCTTTTTTTTATGCTTTAAATTCTATGCCAAATAGTGAAATGTCATCAACTACAGCTTTATTTTTCTTTCCTAAATCGATATGCTTTCGCAATTCTAAGAATGTATTTTGAAGTGTTTTATCAGTTGAGAATAGGTTTTTTATGAATTGAACAGCAACTTCCATTTTTTCACCTTGTTCCAATTCAACCAAACCATCGGTATAGCAAAGTAATTTAGAATGATCATTAATTACTGTTTCGCCAACGGTTATTAGTGGAATTTCATCGAGCATGCCCAAGCCAATACAACCTTTTTTTAGTAAAGTTGTTTCTTTTGTTTTGTAGTTATACAAAATAGGAGGATGATGACTAGCATTTACATACCTGAGCTTGCGAGTTGTAAAATTGTATACACCTATAAAGAAAGTTAGAAATTTCTCATCGCTAGAGTTGTCGCATACTTTTTCATTCAACTTTGTCATTAGTTCATCCAGTGGGATTTCCGGGTTAAAAAGAGCACGTAATGTTGCCTGAAAGTTCGACATGATTAATGCTGCAGGAATACCTTTTCCCGAAACATCTCCAATACAGAAACCTAATTCCTGATCGTTGAAATTTATGAAATCGTAATAATCTCCGCCAATTTCAAAATGAGGTTGATAAAATCCCTGGGTACTTACATATTCGTTTTGAGGCAGTGAATTTTGATTTGGAATAAGTAAATTTTGAATTTTAGAAGCCAGTTCCATTTCCTTTTTTAGAGCCTCCTGAGCAAGCAATTGCTTATACATGCGTTTGTTCTCCATCGCAACAATTATAATGTTGGAGATGGTTTGAATAAAGTTGAGATGCTTAATTGCAGGACTCATTCCTTCCATCTCTTCATCTAAATCTCCAATAAGGATATAGGCTAAAACCGAATTTTTGTGATATACCGGAATTAGGAAATCAAAACTTCGTAAATGATTAGGAAAATCATTAGATATGTAGGTAATTTCGGAATGACAGCTTAAATCTCTCTCTATTTTTATTTGATTGATAAGATCGTTTGAAATTCCGGAAATTAATAGTTTTTCCCATTTTGAATTGAATTTGAAAACTACAATTTTCCCAATCTTTAACTCTTCAAATAATATTTTTTCGTATTGTGTAAGAAGTTCTTCAACGGATAAATTCTCATTTATGGCTTGAGTGATTTTTAAAATGAGATTTAGTTTGAATTTACTATTAACGGCTTGTTGCTTAATCACTGTAGTGGGATTTAGGGATTCAGGTTTTAGCTAATTTAGTAAATATCGATTCATCAGGCAATTGCTTAGGTAGGAATAAAAAAAGGATTCCACTAAGAATCCTTTTTTTATGATGAGTTTACCAATATTAAGCTTTTACACGCTCAACATAGCTGTGATCACGAGTATCAACTTTAATAATATCGCCAGTATTAATGAATAATGGAACCATAATGGTTGCACCTGTCTCAATAGTAGCTTGTTTTAATGAGTTCGTTGATGAAGTATCACCGCGTAAACCTGGCTCAGTATATGTAATTTCCATAGTTACGTGAGCAGGAAGTTCAACGTATAATGGAGTTTCAGTATCTGCATGAAAAACAGCTTCAACATTATCACCTTCTTTTAACAAATCAGGAGCGTTGAATAGACTTTCTTCTAGAGCAACTTGCTCATAAGTTTCAGTATGCATTAGGTTATAACCCATGTCATCTTTATATAGAAACTGATGAGGACGTCTTTCAATTCTTGCAACATCAACCTTTACACCTGAGTTGAAAGTATTGTCAATTATCTTTCCAGTTCTTACATTCTTCAATTTTGTTCTAACAAAAGCAGGACCTTTACCTGGTTTTACATGTTGGAATTGAATAATTGTATATAAATCTTCTTTAAAATGAATACACAATCCATTTTTAAAATCTGCAGTACTTGCCATGATATAATGAATTAATTTTTATAATCGATTTCAATATTCTTACCTAAGAGCTAATAGATCTTAAGTTTTGCAAAAGTAATTGAAACAATTAAGATTCTAAAATATAATCCGTTTTTGTTTGAAAAAGACAGTACTAGGAGAAAAAAGGTTCTATTTATTGATTAAAGTATTGAGTGAGAAATCAGAAAAATTTGTCAAATCGCAGCGTAATGATCCTAAAAAAAGATCGAACTGAACACGTACTGGAATCTTATTGGCATCAGCAGAAACCCATATTTTCATATCATCTTCATCCTTAAAAGCACGCCCGGTTTCAACAATTGGGATAAACTTGTAACACTTAATATCACCAATTTTACTTTTAATTGTTTCGTAACCCATAAAGCGAAATTGCAAAAGGAATTCTTCATCTGCAAAATAGGTTTGAATCTTAATTACCTGACCTTCTACCAAATCTTTATTGAAATAATAGGCACGAGCATAGTAAAAAGCAGAAAGAATATCGTGTATTCCTTCAGGAACGGGTTTTGTTCCCGTCCGTTGACTGGTTATTTCATTTTTTTCTCTATCGAAAGTAACCTCATTGTATCTCTTATAACTGCCTTCTCGGATATCTCGAATAGCTTTATAGGGCAATAGAGTTTCTTTTTTAAAATAGCTCTGATAGCTATCTTTTACTTTGTAAAGAGAATTAAAAAATCCAACAGTTTTTCCAGTTAATGTTGCATGAAAGACTTCCTGATTATTGTGTGTCTCAGTTTTTAGTTTAAGACTGGCTTTTCCACCTCTAATTATTCCATAATGAATAACATATTTAAGATGCTCTCCTTTATTTGATGATTTTATTGGTAATTCAGCAAAAGAGGAATTACTTAAAAAAAGTACTGAAATAATAATGAGGAAAAATCTTATCATACATTTGTTTTTAGTTCTTACTTAAAGATATTCTTTTTAGGAGTTGTTGCTACGAAATCTTTCAAATAAAAAGGTTCAAAATAGGCAACATCTTCCAATTCTTTGTTATTGTATTTTTGCTCGGCAAGCTCCACCATGCCTACAGCAGTTGTTGTAATATTGTCAAGAAAGATGCCAGAGTCACTTTTAATTACCTCTTTGCATTTCTCTGAGCCATCTCCAAAGAAAACAATCTCGCGATTACTTAGTTCATCTGAAAATGAGTTTTCGTCAATAATATCTGCTGAAATATCTTTTACTTGTTCTGTTTTTGAATTGTAGAAAGAAGTATAAACTTCCATTCTGCGTGCATCAATCATTGGACAGTAATAAGCTTGTTCAGGATCTTTTAGTACACTTTTTAGATTATTGGTTTCTTGCAAGGCTTTGGTCAGAGCCTCTAATGTACTAACTGCAATTAAAGGAATATTTGATCCAAAACATATGCCCTTGGCAGTTGAAACGCCAATTCGTAATCCAGTGTAGGAACCAGGACCCATGCTAACTGCAACTCCATCTAAATCGGCTGTTGTTAAGCCATTTTCCTTCAAAATGTTTTCAATAAATATGGTAAGATGACTCGCATGTTTCATACCTTCTTTATTCTCCTTAAGAGCCAAAAGTTTACCATCTTTTCCCAATGCAACCGAACATACTGCTGTTGATGTTTCTATATTTAAAAGTAATGCCATGTTTCAAAATTTAAAATCATTGCAAAATAAATGATAAAAAAGGAAAAGTGAATGAATCGCATCAATAAATTGCACTTTAGTTTGTTAGATAATGCTTTGAACTATTTGTTTTAAGTATTGCTTCTATATTTAAGACAATTTACATTTACTATACACGTATTCATAAATAAAAAAACTCTCAACCAATAATGGTCGAGAGTTTCCCGAATTGTTATTTGTAAACTTGATTATAATTTAATTTCTATGCCGTTGTAAAAGTCAAGAATTTTGGTTCGAAAGATATAGTCATATTTCGCTTGTAATAAATTCGACTTTGCTTCGAAAAGATTATTTTTCTCCTGGTTGTAATCAACCGAGTTAACCAATCCTAAGTTAAATTTCTCTTCAGTGTAACGAAAAGCCTCTTCGGTTGAAGATACAGCCGTTTCACTTGAGAAATATTTGTTCATAGCCGCTCTAGCATTGGCATGTGCCTGCTGAATTTCTTTTCGAAGAATATTTTTCGAATTCTCCATATTCAGTTTATAGCGGTTGATGTTAATCTTTGCATTAGAAATATTTCTATTTACCGTTCCACCATTAAAAATTGGAATGTTAAGATTGAATCCAAAACTCTTGCGTTCAAATAATTTTAACTGATCGCGAAGTTTCATTTCATGTCGGATAATATTTGGTTGACCAAATTCATCAAATCCATCAGTTTCAGATTGTCTGTCACTGTAACTTGATCCCCAATAACCAGACATAGATAGAGATGGAGCTCTTTGACCTTTCGCAATTATTAAACCTTTTTCAGAGCTTTGAAGACGAAATTTAGCTGCTTTCATTTCTGGACGAAATTCAAGTGCATTAATGAATACCGACTCAGGATCAACCATTGAACGAGTCGCATTTAATACGGGTAATTCAGGTGTTTCTATATCGAAGACAGCAGGATTTTCAAGATCTAGTAGTTGCACTAAATCAAGTAAAGCCAAATCTAAGCTATTAGAAGTGTTAACAACTTCAAGCTCTTCTCGAGCAGCCTGTGCAGTTTGCTCCATTAAAGTTCCTTTTGGAAGTGTTCCTGCTTCTACAAGCACTTCAGTTCTTTTAATCTGCAACTTAGTAACCTTTAATTTCTCTTGAGCTACTTGTAACAATTCTTTATTGAATAGAATATTTAAGTATGAAGAAGTAATGTTTAATGCTAAATCCTCTTTTGCTTTTTCTACATCCTGAAGACTCGCTTTTAGGTCTAGCTCATTTCGTTTAATTGTATTGTATTTCTGAAACCCTTCGAATAATGTAACACTAGAAGATAAGTTTAATGATCCAGTTTTACTATTCTGACTAATATAAGTATTATCTGGAGCTAAAGATCGTCCATAGTTAAAGTTGTACCCAGTACTACCATTAAGATTTGGTAGTAAGTTAAACTTGGATTGTTTTGTATTGTTCGTTTGAACTTCAGCATCTAATTTACGAAGTTGAAGATCTATATTGTGTTCTTTAGCGTAGTTGATGCATTTCTCCAAATTCCACTTTTCTTGAGCTGTTAGTGTGGTAAGGGTTAATGCTATTGCAACAAGCGTAAATAAAGTTTTTTTCATCTTAATTATATTTCTGTTTGTTGATCCGGTAAACGGTTTCCAATTTCAAAAGCAATATTTCTATGATAAAATTGAGCATTAATTAATAGTAATGCAAAATAGAATTAGTTATTCTGTTCTTTTATCATTTCCGACTTCTTTTTCTTTTCACCTTTTAGTTTATCATCCTTTGTGATACCTTCCAATACTTCTATATTGATACCGTCTGATAAACCCGTTTTGATGAATCGTTCTTCGAATTTCTGAGGAGCAGTTTCTACCTCAACAAATGTTGAATCGTTCTTGAACTCAAGTAAGCTCTCATTTACCGCAAGTACTTTTTCTCTTTTGTCAAGTACAATTTCTGCATTAGCACTGTAACCAGAACGAATAAAATACTTTTCGTTTAGCAGAACTGAAGCTTTAATTTCGAACTGAATGGCACCGTTTTCTTCAACACCTTTAGGTGAAATATATTCCAGGTGAGCGTCAAATTTCACATCATCAATAGCACCAATGGTTAGTTTTAAATTCATCCCCTGAGTAATTTTCCCAACTTCAGTTTCATCAACTTTTCCCTGGAAAATCATTTCACCCATATCCGCAACAATTGCAACAGTAGTACCATCGTTAAAAGTATTACTCTGAATAACAGAATTTCCTTCTTTGATAGGAATGTCAAGAATCATACCTTCAATAGTAGAGCGAATGATTGTGTTTGTTGCGTTTGCTGAGCTTTTGGTAACACCTTCTTTAATCAACTGCAAATTGTCTTTTGCTGATTGAAGTTCTTCGCGTGAATTGCGATACGAAAGCTGTGTTTTTTGAAAATCAGATTCTGAGATTACTTTTTTATCGTATAAAGCTTTATCTCTATTGTAATTAATTTCGGAATCTTCAAAGTTAATTTGAGCAACATTAACTCTTGATTCTGCGCTATTTAAATTAATCATATCTGGGATAATCTTAATTTTGGCAATAGGATCACCTTTTTTAAGCATCTCACCAGCTTCTACATATAGCTTTTCTATAATTCCCGAAACTCCTTGAGGTTTAATCTCAATTTCTTTTCTTGGTACTACGGATCCTGTAGCAACTGTCTTTTTGACAATGTCAGTAATTTCAGGTGATTTTGTGTTATACACAATAGGCTTCTCTTGCGATTTTGTATATAGGAAGAATATTGTTCCTAAAAAGAGAGCAATCAAGAGTACTACGACAACAATTCTTATAACTTTTTTCATGATTAGTATTATTTTCGAATTATGACTATTTATTATTCGTATCTCAAAGCATCAACGGGTTTAATTTTAATGGCTCTTTGAGCTGGCAGCAGACCAGCCAATACACCAAAAAATACTAAAACACCAAGTGCTATTAAAGCAACATTAATATCAACAAAAGGATTAAGTATTGGTGAATCAGGACTACCTTCGGTCACTTTTCCAATTCCTTCCACTATTACCACTCCAATTACCAATCCCCAAAAGCCTGCAAAAGTTGTTAAGAAAACCGATTCGTTAATTATCTGTCCCACAACAGAAAGAGGTCTGGCGCCAATTGCACGTTTTATTCCCAACTCTTTGGTTCGTTCTTTTACTACCACGTGCATAATATTACTTACTCCAATTACACCGGTAAGCAATACACCGAAACCAATCACCCAAAACAAAAATCCAATACTATTTAAAAGACCAAATATTTTATTGAATAATCTGGCAATGTTTATGTTTCCAATTGCTTGTTTGTCATCTGGATGGATTGAATGTCTGCGAGCTAAGATTTCAAATATTTTATCTTGCAATTTTGCAACCGATTCGCCAACATGCGCCGTGGCTATAAACGAATAGAACTTATCTCCATAATTGTATAGCTGTTGTACTGTGGTAAAAGGCATTTGAATTACGTCATCACGATTTCCCATATTACGACTTAAAGGTTTTACAGTACCAATAATTTTAAAATAGATACCATTCACTTTAAGATATTGCCCAACAGGATCTTCATCTTCTTCAAACATCAATTCCTGAACACGAGGACCAATTGTAATTACTTTTCGAAATTCTTTTAGGTCATTTTCATTAATAAACCTGCCACTGGTAACATCTACAGGATTTACTTTATTCATTTCAGGAGAAGTTCCTTTTATTCTGAAATTGCCTTTCTTGTCATCTCTAAATGTATTGTGTGTTGCATTTCCACTCCAACCACTAATATCAGGAGCAATGTGTTCCAATTCAGGTATAGATCTTTTTAATGCTATTATATCGTCATTTGTAAAACGATAAAATCTATTTCGTGGTAATCCTTTATAGGCTTTTGTAGTTCGCTCTACCCAAAATGCGGTTGAGTTGGTAGCAAAATTACCAAGAGAAGATTGAATGTTATTTTGAAATCCTCTACCTATTCCCAAAAGGGTTACTAAAATAAGAATACCAAACATTACTCCCAATCCGGTAAGTATGGTTCTTAATTTATTCTTTTTAAGTGCGGCAGTAATTTCTTGCCATTTATCTAAATCGAACATTGTAGGTCGTTTAATTAGTCTTTTTGTTATTCGTCTCTTAAAGCTTCAATTGGTCTAATGGCAGCCGCCTTTCTCGCTGGGAAAAATCCGGCTAAAGCTCCAGTTATTACTAGAACAATGGTTGCTCCTACGGCAATACCTAAATCAACTTGAGGATTTAAAAAGTAGATTGCAGCAGGTGGATAAAGTTTATATACTATGTCGAATTGAGTAATGAATTCAAGTAAGCCTACACCTGCTATTAATCCAATGTAACCAGAAGCGGCAGTAATAAAGATGGCTTCCATTAGTACAAGTCCAACCACAGATCCAGGTGATGCTCCAATAGCTTTTCTAATGCCAATTTCTTTGGTTCGTTCACGAACAACTATCATCATGATATTAAAAACTCCAATTACACCAAGAATAATTGTGAATGTTCCAATCACCCATACAAACATCTCAATAGCACTAAAAATACCAGCGAAGGTTTTTGAATTTTCAATATTGTTTTGAATCCAAAGAGCATTTTTATCTTCTCGGCTAAAATTGTGGCGAGCAGCCATTTGATAGGTGATGAATTTCTCAATATCCTTACTTTCTTCAACAGAAACATCATTTAAAGTAAAAGAGATTCTCTGAAGTTTATCATCATTGTTGAATATTTTTTGGGCAACAGTAATCGGAATGTAAATATCTCTGGAATTATCATCGAAACTCGATTGTTGAAAAACACCAATTACTTTAAATTTGATATTATTAATGTTGATTAATTTATTCAGAGGTTCTTCTTTTGGGAAAAGGACTTCAGCAACTACATCTTGAATTGCAACAACTTTTCTACTCTCTTTTATATCTTTCTGATTTAAATAGCGACCTTTTACGATCTCAAAATTCTTTATTTTTTTATAGGTATCGTGAACGGGTGAAACATTAAAGTTTCCAAAATTATTTTTGTAAGAAATTACTTCAGCGCCAGGAATGTAGGACATTGCAGAAATAACATCCAGTTTGTCAATTGATTTTTTAAGGCTTAAATAATCATCATTCACCATGCGGATTCTTTTTCCTTCAGGTGTTCCTTTGTATGCTTTAGTGGTTCTACCACCATAAATCTGCATACTGTTTGTAGCATCTTGAGCAAAAACGGAAGTCATACCATTTCGAAGACCTCTTCCAGCTCCTAAAAGAAAAATCAACATGAAAATTCCGGTTGCTACCGAAAAACCAGTCAAAACAGTTCTGGTTTTATTTTTTCTGATGGTACTAAATATTTCGTGCCATTTATCTCTGTCGAACATAGCTTGATATTAGGGTTGGGTTAGGCTTCCTGATGAGGAGCTTTTACCGTTTCGGTATTGTTAATTTCGTTATTGTCAATAATTGATTCTATTCGACCATCTTTAAGGTTAATGATTCTATCAGTCATGTGAGCAATATCGTTTTCGTGGGTTACAATAATAACCGTAATGCCCGATTGATTGATCTCTTTTAGCAAATCCATTACTTCAATAGATGTTGCAGAATCTAATGCTCCAGTAGGCTCATCAGCCAAAATAATTTTTGGTTTGGTTATCATTGCACGAGAAATGGCAACTCTTTGCTTTTGTCCACCCGACATTTCATTTGGCATATGATGCGCCCACTCTTTCAAACCCATTTTGTCCAAATATTCAAGAGCCAAATTGTTTCGTTTTTTACGAGCAACTTTCTGGTAATAAAGTGGAAGAGCTACGTTCTCCATTGCATTTTTAAAAGAAATCAGATTAAACGACTGAAAAACAAACCCAAGAAGATTATTTCGAAGCTTAGCTGCTTTCGTTTCGCTCATGGATTTGATTTCTTCATTGTTTAGTACATAAACTCCTTCATCATGGTTATCGAGTAAACCAAGAATATTTAAAAGAGTTGATTTACCAGAACCTGAAGATCCCATGATAGAAACCAATTCACCTTCTTTAATGTGTAAATCGATTCCTTTGAGAACATGTAGTTTATTCGTTCCCGTAATGTACGATTTATGAATGTTTTGTAATCGGATCATAATATAGTCGTATTTTAAATCTGTATACAATATTAATCTTATGCCTGTTCATCTCAAATTTATTTAGATCAACACGTTTAATTATCGACAAACCTGTAATAAAAACAGATAAGGTCGATTATAAGCCATAAAATTACCAAAGAAAATCTTCACCCCAATTGTGTATTGTTAATTTCAATTGTTGTGCCATATATATAAATCCTCAGTATTTCAGCGTGTTAAGGGTTTTTGTTTTGTGATTTAAAGTTTAAATGTGTACGCTGATAATACATCTAATGTACGATAGTGAACAATCAGTTCTCTGTTTATGTGAATAGTAATAGTATTTAAGATTCTGATTATTAGTTCTTATCTAGGAATGGTATTTTTACTTTGATTGTTTGAGATGTTAATAATTCCTAAAGCAGAACTTCCGCCTTAAATTTTAATGTATTTTTATCCTTTCTAAAAAAGAATTGCTTTGTTTAAAGCAGTTGTGAATATTATTTTGTGACTATGAATTGGACTAAATTACTTTCTACAAAAAGATTCGGACAAGAAGAAAAACACTCCCCAGTAGGAGAGGATGTAAGAACTCAATTTCAGAGGGATTACGATAGGTTGATTTTTTCATCCCCATTCCGACGCCTACAAAATAAAACACAGGTTTTTCCTCTTCCAGGAAGTATATTTGTTCACAATAGGTTAACTCATAGTCTAGAGGTGTCTAGTGTTGGAAGATCTTTAGGAAATTCTTTAGCCGAAAAATTGATTGAGAAAAAGATAGTAAACAGTAATAGTGGAATAAGCGAAATTGGTAGCATTGTAGCCGCAGCTTGTTTGGCTCATGATTTAGGAAATCCACCGTTCGGACATTCAGGAGAGAAGGCTCTGTCTCATTATTTCGAGAAAGGAAGAGGGAGTGAGTTAAAAGAAAAATTTACGGAGAAAGAGTGGTTTGATTTGACAAATTTTGAAGGAAATGCAAACGCTTTACGTTTATTGACTCATGCATTTAAGGGAAGAAGAAAAGGAGGATTTGCACTTACTTACTCAACCATAGCTTCAATTGTAAAATATCCATGGGAATCGGATAAAATTCCTGTAGTTGGAAAATCGAAATATGGATTCTTTCAAACCGAAAAGGAAGATTATTATAAAGTTGCCAAGGAGTTAAAAATACCGGAAATATCGGAAGGAATATTTGCGCGTTTTCCTCTTGTTTATTTGGTTGAAGCAGCGGATGACATTTGTTATCAAATTATGGATATTGAGGATGCGCATAAATTAAACATTTTAGGCACAGAAGAAACTAAAGAACTTCTTTTGAGTTTTTATCATCCTGTAAAAGATAAAGTGGCAATTCAAAAAATTAATGAAACCTGCATTGAGGTTAGCGATATTAATGAGCAAATTGCCTACATAAGAGCTGGTGTTATTGGAAAAATGATTGGTGAATGCGTGAATGTATTTATTGAAAATTATGCAGAAATATTAAATGGAAGTTTCAAAGGTTCTTTGATTAAGAAAAGCGGTGAGACTTGCTTAGCTGCATATAAAAATTGCACAAATGTTGCTGTAAAGAGAATTTACAGGCATCGTTCGGTAATTGAGATTGAATTGGCTGGGTATAAAATTTTAGGAACTTTATTAGAGGAATTTGTTTCTGCAGTTATGGATCCGAATGATTTTTATTCTAAGAATCTACTGTCTCTTATTCCGGAACAGTACGAAATAAAAGGAGAATCGAATTACGAAAAAGTGATGTCTGTAATGGATTTTGTGTCAGGAATGACAGATGTTTTTGCCTTGGATTTGTATCGAAAAATTAAAGGGATTGAACTTCCAGGTATTAGTTGATAAAATAGAATTATGAAAAGATTAATATATACTGTAATTGCACTACTGTGTGCATATTCAACTGTTTTGGCTCAAGCCGAATGGGAAACAATAAGTTCGGAAAAGTCTAAAATTAGCTTTACAATGCCTGAACAACCCATTGTTCAAAGTAAACAACTTAGTTCTATAGAGATAGAAGTGTTTAGCTATAAAGACGCTGTTAGTGTTTTTGGTGTAGTTGCATCTGATTTTTCAAAATTAGGTCTTGACTTTACTTACTCCGATCCTACAGAATATTATGAGGAGATGAAAGAGGGAAGTTTGGTTACCGGCGATGCTATTTTAATTTCGGAGCAGGCTGTTGCTTATCAAAAAATGTTGGGTAAAGAAATTACATATACTCAAATGGTTGGGCGACATGAATATACCTATTATAAACGTTTTTTCTTCAGAGGGAAATACATTTATCAGATCGCCATTGGTGGACCATCAAGAATGAAGAGTATCTTACTTGATAAGAAGAATTTGTATTTTAATTCACTCGTATTTTTCGATTGATAATTGATAAATTTCACGTATTCATGATCTAAAATTACGTAATTGTAAACTCATATTACGTAATCAATAAATACAACATAACACTATTGAATATTACTCGTATTCCTAGTAAATTTAGATTAATAAAAAACAATAAATTTTAGGGGATATGAAACTGTTTAAAAGAATTAAGGAGCTATTTTTTACCGAAGATGACGATTTTGTGGTAGTTGATCTTACAACTAAAATGATTCAGTCGATGAATATGAGAGACTGGAATCGAATCAAAAACAAGAAGAATTTTATGGTGATAAAGTAAGTTAGCTTATCACATATCTAATAAATTAGTTGAACACAATATCAATATTTTGTGTTGATTAAGGAATCTACACCTTTAATAGTTTAAGGTTTGAACAATTTTTGAAGTAATAGATTTTCATTTCTGCGAACTGTGTTTTTTCAAGCCTTTAATAACAATATTTCCTGTTCCTTTTGGATTGCAAGGGTGCTGAAATGCTCTTTGGCTTAATTTTTCGTCTGTGATAATTTTGTAGAACTGATCAATATACTTTAGAGTATTTTTTTTGTAAGTTTTATCGAGTAAAAGATCAGTCTGGTACAAATTGTAAATGTCACTTTTTAACCTGATAAAATGCTCTAAAATTGGTTGAAACTCTTTCATGTTTTTGATGCAGTATCCTCTAAATAATCTTTCCCTTACCGATTTTAATTGAAGTGCTTCCGCTGGCATTGCATAAAAAGTATTTACTATGCCAGACATATCAAAGTCGTAAGGAATAGGAATTAAATCTGTAGTGTTTAAATTGCCAATTAGTTTGATGTTGTGCAGATATTGAATCGACCAATCGGTGTTGCCAATTAAGAATTGAAAGACTGCCATTTTCAAAAACAGCTCCCGATCTGTTTTCATTGGATTTACATGGAGTGTTTTTACTAGATTAGACTTGTTTCTTTCAGCCATAAATTTCGGACTCTCCAATAAAATTCCATATTCAGATTTTGTTCTTTTTCCTTTTTTTGTGTCTTCAAAACAGAGTTTAACCAATCTTGCTTTAAAGTGATATGGTGAAATGAATTGATACAGTTTGTACACCATGTATTCACGTAAAATGTACTGTTCACTTTTACAGGAGGTAACCAATTTTAGTTTATTTTGACCATAAAATAGAGAATTTTTATGCTTTGGAATTGTGTCAAAGTTAAGCAGTAGAGGAGGTGTAAAGCAGTTTTCTCTTAATTTTCGATAATGACCGCGGGTTTTAACGCGAATTTTTAGGTGGAATGTACTGTCGTTTCTCTGGTAAGAAAATCGGATGGGGTGATAATTTGCATTCTCTCCCCGATCTTTAAATAGCTCACGAATTTCTCCTTGTAAACAGATCTGAAGAATTTCATCATCTTCAAATAATTCTTGCCTTAGGCAAGAACTCTTCGATAAGGAATCATGGGCTTGTGCGATACATGAACCAGTATAAAAGCAGACAGTGATGAAGATGAGGATTATTCTCATTTTGTAGGACTTATTTTTTAAATCTTAATCGCGTAGAAAATATTCATCAATAATTTCGAGAGTATCTGGATTTTTCACCCGTACTTTAATTGTTTTGCCATCAATATCGATTAATACCAAGGCATTTTGAGTGGAGAAATTTCTCACATTGTCTGACCATGGGGTTTTTTCCTGTGCATAGTATGGAGCTCCTGCAGCACCATTGTTTATTTGGTAAAAAGTACGAGATAATTTAACCTTTTCGTGAGGGTAGTCTTCAGGGTATCGCAACATTGTATCATTAATGGTGAGCAGATTGTAATTGTGCTCATCGCCACTTAAAATAGCCACCGTTTTTTTGCTTTTATTTACAATCACATTCAATAGCTCATCTCGTCTTTCAATGATTCCTTTTCTGCAGGCTTTCCCATTTACTACGGCTCTAAATCGGTTATCACCATTATACCACATATCATCTTTTACATGACCTCCGTTTGGGAAAAATGGTGTGTGAATGGTGATGAAAACATGGTCGATATTTTTATTTTTTTCCAACTGTTTTAAGGTTTTTTGTAGCCATTTTAATTGATTATCCATGATATAAGCATGCAGATTTCCACTGCTCACATTTAATCCACTTGGAGCATAAAAATAATCGGAGTTTAGGGCTACTATAGCTACATTATCGTAGGTATACCAATACACCGATTCTTTGTATGATGGAAAGTCCTGTTTGTTTGGATCTGGATCGTAAGTAGAACCATCTTCGCTGTTTGGTCCATTTTCAGGTAGTACAAAATTATCCTGAAAAAGAGATTCCGAAGATTCATTTTCGAATGGGAAATGATCGATGTAGTAGGAGTGTCCACTTATAGTATCTCTAAAAATGTAATTGTAAGCTTCGTGATTACCAAATCCTGGTACAATAGGCATGTGATGCCAAAAAGGTTCTACCGCATGTTTCCAATTGGCATATTCAAGGTTCATTCGTTCACGACTGTTCTCATATCCATTAATTAAATCACCTGTAAATTGGATAAATTTGGCATCTTCGGCTCTGGCAAGAGCGGCAATCTTTTTAATGATATAGGCATTTGTACCAAACAAATTTCTTTCACCACCACCTTGACCAGCTCTTGAGTCACTACCATAAGCAAAAGTAAATGCTTTGCGAGTACCTGGTTGTGGAGCCGTTTCAAAAGAAAAATCGTATTCAAAATCGTCAACATGTAAGGTATATTGATATTTGGTATCGGCATTTAAATTATCTATTTCAATCTCGTGAACATACTTTGCCTTCTTGTCTCTGTAGTTCTTACCATTAATGCTAATGTGGGCTTTGGTTTCTTTCGATGTAATAAATGAAATAACAGCTCCCTTATGAGACAATTGATTTACAAAAGGTCCTTCAATTACAGTAGGGGCAACTTCGAATTTGTTGTCTTTGTAGGTAAAAGCAACTTTGCCATCGTACATTATGGAACCTCGTTTGGTTACAATTCGATAGCCCAGTACACCTTTACCGGTTTTTTCCCAATTGATCATGTCGTACTTGCCCGAGAGATTTCTTTTAATCGGAATGTTACTTACTCCGTTCTTAACACGTGAGCTTTCACGAAAATAAACCGGTTGCGGATAGCTTCCATCCTTATAATTAATAAATCCGTAAAATAAAGTTCCATTCAATTCCGGAAATTTAAAATCGAAATTTATCCCTTCACTTGTGCCAATTGCAGCTTTGTACAAATCTTCGAACCGGAACTGATCTTTAGGATCGGATGCATATATTTTTCTATCCTCCAATTGCAAGAAAACGCCCTTTTCATCTGAGTCAATATTACTATAAACTGCGGGCACTTTTTGTGCCGTGGCAGATATAAGTATTGCAAAAAGTAGTACAAGAGTATTTAGTATCTTCATATTGTATTCTTATTTAAAATGATTCCATTAAAGATACAATATGAATTTGATTGATGCAGATTTTTTTGAAGATATGAGAATAGAAAAGAGAACCCCAGATATTCTGTTGCTTCGCTTTAGAAGAAATCAGTTGGTGTTTAATGTATCGTTTTGATTTAAGATTTATTTTAAGCCCCATATATTGCTCCATCCACTGTTCCAGTTTGGCTACAATTTCAAATCGATCTTTAGATCTAAACACTTCAGTATTTTCCCAATCCAATTCGTCACCCATAGGTTTTACCAATTCGAGTTTGTATTCACCATTAATGTACCCATCAGGATAATATCCAAGATCTATAAGTATATGCCCTTTATTAATTACTGGATGTCCGTTGTGTATGTCGGTTTTTACGATTTGTAGAAGATCTTGTGTAAAATAGCTATTGTTTTTTAAAAATTCACTATCCGAATTTTCATCGATAATAGGGTCTACATCGTAAAACTGATTGTGTGTTACTGCCCAATGGTTTGGGATTCTTAGCGGCATTAGTTTGCTCATAATTTATTTGCTTTCTAGTCGGTCTATAATTTTAAGTAGTTTTTCTCTATTCTTAGCGGATTTTATAAAACCGGGTAGTTTCTCTACCAAGGTAAAGAACTCTCTGTCGTTACGTTCTCGCAATCCAGCACCTATGTACTGTTTCATATAAGCCAAATGCTCATAGTTGTGCGCCCAGAATCTTTCATTTTTAAATGATGCTTGCAACCAGATTTCACAATCAAAATAATAGTCATGGGTTAAACTGTAACTTTTATACTCAGTCTTAACAGGTTTGTTTGTGAAATAATGACAGGAAGAACAGCTAAGCTGCGCACTTTCTGGCTCAACCGTTTTTCGAACTATGGCTTTCCCTTTACATTTTGGGCAAACAACTAATATTTTATCGGAAAAGGCGTCTAATGTTAAGTTTTCGTCTTTAAATCGGGAAGGATTAGTCATTGGTTAAGTATTAGCTGGAGTATTTAAAGTAAAAAAGCGAATCACTATTTCCTTTTCTGAGATTCGCTTTTAATAATTCATTCAGGTTTTATTTCTATATTTTTCAATTAATTTTTTAAAACTACGATGTTCACGAATATTGTCGAAATCTGCATCAAAATCTATGTGCTTAAATTTATAATAGCCAAGTTTTAAACATACTTCTAAATGTTTGATTGCTTCTTTTCTATTGTTTAGCCAACTATAAAGGCAAGCATAATCGTAATGAAGCGATTTTTTTACGTTATTGTTATCAGCTTTTTTTTCAAGTGATTCCATAAGATTAAATGCCTTTTCGTTAAATCCCATGTGAAGATAGGCATAAGCAGTAAAAGAGCTTTTATCTTCTTTTTCTAGTTCTATGGTTTTATTGAAATATTTTTTTGCTAAAGTCATATCTCCATTCTTATAATACGATTTGGCAAGGAAATAATTTATGTGAATATCGGTAGGATTGAGTTTTAGTGCAATTTTAAAATATTTAGTTGCTAAACTATATTCCCTTCTTAAAAAATGCACATAAGCTAGATGATAATTAGAATAAGAATGATCAGTCTTGATACTTATGGCTTTTTTAAGATATTCATATGCTTTAGTATATTCATCAATATTGGCATAGGAATATCCTAGAAGATATTGTGACCAAAAATCGTCTGCCTTTAACTGCGAAGATTTTTCAAATAAAGGAACTGCTGCTTTGTGTTGACCTTTGTCAGAATAGGCTTGTCCTAACCAATAGTTAGCATAGTAATCGTTAGGTTTTAATTTCACGGCAGCTTCGAAATATTTAGCTGCCGAATCTAAGTCATCTTCTTTGTAATAAGCTTGTCCTAGCCAGTAGTTAGAATCGTAACTTTCAGAGGCTATGGATAATGCCTGCTTGAAATATTTAATAGCCGTTTGATAAGACTTCTTGGCATAATTAACTCTTCCAAACCAATAGTTAGAGTAATGATCTTGAGGTTTTATCTCAACCGTATTTTTAAAAAAAGAATAAGCGGAATTATAATCTTTAATCCAATAATAGGATTGTCCACTCCAGTAATTGGCAAGGTAGTTTTTGGGAGAATTAACAAGCACCTTTTTAAATAGTTCAATAGCTTTCTGATATTTATATTTATTGTATTGTTTAAATGCTATTTGGTTCACAAAAATAGCATTTTGAGGAAGGTATTCTAATGAGTCGATACGTTTATTAAGTTTCTTAATAAGACTCGATTTTGGATTGTTTTTTCTGAACTTGTAATGAGGGGATATCTTATTAGTTAAAAGAAGTTTATTGTATTCAGATTGTAATTGTTTTATATGCTTAACCGATTTATTTTTTATCTGCATCAACTCGTGGTACTCTGCCCATTCAGAATTTGGTTTCAAGGCTTTGTATTTTGAGATTTCTTTAAGAGTTCTCTCATAATCGTACGATTTGAATAAAGCTTTTATAAGCAGAGGTTGAATTTTGAAGTTTGTACTTTTAAGAATCTTTTTGGCTTTTTGCAAATCTGAAATGCACGATTTAAAATTGTTATTTTCGTAATTTCCAATTGCTGAAAAATATAATTGTTTGGCTTCTTTTTGTGATGATTGTCCCGCAGATTCATTGAAAAATCCTGCTAGAAATATTAATAGTATGAGTAGATATTTCATTTTTATTTGCTTTTAATTTGTTTGGAGATATCGAAGCTGTAACCGATTTGTGTTTGGGCAAAGTTGTATTTCCAGTTATCCCATGGACTATTTAATCGATACCTAAAAAATAGCTTGCCTGTTTTGCTTATATTCCAATATGCGAACAGTTCTATATTTTGTAACCAATGTTCATTGCTGCCAGTTCCATCAACAGGTAGATATGTAATTTCGCTGCTTAAAGCATCGTAATGTCCTATTTGATAACTGAAAGTTGCACCATATCTTTTGTCTGGAATTACGTTGAAAAGAATTTTACCATACAAATGCAGTGTGTTGATCGTATATTTGTTGACCTGAGCAGTTTGGTTTTGGGTTGTGTCCGATCCTGTTACTTTTCCAAAAGCTATACCACCGTTAATCCAAATGTTCGATTTGCCAAATGGTGCATCAAAAACAAAAGCGTTAGTTTCAACTCCAGTGCGAAAAGCTTCATATTGATAAAGCTCAAGGAAATTTGTACTTAGCTTACCAGCCACCTTGTCTTTTAACTCAACATATCTGTTTTTTTCTTCTATTTTATTTAGAATAGCAAAAGGTTTTACGTACTGAAGAAATCCAAAATTACTTCCCCATATGAATTTGTGACGTTTTGTCCGCAAATTAATTTTTTTCTCTATCTCGGTTTGGATAACCCCATTGGGTTCTCCCTCTTTCAATCCTTTTAAATCTGTAAATATTTTAGCTTCTAAAATTTTCGAATTCTCCTCTTTGTAGATTTTTACAGGTGGCGTTGGTAGTGGAATACTTATTACATCGTTTTTAGGACAATAGTCTCTGGTATTAATTCTAAGGTTTCTCTTGTATGATATGAAATTGGATACAGGTACTTTTAGCAAGTAATTATATTCTTCAAATTTATATCTAGCTACAAGATATTCATTTTCCAAATTGTTGAAATCAGCACCAGTTGAGAAACCTATTGGTATCGTATTTTCGAACACAACAAGTTCGCTACCTATTTGCCCCTCAAAAACTATGTTTTCAATATATCCGTTGTTAAATTCAATTTGTGTTTTAGTGGGAATAAAGTTCAAATGAGTCTTATTTAGTATACCGATAGTAACTTTTTTCTCTTCTTCATCACCTCTTTTTCGTTTTTTAATTCGGAGTGTTTCAGTTTTCTTAATTGGTAATTCAAGAGCATTTTTCAGAACTTTTTCAGAATCGATTCGATTTCTTTTTTCCAACTTCTTCTTTTGCTTTATCCACTCGTCTATAGAGAAGATTAAAGATATCGTATCAGAAGCTCCATTACCAATCTTCTTTTCAAATTCGACCTCCATTCCGACTAACACATTCTTTTTAAAACTAATTGTACCAGCCAAAGGTGCATCCTCTTCATCCATGGTATTTAGTAAAATGTCCATGAATAAAATATTAAGCTCTTGTGTTGAAGAATCAATTTTATTTGAGCTGATTGCTTCAAAGGATCTTTCAAAGCCAGTTTTGAAAGACTCGTATCGCAGAGGTTTTATCAAAAACTCAGATTGTAAAGTGTCTTTTCTTAGTTGAATCTTATAGCTGCTGTCATCTTCCTTATCTACTTTAACAGTGATGAGATCGGATGTCGGCTTTTGCTTTGAATCTTTGGAATTAACTACTTTGGCTTTATTGTATATATTATTTTGACTAATTGAAGGCAATGTTAAAGAAACAATAAAGATTATTGAGAGTAAGTATTTTAGTTTCATAGTTAATTTGATTTAATTATTTGTGAATGTTGAAAAATTGAAGGTTCCATTTAGTCCTTTACACATCGAACTTTTTCTTGTGCAGCTGAACCATCAGAATTAGGCGAAATATTCCTATAGCCAACATTTATATTTCCACTTGAGTATGTATCGATATAATACCCTTTTTTTAGTTTTTTTCCGGAATGCGTGTAATATCCGAATTTTGTTGACCAATGTCCCTCTCTGTTTGTAAAATCTAAAATTTCTTTACCAGATAGATAAATATCTAAACATTCCCATTCTTTAATCGTAGGTATGTGCCAATTCGCTGGGCATACTTCCTGTGCCACTTCCCATGTATATTCATAGTAATTGTCATAACTCCGTGCGTATTTACGATTAAGCCCTGGATTGAAATTTACATCTTCAGCCATCCAAATTTGCTCTCCAATCTTCACCCATTTGTATTCGTGTCCATCACGCTCATCTATAAAAGTTCCTTTGTTTTCTCCAGGTTTTGGTGTGTTATTTAGCTTGTTGCGTTTGGCAGCCCAATATTCTTCTACCTCTTCTTTCGCTTTTAAAATAGCTTTTTTACTACTGGCAATTTTTTGTTTTTTGTTAGTATATTGTTCTACTTTATTTTTTATTGCTTTTCGGTCAGTTATATCTTGTTGGGTATCGGTGCTAACAGGAGTGTTCCAGAAATCTTCGGCTTCTTTTTGTTTGCGCAAGGCTTCTTTTTGTTCAAGTTGTTTCTTACGTTTGTTAGCAGTTGCAAATTCTCTATCGAGTTTTATTTTCTTTTGTTTTACCAAATACTCTTTTACTGCTGATAAATCCCATTCTATTGATAGGTGTGATTGGTAAGCACCATCGCCGCAATTTTTTAGTTTAATACCCGATTTAAATAATTGCTTGGCTTGCGCAGCCGAAAGGTATTCTCCATTCCAATGCCTAAACAGTTTGCCCCAACTTGGGCTACCTGCCACGTTAAAGCTCCAATATTTATTACGAGTTTCTTTTGGCAAGACTTTTAGCTGTTCATAAGTTTCCGGGTAAATTTTAGATGGTATGCCTGCATCAATTTTAATCTTATAAGATGGAGTTCCACCAGTCTTTTTATCTAAACCATTTAAAACAACCGATTTTACTCTTACCTTTTTAAGGATGGAGGAGGGGATACTTGTACCGCTCAGGCAATATTTCCCATTTATATCTATCACATTAACGGATGGCATTTTTGTACTTATTGTTGTAGCATTTGATCCATATACAACTGGCTCACCATAAAGAGAGTAGATTTTCCAAAAGAAATAAATATTAGCACCTTGGTGTTGCAATTCGATTTCATTATCCTTAATAGGTAGGTAATCACTTATCGTTCCTGAGTATTTTTGAGCAGTGGTGGTATATAAAATACCAATTATTAAAGAACATAGAAGTAAGAGTTTTTTCATAGTATAATCGTTTGATGTTTTTTTAACAAGTCACGGCAGAACCGAGTCTTTCTCAGACTCAACTCCACCGGAAAATTCATGGTTTAAAGTGAAAGGATGATTTCTATTGGTTGTAGTTATTTGTTTATTCAAACATAAATTTATGTTGGTTAATAAAAAATACTCCCTAGGGAGTATTTTTCTGCAACTTAGTCAATCTTATGTCTTGTAAATGTATTATATTGGAGAGTGAAACCCTCTAATAAACTGTGAATTGATTGTACACAATACCGAATTTATCTCTATAGATTACATAGAATCCAAGAATTTGCTACTCTCTAAATGGAAGCAGGCAAATATGACTGCAGATCAGTTTAGGCAAGAGCTTCAGTATTGCAGAGATTGGTGTTGTAATTTAAGAGCTAAAAGAACAGTTTTAAATCAGGAGAATTTTAATTTTGTAATTCCCGATGAAATGTACCCCTGGATAGAGAAGGAGATTAATGTACCAGGCTACAAAACAGGGGTGGAAGATTTTGTTTTTGTGGTGGCTAAAGATTCTAACGCTCAGCTTTCTGTTATGCAGTCCTTCGATAAGGTGGATTCCATTTATGCACCCAAGTTTTTTTTAGATCACGACCAGGCATTCGATTGGATCACCTCCAGTAAAAGAGATAAAAAGAAAACAGAACCCATTCAGCCTCCTGCCGAATTCGATCCGCAAATTGATATCAGTTTAAGCGAGGATCAATCGAAAGCAATTGTGCAAGTAGAAATGCCCATCGATTCCTTACCGCACAGTCTGCATGCCATTAAACAGCATATGGATAAAATGAAGTTTATGCGAGAGAATTGGACCAAGTTTTCGAAGCTGACAAAGCGAGAGGAGGGCGTACTTCGTTTATTGGTAAAAGGATTGCAGCATACTCAAATATCAGAGAAATTATTTATATCTGATAAAACGGTAAAAACGCATCGCCGAAATATCATTAAAAAATTAGAGTGCAAACATATGGTCGATTTGTATAAGTATGCCGATGTGTTTGGCTTGATTTAAAAAAAAGCGAACCTCAACTAATTATGAGATTCGCCACGGTAAATATATCAACATTATATTTTGTTTTATTCTTCGGTAGTTGTTTCTTCAACTACATCTTCGTTTTCTTCGGTTTGGGAAGTCGATTTGCTCGAAGCATAAAGTACATAGTCGTTATAAAATGCTTCGTTTTTGTGTTCCCAGATTCTTTTGCCTACATCGCATAACTCAACAATTAAATCGTAAAGTTCATTACCCACTGCCAGGCGTTCCACACTTTTCTGTTCGCGAATGGATATTGCCTCGGCTTGTTCATCAATTGCATCGTCGAGAGCAATGGTGGCAGTTGTAGTTTGGCTAATAAGCTCAGGTGTTGCATTGCGTTTGCTCAAATCTTCCTGAAAGAATTCGGCAGTTTTGCAAACATGTTTGGCATAGGCAACCAATTCATTATCGGTCTTTCTATCCACTCCGCCAAAACGAAAGGTTGCATACTCTTTACTACCGTTTCCTAATGCGAGCTTTGCTTTAAAGGCAATTTCCCCTAAAAGACCTACCAAAGTGCTACGGCATTCGTCTTTGGCATTGGTTTTTAAGGTTTTTTGCCCTTCCCAATACATGTCGGGAAGTATGGCTTTAAACAGTTCTGTTTTTTCTCCAACTTTAGTTGGAATGGTTTCTTCGTAACCAAACTTAATAAATTCAGCTACATCACGAGCGACAACAGCTTGTACTCTATCGCCTCGCTGACCTAATTCCGAATAGGTCATTGTAAATTTTTTAGTTTGCTTCATTATTTGTTGATTTTAGGGTGACTGATATATTTTACCGTTTGCTTTAATATGTACTTTAAATTGTACACTTAAGTTAATCATTATCAACTTTTAATTGTAATAAAATATGTTAAAACTAATATGAGGTTTGTGAAATATCGATTAACAGTAGGTTTGCGAATGGTTTGCCTGTTTGTTTTTTGTATAACATCTTATAATCAAGCGCTAAATAGATCTTTAATTTAACTGCAAATTGCAAATAATGTTAGTTAGGATGTCGTTTTTGTTGTAAGTCTTGTTGGTGTTTGCGTGAGACCTGTCAATGTTACTCTCATTGTTAATAAGTGTAGCCTAAGACCTGTCATCTGCATCGTGAGACCTGCCATCCGCAGGTTCAATGTTGATATCTGCATCGTCATTGTTAATAAATGTTCCGTGAGACCTGCCATCTGAATCGTGAGACCTGTCATCTGCACACTCAATGTTAATAAGCGCATGCTCATTGTTAATAAGTGCAATGCATTTGCCTGATCTCCTGACTCAGATGGTCGATCTCTAGCTTCCAAGAATAGAATTAAGCTGGCTGATGAAAGTAATGAGAGAGTAAACAGCTGATCTCACGGCGTAGTTTGGAGGTCTCACGACTCCAAGGGCGATACTAGATATGCAGTTTTCAGGTAAGAGGGAATATTTAAATGGTAATATAGCAGAATGGATGAGGGGGTGAAGAAAAATAGGGAATTTGAATAATTTAAATAACTTAGTTTAGATTAATCCAAAAGTGATACAGAGTTATTGGATCAAGACTAACTCTATCATGTTTAGAAAAGTAGTCTGATACTGGTTCGTTACTTGTCAGTTTGTCTTGTTTACTCCAAACAATGTCGGTTTCTTTTTCAATATTAGCATCAATCCATTTATTGATTTTTGAGAACCAATAACTTTTATCATGATCTTGTATATAGCCGAGAATAGCGGCTTGGTTTAAATTGTAATCAAAACCTTCTTGTTCTCTTTTTAATCTCTCAATGCCACCATTGGGAATGTTGACATAGTCGTAATGAGTTTTCTCCAGCCGTTTGGCTTCTATCATGAAGATAGGCTTGGAGGCTATCTGATGTGGCGAAGCAAGTATGGTGATATCAATTCCTTTTTTCTCATGAAAACGGAATAGAAAATTTTCAGAACGGGCATGGTCATCAAAAAAGGAAAGAAGCTCTTGGGTGATGTCATCTTCTTTGTATAATCCGCTTTCTGCTTGTTTGAACTCTTCTGCGAACTGAGGTAGTTTATTCTTAACGAAATTAAGAATGCTAACAACAGTTTGATTTTTTTGGATTGAAAAATCATTAATGATTGGTGCAATATGTTTTGCTTCTTTTCCTATCATTAATAACCACTATTTATTAGGTCGGTACTAATATCGCTGGCATCGCGAAGTGCAATGGATTTTAGCCAATACCTTAAAGTATTAGGCTTTATTAAATAGATGATGTCTTGTTTATACAAACGGAGAATGCGTCGATAAAGAACCGATTCCTGTTCATTTTCGATTAATTCAGAAAGATTACCATTTTGTAATTTTTCTTTTAACTCTTTGCTGATTTTAGCATTGCCATAGGCAATTGGATAGCAAGTGTAAGAAATAGTATGGATTGGTTCTAATGCTTTAAACTTTTTATCCTTTGTTTGATAGACTGGGTTAAGGTTTGAACATAGAATTTCTCCAAATTCGTTTAGCTCATTATCTTTTACTTTTTGAATATTGATTTTAGCTTTTTCGCCTTTCGATAATTCTTCCAATTTGTAATTTAGAACATCATCTCTGATGATTATTTCATTGGTTGAAAGGTCTAAATCAGCTTTATTTTCTGGATAAGGTAATGCAAGAAAATCTTTCAAATACATTACATATCCACCTGAACGGCTAATACCAGCTTTGGCACTAGTTGATAAAAGAAAAAGTTTATAAAAAGTGTAATTACTATTAAGTGTATTGTTAATTTGTATTAGTTCTTTTTCTTGACCTTTAGATGCATGTATTCCTATTATTCTTTCTTTAAATATTAGGTCGTAATCAACAAATTTCGTTGTGAATTGAGATTTGCCAATTTTTCTTTTAATTAATAAATGTGGGGCTAAGAATATTTCTTTTATTGATTCTCTAGATCTTTGAAACATTGTTTCTGTCTCAATTTGAGTTCTCAATATTCCTTCTTCAGTAAAATCTGAAGTTTCCACCATTAGCTTGCCAGTTAAATGATTACCAGGTTTGGTTCTTTGTGCAACTTGATAGCCTTCGCCATATATCCATCCTACTTTTTTCTTTTCTTCAAGATAGTTCTCAAGATTTTTAACCTTATTAAATCTATTAATCAAATAAAACAATTGATTACCACCCATCAGATTTGCTTTCCAGATGAAAGGATCATTACAAGCAATTTCTTGAGATAAATAATTGATATCGTAATGATCTATTTCGAAGAACAATCTTTCATTTGTAGCTTTCGTTCTCTTTACACAAATGTGAGCAATTTGATTATCTGGTTCAGGTTTTCGGTTGTATGCAAAAACTACTGCTGTTGCTATTGTTTTTTCGAAAAGCACAGAAGCATTTCGTAGTTCTGATAAATCAATAATCTGAGGGACTTCGTACTTGGAGAAAAATTCTTTTCTAAAATCAAGGGTGTTGTTGTATAATAAAGGACCCGATGGCATTACAAATGAAAGTAGTCCGTCAGGCTTTAACAACTTCATTGCTTGTTGCAAAAATAACATGGCAATTTGATTGCGAGGAATATGATAATCACTTTGAATATTAAATTGCTTGAACAGCTTTTTGAAATCCTTTACCTTATCTTCGAAAGGAGGATTGCCAATTACCAAATCGAAATTTCCTTGAGAGTTTTCATTTAAGAATTGAAAGAAATCGCAATGGTGGATGTTCTTTTCTCTTAGATCATCAAAACGAAGGTCTTTCCAAATTTCGGTAGGAGTAAGAATGTCGCACAGTGCTATACTTAAACTGAAAACCGATAGGCGAACGGATGTTTCTTCAATATCGACACCATATACCGAATCACGAAGGATTTGTTTTAAATCCTCAATTTCAGGAGCAAGCAATTTACCTGTTTTATCGAATTGCTTTTTTTGCCACCATTGAACCAATCGTTTAAATACCGAAACAAGAAAAACGCCTGAACCACAGCTTACATCAATTACTTTGAAATTATCCTTTGGTTCAGAAACTGGCATGCATTCATCCACCATTAGTCGAGCCAAATGGATAGGGGTAAAAACTGCATCTTTTCTTTGATCAATAAATTCTTCGTAAATACGACTTATTAATTCAACTGGTAGATATTCGAAAGAGTAAAGTGACCAAATTACCAATTGATCACCGTCGTGATGGGCATCAAGATAATCTGCAAGCTTATTTAAAGAGAGGTTATTAAGTATTCCTTTTTCATTAAGACTTAGCTCAAATATTTTGCCATTAAAATGTTTACTTAAATCTGCGAATAGTTCGACAACCGCACCATTTCTTAATACATCGCAGAAAGAAGAGGCATTTTTATATTCTTCAAAATAGTCCGAAGGAAAAACATGTTTTCCTAAATCATCTTTTCGTTCTTCTAAATATTTTATAAGAATAGAAAGTACGAGTAATTTGTTGGCTAGTTCTGAGTCGAGCTTGCTATCACTTATAAACTGCTTTCTTATATTTTTCAGCCCTTCAATTAGTTTGTTTTCGGCACTTTCTTTATTAAGGAATTGATTTTTAACTTCTCTTTGTTCCCAAAAAGTACCGTTGGTAAATAATCTGGCTGAATAGTTCTGAAACTTTTTGTAAGAATCCTTAACAAGTGAGATCTGCTCAAAAGGATCTATGCTTATGGATTGATTAGTTTCGTTGTATTCTACTTGTTTTCGAGCATCATAAATATTGATGTTTGTATTGTCAAACACGTAATACAAGGGTACAATCCCACTACTCCAAATTTTTCTGTGGATTTCAGTTATTTCTTCACTGTCGAATTTATTTGAAGTATTATCAAATATTAAGAGTTGAGCTTTAGAGGATTGATTATCTGAAAATCTTCTAAAATAAACGGCAGATGCACCAATCTTTTTGGCAATATCAAGAACTAAACGTTCTTCAAACTGAATTTGATCTGAAGTGTAAGATCTTTCAGTAAAAAATAAAGGGGTGCTACTTGATTGTGAATCAAAGTTAAGTCTCTCTAAAATATGATTAAAATCCGCCTTTATCATATAAGCAAAAATAAGCTTTATTCGAGTAAAGCGAAATTTATCTATAAAAAGATTTGTATAAAATTATTAACACTACAATCCCCTCATCCACTCCGGTCGCAGCTTTGCATTTGCCGGATCATCTAAAACTCCATTAATACGAGAAAGCATTTCCTCTTTATCGCGTGGGAAGTTGCCACGAAGTATAAGGTAGTTGGAAGCATGGTCGCTTCGGAACACGGATTGGTTTAGTTCCAGTGTTTCGATAAAGACTTTTATTTCGGCTATCAGTTCGATGGTATTGAGTGGAATGAATTCGCCATCGAATTTTTTCATGAAATGTTCTTCGCCATAAGGGTAGCTCAATACAAGGGTTGATAGAAATTCGGGTTGTATTTCGTTTACCACTTTGGCAGAATTGATGGCATGTTGCAGGGAGTAGTTTTTGCCGCCCAATCCATTTAATATCATCACCGAAAGTTTAATGCCTGCTTTTCGGGCACGTTGTAAGGCGTGTGATGTAATTTCAAAATTTTCACCTTTATTAATGCGTTGTAGCAATTCATCGTCACCCGATTCTATACCAACATATAATAATTTTAGTCCTTTATCGGCAAGAGCCTTTAGTTCTTCGTCGCTTTTTGCGGCAATATCTTTGGGTAGGGCATAAGCCGAAACGCGGGTCATTTTTGGGAAAGTATCTTTCAGCTTATCCAATATTCGCGATAGTTTATCGAAAGAAAGAACCATAGCATTTCCATCGGCAAGGAATATTTTACGATATTGTTCGCCATAGGCTTCCATGGAATCGATATCTGCAAAAATATCTTCCTCGCTTCGCACTTTGAATTGCTTGCTGCTGTACATTTCGCAAAAAGCACATTTGTTCCAGGCACATCCGAGTGTAACCTGAAGTATAAATGAATACGCCTCGCTTGGCGGACGAAATAATGGTTCGTGGTAGTTGATCATGAGGCAAAAATAATCAAGTTCAAAGTAAAAAGTATAAAGTTTGATGTGAAAAAATTACAAGCTCCAAGTATCAAGCTCCAAGTCTCAAGTACAAAATCCCAAAAACCAAATCCCAAACACAAGTGTATGGTATATCTTTTTTTGCCAGTTTTAGCTGGCGGCTTAGCAAGGAGCATGCTTAAAACATCAAGTTTTAAACTCATAATTTTTGAAATTACTAATTTATAATTCTCAGTTCATCATTGTTTATTTCCTATATTGTGAAAAATCAAAACAAAATGGCTGAGAAATCTGTAAGTATACAAATACATGGTAAGGTGCAGGGAGTAGGATTTCGGTACCATACCCGAAAGGCAGCTCAGCGTTTTGGAGTGAGAGGTTTTGTGCAGAATAAAGCAGACGGCACTGTTTATGTGGAAGCAGAAGGTGATGCTTTGGCTGTTGATCTGTTTTGTAAGTGGTGTGATAAAGGTCCTGATTGGGCAAGAGTAGGAGAAATAAAGATCCAGAATTTACCTGTTACAGGTTATATCGGATTTGATATAAAGTAAAAAAGCTCCTGATAAAAATCAGAAGCTTTTGTTGACCTATAAGGACTCGAACCTTAAATGCCTGGACCAAAACCAGGTGTGTTACCATTACACCATAGGTCAATACTTTACAGTCGTTTTTCGACTAAGACGCTGCAAATATAGTAGAAATATTTATTAGCCAAAACTAAAAATTGCAAAAATATTGCATGAATTTTTGCTTTGTTATTACTTAGGTATGGTAATTATTCTGATTGTCAATTTGAAAGAGGAGAGAAGATGGAAGAAAAAAAAATAGAATCTTTAACCGGGAAGTGGATTTACGAGGAAGATTACGGCTATGGAACAGCTCAAGGAGAACTTTTATTGGTTCAAAAAGGAAAGAAATTGAGCGGAAAAATCATTTTTTCAGAAAATGTTGATTCATCAGAGACATTTATGATACAAGAAGTGATTGAAGGGGAAATAATAAAGAATAGAATAAAAATTAAAGCTACGGAGTACGATATTATACATGCCGACTACGATATCCGATACGAATTGGATTCCTGGGATGGTATGTTGATTAATGAAACCACCATCGAAGGAGATAGTTTAGATAATCAGGGAATAGCTGGGAGTTTTCGATTTTCGAAATTAGAGAAGTGACAAGCTTCAAGTATCAAGCCTCAAGTCACAAGTAGTTTTCTCCCTTTTTAGGGGAGATCCCGACAGGGAGAGGGGGGTTAAGGTTGTAAATTAAGTAATTGCACGTATTGTAAATTCAGATCAACATAAATCAAATAAAAAAAGCTCCGAAATAAATTTCGAAGCTTTTTTTGTTGACCTATAAGGACTCGAACCTTAAATGCCTGGACCAAAACCAGGTGTGTTACCATTACACCATAGGTCAATCATAATGTGCCTTTTCGCAAAGACTCTGCAAATGTAATAATTATTTTTTTTCCGCAAACAAAAAGTTCAAAATATTCTAAAGTAATTCGAGGTAAACACTGAAAATTGACTATTTTCGTTCCAATTATTTTTGCTTAGAATCAATACAAAACAAAAAATACACACAAGATGAAGTCGAATTACAATTTGGTTAATAATGTGTTAGGCTGGGTAGCTTTTCTTTTCGCAGCCATTACATACTTGTTGACAATAGAACCTACTACCAGTTTATGGGATTGTGGTGAATTTATTACTACAGCTTACGGATTGGAAGTTGGTCACCCACCAGGAGCACCTTTGTTCATGATTATGGCACGCTTTTTTGCCTTATTTGCTCCTAGTCCATCACAAGCAGCACTAATGGTGAATGTGATGTCGGGGATGGCTTCGGCTTTTACCATTCTGTTTTTATTCTGGACCATTACGCATTTGGCGAAGAAAATGATTGGGAATGGAGAAGAACTATCCAAAGGAAATTTATTTGCTATTATGGGAACCGGTATGGTAGGTGCCTTGGCGTATACTTTTTCGGATACTTTCTGGTTCTCGGCAGTTGAGGGAGAGGTTTATGCATCTTCATCCTTGTTTACAGCAGTGGTTTTTTGGGCTATCCTTAAATGGGAGAATGTAGCTGATGAGAAACATGCCAACCGTTGGATTATACTGATTGCTTACCTAATGGGATTATCAATTGGGGTTCACTTGTTAAACTTATTGGCAATTCCGGCAATTGTATTTGTGTACTACTTTAAAAAATACGAACCAACCCGAAATGGAATTATTGGAGCGGCACTCCTTTCGGTTGCCATATTAGGTGTTATCATGTACGGAGTAATTCCAGGTGTGATAAAAATAGCATCATGGTTTGAATTGATGTTTGTGAATGGTTTTGGTTTGCCATATAATACAGGTGTAATGATTTATGCAGTATTGGTGATATCGGGCGTGATATGGGCAATCAATTATACTCTTAAAAAGAACATGGTGATTTTGAATACTGTTATTACCGCCTTTATGGTGATTGTAATTGGTTATTCTTCTTTTGCTATGATCGTGATTCGTTCTTCGGCAAATCCACCTATGGATGAGAACAATCCGGATAATGTTTTTGCTCTGTTGTCCTATTTAAATAGAGAACAATATGGTGATAGACCATTGATGTATGGAGAATATTTTAATGCTCCAGCTATTGATTTGGTTGAAACCAAACCAAATTATATTCAGAAGAAAGATAAAAAAGGAAAAGATAAATATGTAATTGCTTCGAGAAAACAGCAATATAAGTTCGATTCCCGATTCGAAACCATTTTCCCACGTATGTATAGCTCGCGTGGAAATCATGTGCAACAGTACGAGTTTTGGGGAGATGTGAAAAAAGACAATCCGATAACGTTAGGTAATGGAGAGGTTGCATACAAACCTAGTTTTGGTTCCAATTTAAAATTCTTCTTTAAATATCAAGTTGGATGGATGTATTGGCGATATTTCATGTGGAATTTTGTTGGTCGTCAGAACGATATTCAAGGACATGGAGGCATTTTGCATGGGAACTGGATTTCTGGTTTTGATGTTCTCGATAATGCCAAGGTTGGAAATCAGGACAAATTGTATCCTGAATTAAAAAATAAGAAATCGAGAAATACCTATTACTTCCTTCCATTTTTGTTGGGATTAATAGGTTTGATCTATCAATTTAGATCCGGTAAAAAAGGCAAACAGGATTTTACGGTGGTAATGCTTTTGTTCCTGTTTACAGGCTTGGCAATTGTTGTTTACCTAAATCAATATCCATATCAGCCGCGTGAGCGTGATTATGCTTATGCTGGTTCGTTTTATGCCTTTACCATTTGGATTGGGTTGGGTGTGATGGCATTGTATCAAACGCTTAAAAAGCACATGCCTGAAGTGGTAACTGCAAGCTTGGTTACTGGACTTTGTTTGGTGGCAGTTCCAGGATTAATGGCTCAGCAAAACTGGGATGATCACGATCGTTCGGGACGTTATGCAACTTTGGCTTATGCAAAGAATTACCTGAACTCATGTGCACCAAATGCCATCTTGTTTACCTATGGTGATAACGATACTTTTCCATTGTGGTATGCGCAGGAAGTAGAAGGAATCCGTCGTGATATTCGTATTGTGAATTTAAGTCTTTTGGCAGGTGATTGGTACATCAACCAAATGAGATCGAAAGCCTATGAATCGGCACCATTAGCAATGAGTGTAGCACAGGAAAAGGTTGAACCAGGTGTAAGAGATCAGATTCCTATAATCGAACGATTTAAGGATCCACAAAAGCTAAGCGATATGATTGCTGTTGTGGCAAGTGATTCTGACAAGTCGAGGGTAGAAATGCAGAGTGGTAAAAAATTGGATTTCTTCCCTGGAAGAAATGTTTACGTACCTGTTGATTCGGCAAAAGTAGTTGACAATGGTACAGTTCGCCCTGAGGATGCTCATTTGATTGCTGACAAAATGGATTGGAAAATCAAAAGAAGTTACTTGTATAAGAACGACTTGATGGTTTATGATATAATTGCAAGTAACAATTGGGAGAGACCAATTTATTTCTCAGTAGGAATGGGAGTAAGTAGCTTTTTAGGAATGGAAGATTATTTCCAGTTAGAAGGAGCTGCCTATCGTTTGGTTCCAATAAAAACCAAATCTCAAACTATGGAATTGGGAAGAATCAACAGTGATTTGTTGTATGATAATTTCATGAATAAATTTGAGTTTGGTAGAATTAAAGAGCCGGATGTTTATATCGATCAATTCCATATTTTAACTGTAAATATCATGTCTTTCCGTTCTAACTATAGTCGTTTGGCAAGTCAGTTAAACGATGAGGGTAAAAGCGAAAAAGCGATTGATATTTTGGATAGATGTATGGAAGAGCTGCCAGTTAGTAAGATTCCTTATGACAATAGTTTAATTGGTTTTATTCAGGAATATTATCGTGCGGGAGCAACAGAAAAGGCAAATAGCTTGCTAAAAGATATGGCTCAGCAATCTCATGATAAGTTGGATTATTACTTCTCATTGAATCCAAATCTTGGGAGCAGTTTCCGCACAGAGCAGGAAAGAGAAATAAGAGTGGTTCAAATGCTTTTAGGATTGGCCGAAATGGGAGAACAAACAGAGTTGAAAAATGAAACTCAACAAAAATTTGAATTGTTGTTTAAATCATATAGGGAATAAAAATTTCCAATAAATGAATTTCTAAAATGGTCGTCTTTTGTTAAGACGACCATTTTTTTGTTTGTAGCTAACTAATAATTCATGTAAGTAATTAGTTTGTTGATGTATAAAACACATCACTCATACATTTAAAGTTGGAAAAATTTAGGATTGAAAAACGTTCCTTTAAGATTTTTTCACATAATATTTAACAATACTTTTTGCTAAAAATGGTACCTTCGAGTACTATTTTGAAAATTTATAACCTTACCTCTAAGATATGAGCAAGTATCAAAAAATCAATCTAATAATTGGTTGGATTTCCTTCGCTGTTGCAGCAGTGGTTTATTTGTTAACCATTGAACCAACTGTTAGCTTTTGGGATTGCGGAGAATTTATCACATCATCGTATAAATTGGAAGTGGGACACCCTCCCGGAGCGCCATTTTTTATGATACTGGCAAGATTGTTTTCACTGTTTGCACCAGGGACCGAATATGTTGCTTTAATGATTAACAGCTTATCGGCATTAGCGAGTGCATTTACAATTCTATTTCTTTTTTGGACCATTACTCATTTGGCGAAAAAATTGATTGTGAAAAATTGTGAAACTTCTTCGACTCAACTTTGGACAATTATGGCTAGTGGTTTTATTGGAGCTATGGCTTATACTTTTTCCGATACATTTTGGTTTTCGGCAGTCGAAGGTGAGGTTTATGCAACATCATCGCTTTTTACAGCAATTGTTTTTTGGTGTATTTTAAAATGGGAGAACGAGGCTGATAAGCCATTCGCCAATAGATGGATTATTTTGATTGCCTATTTAATGGGTTTATCGATAGGAGTACACTTGCTTAATTTATTAGCAATACCAGCTATTGTTATGTTGTACTATTTTAAAAAGTACGAACCTAGCCGAAATGGCATTTTAAAAGCAATGGGCTTGTCTGTTTTATTACTTGGAGGTGTAATGTATGTTGTTATTCCGGGAATTGTTAAAATCGCATTTTTATTCGATTTATTCTTTGTGAATGTAATTGGCTTACCATTTAATACGGGATTAATCATTTTCATTCTGGCTTTGATAGGAGGAATTGTTTGGGGAGTTCGTTATACGGTAAGTAGAAATAAGGTGGTAGCCAATACTATTTTAATGGCATTTACAGTTGTTTTAATAGGATATTCTTCTTATGCCTTAATCATGATTCGTTCAGCGGCTAATCCTAGTTTAGATCAGAATAATCCTGAAGATTTACAAACATTATTGTCTTACCTGAACAGAGAGCAGTATGGTGATACTCCATTAATTTACGGTCAGTATTTTAATGCTCCATTAAATGAAAAGGACAACTACGTTAAGGATAAAAATGTCTACATTAAAAAAGATGGGAAATATGTAGTTTCCTATGAAAAGAAAAAGGCAAACTTTAAGGATACTCATAAATCGATTTTCCCTAGAATGCATACCAAAGGAATGACAGGCAGGAATCCTGTTGAATATGCAAAATGGACAGGAATCGATCCAAAACAGGAAGAGAAGCCTAGCTTTGCTCAAAACCTTAATTTCTTTTTTTCTTACCAGATTAACTACATGTACTTCCGATATTTCATGTGGAATTTTGCGGGTCGTCAATCCGATAAGCAATCGTATGGAGGAGTAGTTGATGGGAACTGGATTTCTGGTATTCCGATAGTTGATAATCTACGTTTGGGAGATCAGAATCTGCGTGCTGAAGGAATGAAGAACAATAAGGCTAATAACAAATACTACTTCTTGCCTTTACTACTTGGGCTTGCTGGCTTATTTTATCATTACAAAAAAACCAAGGAAGGAAAACAGGATTTTTGGGTAGTAACACTCTTGTTTTTATTTACAGGTTTGGCAATTGTCTTGTATTTGAATCAGCCTCCATTACAACCACGTGAACGAGATTACGCTTATGCAGGCTCATTTTATGCCTTTGCCATTTGGATTGGTTTAGGTCTTTTGGCAGTTCTAGAATTGTCGAGAAAAGTGATTAAACAAGATAAACTTGCCTTGCCGATAGTTTTTACGATCTGCTTAATTGCTGTACCAGGACTAATGGCTCAACAAAATTGGGATGATCACGACAGATCGGATCGATATTTGGCAAGAGATTTAGCCTATAATTATTTGAACTCATGCGAACCAAATGCGATTCTGTTTACCATGGGCGATAATGATACGTTCCCATTGTGGTACTTACAGGAAGTTGAAGGAGTAAGAACCGATGTTCGTGTCTGTAATTTGAGTTATTTGTCAACTGATTGGTATATCGATCAGATGAAACAACAGAATTACGAATCGGCACCGTTACCAATATCAATGAAAAAAGATCAATACCTTTTTGGTAAACGCGATGTGGTGTATATGGTTGATGATCCTCGTTTAAAAGCTTATGTAGATAAGTACAATGGCTTGGATTTGAAAGAAGCATTAGATTATGTGTTAAGCGATAAGAAAAGCACTAAAACTATTTATGGATATGATGAAAGAATTGATCATTTCCCTTCAAATAAATTTAGATTAAAGGTTGATAAAGAACAGATTTTAAGAACGAATACTCTCGGAATTAAAGATACTGCCAATATAGTTGATCAATTGGAGTGGGAAATAGATGGTAATTACGTTGAAAAAAGTGGGTTGGCATTATTTGATATGTTGTTGCAAAACAATTGGGAAAGACCAATGTACTTCGCAATTACAGTTCCCCCGAGTGGTTATTATGGTTTAGATAAATACTTCCAGCTGGAAGGATTTGCTTATCGATTGGTTCCTGTTGAAACGATTAATGAGGATCAACAAACTGGTCGTGTAAATACCGATGTAATGTATACCAATATGTTGCAGGAATTTAAGTGGGGAAATATTAATGATCCAGAGATTTATATAGATGAAACCAGCTCGAGATTGACTTTGAGTATGCGCAATAATTTTCTTCGTTTAGCAAATTCGCTAATGGATGAGAAAAAGCGTGATTCAGCAGTTATGGCATTGGATAAATGTATGGAGTTGGTGCCAAATGAATCTGTTCCATTGGATCTGTATGGTGTTTTAATTGCTCAAGCATATTACCGAGCTGCGGAATATGAAAAAGCCAATCAAATGATCGAACAAATATCCGATAGATTGGTTAAAGAATTGGATTACTATGCAAGTTTAAAGCCGGTGTCCACATCAGAATTTCCACGTTGGCAGAATCGTAATTTGTATTTGATGCAGGAGATGTATCAGATTACTGCAAAATATGAACAAGAAGATTTAAATCGAAAAATTGAATTGGAGTTTAAAAGATTTTTAGGGAATTATAAAAACGGATAATGAGATTGAGATGGATGAGAGCACCGGGGATATTGAAATTGATGTTCCCGGACTTTGTGTGGAGGTATAATTCTGGAGGTAAAAAGGTGTATTTAACTTTTGATGATGGACCTATTCCGGAATCTACTTTGTGGACTTTGGATTTATTAAGAGAGAAGAATGTAAAAGCTACTTTCTTTTGTGTTGGTGAAAATGTAAAAAAACATCCTGACTTGTACAGAAGGATTGTTGAGGAAGGTCATGCCGTGGGGAATCATACTCACAATCATTTGAAGGGATGGAAAACCAATACTCAAAAGTATGTAGAGAATGTAATACTGGCTTCGGAATTCGTAGATTCTAAGTTGTTCCGACCACCATATGGATTGATAAAAAGAGCGCAGGCAAAATACTTGTCTTCGGACTATAAAATTATCATGTGGGATATCTTAAGTGGTGATTATCGTCAGGATATTTCACCAGAGAGATGCTATCGCGATGTATTGAATAAAATTCGTCCGGGTTCTATTTTGCTTTTTCACAATCATGAAAAATCAGAGAAAAACATGCGCTATACAATTCCACGATTGATAGATGAATTGCATGCTCAGGGATATGAATTTGACATTTGCCACTAGAAAAACAAAAAAATCCTGTCGATAAGAGTACGATAAAGCATTTGAATCCGTAAATTTGCTCTCAATCAAACGATTTATACCATTTTATAACTGAGATCTGTTGCAGTTTGACTACTAAAATAAGCGCAAATAGTAACAGAAACATACAATTAATCTGACAGATGAGAGTACTTCTTTTGGGGTCCGGAGGACGTGAACATGCTTTTGCATGGAAATTTAATCAAAGCAAAAAGCTGGAAAAACTATTTGTAGCACCTGGAAATGCGGGAACTGCTGAAATAGCCGAAAATATCGATTTGAATCCAAACGATTTTCCTAAGATTAAGGAATTCGTATTGGCAAATGAGATTGATATGCTTGTAGTTGGTCCTGAAGATCCATTGGTAAATGGAATTCATGATTTCTTTTTAGCAGATGAGCAAATCAAGCACATTCCGGTTATTGGTCCTGAAAAATTAGGAGCACAATTAGAAGGAAGTAAAGATTTTGCCAAGGAATTCATGTTCCGACACAATATTCCTACAGCTCAATACAAATGTATCACTAATGATAATATTGAAGAAGGATACCAGTTTTTAGAATCACTTAAAGCGCCATATGTATTAAAAGCAGACGGATTGGCTGCGGGTAAAGGTGTTCTTATCATTAATGATTTGGATGAGGCTAAAAACTCTCTGAAAGAGATGTTAGGCGGAATGTTTGGTGAAGCTGGAAACCGAGTAGTAATTGAGGAATTTTTATCGGGAATAGAATTGTCTGTTTTTGTTTTAACCGACGGTAAAAATTATAAAACTCTTGCTGAAGCTAAGGATTACAAAAGAATTGGAGAAGGGGAAACCGGATTAAATACTGGTGGTATGGGTGCAATTTCGCCTGTTCCTTTTGCTAAAGGTGATTTCATGCAAAAAGTGGAGGAGAGAGTTATTCTTCCTACTATTGAAGGATTGAGTAAAGATAATATTCCATACAAAGGATTCGTGTTTATTGGATTGATGAATGTTGGGGGAGATCCTTATGTGATTGAGTACAATGTGAGAATGGGTGATCCTGAAACAGAGGTGATTTTACCGAGAGTAAAATCTGATTTATTGGAGTTGATGGAAGCTGTTTCAAAACAAGAATTGGATAAAGCTGATTTTGAAATGGATTCAAGAACCGTATCAACAGTGATGTTAGTATCAGGTGGTTATCCTGAAACTTATGAAAAGGGAAAAGCCATTTCCAACTTAAAAGATGTTGAAGGTAGTATTGTTTTTCATGCAGGCACTACAAATTCAGGATCTGAGGTTGTGACCAATGGAGGACGTGTAATCTCAGTAAGTTCTTATGGTGAGAATATGTCGGAGGCATTAAAATCCTCATTTAAAAATGCAGAATTGATCGATTTTGAAGGAAAATATTTCCGAAGAGATATCGGGTTCGATTTATAAAATAACTGATCTCACTGCTTTTTTTTTAGGAAAGGGGCAGTGAACTTTTAATTTCTCGTTACATGCTGTTAAAGACATTAAAGGGCAGACATTATTTGCTACTGGTATTTGTACCAATTTTAATTCTACTATTGTGGTTTAAAGCCTTTATGAATCCTGTATCCTTAACAGGGAGTCAATCGCAAATGCCAATTTATTCTTTACTCCAAAGTATTACCGGGGAAAGTTTAGTTGCATTAAACATTGTAGGATATTTAATTCTTGCATTTTTGTCTTTAATGATGGTTCGTTTAAACGAGCGATATGTATTTATTCGACAGCGAACGGATTTACCAGCCTTTGTATTTGCTCTAATTGCAACCGGAACTGTTTCACTATACGGTATGCATCCATCTTTATTGGCTTCATTGTTATTGTTTTTTGCGATCGAGAGAGTCTTTGGTATTTATCATGGATCATCAACCCTAGCTAAATCATTCGATGCTGGAATGCTAATTGGTTTGGCAAGTTTGGTTTATGTTTTTGCAGGAGTATATCTGATATGGTTTTGGCTATCTTTAGCTTTTTTAGGTTACTTCAGAGGACGTGAAATTTTAGCGGGTTTTGTTGGTTTTATCTTACCAGTTTTTGTTGCAGTAAGTTGGTTTTATTTAAATGATAACTTACAGGATTTAATTCAAACTTTTAATGCACTTTTAAGTCAAAGTGATTTTGGTGAATACTCATTATACCAAAAAGCGTTTTGGCTGGTTATTGGCTTTTTAGTGTTAATTTCATCAGCCTTTATGACTCGTGTTGTTGAAGAAAAGAAAATTAGTTCAAGAAAATACTTTACCATTTTGTTGATATTTTTTCTTTGTACAATAACTAGTTTTCTACTTTTTAATGGAGCTGGTGTTGAGTTGTATTTTATAACTCTTATTCCTGTTACATATATTATCAGCCACTATTTTGTGCTTAGCAGATATTCCTGGATGATGGAAGTGTTGTTTGTTATTTTCGTATTATCAGGAATATTGATTCATTTTATGGCATAAAAAAATGCCATCCCGTAATAGGATGACATTTTCTATATAGAACAGGTTGTATTTATTTTTCAATGATATTTTCAGTATCAAATGCTGTTGCAACTAAATTATCTTCTTCATTATCAGTTATGGCAAAAATAATATCGTTATAGTCTTTATCTCCATCAGGTAGCTTAATATCTTCAAAGCAAAGCACAATATCTTTACAGTTATTTTCGATAAATAAAACATGTTGCTGATTGTCTAAAGGATTAAGGTATGTATTTGTGTAATGACGATAAACACCTTCAACAGTAGCACCATTCTTCCATCCTTTTGCAATTAGGCAGAACCCAATAACTGTGTTTTCTGGGAATGCTTCATCACCTAGTTGTACGCGATCTCCAGAAGTTAATCCGCCACCTTCTCCTTCTTTAGAAACATTAGGGAATAACATATGTAGCTCAACATCATCTTCATCTGATGGTGGATTCGCTGCATCATAAGTGTAATAAGCCAATGAGTTTCTCCAACCAGCACCTTCATCAATAAAGGTTAGATAAACAGGTGATTCTTTTATTAATCGTAAAATTAAATTGTTTTCATCTGTGAACAGATCAGAATGTGTATCTATATTGTTTGTTCCTGGAGGAAACATTGCAACAATATTATCGATTAAGGTAGCACAAGGTTTGGTAGGAATAATATCCTCAGGAATTCCTTCATCCAGTTCAATGGTTAATATTTTTAAGCCACCTGTTCCTGCTGCAACAAAAATGTACTCATCTTTTGATTCAACAAAATTAACAGAAGCATCAAAATCCATACTTCCAAGAAGTGTTACATCGTCATTTTCTTCAGGAATCATAGCACCAACATATAATCCGGCACCACCATTTCCAATTAGTAAAAGCTCTTCGTTCAGCGCTACCGAATTGGTTACATAGTTCTCATCTAAACGGTCTTCAGGTGTAGGAGGTCGTTCAATATGTTCTTTTAGTTCTCCGTTTAATAATCTGATATCTAATCCACCTTCGTTTAATGCTGCTAATACGTATTCTTCATTCACATCAATTTCAGTTTTTGATTCGGGAGTTACCTGACCGTTAACTGAAAATGGACTTAATGCAGTAAAATCAGACTTAGAGAAAGATTGTATCTGTGGAGTATCCCCATCTAGAACATAAATGTTATTAGAATTTACACTTAAGGATCTAGCGTCATTAATAGCGGTGCTTGTTGCTAAACTAAAATCGTGATTAAGGATTGTTAATGATCCTGTAGAACCACTTGTTACGTATATATAGTTTTCATCCACTTCCACATCAGTAGCAACATAGGATGAAATATCATATGTATTTGTAATGTACAGAATTTGACCGGATGGACTAATTTCCAACTCAATAAGAATTGCTGGTGAATCGTATACAAATCCAACACTTTCAGGATCAAGTGCTCCAGCTAAATACAATTTGCCGTTGTAATAATCAGCAGCACTTACATCAACATCATGCAATAAAGCTTGAGCCTGAAGAACTGGGTTACTCTTATCTGTAATATTAAATAGTTCTACACCACCATTATACTCAGTTCCTTTTGTATTGTAGGTTACAAATGCCATGTTTTCAACTATTTTTACATGGGTTGCCTGAACGTATTCTCCTTTAACCATAGGAGCATCTACCTCAGCTCTTAGTTTAAACGCATAGTTTTTTGTTAAATCTATTTCGGGAAATTCTTTTGTGGATTTAACAGATCCTATTGGTAAATCTACAACCTTCAGCAATTTGTCGGAATAGTTTACACGGGCATTTAGCTCTGTGGAATTATTGTTAATACTTACATTTTTAATAATGTCATTGTCTTTTTCTTTCTCTTTATCAGGACTTTTAAAATTGTCATCTGAACAGGAATAAACTAGTGATAATGAGAAAATAAATAGTAGTAAATACTTTTTCATAACTATTGCGAATTTTATATTATTCATATTTTGTTCACACAAGTTACACTCTTTGATTGACAATAAGATATTGATTATGGTCAAAAAGCTTAAAATGTTGATGAAGAGCATGTTTTCTTCTGTCAAATTTTGTAAAACATTGTTTTATAAAAGTTTAAGCTGTGAGGATTAAAAGTTCTTTTTAATCCATCGTGGAAGAAGATAAACACCGATAAACAGGTAAGGATAATATGATATGAGACGCCAAATAAGAGCCATACTTGCAGCTAAACCAGCCGAAGGTAAAAAATCGCCTAAATACTGTGTGAAGACCCACTCGGAAAATCCACTTCCTCCAGGAGTTGGACTAACTAGCATCATGATCCACATTACCAATTGACGAGCAAATATCATTATATGTTCTGAGAAACTATACCCTTGAAACCAAAATGCCAAAAGCATAGCATTTACGACCCAATACCTGGCTGTCCATGAGCAAAAGGTAGCCATAAAAGCTTTTAACCAAAAGCGAAATGGTTTTCTACGCAATTCTTTTGAGCTTTCAATGATATCGCTTCCTGCTTTATTGGCACCATGTTTCCATTTACGTAATACCGGTAGTTTAAAAATCCAAAGTAGCAACCATTTTAAACCTCGAGGATTCCAAAATAGACCATAGGTTAAAACAATTAAATAAATAAGTTTTACCAAATATCCACCCAAAGCAAAATAAAGAAGAGAATCTAACCATAGTGAATGTTCAGGAGAATCTACCATGAACAGTTGTTGTACATCTAATAACAATATCAACAAAGGAAACATGACGATGAAATACAATTCGTCAAGAAAAGAAGTTGACATAACAACAGCAGAACTTCTACCTACCTTTAAACCTTCCTTGTTAAGGTATAGAATCGCTACAGAAGTACCTCCAATTGCGGATGGTGTAACGGCGGAGGTAAATTCCCAAAGCATTATAATTCGAAAAGATTTGCGCCATGAAAATTTTCCATCAGTGAGAATTCGAAGTCTTACTATATAGCCTAAATCTCGAATAACCATCATTAGAAGTGCAATACACAGCCAAAACATCGAATACCAGGTAAATTCTATTAAAGAAAATGTGTTGGCATCAACTTCTTTAGATAGCATATATACAACCACAGCCAAACCAAATAAAATCGGATAAACGATTCTACTAGGTCTAACCCCATTCAGAAGTTTTTTTTGATTTCCTGGCTTGGTTTGACTCATTTTTAATGTTCTAAAGGGTAATAAATTTACACAAATAATAAGTTTCACAAACAATCTGATTGTAAGGTAATGTTAAAAATACATAAATAAGGTAGAAGCTAAACAATCAATAACACAAGAAAAATTTAGAGTGTAGAAATAAGTAATGCTTATTAATATTTACTTGATAGGCAGTTTTTTCCTATTTTTAATAGACTAACGCTCAATTTTTAAACTATGTCTTCAACTCACAATTCTCAAAAATTCGGAACGGCTCCCGTTTTTTTTACGGCAATTTCAACCATTTTGGGAGCAATTTTATTTTTACGATTTGGATATGCTGTAGGAAGTGTTGGTTTTTGGGGGGTGATATTTATTATTCTCTTAGGACATGCTGTAACCATCCCAACTGCCTTTGCGATATCAGAAATTGCAACAAATAAACGTGTAGAAGGTGGAGGAGAGTATTTTATTATATCACGATCATTCGGATTAAATGTTGGAGCAACAATTGGGATTGCACTTTTTATGTCACAGGCAATTAGCGTGGCATTTTACATTATTGCATTTACCGAAGCATTTGAGCCTATTTTTAATTGGGTTAGGGAAAGTTATGGATACAATCTTCCTCGTCAGGTAGTGAGTGTGCCGGCTATGTTGCTGCTTTCGGCATTAATTCTTAAAAAGGGTGCAAATTTAGGCGTTAAGGCACTTTATTTTGTTGTAGCCATTTTATTTGCCTCTTTAATATTATTCTTTTTAGGAAAGACAGAATATTCTGCTGTTAGCAACTTTAATTTATGGAATGCTGATTTTAGAAATTCCGATAATTTCTTCATTGTATTTGCCATTATATTTCCGGCATTTACCGGAATGACTGCAGGAGTTGGATTATCTGGTGATTTGAAAAATCCATCTAAATCAATACCATTGGGCACTACTGCAGCAACCGTAATTGGTATGATCATTTATTTTTTCATTGTATACAAATTAGCTGGCTCGGCAAGCAGCGAAGATTTAGTGGCACATCAATTAATCATGTCTAAAATTGCACTTGGAGGTGCAATTGTGATTCCTTTAGGATTGGCAGCTTCAACAATTTCATCCGCATTAGGTTCGGTAATGGTTGCACCTAGAACCTTACAGGCACTTTCTATTGATAAATCGTTTCCATCAAAAGGATTGAATAAATGGATGTCGAAAAGTAGATCTTCCGATAATGAACCAATCAATGCTTCCTTGGTTACGTGTATTATTGCAATGATGTTTGTTGTTTTAGGAGATGTTAATGCCGTTGCAGAAATTATATCTATGTTCTTTATGCTTACCTATGGAGCTCTTTGTTTAATATCTTTTTTGAATCATTTTGGTTCTTCGCCTAGTTATCGTCCATCATTTAAATCAAAATGGTTTTTATCCCTAATCGGATTTTGGATTTCAATATGGGTGATGTTTAAAATAAATACCTTATATGCTTTTAGTGCCATTGTGCTAATGACTTTGATCTATTTGTATATTAACAGATATCACAAACATAGAAATGGCTTGGAGTCCATTTTCCTGAATTCTCTCTATCAATTGAATCGAAATATGCAGGTTTTTTTACAAAAAGCTGGGAAACGAAAGATGAGGGAATGGCGACCAAGTGCAATATGTATATCAAAGGATTCTTTTGAACGTGATACTGCCTTTAAATTGTTGAACTGGATTTCGTATAAATACGGATTTGGAACCTATTTACACAGAATTGAAGGCTATTATTCAAAAGCTACATATTCTCAATCGCAGGAAGAACTGCATAAGCTTATCAATAGTTTTGATAAAATGGAAAATCATGTGTACGTTGATACGATAATTTCTCCATCTTACACATCAGCTATAGCTCAAGCTATACAATTACCTGGAATTGCGGGTATGGAAAATAACATGGTGATATTTGAATTTGATAAAGACAATCCAGATCGATTAGATCTGATTATTGAGAATTATTCTTTGGCTAAAGCAGGAAATTTTGATTTCTGTATTTTAGGTAGTGCACGACGAAGATTCAATTATAAGAACAATATTCATGTTTGGATTAAATCTTCGGATACCGATAATGCCAATTTAATGATATTATTGAGCTTTATAATAGGTGGTCATCCCGATTGGAATAAGGCTGATATTAAAATCTTTAATATTTGTAAAGAGGAACATGCATCAGAAACTCGCAAACAACTTGATGATCTTGTTGTATCTGGAAGGTTACCAATTACCAATTCCAATATCGAAATCATTCATGAACAAATAGATGTGTCTTCCCGCGAATTAATTAATAAACGATCAGCTGATGCTGGTTTAACTATTATTGGTTTTAGAGGAGAATCATTAAAACACGAAAAATCTGGTTTGTTTACAGGCTACCAAGAGATAGGAAATATACTTTTTATCAATTCAAATAGCCAGAAGACCATAGATTGACAAAATAAAAAAGTCCGGGAACCACCCCGGACTTTACTCTAACCCATTTTAATCTATGAAAACCTAATCCTCTCGGAAAGGATGGTACAAAAGTATGCATTCTTACAATTCTGAATATTTAAAAGTTGTTAAATAAGGTTAAATACACGGATTTATAAGGAATTGAGTAGGAGTAGAAATAAAAAGCGGCCACAGCATAAATGCCATAACCGCCTTGATTTGAGGGTGGAGAGTACCGGAATCGAACCGGTGACCTTTTGACTGCCAGTCAAAAGCTTTTATTATTTAGATTTTCCTAATTACTTATGGTTGTTGTGATTTGCCCTTATTTTATTTAGGTTTGCTATAGTTGTAATCGCAAAAATTATGGTTGTAAATAAATAATGTTTGCGAATTAGTTTGCGAAAAATAAATTAACTATGAGTTTGCCTTGGATTTCCCTTCCTGATGTTAATGAAGAAACACTACAAAGTGAGAAAGGTGTTTCATTGGTTGCAGTTCTTGATACAGACAAGCAGCGTAAGGATGGTTCTTATTCGATAAAAATAAGAATTATTTACGGAAGAATTTATAAATATTACTCTACTAAAGTTTCTGTATCAAAGGAAGAGTATTTAAAAATATGTAAGAGCAATCGGTTAAACAAAGATTTAACTGAAAAGCGTGTTGTAGTGCACCATTACCTAAAAAGAGCATACGATGTTGTCAGTGAAATGAAAGTGTTTTCTTTTGTGGAGTTTAAAAAGTTGTTTACACAGAAGCGAACAGACACAGAAAGTGTGTATACCTATTATCAAAATTATATATATACCTTAAGATCCGAGGATAGATTGGGAACAGCCCAGAATTATAATTACTCCATGAAAAAGCTAAAAGAATTTCATGGTAAAGACTCAATTTCGTTTGATACAATTACTCCAACCTTTTTAAGACAATTTGAAAATTGGATGATAGCAAAGGGTCATAGCAGAACTACAGTTGGAATTTATTGTAGACCTCTAAAAAAAATAATTAACGATGCTATAGAAGATGGTATTCTTGATAGTAAGAAGAGTCCATTTGGAGATGTTAAAAGAGGTCGTTACAAATCACCCGAACCTGAAAACACAAAGAAAGCTTTGACTCTTGAAGAAATAGGGAAGATTATTAATTATTATCCGGAGCCTGGATCACCAGAACATTACTACAGAGATATGTGGGTGTTTTCTTACTTGGGAAATGGCATCAACATGAAGGATGTGTGCTTGTTGAAGTATAAGGACATATATACTGATACAATTGTATATGCTCGTGAAAAGGTAAAGAATACCAATCGTTCAGCAAAAACGATAACAATTGCTTTAATTGACAAGAACAAAGAAATAATAGAACGATGGGGTAATCAATCAAAGAAGAAGAATGATTTCATATTTCCTGTTCTGGAGGGAAATCCAACCGAAGAAGAAATAAAGAAAAAAGTACAGCAGTTTGTTAAGCAAGTTAACAAGTATATGAAGCGGATTGCTGAAAAATTGGAATTAAATGTTTCTGTTACCACTTACTATGCAAGACACTCTTTTGTAACAGTATTAGTTCGCTCAGGTGTTGATATCCACACAATTGCTGAAAGTGTTGGTCACTCAAGTATGAAAGTAATTGATAAATATATTGCAAGTATCTCCAATGAGGAGAAAGTGAAGAATGCTAATAAACTTTTAAAATTTGAATAAAGATGCAATGGATCTCTGAAGATATATCAGAATTAAAACCAAAAGAAGAAATATATAGAAGTATTCATGTCGAAGAATGGTTTAAGGAAATTGCAGGACCTGATTACTTTATAAAGGATGTAGAAATGAGGTTTTCTATTAGCGAAGAAATGATTTGTCAGAAAATAACTTATTTGATAAGATTCATTAATGATAATTCATACTCGTTAATTAAAGAGAAGAAGACACAATTGATAGGTTCACTACGAGATGCTATTTGTGAGGAAATTGAAAAATGTAATAGTAATGCTTATTGTGACTCTTTAGATGAAGGGAAGGCAGGAGTATATGATTTATGGAAGCATTATTTATGGAATATTGAAAAAAAATATGAAGAATTAAAAAGCGCATTAGACTATTTATGGGCAGCAGAAGAAATAAATATATTTATGATGGAGGAAGAAGTTGATCCCGACGAAGTGTTGATTTATTTCAATTATTCTAAAAAAAGTACTAATGAGAAACCGCTGAAAAGAATAAAAATGAATATGAGCAGTATTGCGTTATTACATTATTATAATGAAGATCCTATAAATAAATTTAATGTCGATGAATTAATAGAAGAATTTGGATTTAAATCAGCTAAAAAGCTAATAGGAAGATATGAGCTTTTAAGGAATAAAATTGAGCGACATACTTTTAGAGATTTTGAAAAATGTTTCAAAGAAATGTATGAATATCTTACTGAGGAAGGTAAAAAAAGAGCTTTGCATGATTTGGATAAGTTCAGGTCAAAATAAAAGAACCAGTTCCGAACTGGTTCTTAATTGGGTTTTTCTATGATTAATTATGGTTGTTGTATAGTATTGTAATGAAAATAATATTAGTGAAGACACTAATTGTAATTGTCATTAATAACCATATACTATGAATCAACAATTAATTATTTTGTCGCAAGAAGAACTCAAGGAAACTGTAGAGAATGCTGTCAGTAAGGCATTCTCAAAAGTATCATTTCCTAGTAATAGTAAAATTAATACTTCAGAGAAACTATTACTTTTAACGGAGGCGGCTGCTAGAATTAAAATGCCCATTCCAACCTTCCGCGAATACCTGGCACGCAATGAAATTAAAGGTGCCAAAATTGGTAAATCCTGGCGCTTCTTTCCTGAAGATTTAGATGAGTTTGTTAAAAAGCATCTTCGCAAAACCAATGATGAAATAGAGAAGGAAATTGATGACGAATTATCAAAGTAATTTGAATATTTCAATTAATGACAAAATTACATATTCAAAGTCAAGCCCTAATTAATAGGAATTATAAGAAAAGGAAGGATATAAAAAAAGGTGGACCGCCATCCACCTATTATATTTTCATGTTTAGATAACTCGCCTAAAACACATGAGCAAAAATAATAAAAATGGTTCTGATAACCTAATAGATAGGATAAATCAAAGCCCGGAAATGCAATTAAAAATTATTCAGCATTTTTTTCCACAAGCTACTTTGAAGAAAAGCTTCAAAACTCATAAGGAGAAGACACCTTCTTCATCAATAAAATTACTTGAAGGTAAATATTGGTTAAAAAATTTTGCGTCCTCGGATAAGGCAATGGATTGTTTTAATGTTGCTGAAAAACAATTGAAATTAGAAATGCCGGAAGTAATTAGATACTTGGTCCAGAATCTATTTTCTGATTATCGTTTTCAAGAACAGAATTGTAACAAAGAAAGAAGCGCGCTTGAAAAGCAAATTTTTGCAATAAAAAACAATCCAACAAATCAAGCCAAAGCCTATCTTGAAGAGAGAGGAATTGAATGTGATAAATTACCTGTTGGCTCTTTTTATCAGAATTTATCGCAAGACAAGAAACCCGAAGGAATTGTATTTTTTGATTCTAAAGAGAGATTAATAAACAAAAGGTATTTTGAAAAGAAAAAAGGACGGAATAAATACTTGAATCAAGGTAATCTAGATCAGTCTCTATATACCAAATGTTACCAAGAAAGTAAGGATACTATTTTTATTACTGAAGGTGTGATAAATACATTGTCTTTATATCCTGTTTATTCGAGCATTTCAATTTTTAGTTCTACTAATATATTATCAAAACCTTTACTTGAATCATTTATTCAAAATAAAAGAGTTGTTCTTGCACTAGATAATGACAAAGGAGGGAATGAAGCAGCAAAAGTTCTCTATCAGAAAATAATGGAATGGGATGTGTCAGTAATTTCTATTCACAAATTGATAGTACCAGAAGGAAAGGATATAAATGATCTTTTAAAGGACAATTTTCTATTTTCTTTCTTAAAAAAATCAGAAAAATACAAACAACTTTATCCTGAATATCTTCATGATTCAAAAGACGAAGGAAAGGATAAAAGCTCTTTCGGATTCTTTCAGAGAAACAGCTGCTATTATGTAGAAGATCAATTTAAAGGGAAAGTTCGAGAGAGAAGGATTTCCAATTTTATCATGAAAGTTTTTTATTTTTTACCGGATGGATCTGATGATGCGAAACGTATTTTTTTACTTCAAAATAGATCTGGAAAATCTAAGCTATTAACGATTTCTTCAAAGAATTTAAACTTAAAATCATTCAAATCTAGTATTGCCTCAGTTGGAGGTTTTTCCTTTTTAGGCTCACAATATGAGCTGGATGTTATCCTTGAATCATTGCGAGAAAAAGAAGAGACAGCTCATAATATAGGCATCTTAGGATATCAGCCAGAATATGATGTGTATGCTTTCAGTAATGGAATAATTCAAGAAGGTAATTTTTTAAAAGTTGATAGGTTTGGTGTTGTAGGAGCCAAAGGAAAATCTTTTTATATTCCAGCTTTTAGTGTTATTAATGAATACTCTCCATGGTATGACAAAGAAAAAGGATTCAAATTTATACCTGGCCGGATAAAATTTAAGGAATGGTCCAATTTGCTCTATATAGCTTATCACGATAAAGCGGTGGTTGGAATGTGTTTTGTAATAGGTAGCTTATTTAGGGATCATATATTCAAAGAGCTAGGTTTTTATCCATTTTTATTCCTATTTGGTGATTATGGAGTTGGTAAAACTACATTTTCAGAGTTCTTCTTAAAATTATTTGGATCTGCAAACAGTGGAGTGTCACTAGAGGGAGGATCAACATCTAAATCTGTCGCGAGAAGTGCAGATCAACAGCGAAATTCATTGTTGTATCTTAAGGAGTTAAATGCAAAAATCGAATCTAAAATTACTGGGTTCTTGAAGACTGCTTATGATGGGAGTGGATATAGTAGGGCAAATATGTCAAATGATAGTAGGACTCATGATACTCAGGTTAATTCAGCAATCATATTAGATGGAAATTACTTACCTACTATGTCTTCAGCCTTGTATAGTAGAATGATCATTCTAAACTTTTCGAGTCACTTCTTTTCAGATGAAGAAACTAGAGCTTTCCAGACTCTAAAAAAGGAAGCAAAAGCTGGTTTTGGAAATGTAATATTAGAAATACTGAATCAACGATCTCACTTTGTAAAAGAGTTTAAGGAGCAATTTGATTTGGTTTATCATGAGTTGAAATATCATAATCCAATAACTTCAAAATATTCTGAACGAAATGTGAAGCACACTGCTTTGTTATTGGCGATTTATAAGACCATGAGTTCTAAGTTGAATTTTCCAATGAAATATGAAGATCTGTATGATTGTTTGCTGGAAAATGCAAAAGAGCAGGATGAGTCACTGAAGAAAGTGAGTGAGATAAATCAATTTTGGAATGTTATTGAATTTTTAAAATCAGAATCTAAATTGAATAAGCAGCATTTTAGACTCATTAAGCATGATGGAAAAGATTTGTTAGGTATTCATTTCGGATTAATTTATCCATTGTACAGAAGATTCTGCCTTTCTCAAAATCAGCCAGAACTAGATTCAGGAACATTACTAGCCTTATTGAAAGATCAGAAGTCATTTGTAAAGACCTGGCAAAAGGGTAGAATTGATTCTCACACAATTAAAGGTTTAGGATGTGCATATTTATTTGAATTTGAAAAACTACCATTAGAAAAAGAACTATGGCTAAAATAATATCAATTATCAACCAAAAAGGTGGAGTAGGTAAAACAACAACGACATGTTCATTAGCTACTGCCCTAAGTTTAAAAGGAAAGAATGTGTTACTTGTGGACCTTGATCCGCAAAATAACGCATCTCAATCGTTAGGAATAGGAGATTGCGAAAATAACATCTATCAAGCATTAAAAGGGGAGTCTGAACTTTTACCAATAGAAATAATGGATAACTTAAGTCTAATTCCATCTAGTATGGATCTTAGTGCCTTGGAAAATGAAATGAATGGAGAACCTGGAAGGGAATACCTGCTTAGAGAATTGTTAGAGCCAGTTGGGGGGCAATACGATTTTATTCTAATTGATTGTTCCCCTTCTATAGGTTTAATTGCCTTAAATGCTCTTTCGGCTTGTGATACCTTTATCATACCTGTTCTTCCCCACCATTTGAGTATTCAGGGCTTAAGTGGGTTAGCAGAAGTTGCAAAAAAAATCAAATCCAGAATTAATCCTAAGCTAAAGCTCGAAGGAGTTCTTCTTACTCAGTGTAACCAACGTAAAGTTTTACATCGTGATGTACAGAAAGTTTTGAAGAATCACTTTAAGGAGAGGCTATATGAGACAACCATTAGAGAAAATATCGCACTTGCAGAAGCACCTTCTGCCGGAATGGATATTTTTCGATATGCACCCAATAGTAATGGTGCTGAAGATTATTTAAAACTGTGTGAGGAATTTTTAAGCAAGCAATCTTAATTTTTTTCTAATTGATACCATACCCACCATTAAAACCATAAACTATGGCAAAAAAAAATTTTACACCTGGCATTGATGGATTGTTACAGCCTAGTACATCCGAAAAAAAAGAATCTGATATAGAAAAAAAGAAAACTGTTAAAAGTATACAGAAAGCTGTTAAAGCAACTTACTACTACGATGCGAAACAGTTGGACAAAATAAAAGCTATTGCCTTTTACGATAGAAAACCTATAGGGAAAGTGATTGAAGAGGCATTGGAAGAGTATATCCAATCGTATAAGGATTTAAGAAAGGCTCAAAGATTAAAGCGTTAAAACTGCTTAAAACCAAAATGAGAGAATCTGCTTTAAGGTGGATTCTTTTTTTGTCTTTGAATTAAAATCTCTATAGAAAATTTGAAAATTCATTGTAAACCTGTAAACCTATATAATATTAGTAAATGTAAAATGCTTGTAATTAATTGTTTATAAGGTATTGTTTAGGTTTACAATGGGTTTACACAGGTTTACATGAGTTTTTAATGCTAAGATAATTAAGATGTTATGGGTTTACATTGTTTTTTCTTTATCAGATTTTTTTAAAACTGATAATATAAAATTTTCAGTTCCGATAATACTTAAAGAACAGAATAGTATGCATAAAGAAAATTGAACAGTATGAAAATAATTGAGATTGTGGTAAAATAAAACGTAGATAAAATTCGAGAGAAAATAAAGTTGAATAAAATGATGAATAGAGAAAAGAATAGAAAAGTTTAGAAAGCGAAGTGCTAAAAAACAAAGAAATAGTGATTAATAAAAAACAAGGAAAAGGAATAAAAGATCTAAGGTTTCAATTTTGAAAAGCAAGGTGTGTATTGGGTGCACCCATTACCTAATTTACATTGTAAATTAGCCTTGTTTCCTCGATCTGTTGTCGAGGGAAATCAATGAAAAATTGATTTAAATATCTCCGTTCCGTCAATATTTATTTTAAATAAACGATATGGCAAATAAAGATTTTAATAAAGGAGGGCGAACAAAATTAGCTAAATCAAAAAATAGAAAAGCTAACAAAATATTATTGTATTTGAATGATGAAGAAATGGTGAAGTTTAATAAAATGTTTACTCAATCAATGTTTAAAGAAAGGTCACCATTTATTCGTGAGATACTGTTGGAGGGCAAATTCGAAATTTTATATCGAGATAAAACTAGAGATGAAATGTTATATGAATTAGGTAAAGTTGCCACAAATTTGAATCAAATTGCTCATCGTTTAAATATTGATAATGCACCAAATTTAACAGGGGAAGATGTTGATGTATTAAAAGGATTAAGAGAAATATTATTACACTATAAATTTTGAACAGTGATGTTATTCCAAAGGATCAGCAAAAAGGTCTATACGTCATTATTCTAAAAAAGAAATTTGTTCATAATTCAAACGGAGTTATGAAAAATAAGGTATTTCAATTATTTTTAAAGAAGTATAAATTTTGACTATTAAAGATTGTAAAAATAGATAAATGATTGAACTATCTAACGAAATGCTAATTACCAAGGATGTTTATAGAGCCTTGGTTGACTATGGAAATATTTTAGTTATTGATCTTCTTAGGCAAGCTGTAAATCTTGAAGAAAAGGAAAATGATATAGGGGAGAAGTATTATACCGTAAGGGAAGAATTTGAAAGATTAAACTTTCAGGATGGTCAATCGCAAAATCATTATTTCCAAGAATTAACCGAGTTGACAGTTTCTTATTTGGATAATTTAAGTGATTCAGATAAGACAGCTCTTTGTTTTCGCTTGATTAGCGATGAAAAATACCACAATCTATTAATGGAATTGGTCGAAGACCTGGAATCTGATACCATGGAACAATACAACCATAAAATTGGTCGAGAAATGGCCAGATTACTTTATGAAGAGGATAAAAAGGTATTAATGAAGTGGACTAAAGAATTCCTAATGGATACAATTTGCATTTTCTCAACTGAATTTGATTTTTCTTTGATCGATGATAGTACGAAGTATGCATTGGAGCATAACCTGGAGATGTATAGAGAAAAGTGAGAAATAGCCGTAGCATTTTACTACGGCTAATAAAATCTTACTTCTTAGAATTTTTAGCGGAAGCACCTTGTACTCTTGCTGCAAAACTGCCCTTGCTTATTTTACCACCTGATGCTTTTGCTGTAGAAGATTGAATTCTTGAAGCTGCGCTTGATGTTATTTTACTTTTTCCCATTTCATAAAATTTTTGAGTAATAAAATTGCTTACAAATAATTAGTTACCACTTCTGCTTGATTCGTAAGCATCATTATTAGGATTCAATTGATTTGAATGATTGTCAAGGTCTGCTTGACTGTACTCGTAATCTGGATCTAAGGCCATAATTTTATTTTTAAATTGTTTATACTGTGATTAAAATTCACTGTCAAAAGTAGAGATGGAGAAAAAAGTGATTCTAAAAAATCCACGGTAATTCAAAGGGAATTGTTGTTTTGTTAATGTAAGATATAGTATTCTAGTGAGTTGCTGGATATTTAAAAAATATACATGCAGAAAATAATTAAGGAGTATGAATGTTAATTTAGTACCAAAATCAATTATGAAAGGATGTTACAATTTTTAGAGTCGGTTTTGCCATCGATGAAACCAGAAACTTCAATTAAAATACTAAACCAATTGCTTGTTGCAAGATTTGGTAGTCTTAAGAAAGCTCAAAATGAGGTCTTGAAAATATCCAATAATGGTACCATTGATGATGATGGATTTCACTTACTGTTAAAAATGATTTTTTTTGAACAGCTGCAGAAGTTATTGTTATGGTTTATGGGAGGTAAAGATTATAAAGGCCTTATTAAATCTGTTACTCAGCTAGAGGAATTAAATTTGTTCGAAGGTCTTACTTTACATGAGAAAAGATGCTTTCTTTTTTATTTAAAACGCATATTCTCAAATGAGTTTTTTGCTCAGTTGCCAATTTTTGAATCTAAGCAGAATTCAAAAAAAGAGATCTTTAATAAAATAACAAATTCTAATATCACCAATAAAGATGAGATAGCCCAAGAGATTGGTGTTGATAAAGCAACTCTCAACAAATGGTTATCTCATTATTTTGGCAATCGTTTCGATGGTAAAAGAAAGATTACATTCGAGGAGTATATTGAAATTATGCAAATGATCTCTTTAGGGGAAAATGAAACTAAAACTTTTATCGGTCAAAATACATCTGCGTATTCTGACCGATTGGAAAATAATTTGGTTCACAATAGAGCTAGTCTTTTGAAAGAAAAAGAATTGGAAGATCTTAACTTTAAATCGTTAAAAGAGAATTTAGTAAAGCAGAAAAAAGATTCTGACATGAAAAAAATTCCTTATCGACTGAAAGATAAGATTGTGAGAGATTTGAGTTGATCGTTATTCTTGAATAAGATCCGAAACCATATTTTTAGGCATGTTTTTCATGAGATTGGGGGTTGTGATTAATTTGTGTTTTTTATCGTTGGTATGCTCCCAATCTCTACCCAAGCATGATTGTGAATTAATATAGAAAAGAACCTGCTCATACGTGCTTAGTTGAGTTCTTAAAATCTTATAATAATCTTGCCTTTCTTTCTCACTAAAAATCGAATCATTATAAATGAAGTTTACGAAGTGGAATAGATGTCTGAAATAATGATCTAGTCGATGAAGATGACCGCCAAAGAAATAAATGTACTTCTTTTTAGGGTAGGAATTCTTGATGTTGGATAATTTTCTCATAGCATGATTTTGATCTGTGTTAATTGTCATTATTTCAAAATCTGTTTTATTGAATGCTGATGAATAGTGAACAGGAAACAGTCTGAAGTGCTTAATAATATCATTGATAAAATCGAGGGAATAGTTCTTTTTGAGTGTTTCTGTTAGGTCCAGCTCAGCTTCAGAAGATACACCGTGATAGGTAATAATGTATGCTATTTCAGATTTACAAAAGTCATTTAATTCAACTCCTTTTGAAAACTTTTTGTAATGCTTAGTGCTGGTATTTAAAAGTTTATCTTTAATGCTTCCTTTTTCAGGAATGTGCTCATAATAATCAAGAATCTGCTTAGCTAATTTGTATTGCCTGTATATAATCATGAAGCATTTCTTTCCATGGACTATTTTGTTTTGATTAGTTTTTAAGGCAAATGGGTTAGTCAATTCGATTTCATTAGAGTTGGTATGATGATATTTTAAAAGTTCATAAAATCTAGTATTGATTTTTTCTTTTTTTGAATTAAGAAATTGCCATATTAAAGTCAATGTCAAAATCCCAATGGTTGTTATTGTACCAATGCTTGAGACATGAGTAATATCGAATTTTGAGGAAAACCTGTGGTGCCTAGGATAAAACCAATAAATCCAAAAATAAAGGCAAATAATAGTAAGCTAATAGTCCCAAGTAAGTGTTTCATTTATTATTATTTAGTGATTTAATTTATACTCAAATTTTTGGAGTACACTTAAATTGTTCCAATTCTCTCTTCTGATTTCAGCTTGATTCATACCAGATCGTAATCCATTATCTAATACACTATCATAATCGCAAAACTCACCATATATAGTTGTTGCGCCATTTGCTATTGATTTTAAGGCAGCTTTATGTGATTCTGATCCCACATACTCTTCAACTTTACGTATTTTTTCTTGTGGTACTGGAGAAATGAATAGTTGATAAGCTATTGTTAATACTAGGAACAATAAAGATGTAGCTATTAGTAGTTTTTTCATATTTACTTTTTAATTGATTTCTAAAAAATTAAAGTGAGCACCTTTAAATCTCAATTTATTTGTTTGAGAATCGATCATTTCACTGTAAAAACGACTCGTATGTGTTAAACAAAGACCATTTTTTAAAACGGAACCAGTGTATATTTCCTTGTTATTGCCATGTCCATTAAAATAAAAGCTGACTTCACCTTGATTATTATAATATTCTGTTACTTCGGGATCATTTTCTTTAAAGTTTGCCATTTCACTCCAAGTGTTACAAATAGCTTCTTGACTAGGCATTTTTTCTGTACAGGAAGTAAATACTTTATTATACTTGTTGAAAATCAATAAATAAGTTAGTGTTATTTTCTCACCATACGGAGTTGTTGCATTGTGAACGTAAATATAGGCGCCATCAGTTCTTAGGATATGATTAGTATTAAAGTCTAACCCCTTATTATTCTCTATAACTCTTGCTTCATGTGGATTTGTCTTTTTATATTGTTCCCAATCTTTATTTGTATTTTCTGACAGATAAGTATCGTATATAAATTTGCAAAATATAATTATGGCAAGTATTCCTATTATTGTAAAAAATAGCATTGATTATGTTTTAGTTTGAAAAATTACAGTTTTTATTTGATTATGAGTAATTCCTACACCCCCTGATATTTCTTAAAATTCTCTGCTTGCTCAAAAATTTCTTTATATACTTCATCACGATCGACAGGAGGATAGTCGTTTTCGGCTAATAGAATGATTAAGCCAACTTTTAGTTCTGCTTTGATATCATCACGTTTGCTCCAGTCGGTGTATTTGGCTTTATCGTCCACAACGGTTTTGACTTTTTTAGCCAGATCGACCAATTTGTCTTCAGGATAATTGAAGTCATATTTGTGAGCCAGTGCTTTTAGTATGTCGTAGAATGCTTTCTCTTCAAAGTCGATACCCATTTCATTGAAAGATTCTTTCTCTTTTTTCAAGGAATGGTAGAGGTCGATAATTTCATCGGTGAAATCTTCTAAAACTTCACTACGTAAAACATCATCCTCGTTTCGTTCGTTGTATTTGCTTACCAAATCTGCCATTTTCTTAGAGAAATCGATCCCTTTAATCTTGTTGACCTTTTTAAAGTCTTGAATGGCTTTGGCCAATAGTTGTTGCAAGAGTTTTATTTTGGTGTTTGGCAGCTTAATCTTTTCAATTTTAGCCAGATAATCTTCTTCGAAAATATCAGTTTCTGTTTCGTTGTTATCTCCCAGTTTGAAGATTTCCTCTACACCGTCACTAAGTAGAGCTTCTTTAATCATTTCACGAACCTTGGCATTCATTTGTGCAGTATCGGGAGCATTGCCTTTGGTCAATTTAAATACGATGGAACGAACGGCCATGTAAAAATGAATATGATCACGTTCATCTTCATTCAGCTTCTCACTACCAGAACAGATATCGTAAGCTGCTTTTAGGCGTTTTACCAAATACATAAAACGTTTCTCAATTTCCTGAGTTACCTGAGCGTATTCTGCAGCCATATTTAGAGTGTTCAACTGCTCCAGGTTCGAACCATTAAAGTATTTTGAAGTATTAAACTTATGGAAGATCTTAGCTAGTAAATCCAAGTGATCTTTCACAACAACAACAGATTGTTCAATGTCTTCGAAATTCTGACTGTCCGCTTTGTTGTAGTGAGCCAATGCTAGGTTCATTTGTTTTTTGATGCCAATATAATCGACTACTAAACCTTTTGTTTTGCCCTCAAATTTTCTATTAACACGAGAGATGGTTTGAATCAGGTTGTGTCGCTGAATTGGTTTGTCAATGTAAATGGTATCCAAAAAAGGAACATCGAATCCGGTTAGCCACATATCCACAACAATGGCAATTTTAAAGTTCGATTTACCATTTTTGAATTGTCGATCCAACTCTTTTCGGTACTCTTTGGTACCCAACATTTCGTATAATTCTTTTTCATCATCCTTACCACGAGTCATAATCATTTTCACACGCTCCATGGCTTTGATTTCTTTCTTCTCTTTATCAGATAGCTGAGTGCCTTCTTCGCATGTTAATACTTCTGCCCATTGAGGTCGCAGCGCAATTACATTCTTGTAAAATTCATAAGCTATTTGTCGGCTACTACACACAAACATGGCTTTTCCTTTTACCGATGATCCTTCGTTCATACGTTTTTCGTAATGCTTCACAAAATCTTCGGCTAATGCTTGCAAGCGGTCCGGATCTCCAATAATGGTATTCATGTTTGTTGTAGCCTTTTTGCTTTCTTCTATCTGATAATCGTTGGCACCTTCTTCAGTACATTCGCTGTAATACTTTTCGATTTGTTCAAGAGCTGAATTGTTGAGCAATATTTTAGCCGCACGACCTTCATAAACAATTCGGACCGTTATTTCATCTTTTACCGATTCGGTCATGGTGTAAGCATCCACAACTTCACCGAATACGTCCAAAGTTGCATCAACCGGAGTTCCTGTAAAGCCAACGTAAGTGGCATTTGGTAAGGAATCGTGCAGATATTTTGCAAAGCCATAAGTTTTAGTCACACCTTTATCAGTGATTCTTAGTTTCTGGTCCAGATTGGTTTGACTTCTGTGTGCTTCATCCGAAATGCAAATCACATTGGTTCGATCAGTAAGCAATTGTGTGTCCTCGGTAAATTTGTGGATGGTGGTTAAAAATACACCTCCAGAGTTTCGTCCTTGCAGTTCTTTTCGTAAATCGGTCCGACTTTCCACACTAATTATCTTATTGTCGCCTATGTAATCTTTGGCACTGGTAAATTGTCCCGATAACTGATCGTCCAAATCGGTTCTATCAGTAATTAAAACAATGGTTGGACTTGCAAAGTACTGGCTTTTCATCAGTAATCTGGTAAGGAAGAGCATGGTAAAACTTTTACCACAACCGGTGGCCCCAAAATAGGTTCCGCCTTTACCATCGCCATTGGGACGCTGGTGCTTTTTAATGTTTTCGAAAAGCTTTCGGGCCGCATAGTATTGCGGATATCTGCAAAGTATCTTTTCCTCCCTTTTCGAAGAATCGGGCAGATAGATAAAGTTGTGAATGATATCGCACAAGCGTTCCTTCTGAAACATCCCTTTTATCATGGAAAACATGGAATTGATACCATCTACTTCTGTTTCGTTCCCCTCAATTTTTCGCCAGGCATAGTAAAACTCGTAAGGAGCAAAAAAGGAGCCAGCCTTGTTGTTTACACCATCGCTGATAACACAAAAAGTATTGTATTTAAACAGTTCAGGAATGTCTCTGCGGTAGCGAGTGGTCAGTTGTATGTAAGCATCGTAAATGGTAGCTTCGGAACGAATGGCTGATTTAAATTCAAAAACCACCATTGGCAAACCGTTGATGTATAAAATGCCATCGGGAATTCGAATTTGTCCATCATTGCCTTCAATCTCTAACTGATTGACAATTTTGTAAATATTCCGGTCCCGTTTGCTGTTGTATCCCTCTTTCAGATCTGCAGCAATGGGTTCGTGATTTGTTGAAATTGTGTTTTGGGAAGCAAATTTTAGGTCCGGAAAATCCATTAGCTGAATGTACAAATCCTTTTTGCTTCGATCTTCACGCTTGAAAACAAAACCATCACGCACTTTTTTCATGATGATTTTATTGCTTTCGTATAAATTGGAAGCAGGCAACTTATCCAGATCCCGCATAATCAAATCTACCTCCGAAGTTGTAAGCTCTTCTGCTATGTATTTTTGCAGTAAGAATGCTTTCAGATCTTCTTTAATCAAAACTTCTTCAGGGGATCTACTGATATCAGCTCCCAATACATGAGGGATTTCCTCCTGTCCCAAAAGTTCTATAAAAGCTTGTTCCAGTTTTTCTTCGGTAAATTTCATCTCAATATCTTCTATTTGTACATCTTCTCCTATTGGACCACCTATTGGACCAATTCAACATGATTTATTTTTTATTAATCTTCCAATATCCTCTATTACCTCCAACTCTTTCAATAGCTTCCTTATCTCTTAGTGCCTCAATGTGAGCTTGTACAGCAGAAGCATTAATTCCAAGTATTTTAGCAAGCTTTCTTCTTGAAAGCTTAGGATCTTTCTTAATGTGATTAAGAACTTCTTGTTGCCTAGGAGTTAAAGTTATTGGACCACCTATTGGACCACCTATTGGACCACCTGTTGGACCATCAGCTTTTACAAGCTCAGCTTTACGACCAGAATCAACATGATCATGATCAGCTTCATGTTCAGCAGGGAAAGCCATTCTCAAAAAGTTATCCGAAAATTTGAAACACTCTTTCCCATAAGATTCCAATATTCGAGGAACTCCTGATCCAAGCTGTTCTACCAAATCAATATCCTTATAGATTCTCATGATCTCCTTGTTGCGAGGTACCGAGAAACCTTCAAAAAATTCATCCTGACTCAAACCTTCAGGTAGACCCCCAACTGAGGTGATTTCAATTCTATCTGAGAAGATTTCGAATTTAGGAGGAACTTCCCGTGTGAAATCGTTATGAACAAAGGCATTCACAATTGCTTCTCGAAGAGCTACTGCATCCCACAATCTATTTTCTTTTCTTTCTTTAGCTGTTATTTTTGTAATGGTTTTGTTCTCTAATTCAATTTTATCAATTACTTGCTTTGTTGATTTTATCAACGAACAAAAGCCATATTCATTACTTTCAGTCAGGTCTGCACGGCCTTTACCTTTATATTTTGCAACTTTAATGGAGGTGCTGTTATTATCAGCCATTAAGTAGGCTACATAGTTCAAATCACCTTCTGTTGTTATAAGTTCAAGGTTGGTTGTAAATTGTCCGTTAAGCTTTTTTCCTGACGCTTCGTAGTAAATTTTCAGCTGTTCAAAGCTTAAATCTTGTTTGTTAGATTTAATTTTTCCGAGAGAGTTTCTAGTACGCTTTGCGAATAATTCATCTATCATTTTTTGAGGCATAGGATCAGCAGCAGAACCAACTCGAATAAAACAACCTTTTTCCGACATGCCATTTTTTCGAACGTAATAAGGTTTTTCGGAACCACTGGCAATATTAATCTTAACAACATCTTTACCGTCTCTTTCTTCACATAATACGTCAAACAAGCCCATGCAAGAGGGAACAATATTATTCTTTAAGCGATCCTTTATTTTTAATTGTGTATCATCTGCATCTTCTAAACCAATTGTGTTTCCATGTTTGTCGATACCAATAAAGATGTTACCACCTTCTTTGTAGTTTAAAAAAGCTACGACTTCTTTTTCCAATTCGTTGGTTAATTGCTTTTTATATTCTATGCGATTGGTTTCTGTCATATCTATTTTATTTATTTACCATCCTAGGGAAATACCCTTAGGTGAAAATAATAATTTTTAATTGTTTAGTACTCTAATCATTAGATTTTCACCCATTTGCCAATTCGATTCTTTTATTTAATCGGTTCAAAGTGTCCAGTTTTTTAATTAAAAAACTGGACACTTTTGATTTTTATTCCAGTTGTACTTTTATAACTTTTCTATGATGTCAAGTTTTTTGCGCAAGAAACTTGACATTTTGCTATGTCGGTCAACTTATTTAGTTGACATTTCTTCCGTTTGTAATTGACGATATTCCAATTTGAATTTTAATCTTTGATCATCATCAATTTTTAATAATGTCAATACAATTATTCTCAGAAGAATATAGTACAAGTTCTTTTGCTCAACTTCAGACATGGTGTTAGTACCATGCATGAAACTGTTCCTAAGATCTAATCCATTAGTAAATTCTTTTTTGTTTAAATAGTAATTGAAGTAGTTACGTTCCAATTTATTAAGAAGTGTATTTTCAAAGTAAACAAGCCCTTCTTTTTCCATATCATCAATAATAGCTTTACACTCTTCCGCATAATGCCAATAGCTTATCACTTCTTCTTGAAATAGTTGTTTTAAGACAAAAAGTTGATTCTTATCTTTAATTCTTAGATATCCGTTGTGGTCAACATATAAATAATCTTCTTCAAACAGGATAAACAAATCACGCCATTGGTATTTTTCAAAATTACTGTAGAGTATTTCTTCGTTGACTAAGAGGTCATATAAGCGATGATATTTATTTTTAAAAGGTTCAACGTAAAATAAACCAGATTGATCTGAGAAAAATAAATGATTGATATAACTTAGTTTATTATCTTTTAAATAGCAGTATTTGCGTGAGACAAAACTTGGAATTTGATTTAAACTATACGGTTTGGAACTTATTCTCAGTAAGTCGAAATCGATCTCTCCATCTTCTTGAAATAATTTGTATTGTTTCAGTAGTGAATCATACTCTGCTAACAATGTTCTGATTTTTTCAAGATAGTTAGTGCTATCAGAAGGTAATATAAAGCGAAACCCTTTTAATTCGAATAATTTATCCAATGATTCTTCAATAAAATTTTGAATTAAATATTCAACACTTTTGTTTATTGGTTTTAAAATTGCCTGATCATATGAAAATATTTGCAAACGAGAAAGATTGTCCAGGTAATGAAATGTAGTTCCTATAGGATACTCATTTTTCGAGCTCATGAATGTTCTTTCCATCACTCCTAAATTGCTATACTTACTTGTCATCGTAATACACTTTTGACAGTTTAGGTATTCGAATAGACCAATGAAGTGACGTAGATATCGGTAAGGTTGGTCTGTTTTATTGATGTACTGTTTACTATAAGAAAAAATAGTTGTTGCATCTCCTTTTTCAGAAGCAATAACAGGTTTTTCCTGATCTTCACAAAAAATTAATTGTGTTTCTATTTGCATGCCATTCGAATTTTCGAATAACTTATTATTTAATTCCTCTTCTTTTTTCTGTGCTTTAAGCATAGTTCTATCCGAAATTTCTAGCTCTGGATGCTTTCTGAGATTCAAAATAAGGCGGATAAAATTAAGGTTGGCATCGTTATTATTGAGATATCGTAAAATAATCTCTTCTCGATCTTTTAGACTTAAACATTTAGGGAAATGATAATTTCTTCTTTTCCTATCGTGTTTTTCTACATATTGTGATAATAAAAGCTCCGCAGATTTGTCGTAATTCAATAAATATTCTCGTATCTCGGAAGCAAAATATTTTACTAGCTTTTCATGATGAAGTATATCAAAAATATGAACTTCTTCCAGTTGTAATAATTTAGAGAATGAATCCTTTCTAATTTTTTTATATATAGATAGTTTAGTTGTTATGTCCCAAAATGATTTTTGAGAAGTCCAACATTCTAATTGTTTTAATAATTCAGAAATATTATCGCTATTAATGTTCTTCCAAAATGTAACAATCAATTTCCAAAAACAATCAACTTTACCTTTAACCTTCTGTATGTCATCGCTATTCCATTGGGTCAAGTACATTTCATTATCTATATATAATTTTATCTGATAAAATTCTATAAGATCATTAATATTATAGTTGTCATCTTCCCTGAATTCAGACAATATGTTTTCTGCTTGTTTTAAGTTGTGATACCAAGCTAAATCATTTGGATCGTAATAATTGACTCTATTGGGATTCATTTAAAGAAATTGTACGATTGATTACTTATATACTATCTGGATTACCTTCTTCTATTTCAATATTTAGGTGATTAGCTAGTTCATTCAAGTCATCTTTCACTGAGTTTTTAGTATTATGAAAATGTCTCGATAAATCTTCGCTCACAACCTTCCCAAAATTTTTATCAAATTTTGGTTTTTGGTTTTCTATTAGCAGTACAATTAGCTTAAGTTTATCACTATCTAGCTCATCTTTTAATATGTCTTCTATTAATATTTGAATCTCTTGAATTTTATTTTCAGTAAGTTTTTTAACATCAATAAACTTTTTGTTGTTTTTGAAAAAGGTAAAACTACATCTGTCCAAATTACTTACAACTGATTGTGTTAGGTGATTTTTTAATTGGGTTAAAAAGGCTTTATCCAATACGTTTAGCAATTCAGTCCATTGATTCAATTGCCAGTCTGTAGGTTGATGATCACCATTGAACCAATTACTTACAAACTGCAGTAAACTTTCATAATATGCTTTTCCGAGCTTAAAGTTGCTCTTTTTTGATAGTTCCAAAATTAAAGATGATAGATAAGTATTTTGATTAAGTTCTGTATCCCAATCATCCTTGTTTATTTGATTTATTAATTCAGAAATTTTCTTAAAATCTGTCATCAAAGGGAGCAATAGAAATAACTCTTGACTATTTTCTTTAATATCTATATTTTCTATGCAATTAAGTTCTTCTAGAATTTTTGATTCATCAACAAAACGTTTAGCTATAGCATTTTCGTCGATGTCTTCACATTCCTTAATAAGTTTTAGATTATAAGAATATCTACTATAGGCATTATCCCCTGAAAAGAAATCATCTTCTTTTTCCAGAGCAATTTTTACAACATCAATCATAAGTTTATTGCGTTCATCTTGAATCAATTTCCAAGAAATTTCTTTTTGGAAATTTAATTCATCATAAACCTTCTTGGCATTTTCTTCACTTTGAGTGTTCCAAAAGGATCGTAATTGATTTATGCCATGCTGAGAATTCCCAACAGTTGGTATGCTAAAATCATGAATATTGGCTGTACCGTACCTAACTTGTAATATGGATGCTAAGAATATAGAACCTTCACTTCTTCTTAGGTAAATAAAATTGTAAAAACTGGCATCGCTAAGCATTTCAACTATCAAATTATCAACTTGTTCATTTTTCAATAATGATAACTTGTAAATTGCTTTAAGAACTTCAATAGAATGACTTTGGTTGCCTACACTACCATTATTCCATAATAAATGATTTTTTATTGGTGTTGCTATACCATTCCAGTTTGAGACACCAATTTTAACCAACGCATTGATTGTAGAATGTAATTGGGCAGGAGGTGGAGTATTTATAGGAATTTTATTTCCAATTTCATCGATTAATTGATCTTTTGGAACAAACCATTTAACCCAATCTGTTTCATGATTAACATCAAACCATTTAAACCAGAGATCCGGATCTATTGAGGAAATAGTCTTAGGAGTTTTATATTTGTCTTCGACTAAGCTATTTGCTTTAGTTATAAAATCTATGTAGAGAGAAGGATCAAAATTAGCATCATTGAATTCTTGTTCTATATGATTTACTAGCTTATTCCAATAAGATTTTAGCGATATTTTTATTTCTGATATAAATTCTAAATAAGCAAGATGATTGTCAAATCCTAAACTTCCATCGAATATGACACTAGTTTTTTTAAGAGACTTTACAAATACTTTCAACTTATCTGAATATTTATCAGTAAGTGATTTTTTCACGATGGAAGTATAATTGAAGATATTACTTAGGTCTGTTTTTACATGATGATTAAAAACAAACCAGAATCCTTCCTTATGAGTTTCTACTAATTGGAGAATCTTATTTGTATCATTATCCTTTAGTACTGTTTCTATTTCAGGTTCGAGTAACAATTGTTGCCCAATAGTCGATGATACACCAAAGCTTAAACCTGCTAAATCTTTAATGATTGTACCAGGTAGATTGGAAATATGGTCAACTGTTGGTAATGTACCATCTATCAATTGACTTTGAATGTCTTTTACAGATTTTCGCTCTACAAATCTTTGAATAGCATAATAGGCTAAACTTTCAATGGGTTTATTATCATTATTAGATAGAAAAAGAACTCCTAATTGATTTACGTATGTCTTTATTTCTCTTGGTGTAGGTATATCTTTTAGATCTTTCCTTGTCAATTTGAGAATATTTATTACACTCTCAGTTTCTTTAAAATTAGCACCAAAAGCCTTTTGAATCATTTGAGAGCAGAATTCCTCCCAATCAGTGAAAACTGGTCGTGGAACTTCGAAGCGTAATTGAAAACACTTATCGAAAAAACTTTGTGCGCAATTTTCTTCTTCTATAATCCAAAGTTTTGATAATCCATCTAAATCATATGGAACAATTACCCAGATGTTACCTGCATGAGATTGTTCTTTACTATCTGGGTTACGCTGCTTTAAAAAAGTCTGTAAGGTTGACCAAATTCTTAATGATACATCCGCATCAATACGATCTAAGTTGTCGATAACCATTACCAACTGTTGGTCTTTATTTTTTTCAAATGATAACGATATTATTTCATCAAAATATCCTTCAAATTCTATAGATGAACGTTCTTCGTCTTCTGAAATTTCTTGTGTTGATTCATCTTCTCCTTCGCTTATCAAAAATGACCAGCTTTTGGGATCATTCCGTTTTTGTTTCGAAAAAAGCAAACGTATTACATTTGCAAATACAATTAATAATGGAGCTAAAGCACAAATAACTCCAATAATTAATGTCCCATTAGCATCATGAGAAGGATCTATGTCAATAGTGTTAAACTTTATCGTCGAAACCATAGCTGCTCCTAATGGAACTAAAAATAATGATAGAGATAGCCATTTGCCAAGAGCAGTTACTTGTCTAGAATATTTAGATTTTACGGTTTTCTTTCTATTGGAAATTCGTTCTTTTAAATCTTCTAACTTTTCATCTCCAATAACATCGATAAGAGATTCAAGAAACACACGTCTTAAAGGATCACCTTCATGCGCCCATGCATCAAAATAAAAGTATTTGAAATCATCGGCAGGTAGTTTTCCCTTTAATAATGAAATTACTGTAGATTTACCACTTCCCCAATCACCCTCAAGACCAATTGTTTGTCCTTGTCCTTTGTTTGAATTTAACAACCTATGAATGGCTTCGGCTACATTTTCATGAGTTTTGTTCTTAAAAAGATCCTTTTTGGAAGCTTCTTCAACTAATGGAGTAAATTTTATTTTCATTATTAAAGGGTTTAAGGCTAATTTTTTTATTCAAGCATTTTCTTAATCTCAGGAACTCTCACTTCCCCCGAAATCAATTTCGGTAAAAGAGTATCTCTAGTTTTAGTTAAGCTGATTATTTGTGTTTTGTTCGCTTCGATTTTGTTATACAGGTTTTGGATGTAAGCATCAAAAGCTTCTACAAGATCTGTTTGTGGCAGAATGAAATTAAGGCTGTTTAAAACCTTGGTCGTCATGCTAGGAACAGCTGAACCAACATTCATTTCATTAAAATTTAATAGCTTAAGATTGTAGTAAAGATATTTAGCATGTTTTTCCATTTTTAAAATGCTGAAAAACATTGTATCAACAGACCAAAACTCTTCATTTACATACATCAAATTGGAAAGTGTTCCCTTTCTTGGAATCAGAACAGATTCTCCCGAATGAAGAGATTGATTTACATATCTCATGATTCCACCAGAACCATAAACAGGGATATTTCCTTCTTCAAGTTTTTTATGATCTTTTCCATATTTAACTTCAGCAATGGATGCAAAACTTGCTACTCTCCACCCCTTCGGCATCCACTTTTCCAATTCCTCACTGTATTCAAATTCATCAGGAAAAAGTTTTTGAATTTCTTCCGGCAAAGCTTTCCGATCCTTTCCTAAAGCTTTTCTTTTTTCAGCTTTAGTTCGCAATTCTTCAGGAATAGGATTCCCTGCAGCAAGTGCATTATCAATTACAGGATCAAAATCAACAAACCAGGATTTAAACATCACTTGTGACATTTGCTCCAATGTTTGGTTCATTTGACGGTTGAGTTCTATTTTGTCATCCAATGAACCAAGAATGTGAGCGATGCGTTTTTGTTCTTTGAGTGGAGGCACATTTATCTGAAAGGCTTTAATATTTGGTATTCTAATATTACTCACAGTAGTACCCGTTCCTTCATTCCAACTTATTTGATGTTTTAAATTTGAAGATTGCATCTCATATAATAGAAATTTCGCATCAACCATCTGCTTATTAGCTCGAAGCAATACCATTCTTTGACCTAAACAACATTTTATCCCATTTGGAATTATACAAACTTCACCCATAGGAGCTTCTCTAGTAAAAACCAAATCATCTTTCCTTGGAATAGCTCTTTTTATTCTTTTTTGGTAGCCTTCTTCATCAGTATAACTTGGAGATGATAAATCCAACTTACCATTTCTGATATTTTGATTTCTTAATACTATCACACCAGAATCTGTCCATTTAGGCGTGGAATGTGGACAATCAACTATTAATTCAGTGATTTCTTCTAAAGGTTCTTGTTTCCAATTACTCTCCATACCCAAGAACCTCCATGTTTTTGCGAATCACAGCATCCAATTCTTCCGATTCCTTCATTTGTTGGTACAAAGTTTTGGACAGCTCCGACATTTTGGTTTCGAAGGGGATTCCATTGTCCTCTATTTCCGCAGCACCAACGTAACGACCAGGAGTTAGAACGTAATCGTGTTTGGCAATTTTTTCCTTTTTGGCAGCTTTGCAGTAGCCTGCAATGTCTTCATATTTGCCATCTTTTTCTTCCCCTCTCCAGGCATGGTAGGTGCGGGTAATTTTAGTCAAATCATCGGCTGTTAGCTCCTTGTGAGTGCGGTCTACCATGGTTCCCATGTTTCGGGCATCAATAAAAAGAGTTTCGCCTTCTCGGTTTCGGTAACCATGTTCTTTGTCTTCTTTCTTGTTATTGGTTAAGAACCACAAGCAAACTGGTATTTGTGTGGTATAGAACAATTGTCCGGGCAGGGCAATCATACAGTCTACCAAATCGTTTTCTACAAACTGCTTACGAATATCGCCTTCGCCACCAGTATTGGAACTCATAGAGCCGTTGGCCAAAACAAAACCAGCTGTTCCGGTTTCCGAAAGCTTGGATAACATGTGCATAATCCAGCCATAGTTGGCATTTCCGGTTGGAGGGGTAGGGTATCCTGCCCAACGAGGATCATCGGTCAATTCGTTAGTTGCTCTCCAATCCTTTTGGTTGAACGGAGGATTGGCCATAATGTAATCGGCCTTCAAATCGGGATGCTGATCTTTAAAGAAAGTATCGGCAGGCACATCACCTAAGTTTCCGGCAATTCCACGAATGGCGAGATTCATTTTTGCCAGCTTATAAGTCGTAGCCGTATATTCTTGTCCATAGATGGAAATGTCCTTTTTGTTCCCATTGTGGTTCTCTACAAATTTGATAGACTGCACAAACATCCCGCCTGAACCGCAACAAGGATCGTAGATCTTTCCTTTGTATGGCTCCAACATGGCAGCCAAAAGGTTTACCACACATTTCGGCGTATAGAATTCTCCACCACCTTTTCCTTCGGCAGCGGCAAATTTTCCCAAAAAATACTCATACACACGGCCAACTACATCTTCTTCTTTGTCGGCAACGGTATCAATATTATTAATTGTGTCGAGCAAGGCAGATAGCTTACTGCCATCCAATCCTAAACGTGAGAAATAATTATCGGGCAATGCACCCCTAAGAGCAGCATTGTTCTTTTCAATGGTCGATAAGGCGGTATCAATTTTAATGGCGATATCATCTTGCTTGGCATGTTGCATCACATGGCTCCAACGCGATTGTTCCGGCAAGAAGAAAACATTTTTCATAGTGTAAAACTCAACCATCTCTAAAAAGCTATCTTTTCCTTCGGCTATCAGCTCTTGTCTGCGTTCTTCAAACTTATCACTGGCAAACTTCAGAAATATCAAACTCAATACTACATGCTTGTATTCCGACGACTCTACCGTTCCCCTCAATTTGTTGGCAGAATCCCAAAGGGTTTCTTCCATACTCTTCTGCTTTCCGTTACCGTTTTTCTTGGCCATCTATAATGTTTTATTGTTTATTTTAATTTGGACTTTGCAAGGTAAGAAAAATGAAACGAAAATGGCTTTGTCAAAGCTGTCAAGTTTAATCTGTTTTCGATATCGCTCAGTTTTTGAAGATAAAGAAGTACTTGTAAGTCGTAGAATGTAAAAGGGATGAAGTTGTATTCTCTTTATGGCTTATATTGTAGTGCAATAGTGTATTGTGTTTATTGCTTGGCAATACTTGCCATACTGTATGGTATTGCTGGTTTTGATAAAATAGAAGAGGATTTAGTCTTTATTATGATATTAAAAAAATACACCAAATTAAAAGAATGAAGTATGTTGTAATTACTAATTGAAGGTTTGTATTATTATATCTCCACCTATAGTTGTCTCTAAGATTATTTTGTTTCTAAGTTCCTCTTTAATAGGCAGTTTTTGATAGTCAACTGATTTCTCAGAATGAATTGGAATAATTCCTTTTGTCGGATTCACAAGATTGCAAACATCTGTAAGGCAGTCAGCAGATGCGTGTCCGCTTGTATGTATTTTCTTTAGTCTTGGAAACAGGTCAACAAAATCTAAATACCGTTTATTGCAATGTCTACTGTTAGGATTAATATATTCTTTCCACATTGAATAAATCAAGATTGTATCTTCTTTATTAAGAAGAGGAATTAAATAATCAATGTAGTCATTGAATTTTTCAGTTGGACGAACTAACATACAACATCCTTTATCCTGAATCCAGCTAATTAGTTTACTATTTCCTTTCCAAAATGTGTAAGGATTCTCAAAATCAAATAATGAACTTTTTTTTCCTGCTGATTTAGAAAATATCTCTAATACACTCTTTTGAAAATCATCACAAACGAAAGGCCTTTCTTTCATTTTCTTATTTGCAGCATGAAATGTAGCCAATCTTTCCATGTCGGTAGATGAGCATAGTACAAACACATTTTTGTATTGTCTCATTAGTTCAATAACCAGCCTTTTTAGCTCATTTTCATGCTGTACTTTCTCGTTCATTCTTGAAAGCATTGTACCTTCAGTAATTAGATAATCAAGCTTGCCTGTTTTAAGAATTAATTTTTCCAAGCTTGGAAATAAGCCTTTGCTTAAATAACCGTGTCCCCTAAAATCTCCAGTGTGTAGAATTCGTAATCCATTAGATTCTACCAAAAACATAAAAGCATCGTATGCTGAATGACTAACAAAATATGGTGTTATTTGAATGTCACCTATCTTAACTTTTTGCATGGCCTTATAGGAGTGCATAGATTCAAGCTTATTAATTTCTTTTTTGGAAAGTTCTTCGCGTCCTTTTATGTAGGCAAGCCTTTGGTGTTTGCATAAGGCAACTTTTTTCGCAACTGTGCCAATATATTGCGGAATTGAATCAGGCACAAGATGAAATAAACCCAAGTGGTCACCATGGTAATGAGTGTAAAAAATAGCATCAATATTCTTTGTGATTTTCTCAATTGCTTCTGAATTGGCAAGTTTGTCATTCACATTATCTTCTCCATCAGGTAGGTTTTGACCTAAATCAATTATAATTCGGGATTTTGCAGTTGCAATTTCGGTTATGCAGCCACCAATTTGATCTATTCCTCTATGAATTATGATTTCCATTCTATAATCTCAAACTTTATATTATTCTCTTTTAGCAATGATTTTATAGATTCTACTCTTTCTTTTCGTCGTTTTGTGTCTTTTTTATAAGTGTTTGCAATTAGTAGCTTTGGAGTTAAGTTTAGGATGAAATCTGCATTCGAACATTTAATTAGATCCAAATCCAATTTGATTGCTATTAGCTTTTTGTAGTATTCTTCAATCTCATTTTTATATTTAGAAATGAATTTTTCATACATCTTCATTTGTGTTATGATTTCAGTTTCGCTAAAATTTCGTTTCTCATCATTTCTTAAGCGATTGTCAGAAATTCCTTTTAGTTCTACAAATGATAAAATGCCATTTTTCAGTTCTATTAAATCAATCCTTAATTTCCCATTTTTTTTATCTTGATTGAATTGAAACTCCGAGTCGATGTAATTTGAGTTTTGTATAATTAATTCTCCTTGTATTCTTTTCTCCGATGGATGTTCGTATTGCAGATTGCGTAATGAGTTTTTTATATTGCTTTTTATATCTTCTATTTTGACTTTGTCTAGGAGTTCAGGATCTAACAATACATATGTCTTTTTTGAAGTTTCAAGATTCAAATATTTATGATGTATTTCAAGCAAGAATCCATCCTTATATTGTATTTTGGTAAGAGACCCTCCCAGGTAATATACATTAATGTAATTGTCTTTTCTAACATCTATGTACAACTCTTCATCTTCTACTATTAATTTCCACCATGCAGGCTGTTTTGATTTTATTACTTTAAAAATTTCAGCTTCTGGGTTAAGTGTTGAAAATGTGCCTTTATTATTCATTTATTTATTGTTTATTATTTTGTTACAATCATACAATTTAAGAAAAATGAAATAGAATTTGCTGATCAAGTTTGCCAAGTTTATTTGAATAAGTAAATGATTTATAATACACCATTATGCTGATAGTCTTAAGTGATAGATTTAAAGTGACTTTTAATTTTGTACGAATCGTTGCACTTATGGCATTTATTAACATGGCATAAAGTATTGTGATTATTGTATGTAAATACTTACCATACTTTATGGTATGTGTTGGTTTCAATAAATAAAAGAGGAGTGTGTCTTTATTATGATATTTATTTTTCACTAATTAACTTGGAATTATGAATGCTAATTTCTAAATTTATTAACGTAATAATTTATAATCACGTATGTACATTTAGTTGTAAGGAACCTCTCTTTGGAGAGGTTTTTTCTATATGGCATAATATTCATCAAAAATCATAAAATGGCGTATATAATTTTTATAGTTGCACTTTATCTGGCTTTATGTGCTGGAGTTGGTGTTTTGGGAGAAAAAAGGCATATCGGTGCTGGATTAGCATTCTTTTTAAGCTTGATTTTAAGCCCTTTGATAGGATTGATTATTGTTGCTTTATCTTCAATAAATGATAGTTCTGGTAATGCTAAAATTTCAAGTTTAAAAGATGATTTGAAGGAGATTACCGAATTAAGAAAAACTGGAGCTTTGTCGGAAGAAGAGTTCTTGCAAGCAAAAACTAAAATATTAAAGAATTAAAATCATATCAATTATACAAATATTAATAAAGAAACTATGAAGAGAATATTTTACACATTAGCAATTTCTGCATTATTATTTTCTTGTTCGTCAGGACCAGAAAAAACGGTTAAAAATTTTACGGAGAATTTGGCTAAAGGAAAAGTGAATGAAGCAAAAAAATATGCAACAGAATCAACGGGAAAATTGATTGACTTTGCAAGTGGATTTGGAGGAATGCCTATCGATCCAAACTTTAAGTTTGAGATGATTAAAGATTCAATTGTAGATAATAAAGCTTGGGTAACATTTATTAATCAAAAGGGAAAAAAAGAAACTGTTGAAATTGTAAAAATTGATGGAGATTGGCTTGTACACATGGAAGCAAAGAAGTAAAATATTTTACGTTGTATTAATAATATTATTAGGTGGTTGTTATCAACCACCTAAACAAAATACCACCACAAATTTCCCATTTATTAAAGAGCTTAGGTCTGGAAATTTAGTATGTCGTTTGGGAAATGGGTACTTTTCTAATTATTTTAGAAAGTATGCTTCTAAAGAGAAGAAGTATTCGCATATTGGTCTTGTATCGATAGAGAATGATACAATTTTTGTTTATCATTCCGAGGCAAGTGAATTAACAGGTGTTGGTTTTGTAAAAAAAGAACCATTAAGTCATTTTTTAAACGGAATTAAAACATTTGATTTTTTCAATATAAATTTGGATGATACTATTGTAAATAGAATAGTCGAAAATTCCAGAAATTATCATTTGATACACACTCCGTTTGACCTTGAGTTTGATAGTTTTGAAGATGACAAGCTATATTGTACAGAGTTATTGGCATTTTCCATTAATAAAGCAACTCACTATAATACTATAAAACCAAGTTTAGAGTTGAATCATAAGAAACTTTATTTATTGGATGATATTTACTCTAGTGAATTAATGAGTAAAATTACATTTAAGTAGATAAGTTTTATTTAATAGTATCATTAATGCATTCAAATAAAATCATAAGAAGAGACGACACTCCAACCGAAGAACTTCAAGAAGTTGTAAAAAGGACTTTTGAAGGAATTGAGTTTTCTTACCAAGCAGTTTACTACATGGACTATGAAGTTGATGAGTATACTGGGATGATTAATAAAGAAAAGTTGGCAAAATTTTGTACTAGTAAGCAAATGAATCGAAATTTGAAGTCTTGTAAAAAAGCTTATTTAAAGGCAAAGTCTGAACTTCAATAATTTAAGATCGGAAAGAAATTGCTATTAACTATGGTATCTATTTCAATACCATAAAGTATGGTAATTATGGCATATATGGTAAAATAAATGCATGATAGTTTTATTGATCCATTGCCTAAAAACTCTATCTTTACGATAGAAAATAGATAAGAAAATATTGCGTTACTGAAGTTTCTCTGCAGATAAAACGACCAATTTTAAGCAATCGGAGAAATGGACGAGTGAACGCACCAGGATATGGTGTGTTCCCTTGTTTGTTGTGCTGATTGCAGGTGCTTGGTCGTACCTTTCTGCGGTATAATGATATAGGGGACATGCCTCTTTTTGTTTTGGGATGGAAGTAACTGTTAATCCCAAATGATATGGAATCATTATCACTAATAGAACGCGCAGAGCGTGAGCAAAGAGCAAGGATAGTTTCTAGAATAATACAGAATCGGTTTGGTCCGTCAGAAATTAAAAGAAATTTGTCTGGCATTAAGGCTAAGGAATTAGACCATCTTTCAATTTTTATTAGAGCTGCAGATGCGGGGAGTACATCTTCTAATATCAGTTTTCATGACAACTCTTTAAAGTCAGATTCCGATAAGGACTTCAATCAGGAAATTATACGTCGTTTAGCAGATGCTTCACTTATATATATGGTTTCTATTCCAAGCCACTATGCTGAAAGCTTTGAATCAGAATCTGACTTAGATAATATCGATTTATTTTCGTGTCATTATGCTTTGAATATTGCTGATGACAGATTGGATAAGATAGTTATATGGAACGCTTTATGTGATCCTACGATGCATTTATTTTTGAAAAGCTACATAGCGAAATCAAGATGAAAATAGCATTAAATGAGTGATTTTAGTACTTCTTGACTAGTAAAAAAAAACATCAAAAAATTACTGACTAAAATAGTCAGTAATTTTTTGATGTAGAATAAGTTCATACTAAATTAATAGCTTCAAATACTGAAATAAACTAAATAAATGCTCATACAATACTGCTCAGACCTGCATTTGGAGTTTAATGCCAATGAAAATTCTTATATAATTGGCTTAAATTGGTTTGAGACTTTGAATTGTATACTTGACTTTATGCCATTCAATTGAATATGTATTCTTTAAAGAATATTGCGACTATATCACGAGTGCTATAAATGTTTTAAAGATGATGAAAAAGGGAAAGGATTACATTTTGATTTCGGAACTTCCAAGTGAGGAGCAGGAACTTTTTCAAAAGTGGCTTTATGGGAAGACTAGACCTATAATTGAAGAAGAAGGTATTAATTCTATGGATTGTTGCTATAAATTGGACTATGAAAGGTGGCGAGCATATCACAAAATTCAAGAATATGGTTCAGAATGTGTTCAATATGATGGTACAACAACATCTGTTATTACAAAGATGGATGATTTATTACGTGATGGATGGGAATCTGCAGCGAAACAAGCCCATGAGAATGGAGATGATGATATGCTAATGGATAAATACGATAAAAATTGGAATTTAAATGATTTATTGAAGGATATCAATGAAGATAATATTCATCCTGAGAATAATTCCGGAGATTCAGTTGGAGAGGAGGATTGGTAATTTGTCGTATTGAGAAATCTTAAATAAGTGACCGGAATAACTTGTTTACTAGAGTAAAAGCAACATGTATTTCTTATGGTATTTATGACAATGCAATATTTGCCATATTGTATGGTTTTTCCAGAAACAGATTTAAAATGATGTTGATGGTAGTTCTTATTTCTTTGTAAGCTAAACGCTATTGGAAATCAGCTGATTAGTGATTGAAGCAAACTGTACAGCTCCTAGTTTAATCTTATAATTAACTGTATGTCAATCTTTAGTGATGATTATTTATAGATTAACACAGAAAAATTTAGATATACTACATATACAAGAATAGTTTTTGTTAACATTATACCCTTTCGGGTATATATGTGATGATGATTGATGTTTTTGTACCCGATAGGGTATAAATTGATTGATTTTTGTATGTTTATACCCGATAAGGTATAAAAAGAGAAAAAATAAAATTATGTCGCTATCAGAATTTGTAAAACAGAAACGTAAATTATTAAATCTTACTCAACAGGATTTAGCAGACAAAGCTGGAGTAGGTTTAAGGTTTGTTCGTGATTTAGAGCAGGGCAAAGCAACTTTAAGAATGGATAAGGTAAATCAGGTCTTAATTTTATTTGGTAAAGAATTAGGCCCTGTACCTATTAATAAATCTGAAATTCTATGAGAAAAGCAAATGTTTATATGCATGATCGGTTGGCAGGATCTATTGTGGAGAATGAAGAGGGTTATCTTTTTGTCTACCACAAAGATTATTTGGAAAGTGAAAATCCTGAGGCAATCAGTCTTACTTTACCATTAACAGATAAACCGTATTGCAGTACAACTATGTTTCCCTTCTTCGATGGGTTAATTCCAGAGGGATGGTTGCTTGATATAGCTGAGAAGAACTGGAAACTTAAGGAATCAGATAGAATGGGTTTATTAATGGCGTGTTGTAGAGATTGTATTGGTTCTGTATCTGTAATTGCTGAAGATTAAATTGTATCTAATGGAAAGTAAGAGATGTTTATATTGCTACAAATTATTACAGGAAGGTCAGGTAGATTATCATCCGACTTGTAGTAAAAAGATATTTGATTCAAAAGAAGTTCCATTACTGGAATTTACTGAAGAGCAAATGTTGGAATTGGCTGATCAGGTAATAAAAAGTAAGATTGCGGTTACTGGTGTGCAACCAAAGTTATCATTAGAAATATTGAGGGATAAGGAAAAGCACTCCGATAAAAGATTTACAATTGTCGGTTTATGGGGAGGATATATATTAAAACCTCCTACTAAACAGTTTTCATTTCTTCCTGAATTGGAGGATCTGACAATGAATCTTGCTACAGTTTCGAAGATAAATACAGTCCCACACTCTTTGATTCGATTAAAAAATGGCAAGTTGGCTTATATTACCAAACGTATAGATAGGGTAAAAGGGAAAAAAATCCATATGGAGGATATGTGCCAACTCACCGAGCGCATGACAGAATTTAAGTATAGGGGATCTTACGAGCAGATAGGAAAGGCAATATTAAAGTATTCAAGCAATCCAGGTTTGGATTTGATAAATTTCTTTGAACAAGTTGTATTCTCTTTTTTAATAGGAAATGCTGATATGCATTTAAAAAACTTTTCATTAATAAATCAACCAGGTTTGGGGCATGTATTAACTCCAGCATACGATATGCTATCCACAGCTTTGGTAATGGAAGAGGATGATGAAGATTTGGCTCTAACTCTTAATGCAAAGAAGAAGAAAATTAGGCGAAAAGATTTTGAAGCTAGTTTTAAGCTATTTGAAATCCCACAAAAAGCACAAGACAAAATCTTTGCTAAGTTTCAGAAAACAATACCGTCCTGGTTCGATCTAATCGAAGTAAGTTTTCTTCCACAAGAAATGAAGGAGCAATATATCGCTTTGATTCACGAAAGAGTAAATAGGTTAGGTATGCTAATTTCTTAAATCTGTGTAAACCAAAACCCCTATGATAATCAGCAGGTTAGCACTTGATGTAAACTGTGTAAACCCTAATGTGATCCTGTAACTAACTGTATGTCAATCTGCAGTGATGAAGGTTTACAGGTTTACACAGAAAATTACAATACTCAACTATAGTGTAGAAATAATAGTTCTTAATTAAGCCACAATTTTAATTTTTTTGAAGAAAATAGCAGTTGAATGTTTGCGAATTTGTTTGCGAACAAGTAAAAAGCGGCCACAGCATAAATGCCATAACCGCCTTGATTTGAGGGTGGAGAGTACCGGAATCGAACCGGTGACCTTTTGACTGCCAGTCAAACGCTCTAGCCAACTGAGCTAACCCCCCATTTAATTGTTTAGTGAAAAGAATTTAGTATCATTTCAATTTAAATCAGAATAATACAAGATTCTTAAGCGGCTGCAAATATAAATTAAAATTGAAGATTTGAAAGACAGATTATAATGTATTTTACGAATAAGCAAACATTTTTAAGTATTCTACGTAAGGGAATTAGAGAGTGGAGAATCTATTTTAGTTCGAAAAATTGTTTGTCAATAGACAATTGATTGGTAGCAATGTATAGTGTGTGTATAGGTAGGATGAGTTCGGACAACATAGATTTTTCACTCTTCTGGTATAAAAAATCTAATTTAGAATGGCTTTAAAGAAAAAATGGACTAAATTTATAGTTGATTTATTTACAGTAGGTTTATCTCTATTAAGATAGAGGCATTTAATAGATTATTACCAATAGAATTTCACTTACTTAAGTATTGGTTATCAAATTTTCAAACCTTAAAAAATGGTTTGACCGTTATTTTTCTATCTTTATGCCTCAAATATTTTCGGAAAGTATAGTATTTTGATTATAAAATTGAATTACTTACTTTTAAGCGCTGAATTTAAAAGAAAATTAAAAGAAGATTATGGAAGTTAAGAAGTCACCTAAAGCAGATCTTGAAAATAAGAGAGGTCTCTTTCTTGAGATTGGTCTGGCCTTGACTCTTCTGTTTGTTTTTGCTGCATTCGAATGGCGTGTAGATTCTTCGGAAGCTACAGGTTTAGAAGATCAGCAAGAGATGGAGGCTGAAGAGGAAATGATTCCTGTTACCAGACAAGAACCTGTTAAGCCACCACCACCACCACCACCAGCACCTAAAGTTGCTGATGTTTTGGAAATCGTGGATAACGATGAAGAAATTGAGGATGAATTGGAAATTGAAGACTCCGATGCAGATATGGATGAAGAAGTTGAAATCCAGGTTGTAGAAGAGGAAGAAGAAGAAGATGAAGCTCAGGTATTCGTTATTGTAGAGGATATGCCGGAATTTCCAGGAGGACAGCTTGAATTACAAAAATGGATTGCAAAATCAATCAAGTATCCTGTTATTGCACAGGAAAATGGTATCACCGGACGTGTATTCGTTACTTTTGTTGTAAACAAAGTGGGTGGTGTAGAGCAAGTTCGCGTTGTACGTGGAGTTGACCCATCTCTTGATAAAGAAGCGATTCGTGTAATCAATAAGATGCCAAAGTGGAAGCCTGGTAAGCAGCGTGGTAAAGCTGTAAAGGTATCTTATACTGTGCCAATCAACTTCCAATTACAGTAAATTAATTTTTTTACTACCATATAAAGAGGTTCTGAATTATTCGGAACCTCTTTTTTGTGTTCGGTAACGAAAGCTTTGTGGAATAATGCTTACTTTTGCAATTAGCTTTCAAGAATTTATGGAATAAATGAAAGTTGTTAGTTTTTAATTTCCTAAATTGATTAAATGGGAGACTACCTTACTACGAAGAGAGAAACGGAAAAAGCAGTTTTGATTGGTGTAATTGATCAATCAAAAAATATGACTGCCCAAGAGGTTGATGAATATCTTGCTGAATTAGATTTTTTAGCTTTAACAGCAGGAGCAACAACAATAAAAAGATTTACTCAAAAATTAGATTATCCTAATCCTAAAACCTTTGTTGGAACAGGAAAATTGGATGAAATAAAGAGATTTTTAGAAGCTAATGATGAAGTTGGATTGGTGATTTTTGATGATGAATTGTCTCCAACGCAACTTCGTAATGTTGAGCGGATATTAGAAAGAAAAGTGCTGGATAGAACCAATCTAATTCTTGATATTTTTGCAAGTAGAGCACAAACTGCGCATGCAAAAACACAAGTAGAATTGGCTCAGTATCAATATTTGTTACCGCGTTTAACACGAATGTGGACTCACCTTGAGCGCCAGCGAGGTGGTATTGGAATGCGTGGTCCAGGAGAAACTCAGATCGAGACTGACCGAAGAATAATTTTAGATAAAATTTCTAAATTAAAGCAAGATCTTGTTAGGATTGACAAACAAAAGGCAACTCAAAGAAAGAATCGTGGTAAATTGGTTCGTGTAGCTCTTGTTGGTTACACAAATGTTGGGAAATCAACTATCATGAATATGTTGAGTAAATCAGAAGTGTTTGCTGAGAATAAGCTGTTTGCGACTCTGGATACAACTGTTCGTAAGGTGGTTATTCAAAATGTTCCATTCTTGTTAGCAGATACTGTTGGGTTCATTAGAAAACTTCCTCACCATCTGGTTGAATCGTTCAAATCTACCCTTGATGAGGTACGAGAAGCTGACGTAATACTTCATGTTGTGGATATTTCTCATCCTAATTTCGAAGATCATATTAAAGTGGTAAATGAAACCATGGCTGAGATTGATAAACAGGAGAAACCAAGATTTTTGGTCTTTAATAAGATTGATGCATTTACATACGTAAAGAAAGATGAGGATGATCTTTTGCCAAAAACACGAGAAAATTATAGTTTGGATGAATTAAAACAAATGTGGATTGCCAAGGGAGAAACTCCTTGTTTGTTTATTTCGGCTATAGAAAAGGAAAATATTGAAGAGTTTAGAGAGAAAGTTTATGGTGTAATTCGTGAAATTCACTCGGCTAGATTTCCTTACAACGATTTTCTTTATCAGGATTATTCTAACTTAATGGATTAGTTTAAATTATTGATAATTTGGAATGTAGCTTTGCTTTAAGTTAACATGCGAACTCTTATGTATCTAATTGTTCGTATGGTTATTCGCATAAAAAACCCGATGATTTGCATCGGGTTTATTTTTTGTTTTAAACTAGTTCATGTTTGGCTAGATATTCTGCAATTTGAACAGCATTAGTAGCAGCACCTTTTCTTAGATTATCAGCAACAACCCACATATTTAGTGTGTTTGGATTTGAGAAATCTCGTCTAATCCTACCAACAAAAACTTCATCTTTATCGTGAGAATATTTAGGCATTGGATATTCGTTTTCATCCAAATTATCCTGAACTATGATTCCATCTGTTTCACTTAGAATTTTTCTCACATTTTCCAATTCAAAATCTTTCGCAAACTCAATATTTACCGATTCTGAATGACCACCAACAACAGGAACTCTAACAGCTGTAGCTGTAACTCTTATACTATCGTCTTTTAGAATTTTTTTGGTTTCATTAACCAGTTTCATTTCTTCTTTTGTGTAGCCATTTTCGGTAAACACATCACAATGAGGAAGGCAATTCTTATCAATTTCATATGGATAAGCTTTTTCACCTTCAACTCCTGATCTTTCATTTTCTAATTGCTCAACAGCCTTTACACCAGTTCCAGTAATGGATTGATAAGTAGAAATAACCAAACGCTCCATTTTATAATGTTTGTGTAAAGGAGCCAAAGCAACTACCAATTGAATGGTAGAGCAATTTGGATTGGCAATAATTTTATCTTCCTTGCTTAATTCTGATGCATTAATTTCCGGAACAACCAATTTTTTACTCTCATCCATTCTCCAAGCGGAAGAATTGTCCACAACTGTGGTTCCAACTTTCGCAAATTCAGGTGCCCATTTTAAAGAAGTATCTCCACCAGCTGAAAAAATTGCAATTTGTGGTTTTAGATTAATTGCATCCTTCATACCAATTACTTTGTACTTCTTGCCATTAAAGGCAACTTCTTTACCAACAGATCTTTCGCTGGCAACAGGGAATAATTCACTAACTGGAAAATTTCTTTCTTCCAAAACATCCAGTATTTTCTGACCTACAAGACCTGTAGCTCCTACAACTGCAATCCTCATAACATAATAATGCTTTAATTACTTGATTAATAATATGGTTATAGTTAAATTAGCTTTTAGTCAAAAAAGCAAATCAAATTTAATTGTAATTTTCCATGAAAAAAACTCTTTCTCTGAAATTGTTCTTTGTCTTAATTTTACTGGGGAATTGTGGGGTGTATGCTGATGAGATATGGAATAAAGATTTTTCTGACAATTTAAATAAGGGATATTGGGGTACAAATTCCGATTTGTCAGGTGTTACCGATTGGACATTGGATGTTTCCAATTGTATTCTTGAAAATGATGATGATTACGTAAAAGTTGTTGAAACGAGCGAAGGTAGATTTGAAGCTGTAGATTGTGATGGCGAGGCTATTTGGCAAAGTGAGAGTATTGATATTTCTAGCTTTACAAATTGCAGTATCTCCATTGTTGCGGCAGAGACAGGAACCTCAACTAATGATGAAAAATACATTAAATTTTACTACAAGCTAGATGGTGGGGAAGAAATAGCATTGGATAATAATGCGGTAAATATTGGAAATTGGGGAAGTGCTGAAGGAACATGTTCATTTATAAATGGAACAAGTTTGGTAATAGTCGTTCGCATGAACAACCCACTATCAAGCAATAAGGTTTATTTCGATGATATTTTGGTATCTGGAGAACCAATTGTTCCAGAAATGGATGAGTTGACAATACTAAAGTCAACAGATGATCCAATAAATCCACTATTAATAGATACAAAAATTGATACCAAAGAAGAAGCCATTACTTGTTTTAGATTTGCAATCGACGAAACAAGTTCTGCAAGCGATGGAGAACCAACTCGCGTTTCGCGAATGACTTTTTTTAATGAAAATCCTGAAAATTCTTTAAACTGGGAAACTCAATTGGGAGGATTTCTTTTTTCTCATTCAGGATCAGTTATAGAACCTCAAAATACGGTAATAACCAATGATTCGATTTATTTAGATTTTAACGAAGGACAAATAGATGTTCCCGAAGGAGGAAGTTTGATTTTTGATATTAAAGTGTACTTAAATTCAAATGTATCGTTGAATGAAAATCAAACAATTCAGTTGAAGATTGGTGAGTATGCGAATGGTTTTAATGTTTATAGTGGAGGTTCAGGATTTAGTTCATCCAATGGAGAAATATCTTCGAATATTCATGCGATTTCTGTTGATGCTAAGGTTTTAGAATTTACAGAAATCCCATTTGAGATTGTACGAAATCAATATTTTTCAGTAAAATCTGAAGCAACTGATATATTTGGAAATCTCGATGTTGATCAGCAAAACATAGTAAAATTAAGTCTTAATAGTGGAACGGGAATTTTACGTTCAAATACTATTCTTGAAAAACCGTTAAAAAATGGATTTGTAGTTTTTGATTCTTTGCAATATGAAAATATAGAAAGCATAAGTTTAAAACTAATAGGTGAAGATTTAAAAGAAGTGATTTCTGATGAAATATTGGTATTGAATACATTTGATTCGAATGTGATTCAATCGGTATGGACACCTTCAAACACAACAATCTCATCAACACAAGTTACAAAAGATGATCTTTTTGAAATATTTCGATTTACAGTTGTTGATGGAGGTGATGATGGGCTACCTACTATTTTAAATAAAATGCTCATTAAAACTTCAAATGCCAATCAGGTTGATTTGAAGAAGAGCATTGAAAAAGTTTTTATACAAAATGCAGTAAAAGAACTAAAAGCTGATATTGAGATATCGAAAGATGAATTGATAATAAGTTTTGGTGAAGATGAAATAGGGAGAATTATTGAAAGCGAAGGAACGTCGGAATATTCCTTATTTGTCTATCTGAAAGAGGGAGAAGCCATTGATGGAGAGAAGCTTCAGTTGAAAATAGAGCAATCTTCGGCAGAATGGGAGACTTCAATTGAAGGAAGTGGTCTGAAATCTGAATTTTCAGAGGTGATTATTGGACCAGAATTTATTACCGAAGTTGAAGCTGTAAGAATGCGATTTGCAGAATTGCCTGATTATGTGCCATTTCAAAATGAATTTCAGGTCGAAATTGAATTGGTTGACGAATATGAAAATCGAGATATCAATTCTGATGATGAAATTGAACTTAGTTTGGCATCAGGTAATGGTGATTTGAGTTCTGTATCAGGATTAAATAAAACGAATGAAGGAGGTTTATATATTTGGAGTGATTTAATTTATAGTAAGGCAGAGATTTTTAATTTACAAGCGGAATCTGATGGGTTTAGCACCATTTTAAGCGACAATATTTCTTCTGTAGATAATGATTCAGAAATCATTTTTTCAAGTCACAATCCAGCTCTTAAATTGAATCCTCTTGCTGTAAGTGATGAACTTTCACAGAGCGTACTAAAATTCAAGATTGTAGATTCAGGTTCCAATGATGACCTACCAACTATTTTAAATACGCTTAAATTCCATAAGGAAATTACTACGAATGATCTGAATTGGAACAAACACATTGCTGGTGCTATTCTCAAACAGAATAATATTGTCTTTGCTAAAACAAGCGATATAAATTCGAATTATATTCGATTCACTTCATCAAATGGACTTATTGAAATTCCCAATTCTACTGAATTAGAGTATGAATTGGCAATTTATTTCAGAAAAAGCCAATTGCCAGATAATGCAACGGTTCAAATAAGTATTCCAAAAGAGAATTTTGCTTGGAAAACAGGAAATCATAGTTCAGAACTGGTTGATGTATTAGATCAAAACATTATATCAGCTATTCATGAAGTAGATGTACTTGCGGATAGGTTGAGTATTATAAAAGTTCCTTTTTATATTACAGATAGTTTGGAAATTTTTGATCTTCAGGTTGCTACCTGCGATAAACATCAGAATATTGATTTAGATAAAAATATCTCTTTCGAATTGAAAGCGAATAGTAACGATTTGATTTTTGATGATTCAAATACGGAAACGATAAATGGAATTGCGACTATAGGAGGTATAAATTATTCAGGATCTTCAAATTTTTCCATTACAACTAAATCAGATCTAATACCTGATACTTGTAAGATTTTTGTTGGTACTCCAAGTGTTGATATTCAGGATGATTTTGAGGAATCCTCACTTGAAAATTGGCAAAACACAATGGATTGGAAAATTTCTACTTTCGATCCAATTTTCGGTAATTCATCTTTAAAGCACAACCTAATTAATCAGAGTGGAGAGAGTTATATTGGTGGAGAAGTAAGCAATTGGAATCCGCATTCAGGTACATTACAATGGAGTTTTGTTCTAAGAAATGGAGATTGGGACCCATCATCGGGGAATTATTTTGGATTTAATTTGTTGATGGATAGTCAGAATCCAGAGCTATCAGAAATTCGTTATGTCGTTGGAATCAATTATAAAGATTCCGATGATTTAATTGGTTTATGGAAAATTGTAAAGGATGAATCTCCAGAGTTATTAGTTTCTTCAGATTTTAATTGGAACGATTCAGAGGCAGTTGCTATAGCTGTTGATTATGATGCCAGCGGGGAATGGACTTTAAAATACAATCGCATAGGAGAGAATTATAATTGGCTACTTGCAGGTTCGGAAAAATCTTTGATTAATTTGAATTCTCAAAGTTGGTTTTATGCTTTGCAATTTAATTTTGAAACAGCTTCAAGAGCAGGAGAACTTTGGTTCGACGATTTAATTATACAATCAGCAAATACGGAGCCATATGTTCGCGACTATGAAATTATTGGTCAGGATTCTATTTTAATCGTGTTTTCAGAAAATTTAAATACAGAATTGGCATTACTACCTAACAAGTATAAAATCTTTTGTAATGATAAGGAGTTAAATGATTATTCAATTTCAGTTGGAAAAGATGCTTTTGAGATTGTAATAGTAATGAATAATGAATTTCAAACTGGTAATTATTTTGTTGAATTATTTGATATCACTGATCAGAGCGGTATGGAATGCAAATACGATAGTGTAGAATTTGAATATTTCGCTCCTGTTAAATCCTATGATGTTGTGATCAATGAAATCATGGCAGATGAAACACCAAGCAATGGTTTGCCAGAATATGAGTACATAGAATTATACAATACGAAAGAACATGCAATATCGGTACAAGATTGGGTTTTGACAATTGGTGAGAAAGAGCTAAAATTAAATTCAGATACGATAAAAGCAAATTCATTTCTCATTCTATGTTCGAATTCTGCAAAGGACGATTTTACAGTGTATGGAAATGCTTTGGGCGTTAGCAGTTTTTCAAGTTTAACCAATGCTGGTACAAGCGTTAGAATTCTATCAGGAGAAGGAGTTACAATTGATTCTATTACCTATTCAATTGATTGGTACAAATCTGTTGAAAAGAGCAATGGAGGATGGTCACTGGAACGAATTGATCCAGTGAATACTTGCAGCAGTATTGGAAATTGGTCAGCCTCCGATTCAGAAATAGGAGGAACACCAGGAACGCAAAATTCAATTTGGTCAGAAAATTTAGATCAGAAACTTCCACAGGTTTTATCATTTAATTTGATTTCTAAAAATCAAATCTCAATTGAATTTGATGAGTATATGGATTCAGAATCACTCATTAAATTAGAAAACTATTCAGTTGCGGACAATGAATTAACAGTATTAGAGAAATTATCTCCACAAAAAGTAGCATTGAGTTTCGAGAAGGATTTTCAAGATGGAATTGAACAGCAGCTTGTATTAAATAACTTGTTGGATGAATGTGGAAATGTATTGGATACTACTTTAAGCTTTATTAGATATGATGTACATGAGTATGATGTTGTGATAAATGAAATCATGGCAGATGAGACACCAACTAATGGTTTACCGGAACATGAGTACATAGAACTATACAATACAAAAGAATATGCAATATCGGTACAAGATTGGTTTTTAACTATTGGTGATAAAGAGCTAAAATTAAATTCAGATACGATAAAAGCAAATTCATATCTGATTCTTTGTTCGAATTCTGCAAAGGACGATTTTACAGTGTATGGAAATGCTTTGGGCGTTAGCAGTTTTTCAGGTTTAACCAATGCAGGAACTAGTATTAGTCTAAGATCTACTGAAGGCATATTACTCGATTCAATTTCGTATTCAATTGATTGGTACAAATCTGATGAAAAGAATGATGGAGGATGGTCACTAGAGAGAATTGATCCAATGAATACTTGCAGCAGTTTTGGAAACTGGTTAGCCTCCGATTCAGAAAAAGGAGGAACGCCAGGTACACAAAATTCGATATTGTTTGAAAATTTAGATCAGAAACTTCCACAGGTATTATCATTTAATTTGATTTCTAAAAATCATATTTCAATTGAATTTGATGAGTTCATGGATTCAAAATCATTAATTAAATCAGAAAACTATTCAATTGCAGACAATGAATTAAAACAATTGGAGAAATTATCTTCACAAAAAGTAGCATTGAGTTTCGAGAAGGATTTTCAAGATGGAATTGAACAGCAGCTTGTATTAAATAACTTGTTGGATGAATGCGGAAATATTTTGGATTCCATTTTAACTTTTACAAGATATGATGTACATGAGTATGATGTTGTGATCAATGAAATCATGGCAGATGAGAATCCAACAAACGGTTTACCAGAATATGAATATATAGAGCTATACAATACGCAAAGTCATGATCTTTCAGTAAAGGATTGGACTGTAGGCATTGGTGAGAAAGAGCTCAAATTGAAGGCAGATACGATAAAAGCAAATTCATATCTGATTCTTTGTTCGAGTTCAGCGATGGAGGATTTTTCTGTATATGGGAACACTTTGGGCGTAAGTAATTTTTCAGGATTGACTAATGCAGGTACCACTATTAGTCTTAAATCAACCGAAGGCATATTACTCGATTCAATTACATACTCAATTGCTTGGTATAAATCTGATGAAAAGAATGATGGAGGTTGGTCACTAGAGAGAATTGATCCAATGAATACAACTTGGCAGACCCCAAATTGGGCTGCATCTATTAATATTATTGGAGGAACACCAGGTTCTATCAATTCAATTTTTAAAGAAAATAAAGATGTAAATTCACCAGTTCTTGAAAAATTAATTGTGAGTTCTGCAAATTCGATTCAATTAAATTTTTCGGAACCAATGTTTCTGAATGAAATTAAGAATTTAAAAAATTTCACTTTGTTAGAATCTGGGCAGCATCCAATAAGTGTTGTAAATGTTGAGAATTTAGGAATTTTGTTCGAGCTAATATTTCAAGATAATTTTGTTCCAAATTTAAAATATGAACTCAGTATTGATCAAAAAGTGACAGATTTGGCACAGAACCCACTTTCAAAGGATGTTTACGAGTTTTGGATCCCATCAAAAATTCAAGCAGGTGATGTGGTCATCAATGAGGTGCTTTTTAATCCGCTTTCGGGAGGTGCAGATTACGTTGAATTGTACAATACTTCAGATAATATTCTGGATTTATCTAAATCATATCTTGCTGAAAGAGATGAGAATTATTTACTAACCGACAGTGTGAAAATTTCGGATGAGCAATTAATTCTTAGACCTCAAAATTATATTTTATTGACTGCAGATACTCTGAATGTTCGCGAGAACTATTACACAAATGATTGGAATGTATTTAAGAAATGTAATCTTCCAAGTTATGGTGATAAATCGGGTAGAGTGGTTTTATTATCAGAAACTGATCTTATTGATGATTTTGCTTACGATGAAAAAATGCACTTTAGTTTATTGGCATCAGTGGAAGGAGTAGCATTGGAGCGTATTAATCCAAAGAATAAAACAAATAGTACTTCCAATTGGCAGTCGGCTGCACAGAGCATAGGTTACGGAACTCCTGGAGTGGAGAATTCTGTTTTTAGTGATGAAAAAATGCTTGATAATGAAGTTAGTTTGTCCAATAAAATTTTTTCTCCTGATAGTGATGGACAAAACGATCGACTCTATATCAATTTTAATTTGAAGGATGATGGATTTGTAGTTAACGTTAGAATTTATAATTCGATAGGTAAAGAAGTGCGGAAATTGGCTAACAAGTATTATTTGGCAATGGAGGATAAGATTTATTGGGATGGACTAAATTCAAGCAAAGAAAGACTTCCAATAGGTATTTACCTTGTATATATCGAGCTGTTTAATTCAAAAGGAGATGTGAAAACTTTTAAAAAGACATGTGTTTTAGGAGGGAAATTTAACTAGTATATATAGAATTTAAAAAAATGGAAAAACTATTGATCATTCATCTTGAATTTTGTAACTTGATGATGCATAGCGTATTTAAGTAATAAAATTTAAATATTGGCTATAAGCCAAATTGCTTTAGCAATAGCTGTTAATTAATGTAGTGGTTAATTAAATGGTAGAGTAAAAGGGGAATGTGAATTCCCCTTTTTTATATTGAATCAGTTTCTATGTTATGCAAATTACTTGAGCGTTTATTTTTTCGGACATAGTTCAAAATTTGATTGTCGAATAGGGCTTTATCCTCATTTAAGAATTTAATTCGCAGAGGCACGTAAAAAAGATGCTTTTTAAGTGTTTCATGTTCAATATTCATATCAAAAATTCGCGTTGCATCTTTTTCGGTAGTAATAATAATTTTATTTTCCCCTTCTAACTCTTCAAATCGCTTTTCAATTTGAGCAATATCTTTATGGTTGAAATCATGATGATCTGGAAAGTGTATTTCATCAATTACATCTGAAAAATTATCCAAATATTCCTTTAATGGTTTCGGATTGGCAATACCGGTAACCAATAAAATTGAGAAGTTTTCTTTTCCCCAATCCTGGTTGATTATATTTATTGCATTTTTACTAAAAACTGGTTGTAAACTAGAATAGTCCAAGCAAGTGAAATACAATTTTTGATACGGTAGAATATTTAACTCTTTTACAAAAATTCGTCTTTCTATGGGAGTCATATTTGCGGGAGCTTTGCTCACTATAATAATATTGGCTCTCGACCTCTCATCAGAACTTTCCCGTAATCTGCCATAAGGTAAGATATAATCTCGCGTTATTGGACGATTGTAATCGATAAGAAGAATAGACAGACCGGGTTTGATATATCTGTGTTGAAATGCATCATCCAGAAGTATTGCACTTAAATCGTTACCATGTTCAGTTTGTAATAGACTTTTGACACCATTCACTCTATTTTTATCAACGGATACAAAAATATCTGGGAATTTTCGTTTGATTTGCATGGGTTCATCGCCAATTTGCGATGCTGTTGCATTTTCATCAGCTAAAATAAATCCTTTCGATTTTCTTTTGTACCCCCGACTTAAGGTTGCCAATTTATAATCATCATTTAAAAGAGTGATTAGATATTCGATATGTGGAGTTTTACCTGTGCCACCAACGGTGATATTCCCTACAGAAATAATAGGTATTTTAAATTCGGTACTTGATAAAATATTGATATCGAAGAGAAAATTACGAAAAGCAACAATTAATCCGTAAAGTAAACTAAACGGTAACAGTAAGCCTTTTAAAAAACGGGATAGTGCCTTCATTCGATCCTTAAATTTAGCCGTAAAATCAATTTTTACGTTGATTTTAGATGTCTTTGTGGTTATTTATACATTAATAAATGTACAGAAATATTTGTTAGGATTTAAATCGAATTAAATATGACAATAATTTTTTATTAAGGAACTAAGCAATCAGACTTAATTGCATAAAAAAATCCTCAATTGCTTGAGGATTTTTTTATTTGATTTGAAAGATTTTTAGTTTAATTCTATTTCATAAGGGATACGTGCCTGAATACCACCTAAATCGATTAAATTTTGTGCTTTATCATAGAATCTGTAAGAGTCACCTAACTCATTTTTTAGAATTCTAATTTTTGCTTCTCCTGTAAGATCTTTAATCATTTTTTGAACAGGATCTTCTTGCTTAGGAAGGGAAACTAATCTGTATTCTTCCAAACCAGCTTTTTCTTTTGCAATTTCTATAGCAGTTTCCAATCCACCTAAAACATCAACTAGACCTTTTTCTTTTGCATCAATAGCATTCCAAACTCTACCTTGAGCAACTTCATGAATAGCTTCTCTTGTACTATTTCTTCCTTCAACTACTCTTGATAGGAATGTTTCGTAACCATCGTTAATTATTTCCTGTAAAATTGCTTTCTCTGTAGGAGTAAAGTTTCTTGAAGAAACAGGTAACATTAATGGGTATCCACCACCAAAAGCAGAGTGTTTATTAGTTCCATATGCATCCGTAGTAAATCCAATCTTATTTTTAATTAACTCTTCACCAGAAAAGAACAATCCATAAATTCCAATAGATCCCGTAATGGTATTTTTATCAGCTACAATTGTATCGGCAGGACAAGCAATGTAATATCCGCCCGAAGCAGCAACATTACCCATTGATGCAATTACCGGTTTTTCTTGAGAAGCCAATTCTACTTCTCTCCAGATAATATCAGATACCAGTGCACTTCCACCAGGAGAATTTACACGTAATACAATCGCTTTAATTGTTGAGTCTCGGCGTGCTTTACGAATTGTTTTTGCCAGATCAGGACCAATTGAAGTTTCACTTTGTTCCATTCCAATTCCACCAGTAGCATAAACAATGGCAATTTTATTTTTAGAGAATTTTTTCTCAGCATCAGGAGATTTTGAATAATCAGAAACACTAATAAATCTTAGTTTTTTATCCTCTTTGATATCTGTCAGTTGACGCAATTTAGCATTCATCTCATCCTGATAAATTACTCCATCAATTAAATTATTAGCTTTTGCATCAACTGCTTTACGGATTGCGAAATCATCGATAAGCTGATTTAATTTTTTAACAGATATGTTTCTTTCCTCTGAAATACCAGTAAGAATTTGATTCCAAATTGCTCCAACGTAAGCCATGGTTTGTTCACGACTCTCATCGCTCATATCATCTCTAAAAAATTGCTCGGTTGCTGATTTGTATTTTCCAACACGAATAACTTGCGCTTCAACACCTATATTTTTTAGAAATTTCTTGTAAAAAGTTCTTTCTCCTCCCATACCAACAATAAACAAGCTAGCTTCAGGATTTAAGAAAATACTATCGGATACAGAAGTTAGATAATAAGTTTTTTGAGAGTAACCATAGTTGTTATAACTCACAATGAACTTCCCTGTTTCTTTAAATTCCTTTAATTTATTACGTACCTCTTCAATAGAAGCCATTCCGCCAAAATTGGCTGAAATTCCACTGATATTTAGATAAATTCCTTTGATGTTATCATCGGTTTTTGCTTTTTCGATGCTTTCTAGAATGGTATTTAAACCAATGCTTGATTTATCGCTCATGCCAGGAATATCAAATCCATCAAAAGGATTGTCAGTACCTCTATCTGCAAGTTGTTTGTTTAGTTTAATTTCAAGAATACTCTTGTTTTTAACAACAACAGGTTTATCTGCGCTTGAAGCAATACCTACTAACATCATTATTCCTAAAAAAAGAAGGAGAATTCCACCAAGAATAACTCCTAGGATAGAAGCAAATGTAAATTTGAAGAAACTTTTCATGAATCTATGTATTTGAAATGAATATTCGATACCAAGTCATTCTATTTAATAAATGACATAATATTTATGTAAATTTTGTTTAAAACAAATATATCTAATTAAGATGATATTGTTTTTATGGCATCACGATTTTTCGATGTATATTTTGTTTGAACAGATTTCTTTGTTTCTTTTACCGATCAAATGAAAAATAATGGCAAAAGTATATTTCTTAATTGGTGGTAACCTTGGTAATAGAGAACAAATTCTTAAAGATACTGCAGAACACTTGAATGAAAAGGTTGGAGAAATCTATTTAATTTCATCCATTTATGAAACTGAACCATGGGGATTTGAACATGAATTGAGTTTTTTGAATCAGGTTGTTGTATGTGAAACAACTTTATTACCCATTGAGGTTTTAAATAGTACACAGGAAATTGAACTGAATCTGGGACGTGTTCGTAAAAAAAATCGGTACAGTGAACGAACAATAGATATTGACCTGTTATTCTACGATGATTTAATCATGGATACGGAGAGATTAGAATTACCACATCCTAGAATGGGAGAGAGGATGTTTGCTCTGGCACCATTATCGGAAATTATTCCGGAATTCATTCATCCGATTAGCTTCAAAACAGTTCAAACAATGAAAACTGAATGTGAAGATACTTCAGTAGTTACCATATTTAACTCATAAAAAAAGACTGCCATTTGGCAGTCTTTAATATATAATTTGGATTATTTTCTATCCTAATTTTGGTCCGAAAGCTAAATCTCCAGCATCTCCACAACCAGGAACGATATATGATTTAGAATTTAATTCTGCATCAACAACACCATTCCAAATGGTAATATTTTCTTCAGGAAGATTGTTTTTGATGAAATCGACACCTTGTTGGCTTGCAATAACAGATACAATATGTACATGTTTCGGAGTTCCTTTTGTTAGCATCGCTTTATAGGCTAGCTCCATCGAAGAACCAGTTGCTAACATAGGATCAGCTAGGATTACAATTTTTCCATCGATAGAAGGAGATGAGATGTATTCAAAATTAATTGTGAATTTTCCATCTTCGGTATGCTTACGATATGCTGAGATAAAAGCATTTTCCGACTTGTCGAAATAATTTAATAAACCATTGTGCAAAGGAAGACCAGCTCTTAAAATAGAAGCGACTACCACTTCATCTTTAGGAAGAGAAGTTTTTGCAGTTCCCAGTGGTGTTTCTACTGACTGCTCTGCGAAATCTAAAGTTTTACTGATTTCATAGGCATAAATTTCTCCAACTCTTTCAAGATTTCTTCTAAAACGAAGAGGATCATTTTGAACGTTAACGTCTCGGATTTCAGCTATAAATTGGTTAAAAAGGGAGTTGTTTTCTCCTAAAGTATGGATCACCATGTTATTGTATCATTTAAAAATTAGCTGAGCGCAAATATAGCCATATTTCAAGAATATTAAAGCAGTAAATAAGGAAAAAAATAAAAAGCTAATTGATTCTAAATTAGACCTTCATCGGCAAAACTGTAATATTGATTATCGCCAATAATTATGTGATCTAAAATGTCTATATTCATCAGTTTAGCAGCCTCTTTCGCTTTGTTCGTGATATCTTTATCGGCAGCAGAAGGTGATAGATTTCCGGATGGATGGTTGTGGCATAAAATTAGATTTACAGCTTCAAGTTGTAGAGCATCTTTTAAGATTAAACGAATATCGAAAACTGTACCAGTAATTCCGCCTGATGACACGTTTTTAATTTCGACAATTTTGTTGGCTCTATTCATAAACAGAACCCAAAATTCCTCGTGTCCGATATTTTCTACATAAGGAAGGAATAATTCGAAGGCATCCTGACTACAGCTTACTTTTTGTTTTTGTTTGCTTTGAAAAGCTCTCTGTCTTCTTCCTAATTCAAGTGCAGAAATAATAGCAATGGCTTTGGCTTCCCCAATTCCACGAATTTTCATTAAATCGTGAATGGATTTTTTTGCCAAATTATTAAGATCATTATTGCAAGAGGAAAGTATGGATTTGGAAAGTTCTACTGCAGATTGGTTTCGATTACCACTGCCTATAATTATTGCCAGAAGTTCGGCTGAAGATAAACTTTTAACACCATTGTACATTAATTTTTCTCGCGGGCGATCTTCAAGTGCCCAGTCTTTAATGCTTAGTTTATTATACTCTTCCATAGTTATTTGTGCAAATACTTAATTAAAGTTATGAATTTGCTCAAACAATACAAATATGAAATAGGTACATGCCAAAAAAGGGTCCTCAAATGAGAACCCTTTATAACAGAGTTATAGTGTCTTAAAGCTTGTTAACGTGTGAAGCTAATTTAGATTTCAAGTTAGCAGCTTTGTTCTTATGAATCACATTGATTTTTGCAAGCTTATCTAACATTGCAGTAACCTCTGGAAGTAATTCATTAGCAGCTTCCTTATCTGAAGTAGCACGTAACTTTCTTACAGCATTTCTAGCAGTCTTAGCAAAATACTTATTGTGTACTCTTTTCTTTTCAGACTGTCTAATTCTTTTAATTGCAGATTGATGATTTGCCATCTCTTAAAGTTATCTAAATTATTATCTTGGTAGTCCGTACGGGAATCGAACCCGTGTTACCAGAATGAAAATCTGGCGTCCTAACCCCTAGACGAACGGACCATTGGTTTATTAATGCGCAGCAAAGATAAATTAAAATTAAATTACTGCAAAATTCTTAGTAGTCCGTACGGGAATCGAACCCGTGTTACCAGAATGAAAATCTGGCGTCCTAACCCCTAGACGAACGGACCATCTAATTTTTCAGAGCTGCAAAGGTAAGTTATTTTTTTAAAACTGCAAACACTTTGCGAAAAAAACTCTTTTTTTTGCTTCAGGAATGTTGAAGCGTTAGCCCCTTGTTTTTTCCTTTTGCGCTGCAAAGAAAGAGATAATTCTTTATTCCTGCAAAACTTTTTTTGAAAAAAAATCACACTTTTTTTCGGTGAAGAAACTAACTGCTTCGTTATAAGCTAAAAATAAATTTAGCGCCATTCAACAATTGTTCCTCTGTCGCTGCTTAAAAAGTTATTTGGGATGATATTTTTGATTTGATCAGCCAATAAATCCAACAATCTATTTTTTGTATAATGACGAGAATAAACCAAACTAACCTCTCTTAAAGGATGAATATTTGTGAATTTTTTCACCTGTTTAAGTTTTTCGTCAGGCATATATTGAGTGGCCAATTCTGGAATTAGTGTAAATCCTCCTTCACGATCTACAATTTTCATTAATGTTTCAAGAGAATTACTTTCAAATTCGAATGGCAATTCCTGATGTTGTAAATCATGCAACTCACAAAGATTGATTACCTGGTTTCTGAAGCAGTGACCATCACTAAGCATCCAAATTTCTGGAGTAGCAATATCTTTTACCTCAACTATAGGTTGTTTTAATAAAGGGTGATCTTTGTGTGCGTATATCATCATTTCTTCATAGAAAAGATGTCTCTCTCGAATTTTATCATCTTTTGCGGGAGTAACAAAAATACCAACATCAATTTTATCTTTTTTAAGGCTTTTTACAATCTCCTCGGAAACCATTTCTTCTACCTCAACTTTTATCGAAGGATATTTTCTGATATAATCACCAATAAACATTGGAAGAAGAAAAGGAGCCAATGTTGGAATAATTCCAATTTTTAAATTTCCTTCTATAGTATTCTTGTGCTCTTTAATAATCTCATCAACTTTTTTGGTTTCGCTAAGAATAATTCGGGCTTGTTCAATAATGTTCAGGCCAACATCGGTTGGAATAATTGGTTGTTTGCTTCTGTCAAATATGGTAATATCTAAATACTCCTCCAATTTTTTTATTTGCATGCTTAAAGTTGGCTGAGTGATAAAACATTTTTCGGCAGCTGTTGCAAAATGACGATAGGTGTCAACAGCCACGATATATTCAAGTTGAGTGATCGTGATCATTAGAATTGTCGTTTTTTTAAATTCTCTCAAATATAAACATTATCTATAACACTATAAACAATATTGATTTGCTTGATGTAGAATTGCTTCGTATATTTGATATAGAAAACAAGGAAAACTATTTTTCACAAGTACTTACAACAAAAATAGTATACCTTATTAATAGGGTTAGTAAAAATAATAGTTTGATAGTTTTTGTTATTTAAGTTTTATTAGATGTTTGGGTTTTGCAGCCGGGAGTTTGGGTCTCCCGGCTTCTTTATTTAATATAGGTCTATTTTAACCTCCTTCCGTTTTATATAGATTATAAAGTAATTTGTTAAAGTGAATTTTCTTTTGATCAAAATTTGCAAAGTCTTAATTATGAACTGATAGTGAAGATATGTTGTGTAGCACTCATGCTGAATAGCAGAAATTGCACTTAAAAAATATACTACTTTAGTCGGCGAATTAGAAAATTATAAACATCAATATAAAAACCGATTAGAGATGCATAAAGGGATTAAAACAGTTTCTTTTGAAGAAGCAGCAAAGGTAATTAAGTCTGGAGATAGAGTGCACTTGCACTCAGTGGCGTTGACACCTCATAAATTTATTAACGCAATGTGTGATCGTGGTCGTAATGGTGAAATTTACGATGTAACTATTCAGCATATTCACACAGAAGGACCAGCTCCTTATGCTGATCCTGAATTTGAAGGAATTTTTAATCTTGAATCATTATTTGTTGGGGCTAATGTAAGAAAGCAAACTCAAGCTGGTTATGCTGATTATATTCCTGTATTCTTGGGAGAAACTCAACAATTGATTCGTGAAGGAGTTTTAAATGTAAATGTTGCAGTTGTACAGGTAAGTACTCCTGATAAGCATGGTTATGTATCTTTAGGTACTTCTGTTGAGGCTAGTAAAGCAGCAGTTGAAGAAGCTGATACTGTAGTTGCAATCATCAACCCTAATGTGCCTCGTGCTTTTGGTGATGCAATGATGCCATTATCAAACTTTGATATCTTCTGTGAAGATAACTCTCCACTTATCGAGCACCACAATGCTCCTTTATCAGAAATGGATATTGCAATTGGTAAGAATGTTGCAGAATTGATTCCTGATGGTGCTTGTTTGCAAATGGGTATTGGTGGTATTCCTAATGCTGTTTTGGCACAGTTAGGAAACCACAAAGACCTTGGTGTTCACACTGAAATGTTTGCTGATGGTCTTCTTCCATTAGTAGAAAGCGGTGTTGTTAACGGTAGAAACAAGAAATTGGATCCAGGTAAAATTGTTGCTGGTTTCTTGATGGGAACAAAGGAGCTTTATGATTTCGTAGATGATAACCCAGGAGTTTTAATGATGGATGTTGCTTACACTAATGGTGTTGGTATTATCAAGCAAAATCCTAAAGTATGTGCTATCAACTCTGCATTATCTATTGATATTACTGGTCAAGTTTGTGCCGACTCAATCGGAACCAAGCACTATTCAGGTGTAGGTGGTCAGATTGATTTTACTCGTGGTGCTGCAGCTTCTGAAGGTGGTGTGCCTATTATCGCGATGCCTTCTGTTACTGGTAAAGGTATCTCTAAAATTACTCCAACCTTATTAACTGGATCAGGTGTTGTAACTACTCGTAACAATATGAGATGGTTTGTAACTGAGCACGGTGCTGTTAACTTGTTTGGTAAGTCACTTCAGCAAAGAGCGAAAGCAATTATCTCTGTTGCTCACCCAGACTTTAGAGAAGAACTTGATAAGGCTGCATTCGAAAGATTCGGAAGTCACTATCACTTCGTTCGCAAATAAAAATTACTCGATATAGTAGTTTAAGATATATGAAGAGGCATCCATTTGGGTGCCTCTTTTTTATGCATTAGCTTTTGGCATAGATTCTAAAATTTTCTCAGATTTCGGAATTGTGATGTAAAAGCTACTTCCTTTTCCTTCTTCACTTTCGGCCCAGATTTTACCTCCGTTTTTTTCTACATACTCCTTGCAAAGCAACAGGCCAATTCCAGCTCCTTTTTCCTGCGCAGTACCTAGTGCAAGGTAATTATTATCTAAACGGAATATTTTATTAAGATTTGATTTGCTCATTCCAACTCCTTCGTCTGATATTTCGATCTCGACAAGATATTTTTTTTCTCGTGCTGAGAGAGTGATTTTTCCCTCTGAATAGGAGAATTTAATGGCATTTGAAATTAGATTCTTAAAAACCTCAGAAATGGCTGCAGAATCGGCATAAACCATGGATGTATTGTCCATATTAAAAATGAACTTCAGGTTCTTTTCAATAATAGGACCCGATAGTTTTTGAAGAATTCCATTGATAGATTCTCGTATATTAAAATATTTTGGAGAAAATGTGGTTTTACCTGCTTGCGATGCAGACCATAGTAAAATATTCTCTACCAATTCATTGGTATGAATAGATAAATCACGAATTCCGAAGGCCAGAGATTTTTGATAATTGATATCATTTTCTTCAAAGCTTTCGATCAATTTAGAACTAATATTTTTCAGATCGATGAATGGATCACGTAAATCTGTTGAAATGATATTGAAAATCTTATCTTTTGTTAAATTTAGATCTCTTAAAATAACATCCGACTCTTTTAATCGAGAATTGATATCTTCCAACTCTTTATTTTTATGAGTTAACGTTTCTGTTGTTTCTTTTCTAAGCTGAATGTTTTTATATGTGATATAACCAATAATTGCAGATAAAATGATCAGAACAACAAACAGATAAATCAGAATGGTTTGCATCCTGTTGTATTCCTTTAACCCTTTAATTTCTTCCTTTTTCTTAGAGATCTCATATTTGGCTTCGAATTCACTAATTCTGTCTTTGTCGTACTTATCAGCTATACTGTCATATTGTGTGGTAGAAAAGTTTCGGTAATATTCCAATGCTTTTTTGTAATCACCTTTGTTCGAAAAGTATTCAAAGAGATTTTCAGATGTAGATTTTTGAAGATTTCTGTCTTTTGAATAATTGGCATTTTCGTAGGCCGATTGAAGATACTTTAGGGCATCATCACTTTTATAGTAATTCATTAAAATTTCGCCGATACTATTGGATGAATAGGCAATTCCTTTTGTATTCCCTAATTTCTCATGCAGATTGAGAGCAATTTTATGGAACTCCTGACTCTTATCGAAATTGTTATAGCTTCTATACAAGTTTCCAATTAAAGAGTAAACATTAGCCTGCTCTTTTAAATCACCTGTTTCATCGTAAATTTTAAGCGATTCGTTATAGTGCTTCAATGAAAAGTCAAGTTCATTCAAATCCTTGTATACGGTTCCGATGTTTTTTAGGGTAGCAGCAGTAAAACGTTTATTACCCAGTTTACGTCTAATTTTTAAGGATCTATTGTAAAAATTAAGTGATTCGTTAAAATTATTCAATCTCCAATATATTCCTCCGATATCATTTAAAGTGTAGGCGATAAGAGATTCATCGCCCAATTCTTCACGAATGTTTAGAGCCTTTTTGTAATAATCTAATGCCTTGTTGTACTTGTTTAAATTCTTGTACACATTACCAAGGTTATTCAATGATGAGGCAATATCCGATTTGTCGCCAAGTTTAGATCTGATTTCCAGGGATTTTAAATAATATTCCAACGCATTGGCATAGTCTTTATCAAGCCAATAAACACTTCCTATATTATTTAAGGTATAGGCTACTTCTTTTTCCGAACCTTCCTTTATCCGGATTTCCAATGATTTATTGAAATATTCAAGAGCTTCTTGGTGCTTGTTCAGAATTTTATGAATTTCTCCAATATTATTGTACGATGCAGATATAGCCAATTGATCGGATATTGTTTCGCGAATTTCCAAAGCTTGCAAATGACAATCTAAAGCCCTTCTGAAGTTGTTTACTCTTCGATACAGGTTTCCCAGATCATATAAAGCTGTTGCATGATTTGTTGGGGTATCCGAGGATAAAACAACAACTTCCTTCAGGTAATCTATGCTTTTGTCAATATTAACATCCAAATAGAGTTTTGACAATTCTTGCAGTAATACAACTCGTTGCTCACCTTCCGCTTTAGGCAATAATTCCTCAGCTTTCTGTATTTGATTTTGAGCATGTAAATTCACAAAAGCAAATGAAAGAAAAACTGAAATTAGAATGGTTAACCTGTGTATAGCAGACATGGTTTTATAACTGTTTAATCTGATTCATACTAAAAATAGTATTATTTTACTGACAGGCAAAACAATGTGTATTCATTGAATCAGGTTTTGTTGACAATTTTTTCTGCCAATTTGGATAAATTGACTCCTGAAAAATTACCAGAGCTCATTAATAAAACATTGGTGTGTTTGAAATCTTGCTCTAATAAATCTTTAATAACCAAATCAGAATCAGTGTATACTGTTACATTACTTCCACCAAAAGCTTCTGCTACCAGATCTTTCGTTATTGGCTCAAGTTTTTTGTGTTCAACCGTTTTGGGATTAAAATATACAATTGCTTTATCAGCCAGACTCATGGTGTTTTTATAATGAGGCAAAAATTCTTTTTTTAAGCTACTAAAGGTGTGTAATTCCATGCATGCAATTAATTTACGATTGGTAAACTGTTTCTTTACAGCCTCGGTAGTTGCTTTTAATTTGGATGGCGAGTGTGCAAAATCTTGAAAAACCGTGCATGAATTATTATCGGCTAACTTTTGTAAACGTTTGGCCGCTCCCGAAAAGTTTTGAATGGATGTGTAAAACTGCTTGTCACTCAATCCAGCTTTTTTACAAATGTGGTAAGCTCCCATAAGGTTTTGCAGGTTGTGCTCTCCAAATATTTCCAGAGGAACATCTCCGTTGTTTGTTTTAAGAATACTGCAGTTATCAATCACTTCAAAAGGATGTGAATTATAAGGAATGTATTCAATATCTTCTTTTTTCTTTTCAACAATTTTAGCAATGTGCTCATCACCATCAAAATATATTAATGATCCATTCTCTTGAATCATCTGTGTGAAAATTGCAAATTGCTCAACGTAGTTATCGAAAGTTGGAAAAACATTAATATGATCCCAGGCAATCCCGGTTAGCAGTGCAATGTCGGGATGATACAAATGAAATTTTGGTCTGCGATCGATAGGTGAGGAAAGATATTCATCGCCTTCAAAAATAGCAATTTTAGCATCTCTGCTTAGTTTAACCATGGTTTCAAATCCATCAATCTGAGCACCTACCATGTAATCAAAGTCAATGTTATTATCTTTCAAAACATGCATTACCATCGAGGTTGTTGTGGTTTTTCCATGACTACCACCAATTACAATTCTGGTTTTATCTTTAGTCTGTTCGTAAATGTATTCAGGATAAGAATAAATTTTTAATCCAAGTTCTTGTGCTTTTAACAATTCCGGATTGTCGATTCTTGCATGCATACCAAGAATTATCGCATCAATATCAGTTGTAAGTTTTTCTGGAAACCAACCCCACTCTTTAGGCAAGATTCCATATTTTTCCAATCTTGATTTTGATGGGTCAAAAATTTCATCATCTGAACCTGTGATTTCTAATCCTTTTTTATGTAGTGCGATTGCCAGATTGTGCATGGCGCTTCCACCAATTGCTATAAAGTGAACTTTCATTGATAATCTTTTATAAAATTGTATTTTTGAACCACAATAAGTAAGAGTACTTTATCGTGATATTACTCTTTCTTTTGCGAAAATTAAAGATACTAGAATAAAACAATATTATCATGGAAATATACAATATAGAAACAGGAAATTTTATGTGCGATGGAGGAGCAATGTTTAGTGTTGTTCCTAAAGTAATGTGGAGTAGAAAATATCCTTCGAACGAAGACAATTATTGTAATTGCGCCATGAGAAGCATGCTTGTTGTTGATGGCGAAAGAAAGATATTGATTGATAATGGAACAGGGGATAAGCAAAGTGAGGAGTTTTTCAAGCATCAACACCTAAATGGTGATGCCAATATGTTGGATTCTTTAAAGAGTGCTGGATTTTCAACTGATGATATTACAGATGTTGTTTTTACCCATTTGCATTTCGATCATTGTGGAGGAGCGGTAAAATGGAATTCTGATAGGACCGGATATGAGTTGGTATTTAAAAATGCTCAACATTGGGTTAGTAAACAGCAATGGGAAAATTATTTAAATCCGAATATTCGCGAAAGTGATGCATTTTTTGATGAAAATGTAATGCCGGTAAAGGAAGCGGGCAAGTTGAACTTGGTAGAGAATGAAGGTGAATTGTTTCCAAATTTTAAAGTGAAAATTTTTGAAGGTCATACACCTGGATTGATGATTCCAGTGATTAATTATAATGGTCAGGAGGTTGTTTTTGCAGGTGATTTTATTCCTACAGCAGCAAATGTGCCGGTAAAATGGTTGGCTAGTTATGATTTGAATCCAAGCGCGTCATTAGCTGAAAAACAAGAGTTTCTTTCAAAGGCAGTTGAGAATAATGCAATATTATTTTTGCAACATGATATTACTACGGAGTGTTGCAGTCTTACAAAAACAGAAAGAGGTGTTAAAGTGGATAAGTGTTTTCCTCTTTCGGATATAAAATAAATTTATACTATAAAATTAAAGCTTGCATCATGATGCAAGCTTTAATTCTGTATTGTAGGTCTGATATTGACTTAGTGCATTTTCAATATTATCAATTCTCTGAAATACTGTTTTCTTGGTTCCAAAATCAGTATAATTAGAATCGAGATAGTTCATGTGGTATTCAACCAATCTGAGTTGAGTTGAGAGACTTGAGGTCGTAAATTTCTTTTTCAGATCAATATGTTTGATTCCATTTTGATCTAACAGCTTCTGAATATTAACTCCCGCCTTAACAATCCTTCTTGAAAGATTATTCTCGTTATGAACATGTAAGACCATAACACTTGTTAGCAGAGCTAAAAATAAACTAACCAGTATAAATGACATATCGCAAAAGTTTAATAAATATTAATCTCCATTCAATTTACGATAAAATTTTTGAATAGTTCAAATGTAAAAAAAATCAAAGGCTTGAAAACCAATAAAAAAACTAATATAGACAAAGTAATGTCCGCAAAAATATATGTGTTAATCCAAGAAAATGATTTTTTCATCAAGAAAAAAGTAAATATTCTAAAAATCAACTGAAAAGCAAAAAATAAAAAGATTTGGATGCTGTAGGGATTAAGTTCTTTTGCTGATTTAACATCACCTTGAGTAAGAGCCGAAAAGCTACGAGAAAGACCAGATGAAGGGCTATCACTACCTGTTAACTGGGAAAAGACAGATGGTATTGGATGATTTATTTTGCGATGTGAGTAAATGGCCGAATAAATAAATATTCCGGTTATTATTGATGCAAAAATGAGGTTGATTATTTGATAGCTACTTAGGCTATTCTTATTTTTTATTGGTTTCAATTTCTACCTTAATTTTCATTTCAAGGCTATCTACCTCATTGGCAATTGAGTCGATGTTGATTTCTTCAAGTTGCTGTTCCAATTCTTCTAAGGCTTCTTGTAAATCCTGATTATGAACAGACTCTTCAATAACTTCTTCAATTACCTCTTCAACAAAACCTTCAATCTCATCTTCGTTCATACTGGCTACTCCAACAAAAAAGAACAACCATAATGATGCCACTAGAACACCTAAAACCGATACAATCAATGCGCCAATATTTAAACCAATTGCGCCATTATCTTTATTGGCTTTGCTTAGGCCTATGATACTTAAAATTATGGCAATAATTCCTGGTACAAAGGCTACGAAGCCAATGCAAGGAATAAATCCTATAAAGAGAGTTAAGATACCAAGAACCAAAGCAATGATTCCTAGGGTTTGTCCTGAGTTAGAGCGTACTTGTTCCATTTTAGATTGGTGATTGTTATTTAGATATTGCTAATATACTAATTTTTGGAAAGGATTTTTAAAAGGTCTTTCTCAAGACTTTGATTGGGTGTTTCAATAATTCTTCCTATTTCTTGATTGTTACGATAAATTATTGCAGTTGGCACTCTGCTTACATTATTAGCCTTTGCATTATAATTGGGCGACTCTTTCTTTGTGTCCAAAGCATTCATGCTTAGCTTTTCAAATGGGAATCTAATTTCATCAAGAATTTTTATAAATCGTGGTACTTCACGATGTGAATCATGACACCATGATCCCAGAATCAAATCTATTCTTACATTTTTGAATGATAGTTTTCTAAGCTTTTTAATGATTCTGTTTTTAGCTTTGTATTTCTTGTATTCCGGTCCATACCAATCTTTACAGAGATCTAACTCAAAAGCTTCGAGAGTAACTTTGCCATACAATACATGTTTCTTTAAACGAGTATCTTCTATGGTTTTATTTTGAGCAGATGTGTTTAAATTGAAGAGGATAAAAAGGAAAAGCAAAAGAGATTTATTCATGATGCTAATGTTTAGATAAAAAAAAAGACAGGAAGTAAAACCCCCTGTCTTTAAATATAGTGATAATCTTACGAATTAGTCTTTGTATTGCTCGATCAAGATTTCCAACATTTGGATCGCACATTTAGAAACTTTTGTTCCAGGACCAAATACACCTGCAACACCTGCTTCATAAAGGAAATCGTAGTCCTGAGCTGGAATTACACCACCTGCAGTAACCATGATATCTTCACGTCCTAATTTTTTCAATTCCTCGATAATTGCAGGAACCAAAGTTTTGTGACCAGCAGCCAATGAAGATACACCTACCATGTGTACATCATTTTCTACAGCTTGCTTAGCAGATTCTTCCGGAGTTTGGAATAATGGTCCCATATCCACATCGAATCCCATATCAGCGAAACCAGTAGCAACTACTTTACCACCACGGTCGTGACCGTCCTGACCCATTTTTGCAATCATGATACGTGGACGACGTCCAGTTTGCTCTGCAAATTTATCTGCCAATTCTTTCGCTTTTGCGAAGTCAGCATCTTCTTTCGATTCTGATGAATATACTCCTGACACGGTTCTAATTACAGCTTTATATCTACCACAAATTTTCTCACATGCATCTGAAATCTCACCCAATGAAGCACGTAATTGTGCAGCTTTAACAGCAAGATCCAATAAGTTACCTTCACCTCCGTTTGCACATTCAGTGATGGCTTCAAGAGCAGCCTGAACAGCTTTCTCGTCACGGTTAGCGCGAAGCTTAGCCAAACGTTCAATTTGTGCAGTACGTACAGCAGTGTTATCAACTTCCAAGATATCCAATGGATCTTCTTTCTCCAAACGATATTTGTTAGTACCAACGATAGTTTGAGTACCAGCATCGATTTTAGCCTGAGTACGAGCAGCAGCTTCCTCGATACGAAGTTTTGGAATACCAGACTCGATAGCTTTAGCCATACCACCTAGTTTTTCAACCTCTTCGATGTGAGCCCAAGCTTTGTCTACCAATTCCTGAGTTAATGATTCTACGTAGTAAGAACCTGCCCATGGATCAACAGCTTTACAGATAGTTGATTCATCCTGGATATAAATCTGAGTGTTACGTGCAATACGTGCAGAGAAGTCAGTTGGTAATGCAATCGCTTCATCCAATGCATTGGTGTGAAGAGACTGAGTGTGACCCAATGCAGCAGCCATAGCTTCGATACAAGTACGACCAACGTTGTTGAATGGATCCTGCTCAGTTAACGACCAACCTGAAGTCTGTGAGTGAGTACGCAATGCCATAGACTTAGGGTTTTTAGGATTGAATTGTTTTACAATCTTAGCCCAAAGTAAACGACCAGCTCTCATCTTAGCAATCTCCATGAATTGGTTCATACCAATTGCCCAGAAGAATGACAAACGAGGAGCAAATGCGTCAACGTCCATACCAGCAGCAACACCTTTTTTCAAATATTCCAAACCATCAGCAAGAGTGTAAGCCAACTCGATATCTGCAGTTGCACCTGCTTCTTGCATGTGGTAACCAGAGATAGAAATTGAGTTAAACTTAGGCATCTTCTGTGAAGTATATTCAAAGATATCAGCAATAATCTTCATTGAGAACTCTGGTGGGTAGATGTATGTGTTACGCACCATGAACTCTTTCAAGATATCATTCTGAATTGTACCTGAAAGCTCTTCCAATTTAGCTCCTTGCTCCAAACCTGCAACAATGTAGAAAGCCAATACTGGAAGTACAGCACCATTCATTGTCATCGATACAGACATCTTGTTCAATGGAATCTGATCGAAAAGGATCTCCATATCCAAGATAGAGTCGATAGCAACACCAGCTTTACCTACATCACCAATTACACGTGGGTGATCTGAATCGTATCCACGGTGAGTAGCCAAGTCGAATGCTACTGAAAGACCTTTCTGACCAGCAGCAAGGTTACGACGGTAGAATGCATTCGATTCTTCAGCAGTAGAGAAACCTGCGTACTGACGAACTGTCCAAGGACGCAAAGGATACATAGCTGAATAAGGTCCGCGAAGGAATGGAGGTAAACCAGAAACGAAGTTAAGGTGTTCCATACCTTCTAAATCTTCCTTGTTAAAAGCTGTTTTAACAGGAATTTGCTCAGGTGTCATCCAAGATTTTTCGATGCCGTTTTCCTTTTCCCATTCCTGAGAAGGTGCAGCAGCTCTTTGAGATGACTTGATATCTATATTTTTAAAATTTGGTTTCATTTGTCTTAATTTTTTGAAGTAAAATTTGAAAATCTACTTTTTCGTTCTCCTCAATTACTTGATTCCAAGATCAGCTTGGTAAGCTTTTAATGTTTCAAGTACGTTCGACTTCACGTTGATAAAGTTTTCAACACCTTTAGCTTTTAATTCTTCAGCACAAGCAGGAGCACCAGCAACAACAACTGTAGCTTTTCCTTTTAATGCTTCATAAACTTCAGGAGCGATAGTTGCGTACTCATCATCTGATGAACAAACAACAACGATTTTCGCGTTCTTCTCAGTTACAAATTTTACTCCTTCTTCAACAGTAGTGAATCCATTGTGATCTTCCACGTCGAATCCAGCACAAGCAAAAAAGTTACAAGCGAACTGACCACGAGCTTTACGCATATTCAAGTTTCCAATTGGGAACATCATTACTTTAGGACGACCATTTTCTTTAGCGTAAACATCAGTTTTGTAACGCATTGCTTCGAAAGCTTGAGCACCACGGTATGGCTTCAAAGTTTCGCATTCTGCATCAGCTTCAGTTTTATCGTAAGCTTCGAATAAAGCAGCATCCAATTCTTTTTCTGCAACTTCACCGAAGTTAGGGAACTGGTTAGTTCCTAAGAAGTTTTCTTTACGAGTAGCAACTGCCATATCTCTCTTCTGAGCAGTAGCTTTGATAGTTTCTTGAATGAAACCAGCTTTGAAGGCAGCTAGGTAACCACCTTTTTCCTGTACTTCAAGGAAAAGTTTCCAAGCTTCTTCACTGATTGATTCAGTAAGAGATTCAATATAGTATGATCCTGCAGCAGGGTCAGCAATTTTTCCGAAGTGTGATTCTTCTTTCAACAATAACTGCTGGTTACGTGCGATACGTTCTGAGAATTCAGTAGTATCTTCGTAAACAGAGTTGAAAGGCTTAACTGTGTATGAATCCAAACCTCCAAGAACAGAAGACATAGCTTCAGTTTGAGTACGAAGCATGTTTACGTATGGATCGTAAACAGTTTTGTTCCAATCAGAAGTTTCTCCGTGGATAAACATTTTACACATTTCTTCAGAAGCACCAAATTCTTTCAAGATGTAAGCCCAAAGCATACGACCTGCTCTTAGCTTGGCAATCTCCATGAAATATTTAGAGCTAGTGGCAAAGTTGAAACGGATTTTTGGAGCAATTTCTTCAATTGACAAACCAGCTTCCATTAACTTGCTTATATATTCAGCACCGGCAGCTAAACTAAAACCTAATTCTTCAACGATAGATGATCCTGAGTTGTTGAATAATCTACCGCCAACAGCAACAACTTTAAAGTTTGGAAGTTCTTGTGCAGCTTCAACAGCTTCTTTCAAGTAGTTGTATGAGTTTTCTTCTGAAGTACAGAATTTACCGCAAGTACTGTAACCACCTAAAATATCAATAGCAACACCACCTTGAACTTTATCAAGAGCAATTCCTTTTTCAGTTGCAATTGCCTGTAAGTTTTTAATTAACTCTACTGAACCGTGTGATTTTTCGAAGTTTACTTCAACACAATCCATATAAACACCTTCTAACAAAGTTGCTAATTCATCTTTGCTAAGGCTTTTCCAATTTAAAACGAAACCTAATGAGTCGATACCTTTGTTAAGAACGTCAAGAGCTTTTGCGTTTGCAGCCTTCACATCTTCAACGATGATATCCTGACGGATAAACCAGTCGTTGTTGTCTTTCTTGTTTCCGCGTACATATGGAAAATCTCCAGGATAAGTGTTCATGTACATCTTATCTTCCATGTTTTCCAGTCTGTAGAAAGGCTGAACATTGAATCCTTCATTTGTTCTCCAAACTAACTTTCTATCGAAGTCAGCGCCTTTAAGGTCTTTAGTGATTTTGTCGATCCACTCCTGTGTAGATTGTGGAGCAAACTCACTAAATAGTTTATTATCTGCCATAACTGTAACTGTTTAAAAATTAGGGTCTAAAAATAAGCCCTTTTTATCACTTTGAAAAAGTTTAAAAAATGTTTTGCATCATACTTCTAAAACACCTTTTTAATTAGGAATGACGAATTAATAATTACGAAAACAAGCCATTGGATTATGGTATGTGCTTCTCGTAATTCGTAATTTAAAACTCGTAATTCACGATAATAGGTGCATGATCAGAGATTTGCATCCACTCTTGTAAAGTCTCTCCACTTTTATCGATGAACTTTTCGTTTGTAAACAGATAGTCCAGTTTTCGATTCCAGTAAGCATTCTTATCTGTGGTATGCGTAAAATGATCTTTGTTATTATTTTGATATTCATTCAAAGGAATGGCCGCCTGGTAATTTTCATAAAAAGGCATCATCCATTCTGTTTCGGCTGAATAATTGTCTGCTTCAAATTCTTCATTGGTACAAACCGAATCATCAAACTTGCTTGTTTGTTCAGTATAAGGAGGAAGCGAATTAAAATCACCTCCAAGTATTAATTGATCACCACTTAATGAGATTGCATCAGCATAAGCTTTAATAATATCCAATTGCTTTTTCTTGGTATCGTCCTTTGCATATGCCGAGGCATGAGTGTTCAGAATATGAAGTTTCTTACCTTCATGTTCCATTTGAACATCCAGAATATTTCTTTTTAAATAAAAATACCTAACAATTAAATTCTGCGATTGAATTAAAGGCAGGGCAATTCTTTTTGCATCGGTAAATTTCCATTTTGATAGAATTGCATTGCCAGAATCCATTTTACCAATACCATCACTAGGAATTTTGGAAGCTTTCCATTGCGATGCATAAGCAGCATAATTTAAATCGGTATTATTGAGCAGATATTGAACCTGATCAACAAAAGCACTTCGCTTGGCATTTACATCGGCTTCTTGTATAAGTAATATATCTGGATTTACTTCACGGATTTTTTCAGCCAAAGCGTTCATGTGATTGATCACTTCCGATTTTTCCATAATGACACGATCGCCATGACAATCAAAAAAGAAATCGATTCGGCCTCCACCAAATTTAATGTTCCAGGTCATTACTTTAAGGGTATCCGGAAAGCTATATTCTTTTATTTCCTTGCTTTGATATAGAGAAACCTCAGGGCCAATCTTGGTGTTAAATGGATCGCATGCTGCTGAAATTACCGAAAGCATGATCAGGTAATATTTTCTGAATATCTTCATGTTCCTCAATTGATTTAATAGCTTAAAAACTGGCACTAAAACCACTGTTGAATTCTGTTGCACAACTCAATTAGGTGATTAAGAAAGATCTAAATTATCAAGAGATTATAAAATCTCGTCAGCGTTTTCGGCAGGATCGGCAAATACAGCTTTACAATCCTTTACGATTATCGGGCGTTGGATTAGCTTAGGGTATTCAATCAATATTTTGATCCATTCTTCACGATTAAAGTTTTTATCTTTAAAATCACTTTTATAGATTTTTTCCTGAGTTCGAATGATTTCCTGGGGCTCTTTGTGCATTCTCATCAGTACGTCAGCAAGTTCTGCTTCGGTAAATTCTTCTTTTAAATACAATCTGATTTCAGGTTCTAAACCTTTCTCCTGAAGGTATTTTAATCCAGCACGGCTTTTTGCACATCTTGGATTGTGATAGATCTTTAACATTGTGTTGTTGTGTATCTTTGGTTTTGTGAATACAAATATACGGCTTTCGGAAAAATTAGCCGATATATCTTAATGATAAAATTCGGATGTGTTAATTGTCACATAATTGACAAAACTTTTGCAAAATCTTTATTAGGTTTGAGCTAATAATAATTTAGACAAAATGAAGAACTTTTTTAACAAGAGAAAATTTGAAATTATTGGCGGATTGATTGGTTTGTTAGGTGGTTATCTTTATTGGCGATACGTTGGTTGTGTATCAGGTACCTGTCCAATAAAAGCCAATTGGTACACCATGGTTCCTTATGGAATGTTGTTTGGGATTCTTTTGGGAGGACTAATTAAGCCAAAAGAAAAAAGCAAATCGGAGCATTAAAGAGCTGTCAACCATATTTGGCAATTTCCTCTAAACGCGAGGCATCGATAATTGTAATGGATTTACCATTGCTATCGACTAAACCTTCTTTTCTAAAATCAGCAAGATTTTTTAAAACACTCTCTTTGGAGAAGCCAATGATTCTAGCTATTTCTTGCCTGGTTAAAGGAATCTCAAATGAATTGCTATCAAAGTTTTTCTGAAATTCACAGATTAGAAAAGCAAGTGCACCTGCAGAATTCTTCTCTTTTAATTTCATTTGCCAGTTGAGAAAACCTTCATTTACCCATGATATATATTGAATAAAAGCCATAGAAAATGCACCATTCTCTTTCAATAGCTTGGTGAAAGTTTCTTTATCTAATAGTTCAATAGAACACTTGGTTAATGCACGTGCTGAAAAACGATACTGAGCTGTTGAAAAGACACAATTAATCCCTATGAATTCGCCATTAAACAGTAAGCTGAGTATTTGGTTTTTCGGAGCTTGATCCAATGATAATTCAACAATTCCTGATTTGAGGAAATAAATATTATTAACTGGGCTTCCCTTTTTCACAATTAGCTCTCCGGCTTCAAAATTAAGGCTGTTGCTATTTGAATAAAGCTCATTATATTCTTTGGTTGATAGAATAGAAAGGCAATTCTTTCCTGAATCGTGAATTTGTTCCATGTTAATTCTCTTGTCAAAGGTGTAAAATTACACCCTCCGATATATTTAAGTACACAGGGTTGAAGTTACCTTCCAGCATCTACCTGCTTACTTTTGTAAATGTACAATTTAAATCAGAAAAGTATGGAGCAGATGGAAATTCAGAAAATAGATTTTCTTATTGAATCAAAGACCAAATCTAATTCAAGGTCAGAAATAAGTGTAAGGAACTTTAAAGTAATGGTTGATGAACCAGAGCCATTGGGAGGAACCGATTTGGCTCCTAATCCTGTGGAGTATATTCTTTGTGGGTTAAGTGGATGTATTCATATATTGGCATTTAAGATTGCTCATGAAATGAATATTGAACTTAAAGATTTAGATATTGAGATAAAAGGAGAACTAAATCCAGAGAAGTTATTTGGCATGCCTACTAAGGATAGGGCTGGTTACCAAAACATAGGGATTGTGTTGAAGCCCGTGTTTGAAGCTACTGAAGAACAAAAAGAAAAATGGTTGAAAATAATGCAAGAGAGAAGTCCGGTTTTGGATAACCTTTTAAATCCTACACCAGTATCGATTACATTAGCATAGCTTATAATTATCAAATGAAAAGGACGTAATTTTATTACGTCCTTTTATGTATTTAGTTTTTTTCCTCTCCTGCAAATTCCATTAGGAAGGACTTGATGAATCCATCCAAATCGCCATCCATTACTCCTTGAACGTTGGACGATTCATGTCCGGTTCTAACATCCTTTACTAATTTGTAAGGTTGCATTACATAGGAACGAATTTGTGATCCCCATTCAATTTTCATTTTGGAACCTTCAATTTTATCGATCTCTTCCTGTCGTTTTCTCAATTCCAATTCGTACAACTGAGATTTTAATAAACGAAGAGCATTCTCACGATTTCCAAGTTGAGATCTACTTTCAGTATTCTCAATGATAATTCCAGTTGGAGCATGTCGCAGTCGAACTCCGGTTTCAACTTTATTTACATTCTGCCCACCGGCACCACCAGATCGGAAAGTATCCCATGAGATATCTGCAGGGTTAATTTCAATCTCAATACTGTCATCAATTGCAGGATATACATATACCGAAGCAAAAGAAGTCATGCGTTTGTTGGCAGCGTTAAATGGAGATAATCGAACCAAACGGTGTACTCCATTTTCTGATTTCAGATATCCGTAGGCAAAATCACCTTCAAATTCTAAAGTTGCCGATTTAATTCCTGCTTCGTCACCTTCCTGATATTCCAGTTGTTTGACTTTGTATCCATGTGATTCTCCATAACGAAGATACATTCGGTGCAACATATTTGCCCAGTCACAACTTTCAGTTCCACCAGCTCCTGCATTAATTTTAAGAATTGCTCCCAGCTTATCTTCTTCCTTACGAAGCATATTTTTTAACTCTAAGGCCTCTATAAGCTCTTGAGTAGTGGCAAACTGCTCATCAACCTCTTCTGGAGAAGCTTCTCCTTCTTTGGCAAAATCGAAAAGAACGGCCAAATCATCATACGATTCTTTTACTTCGTTGTAGGATTCTACCCACGATTTAATGCCACGAACCTTTTTCATTTGAACTTCTGCTTCCTTCGGATTATCCCAAAATCCAGGAGCTTGAGTTCTCATTTCTTCTTCTTGTATCTGAATTAGTTTGGCATCAATGTCAAAGATACCTCCTTAACGCTTCCGTGCGTTCCGCTAAACTCTTTAGCTGGTCTGTTGTAATCATTCTATTAAATCTATAATTGAGCAGTAAAGGTAATCAAAAGTCCACAAAATAGTTGAAGTGATTCTGGTCACATCACTTTTGCCAATATAAAATCCGCGAAAATCTGTTCCATCTGTGTCATTCGTGTTCCAAGGGGAGTATAAATCTGAATTGGTTTGGCATCAATGTCAAAGATACCTCAGACCATCTTTCTGGCGCTTCCGTGCGTTCCGCTAAACTCTTTAGCTGGTCTGTTGTAATCATTCTATTAAATCTATAATTGAACAGTAAAGGTAATTAAAAGTCCACAAAATCGTAGAAGTGATTCTGGTTACATCACTTTTGCCAATATAAAATCCGCGAAAATCCGTTCCATCTGTGTCATCCGTGTTCCAAGGGGAGTATAAATTTGAATTGGTTTGGCATCAATGTCAAAGATACCTCAGACCATCTTTCTGGCGCTTTCGTGCGTTCCACGAAACTCTTTAGCTGGTCTATGGCCTTTAATTATTAGGCTGTAAATATGTGAACCGTTAGCAATTAAAATGAGTTGATTTTTGTAGGGGTATGGTTGAAGGTTAAACTATATAGAAAGATTATTCGCCTTGGATTCCTTAGGTCAATTGTTTAATAATTAAACAAATCGATTCGATAGATAGGTGCTTCTACCTTACTGATAATCACTTTTCTTTCTGTTATTTTATGATTCGTTGGTGTATTGGATTAAAGCACCACAACTAAGGCTGATTATAAATTTAAAAAGAAAAAACATGAAAAAACTATCTGTACTCTTAACTCTAATGATGATGGTGAGCATCTTATTTGCTCAGGAAAAAAAAGAAGTGGTCTTGATTGGGGATATCAAATGTAGCTTTGAAAATTCAGAGCAATATGCAAAGAATGTTCATGATGTAATTGTGCAAGCATTTGTTGAAAAAGGTTTACACGAGGTTATTGATATCAATACTTTGTCTGCTGTTGGTCAAGAAATCTATCGTCAATCGGGTGAGGCCGCTATGAATGAAGCCAATTGGAAACGCTTGCAGGAAGCAGGTGTAAAAGGTGCAGACTGGGTGGTAACTGGTACTTTATCGAATTATGATGCTGTTCCAGTGAAAAATGATAAAGGACAGGTAACAGGTTATGGTGGAAAACTAAACTTTGTTTTCAAGGTGACCAACCTTAAGGATGGAACTCAAAAAGGCATGGCAGATATTGCTTGTTCAACATTTTTATCAGAAAAAACAAAGGATGCTGCGATTATGAAGGCAGTAAAAAATGCAAAGGATAAAGTTATCAAGAAGATTAAAGGCATTTTTCCGATCACAGCAGAAATCGTTGAAATTACTGCAGAGAAAAAAGGAGCAGCACGAAGCTTATTAATTGAAGCAGGTTCAGCTCTTGGGGTTCAGGAAGGTGATCAATTTAAAATTTGCGAAGAGAAAGAATTCCGAGGTAAAAAATTAATTAAAGAAATTGGAAGAATTAAAGTTGTAGAGGTTCAAGGTGATGATTTTGCTGAATGTAAGGTGATGAAAGGTGGAGATAAAATCTTAGCTGACTTTAATGGTGAATTAAAGATTTATGCGGAATTGATTGAGAGAGAAGGTCCTTTTGGTAAAGGATTTCCAGTAAAAATGTAGAATTTGAATTTCAAAATGAAAAGAAACATAGTTTCAATAATCATCTTTTGTATGTTTTTGTTATCAGCCTTTGTTTCAAAGGCTGATTCCTACTCTGTAGGTGATTCTCATACTATGGAGGTTGTAGGTGAAATGCAACTCCCAACCATCATGGTAATTCCTTACAAAAAATCAGGAGAATCCTACAAGGATATTCTTCAGAATGATTTCGATAAAAGAATTGCAGTTGCTGCAGTTCAGGAAGGCTTTAACCAAAGAGGTGTTACTACCATTGATTTTGAGGCAAAAATGAATGCGGCCATGCGTTCGGCAAATTTCGAAATGAATGATGCCCAGACAGTAGACAAACAGCTGATTCGAAATTCAGGATCTGACATCTATGTTTCGGTTGATATCAAAAAGGATTTTGCAGCCAATGGAAACAGAGTTTCCTTAATTCTGAAGGCCTATGAAACGGCATCAGGAAATATCATTGCCAGCAAACAAACTTGGTCGCCTCGATTTAGAAGCAATGCTCTGGATAAATTAACATCTCTAGTCATTAAAATCATGTTGGATGATTTTTTGGCCCAGGTAAATACAAATTTCCAGAAGAAGGCCAGCAGTGGAAACACCATTGTGTTGAATGTCTCAATTGCCAGCGATTCCATGACAGATATGGATACTGAACTTGGAAACGATATGATTCCATTGTCAGACCTATTGCGTCTTTGGGTGAAAAAGAATGCCTTTAAAGGCAAATATCATGTTCAGGGATCGGTTGCAGAAGCGGTGATATTCGATCAGATTCAAGTTCCACCTAAAGATGAAAATGGAAATCCGTTTAGTGTGAGTGATTTTGCTTTCAATCTTTGGGATTATTTAAGAAGTGATGTGGGCATTGCCGTTAAAAAAAGAGTGGATGGCAATACGGTTTATATCACCATTCAGGAATAGTTGATTTCAAACAAATAGAATAACAATGAATTTTCTTGTTTTAAATAAGAAAGGTACTAGCCGGAGTTCTTTATGGACTCTGGCCCTGTGCCTTTTACTATTAATTCCAATTCAATTGATTGGACAGAATAGACCTTCGTGGGTTAGTAGTCGACCAATTAATACCATGTATTATACAGGTATTGGATATGCAGAAAAATCGCAGGAAGACTATATGAAAATTGCCAAACGTAAAGCACTTAGCGATTTGGTTTCCGAGATAGAAGTAAAGCTTGCCAGCAAGTCTTTGCTAAATACGTTAGAAGACAATGGACAGGTATCTACTTCTTTCAAGGAAGATATCAAAGTGGAGGCTCAACGCACCATCGAAGATTACCAATTGGTAGAAGCCTGGGAGAATGATACCGAATATTGGGTGTACTATCAGTTGAATAAATATGATTACAAAGAAAAGGAAGGTATTCGAATCGAGAGAATTCAACAAAAGGCTTACGATAATTTGCAGAAAGCAAGGAGACAAAAGATTTCTGGAAACATATCAGGAGCTATTTTTAATTACGTTGAAGGTTTAAAGCTCATTCAGAATGACCTGAATAAGAATCTGGCATACCAGGTGAATGGCGAAACCATATATCTGGGGAATGAGCTGTATCAATCTTTACTTGGTGCTTTCGATGATGTTCAGTTATCGGCAATACCGAGTTCAGTAAAAGCACAAAACTTTCAGGCAGTTAAAGAACCAATCAGTTTAATTGCAAAACAAGGTGCATATTCTATTGCAAACTTGCCTTTAAAAGCAGAGTTCACTTCTGGTTCCGGCGAGTTGAATGCGAACCTTTTAACCAATGAGCATGGTAGTGCAAAATTGCAGATTTTAAATGTTACCAGTAAGCAAAGCAGACAGGTGGTACGTATAAAACCTGATATGGAAAAACTTTGTGCTGCCAACGATAAAATGGTTCGAAACTTAATTCGCACCATCAAATCGATACCAGAGGCGCAGGTGACTATTAATCTGGAGGCACAAACATTAAAAGCCTTTTTAAGACAAGGGCAATATGGCAATTCAGCATTGATCAAATCTGTAAAAAGGATTTTGAGTAACAATTACTTCAATTTTGTTCCCAATGAAGCCTCAGCAGATGTTATTGTGGATTTAAGTGAAGACTTTCGAAAGGGAGGTACTGTTCCTGGTGAGATGTACAATATGAAGGAATATTTCACATCGGTGAGTTTACAGATTGTGAAAAGAAATACGCAGGAAACTGTTTTTCAGTATTCGGTAAACGACCAACGATCTTTAGCTCCGGAAAGTACTTCTGAATCAACCGCACGCATGTCGGCAAGTCGCAGTGTTTTAAAGAAGATGCAGCGAAAGCTCATTCAAGAGTTGAAAAAATTGCAAATGACCATTGATCATTCTGCTGCTGCTGCTCCTACGGTTCAGCCCAGAGTTCAACAAGAGAGAGTGCAACAAACCAGCAATACACAAACTCAGGGCTTATTGGTTCCATCGGGCTTATTGGCCTACTATACTTTCGACGATGGAACGGGAAAAAATATTATGGGTTTGAGCAATTACAATGCCTTGGTACAGGGAGATCATGCTCCAATGGTAATCAATAGTACTTTAAGTGGGGCGGGTAAATCGGCACAATTTAATGGCGATTCTTATTTGGCAATTCCCCAGCATCCAATCGAAAACTGGAGTGCTTATACCATTAGTGCTTGGGTAAAAACAAGTTCGGGAGGAGCCATTCTAGGACGAAAAGCTGCTGGTTGCACCATTTTAGGAACTACCCTTCAAAATCAGTTGTTCTATCAGAAAAGATATTCCGATGGAGGATACCTAACATTTGATTTTGATGCCAACCGATTGTTGCTGGACAACCAATGGCACATGATCACCTTAACCGTTGAGGTTTTGGAATACGAATCACGTTCAAAGTTGTTTGTAGATGGCCAAATGGTTTTGGTTGAGAATACTAGGATGCGTGGCAAAATTAAGAGTGGCGAAGGTGGTTTTATTGGCTACGACCCAGGCGCAAAAAGGTATTTCACAGGCGAGATTGACAACCTGAGGATTTACAATCGACAGTTGCGTGAGAATGAAATTCGCCAACTCTATTTCAAGCATCAATAAGAATAGAAATTACACAATACAATAAAAATTTAAAAATTAACAAGAAATGAAAACACGTTTAGGAAAATTATTTGCAGTAGCAATGATGGGTGCAATGTTCGCATGTTCGGCACCACAACAGGTAGCACAGGTTCAACAACCAGATGAAGTAGATTTTGATGTTCCTTGTTCAGGACCAGAATACTTTACCAATGGAGAATATTTTAGAGCGTCAGCTGATGGTTTAAGTCCAAATATGAGTATCGCTAAGAAAATAGCATATGCTGATGCCCGTGCCGGTTTGGCATCAGAAATTCAAGCTAAAGTAAATGTTGTGACAGACAACTATTCTTCACAGCACGATTTTAATGGAAATCAAGAAGCAAAACAGCGTTTTCAGGACCTTTCAAGAAGTATTGTAAGCCAGGTGCTTAATGGAACTCGTGTAATTTGCGAGAAAATGAAGAAAACCAAAGATGGTAAATTTCATTGTTATGTTGCAATGGAACTTGCAGGAGAGGAAATCATTAAGAATATGGCAGATAGAATTAGCAGCGATGACAAGCTGAAAATCGATTTTGAATACGAAAAATTCAAGAAAGATTTTAAAGAGGAAATGGCTAAAATAGGATCTTAATCAATCGTTTTTTCATGACAATGAATATCAAATCACTTTTGATATTATTAGTAGTTTTCTTAGGTAATCTACAACTAAAAGGGCAGGTTCGGGATTCCTGTTCTTTGGTTGTGGATTCTCTGCAAACTCAATTTCCACAAAATTCGGAAGATGGCAAATTTCCAGACTGGATTCAGCTGGCAACCTCCGATGAGTTTTGTATTGGAGTTTCCGATCCTTACATGGATTCGGATATGGCATTGGAACAGGCCAAATTGAGAGCGGTTGCCATTGCTTGTTTAAAAAAGAATCTTGCCTACCGATCGATTGTAGACAATTATACCTCCGATAAAAAGGAAAGGTACGCCAGCTCAAAATTTGTGAGCTTAACCAATGTTTTGTCGGCTGCTCAAGTCGATTTAAAATCTTTGCCAATAGAAAAAAGTTTCACTTCAAGTTTCGATGAGGTATTTGTTTTGGTGAATTCGGCAAATATCAGGCAAATATCAAATGAATGCGACAGTACAAATACCATTCGAATTTCGGCAGATTTACTGCAAAGTGAAATCAAAGGCTCCAGAGAGGAGAGCTATAGTTTTATCAAGCTTTACATCAATACACCCAAGCAATATCCCATTAAGGAGTTGAAATACTACTCCTACAATACCCAATCGGGAAAGGATATTGTTTCAAAAATTAACCAGTTCGAAATCAAATTTCCTTCCGGGATATTTAGGTATCAGCCATTTCAAAAGTCTGATACAACAGCTTACCAAAATGGAATGATAGATGCATCGCTGCACTATTCGTTTTGGAATGCCTACCTCGATGTGATTCTGAATAACCTGCTTTTAATGACCAAGAATGGAGGAAAAGTAAAGTCGGTGGGCGATCAGTACAATACCATGTTTAAGAATTTATTTCGGGTTGTCGATTATCAGAAAATGAAGTTTAGCATTACGGATATAAATGTGGAAGGCAACCGATTATATATGAAAACCGATTTTTAACCAACAATACGATTATGAGGAAGTACGCACTATTATTGGGTTTTTTGTTTGCTATTTTACTAATAAATACGGGACAAGTTAGAGCACAAGAATTAGATTCGTTCGAAGCCTACAAGAAGGCTGAGAAAGCCCGATTTCAAAAATACAAGGAAGAATACAAGCGACAATTTGAGGCTTTTAAAAAGAACGAGCTCGATTGGAACAAGGAAATATTAGGGATTGAAGTTGAAACGCCTATATCGGAAAAGGTAGAGGCAAAAGACAAGGATTTGATTGCAAAGCCGCCAGTTCCAAGCTATGTAAATCTAACGGCAAGTTTAGATGACGAGATCAAACAAATTAAGCGCAAAGTAGAGAAAATCAAGATTGAGAAAGCTCCTGCAGAAGCAATGAAATCTGCCGAAATACAGTCAGAAGCTAAGCAGGAAACAAAGGTGCAAACAGAAGTGGAGCAGCCACAAGCAATGACCAATCCTACATTGGCAGCCAAGCACAGTTCGAGCTCGAATCAGATGACAAACCCGGTGGCTTCAAATCCCAAAGTCAATCATACACCAAGTCAGAAAATGGCTGATCCTACCGTGAAGGCCAAGGGAAATGAGATGGCAAACAGCAAGCCAACTGCAACAGCTGAAAAAGCAGTAGCAATAGACAGCCATAAGGCAAGCTTAATAGAGGTTGAAAAACGAAGCATACCCTCTACAAAACCGATTGTTGCAAAATATCGATTAAGCTCAAAATTTGGCAATCGCTTTCATCCGACCTTGTATCGTTGGCGTTTTCACGGAGGAGTAGATATGGCTTGTCCGAAAGGTACCAACATTCATGTTCCTGCCGATGGGGTAATTGTAAAATCTGGATGGAACGGCGGATATGGCAATTACATTAAGGTGAAGCACGCTAATGGCTACGAGACCATTTATGGGCACTTGTCGAAAGTAAGTGTGAAGAAGGGCCAGAAGGTGAATAAAGGTGATGTAATTGGCAAGGTAGGTAGTACTGGTCGTTCAACCGGACCGCATTTGCATTACGAAATCATCAAAAACAAAAAGCGTGTGAATCCTGAGCGATTCTTCGGATAGAAAAAACAATTATAAATGATGAGTTATGAATGTTGCTCCTTAATTCATCATTCATAATTCAAAACTCATAATTCTTAATCATGATAACCAAACTATTTAAAATACTAATCCCTCTGCTGATTTATGCTTTCGGACGTGAATTTATTGCTACGCTTCAGATGGTATCATTTGCAGATGTATTTCAGAAAATATTTTTTATCGCACTGGGAGGTGGATTTTTATTCACAACCATTTTTATAAAAACCCATGGCTACCTGGCCATTTTGGCCCACGAATTAACCCACAATGTGTTGGGTGTTTTAACCTTTAACAAACCCATTGCATTAAATGTTGAAGCCAATAGTGGAGGATATTTCGCCTACCAGGGAAAGCAGAATGTCCTATCGGTATTGTCTCCTTATTTCTTCCCATTGCTTACCGTTTTTATCTTCCCGATCTATTTTATTTTGGCCAGTTCGGGAGCCGAAGTCTATTTCGGATTATTGGGAGCAACTCTTGGATTCTCATTTTCCATTGCCATTCGTCAGGGCAAACCTCACCAGCCCGATTTACATGTATTCGGCATCACCTGGTCTTACCTGATCATCCTGTTTTTTCAAATCTTGATTTGGGGATTGCTCATTTCCTTTGTGATTGGAAGAATACCAATGCTGGTAAGTTTTGTGAAAATGAGTACCGATCATATTATTGAGCTTTACCAAATAGCAAAGGCCTTGGTGATGATGGGATTGGATATGATAAAGGGATAATAACAGAATTAGAAATTAACTAAAATCAGAATATGATCTAGGAACAAAATGGAGTTCAGAACCCATGTAAAAAAACGAAGCGGATCCGAAAAGCTATACGAGTAGGAAAACTAATACCCAAAATATGAAAAAACTGCTTATAGTAATTCTACTGTTTGTTCTCTGTGGAACAATTGGTGTGCAAGCTAGTGCTTTAGCTCAAACCGATCCTTCTGTAGAGAATACGACAGAGCAAACGACCCCTGCCAATCAGACCGAATCAAAAGGAGGAGGAATCGATTGGATGCAAGTAATTTTTGCAGGAAGCTATTTATTAGGCGTTTTTGTATTGTTTCCTTTGGTAGTTTATACCAATTACCAGGAAAAAATGCTGGGCGATGAAAATCCTGATAAGTTTAAAATACCTGAAGACTTATCAGAAGAAGAGCGAAATGACAGAGCAGAACAAGTTTTGGTGGGCATTGAGGAAAAACTAACTCCTTTTACCGATGATGAGGGTAACGAAATGATTACCATTACCAGCGGTGCTCAAGCCAGATATATGCGTCATGGATTAAACTATATCAACACACGCCTGTGTCCTGGCGACCCAGTTGTGAATGCACGTGTTGAGGAGTTTTTAAATTTGTACAAGGATAGAACCACAAGAGAGTTCACCGGATCGAAATGGATACTGGGATGCGCAATTGGTATTTTGGTATTTATGGGCATCATGGATATTGGCATATTGCTTTCTTCATTCACCTTGATTCATATTATTGGGATTACATTTTATTACTTATCGAGCCGAACAGCAAGGTATGCCTTGGAGAAAAGAATGGAGAACTTTAACTCTCGCAAGCTAGGTATTATTGGAGGTGTTATGGCTGCCTTGTTTGCAGGATTTTCTATTAAAGAATATGTTAGTGTAAACGGAGGCCCTTGGAAAAGAGATTACGAATCGGAGGGAACATCTAGCATGATACTAATTGTAGCGATTGTAATGGTTGCCTTTTTCGTTGGGTTCCTGGTAGCCTTTTTCGGAATATTAAACTTTATCATCAACTATTCTACCTCATTTATCAACCCACTGAAAAAGCCAGAGGATTGGTATGCTGCGAAATTTAAGGAGCAAGAGGTAGCAATGGTTTCTTAAGAATTTCTGTTGCTTTAAGCTGTATAATAGAATCAACCATTTTGGAAATATTGTAAGTAGGAACAATTTACTGGTGCCAATTTGGTTGGTTCTAACTTTACAAACTTCAAATCAATTCGTTTGAAACAAATTAAAGCTTAAGACAGGCTCAAACTGATTGGAAAAATGAAAATTGAAGCTTGAGATGCACTCAATCAACTTGATTGATAAAAATTGAAGCGTGAAGCAGAGCCCTGCAATTTGTTTGACCCCAATTGAAGCTTAAGTTGGCTTCACCCAAAATGAGCGAAACAAATTAAAGTGTGAATTGGCTTCCCTCAAGTTGATTGGATAAGAGGAAAGCTTGAAATGCCTTCAAACGAGATGAGAAAGTGTACATTGAAATTACAAATAGCATAGCACAAATACATTTATAGGGAAGAGTGACTTTAACTGATATGAACCATTTGGTTTAGACAGGACTCACCCATAATACTAACCAAAAAAAGTAAGAGATGATAGAAAACATGTCTTTTCATGCTCTGCACAGAGATGAGTATTTTACTTTTGGAAAAAGAGTAAAAGAAATTTTTACTGGTTATGAGCTTGAAACCCTTAACTTAAAACAACCTTATGATAGGGTTGTAGCAGCGCTCACCAATCTTGATGAGGCGATGATAAAAAACAGTACAGCTGCTTTGACTACCGAAGTAGTAAATAAAGACATTCGACGTGATGATGGTTTTATAGCCCTTCGTAACTACTTGCGAGCATGTGTAAAACGTTTGAAACCAGAATGGCAAAATGCTGCACGTTTGGTATTGAATGAAATAAGAGTTTATGGTGTGAATTTACACAAAGAATCTTATTCGGCTGAATCAGCAAGGTTGAACAATTTGCTTTCTGATTTTGAAAACAAGCCAGAGCTAAAAGCAGCCATTACCCTATTGCTATTGACCGAATGGGTAGCTGAGCTGAAGCAGGCACAGGCTGAGTTTGAAACAGCTGAGAAGGCCAGAATTGATGCCAAAGCCAGTACCAGCGAAATTAAAACCGATGAGGCTTGTTTGGAACTTCGTAAAACATTGGAATTCCTTTTCCAGTTCATGGAGCTGAACTATCAGATGACTCCAAGCGAAGAATACAAGCAAATTATGCGCAAAATAAACGAGGTAATTGCCGAGTTTATGAGCGCCATTAAAGCTCGTAAAACCCGCAACGAAAAAGAGGAAGAAGAAAATGTAGAGGCTTAGAAATATCGGGTTTACATATTTATAATTGCTAATGAAAAGCGCCACTTCTGTGAGGGAGTGGCGCTTTGATTATTGGGAGCATTTAAATATTATCTGCATGATACCGATTTATTAAATACATAAAAGTTGCCTCTCGGGAGGTGAATCGATTAAATAGAAAACCAAAATTGCCTTTTTGTTTTATTAGTTGATTAAGTCAATTGTATTAATATAATATTATTACATTAGTAGTTTTTCAAATTTAATACTTTATAAAAGTACTATGAATGAGAAGCTAGATACAAAGCTAATCGAATTAATTGCAGAAAAGATTCATGAGAAATGGATGCAGAAACGCATTGAAGAAGGTTGGACTTTTGGACCGGAAAGAAACGATACTAAAAAGCAGAATCCATGTTTAATTCCCTATCATGATCTTCCTGATTCTGAAAAAGAATACGATCGTGCATCGGCAAGGGAAACTCTTGATGCACTGCACGACCTAGGTTTTCAGGTAATAAAGAGGAGTGATAAGCATAGTAAACTATAGAACATATGGAGAGGATTGTTGAGTTTTTTTCTGTCAATGTTAATTGGCTTGGATTTTATGTCTCATTTGGGATTATTTTATCTTTTATCGTTATATCATTTGGTAAGTTGTTTAGAAAACGTGTTGATAGACTGCTTTCAGGAAAATTGATATCTCAATTAGTCGTTTTATTAATTCTTTCAACTGGTATTATCTGGTTTTGTCAATCTTTACATACTTTATTCATAAAAGCAGATGGTACCGCCACTGGCAATTGGAATTCTGTTCTTCATTTTATTGATCCTGGAGCAATTCAGGAAAATAAATTTAAAGGCACTGAATTTTTGTTGGCTTTCTTAACTTCCTTTTTAGGATTGGTATTAATGGGAGGTATACTTATATCTGTATTTACAAACAATTATAATCAAAGAGTAGAACGATTTAAAAAGGGTTTTGGAAATTATTCGTTCAAGAATCATTTGATCATTTACGGTTATGACCACATGTCCTTACCATTAATTAAAGATTACCTTTTGGAGTCGGGAGATATTGTGTTGGTTTCGGAAAAGAATGTTGAAGAAATTTACCGGTATATTCGTTCAAACCTTAGCCCCAAAGAGGAGAGAAGAGTTTACCTTCTGCAAGGAGTTAGAAACATTAATGAGGAAATAGAGAGAACCTATCCACATAGAGCCAATAGAATTGTTATTCTTGGTGAAGACAAGGAGGAGGGACGAGACTCCAAGAATATGGATTGTTTTGTAAAAATAGCCGAATTTATCAGCAAGAAACATTCTTCTTCAGGCTTTGGTAACAAACTACTAAAGAAAGTTGACTGTCATATCCATTTCGAAGAACAACAAACTTATTCAATTGCCAAAGAGTACAATTTGCCTGAAAAGTATAAAGATGTAATCAATTTTACTCCGTTCAGTTTTTACGATTTATGGGCCAATAAAACCTTGGTTCAGGGTTTGCAAATTAAAGAGCGAAATTTGAGTCTAGACTATCAGTCATTAAACAGAGAATCGGAGAAGTATGTGCACCTGGTATTAATTGGTCACAACAGAATGTCTCATGCTTTAGCTGTTGAGGCGGGAAGAATAGCGCATTATCCCAATTTCATAAAAGGTGATAAAAAAACAAAAATTACCATTATCGACAAGATGGCCGAGGAACATGAGATGGCATTTAAGAATGTCTATCCAGGTATCGACCAACTAGAAGATATCACATACGAATTCAGGCAAGACAATATCTTTTCCAGTGAGTCGAAAGAGTTTTTGTCCAATTTAATTCAAGATGAAAACTGTTTGCCTTATATCATGGTTTGTTTTAACAGTTCTGAAATGTCATTGTCGGTAGGCATGAATTTGCCAAAAGAACTTTACGATACAGAAATACCAATAATTATCAGGCAAAGACATACGCATGAATTGCATAACCAAACCTTCTCTAATGTATATTTTTTCGGAACAGAAGGAATTGCATTGGATTTTAAAAAGATGAAACTGTATGAGGGTTATGCTGCCGAATACAATAATGTTTATAACGAAGTATTTGGTTACGATACCACATGGGATGAACTTCCTCAGGATAAAAAATGGGCCAACAGATATGTAATTGATGCAATTCCAAATTTTTATCGAAACTCAATTCAAAATTGCATTTTATCAGATGAGATTGCAGAACTGGAACACAGAAGGTGGTGTGCCGAAAGAATATTTACCGGTCGTGTTTTTGATCCGGTAAAAGATGAGCGATTAAAAAAGCACCCTTTATTGGTTCCATACAAGGAATTGGGCATTAAAATGCAGTACCAAAACAGAAAACTAAGTGAAGTTTACAGAAAAATTGACATCCCTAAAATGGATATTCAACTGTAATTAAAATAAAGAGAATGATGTGGGGGTAAATATTACTTGTTTCATAGGCAGAGTGAGATATGGATAAAAAACTTTAGTTGAAAGTATTGAAAAGTTAAATAGAATTTAGTTACTAAGAAGGTTTATCTAAAACCTTTGGTGTGGAATGATTTTATAGGGAGTGTCAATGGAATAAGTATGAATAATATGGATTGCTTAATGAAAACGTATTAACCTTATTGAAAGAAAAATCAGATAGCGATATGATTCTTGAATGTTATGCTGATATAAGCTATTGCTGATTAGTTACAAGAATAAGAAATATTTACTCGACAATAACTATTTCTATGGAGCAAATTTATTTTCTCCTAAAAGCTTATGGTAAAATAGATAAAAAACTTTACCAGATAATATCTATAAATTTGTAAATACGAATTAACCATTATCAAAGATAAACTAACATGAACAACTCTAATCCTGTGTGTCCTAAATGTAAGAGTGATGAAATTCATTACCGTAAGAAAAAAGCAAACTGGATTTGTGATGATTGTGATTTCGTTTTTGAAGAAGGTGTCATCCTAGAAAAAAATCAACAAAAAAAAGTAAAATTTCCTTCCCGAAATATATTTATTTCATACGGTCATGATCAATTTGGCAAAATCGCTTGTCGCTTGAAGCATGATTTAGAAAAGCGAGGTCATAAAGTTTGGATTGATCATGAGCTTAAAGCAGGTAATGATTGGGAAATTGATATCGAAGCTGCCCTAAATAAGTTAATTATAAATAAGCCGAACAGCTGTTTCTTGTTTTTAATGTGTCCACACGCGGTTCGCAGGCCTAATGGATACTGTTTAAATGAGCTCTCAGTTGCAGTTTCAAATGAAGTTTTTATACTACCAATTAAATTAGCAAATCTTACACCTCCGCTTTCAATTGCTCGAATTCAATGGATTGACTTAATAGGTATTGATTTTGATATCCATAAGGCATCTTTTGAGGAAAAAGAAAAAGCTTTAATTGAGGCATTGGAAAATGAAAATCTCGATTTTGAAGGCAGTTTCTGTAAATTGCAATCTGCACTGAAACCAATACATTTTAAAGCTGAAATTCAGAGATACACAAAGAGTTTTGTTGGTAGACAATGGATTTTAAGGGATATTAAAAGATGGCTAGAAGATGAGAAAAGCTCTAAGGTGTTTTGGATAACTGGAGGTCCTGGTGTAGGAAAGACAGCTATTTCCTTATGGTTGTCCTGCTGTGTTATTGAAGAAATAAGAGCTTGGCATTTGTGTCAACATTCTAATACAATTACAAGCGACCCCAAAAGATGTGTTTTGTCAATAGCATTTTTTCTATCTACCCATTTAGAAGAATATAGGAATTATATTACTCGATTAAATTTAACAGAAATAGCCAATAATAATAGTTCAACGATATTTAATGAATTATTGATTCAGCCTCTCAATCAAATTAAGGAAGTGCAACGACCTGTTGTGATTTTAATAGATGCATTGGATGAATCTGCAGATGAAAATGGAAGAAATGAACTGGCAAAATTTATCGGTTTAAATTTTGGACTGTTACCAAGTTGGATCAAACTTATTGTTACCAGTAGACCTGTAAATGAAGTTACTAAATGGTTTCGTAAATTAAATCCATATTTTATTGATGCAAATGATCCCCAAAATATAGCAGATGTCTCTTTATATATTAGAAAAGATCTACAAAAACTTAATTTGGATGATCAGACCATGAATTCTGTGATAGAAAATATTATAAATAAATCAGAGGGGAACTTCTTATATGCAGAATATGTTTGTAATTCGATTGTTAAGGGGGAGTTAGATTTTAATAATGTTCATGATTTTCCTGATGGCTTGGAATGTATTTATGAAAGTTATTTTGAAAGACGATTCGAAGATTTAAAAGATTATCGAAATAGAGTTGCGCCATTATTGAGAATTATTGTTGCGAGTTATATTCCATTAAGCCTTAATATCTTTTCTGATATACTTAAATCAGATCATCTATACAATGAAGAGGGAATACTTCAGTTAAAAAAAGATTTTGGAGCTCTTTTTGTTTTTAAAGATGAATCTATTCTACCTTTTCATAAATCTATTTCAGATTGGCTTACCAATGATAGAAAATCTGATTTTTACATCAGTATAAAGGAGGGGCATACAATGATAGCTGATTGGGCTATGTGTCGATTTAATAATGATAATTATCAGAATGAGTACATTCTTAAATTTATTATACAACATATAGTTTGTGCAGGAAATATAAACAAGGCTTGTGAAATATTGAATAGCAATGTGTTATTTGAAGAAAGAATCAGATTATTTGGGTTTGACAATACGATTCAGTTATTTTTTAAAGATCTAAAGGGAATATTTAATTCGTCTAACTCTAAAACACACATTATATTTCAAAGTGGATTGTTTAAACAAATATTAAGTAACAATCGACGATATTTAATGGATTATGGTTTTTATTTAGATCTTAAAGAAATGGGGTTTAGTGCTGCATTGGATAATATATCTTTTCAAAATATTTCTAGAGGAGAACAAACTGCTATATTATATTATTACTATTTACATGAAGATTACCGAAAAGTAATCAAATTAGTGTCTTGTATTCAATATGAGATAGAAAAGGAATGTACATTTGTTGTTTGTCAAATATGTGAAGTTCTAGGTATGTGCCTAAGAAAAATAGGAGATTTCAATTTAGCAAAACAAGCTTATTATCGTACCATAAAATTAGCGAATGATCTGAATGATAACTACCAAAAATCTATTGGTTATATGAGTATGGCCAAATTAGATTATCATGAAGGGAATTTTAAAAGTGCATTTTTAAATAATGAAAATGGTATAGAAGCACTTCGTCTTTATTTGGATGAACAAGTGAAGCAAAGAGCAGATTTACAGGTTAGTGTAAGAATGTTTCTTGCTGAATATCACAGGTTATCTGCTGAAGCTTATATCTGGAATTCAGATTTTAAAAAGGCGAAAGAACTGCTTGCTTACACAAAAGAAATATATGATAGTATTCAAATCAGAAATAGATATTTTGTGAGATTTTTATACAATTCAGCTCAATTAGAAACAGGTTTAGGTAATTGGAAGAAAGCTCTACATTTACTTTCAGATTCTAAAAAAATGGTAAGAAATCAATACGATAGTGGAGCTGTAGATTATTTTTCAGCAGTAGCATTGTTGAGAAAATATAATGATACTGGAGATGATAGCTTACTGCCAATTGCTGTGAACCATATAAAAAGATCTATAGAAGTATACACAAAGCTGGAAGCAATTATTGAACTTCTTGAAGCTACAATAATTGAAAAGTTAATTAGACAAATTCAAAACCCTAGAATTGAAAAGATAGAGATAGGGAAGTTTGATCAACATAAAACATGGGCAAAACATGTTATAACTTATATTTTTTCTAATATTTTAAACAATGAAAGAATTAATTATACTGGGAAGTGGAGGTTGGATTCCAACACCGAAAAGGGAAACTTGTTGTTATTTATTTCGAACTGAAAAAACATTATTGTTTCTGGATGCAGGTTCAGGTATGTCAAATTTATTTGATTATTCTGATATTATAAAAGACTATGATGAAATAAACATCGTTTTAAGTCATTATCATCTTGATCATATCATTGGACTTTCATTTTTATTGAATTGGGTAAGAAATGATCAAAAAATATTCATTTGGGGACCAGGGGCACCATACTATAATGCAGGATGTAAACAGATACTTTCCACAATTATAGGCGGCGATTATTTCTCAAGAAGAATTGACTCATTAACGGAACATGTTGAAATAAAAGATTTTCCTGATAATCAATTTAAAATAAACGAAATTAGTTTAGAAGTATATTTACAATCTCATTCTTCTCCTTCTTTCGGTATAAAATTAAACAACGATTTATACTATGCTACTGATACTGCTGTTAAGAAAGAAACATTTTTACATTCTAAGGACTGTAAACTAGTACTTCATGAATGCTGGGATTTATATGAAGAAGAATGTACAGGAAAGCACTCATCTCTTGAAGAGTTACTACGAATAGTACCCAAAAATAAAGAACAAAGTATACGATTAATTCACATAAATCCCAATTGGTGTTTAGAAACAGAGAAGAAAATTGCTCAAATTATTGATGATAGAGATAATTTTCAAATGGCAACAGATTTTGAAGTGTTTAATTTTGCGAAATAGATGTGTGAACGTTTGACTCAAATATAATTTAAAGAAAATACTCAATAGAAGTAGAGAGTATTTTCTTTAAGTTTTCTATTTGAGATCAGTGTTTTTTAAGGTTTAGAATGATTTACATCGATTTAAGCATAATCTCCATCTAGATAAAGCAGTATGTATTTTTATCTATTATCTCCTTAAGTTTTTCCTTATTTGTTGAGATGCAATTTGTATCTATCTCCTTATTATCAAAAATCGAATCTATTTCTTCATTATTCAATATATCGCTTACAAGCTCTAAAAAATCTTTAGATAAATCAAATTGTGTTGTTTTGGCCTTAGTTAAGAATAATTTTAATGGCTCTCTCATTTTTGGACTATTATTTCTGCTCAATATTCGTTCCCAAACAATAACCAAATGCTCCAGGTTTCTTGTCTCATTAATCAATGCTTCCTGAGAGATTATTTCAAGAACTTGCTTTTGGTGCTGCCTAATATTGGCATAATCTTTTAGTTCCGACCAAATTTCGCTAGAATGAAAACTGCTGTCCTTCATGATCTCCAGTAAAATATTACTTCTCAACTCCTTGTATTTCTTAAAATCGAAGCTTAAAATCAGGCTAAGCATATAATTGTTCGTGGAGTCGTATCTGGCAACTTCAAGAATGAGTTGCTGATAGAATTCCAATTCCTTTTCGGCATGAGGAACGGCATGCATGCGATCCTCAATTTTTTTCAGATATTCAGGCAAGTACTTATAAGGAATGGATTTGCTCTCACATATTTTAATGAAAAGACTTATAAAATCGTTATTGGCATTGCTATCATCTTTAATGCAAGCCTGAATCAATTCATCAATGGCCTGTTCTTCCCAATAGGAAACGTTGAGTTGCTGAATTTTTTCGCAAAAACGAAGACTTGTAGGCACACATTGCAGTCTCAACATCAAATAAGCCTCATACAATCGCTCTTCAAGCTGGAGTGAAAAGTGCCCTTTGCCTCGCTGATCCAGTAACAGGTCGTAGCAAGTATTAATTTCCTTTTTAATGCGCTCTTTGTGGTGAATCTCACTAAACTGATGCTTTTGAGCAAGCAAACAGCAAATGTCTACCCAATCACTTAAATCATCATTTGAATGATCCAAGCGCGTGTGAAAATCATTCTCAATTACATCGCAATGCGCCAATAGAAATTCATCCGATTTAAGATACTGTAGGCTGCTATCGGCCCAATATTTCACAAATCCACTAAGCGAATTACTTGCTTCTTGAATATTGTTTCGAATATTTTTAATTTCTGTATAGTCCAGGAGCTTGAACTGTTTTACCAATTCCCCAAAGCAGGAGTATAAATTTCCATAAAGCTGAGGGTGGTAAGTTGATCTGTTTTCACTGGCAGATTGAAGGATTTCAATATAAATTTCAGACAGCTTGGTAATAAACTTCTTGCTTTTGTCCCATTCCATTGTTTTTACCATTTCGAAAAACAATGGGAGTACATCGAAGTTCTCCCTCGAATAGTTTGTAAGACATGCCTCAATGATTTCTTTTAACTGTTTTACAAAGGAGTTTTTGAATTTATTCTGAAAATCAGATTGTAATTTGCCGTAAATAATTTTTAAATCATCAGTAATTTGTTGCTGCCATCCCGATTGAAATATTTGCAGAAAGTCAAGCAATTCAAAAACCTGCATTTCATGTTTTTCTGTTGCCAACGTATCAACATCTATTTTCGACAGGTAGGTAAGAAATCTTCTTTGATTGCTTAGGTTCGGATGCTTTTTACACACTTCCAGCTGTGAGTTCAATATATTGTTGATAAACACGCTTTTTCCGCAATAATAGGATTTAAAAGCCAGTAGCATGTTACCAAAATCGTGCAGATTTTCATTCTTCATTAAAGAAAGAAAGGATGCTTCGCTAAGGTTTTTCCCAATTAACCTACAGGCAAAGTAGTATTGTAAATTCAGGTTTTTGAAATGAAAGTAATTCTTGGAGTTTTTGTTTTTAATTACGCCAATTCCATACCGAATCATCTCATTTTCCAATGTAGAATTCTGAGCTTCCATATGAAATTGCCCATCCCTAAGCATTTGATACGCCAGCTTGGCAACATCCTGTAAAAAGTCATGCTTTTGCTTTTCAGACATATCCTTCTTCAATTCACCATCTTCAAATTGATTTTCAAAGTGGATGCGTTGCACATCATAAACAGTATCATGCGTACGACCAATATAAGGCGATTGATCAGGAATGCTGTGTTGAATTGAATAATGATTTTGCAGCAAGTACTGGTTCGAAATCCTTGTAAATACTAGGTAACTCTGCTGGTTGAGCTCTTTAAGTACCTTCTGTAAATGCTGCTGTTTGCTATTGCTTAAGCAGTGGTAATTGTCGATAATTAATTTAAAGGATGATTGAGTTAACAGATTTTGAATGCTGTTGTAGTTCTCAAAAATAGAAGGATATTTAATCAACAGGTAAGCATCAAGTTCCTGGTCAATCAGCTGTGCAGCATCAACATATATGGGCAATTGGAATTGAATTTCTCTCTGCTTTGCCCAGCTTTTACAAATGGCTTTGGCAACTTTCGATTTTCCTGAAAAAGGATTCCCACTTATGGCAATTGCCCTTTTCGAAATCAACAATTGCCTAATATTCTCGCTTGTATCAATAGACTCGAAGTAATTTTTCTGCTTACAGTTTTGGCAATTCATGAAAAACTGGCTTACCGTTTCGCGGGCATTTCTAATTTTCAAGAATTCATTCTCGTAATGCTCAGCCAGTTTTGTGCTGCAGTTGTTTCGTGGTATTTCTACTCTGTTTTGATTGGATGCAATGCCATAGAAAAGCTCAACAAATTCAACAATTCGTTCATCGTAACTTTCACTTGTATGATTTGGATTCAGAACATTTACAGCACTTCTAAACTTCTGTCTGTCTAAACAAGCTAGTATCCCATTCTGAATTTCGTCTTCATAATTCGATGCTAAGATCACAACGGCTCGGGCCTTGTCTTCCTGTAGGTTTTTTAGCATCCTATAAAAGTGCACACTGTCAGTTAACTGGTAATCCTCTGTTTCCAGACTTTTCAAATAATTATGGACATCATTTCGAATACTGCTATTGCCATATACTTTTTTTTGATTGTCTGAGAGTTTAGGATTAAGAGGAGAGGTCTTAATTCTGTCGATTCGTTCCTTCAAATTCATTTTTCACCAAAGTTTTTTGTGTGTATCTGCTAGTGTATCCCTGTGTATTTGCCTTCCCTTTTACTTACACCCAATACACAAATACATACACCCAAATACACCTGTACCTATGTGGTATGAAGCAAAACGAAAGAGACTTACCGAACAAACCCGGGAACATGTAAAAGTAAGAATTTATCGTTAGCCGAACAATTGAAACCAGCACTTATTGATAAGAAGATAAAGGTACCAATCCGAATTGAAATCAAGAGCTGGACAAATGGAAAAGGTCAAAAACAGGTGACCATTAATTTTTAACCAATAAAATTAAAACAAGATGAAAAACAATACATTTTTTTATACGTTATTAATTGCATTATTCTCTATTTCTTTCACCGCTTGTTCTGATGATGATTCCTATGTACCGGAAGAACAACAATCTTCTGTTTCAATTCGATTAACATTTGTAGAATCTTTAACTAAAACAGTGGATGAAGGGGATGAAGAAGATCAAATTATTGAAGTGAAAGGAGTTGTGGTTGATAGTGTTGGAAGATCAGTTCAAGTAGATGTGGAGTTATATACTATTGATATGACATTTGTGGATAGTAGTATAACAGATACAGAAGGAAACTTCTCTTTTCTAATTGATTCTCAAAAAAATTACAAGATCCATGTTTTAAAAGATGAACAGTTAATAGGAGTAGAAGAAATAAAGAATATTTAATATGAACTTCTTTTATTTAATTAATAAAATCTTTGTTAATTTAGGTTGCCTCTTTGAGGGGCAACCTTTAATAGTCTAATAAAGTTTTAATGAGTCTATGAAATTGCGCATCGGAATAGTTTTGATCTTATTCAATTTAACAATTACAGTTTTCGCTAACGAGTTGAAAACTTCAATTTCAAAAAATAAAGTTGAATTAAAAGAACTGATTGGTCAGTGTAGTCTAAAATACAAGGCTAATCAGATGGATAGTGCACTATTCTATATCAATGCAGCATTAGACAAAGCACAACATGTTCAAGATTCCCATTTATTTCTGGTTTGTTACAACTATAAGGGTGTCATTTTAAAGGGACAGAGTAAATATAATCTTTGTTTACAAGCTTATAATGATGCCTTAAGGTATTTACCAAAGGAAGAATATAACATTAATCGACTAAAACTGTTACTCAATATTGCAATTGTTCATAGAAAACAAGGTCAATTTTCAAAGGCCTTATTAGTATTAGATAATACACTTAAAAATTCTGAATCTTACCCCAAAAGTAAAACGTTAGCTTCTTGTTTTGATGAGTTTGGTATGATATTAAAAAATGAAAAATCTGAAAGAGCTTTGCTTTTTTTGAATAAAGCACTTGAAATGCGAAAAGATCTAGGCAATAAAAGGAGTATTGCTAAATCATACACCAACTTAGGTAGCTTTTATAATATGAGGAAAAATTATTCCAAAGCTCTTTTCTATTATAAAAAATCTTTAGAATTAAATGAAGAATTAAAATATCGGAAGTCTATCTCAGTAGTATGTACAAATATTGGAAATTTGTATTTGAAAATTGAAAAAATAGACTCTGCACAAATATACTACAATCGATCTCTAGATATAAAAGAAGTAATTGGAGATAGAAATGGGGAGGCTGTTGTTTGTACTTCATTAGGAGAGTTATATGCAATGAACAAGGAGTACAAAAAAGCAGAGAATTATCTTATGCGAGCAAATAGGATTGCTGAAGAAATTGAAGTTCTATATTTGCAACAAGAAATCAATCTTCAACTTAAAAACCTCTACGCCGCCCAAAATAAAGGAAAAGAGGCCTTGGCTTATTACGACAAGTACATCAGCATTAAAGACAGCATTTTTAATACTGAAAATATGCAGCACATGCAGGAGATGGAAACCCGTTACCAAACCCGCGAGAAGGAGCAACAAATAGAAGTTTTGAATATAGAAAAGGAAGCCAAGGCAAATGAAAGTTTCTATATGAAGATTGTACTTGGGGTGTTTCTATTTTCTCTTTTACCCATTGGTTTCTTTGTAAAGCAGCGCCAGAAGACGAGAATCTTAAAGGAAAGAGTAGCCGCATCGAACAGGGAGTGCACCAAATTGGGAATGGAATTGCACGATTCTATTTCTGGCAGTCTTACTTATTTGTGCCGAAGCATGGAAAAGGAAAGTGTGGGGGAGAGTTTTGTAGATCAGTTGCGACAAGTAAGCGATGAGGTGAGAGGCATTTCCCACCAACTGAACATGACAGCCATTGCCAATCAGGAATTCCGCGATGCCTTGTCCGATTCTTTGCAATTGGATCATTTTCCCGAAGATATCGACCTGAAAATATATGTTCCCGATGGCTTCGAAATTGATGACTATGAGAAAAAAATAAACCTGATTCGTATTGTTCAGGAATTAAAAACCAACAGTTTAAAACACGGAAACGCATCTTCTATTGTAATCAGCTTTTCGCGATTGCAAAACAAGGTACGCCTGGATTACTCCGACAATGGCATTGGCTTCGATATGAAAGAGGCCAAAAAAGGAAATGGATTACATAATATACAAGAGAGGGTTGAGTTGTTAGCAGGAAAACTAGATTGGCAAACTTCTCCAGGTAATGGGCTCTCTTTTCATTTAACGGTGTAGTTGAATGTATTATTTGTCCACAAATGCACACGAATTGGCACAAATTGTCAGTTGAATGAACGTCATTTACAATTAGGGGCTAACGCTACTATATAAGAAAGTTTAAATTTGACTCTGTATGGTTTATAGTGGGTAGGTCATAAAATTATATAGCTTATAAGTGAAAAAATAACCTCTACTTTGTTCGAGTAGGGGTGGTGGGCATTGGAAGGACAAGCTTCTTATCCGCAGAAAACATTTAGGGAGATGGGGAAGCTTCGAAGAATTGAGAAGATCACCCCGCCGAACTTAATGTTTTCAAGTAGAAGAGGGTTGGGCTTACACGCCCTAGATTTTTTGCTGACTTTTTTATCAATGGAAAAAGTCAGAGCCATGCGGCTTGAGCAAAGTAAAGTTAAATTATAGAATCGATTTAATTATCTACTATATTTAAGATAGAACCTTAAATTTTATATAATATTTATTTGAGCTTATTAATGTTCTGTTTACATTTGATCCTAGAATATTCTACAATAGTATTTTAGATGGTGTAAAAACTACTTAAAGTATAAACATGATGAACGGTTGACAGAAATTGCTATGAAAGGACGATTTCTCGTTTTGCAGACTGTTTATTCATCCTTTCAAACACTTTTTGTCAGAACATTTTCTGGCGTGTAATTAAACGCTCACCATATCGTAATGGGCGAGCCATGTCAAAATTTTAAAACTAAATAAGATGAAAACCAATACAATTTTTTATACGTTATTGATTGCTTTATTCTCTTTAACTTTTGTTAGCTGTGATGATAATAATGAGGATTTTGGACAGGAAGAAGCTCAAAGTTCCATTTCAATAAAAATTGTAAAAACAAGCTTAAAATATGGTGATGACGATAACTCGATACCAGATTGGCCAATTAAGATTGAAGGAAAAACAAAGAGCAGTTCTAATGTTAGATTGGAATCAATGCCCGAGTTCGAAACCATGGATGAGACCACATCAGATACAGATGGTATTTTTTATCTGGAAGTTGAGAAAGCAGGGGAGTATCTGATTACTGTTAATAATCAGGATGGTTTTATAGATAAGCTTTCAATTAAATTGTAGCCATTGTTAATTCATGATGAATTGTATTAAAGAGGCTTCTATTGCTAAACAGCATAGAGGCCTTTTTGATAGGACCGAAAAACCAAAAATTAATTTTTAAATGCCATGGAACTTTCATGATGTACTTTCCACAAAGAGAAATTGCTTTCAAAAAAGTTATGATGCATCTTCTGTGTTCCTTGGTACTCTGTGGTGATTTGTTAGTTTTCTTTCACTCTATCATGAAAATGCTTTAAACCATCTTTGCTTTTGATATCCAATTTGCGATAGATATTGCTAAGGTGTTTTTTTAAGGTATTGAGTGTAATTCCCAGTTTGCTTGCCAATTGTTCGTTACTATCGCTACTGTTTTCCGATGTAGCTTTAGTTACCTTTAATTCGGTTTTGGTAAGCGATTTTTGTTTTTCGAAATCAGAAATGAAGAATTTCTGTTTTTCTTCTTCAACGGTCTGTTTGTATTTCAAGTAGGATGGAGATTCATAAAAAACATCCGAATCTTGGTTCATTACGGCATCAATGGTCGAAACAATGTCCTCAATTTTTGCATCCTTGTTTAAATAGGAGTTGAATTTGGCTTTGAGCAGATCTTTTAAAATCACTTTTAATTTGTGGTTGGTATAAGCAATGCATTTAAGATCTTTTCTGTTTTGCTTAAGCTCTGCTACAAATGAAACAATATCCTCATTAATGCTATTGTAATCAAAATCAACCAACATCAAATGGATTTCACGATTTTGAATATAGGCTGTGGCTTTCGACGGATAAGTAAAGCTTTCGATATGAGCTTCAGGATACATTTTGGCCAATAGATCGGCACTTGCCTTCTTTAGTAAATGATGATCTTCGATTACAACAATGTTCATATCACAATTTATATGCTAATGAGATAATTATCGAAAATAGAAATTATTTTCTCTGAAAAGATCATTGGCATACATATTTTTATGAAAAAGCAGAACTTGTACTTTAATCACTTAAATTGGGTGTTGGATATCTAAAAATCGGGCTAGGATCATTTCATAAGCGGAAAACCTACTACTTCGGGTTATTTTTTTTGCTTAAACAAATGCGGAATTTTGTTTCAATAGAAAATCAAACTAAAAAGTCCCGACCATGAATGTTTATTTAATCGTAGATCATTGCAAAAAGGAAATTGCAGATTTAAAATCGAAACTAAGTAAAATTGAACCGGAATGCAAGGTTTATCATTCTACTACCGTTGAAGATGCTTTATTGCTTTACGTTTTGCACAAACCACAATTGGTTTTTTTAGAGGTAAATCTGAAAAACGAAAATGGCTTTGAGTTAATTCATGGATTGTTGGAACTGGGAGAGCATCCAAACTTTGCCATTACAACCAAAAACGAAAGCTTTGCCATTAAAGCCATCCGATCTTCGGCAGTTGATTATTTGCTAAAGCCAATTGCCATTGAGGATTTGCAGTTTTGTTTGAATCGTGTTCAGACCATGGAATACGAAGAAATGGAGAAACAACGCATGACAGAATTGTTTCTAAAGTTGCAAATACAGAAAAGAGTCACCATTAAAAACCGTGTTGGTTTCGAGGTGATTAAGCCAGAGGAAATACTTTTTTGCAAAGCCGATAGAAATTATACCGATATCAAATTGGTTGATGGCACAAGCTTAACCACTTCCACAACTTTAGGAAGCGTGGTGCAACAATTAACAAGCAAGGTGTTTTTCAGAATTGGCCGTTCGGCAGTAATTAACCTGGATTACTTAAAATCGGTGAACAGAAAAGACAAGCAATGTTTGCTTTCGTGCAATAGTGAAATATATAAACTTCCGATGTCTCCTAATCGAGTACAGGAATTATCAAGAGTGTTGAATTGACTAATTCATAGGTGAATATCACCGTTCTACTACTACAAAAAAAAACAGCGCATGAATTTATTTATGCGCTGTTTTCATTTATACCTTGAAAGGTTTTAGAAACCTCTTTGCTGAGCTTGTAGTTTTTGCATTTCTTCTTCGAAAGTTTTCTTAAACTTTTCGTAATCGTAATCAACTTTCAATTTGTCGTCTTTCGATAATTTTTGGTTGATTGCTTCTTCCAAATCTTTAGCACTCATTTCAAGAGCGATGTAGGTTTTGTATTTGTTTTGTGCAGTTCTGGTTTGCTTTTCGCAGATCACCTTAATGTTGTTCAATTGTTGGTTGATTACTTCGCGAGTTAAACCTTCAAAACGTTCTTCAACTTGTTCTACGTTGTTCAATTCAGTTGAATTTACATAGTTGTCGATTGTTCCTTGAACGGTAGATTGAATTAAAGTTGCCAATTCGGCACGAGCATTGGTTCCAGCTTTTTTCTTAGCAACCATTTGATCTAAACTCTCGCCAATTGCAGAAGCTCTAAAGTGGTTTTTGTCGCTTTGGTAATCAGGACCAGTACAATAAACTTCGATAAGCTCTTCGCCTTGTGCTTTAGTAGAAACTGCTTTTTCAGCAGATCCACATGAACTTAATCCGGCAGCTAATAAAACTCCTAAACCAAGGAATAATGATTGTAATTTTCTTGTTTTCATCTTTTCTTGTTTTGAGGTAATAAGGCAATTAATTACCCATTACCAATTGTTCATTATTAATTATTATAAGTCCAGTTGATTCAATTTTGGAATAATGGTGTTGTGAATTTCTTCAACAGCTTGTTCGTATGCTTCTTTTACGGCATAGTCGTAGCTGATTGGTTTCATTCCTTTCACTTCATATATCGCATCATTAAATATCTCCATGCCACTCTTGGCATCTGTTAAAGAGAAGAAGCAGTCAAGGTATACGATAAACACTTTGTAGTTTCTGCCTTCTTTAACTTCACCTTTGGTCACATTGGTATTGATTTTAAGAAAAACTTTGGCCTTCTCCTTATCGTTTGTAAACGAGAAGAAATTTTCCGACAATTCTTTCTTCATGTTGTTCTTCAGAATCTCACGATTCGAATTCTTCCCAAAAATCTTTTCGCTAAAGTTCAAATAGGCTTTTAAGCGTTCAACATTGATAATGATTTTGCTTTTTGGAGCCGATTCTGGCGTAAAGAACAGTTTGTTTAGCTGATAATTTTCCAATTCTTCATCTAGAATGGAACTTAAATCCAGGCCAACTTCGATTTCCTGTAATTTCATTTTCGAAGTTACTTTTGAAAGTTTCGAAGCCGCATAACCAAATTCGTCGGTGCTTACTTTGTTGTTTAAAACACCTTCTCCTTTCGAGAAATCTATAGCCAATGGAAGGTTTGGAATCAAACTGTTTCCACTTTCTCCCAACCATTCGGCTTTCACCAAAATTGGTTCTTTATGCGATGTTGAAATTTCGATTTTGATAGCTTTTCTATCAGGAGTTAGTTGCGTTCTCTTAAAAATATTCTGAATGGAGTTGTAGATGTCTGTCCCCAGATTTACTCTTCCTTTAAAAGTCATTACCGACAAGTCTTCATCCAGGTGTTTCTTAATGGCATCAAGAGCTTTTGCATAGTAATTTAAAGCCTGGAAGATATCTAGTTTTTCTTCGCTGATTTTCCCTTGTTCGAAGAAGTTCTGAGCCAATTTTTTGGCTTTATTCAGTTTCAATCGCTTTTGTAATTCGTATTGCGATTTCGATAAACGATAGTAAACCCAATATTCATCCCCTCTTTTGTTGTCCCATGTTCCAACTATTTCATATCCTTCCAATTCTTCCATTAGTGAAGTTCTAACTTCTGATTGAAATTCCTCACGAAAGGCAGTTTCATCTTCGAACTGATGAAGAACCGAGTTGGCTGAAATGTTTACTGATATTTCGGAACACAAATCGTGTAAAGCTTGATTTTTGGCTAGTTGTATGTAATTTGTTTTTGAATCGTCTTTCTTAACTACCGAAATTCCCACATAGTAATCAGGAGTAATTGGTCTCTCTTTAACCCACTTTGGAGGTCTTCTCTTTGCCATACTTTGTTGTGCCGAGCAACCAATAAGCAAGAGTATTATCAATGTAAAATTGAGAGTTGTGCGTAAAGTTTTTATCATTTGTATAGGTTTAAAGTAATATTTCGATAGCAAAATTAAAGATAAACATTCCTTAACAATAAGCTTGCCAAAAGTAAATTAAAAGTTCTATTTTATTTCTGAGAGCAAGTCTTCAATAAGGTTCAAAGACAATTGAGATTCAAATCCCCGGCTTTGAGCAAAGCGATACAATTTTGTCTTTAACTGATATGGATCATCATCTTTTAAGCTTCGCAGTTTCGATTGTAAAATATCCTGTAGGTTTTTTTTATATTCCTGATGGTTAATCTGTTCCAAAGCTTCGTTTATTGTTCTTTCGGGAATTTGTTTGTGCTTTAAATGGTATGATATTTTTATTCTTCCCCATTTGTTGAAACGATATTTATCGCGCACATAAAAGTTCGTAAATCTACTTTCATCAATAAACTTGTCTTCGATTAAGGAGCTTATAATTTTATCCTGATCATCAGCCGAGATGTTCCAATCTTGTAATTTTTTGCGAATATCGCTACAGCATTTTTCTTGCTTGCTGCAAATAAATTGCACTTTAGAAAGAGCTGCGGCGGGGCTTATTTGGGTGGGCTTTTTTTTATACATTGCTTACTATTTTATCGCCGACATCATTCTGTCTTTGCCATTAATGTCTTTTCGAACCTGTATGTTGGAAAATCCTTTTTGCTCCAACAGTTCTGTCATCTCTTTCCCCAAGCTTTCGTTGATTTCGAAGTATAGTTTTCCTCCTTTTTTCAGATGCTCTTGTGCCAATTCTGCAATTCTTCGGTAAAAAATTAAAGGATCATGATCGCTCACAAAAAGAGCTGTATGCGGCTCAAAATCCAATACATTTTTCTCCATCTTTTCCTTTTCTGCATTGGTTACATATGGCGGATTGCTTACGATGATATCCAATTGTTCCCACTCATAAGCTTCCCAATTTAGGATGTCTCTTTCATCAAATGTAAGCTGAACTTCGTTTCGTTTTGCGTTTTCTTTTGCAATTTGAATGGCTCCAGGCGAAATATCAACACTGCTTACATTTGCCTTTACAAGATGCTTGGCCAGGCAAATGGGAATGCAGCCACTTCCGGTTCCAATATCCAATACGTCCAGCTTGGCTTCCTTATTTTCATTTATAATGGCATGAACCAACTCCTCAGTTTCCGGTCTGGGAATTAATGTGTGCTGATTTACTTTGAATTTCAGTTCATAAAAATCAGCTTCGCCTAAAACATATTGAATAGGTTTGTTCTCTTTTAAATCTGCAATGTATTCTTTGATTTTCTCGAATTGTTCATCTCGAATAGGCTCAGTTTTATTTAGTTGTATTTGAGTTCGTGAGTATTTCAATAGCTCTTCAAGCAAAATATAGGCAATACTTTCACCTTCTCGCGAACTATAAATGCTTTCAAGTTCTTTTTTTATGTAATTTATTGTAGATTGTATGTTGTTTAATTGGCTCATTGAATTTCAATAATAGATTAGGAATTTAGCTATTAGTAAATGGATTTTTATAGATTTCACTCAAAAATTTATCATCTCATATCTAATATCTCAAATCTGTTAAAGCACAAAGATACAAATCTTCTATTCTCTTAGATTTATGTTACTATCAATTAATTGGTCGGATTTTTGGATACAGTTGTTTGCAGCGCTGAGTATTCTTTATGCTCTAACCATTATTACTACCATTATCATTGTTCTGCTTGAGAATAGAAGTCCTTTAAAAACCATATCATGGATTTTGGTTTTGATATTTCTCCCGGTTTTTGGTTTTGTGGTTTACCTGGTTTTTGGGCAAAGTTTCCGCAAGCGAAAAATGTTCAGCATGAAAGGTTTGGGGGATTTAAAATGGCTGCAGGTAATGAGTCAGGATCAGAAACTTCGTTTGGATAAAAGCCGTTTCTTGAAAGATGAGCGCATTCATGAGAAGAAAAACATCATGACTCTGCTTTTGAATAACTCCAAAGCTTTACTGAGTGGTTACAATAAGGTGAATGTTTTGAATGATGGCAAGGAAACTTTCTCAGAGATTTTTAAATCCTTGCGAAAAGCAAAAGATCACATTCATTTGGAATATTACATCATAGAAGATGGTGAGTTGGCTTCGGAATTGCTTGAAATATTGGTGGAAAAGGCAAAAAGTGGAGTAGAGGTACGTGTGATTTACGATGATGTTGGCAGCTGGAAACTGAGTAAACAGTTTGTGGAAACTTTGGAAGAGGCAGGTGTAAAAGTTCAGGCATTTTTACCTGTTCGTTTTCCAATCTTAACCAGTAGGGTAAATTATCGCAATCATCGTAAAATTATTGTGATTGATGGAACTACAGCTTTTGTAGGAGGTTTGAATTTTGCTGACCGCTATCTCAATGGAATTCCTGATATTGGAATTTGGCGAGATACGCACTTAAAGGTGACGGGAGAGTCGGCATCGAGTTTGCAAATTGTTTTTTTGATCGATTGGTATTTTGTTCGTCAAGAGGTTTTGATTAATGAGAAATACCTACCCTATAAAAAAGCCAAAGAGAGATGTCTGTTACAAATAACAGCCTCTGGCGCCGATTCCGACTGGGCAAGTATTATGCAAGCTTACTTTTCGGCAATTACTTCGGCAAAGCGAAATGTTTACATTTCATCTCCTTACTTCATGCCGAACGGTAGCATTTTAATGGCTTTAAAAACATCGGCCATGAGTGGTGTTGATGTTCGAATTTTGATTCCAAATAAATCGGATTCCTTCATGACCTATTGGGGAACTTTGTCGTACATCGAAGAATTGCTGGAAGCAGGTGTAAGAATCTATTTTTACAAAGCAGGTTTTAATCACAGTAAAATCATGACTGTGGATGGAATCCTATCAACCGTGGGTACCGCCAATATGGATGTGAGAAGTTTTGAACAGAATTTTGAAGTAAATGCTTTGGTTTACGATGAAAAAATAACCTTGGAATTGCGAGAACGATTTTTAGAAGACTTGCAGCAAAGCGAAGAGGTAATTCTTGAGAAATGGATTCACCGATCGAAGGTGCAAAAAATGCAGGAATCCATTGCTCGTTTGTTTACTCCTCTTTTGTAGTGTATTCTTCGTATAAATCTAGAATTTGTTTCATCACATCATAATCACGTGAATTCTCGGTCACATGAATTTTCTTTCCACAAAACTCCATAAATGAAACCAGTTCATCGCCTTTTAATCCTGTAGCATCCGATACAATTTGGGCATTGTATTTATTACCAATTTTCTTGTTTTTTCCTTCTTCCTTAATTCTTTTAGAAAGTTTCTTTTTAATTTTTTCCTTTTTGCTGAGCTTGTTGTGAAGAAAATCGGTAGGCCTGAAAATGGCATCAACGATACCCATCTTTTTATCTATTTTAGGTCTATATTGAGCAGGAACAGGATCAGGTTTTTTGGTATTGTATGGAGCCAATTGTTTACCAATGTCTTTATTAATAGGATTTTTCTCCTTCACTTTCGCTTTTACAAATTCATCTTTAAACTCATCCCAGGTTCCCAATGCGTAGATATCAACTTCTTTAAGCAGATAGGATATATCTTGCAATTTTATTCTAAAAAATGGAGGAAAATCAGGGTTTAGGATAATAGGAACAGGCCATTCTTTCAATTCATAGCCTAAGGCACTAATCACCAAAGTATCTCTTTCTTGAATCTGTAAATGAAATACTCCGGTACTATCACAAATTACACCTTTTCTCGATCGTTTTATGGTTACGGTAGCATTTGGAATTGCTTCGTTGGTTTTCGAAGAGTAGATCAAACCAGATATACTAACAGTTGAATCTTGCAGAAAAGATTGTGCATTGCTATGAAAAGCATTTGCTGAGAGAAAAAGAATGAGTATGAATTTTAAAAAGATCTTCATTATAAAATTATGGTCGCAGGTGATTTGGTATTTTATCTTTCTTTTTAAGTTGTAATAAGCTAGAATTTGCCTTTTCAGGATCAAGTTTATATTCTTTGTAAAGTTCTAAAATTTTTGTCTGTATATCTAATTCACTGTCTTGATAAGTAAAGTTTGAATTTTTGCATATGTATGCATAAACCTGTTCCAATGTATTTCCTGTTTCGCCAGTTAAGTTGGTAACAATTTCCCTGTTAAACTTTTCTTGAAGCATTTGTTGGTGTACAAAGTTTACTTCATTTGAAAATACAGGCTCAGGCTTCTTTTTCTTTTTGAATAATTTGCTGCCAAGTCCAATTAAACCAGCAACTACATTAGGAGGAGTTCTTGCTTGTTCCTTTAATTTAATCTCAAACATTTGTGCTTCGCTTAGTCTAAAGCCTTCTCCTTTCTTTTTCTTTGGAGGTAGTTTTTTCTTCACGAATTCTTCTTTAAAATCTTCATAAGTTCCAAGTGCATATACATTTACTTCCTTTAAAGGAACTGCCTGATTTTTTAAATAAATTTTGAAAAATGGCGGAAAGTTGGGATCTGCAATGGCAGGAACAGGCCATTGTATCATTTCAAAACCCATAGAACTAATTACCAAAGTATCTTTGGGCAGGATTTGCAAATGAAAAACGCCGGAACTGTCACTAATAACTCCTCTTCTTGTTCGCTTAATGGTAATAATGGCATCTTCAATAGGTTCTTTCTCTTTATCTGATAAAATAAAACCGGAGATACTAATCGTTGAATCTTGAGAAAATTCTTGGGCTACACCATTTAGTGTTAGAAGAGTGAAGCAGATTAAAATAAGAGATTTAGGGTTTGGTTTCATCATTAGTGGGTTGGGATGCTTAAGGTCTTAGATGATTTTCGATCCTGCCAAGTGTATCTGTAAAGCTCAGATTGTTCTGAAAATCTGTATCTTCTTGAAGAAATTTCTTATGCAATTCTTTTACTCTTCTTACAATGTACATGTCGCTACTTTGATAAGAAAAGCTGGTTCTGGAGTTGATGTATTTCATCAGAATATCCAGACGATTGCCATTTTCTTTTGTGATTTCAGCTACTAAATTTCGATTGAATTTCTCGGCAAAAAGAGTAGCTTGAATTTCCTCTAACTTGGTAGGGATTTTCATGCCTTTAAATTTCTTTTTCCTTTTGCCAAAACCCAAACTAACACCAGCACCTTGTCGTCTCATGGCTCTTCCAGTGTATTCGTCCATGGTGAAATCTCCAAAGTTTATGGCTAAAGAAGCATCGGGATCCGCAGGTGCTTTTGCTTTTACGAATTGCTCTTTAAAGTCATTCCAGCTACCAAAAGAGTGCACCTGCACTTCTTGTAACATGTAGCTTTCTATATCCATAATAATTTCCTGGAATATCTCATTCTCAACACCAGGAGTTTGAACATCTACCACTTGTGCTTTATATCCCATGGCAGTAACTTTCAATTTCTGATCAGGATTCACTCGTATTCTAAAGAATCCCAAGCTATCACAGATAACGCCCCAGTAGGTGTCATCCAAATTTACATGAGCATATGAAATTCCTTCCTTGGTTTCAGAGTTGATTACCTTACCCGAAACAACAAAAGTTTGGTCTTTATGTTCCTGCGAAAACGAATTGCCAATGGTTAAAAGCAGTAGAAAAATGGTATTAATTGTAGTTTTCAAGATTCTTCGATTAAATAATGAATGATAAATATAGCTCACTCATTTATCTTAAAAACCGATTGTTACATTTTTTAACACACTTTAACCGAATTTAAGCGCAACCCTATTTGTTTAGACCTAACCAATCTACCTTATTTTTGGTTTCGGTAAACGGATTTATTTTACCAAACAAAATGTCATTATCTCTTTGATAACACATCATTGGGTGCGAGGTTTCTATTTTATTTTCAATTTGAATGTCAGCAACAATTTTTTGAGCATTGTTGCCCCAAAGAAACCAAATGGCATCTTTATTCTGATCGGCAATATGGCTCATCAATTTTTGAGTAAATTTTGACCAGATTTTGGTATGAGAATTTGGATTACCAATTTCACAGGTAAACGCTGTATTTAATAGTAGTACATTTTCTTTTTCCCACCAATAACGGAACAATTGGTTTGGAGGTAGCACCTTAAAATCACCTTCCATTGGTAATCGATCTCCCTCATTTAGTTTTTTTAGGATTTCAGAATACTTCAACTCTTCGGCAGTATAAGCCTTGTAAATACTTCTAAGAATATTTTTTAAGGATACATTTCTAAATTTATCGAACCATGAATTCAATCCATTCACCTCAAAAGATCGACCCGTTGCCACGCCTTCCTGCGGATAAGGATCTTGTCCTAAAATCACCACAGGAATAGCATGTAAATCCATCTCCAAAAATCTTAAAACCAATTCTTTTTTTGGTGTAGCACTTTCTATTTTAATGGATGATTCGATGCTCTTAATCAAATCAATAATTTCATCGGTAAGAAAGGAGTTCCACGATTCGTGAATGTTTAAGCTCGATAGGAAGATTGAATTTTGCATGTTCTGATAATTTGTTTGCCCAAAAGTAATACGGATTCATTTTTAATACAACCATTTCATTTCTATTATCTGTCTGATGAAAAATAAGTCTGCAACTTTTTGACTATTCGACATTTCTACTTTTCTACTTTTTGACTAGTTTTGTGAGCATTAACCAAAATTTTACAAGTAAATAAGAATATGTACGAAAATCTTAAACAAAGCATTGAGTCTGCTTGGGAGGATAGATCTTTATTGAGTTCACCCGAAGTGCAGAAAAATATAGAAGAAGTAATTGAACTTCTTGACAAAGGAAAATTACGTACTGCAGAACCAATTGAAGGTGGCTGGCAGGTAAACGAGTGGGTTAAAAAGGCAGTGATTCTTTATTTCCCAATTCGTAAAATGGAAACCATCGAGGTGGGACCATTCGAATTCCACGATAAAATGGCATTGAAAACCAACTATGCCGATTTGGGAGTTCGTGTTGTACCTCATGCAGTTTCTCGTTACGGAGCCTTCCTTGCAAAAGATGTAGTAATGATGCCATCATATGTAAACATTGGTGCATACGTTGATGAAGGAACTATGGTTGATACTTGGGCAACTGTTGGATCATGTGCTCAAATTGGAAAGCATGTTCATTTGAGTGGAGGTGTTGGTATTGGCGGTGTATTGGAACCAATTCAGGCTTCTCCGGTGATTGTGGAAGACAACTGTTTTATTGGTTCTCGTTGTATCGTAGTAGAAGGAGTTCATCTTGAAAAAGAAGTTGTGCTTGGAGCAAATGTAGTGCTTACAAAATCGACTAAAATTATTGATGTAACCGGAGAAGAGCCGGTAGAATATACAGGTTTTGTTCCAGCACGTTCGGTAGTAATTCCAGGAACCAGAACAAAAAAATTCCCAGCAGGAGAATATCAAGTCCCTTGTGCACTTATCATTGGTAAGCGTAAACCATCAACCGACTTGAAAACATCCTTGAATGATGCACTGCGTGAATACAATGTAGCAGTATAGTAAATTTATTGATGATATGTAAAGGCGTAGCATTGCTACGCCTTTACCACATACAAATAATATGAACAACGACATTAACAAAGCACTAGAGGTTTTAAAATCAGGAGGAGTAATTCTTTATCCTACCGATACCATTTGGGGAATTGGCTGTGATGCTACAAATGCAGATGCAGTAAAAAGGGTTTATGAAATTAAACAACGTGAGGATTGCAAGGCAATGTTGGTGTTGATGGAAAATCCTAACAGACTGAATTCATATGTTGATGAGGTTCCTGAGATTGCCTGGGATTTGATTGAGGCCAACGATAAACCAATGACATTGATTTATCCGGGAGCAAAGAACCTGGCGCCTAACTTGATTAATTCGGATGGAACCATTGGCATTCGTATCTCGAATGAGGAGTTTACTCAGAATTTGATTCAAAGATTTAAAAAGCCAATCGTTTCGACTTCGGCTAATATCAGTGGAGATCCATCACCTGCGAATTTTTCTGAAATCAATGAAGAACTGAAAGGGCTGGTTGATTATGTGGTGGAGTATCGACAAGATGATTTTGAAAAAGCGAGTGCTTCAAGTATCATCAAGATAGGAGTAGGAGGAGAGATTCAGATCCTTCGAAAGTAATTGGATAGTTAACGCATAATTTTCCTATTCAGAGAGGGATGTATGCTATTTTTTTAGGGAAACGTCCTTGTTAAAATAGGGCTGGTTCTTGTTGATAAGGGAACATTGCCTGTTTGAGAGGGAATCTTCCCTATTTTTATTGCGATTATCCTTATTTAAGATGCAACCTTCCTTTGGAAAGAGGGAATGTTCCTTTACAAAGAAGCACGTTTCCTTGTTTTTATAGAATCATCCTTACTCAAAAAAGCAAGTTTTCTATACGGAAATGAAAGTTCGATACTAAAACTGGCAATTTTGTCTATCAGAGAAGAAATCTCCTTTTCAAAGAAAGAAATTTTCAATCTTGAAATGTAAGGTTTGATTACTTTAGTAGCATGATTTCTTAGTGGTGTGGTAATCTAGAAATTCTTGTTAGGAGTATCGCTACGAAAAAAGAAAATATGTTACCGGAATAGGTGGATATTCCTTCCGGTAACATTGTATTATTTAATCACCAATCGATTTAATAGATCCTGATCCTACAGATTTACAGTTAACATCTTTAGGATTTCCTCGGTAATAAATATCACCGCTACCAGCAACTCGAGCAGTTATACTTTCCGAAGCATAAACTTTACAATCTCCAGATCCTGAAATATGTATGTCTGCAACTTTTGCTTCGAAATTCCCAGCTTCAATATCACCCGATCCACTAATGTGAATCTCCAATTCTTCCTTACATTCTCCTTTTAAGCGGATATCACCTGAACCAGAAATGTGACACTCCACATTTTCAGCTTTCAATTTGTCGATAATAATGTTACCGCTTCCGCTAATTGCATAATCAACGCTACCAGATTCTATAGGAGTTTTTGCAATAATGTTTCCTGATCCTGAAATTCTGAGATCTTCAATATTAGGAGTTGAAATGTAAACTTCAACTTTTTTGAATGAGCGACTGTTCCAATTCCACCCTCTGTTCTTTTTGCGCTTGATCTTTAAAGTTGATCCGTCTACTTCAGTGATGATTTCATCCAAATCATCGGCATAAGCTTTAACTTTTACAGATGTTTTTTCGTTTTGACTCACATAAACTTTGGCAGCAATTGAAAGGCTAATTGATTCGAAAGAGCTTACTTTTCGATCCTCTGTTTTTTGAGCAAAAGCAATTGTACTGCTTAATATCAAAGCAAAAATTGCAATAAGGGAAGTAATACGTTTTGATTTCATATGTTATGGTTTTAGATTATAAATCGTTTCGTACTTTTTAAAGGACGAACAACTCAGCCAAAAGTTGCATCATGTATAATTTTTGTATGGACGTAGCATTGCTACGTTTCTACTCATTTTGTAGATATTAATTCAATATTTCTTAAATTCGTCCAAAATTTAATACAAATGGAATTCAGGCACATCAAGAAAATACAAGTTCGTTTTGGAGATATCGATTTAATGGGGCATGCCAATAATGGCGTGCAGTTGAGTTATTTGGATTTGGCCAGGATGGATTATTTTCAACAAGTATATGGTCAGGTGATTGATTGGAATGACTCAGCTCTTATTGTGGCACATCTCGAAATTGATTACTTGTCGTCAATTACTTTGCAGGATAAAATTGAAGTGCATACCCGAATTCATAAACTTGGCAATAAAAGTGTTGGTTTGTACCAAAATATTGTCGATTCTGTTACTGGCGAAATCAAAACCAAAACTTCACAGGTTATGGTTGGCTACAGTCAAAAGTTAGGCGAAAGTATTCCAGTACCCGAAACCTTAAAAATCAGAATTCGCGAATTTGAAAAAGAAGTAGTGGGGTAGCAGTAAACAGAGATCAGTAAATAGTTACTAATTATCAGATAAAAAAGGAATTGAATAATTAACTCTAATTGCTCAAGGCACTTAACTAATCAAGATATAAATCAAGCAAACCATCAGGTGTTTCCATTACAATGGTTTTGTTTTCTTCATCAAGGTCGATGAAGTTTTCGTCGGCAAAAGGAATCATCACTTCCTCGCCATTAATTTCTACTACCATAACAATATTGCCTGCAAAATCCTGAATGTCTACAATCTCACCCAATTCACCTTTTTCTTCATCCTCGTAGGTGAATCCAATTAAAACATTAGGATCCAGTTCGTCTTGCTCTTCAATATAGTCCGGTACATCTTTCATTGGAACATAGATATCACAACCAATAAATCTTTTGGCTTTTTCTTCCGTGGCCATATCTTCCAATAAAATTCTTACACTCGAATGATTTCTCGAGTTCATCCCATTTTTAGGAATGAAAAAAGGAACCAATCCTCCATCGATATCGATGAGGATTGATTCCAATTTATTTCTTTCAAGAAGATCACCGTTTGTTTTGGCAACCAATTCACCTTTAACTCCATGAGTTTTAGTAAAGGTTCCAGCTAAATAACAATCTTCTTTTCTAAGCATGCAATTCAAATTAAGCTTCAGTTTCTTCAGCTCCTTCTTCGTTTGCAGCTTCTTCGCCTGCTTCTTCAGCTTTAGCAGCAGCTTCAGCTTCAGCAGCTTTCTTAGCGATAGCTTCTGCTCTGTCAGCGCTAATTTTAGCTTCTGCTTCTAAACGAGCTTGAGCTTCATCAGCAGCAGCTTTCGAAAGACCATCTTTCTTAGCGTTGATTTTAGCTTCTTTCTCTTGTTTCCAAGCCTGGAATTTTTCTTCAGCAGTTGCTTCATCAAAAGCACCTTTCTTAACACCATCTAACAAGTGCTTCTTCATCATTACACCTTCGTAAGATAAAATTGCTCTTGCAGTGTCGGTAGGCTGAGCACCATTACCAAGCCATGTTAAGGCTTTGTCAAAATTTAGGTCAATTGTAGCAGGATTGGTGTTTGGATTATAAGATCCAATACGCTCAATGTATCTACCATCACGTGGCGCTCTGCTATCTGCTACCACGATGTGGTAGAATGCACGTCTTTTACGACCGTGTCTTGCTAGTCTAATTTTTACTGGCATAACTCTTTAATAATAAGATTAATAATTTGCCTACATTATAGTTGTGGTATACATACCACGGTTTATAAGCGCGACAAAGATACAATTTTATTTTGTTTTCGAAACGGCTTGTTTAAGAATAATTTATAGCTTTTCACAAACTGAGATTCATATGCCCAATTAGTAAACATTTGGGCGTGCCCCTTCGGGTCGGGCTTTTTGTTTCAAGTCCTCGTTCGTACCTCACTCCGGGCTTTCCTCTTCAATCCCTCACGCTAGCTAAATTCAACTGTGTAATCAAATAAACCATACACTTATGGCTTCCTTTGTCCTATCAGCTTGTAGTCTGAAGTTAATAGCTGTCAGCTGAAAGCTTGCTAAAATAAAGTACTAACCCATCCGTTTGGTAAGGATATCAAAGAACAGCAGAATCTTCCAATTCACACAAATTTATTCCTTATCTTCGCATTCCGCCTACTTTATAAAGGTGAAAATACTATAATTTTGATACTGAGATGTTTTTAATATTTGATACCGAAACAACTGGCTTACCAAAAAAATGGAAAGCACCTTTAGATGATTTTGACAACTGGCCAAGAATGGTACAGTTGGCATGGCAATGTCATGATATTGAAGGGAATTTTCTTTTTGCCAAAAATCATGTAATTACTCCTGATGGCTATACGATTCCTGAAGATGTAGTTGCAGTTCACGGTATCTCTACAGAAATCGCTCAAGAAAAAGGAATTCCGCTTACCGAGGCTTTGCTTGATTTCATGGAGGATGTAAGAAATTCTACATTTATCATTGGGCACAATGTTTCTTTTGATATTAACATTGTTGGTTGCGAGTTGCTGCGATGCGAAATGGAAGAGCAGGAGCTTGTAAAAGCACCAAGGATCGATACCATGACGGGTAGCAAGGAGTTTTGTGATTTAAAAAGACGAGGACAACTTAAAAATCCTACGCTTACCGAATTGCACACAAAACTGTTTGGCGTTCCATTTGCTGAAGCCCACAACGCGGCAGCCGATGTTGAGGCTACTTCCCGTTGTTTTCTGGAATTGATAAGAGTTGATGGATTAGGACAGGAAATTCATAGAATGTCTGCTCAGCAGATTCAGGCTTTTAAAATCAATAACCCTGATACCATTGAGTTGGTTGGAATCAAGTATGAATCCTTCAAGGTAAATACTGCTTTCGACGAAATCTCCATTGATAAGGAAGATAGAAAAAGGAAAGAAGCTGCGAAGAATATCACAACACAGCAACCCTTTGTTCATCTGCATGTTCATTCGCAATATTCAATACTCGACGGTGCTGCAAAAACAGCCGCAATTGCAAACAAAGCAAAGGAAGATGGAATGCCTGCTGTTGCTTTAACCGATCATGGCAGCATGTTTGGAATTAAAGAATTCCATGTAGCATGTAGCAAGGCAGGAATAAAGCCAATTATTGGTGTGGAAGCCTATGTGGCCAAACGTGGACATTTAATTAAGGAAAATAAGGTCGATGCATCCGGGAATCATATCGTTTTGCTGGCCAAAGATTATAAAGGTTACCAAAGTCTGTTAAAGTTAACCTCTATTGCACATACCGACGGTATGTACTACAAACCGCGTATCGATAAAGACTTACTGGAACAATATAGCGAAGGATTGATTGTAAGTAGTGCTTGTCTTGGTGGTGAAGTGTCACAGCATATCATGGCAGGTAGTATCGAAAAGGCAAAAGAAACAATACTTTGGTACAAAGATGTATTTGGAGAAGATTATTACCTGGAAATTCAGCGTCATCCAAATGACGATCCTCGATTGAAAGGAGATGTTTGGGAAAATCAGGTAAGGGTAAATAAAGTAATTCGAGAGTTGGCAGCTGAATTGGGTGTTAAAGTTATTGCAACAAATGATTCTCATTTTATAAATGCAGAAGATGCAGCAGCTCATGACGTGTTGGTTTGTTTGAGTACAGGACGTGATTACGATGATCCAACGCGTATGCGTTACACCAAACAGGAGTGGTTCAAAACTACCGAAGAGATGAATGAGCTCTTTGCCGATGTACCAGAAGCACTTGCCAATACCTTGGAAATAGCAGAAAAAGTAGAAGCTTATGAGCTTGATGCCAATCCTATTATGCCTCCTTTTAATATTCCGGAAGAGTTTGGAACTTTTGAGGAATATAAGGAAAAATACAATGAGGCTGCTTTAATTGAGGAGTTTGAAGAAGAGCGATACGAGAAATTAGGAGGCTACGATAAAGTGCTACAGATAAAACTTGAAGCTGATTATTTGCAATATCTTGCATTCGAAGGAGCTAAAAAACGCTATGGTGAAGAGTTGGAAGAGAGTATTGTTGAGCGATTGGAGTTTGAGCTGAACACCATTAAAACCATGGGTTTTCCTGGGTATTTCTTGATTACACAGGATTTCATCAACTGGGCAAAAGACAATGGCGTAATTGTAGGTCCAGGTCGTGGTTCGGCTGCAGGTTCAGCTGTTGCGTATTGCATTTCCATTACTGATGTCGATCCAATTAAATATGATTTGCTGTTTGAGCGTTTCCTAAATCCTGATCGTATTTCAATGCCCGATGTGGATATCGACTTTGATGATGATGGACGTCAGCAAGTATTGGACTATGTTACCGATAAATACGGACATGATAAAGTAGCGCACATCTGTACTTTTGGTACAATGGCTACCAAGAGTTCCATTAAGGATGTGGCGCGTGTGCTTCGTTTGGATTTGGCTGAAGCCAATCGACTTGCCAAACTGGTTCCCGAAGCACCAAAAATGAGTTTTAAGAAGGCTTATGAGGAAGAGCCAGCACTACTGGAAGAAAAAGATTCGCCAAATCCATTGATTGCAAGAACCATTAAGTTTGCAGAAGCATTGGAAGGTTCAGTAAGACAAACTGGAGTGCATGCCTGTGGGGTTTTAATTGGAAAAAATCCGCTTGACGAGCACCTTCCAGTAATGCCAACAAAAGGAGAGGAACTGTTAACTACCCAATATGATGGTCGTTTTGTTGAGGATATCGGCTTGCTTAAAATGGACTTTTTGGGTTTGAAAACCTTATCCATTATTAAGGAGGTACTTTCCAATGTAAAACTTTCCAAAGGAATTGATGTTGATATCAACAATGTTGACCTTGAAAATGAAAAGACTTTTCAGCTATTCAGTCGTGGAGAAACAACTGCCATATTCCAGTTTGAATCCCCTGGGATGAAGAAGCATTTACGAGCATTGAAACCAAACCGTTTTGAGGATTTGGTTGCCATGAATGCCTTGTATCGTCCGGGACCAATGGAATACATCCCTTCTTTTATCCGAAGAAAAAATGGAGAAGAAGAGATTGAGTATGATCATCCAATCATGGAGGATTACCTGAAAGATACCTATGGGATTACAGTTTACCAGGAACAGGTGATGCTCCAGTCGAGAGCGCTGGGGCAATTTACACGTGGTATGTCCGATTCCTTACGTAAGGCTATGGGAAAGAAGATTATTGCCATGATGGATAAACTGAAGGTTGAATTCATCAATGGATGTCACGATAATCCAAAATTTATGGATGGTGTTGGTGGAGATAATAATAAAGCCGACAAGCTAATTGAAAAAATTTGGTCCGATTGGGAGGCCTTTGCCAAGTATGCTTTTAACAAATCTCACTCGGTTTGTTATGCATATATTGCTTATCAAACGGGTTTTCTTAAAGCTCATTATCCAGCCGAGTTTATGGCAGCGGTTCTGTCTCGTAACTTATCCGATATCACGAAAGTGACTATTTTTATGGATGAGTGTAAGCGCATGGGCTTGCCAGTACTTGGACCAGATGTAAATGAATCTTACTCAACTTTTACGGTAAATAAACATGGTGAGATTCGTTTTGGAATGGCTGGAGTGAAAGGAGTAGGAGAACAAGCTGTTGCTGATATCATTGAAGAACGTAAAAATGGGCCATTTAAGGATATTTTTGATTTTGTAGAGCGTGTAAACTTACGATCAGTAAATAAACGAACGCTTGAAAATCTTGCCATGTCGGGAGGATTTGATAGTTTCGGATTGAAGCGAAGTCAATATTTTCAGATAGATGAAACCGATGTTACTTTTATGGAGCACTTGGTGAAGTACGGAAATAAACTGCAGGCTGAAAAGTTAAATAATCAACAAACTTTGTTTGGCGGAGTAGAGGATTATGTGGTTACTCCTCCGAAAGCACCGGAATGTGCAGAGTGGGGAAAACTTGAACGCTTAAATAAAGAGAAAGAGTTAATTGGGATTTACTTGTCGGCACATCCATTAGATGATTATAAGACAACCATAAATAATTTCTGTAATGCCAGCTTATCTGAATTATCATCAGAGTTTGAAAGTTTTGCCAATAAAGATGTTAATGTTGCGGGTATGATTACTGCAATTAGAAGAGGAACTACCAAAAATGGAAATCCTTTTGCCATTGTTGGAATCGAAGATTTTTCAGATTCATATGAATTGGCATTCTTTGGTAAAGATTTTATTGAGTTTGGTAATTATTTTGTTGAAGGTCTCTCTATTTACATTAGTGGTAGGGTTCAAACACGATCTTGGCCAAAAGATTCTACAGAGCTAGAATTTAAGGTGAAAAATATAATGATGCTTTCCGAAGTTCTTGAAAAGAAAGCAAAGGAGTTTACTTTGGAAATTCCCATAACTGCATTGACAGATGAATTGGTTACGGAGATTGTGAACTGCATTGATGAGAACAAAGGAAGTATGAAACTTAACTTTGAGATTTTTGATAAGGGAAAGAAAGCATTGAAAATGTTTTCGAGGAGTTACCGAGTTGAGTTAACCAATGAATTAATAGAATATTTTGAAAATAATTCGGAAATTAAATTCAAAATTAATTAAATTGCACTAGTTTTAAATAAAATACATAAACGCTAAAAAATAGATTACCATGACAATTGAAGTAAACGATTCTAATTTTGAAGAAGTTGTTTTGAAATCAGATAAGCCAGTATTGGTGGACTTTTGGGCAGAATGGTGTGGTCCATGTAGAATGGTTGGTCCAATTGTAGACGAATTGGCAACTGATTACGATGGAAAAATCGTAGTAACCAAATTGGATGTTGACAGCAGCCCTGCAACTTCAGCTAAATTTGGAATCCGTAATATTCCTACTGTTCTTTTCTTTAAAGGAGGAGAAGTTGTTGATAAGCAAGTTGGAGCAGTTCCAAAATCAAGCTTGGCAGAAAAAATTGATGCTCTATTGTAATAAGAGTATAAAAATATTCAGGGCATAGAGGTTTATCTATGCCCTTTTTTTATCTGAAAAATTAAAATGGTAAAGCAATTATCTGACCTGATACAGTTTGAACAATTCGATAATTTGGAATTACTTGCGCATCAAATTGTGGAGGGGTTTCTTATTGGTTTGCATCGTAGCCCATACCATGGTTTTTCGGTTGAATTTGCCGAGCATCGTCTTTACAATAAAGGAGAATCGACCAAGCATATTGATTGGAAACTGTATGCAAGGAGTGACAAGATGTTCGTAAAGCAATTTGAAGAAGAAACCAATCTTCGAGCTCATATTATTCTTGATACATCATCATCGATGCTGTTTCCATACAAAAGCAAACATCAAACCAAATTGGGGTATTCTGTTTTGTGTGCTGCGGCTTTAATTCACTTGTTAAGAAAGCAGCGTGACGCTGTGGGGCTTTGTACCTTTTCTGATAAAATAGATCTTTTAACTCCATCAAAACTATCTCTTACTCATGCTCAGTTATTGTATTCTCATTTGCATAAGGTTTTCAATGCAGAGGAGATAGGCAAGGGCAGGGAAACCAAAATTGCAGATACCTTGCATCATTTGGCTGAAGGTTTACACAAACGATCGCTGGTGATTGTTTTTTCTGATTTTACAGGAACAGAAACGCCAAAGGAAATCATGGAGTCTTTGCAACATTTGAGGTTCAATAAACACGAGGTAATTCTATTCGCTGTGCGTGATCATAAATTGGAATTGGATTTTAACTTTGAAAACCGCCCTAGCCAATTTGTGGATTTGGAAACAGGTGAAAGCCTAAAACTTAACCCAACGGATATTAAGGAAATGTATCAGAAAGAGCAGCAAAAGTTCTTTGCAGAATTGGATTTGTTGTGTAGTCAGTTTTCAATTGATTTAATTGAAGCCGATATCCGAAAGGATTTTGGTAATGTACTGCAATCATATCTTTTGAAAAGAAAGAAGTTAATGTAGCTTATTTGTTACGGAATAATTTTTAAGTTTTCAATGTTTAATATACTTTTATTGGGAATAACTCATATTCTTTATGGGTAGCACTAATTAAGAGTCTCCTGATGAAATATAAATTTGTATTCCTTTTTACTTTAATTTTGTTTGCCTGCGAGCAAAAAACTGATCGTAACTCAACGAAAGATCAGGATTTTGTGGAAAATGGGGTGGTCAAAAAGTATGATGAGCAAAACAGGTTGTCAGCAGAGATTGCCTATCAAAATGGTGTTCGTAATGGAGTTACACGGTATTACTATTCTTCAGGTGCATTGAGCGATGAAATTATGTATGTCGATGATGAAAAGAGTGGTGTTGCAAAAAAATATCACAAAAATGGGAACATCTACAGCTTAACGCCATACCTCAAAGATGAAAAAGATGGGATTCAGAAAAAGTATTATGCCAATGGTAAAATTTGGGCTGAAACACCATATATGAAAGGTCAGCCTGGAATTGGACTCAAGGAATATAAGCGTGATGGTAGTTTGCGTGAGAGGTTTCCTGAAATTGAAGTTCAAAAATTGGAAAAATCAGATCGAATCATTTTAAAATTATTTCTAAGTAATTATTCTAAAAATGTGGTGTTCTACATCACAGAGTTAATGAAGGATAAATATATTCCACCTGCTGCCAAACCATATTATGCAAAAGGAGGATCTGCCCGTTATGAATTCCTATTGGATTCGCAGGTAAAATTAGATACTACCTTGAATATTGTAGCTAAATATCAAACCAAAGATTATAATATTCACGTTTCTACACGCGAATTGGTTTTAAAGAATTAATTTATTTCTCTACAAAATTAAGTTCTGTGATTATTGGAAAGTGATCGGAATATTTCTTCTTGATTCGCTTGTAATTATAGCATATCATATTCTCATCATGCAAAACAAAATCAATTCTAAAAGAGGGAAAATCACCAGAATAAGTTGTTCCAATACCTAAGCCTTTTTCTCTAAAACAGTCGATTAATCCATCTTTAATTTTGTGATAGGTATAGGATTGCGCTGTATCATTAAAATCACCACAAACAATTGTTGGATGAGGAGATTTAGCGATATGTCCCCTGATGATTTCTGCTTGCTTGGCTCTGCGAATAAAAGCATGTTGTAGGCGGAATGAAATATCTTTAATTTCTTTTAATTCTTCCTCGTCAGCTTTAAACTCTTTCTTGTTGATGAAAGCATAGTTTCTACCTCCCAATCGGTTCGATTCCAAATGAAGGTTATATACTCTTACTATTTTTCCATTTTTTTTGATATCAGCATAAATGGCATTGCACCAATTGCCTTTTTCAAATTTAATTTCTCCTTTTCTCACAATTGGATACTTGGAGAAAATGGCTACTCCATTGGCCTTTTCACCTAAAAACAAATATTTACAAGCGGTATTTTTTTTAAGGTTATACAGACTAAGTAATCCGTTTCGTGTATAATGAAATTCCTGAAAACAATAAACATCAGCTTTGTTCTGCTTTAATAGCTCCACCATTTTATTTGGTGTTTTCTTGTCTTTGCTCCACTCGTATTTATCGAAAGCTCTAACATTGTAAGTCATTATTTTAATGGATGGCGACTTGCTTTCTTCCGAATTTGATCTGTTGATTTGAATAAAATTTTGCAGATGACCATAGCCTATTACTATCACAAGCAACGGGATTAGAAAACTCCAACGCCTTCTTAGCATCCAATAAACAGCGAAAATTATATTTGCCAAAAGCAAATATGGATATGCTAATCCCCAAAAGGCTGGTAACCAAAAATCCTCGGGACTAATATGTGGAGCGATGTAAGAAATAAGCAAGGAACCTGAAAAAATCAGACTAAATGCAACCAGGGCTTTATGGAGGAAATTTTTCAATGTAGGATTTACTTTTGATTGCTTGATTTAAATAGAATTTCTTTCTCCTCTTTGCTTAAGCTATCATATCCCGATTTAGCAATTTTATCTAAAATTCGGTTTAATTCTTCCTGATTTACTTTCTTAGATTTATTGTATTCTTCATCAGACATCTTGCGAGTGTTCTTATAGCTCACTTTCATTTTCTTTTTTCTTCTAAATAAATTGAAGAAAGAATCTATCAAAGAATTAAAGCCACTTGAAATGTCTTTGCCTTTACGCAATTGAGATATAAACAGCCAACCATAAAAAGCACCACCTAAATGGGCTATATGTCCACCAATATTCACACTTTCTGATAGGTATAGTAAATCCGTTACAATAAAGAACAATGCAACGTATTTAATTTTCACAGGACCTATAAATATTAAATGAATGGTATGGTTTGGAGCATATACAACCACAGCAAATACAACTGCCATTACCGATGCAGAAGCTCCTAGTGCATATGCAATAAACTTAGCATCTTGTAGTGCGGGAAATAGGTTGTAGGAGAAAATATAGATTGCTGCCCCTGTTAATCCACCAATAAGGTAAACACTTAATAGTTTTTTTTGATCGAGATAGGTCAGGAATATTCTACCAAACCAGAAAAACCATAACATGTTCATTAAAATATGCAAAAACTCAGTATGTAGAAACATGTAAGTAAATACTGACCAAGGTTGTCTGATTAATGTTTCAGGATAAGCAGGAACCATTAATTGGCGAACAATTACATCATCGATAGTAGAGCCTGTTAGCATGCCAACGATCTGCACAAGTTTTATAACAAGAAATAAGCCCAGGTTAATGTAAATTAACTTGGTAAGATTGCTTCCTTCTTTAAAGGAACTCTTTATTCCTTCCCAAATGTTTTGATGGGAATAGCTCTGATATGGATTGTTAAAGTTCATGTTCATAATCAAACTTCATTATCGATATAAACTTCCTTACTTAATTTTTATTGTAAGCAATTTAATAAAAACGCTTCGAATTTTTTTGCCAATATTTAATTAGAATAAAGCCAAATATCATACCTCCCAAGTGTGCAAAATGTGCAATATTATCGGTCGGGTTATTTTGAATAGCCATGTATAATTCAATTGCGCCATAGCCAATTACAAAATATTTTGCTTTAATCGGAATAGGAGGAAAAAGCAACATCAATTCTGTATTTGGGAATAACATACCAAAGGCCAAAAGAATTCCAAAAACAGCACCTGAAGCTCCAACAGTAGGAACATTTATGCTTCCTTCTAACATTCTTTTTGCAAGGTCGATTGCTTGACTTGTAGTATTTGCATCATTTGGATATTCTGCCCATTGATTGATGAAGTCATGAACCCAAGGTCTTACTGGTCCAACATGTTCACGTACAAATTGTGAAAGTAAATCAGGAGTAGGAGTATTGATGAAAGCATCCAAGGCGTTTTTTATCGACATATAGTCAAACCAATTTACCAAAGTATGAATTAAAGCAGCACCAATTCCCGTAATTAGGTAGTAGGTTAAAAATCTTTTTGGTCCCCATACACTTTCCAAGACACGCCCAAACATGAATAAGGCAAACATATTAAAAAAGATGTGCCCAATTCCTCCATGCATAAACATGTGTGTAATGAATTGATGAGGTCTGAAATATTCTGACTTGAAAAAATGCAAAGCCAAAAGGCGATCTATGTCAAAGCCAAATTTGCTACCAACTACCGAAGCACCAAGAAATACGATTACATTTATAATCAAAAGATTTTTAACCACTGGAGGTAAATTTAACAGTGGAGGTCTATAGTTTGTCATTCGATATGCTTTTAAAATTCAGTTGAAGTCTAACAATAGTCAGACCAATTTAAAATTACAGGCTTCGACCCATAATTGCAAGACAGTTTGTCAGGCTAAAAGCCTTGTTTGTAGAATTTCTACTCTTATTTAAAGCGATTTTCCAATTCTTGAGTTTCCAAAACTGAAATTACAGGCTTTCCATCAGGTGTAAAGTTTGGAACATTACAAGCAAAAAGCTGATCGATAATGGAACTCATCTCTTCGTTGGTAAGCGATTTTCCATAATTTACAGCTGAAGCTTTAGCCAATGATTTTGCCAAATTCTCTCTCACTTTCAGTTTTACATCGAGCTGATTGGTTTTATAGTTCGCCAACAGGTTTTCCAATAATTCTTTTGGATCACAATTCTGAATATCGGCTGGAGTTCCATTAATCACGAAAGTTTTCTTTCCAAATTCTCTAATGTCAAATCCCAAAGCTTTTACATCTTCTAAAATCACTTGTAAAAGAGTGTAATCAGAAGCATTTAGCTCTATGGTTTGAGGAAACAAGGTTTGTTGTGCAATTCCCTGTTGATTTTCCAGGGAACTTATGAACTTTTCAAACAAAATTCTTTCATGTGCCTTTCTCTGATCGATAATCATTAAACCAGATCGGATAGGCGTTAAGATATATTTGTTTTTCAGTTGGAAAAAATTCTTTGTCTTTTGAGGTTGATCTACAGCCTGAAGTTTGGGTTGCTGAGCCATTGGCTTTTCTGGAGCCTGAAAATAGTCAGGAATATTTTCCCTGTCGATTACCGGCTGTTTTTCAACAACTTCTTCTTTAGGAGTTTGATCTTCGTATAATTTTTCCCAATCGTCAGGAATTTGCTTTTGGGGAGTTCTGCTTACAGAAGGCTCAGGACTTTTGGCTTTGAATTCCTGGAAAAATGGATTTGACTCGATGGAACTTGCCGATTGTTCGAAAGGATTGTAACTCTTTTCTGAATCAAAAGGATTGTAGTTCGATTCTGCTTCAAAAGGATTAAATTCAGGATTAACCTTAATCAATGGAGCTTCCACTTCGGTGCTTTCATCAGCAACAGGAATTTCCAGACTTGTATCCTCATCAAAATCGATAGAAGGAACAATATTGAATTTTCCCAATGCTTCACGAATTGAAGCTTGAATAATTTGATATATGGCTCTTTCATCCTCAAACTTTATTTCCGTTTTGGTAGGATGAATGTTGATATCGATAATTTTAGGATCTACCTCGAAAAAGATAAAATACGGAGGAATGGTTTCAGGAGGCAAAATTTTATCGTAAGCCTGAATAACAGCCTTGTAGAAATAAGGATGTCGCATGAAACGATTGTTTACGAAAAAGAATTGTTCTCCGGTATTTTTCTTTGCATTTTTAGGTTTACCTATAAATCCGGTAAGGTTTACAATGCTTGTATCGGTATTAATGCTGATTAAGCGGGAATTCATGCTTTTCCCAAAAACATTAATAATTCGTTGACGAATATGCGATGCAGGAAGATTGTAAACTTCACTTTCGTTGTGAATTAATGTAAATGCAATATCAGGATGTGATAGAACGATCCTGTGAAATTCCGTAATAATATTTCGAAGTTCCGTTGAATTCGCTTTCAGGAATTTACGACGAGCAGGAACATTGAAAAACAGGTTTTTTACGATAAAATTACTTCCGTCGCTGCATGCTGAGGCCTCTTGAGAAACCAATTCGGAACCATCAATTACAATATGAGTACCAAGTTCATCTTCGGTTCGTTTGGTTTTTAGTTCTACATTGGCAATAGCCGCAATGGAAGCCAGAGCTTCACCGCGAAATCCCATGGTACGAATACCAAACAAATCACCAGCTTTGCGTATTTTCGAAGTTGCATGTCTTTCAAATGCCAAACGAGCATCCGTAACCGACATACCGCACCCATTATCAATAACCTGAATTAGGGTTTTACCTGCGTCTTTTAAATTAATTTTAATGGAACCAGCACCGGCATCTATCGCATTTTCAACAAGCTCTTTTACCACCGAAGCCGGCCTTTGTACCACCTCACCCGCTGCAATTTGATTGGCAACGTTGTCTGGTAGTATCTGTATCAAATCTGACATATATTAGTTTGAAATTTGACGTTAGCGATTAGATTTTAAACTCTCCATACCACCAATAATCCTTTCTATCAACTCATCCCAACCAAAAACATATACATAGGCTGCAATGGCAAGAATCACAAAGATGATTATTAATCGAACATTTGATTTTTGTCTTGTACCTCTTGCATCAGAATATTTATGGCGCAATTCACTTTTCATTCTCCCCTTTATATTGGGAATGTACTGTCCATTTTCATCGTTAATTCCAAGTTCCGATTTAACTCTTCGTTCACGCTCTTCTCTTTCTTCCTTGGCAGGGTCCCAATAACGAGGCTGTAAATTAAATCTCTTATGTTGAGGTTTTTTAAAGAAACCGCTAGTAAATCCCATAATAAGTTGTTTTATACCTTTTTGTTAATAAGTGGTATAGGTGATTGTTATTCTTCTCTCAACAAAATAAATTTCCTTATTCATTGTTGTTTAAAGAGACCTACAAATATACCTATAAAATCTGAATTTGCTCTGATAATTCACAAGGATCAATAGGTTAAAAAATGTAAAAAATCGGTTCTGAATTAGTTGAGTTTTGCTCCGCACTCGCTGCAATATTTTGCATCATGATTATGTCCTTCCGACAAACACTCTGGGCAAACCTGAGTTGAGGTTTCTTTGGTATTGTGCTTGGTAAGTTCAGCGGTTACAATCCCTGTTGGAACTGCAATAATTGCGTAACCAATAATCATTACCATACTTGCTAAAAACTGTCCCAGCGAGGTAACAGGCGAGATATCACCGTAGCCAACCGTGGTTAGAGTAACTACGGCCCAATAAATGCCACGGGGAATGCTGGTAAAACCATGTTCGGCTCCCTCTACCAAATACATTACCGTACCAATAATGATCACTAGTGTCAATACACCAAATAAGAAAACGGATATTTTATAGCGACTTTCTCTTAAAGCTCGAATGATAATTGCACTTTCTTTCAAATATCGATTTAGTTTTAAAATTCTGAAAATCCTAAGCAGTCGAAGAGCACGAATTACCATTAAGCCTTGTGTGCCAGCAAAGAACAGTGCCAAATAACTTGGTAATACCGACAATAGGTCAATAACTCCATAAAAACTAAAAATATATTTTCGTGGATGTCTTACAATCCAAATTCTGAGAATGTATTCCAAACTAAAAATAACTGTAATGATCCATTCTGCGATTTTTAAAAAATCATGATACTTATTTTCGATGGAAGGTACACTCTCCAACATTACGAGCAGAATACTTAGCAGAATAACAATGAGTAAGGCAAGATCAAAAAACTTTCCTATTCTGGTGTCGGCCTCAAAAATTACTTCGTAAAGTCTCTGTTTTATTGGTAGCATGTATTAAACTTTGGATTTATGAGTAAACTTAGAAATAAAACTTGAAAAGTCCATTTTTAATTTATAACTCACTCTTCTTAATTATTTGTTGCGTTTTGTATTTTTGTTAAAAATTTAAAAACATGATCATAAACGATATAAAGCAAAGTTTTCTTGATGCTCAAGCTGTTTTAAATGATTTTTTGGCAAACGAAGAGAACTTTAAAGCCATTGAAAAAGCAGGGGAAGCTATGGCTGAATCAATTAAAAATGGTGGGAAAGTAATTTCTTGTGGCAATGGTGGATCAATGTGTGATGCCATGCATTTTGCAGAAGAATTAACAGGTCGCTTTCGCGATGATCGTCCAGGAATGGCGGCGCTTGCAATTTCCGATCCAAGCCACATTACCTGCGTTGGTAATGATTATGGTTTCGATTATATTTTTTCCAGATATGTAGAAGCCATGGGACAAAAAGGAGATGTTTTTCTTGGAATAAGCACTTCAGGAAATTCTGCTAATGTGATAAATGCTATTAAATCTGCTAAGGAAAAAGGAATGACTGTTGTTGGTTTGACAGGTAAAACAGGTGGGAAAATGGCTGAAATGTGTGATGTTGAAATTAGAGTGCCTTGGAAATCCTATTCCGATAGAGTACAGGAAATTCACATCAAAGTAATTCATTGCTTGATTCAATACATCGAAGAGAAGATGAAATAAGGGCAAAATCAAAAAAAATATTTGAAGCTGTAACAGATTTCTGTTGCAGCTTTTTTATTTGTTTGATCAAACAGTCTAACATACAGTTTTAGCTAGATAAATTAACTCCATAACTACTTACAGACACCACTGTGAAATTGTGAAAATATTCATTTTCAATTCTATTTGCAGTGTTGTAGTTTGAATTATGTTTTGATGAGTTGTGGATTATTGTTATATTCATAAAATCATTCTATCTATATAAGAATATCAAAATATGCTTGTTAAGACTTATGGAAGTGCCGTGTATGGCATTCATGCAACAACCATTACCATTGAAGTAAATGTTTTCCCAGGTGTGCGATTTTCATTGGTTGGTTTACCTGATAATGCTGTTAAAGAAAGTCAGCAGCGCATCGATTCAGCCTTGCGTGAGGTTGGCTACAAAATTCCAGGGAAAAAAATTATTATCAATATGGCTCCTGCCGATATTCGCAAAGAGGGATCGGCTTACGATTTACCGCTTGCCATTGGAATTTTAACGGCAACCGAACAGATTGCCTGCGATAAACTGGAGAAATTTGTGATTATGGGTGAACTCTCGCTTGATGGCAGTTTGGTTCCCATAAAAGGAGTGCTGCCTATGGCCATTCAGGCAAGAGAGGAAGGATTCGAAGGCTTGATTCTTCCCAAGGCAAATGCGCGTGAAGCGGCCGTTGTGAACAAGCTGAAAATATACGGGGCCGATAACATCAGCGAAGTAATAGGCTTTTTAAAGGGAGATGTAGAAATTCAACCCACCGAGGTAGATACAAGAGCAGAGTTTTATGCCCATTTGAATAAATTTCCTCACGATTTTGCCGATGTAAAAGGGCAGGAGAATGTGAAAAGAGCTTTGGAGATTGCTGCAGCCGGTGGTCACAACATCATCATGATTGGCCCACCTGGAGCAGGAAAAACCATGCTGGCAAAACGTATTCCAGGCATTCTGCCACCACTTAGTTTGCAGGAAGCTTTGGAAACCACCAAGATACATTCCGTAGCAGGAACTCTGGAGAAAGACAGCTCATTAATAACGCAGCGTCCGTTTCGTTCTCCGCATCATACAATTTCCGATGTTGCTTTGGTAGGTGGAGGAACTTATCCTCAGCCTGGAGAAATTTCTTTGTCGCACAATGGAGTGTTGTTTTTAGATGAGTTGCCAGAATTTAAACGAACCGTTTTAGAGGTAATGCGTCAACCTTTAGAGGACAGAACCATTACCATATCCCGAGCAAAATTCACGGTAGATTATCCGGCAAGCACCATGTTGATATCTTCCATGAATCCATGCCCTTGTGGATATTACAATCATCCGGAGAAGGATTGTTTGTGTGCACCTGGAATGGTACAAAAATACTTGAGTAAAATTAGTGGCCCATTGTTGGACAGAATAGACATTCATATCGAAGTGGTTCCGGTTACTTTCGACAAGATATCGGATACCCAATTGTCGGAAAAAAGTGAAGTGATAAGAGTAAGGGTAGAGAAAGCCCGACAAATTCAGGAAGAACGATTTAAAGACGAGGAGGGCATGCATTGCAATGCACAGATGAGTTCCAAACTGTTGCGCAAATATTGCCAGCCCGATGAAGCTGGTAATGCTTTGTTAAAAACGGCCATGGAAAAAGTGGGTCTATCGGCTCGTGCCTATGACAGAATCCTGAAAGTTTCCAGAACCATAGCCGATCTGGCAGGTTCGGAAAACATAGAAAGCGACCATTTGGCCGAAGCCATTCAGTACCGAAGTCTGGACCGAGATGGTTGGGGAGGGTGATGACAATTGGCAATTAACAATTAGTAATGAATAATGAGGGTCTCACTTCGAGTGAGGCTCTCAGTTTTGTATCAGGCAATTCGCCAACTTAACCCCATAATTTTTTCACAAAACATGATATTTATCATTAGTTTGGTATTATTGTTTTGTTTAATTTTAATATACCGATCATGAAAAGAGGTAGTTGAGGAGTGGTGGGTGAAGAAAAAGTGATGTTGAAATGATGGAAGTGATTAAAGAAGGCGTGTAGAGATCGGGCATATAAATTTGCTAGAACAACTCATACCATAAGTTTTTAATTAATCATTTAAATCATCTAGTTATGACAACATTATTGAAAAATAGCATGTCATCGGAAACTCAAATTACTTATGCCGAAAGACATGTTCGTTTGTGTCAGCAAACCAATGGAGCTGAAAGTTTGGTAAGCAACATTCAGCCGAAAATCGAGAATCTCGAAATTCAAATCAAAAATCGAACGCAGAAAGTAAAGGCGCGTTATGCGGCCTACGATGCAGTTGTTTTAAAGGATAGTATGTTAGACGATTGCATTAAAAATTTGGTAGGAAGCGCCAAACAATACGACAGAAGTAATCCTGGTCGCCCTGTGTTTAATTTGCTTTTCCCTGATGGAAAACCATCGAACATTACCAATGCTTCCAATTCCAAAGAGGTAGAGAAAGCCGAACAATTGTTACTTCGTTTACAATCTTTGGGCGAAGGTCATAGTCTTTTATCACATGTTGATCCTTTAACGAATGCCATTGTCGCTTCGAGAACTGCCATTGCTGCACATCGCGAGAAGCAAACAGAAGAGAAAGTGGCGATTGCCAATGAGGAATTGGCTCAGGCAGAATTGCGCAAGCAATATGAATTCAACTCATTGGATGCAATCAAGCTGTTTGGGAAGAGCTATGCCAATCGTCTGTTTCCGAAGTTTACGAGCAGAAAGAAAAAGGTAGAGGAAGGGGTGGTTGAGGAAACAGAAGCCCCAATCGGAGAGGAATAGGAATCCGAATCATAAAAATGAGTTGTTTACAAGTACCAATGCACTTCAGAGCGTCTGAGGTGCATTTCTATTTGTGGCAGAGCAGTTCAAACGCTCTGAGCTTTATTGCCACGAATGGCAGAGCAGTTCAGACAGTCTGAACCGCATTACCACAAACCGACATCGTACTTCAGACGATCTGCAGTGTATTGCCACCAATGGCAGAGTAGTTCGAAACGCAAAAATGTACATTTCTACAGGTGGCAGAGCAGTACAGATACTCTGAACTGCATTACCATATTTGTTGGAGTAGTTCAGACGCTCTGAAGTGCTCTATCTCAAATAGAAAGCAGCTTCCAACAAAAAAGGCTGAAATTCATTAATAAGTAGAAAAAAATGATGTATTTTCGGGAAATTTTTAGTCCCAATTATCACGCACTTATAAATGGGCTAAGAATTGCAAAATTGTCGGCGATAGAAAACAAGAAAAACGAGATGAAGAATTTATCCATAATTACACCAGTAAAAGATTCCTTACATACTACCAAGGATACCATTAAAGCTGTTGCAAAATCAACAGTTTCATTTCCTTACAAAATTTATAACGATTTTAGTACAAAGGAAACTACAAAGTATCTTGACAAGCACCAAGAAAGCTTGAATTATACTTTGGTAAACCTGGAGGATATTACCAATACGCCATCACCAAATTATAAATTGGTTCTTCAGATAGCACAGCAAGAGGCAATTAAAAATGAGTCGGGGCTATTGATTATTGAATCGGATGTGATGGTAAAACCAGATACCATTGAGCAATTGTTTAAGCATAGCAAGGAGCTTGATTCTTGTGGAATGGTAGCTTCTGTAACGGTTGACCGTGATGAGAAATACAATTTTCCGTATAACTTTGTAAAAGAATCAGATCCGGAAATTATGGAAACTAGCAAAAGATTGAGCTTTTGCTGTACATTAATTACTTTGGATTATTTGAAAGCATTCGATTTTAGAGAGCTATCGGATGAAAAGGATTGGTTTGATGTGTACATTTCGAAAATGTCGCGAAAGCTAGGCTTTAAAAATTACATTCTTCGCAAACATACGGTTTTACACTTGCCACACAGTAGCCGACCATGGAAACAATTGAAGTATGATAATCCGTTGAAGTATTATTTCTTGAAGTTTATTAAGGGAAGAGATAAGATTTAAAAATATTCTAAGAGCTGTTTCAAATGAATGAAACAGCTTTTTTTTTGCTCTGTTTGTTTGGAATGGGTAATTTTTTAGATTTATTATTATCTAACTTAGCTTTGTTCTATTGACCAAAGTGGGCATTGGAAGATCAAGCTGATTAGACGCAGAAAAATTTTTAGAAAGACGGGGAAGCTGAGAACTTGTTCGAAGATCACCCCGCCGCACTTAAATTTTTCAAGTAGAAGAAGTTTGAGCTTACACGCCCTAGATTTTTTGCTTACTTTTTGATCAATGCAAAAAGTAAGAGCCATGCGGCTCGAGCAAAGCAAAGTTAAACCAAAGAAGCATGGAAAATTTTTTCAAATAATAATCGGTATAAATTATTTGCGCTTTTTAAAAATTCTTTTAAATCGGCCTCGGCGCGCTCTGTATTCCTGGTATTTCTTATCCATATCTACCAAATTTTCAGCGCACTCTTCAGGATCAATTCCCACCAACTCACCATACCTTCTTCCTATAATCTTATAGTTCTCTGCTGTGGTATGAAGTTGCTTTAAATTCTCCATTCCTTTTTCCAGATCAATAGGGAAGAATTTCATTCTGTTCAGGTCAATTACACTGTAAGAGTATCCATCTTTTTCTTTTCGGATAAGGATATTCCCTGGAGAATAATCCAAGTGAAAAACTCCATTTTTGTGCAATTTGTTTACCGTATAATCTACAAAACCGTTTAAAATTTCCGTTTTGTTCTCTACTTTATCTTCGAGCACATCGCGTAAATTAAAATCGTGTTTGTGTTGGATGCTCACAAAATAACTCTCTTTTAGTACGCCACCATTATGGCACTCAACCCAAGCTACCGGAGCTGGAGTTTCAATTCCTTTACTCAATAAAAATTCGGCATATTCATACGATCGTTTGGCTTTCGATCCACGAAGGTAACGGTATGCAATTTTATTGAATAGGTTGGGAACTTTATAGCTCTTTACATTTAAAAGATACCCTTCTACTTCGAAAATCTTTACTTCGTTTCGAACTTTATAAATTGACTGACCTTCTTTGGGAAAGCGAATAGGCAGTTCTTCAACAAAGGATTTTAAGGCTAAATAGTTGCTGTTTATTTGATATGGCATAATATTCTTAAGTATGGCGTAAAACTAATAAGAATTTGCTGAATTATTTAGGATTTGTTTAGCTTGTTATTAATCCTGTTTAGCTTACTAAGGATGATTAAAAATTGTTATACAGGAAAATATGTTTGACTTTTGACGGAAAACACTCAATTTTCGTGATTTAACAGAAAAGAAAAAGACTTCTGGGTAGATATTTATATTGTTTTACTACATTTGTTTATACCAAATGAATTAAGATCGTTGTGCCAAAACGATACTTTTAAAGAAACACTTACTATGGGAAACAAACTAAATGATCCGATAGCAAGACTAATGGGCTTGCGATACAAATCACATCCATGGCATGGATTGGATATCGGAGATAATGCGCCAGAATCGGTAATGGCATTTATCGAGATGGTTCCAACAGATACCGTTAAATACGAGGTGGATAAGATAAGCGGATATCTTAAAATTGATCGTCCGCAGAAGTACTCGAATGTAGTTCCTGCCTTATACGGATTTTTACCACAAACTTATTGTGGCGATTCTGTTGGAGAATACTGTAGCGAGCAGTCGGGAAAGCCTGGGATTAAAGGTGATGCTGATCCTTTGGATATTTGTATCCTTACTGAAAAATCGATCTCTCATGGAGATATTATTGCAGAGGTTCGTCCGATTGGAGGTTTTAGAATGATTGATGGGAACGAAGCGGATGATAAAATTATTGCGGTTTTGATTAACGATGCCACTTACGGCCAGTTTACTGATATCAAGTGTATGCCAGATGTAATTGTAGACCGTTTGAAGCATTATTTCCTAACCTATAAGGATATGCCAGGTTTAGATCGTCAGGCAGAAATTACACATACTTATGGTGTTGAAGAAGCACATGAGGTAATTAGCCGATCGATGAATGACTACAAAACCAGATTCGAGAATTTGGAAGACATTTTGAAACATGTTTAAGCAGTGATCAGTTAGCAGGAAACAGTTAACAATGATCAGTTCATGATATTAAGCGATGGCCTTTGGGTTGTCGCTTTTTTGCTTTGTAAAGTCCACTACTTAGGAATCAGGTATATCATGCAGGCTATTAATAATTATCACAGTTTCTCTTAAAGCACACCCAATAACAATCGGGACTGAAATTTAAATGGGATAATAAAAATCCCGAACCTCCAATTGATCAGGAAGTCCGGGATAAACTTGATGTATTGATATTTTAAATTTTCAGTATTCGAATGCTTTTTCCTCCTACAACTTTAAACAAGTACATGCCAGGTTTACAATCGGAAAGGTCAAATACCTCCTTATTGTTTTGTACATCTTTAATAAGAATCATTTTTCCCAGCTGATTGTACAATGCTATTTTATCTCCCCTTTGCAGGCCATCGATGGTTACTTTGCGTTGTACTGGGTTAGGATAGGCTTTTAGCTCAATTGATTTATTGATTCCATCATCAATACCCGTAACAACTTCAATGGTAATGATTCTGCTTACTTCTACAGGATTATAATTTTGATTTCCTTCCTGTGTAGCTGTAATTGTAAGTTCTCCAGCTTCCAGAATTGTGAGTAAATCACCTTCGATAAGAGCAATGTCTTCGTCAGAAATACTGTAGCTTACAGGCAAAGCAGTTTCAGCAATAGCAGTTAGCTGTACCTGGTCATCAACCATCAAAGAGCTTAAATCCTGATCCCAAACAATGTTCTGGTTAGCCTTATCTATACTAATGCTGATAAGCTTACTTACCGAATTGTAGTTATCCGAATTGTTTGGCGTAAAGATCACCTCCACAGATTGCGCTCCCGCACCAGGAGTTGCCGATGGATTTGCAAAAGCAAAACTTCCATCAACATTAGCAGTACCACCAGATAAGGTAGATTCGCTCAAAGTCTGTCCGTAGGTGATTGCATCAGCTATTGGCCAAACACTCACTGTTGGAGTTGCCTTGCTTACGCTGATACCGATGGTTTCAGAAACAGTATTGTAGTTATCAGTATCACTTGGCGTAAAGATCACCTCCACAGATTGCGTTCCCGCATCAGGAGTTGCTGATGGATTGGTAAAAGTAAAGTTTCCCTCCACATTGGCTGTACCACCTGATAGTGTAGATTCACTTAAGGACTGTCCGTAAGAAATTGCACTTGCAGTAGGCCAGTTAGTAACAACTGTCGATTCTTTGGTAACGCTAATGCTGATATTTCCCCTAACTGAATTGTAGTTGTCCGCATCCGAGGGAGTGAAGATCACCTCCACAGATTGTATCCCTGCATCAGGAGTAGCCGATGGATTTGTAAAAGCAAAGCTACCCTCCACACTGGCTGTACCTCCTGTAAGGATTGATTCACTCAATGTCTGCCCGTAAGTAATTGTACTTGCCGTTGGCCACACGCTCACAGTAGCATCCGCTTTATCCACAGCGATGTTGATGTTTCCACTCACTGTATTGTAATTGCTGTTATCAGTTGGCGTAAAGATAATCTCTACTACTTGTGTTCCAGCATTCGGAGTAGCTGATGGATTGGTAAAAGTAAAGTTTCCCTCCAAATTGGCTGTACCTCCTGTAAGGATTGATTCACTCAATGCCTGTCCGTAGGTGATTGTACCAGCTGTTGGCCACGCGCTCACAGTCGCATCCGCTTTATCCACAGTAATGTTGATGTTTCCACTCACTGTATTGTAATTGCTGTTATCGGTTGGTGTGAATATTATTTCTACCTCTTGTGTTCCTGCGTTCGGAGTAGCAGATGGATTTGCAAAAGCAAAGCTTCCGTCTACATTGGCAGTTCCTCCTGTAAGGATTGATTCACTCAATGCCTGTCCGTAAGTAATTGTACCAGCCAATGGCCAAGCGCTTACAGTCACATCAGCTTTATCAACAGTGATGTTGATGTTTCCACTCACTGAATTGTAATTGCTGTTATCAGTTGGTGTAAAGATGATATCTACAGATTGAGTGCCTGCGTTCGGAGTAGAAGATGGATTTGCAAAAGCAAAGCTTCCGTCTACATTGGCAGTTCCTCCTGTAAGGATTGATTCACTCAATGCCTGTCCGTAGGTAATTGTAATAGCTGTTGGCCATACGCTTACAGTAATATCAGCTTTATCAACAGTAATGTTGATATTTCCACTTACAGTATTGTAATTGCTGTTATCGGTTGGTGTAAAGATGATCTCTACAGATTGTGTTCCAGCATTCGGAGTAGAAGAAGGATTTACAAAAGCAAAGCTTCCGTCTACACTGGCAGTACCTCCTGTAAGGATTGATTCACTCAATGCCTGTCCGTAAGTAATTGTACCAACCAATGGCCAAGCGCTTACAGTCACATCAGCTTTATCAACAGTGATGTTGATGTTTCCACTCACTGAATTGTAATTGCTGTTATCGGTTGGTGTAAAGATGATCTCTACAGATTGAGTTCCTGCTTTCGGAGTAGAAGAAGGGTTTGCAAAAGCAAAGCTACCTTCCACACTGGCTGTTCCTCTCGTAAGAGTTGATTCACTCAATGCCTGTCCGTAGGTGATTATACCAGCCTCTGGCCAAGCGCTTACAGTCGCATCAGCTTTATCAACAGTAATGTTGATATTTCCACTTACAGTATTGTAATTGCTGTTATCTGTTGGCGTGAAAATTACCTCCACAGATTGCGTTCCCGCATCAGGAGTTGCTGATGGATTTGCAAAAGCAAAGCTTCCGTCCACATTGGCAGTACCTCCTGCAAGGATTGATTCACTCAATGCCTGTCCGTAGGTGATTGTACCAGCTGTTGGCCATACGCTTACAGTAACATTAGCTTTATCCACAGTGATGTTGATATTTCCGCTCACTGTATTGTAATTGCTGTCATCAGTAGGTGTAAAGATGATCTCTACAGCTTGAGTTCCCGCATTTGGCGTTGCTGATGGATTTACAAAAGCAAAGCTTCCATCCACATTGGCAGTTCCTCCTGATAAGGTAGATTCACTCAATACCTGTCCGAAGGTAATTGTACCAGCTGTTGGCCATACGCTTACAGTAACATCAGCTTTATCCACAGTGATGTTGATATTTCCGCTTACAGTATTGTAATTGCTATTATCTGTTGGCGTGAAAATTAACTCCACGGTTTGTGTTCCTGCGTTCGGAGTAGCAGATGGATTTACAAAAGCAAAGCTACCCTCCACATTGGCAGTTCCTCCTTTAATAGTTGACTCGCTCAATGCCTGTCCGTAAGTAATTGTACCAGCCATTGGCCATGCGCTTACAGTAGCATCCGCTTTATCCACAGTGATGTTGATATTTCCGCTCACCGTATTGTAATTGCTGTTATCAGTTGGTGTAAAGATGATCTCTACAGATTGTGTTCCCGCATTTGGCGTTGCTGATGGATTTGCAAAAGCAAAGCTTCCGTCCACATTGGCAGTTCCTCCTGTAAGGATTGATTCACTCAATGCCTGTCCGTAAGTAATTGTACCAGCCGATGGCCAAGCACTTACAGTAGCATCCGCTTTATCAACAGTAATGTTGATATTTCCGCTCACTGTATTGTAATTGCTGTCATCAGTTGGTGTGAAAATTACCTCCACAGATTGCGTTCCCGCATTTGGCGTTGCCGATGGATTTGCAAAAGCAAAGCTTCCGTTTACATTGGCAATTCCTCCCGTAAGGATTGATTCACTCAATGCCTGTCCGTAGGTGATTGTACCTGCCTCTGTCCAAGCGCTTACAGTCGCATCAGCTTTATCAACCGTAATGTTGATATTTCCACTCACTGCATTGTAATTGCTATTATCTGTTGGTGTGAAAATTACCTCCACGGTTTGTGTTCCAGCGTTAGGAGTAGCCGATGGATTTGCAAAAGCAAAGCTTCCATCCACACTGGCTGTTCCTCCCGTAAGAGTTGATTCACTCAATGCCTGTCCGTAAGTAATTGTACCAGCCAATGGCCAAGCGCTTACAGTCACATCAGCTTTATCAACCGTGATGTTGATATTTCCACTTACAGTATTGTAATTGCTGTTATCTGTTGGCGTGAAAATTACCTCCACAGATTGCGTTCCCGCATCAGGAGTTGCAGAAGGATTTGCAAAAGCAAAGCTTCCGTTTACATTAGCTGTTCCTCCCGTAAGGATTGATTCACTCAATGCCTGTCCGTAAGTAATTGTACCAGCTGTTGGCCATACGCTTACAGTAACATCAGCTTTATCAACCGTAATGTTGATATTTCCACTTACAGTATTGTAATTGCTGTTATCTGTTGGCGTGAAAATTACCTCCACAGATTGCGTTCCCGCATCAGGAGTTGCAGAAGGATTTGCAAAAGCAAAGCTTCCGTTTACATTAGCTGTTCCTCCCGTAAGGATTGATTCACTCAATGCCTGTCCGTAAGTAATTGTACCAGCTGTTGGCCATACGCTTACAGTAACATCAGCTTTATCAACCGTAATGTTGATATTTCCACTCACTGCATTGTAATTGCTATTATCTGTTGGTGTGAAAATTACCTCCACGGTTTGTGTTCCAGCGTTAGGAGTAGCCGATGGATTTGCAAAAGCAAAGCTTCCGTCCACATTGGCAGTTCCTCCTGTAAGGATTGATTCACTCAATGCCTGTCCGTAGGTGATTGTCCCAGCTGTTGGCCATACGCTTACAGTAACATCAGCTTTATCAACAGTGATGTTGATATTTTTGCTCACAGTGTTGTAATTGCTGTTATCAGTTGGTGTGAATGTTACCTCTACAGATTGTGTTCCTGCGTTCGGCGTTGCAGAAGGATTTGCAAAAGCAAAGCTTCCGTCCACATTGGCAGTTCCTCCTGTAAGGATTGATTCACTCAATGCTTGTCCGTAAGTAATTGTACCAGCCTCTGGCCAAGCGCTTACAGTCGCATCCGCTTTATCAACAGTAATGTTGATATTTCCACTTACAGTATTGTAATTGCTGTTATCAGTTGGTGTAAAGATAATCTCTACAGCTTGAGTTCCAGCATCAGGAGTAGCCGATGGATTTGCAAAAGCAAAGCTTCCGTCCACACTGGCAGTTCCTCCTGTAAGGATTGATTCATTTAATGCTTGTCCGTAAGTAATTGTACTTGCCGTTGGCCATTCACTTACATTTGGCGTTGCTTTGTTGACAGTTAGTTTTCCCGGGACATAAGTTATGTCGTAATGCGCAGAACTTAATCCTAAGGGAACAATATTATCGCCTTCTACATTAAAGCTTAAAGTTCCTTCCAAATCATCAGAAGTGTGATCATGAACAAAGCCCTCATAAGTTACGGTGAAGTCAGGCAGGGGATCTCCATAGGTCATGCTGGCATCCTGTGCTGTGATTGTTAATGGATGCTGGATTGGATTTACACTAAGCGTGAACGAAAATTCTTCACTGGTATATTTTCCATCCGAGACTTGTGCTTTCACCTGTAAATCTCCAAAGAAATAGGGAGCAGGAGTGAGTTTAGAATTGCTGACCGTATAATTATCGCCTCCCAGATAAGTAAAAGTGTAGGCTGCTGCCGGATCATTATCATCATCCTTCACGGTAAACCACTCAGGAAGAAAAGTCAAACTGCTATTCTCATCAACAGAAATATCCTGAACGCTTTCTATTGATGGTTGATGAAAGTTGGCTCTTGACAATTGGCGGGAGCAAAGAATTTTGTATTCCCCTCTTTTCAGGTAGTATTGCTGACTGGTGCTTGATACATTTATGTTACTGCCATCTTCAAAGTTGTACCAGGTTCCTGTGGAGCCAAAGTGAGGGGTGATGTTACCATCGCTTTCACCAAAGTTTCCAATCACGATAAGTTGAAAGCCTTCATCCGATTTTGTTTTGCCATTTAAGGTGATGCGTTTCATTGCACCGGAAATGTCAAAATCCTGGGTCTGATCATTATTATAAAGATTGTATGTATTTCGAAGATGAAACAGATCAGCATAGAATTCATACAGGCCTTTACGTTGTGCATTCTCGAAATAATCCCAGCGCACTGGTTTCTTTCCGGTTCTTCCATTGTAATCAATACTGTAATCGTAGCCTAGTTCTCCAAACTGCCAAACCATTCTTGCTCCCGGTAGGAGTAGGTTGAATGCCGCCGCCGCTTTTAGTCTGGGAACGATAATTTCCAGTTGAGCGTCGGTAGGTTGCTGGTATTTGTCAAACGATCCGGCATTGATATCCCTGCCATATTTCATAGCTTTAAAAGCCAAACGTTCTTCGTCGTGGCTTTCCATATAACTCATCAGGTTGGCATATTGATAGGATATGTTTCGGTAGTAGGCTTGGGAAAGGTCTATATTGTTACTCCATCCCATGGCAAGCTCTTCGTATTTTTCCGAGATTCCTTTTCCACCCCACATCAGGATTCCTTCGTTGGCCAGTTCACTGTCTTCACTTGCATCTGCCAGGTGCTCAAATACGGCAATTGTTCCGGGATGCTTGCTTCTCATGCTGCCAACCATTCTTTTGAGAATCCCGATGCGTTGGGCATCATATGTACTTCCCCAACTATCTTCAGGATAACTTGTATTGCTGAATCCTTTCGTGAAATCGAAGCGGAATCCATCAAAATGGTATTCGTCAATCCAGAAATTCAAAATAGAATCTACAAGGTTTTGAGTGTGTTCGCTGGTATGGTTAAAGTCAGCTCCCCAATGTGCTCCTGGGTTTTGAAAGTTGTGATTCTCATTGTACCAGGGGTTATGTACCTCCGGACGGTTGTCTGTACTGTTCCAATACATTTTTGCCAACGGACTGGAGTAAAAAGAGTGATTCAAAACCATGTCGTTAATTACCGCAATGCCTTTCTCGTGGGCCTGATCGATAAAACTTTTCAGATCATTCTTGGTACCATAAGCTTTATCGGGGGCAAAGTAAAAATTAGGATTGTAACCCCAGCTGTCGTTTCCTTCGAATTCACTTACCGGCATTAAATGAATGCAATTGATTCCCATGTCTTTAAGATAATCCAACTTTTCTGCAGCAGCTTTGTAGTTTCCTTCAGTCGTAAAATCGCGGATGTGAAGTTCATAAACATTTAAGTTGTTATGAGACGGAACAGTAAAATTGCTGACCTGCCATTGATAAGCAGACTGACCGGTTTGCAAAACGGATGCGCGATCGCTGGCTTTTCCGCCTGGATAGCTTATTAATCCTGGATAAGTGCTTGATGAAATGTATTGATCATCCGGGTCGCTCACTTTTTCGGTATAAGGATCGGCAAGTTGCAGGTAACCATCAATTAAATACTGGAAAACATATTCTTGTCCGGCAGTTAATCCTTCCAAAGTAATCCACCAGTAATTACCATTCGTTGTTTTCTTCATTTTGCTACTTTCGCTCGCGCTCCAGTTGTTGAAATCACCCAATACGTGAACTACCGATTTGGCAGGAACAGATTGACTACCATATACATTTCCATAACCATCTTTGTAAGTGATAGAGGTAGGTGTATGCAGAATCAAGGTTGCCTTGGTATCATCATCGGTCAGGCCGTCAATATCCTTATGGTAGATGATTCCTTTCTGTCCTGTTTTTACCCACGATGGAAGGTCTTCCACGGTAACAGACGAATAGGCTTCCATGGCAATGGTTTTTTCCTTGATAGTGCTTCCATTGTTTGCACGGATGAGAATCGTATGTGATCCTGCGGTTGTAAAACTATGGTTTACCGTGCTTGTTGTTACCGACAAAGCCGTATGTATGGATTGGTTATCAGCGAATACTTCAACGCTTGCACTTTCGGAAGTAGTGAAATTGATCTCGAAAGAGGTTTCGGTTTCTACCGTCTTTTCCTGATCATTGGGATGGACGATGCTAATGTAAAATTCCGGGTCGGTTTCCAGGTAATAGTCCTTGTCCTCTTCATTTTTTTGGACAACCGATCCATCTTGATTTCTGAAGAGTAAACCAATTCGAAACAGGTTTTCATTCTGGTCGCTGATTCCAAAATAAGTTGATGGTGTAAGCGTAATCTGCCACACGCCAGATGATATTTCAGTCAGTTGTCCTTTGGTGTTGTCACCCCACTGTGCCTGACCTACATAATCGGCAGTAGTTTTTCCTGGTCCCGAGGTAACGGCCCAACTGTGCATGTAAATACTGCTTTCAGCTTGCAATTTCTTTTCCGGAGCAATGCCTGGTCTGAAGGTGATGGTAATTTCATCCGATATTTTTGGAAGTGCAGGGCTGATCTCAATCCAATCGGGGATGCTGGCAGCTTGAAGAGACAGAGTGTAGTTTGCCCCGCTGTTGTCTTCTTTTAATGTACCGTCAGCCGATCTGAAAAGAAATTCCAAACCTGTAAGCTCTTCCCCTGGAAGCAGGCTGGCAAAATCAGAGGTGGGCGTAAAACTAAAGGTCCACTGGTTGGCAGAACTTCCCTGAGTCATGATGCCCACATTATCATCTTCCCCCCAGTTTCCTATCCATTCTTTTTCCCCGGATGTTGTGCTTACGCCATAATGCAGATACACTTTTGATGCATTTTCAAGGGCAGTTCCTTTTGCATTAAAAGTAATGCTCACTTGCTGGTTTGCAGATGGGTTTTCCGGAGATGTTACCACAACCGGAGGATCGGCAATTGTAATGCTTACCGTATAGTCTTTGGTTGAATTGTTTTCTGCCGTAAGCGTGTAGGTTTGTGGATTTGTAAAATCTCTTGCTACACCTGAAAGGGGAGAGATAGAAGCCTTTGGCGAAATTTCAATGGTGGGGCTCACCTGACTTATATCTACACTGGTATTGTAAGGCAATTCCAGGCTAATTGTATTCTCACCAATGGTGGCATCAATACCATCAACAGTAAATCTGGTAATATCTTTGGCTATGCTTAACTGCGAAATCGTAACGGTATATACCTGCTGATTGCCATCTTCAGCAGTTACGGTATATTGAACTGGTGAAGAAAAATCCTGTGCTACACCCGAAGCAGGTGACACACTGGCATGTTCTGAAACTACAATTACCGGACTTAAACTTGTTATATCTGTACCTGCATCTATTTGCAAGGCGATTTGGTCTCCTGATATTTGGGCAGCATCACCGTTGATGCTGAAGGAGGTAATTGCTTTGCCGCTATGATTTACATGTGCTTCGGTCAGTGATATTTCAAAGTTTCCCGTTTCATTGTTTCCACCGCCGCCGTATTGATTCCTAAACTTCAAATCGATGCTGTACACGGTAGTCCCTTCGCTTAAGGAGAAATACTCCTTGGGTGTGATGGTTTTCTTCCACACTTTGGTTCCTTCATGAGCAGTCATCTCCTGGCTGTCGTTTAGGTTAGAGAAGGCATCGTTTACATTTTGCCAGTGACCAGCATTGGTGTTTACTCCCGCGTGCATATAAATTCTGGCTTCTCCATCGGTCCAGAAGGAAGAAGTCTCCTTGTCAAAGTAGATGGTAATCTCATCGTTGATCGTTGCATTGCTTGGTTCAACCCATACTCTTTGGGCCATTCCATTCAGGAGATATCCTGTAAGTAAAATAAAAAGAAGTAAAATTTTTCTCATATGTTGTAATTCTAGGATTAGATGGGAGTCAAAAATAAGATTATGAGTGGTTTAAGGTTTTTCTATCGTTTGCGTTATGACGATTTACTTCTGCAAACGATCCCGCAAACGTTTGTTGAAAACATTATTTTTGATGAATTTTTTGAAGACCTTGTTATGTAGTTATAATACAATCCAGATAACCTATTTAAGAGTACTTCTTTTTGTTCTAAATTAGAATCATTTTAAAGAAAAACTTGCACAATTCGCAGATTTGTACGAGATTAAATCATTCAGTTAAATCTTAAAAATAAAATATCAGGAATGAATATTATACTTGAAACCGACCGATTATACCTACGAGAAATACTGCCTAGCGATGATGAAAAAATGTTTGAAATGGATTCCGATCCTGAAGTGTACAAGTTTTTAGGACGAAAGCCCATTCGTGACATTGATCAAAGTCGAAAGATGATTGAAAATATCATTAGCCAATACAAGGAAAATGAAATTGGTCGTTGGGCCATTATCGATAAGGAAAACCACAATTTTATGGGCTGGACAGGTTTCAAGCTCGAAAAAGAGGAATTGAACGGATACTGCAATTATTACGATTTGCGATTTCGTTTACTTCGCAAATACTGGGGCAAAGGCTACATTACCGAAGCAAGCAAGGCTGCAATTGAATATGCTTTCGAAAAGTTGGATATCACAGAGATTTGCAGTATGACTCTGGTTAGTAACGAAAAATCTCAAAAGGTACTCGATAAATTAGGATTAAAATTGGTAGATAAGTTCATGTATCAAGGCGATGAGATTACTTGGTACAAACGCACTAGACAGTGAACAATTAACAATGATCAATGTATAATTAAGAATTAGAATGACTCAAAAGAAGTATCGGAATATTGTTGTTGAGAAATCGTATCAATTTGCCATTAGAATTGTTAAGCTTTGTCAGTATCTAAATAAAGAGAAAAAGGAACATGTGCTTTCCAAGCAGTTACTTCGCAGTGGTACTTCAGTTGTAGCTAATGTTGAAGAAGCGATTGGTGGTATCTCTAAAAAAGATTTTACAGCTAAGATGTCGATTGCTTATAAGGAAGCCAGGGAAACTAACTATTGGATAAGATTGTTAAAAGATACTGATTTTATAGATGAAAAACTTTTTAAATCATTGGATAACGATAATCAGGAGCTATTAAAGATATTGTATTCCATCATTAATAGCTCCAGACTTATTGGTTCAACTAATTGATAATTCTTAATTGTACATTGTTAATTGAATAGGTTTATTCATAGCGAAGCGATTCCACTGGATTTCTTTTTGCAGTTCTCCACGATTGCCATGAAACGGTTATTATTGCAATACCAATGGCAATGATTCCCGACAGTGCAAAAACCCACCAGTTTAATTCGGTTTTGTAGGCAAAATTCTGAAGCCAAATGTTCATCACATACCAGGCAATCGGACAAGCCAAAATAAAGGCAACAATTACCCATTTTAGGAATTTGAGATTAAGCATTTGTATGATTTCATAGGTTTTGGCTCCATTTGTTTTTCTAATTCCAATTTCCTTCGTTTTTTGTCTTACCACAAAGCCTGCAATACCAAGCATACCAAGTATACTAATGATAATACTAAGGATTGTGAAGGCCTTTGTCGTATTTTTCAAATGGTTCTCATTGCGATATTCAGCTTTCAATAAATCATCGAAAAATTGAAAAGAAAATTCTCTGTCTTCCCTGTGCTTTTTGTAGGTATCACGAATAAAGGCAATACTTTCCTTACGTTTGTGCTTGGAAACCCTGATGTTCATTGTCATGATATTTTCAGGAGAATTCATTAACACCAAAGGTTCAATTCTGTGATGCAATGATTTAAAATGAAAATCTTTAACCACACCAACAATTTCGTTTTCTCCAATTCGTTGTCCTATAGGATCCTCAAAACCCAATAGATTTTCGGCACTTTCATTTATTACCACAGGAAATGAAAAAGTGTGATCATCCGATTTTTTTTTCATTTCTTCCCAATAGGTAGAATAGTTCATATTTAGGAACTTACCTTTTGTAAGTTTCAATTCGTAATTTTTTGCAAATTCATCGTCAACATGAAGAATAACTGCTTGAATACTATCTTTTGCTCCATTGTTGTCGATAACAAAATTTGAGCGAAAACCTCCATACATTGGAGCATAAGTACTTGCAGATGCAGAAAGTATATTCGGGTTCTGCAAAAGTTCATTTTTGAAGGAATTGCTATCGTACCATAAGCCTGTAGGAACAACTAGCATATTGCTATGGTTGATTCCCAAATCTTTTGTGGTAATGAAATGAAATTGCTTCATGAACACTCCTGAAACTGAAATGGAAAAAATTGCAATTGCAAATTGGATTACAATGAGCAAATTCATCAGCCCAATATTTCCACCATTGTAGTTTTTGGCTTTTAAAATTTGAACAGGATTCAATTTCGATAGGTAAATGGAAGGGTATAAACCTGCTGTTATTGCTGTAAATACAATTAGCAGAAACAAGTAAGTAATTAACTGCATCGATAGATTGATTTGTAATTGCTGTCCTGTTAGCTGATTGAATTTTGGCAGTAATACGAATGCCAAAGCAATGGCAAAAAATGCAGCAACAAAAGTCTGCAGAAAAGAATTCATCATGAATTGTAGCAGTAAACTGTGTCGTTTTGCACCATTTACTTTTTGAATTCCAATTTCTTTGGCTTGTTCAGAATAACTTACCGTAGAAAGTATGGTAAAGTTTAAAATTACCATAATTAGAATCAGCAAAGCCAAGCCCGAAAAAATTACAACATACTTGTAATTGCTGATCTTATTATCAAGCATATTGGTGGTGTAATCAGAATGAAGATGAATTTCAGATAATGGCTGAAACATCAACTTATCCGTTCTATTCGAGTATCTGCTAACATGATTGCTGATTCGGTTCAGAAACAAGCTGTCGATTTCAGCATTAGCTGAAAGCTTAATATATGTTCTTATCCAGTAGGAATCTCTCCATGAATTTGTTGTGTTATGCAGTCTTAGATTGTTTTCAGACAATAAATATCCAAAATCAATATGAGTGTTACTTGGAATTTTTAAAACTGCACTAACCGTGTAAATGTTTTCACTGTATTTGTTGCTTACTATTTTTTTGCCCAAAGCCGTGGAGTTGCCAAAAAGTTTACGCGCCACTTTTTCGGAAAGCACAATGTTCGATTTGTGTTTGAATGCATTTTCGGCATTCCCTTCCAGAAATTGAAAGCCATCAAAGATTTTAAAGAAATCTGTGTTCGTATAGAATTTTCTCGCTTCAATCTTTTTTCCATTCTCGAATTGTAGAGGGGAATCTTCCGATGATCCATACAGATATGTGGCAGCTTCAATTTGTGGATAATCCTTTTTGATGGTTTCCGCAATTGGTTGGTAGGAAGCTGCCGATTTAATAATATCCTCACCTTGCTTTGAGAGTGTTAAAACCCGATAAATTCTGTTGTAATCAGAATGAAATTTCTCAAAAGTGCTTTGATCGTAAACCCATAAATAAATTAGCAATGAAGCTAAAATTCCTATGGTAAAACCTGTGAAGTTAATGATGCTTAAAACAGGTTTTTTAAGAATTAATCGGAGTATGATTTTGAAGCTATATTTCATGTAGATGGTTGTTAATCGAACTTATTTTACCAGCATTAGTATTTGGTCTGTATCGGAGCAGTTTTTTGCTAATTGCACAAGCTTTTCTTTGTTGGCAGCAGGAGCAGTTGAATTTTTAAATTCATCAGAAGCAACTTTCTCCTTAATATCTTTTCCTTGTAGTGAAACCATTATATGACCCTCTCGATTTATCATGTATGAACTAGGCCAAACAGAAAATCCTCCATCAATGTCGTTTTGGAGTATGGGACTGTTGTAATTGTAAGGGTCTGATTTTACAAAGTGTAATTGTTTGTTTTTCTTGGAGTAAAGGGCATAAAGAAGCTTAATGCTTTTTCTTTTTCTGGAATTAGGGCAGTAATTATCATCCATGATTAAGCCAATAAAAATATAATTATTGCCGTCTGCCCATTGGTTTGGAACAATTTTTCCTTTAAGGTCAAAATTGGGGTGGCTGGCATCTTGTTTGCTAACCTTATGTTTCCCCAACTTGATTACATATTCAGGTTTTATAATATTTGGAGGAATCACTTTGAAAATGGTATCGTTATAATCCGATCTGAAATAATAATTTCCACCTTTTTCATATTGGGTTCCATAATCAAAACCTCGGATGACACGAGCTTTAAAATTAACCAAACGTTCAAATTTGGTAAATTCTGCGAGGGTATCTCCTTTGGTATTGAAAATTTCCAACATGTTACCCTTTCTGCTTCGTCTTGAAAAATAGGTGTTTCGGTCAGGAGTGAAAATTCCAATATACTCATAGGTATTTTGAGGAGCGAATGATGACATGCCGTTTGGATAAGGAGCCTTGAATGGTTTGTTCTGGCCTTTGTTTAAGTCAACCAAAACTTTACCAGCACCTGAAACTGCTAATGGATTTTCAGGATCGAACTGATACTGAGTATTGATTAAATCTTTGGAGCAATCTACCTCCATAATATAATTTTGCCCGGAGTTAGTATTTCTGTAGTTATAGTACAATTGATCTCCTCTTGACCAAACACTAGTACTTCCCCCAATATTCGCATATTCGGAATAGTACACTAAAACTTGATTTTGATCCTCTTTGTACTTTACACCACTTAGTTGGTTTTTTACAATTGTATTTTTGAACTCCCCATTTTTTGTAAACAGATGAATGCCATAAAGATTAGAGGCTACGATGTGTTTATCTGTCATGTAGTATTTGTAATTGATGTTATTTACAAAACCAGAGTCGGGCAGATTTTGCATTTTAATATATTCAATGCCTTTTGCTACATCCGAGAGATTGAATTCTTTGATACTATCCATTCGGTTTTCAATATCAATAACAATTGGAGGATGAGAAGCATCCGTTTTCCTAACCGATTTGAATCGAAATCCTTTAGGCAACCTAGCCAAAGAGTCGGCCAATTCTTGCTCTTTTTTCAATCGCAGTTCTTCTTTCTGAGCTAAAATTTCTTCTTCACTTAAAATTTTTTGAGCCAAATCATTTTCATTTAGCTTCAAGCTTTTGTTTTTACAAGACGAAAGGATCATCAAAGGAATGATAATTAAAAAAAAGTATCTCATAATTTAATTCTTGTGTTGTTACTTAAATCATAAATTTTCAATTGGTTCATGTACGATAATTACTCATGAAACAATAGAATAGGTTTTATTTTACTAGCATTAAAACTTGGTCATCATTTTTGCAATTAGCTGCCAATTCAGTTAACTTTTGTTTGTTGACAGCAGGAGCAGTTGAATTTTTAAATTCATCCGATGAAACTTTTTTCTTAATATCTTCACCACTAAGAGCAATCATGATTTCCCCTTTTCGATTAATCATGTAGGATTTTGGCCAGACAGAAAAACCTCCATCAATATCGTTTTGTAATACGTTTACAGTATAGTCGGTAGGGTTGTACTTTATAAACTGTAAGCTTTCGTTTTTCTTATCGTAGATTGCATAATGTAATTTTACACTTTTATCATGTTTGGATTTTGGACATAAGTTATTGTCTTTTATAAAACTCATGAAGATATAATCTTTAGCATCTGCCCATTCATAGGGAATTATTTTACCCGTAAGATCAAATGTTGAATTCATTGCATCTTGTATACTTACTTTATGATTTCCTAGGTGGAATACATATTTCGGTTGAATGATGTTGGGAGGAATTACTTTAAAAATGGTGTCGTTGTAATTTGTTCTGAAAAAGTAATTTCCATTCAATGCGTATGAATTTCCTCTATCGAACATTCGAAAGCCTTTTTGTTTAAAGTTTTTTAATTGTTCCAATTTTTTAAAACTCGATAAAGTGTCACCCCTTGTATTAAAAATTTGAAGGATATCTTTCCCATAATTAAATTGAGATAGGTAGGTGTTCTTATCAGGAGAGAAAATATTGATTTTGTCGTAGTAGTTTTCTCTTTTAAATGTATTCATCCCATTGGGATGTCGAGCTTTGAATGGTCTGTCGTGCCCATGATTTAAATCAACTGAAAGTTTTCCCATTCCCATTATCTTTCTTTGATTTTCGGGTTCAAAAGTGGTATTCAAAGCAACCAATTCTTTTGAGCAATCTACCTCCATAATATAGTTTTGACCTGTATAGGTGTTTTGGTAACGATAATACAGGTTATCGCCTTGTGACCATACAGATATGCCAGCTGCGATTGCTCCAAAATTTGAAAAGTAAAAATTAATCCAATCTTTCTTTTTTTCATATTTCATTCCGCTCCAGCTGTTCTTGATAATGGTATTCTGGTATTTACCATTTTTGGTAAATAAATGAATGCCATAAATGTTTGAAGCAACTAAATACTTGTCAGTCATGTGGTATTTGTAAAGCATATTGTTAGAAATACCAGAGTCTGGCAAATTTTGCATTTTAATGTATTGAATGTTTTGGGCTACATCCGATAATTTGAAATCTTTAATACTATCCAGCCTGTTGGCAACATCAATAACAATTGGAGGATTTTTTTCATCAACTTCACGTTTGGCTTCAAAACGAAATCCTTTAGGCAACTTTGCCAAAGAGTCAGCCAATTCTTGCTCTCTTTTTAAACGTAGTTCTTCTTTCTGAGCTAAAATTTCTTCTTCACTTAAAATTTTTTGAGCCAGGTCTTTTTCATTCAACTTCAAGCTTTTGTTCTTGCATGAAAAACAAATGATTAACAAGATTGATAGTAAGAGGTTAAGTTTCATAATATATTGCTGTTTTGTTTTATTCGTAACGTAAGCTTTCCACCGGATTTCTCTTTGCTGCTCTCCACGATTGCCAGGAAACGGTTAGCAAGGCAATTCCCATGGCAATGATTCCTGCCAAGGCAAATATCCACCAACTGAGCTCGGTTTTATAGGCAAAATTTTGCAACCACTTATTCATAGCGTAGTATGCAACAGGACAGGCAATAAGAAATGCGATGCATACCCATTTAACAAAGCCTTTGTTTAGCATTAGAATGATTTCGTGAGTTTTGGCTCCGTTTATTTTTCTAACACCTATCTCTTTGGTGCGAACCAATGAGCTTATCCACGCCATGGTAAACAGATTGATTACACTAATTACAATTGCGAGGTAGACAAATGCATATAGCATTTTAATTAATTGAAATTCCTTGATAAACTGACGATTGTAAAAAGATTTGAGACTTACATATTGGAATGGGTAATTTGGAAAAGTAGTCTCAACTTGTTTTTTAATGTGGGCAATCACTTCTTGTATATTGGGGTTCTTGTATTTTACAATGTAGTATCCCCACATAATTTCTTGTGTCCAGTTTATTAAAATAGTAGGCCCTGGATATTCTCGCATACCTTGGAAATTAAAATTAGAACAGATTCCCTTAATCTCAAGTTCAAAGCCTTCCGTCATACTTTCATCTTTCAATTGTAATACTTTCCCAATGGCATCTTTAGGATGATTGTATCCAAGATCAGACAAACAAGCTTCATTAATCAAGCATCCTGAATTAATGTTATTGGCATTTTTAGGGAAGTTGCTTCCTTCAAGAAGAGAAATGTCAAAATTCTTTAGGTAATTCACATCAGCTACCATAACGGATGCTTTCGCATTTTTATCTTTTCCTTTTTCTTTAAATGTGAAATTAAAGGCAAGTAATTCTCCTGGAATTTTGTCACATTGTGAAATCGCTTCTATGTTAGGATGCCTCAGAAGTTCCTGTTCAAATGTTTCGAAGTTCTTGAATCTACTGGATGATTTGCGCATGTACTTTGGTACTGTTACAGCAATTTTATTGCTTAAATTCATTCCCATATTTTTTTCTTGTAAGAACTCCAGCTGCTTATTAATCCCCATAATACATATCAGAATAGCTATTACAATTACAAATTGACTTACCACAAAAAGTTTCTGAATAGAAAATCTGGAAGTAAGAGGATTAAATTTCAATTTTAACAATTCAAGACTATTGTATCGATTAATGAGGATTCCAGTGATAATACCATTGATCATGGTGCTTAGTAGTATCATGCAAAGTAGGATTATCCAAAAGAGCAGGGTTGCTTCTGAAAAATTAAGTGCAAGCCCGTAATTTGAATATGCCAAAGGAGACAGAGCCTTGCAAATAAAAATGGCCAACACTAAAGAAAGTAAATGCAGAAGGAATGATTCCAGCAGTGATTGTGAAATTAAACTTCGACCTTTTGCTCCAACCACCTTTCTTAGTCCCCAATTGTTGGCATCTTTAATGGCTTTGGTATGTGAGAAATGAATGTAATTAAATCCAATGGCAATGAGTATTAAAAGGCCAATTGCCATTAAAACATACAAATAATCAGCACGGGTATTTATTGCAAGTTCATCCTTTAAATGTGATTTTAGATGTATATCAGTTAAAGCTTGCAAATAGTAGGTATGTTGAATGTCCCCACCTTCAGCGAGATTCCTTTTTTTGCTCAATGCAAGTTGATTCATCTTTTTGTTGAATCCATTAATGGAAGCATTGGCTTGGAACTTTAAATAGGTGTAAAAAGAAGATTCTCCCCATGCTTCCATAGCAGGAGGAGGTAGACGCATATTGTCATGAAAAGACAATAACATATTGGCCTTAAAGTGGGATTTTCGAGGTAAATCTTTGTATACCCCTTCTATTTCATAGCTAGCACCTGGATATTTAAATATCGTTTTACCTACCGGATTTTCATCTCCGAAATATTTTCTGGCATATGACTCTGAAAGTATTACAGTATATGGGCGCTTAAGAGCATCCGAGCGTGATCCGTAAATAAATTCAATCGAAAAGACATTTAATATGCCAGGTGAAGCATGTAAAACATTTTCATTCTTAAATACTTGTTCATTTATTTTAAATTCAAGATTACCAGGTTTGAAAAAGAAGCCTGATTCCAGAACTTCGGGAGAATTTCTTTTTAACTCGTTACCCATAGCTCTTTCGCATAGAGGCTTCGTAAGTTTAAGTTCTCCTGAAGTATAAATATTGGTTGCAATGCGATATATATTTTCAGCTTGTGGAAAGTCTCTGTCATAACTCATTTCTTGAGAAACATGACTTGCAATAAAAACAAAGGATACAAAACCAATGCATAAAGAAATCAGCAAGAATAAACTTGATAGTAAATTCTTGCTTAATGATTTAATTGCCATTTTCAACTGATACATACTTTAAGTTTTTTTCTTAGAAAATGAATTATTCATACCTCAAACTATCCACCGGATTTCTCCTTGCTGCTCTCCACGATTGCCAGGAAACGGTTAACAAGGCAATTCCCATGGCAATGATTCCTGCCAATGCAAATATCCACCAACTGAGCTCGGTTTTATAGGCAAAGTTTTCAAGCCATTTGTTCATGGCGTACCATGCAATTGGAGATGCCAAAACAAATGCAATAATTACCCACCTTAGGAAATCCTTGTTTAGCATTTTGATAATCTCATGAGTTTTGGCTCCATTGGTTTTGCGAATTCCAATCTCTTTGGTTCGTTGTTCCGATGAAAAGTAGGAGAGAGCACTTATACCCATGATTCCGATGATGATACCAAGAAGAGAAAAACTCAAGAGAATTTTTCTAAGTATGTTTTCTGATTTGTATTGTTGACCAACTTTTTCATCCATAAAGAAATAATCCATTTCTTGGTTTGGATAGTGTTTCTGCCATTCTTCCTGAATGTAATCCATTGCCGGTCTGATATTTCCGGAAGCAATTTTGATATGAGTAAATCTGGATCTACTTCGCGACTCTCCAATTAGGAAAACATAGTCTCCGATCTGTTCATGGGCTGAATTGTAATTGAAATCTTCAACAACTCCTATAATATCATACCTTCTCTGATCTGCTTCCAAAGGAATTCCTGATCTAAAGGCATTCAGATTTTCAATGCTTTGGTGTTTTTCCATCAATCTTTCGTACAAATGATTGTTGATGATCATTCCTTCAATGGTATCTTTCGATCTGTTGATGTAATCGTGAACCAACTGAATATCCATTGTTTGTAGAAAATCAAAGTTTGGGAACGACATTTCCGCAGTACCTTCAATTCCCAATCCATCCAATGAAATGGTTTGAGTAGGATGTCCAAAGTATTGCCTGGTAAAACCAACGGAAACAATTTGAGAATTCTTTTTTAACTCGTTGGCAAACACTTTTGGGTCTTTAGAATAGTCCTTTTGATGGATGACTACAATATTATCTTTTGTAAAGCCAAGGGGTTTGTCTAATATGAAATTGATCTGTTTGTTTACAAGAATGGTTGATGCAATCAGAATGATTACAATTAGCATTTGAAATATCATTAAAGGTTGCAACAATTGCTTTCCTGATAAAGGGTGTAAACCTTTAATAATTTCGCTGGTAGAATAATTTTTAAGAATAAAGAACCGAACAAATAAAACAGAAATGATTCCACCAAGTGAAATGATCATTAAAATGGACAAGTAGATTGTAGGTTCGTTATAGAAAATATCAAACTGAATTTCGTAAAACTGGCTGATAATAGGTTTTATCAACCCTATTACAAATAAGGAAATAAAAATAGCAAGCGAACAAAGTAACAATACCTCAATTAGGATCTGGTACAGCAAATGCTTTTTGTGAGCTCCAATGGAGGATTTCAAACCAAACTCTTTTGTTCTTTTGAAAAGATTAACTGTGATTAAGCTGATAAAGTTTACAAGGGATACAAATAGGATCACGAAAGAAACAATAGTAAATAAGCCAATATTAATTTTGGTATTGCTCTCTTTTAATTCAAACCTGCAGTTCGATCTTAAATGAATGTCAGTCAGTTTTTGAAGACTAAATTTGTAATCTTTAGGACCTCTGGTTTGTCTGAAAGCAGACTTGTTAAAATGGGTAAGTATTTTTTCGGCAATGAAAGTAGGTGAGGTTCCTTCTTTCAATTTTATATAGTTGTAGACCCACTGTATTTTTCTTGTTGCTAAGGAGGCATAACGTTGTTCAAGTACTCCTTTTTGCGAAAGAAGTATTTCACAGTTGAAATGAGTTTTTATAGGCGTATTTTTTATAATCCCAACGATTTCAAATTTTCCGGGTGCTTCTCTTGATCGCAATGTTTCAGTTTCTATGTATTGACCGATTGGATTTTCATTCTTAAAATATTTTTTTGCAAACCGCTCAGAGATAAAAGCTACATTAGGCTTCGAAATATCCTTTAAATTTCCAATCAGGCTTTCAATTCCAAACATGCTCATAAAGTTTGTGTCAACCGACAAAACATCTTTTTGAGCAACCGATTCCTCGTGTATTTTGATATTTTCCAGCTTTGCATGCGAAAACCGTGTTGCATTTTCAACTTCAGGGAATTGACTTGCAGTTTCTTGAATAAAGCCTAAACTTCTGGCCCAGGAGCTGTTAATGTGTGATGGTGTAGAAATTACCCTGTAGATATTCTGATAATCTTTAATGTGTTTGTCGTAGCTTTTTTCATTTTGCACATGAATAAACAGTACAAAAAATGAGGCGATCCCAAAGCTGAGGCCAAATATATTGGTCAATGAAAAAGCTTTGTTTTTAAGCAAGCGTAAAACGGATAATTTCAAATGATACCAAAGCATAATTTTAGTTTTTAGGATTATTCATATCGTATACTTTCCACTGGATTTCTCTTGGCTGCTCTCCACGATTGCCATGTAACGGTGAGTAGGGCAATCACTACAGAAATAGAACCAGACAAGGCAAAAATCCACCAGCTTAGTTCAGTTTTGTAGGCAAATTCTTGTAGCCATAGTTTCATAAGATACCAAGCGATTGGGGATGCAAGAACAAAGGCAATTAGGACTAGTTTTAAAATGTCCTGATTCAACATTTTTACGATTTCGATAGTCTTAGCTCCATTGGTTTTTCGAATACCAATTTCTTTAGTTTTTTGCTTTCCTATAAATAGGGATAATCCGAGTAAACCTAAACTTGCAATGAGAATAGCTATGAAGGCAAGCATATCTATTATTTTTGATATGCAAAGATCAGACTTGTACAATTCATTCAAGGCATTATTAGTAAATTGAGCCATAAAGGGAGTAGTCCCATCAGTTGAATTATAAACCTTTTCAATTTGCAGAATGGTATTTTTCACATTTTTAGATGAGACTCGAATTACCATCTGTCTTACCGAAGATGGTGACAAAATAATCATCATGGGAGGAATCTCTTTTCTTAAGGAAAACATATGAAAATTGTCTATTAATCCCAATACGGGACCAAAACTTGTTTCTTCCCCAATAATATCAGTCAACCCCAGTTGTGCAACAGCAGATTCATTTACCAATACACCAGATTGATGTTTATTTTCCTGAAAATCTTCTCCGCTTAAGATCTTAATTCCCATTGTTTTGGTAAAATCATAATCCACGAATAAGCCATGTACAGATACTTTCTCATCTGTTCGATCGACACGATCGAGATTTAAGAATAGTTGTTGGCTTGTTGGAGGAAGCCACATTGCAGAACTTACCGATTTGATAGCAGGGATTTTTAATAGTTTTTGTTTTAAGATCTCCTTTTTTCGATCTCCTATAGGCAAATTCACTAATTCTTCCTTGGCAAATCCTAAATCTATATTAAAAGCGTAGTTAACCTGTTTTTTTATAAGTATTGTGGTAGAGGTGAGAATTATAAAAATGATAAGTTGAAAAACAATCATTGCTTTGTGCAATGGAAATTTATGTTTTTCCTTAGATTTTAGTCCTTTTAACATGACACTTAATTGTGTCTTTTTAAATTTTACAAATGTGGCCGAAGCTGTTACTACACCAGTTGCTATGGTAAGACTTATAAGAATGGAGAATCCGATCAAAAAATCAGCATTAGCATTCAATACATAGTCTTTATCCAATAACTCACTGGCATATGGAAGTGAGAGTTGGGCAAAAGCAATGGCAAATGGTAACGCTAGTATTGAAAGTAAACAATAATCTAATGTGAATTGCTTAAGAATATCTTTTTGAGATGCACCATATGTTTTTCTAACTGCGATACTTTTTAACTTAGTAATGGTTTGAGCCATTGCTAAATTGAGATAATTAATACAGGCGATGCTTAATATTAAAATAGCTAAAATTCCTAATACAATGAGGTTAGTTATATTTCCCTGCTCCTTTCCGCTATTAGCCAAAATGTGGTTAGAGTGAAAATATACATCATATAAGGATTGAATGGACAGATCTAGTTCCTTGTACTCTTTGGAATGGGTTTTTCCTAAATTTTGTAATTTTTCGTTTAAAACAGCAGTAGAGCCTGTTTTTCTTATCAAAAGATAATTTGTAAAACAACTGATAAGCCATTCTTTTTTAAGTTCTTCTTTATCTGTTTTATGGCCGCTGGTTATGATGCTTTTTTCTAGCTCTTCAAATGCAATTTCAGTATTCACTATTATGTCGGGACGAATGCTGTTGTTTTTTGGAATATTATCAAATACAGCAGCAACTTGCATTAATTTTTCTACACCAAAGAATTTCATTTTTATGTTTTTCCCAATGGAATTTTCATTCCCGAAATACTTTTGCGAGATATCTGAGCTAATGTAAATTTTATTTTGGTCTTGTTTGAACCCGTCTAATTTTCCTTGTATTATTTTAAGCCCAAAAACATTAAAAAATGATTTAGTGGTTCCAATCACATCATTTTCTTTAATGTATTCTTTATTCTTTTTAAAGGAAACATTCTTCAAATTATAAGTAAAAGTAGCATCTTCTACTTCGGAAAATTGTTCTTTGCTTAACTCACAAATTTGGTAAGGGGTGGTTCCCCAGATTTTACTATTTAATTTATCATGGTTCAGTACTCGGTAAATATGATCTTTATTTTTAAAATAGCTATTGTAATTAACTTCATTCAAAATATAGACAAGGATAATGGCTACGATTCCAAGTGCCAATACAAGTCCAGATATGCTAATTAATGTATTAACTTTTTCGGATCGAAATCTGCGAAGGCTTATAATAATATCTTGATATAGATTCATGATTCGTATTTGTTAGTAGATTATTCGTACCTCAAAGATTCCACCGGATTAATTTTAGCAGCCCTCCACGATTGCCACGAGACAGTTAGCAAGGCAATGCCCAAGGCAATGATTCCCGCCAATGCAAATATCCACCAGCTGAGTTCAGTTTTGTAGGCAAAACCACTAAGCCATGTGTGCAAAGCATACCAAGCAATAGGGCAGGCAATGATGCATGCAATAAACACCCACTTTACCAAATCGGTATTTAGCATTTTTACAATCTCGAAAGTTTTAGCACCATTGGTTTTTCGTATTCCAATCTCTTTGGTGTGAGTTTCAACAATAAAATAGGTTAAGCTGATTAATCCCAGGCAGGATAGGAGTATAGAAATTATGGTGGCATAATTCAGAATGCGCTGAAATTGTTTTTCCTCCTTGTACAAAGCTTCCCAGCTTGCATCGAGGTATTTTATTTCCAATGGGAAATTAGGAGAAATATTTTCCCAAACCTTGTTAATGGAACGAATACTCCTATGAGTACTGGCAATACTGCTGGTGTTGATTTTGAAATAAATGTACTCATCGGTCTCTCCACAACTTCTAAAAGCAATTGGTCTAATAGCTGAATGCATGGATTCATGGTTAAAATCTTCTACTTCGGCAATTACTTTTCCTACTTTGCCATTGTATCGAATTGTTGCATCTTCTGGTTTTTCGATATTGAATTCTTTAAAAGCCATAGCATTAAAAATCCAATCTGCATTTTCCTTTGAATAACGATTAAACTGTTTGCCCTGAACCAATTTGATTCCAAAAAAATCGAAGAAATTTGGACTTACGAAAAGATTGGCAAAACCAATTTCCTGTTTTTCTCCTTTGTTGATCATGCTTAGTCCCCAATTGGATTGATTGTAACCTAATGGAGCAGATGTATAAGTATAATCAGCAATTTCGGGTATCCTTTTAATTTCAGAATTAAAGGCACTACTACTTTTCTCGATTTGCGGATTGGTTGCAGCATAAAGAATTTGTTCTTTATCAAAACCAGGATCCAACTCACTCATGTAATTATTTTGCTTGTTGATTAAGAGGATGCCACACAGTAAAATGATTGTAATGCTAAATTGGAAAATCAGCAAAGCATTTCTCAGATGGTTTTGTGAACGGCTATTTACCGTGTTTTTTAATAATGCCGTAGTTTGGGTCCTGCTAAATCTTATCCCGGGAATAATTCCGGTTAGTACAAAAGTAAAAGCAAGCAGCGCAATAAAGATGATCAGGTTTGATCCTGAAAAAATCTCAGCCAAAGTAAATTCCGAATTGGTAATCTGATTTAATCCGATCAGTAAGAAATTGCTCAATACAATTACCAGTACACATGTAATGAATAGAACCAATGCAGATTCAACAGCGATTAATTCAACAACTTTGGCCTTTTTACTTCCCATTACTTTAAGGATGCCAATATTTTTTAGGCGCTTAATTTTTTGTGCAGTAACCAGGTTTATGTAATTGATACATGCAAGCAGAAGAATTAAAAATCCTATGATTTGTATAATGTTTAAGGTAAGTTGATTGCCATGTTTTAAAATCTCAATTTCGGGTAAATCATTATAAGCTTTGGCAAATGGCTGAATCTCAAATTTGGTCTCTTCTCTATATCCTTCCGGGATGTTGTCGGTTGAGATATTGGCAAGTTTCCGATTGATAACTCCGGCATCAATATTAGATGGTAATTTTGCAAAAGCACTATAGTTTTGAGTACCCCAATATTCTTCGCTGCTTTTAAACCAATGAATTTTATAATTGGTGTCAAGCGACAGTACTGCATCAAATTCCCATGAACAATGATGAGAAAGATCTTGAATAACTGCTCCTACTTCAACAATTACATTTTGTAGGTTGGTGGAATTGTATACCAACTCTTTTCCTATAGGATTTTCGTCGCCAAAAATCTTTTTAGCCACCGATTGAGTCAATATAATTTTATCGGCTGTATTTAAAGCTTTTTTAGGATCACCGTAAACCGTTTCAAACTGAAAAACCTTAAAGAAACATGAATCTGCAATTAGCAGATTTTGTAGCTTATAATCTGTATTCTCTTTTTTCAGAAAATCCTGTGGCGACCAGGTATACCTTGCAAATGTTATTGCTTCTATTTCCGGAACTTCAGACCTTACATGTCTGGCCATGGCACTGGAAATATCAGGATCTTTTTCATTTAAAAGCGTGTAGGTATATTCGATATCCGCAATCTCCTGATCCATATTTTTCTCCTTGTTTACATAGGCGAAAACAAGCAGACTAATTGTAATTCCTATAACTAAGCCACTAATATTAATCGATGATACCAGCTTATTCTTTAATAAGTTTTTGAATGATATTTTAATGTTGTAGAAATTCATTATTTGTTTAAAAAATTAAATATTAGGGATTAGTTGGTGTTCAATACTATTCATACCTTAAGCTTTCCACGGGATTCCTTTTTGCTGCCCTCCACGATTGCCACGAAACAGTAAGAAAAGCAATTCCGAAGGCTAGTATTCCAGCCAAGGCAAAAACCCACCAGCTTAATTCAGTTTTGTAGGCAAAGTTTTCTAACCATTTGTGCATGAAGTAATATGAAATCGGGCAGGCAATTGCAAAAGCAATCAAAACCCAAATCGAGAAATCATAGTTTAGCATATGCATGATTTCGTGTGTTTTTGCACCATTTACCTTTCGAACACCAATTTCTTTCTGCTTTTGCTGCACGTAGTAAAGCGACATGGCAAACAATCCCATTACTGATATTATTACAGTGAGAATGGCAAAGTACTTTACAATTTTTCCTGTTCTCTCTTCCTTTTCGTACCAGCTTTGCACAGCTTGGTTAAAGAAGTTTATTTTAACAGGAGTACCATCGGTGAAGTCATTATGAGCTTTATGGATTCTTTGTAAGGTTTCCTGATTACTTACACCATTCATTTTTACGACAAAGCTCCATGCATATTCATCCTTTGGTAAGATTTTAAAATAGGCCGGGCCCAATCTGCTTTTTAAATTTCTAAAATGGAAGTTTTTTACGACACCATATATAGGCCAAACATCAAACAATTCGTATTCACCAGGATTCTCTTCAATGTTTAGAATTTTTGCAGCAGCTTCATTAATCAGAATGGCTTCTTTGTCATAAGCAGTTCCCGTTTTACTTACTGGAATATCAAGAATTTCGAAAAAGTTCGTGTCTACCCTGAAAACCTGGAAGCTATATTGTTTCCCTTTTTCAGTAAAACAATTGTTATTTCCTCCATCCAATGGTGTTCCGCAGGTAAGGGATACATCTTCAACACCAGGAATATTCCTTAAAATCTCCTCAAAAGATCTTTGCTTTTCTTTGGGAAGTTCATTTTCAAAAGTGATTAAGTTTTCTTGTTCGAATCCCATTTTATAATTCTGCATGAAAGTGGTTTGTTTGTTGATAAAAAATGCAGAAATAATTAAGGTAATGATGATGAGGTATTGAAAGCAAATCATGATTTTGGAGTAAACATTTTTCTCTTTCATCCTAAATTTGCCTTTCACCACATCAATGGGGTTAAAATTTGAAATCTTAATGGCAGGAATAATTCCCGATAAAACACCAATTAGCACAATAAAACCAATAGCAATTAAAAGGTTCGATAGATTTAGCTCATTGATGATCTGAATATTTGTTTCCAGCAGATGATTAAAGATGGGTTCAACTTGAAAACTCAGTACAATGGCAATAATTGATGAGATTAAGCTGAGCAAAATGGATTCCATTAAACTAGCCGCAAGCAGTCCGGGTTTTTTACCACCTATTAATTTGCGAATGGCAACTTCTCTACTTCGAAAAGAAGATTGTGCAATGGTAAGATTTATGTAATTGATAACTGATAATGTTAGAATCAGAAAAATGATCCCAGTTAAAACCTGAACGAAGCGTTTGCTCTTGTTCTTAACTTCATAGGCATGCGAAGTGCTAAAATAAGATTCAGTAATCGGTTCCAATTCTACTGATTTGGCATAACCACCTTTAAACATCCAATTTACTCCCTTATACAGCTCAAATATTTCATTTGATTTTGAAGGAAGATTGGTTTTAGGCTTGGTAAGTACATACAACCCATAGGAGTTGTGGCTGTACTTGTTCAGAAAAGTATCATCATTAAATACTTTTGCCATGGTTGGAAAATTGATAATCATTCCGAACTTCTTAAAGTGCGTGTTGTTTGGAACATCTTCCATTACACCTGTTACCTCAAGACTAGTCTCGTCGTTCATCTTTATTTTGCTACCCAATTCAGGTAACTCTCCAAAAAGTTTAAGTGCTAATGATTTGGATAGAACAGCACTACCAATAGTTTTTAAAGCCGTTCTTGGATTCCCTTCTATCATTCCAAAAGAAAAGATGTTGAAAAAGGAAGAATCGGCAAAAAGTATGTTATCAGCAACTTTGGAAGAGCCATTCGCTTGCAGGTAGGCTTCGAAGTATTTTGTTCTGGTAAAATTTTCAACTTCAGGAAATGTTTCCATCAATAAAGCTCCCGAGGGAGGAGCAAATCCAGCTTCTTCACCATGAGTCAATCTGAAAATTCTATCTTTTTTCTCATGAAATTCATCTACTCCGTATTCATTTTTGATATAAACACTTAGTAGAAGTATAAACATTAATGAGATTGCAAATCCCAATATGGTAATTGCGCTATACAACTTGTTATTCCACAAATGAATAAGAAAAGATTTTAGATGTTTAGATATCATGGTTTAGTGGTTATGGATTGAAAAATAAAATCTTACACTGGTTTTTTGTTTAAAATACCTGCTCCGCTACCAAACTTTCTTCAGTTACAACTTTACCATCAAACAGGTTGATAATTCGGTGAGCATAACCTGCATCTTTCATAGAGTGAGTCACCATGATAATGGTAGTTCCTTCGCGGTTCAATTCGGTAAGCAATTCCATTACTTCCTGACCATTTTTTGAATCCAGGTTACCAGTAGGCTCATCGGCAAGAATTAGTCCCGGGTTGGAAACTACCGCACGAGCAATGGCAACACGTTGTTGCTGACCACCCGATAATTGCTGAGGGTAATGTTTTGCACGATGACTCATGTTCATTCTGTCAAGTACCTGGCTTACCATTTCCTTGCGTTTTTTAGAGCTGATGCGCTGATATACCAAGGGCATTTCAACATTTTCGAATACATTTAATTCATCAATCAAGTTGAACGACTGAAATACGAAACCAATATTACCTTTTCTCAAATCGGTGCGTTGACCCTCTTTCAAATTGGCAACTTCGGTCTTGTTAAAATTGTATTCACCTTCCGATGGATTATCCAATAAACCCAGGATGTTTAAGAGGGTAGATTTACCACAACCTGAAGGTCCCATAATGGCTACAAATTCACCTTCTCTAATGTTTAAGTTTACATCGTTCAAGGCTAAAGTTTCAATTTCATCTGTTCTGAAAACTTTCGATAAATTTTTAATAGAAATCATATTCTTTGTTTTTAAATAGTACACATGTAAAATTATTGCTCACTGTTGCCAACTTTGTGCCGTAATTTGTAAGTGTCAAAAAGTCAAGGCAAAAAGAAAGATGTAGGTTTGAGGTGTGTAAAATATTTGGACAGTGTATGTCTAATATTTTGAAAAGCTGATTAATTTAGAGGAGCAAAACTTATTTTAAATAGTAAGACGGAAAGGTAAATTACTTTCCCGATAGAGATCGGGACAAACATTAACTCATTCCTCATTCGCCCAAACATGAAAAAATCTAATATTCTAATTGTCGACGACAACCGAAGTGTTTTAAGTGCATTGGACCTGTTGTTATCGCCATACTGTTCAAAACTGAAATGTTTATCCTCACCCAAAACCTTATTTGCCGAGCTGCAAAGCGAGGACTACGATGTTGTTTTGCTGGATATGAACTTTACAGCAGGCATAAACAATGGCAATGAAGGGATTTATTGGTTAAACCAGATATTGGAACAATATCCTAGGGTGAGTGTTGTAATGATTACTGCCTATGGCGATGTTGAACTGGCTGTGAAAGCCGTTCGTTCCGGGGCTACCGATTTTGTTTTGAAGCCTTGGGACAATGAAAAAATGATTGCTACCGTTGATACAGCCTGCAAGCTAAGTCAGTCGAAGAGAGAGCTGAAAAAGATGCAGATGAAAGAGAAGCAGTTTATCGAAGAGATCAACGGATCGAACAAAGATTTAATTGGTTCATCTGCTACCTGGGAACGTGCCATGAATATGGTTCGCAAAGTAGCCGATACCAATGCCAATGTGCTGATCACCGGTGAAAATGGAACAGGGAAGGAGTTGATTGCAAGGGAAATTCATCGACTTTCGAAACGATCGAACAAAGTAATGGTGAGTGTTGACATGGGAGCCATTGCTGAAAATCTGTTCGAAAGCGAATTGTTTGGACACAAGAAAGGTGCTTTTACTGATGCGCATTCCGATAGAATGGGGAAGATAGAAGCGGCCAATAAAGGAACACTCTTTCTCGACGAAATCGGAAACCTTACCATGCCCATGCAGGCCAAATTGTTGTCGGTGCTTCAGAATAGGGTGCTTACCAAGGTGGGAGACAACTCCGCAACAAAGGTTGATTTGCGCCTGATATGTGCTACCAATGGAAACCTGCAGCAAATGGTATCCGATGGCAATTTTAGAGAGGATCTCTTGTACCGAATCAATACCATACACATCGAAGTGCCGCCTTTGCGCGACCGTAAAGATGATATCCCCGAACTGGCAGAATTCTTTGTGAACAAGTATGCCGATAAGTATGGAAAGAATTTAAAAATAAGTAGCCAGGCCATTTCCAAGTTGAGCGATTACGCCTGGCCGGGAAATGTTAGAGAGTTGCAGCATTCGGTTGAGAAAGCGGTAATTCTTTCGGATTCCCAGCAATTAACCGCAGTCGATTTTGTATTCAAGAACGACGATATGAACAATGTATCCAACTTTGGCGGAACCCTGGAAGATATGGAGGCGCAGTTGATTGCTTCGGCCATAGAAAAACATCTTGGAAACCTTTCTGCCGTATCGACACAGTTGGGCATTTCTCGTCAAACCCTCTACAATAAAATCAAGAAATATGGGCTATAAGAATTACAACCTGGCACTTTGGATTAGAATGCTAATCCTGTTGACTACCGCCATTTCGTGCGGTTATACCATTGCCGCAGCATCCTATATGTCCCTTTCATTTTTGGGTTTGATGATGTTGCTGGAAGTTTGGGAGCTCATTCGATTTCTGAACAAAACCCACAAACAGATCGACTTTTTTATCAAAGCCATTAAGAACGAGGATACCACACTTCGCTTTCCCGAAAAATCAGGCAGTAGAATTATTAACGAATTGCACCATAGTTTAAACGAGCTGAATGGCATATTGCAGCAAGTGCAAACCAAATCCAGAATCAGGGAAAAGTACTTTGGCGAAATCTTACAGAACATATCCACCGGAGTGATTGTACTTTCGGAAAACACGCACATTACCGATGTAAATTCAGCCGCACTCGAATTGTTGGGCTTGCCTGCACTTACACACATCAGTCAGCTTAATAGAATGGATACCCGATTTACCAATTCACTGCTCGAAATCTCGAACAAGAAAAAGCAGGTTTTGGAATTGTCAACACCTAAGGAGAGAGTTCAGATCAGTACGGCCTGTTCGGTGATCCGAATCGATCAGGAAGACATTAAGCTCATCACCCTGCAGGACATTCGGGGAGAGTTGGAGCGAAAAGAGGTAGATGCCTGGATCAAACTGATACGAGTATTGAGTCATGAAATCATGAACTCCCTGGCACCGGTTACTTCCATCGCACAATCGTTGAAGCGAATTTGGGAAGAGAAATCAGAAATGATTGTAGATGAAAATCTGGCAACAGAAGTGGGGAAAACCGTGAACGGATTGGGTGTAATTACCGAAATGAGCGAGGCATTGATCCATTTTGTAAAATCGTATCGCATGTTGTCCAAGCCACCAAAGCCAATCTTAGGCAGTGTAAACTCTATCGAGTTTTTCGACCGATTAAGCATTCTGCTTTCTCCTATTAAGGAGGAGTTTGCAGGCGAATTGCTGATTCAAACCCCAAAAAGGTCCTTCGATTTTGTGGCCGACGAACAGATGATTGTTCAGGTAATTATCAATTTGGTAAAGAATGCCAAGGAAGCATTTAACGGAGAGGCCGAGAGTGGAAAAATCAGTGTGAATTGTAACAAGAAAGGACCAATTTGCGAGATCAATGTAATTGACAATGGCCCGGGAATTCCTGCCGAAATTGCCGACGAAATTTTTATCCCATTCTTCACCACCAAAACAAACGGCAGCGGCGTTGGCCTAAGCCATTCCCGACAAATTATTCGCGCCCATGGTGGTTCTTTGTATTGCAGCTCCAAACCAAATCAAACTGTGTTTAAATTGAGGTGGTGATATTTTTTTCTCCTCCAGATAAATCTGGAGGCTATTCAAAATCTGGAGGCTATTCAAACCTGCAAGATTTTATTCTTTTTGCTTTTGAATTACCTCTGCCTTTGAATTCCCTTGAACTTTATGAATTGCCTTGGGCTTTGTGAATTTCCTCGGGCTTTATGAATTGCCTCGGGCTTCAGCCCGAGGAATATAAACACAATATTCTTCCAGAAATTATGTAGGATAGTTTGTAATTATTATGTATTTTTAAATGCAAACATAAAAAACTAATATCATGTCATCAGCCGGTCATGTATTCGATATGATTCGAAGATTGAGAGGCAATCGTGCCCAACTCACCTCTAACAAAGAAGGATTTCGCGACAATATCGAAATCAAAGAAAAGCGCAGAACCTTTGTACGCTTCAAAAAAATCTCCAAAGAAGAAATGAAGGAGGTAAAAGAAAACATTCGCTCCAAAGCCAGACGCGAAAAACGCAGGTACTACATTGTCTCTGTTGTAGTGAGTGTGATTTTGATTGGGACAATGATTTTTATTCTGAGATAGAATCTGGAGGGAAAAATAAAAAAGAACCATATGCCACATGTTAAAGTGTATATACATTTTGTATGGAGTACCAAATGCAGAGAACCATTTCTTGAAACTCTGGAGTTAAGGAAAAAGATGTGGAACCACATCAAAAAGAATGCAAAGGAAAAAGGAATTCATGTCGATTTTATCAATGGACATAAGGATCATTGTCATTGTTTGGTATCATTAGGAAACAATCAAACTTTGAGTAAAGTCATGAGTCTAATAAAAGGAGAATCATCACACTGGATCAATGAATGTGTTTTCCAGAAGCCATTGTTTCAATGGCAAGAAGAATATTATGCTGTCTCTGTAAGTCAATCTATGCTCAATAAGGTAAGGGAGTACATCAAGAATCAAGAAACACACCACAGCCATAAATCATTTGATGAGGAGGAGAATGAGATGATTGAGAAATTTGGTTTTATGAAATATTCTGGGGGATGATTTTTAGTCCTCCAGATGAATCTGGAGGCAATTCAGAATCTGGAGGCAATTCAAAATCTGGAGGCAATTCAGAATTATTCGAACTTTGAATTCCCTTGGACGCTGAATTGTCTAGGGCTTTGAATTGTCTAGGGCTTTGAATTCCCTCGGGCTGAATTCCCTCGGGCTTTAGCCCGAGGATAAAATATAAATAAACAAACACATCATGTCGCCAAAACAAACCATACAAAAATGGGTAGAGGCCTTTAACCAAGGCGATGCCGACCAAATAGCAGAATTTTACCATCACGATGCCATTAACCACCAGGTGGCCAATGAGCCTGTAGAGGGGAAGGAGGCCATTCGTAAAATGTTTGCCGAAGAATTGGCTGCGGCCGACATGACCTGCATTGTGGAAAATATCTTCGAAGATGGCGATTGGGCCATACTCGAATGGAAAGATCCATTGGGATTGCGAGGTTGCGGATTCTTTCAAATCATCGATGGCAAAATCAAATTTCAGCGCGGTTATTGGGACAAACTCTCATTTCTGCGAATACATAATTTGCTTCCTCCAGATAAATCTGGAGGCAATTCAGAATCTGGAGGCAATTCATAATTTGGAGGAATTCAAAATCGGGAGACAACTCAGAATTGTTTGAGCTTTGAATTCCCTCGAGCTTTGAATTGCCTCGGACTTTAGTCCGAGGGATTTAAAAAATCATTCATCCAAAATTGAATTCCCTCGGGTTTCAACCCGAGAAATGAAAATAAAACAAATAATCCACCCATAATTAGAGAATTGGATGTACTTTTAAACAATAATTAAATTATCTACCAACACTAATCAAATGAAAAAATTACTAACACTAGCCCTTATCCTAAGTGCTACTCTTTTTGTACAAGCCCAAAAATACGAGTTGGCTTTAAATCTTGAAGTGGGGAAAGAATACACTCAGAAGTCGAATGCAAAAATGACCATTACCCAAAATTTTAATGGCATGCCAATCGAAATTGGTATGAATGTAAAAGGGGATTATACATTTAAGATAATGGGTGCCGAGAACAATCAGTACAATATGGAGGTGAAGTACACTGTTGTAGAAATGGAAATGGAAAGTGCACAGGGAAAAAGCTCATTTAGCTCTAAAACTCCTAGCGAACAAGATATCATGTCAACCATGCTATCGAGAATGATTGATAAGCCTTTCACAATGATCATGAGTCAAAGTGGAAAGGTAATTGAGATCAAAGGAATCGATAATCTTTTTGGGAGTTTGTTCGAGGGATACGATCTTACAGAGCAACAGAAAGAACAGATATTGGCACAGTTGAAACAATCTTACGGAGCAAAGGCCATTAAGGGAAGTTTTGAGCAGATCACCGCCATTTATCCAGAGCAAAAAGTAAAATTGGGCAAAACATGGTCAACCGAAACCAGTATCGAGGCAGGTATGTCGGTGAATTTAACCACCAATTTTGTGCTAAAGGCTGCCAATACCGATTACTTCCTGATTCACGGAGAAGGCAACCTGGCCAGTAATCCAGATGCCCCATATATAAAGCAAAATGGCATGGATATGAAGATTTTGGTAGACGGACAGTTGACCTCTGAGATTAAAATTGACAGAAAAACCGGTTGGATTATTGATGCAACCATTGTTCAGAACCTGAGTGGAAACACAGAGCTTAAGGCCAGCGAGCAAATGCCTGATGGCATGAGCATCCCAATGACCATTAAATCAAAATCGGTAATCACAAACTAAAGGATTCGGCTTAATGCCGATTGCTATAAATCAAACACCCCAAATCATTGCGATTTGGGGTTTGTTTTTTGATGCCTTCCAGATGAATCTGGAGGCAATTAAAACCAGCAGGGTGCATTTGGGAATATTTTGTTCTTCTTTCATCCCTCTCCCTGTCGGGTCCCGATAGCTATCGCGGATCCCCTAGAAGAGGAGAAATCTTTGTAGACTTCATCCCTTCTGTCCGAGCTTTCGAATTGTCTCGGGCTTTGAATTCCCTCCAGATTTATCTGGAGGACTGAATTCCCTCGGGCTTTATGAATTGCCTCGGGCTTTGAATTGCCTCGGGCTTTAGCCCGAGGAGGAGGATAATAAAAATACCCTGCAAGGGTATAAGCAACAGCATAGGGCAACGCCCTATGAATATGAAATGCAATTGAAACCAAGCCCTGCAGGGGCGCCAGCCAAACAAGGATTCAAATGATATGGATGCTAAAAATATTCCTCCAGATAAATCTGGAGGCAACTCAAAATCTGGAGGTAATTTAGGATCTAGATGAATTTTATTGAATAGCCTCGGGTTTGAATAGCCTTGGGTTGAATTGCCTCGGGCTGAATTGCCTCGGGCTGAATTACCTCGGGTTGAATTGCCTCGGGCTGAATTGCCTCGGGTTTCAACCCGAGGAGAAAAAAAATCCCCAAAACCAAAGGTCTTGGGGACATGCCAGATGCCAAATAATTGCCATTAAAAGCATCCTGATCATAGGGGATAAGCAGAAGTTATTCTCCCGCTTCGTTCACAACCTCTTCGTTCGCTTCTGTGCCTTCTTCTTCTTCCTTGTTTGCTTTTGGAGTGGCTGCCGGAAACTTAAACCACTTCAATAAATCCTCGTCTTCTTCGTACATAATGCGTGCGGCCTTAAAATAGATGGCCAGTTTTTCGTACAAATTGTTCAAGGCTATGGTACGCTCTTCGGTAGCGCGATTACGTTTCAAAATACAATCCGATTGCTCGTCCATAAAGCCTTTTAGCTTATTGCGATGTGCCAGAATCGCAGAAAAAGTTTCCTCTGTCCATCCTTCTGTGGTAAGCGCCTCTTTGTACTTGTTGGCAATCATGTCGAAATCGGTTAGGAAAAGGTACATCAACTTGCCATTTCTTCGCGCATTGTCGTAATCATTAAAACCAAACTGATTCCATACCTTCTTGTCGTTCGGGAATGCCATTTCGATATCGAACTTGCATCTTTGGAAAAATTTACCCGATGCTGCCAATTCCTTATTCACATTCTCGGTGGCCTTGGCCTGAATGTCGATATAGGTATTGTCAGTAGGAATATTACTGGCTATTTCGAACAAAGTTTGCAGTTCAGCCTTTGTTTCTGCTGTAAAATGAGGCGAGAAAGCCATGAATTCATCATGTTTGTTGTTGATGATGTTAATACTCTGACTCGAAAAAATAATAAAATTGGCATCTCCGCCATTATAAGATCTGGTTTGTCCCATACTCATAAGTTTTATATTTTAAATTTACAATATGGAAATTAATGGGATCTTTTTGAATATGCAATAAAATAGACGAAAAATAATATGTAAAGAGATTGTGGTCGCCCTGAAAGGCTTGTAAATATTAGTTGTCTGTGAGTTATTGTTTTTATTTATAAAATATCAATACTGTATTAATAAAAACTATGAAAAACAAGATGGTGGGGCGGTATGCCTATGTAATACGGGCCTTGTAGGCTTTTTTAGGTAGGAATGTGGCTTTGTAAAAGATGAGCCAAAGCAGAAGAGAAGCTCCTTTGAAGCAAAACAGAAATTCCTGAGAAGGGAAAGCGTATATTAAAGCATAGAGCATACAATACTGAGATGATACGGCACTATACTGTTAATATAGGGAGGAGCTTAAAGAATGAGTGCCGCAAGCCAAATGCAAAATATCAAAAGCCAAAGATTTGTTCTGATTAGCCAAACTCATGTCGCCTTTAGCCAATGGCATTCCGTGCTTAGCCAATCATTTGTTGGCCTTAGCCAGAAGCATTCCGCCCTAAGCCAAACAATTGTCGTGCTTAGCCAAGCTCTTGTCGTCCTTAGCCAATCTCTTGACGCCCTTAGCCAATGGCTTGTCGTCCTTAGCCAAAGGCTTGTCGCCGCTCGGTTGAAGCTTTCCGCCGCCGACAAGAGTGTGGGAACCAGCGGAATAAGACAAAGGAGCAACAAACAAAGACAAACTAGCGGGTACAGGGCTTAAAATGGAAGGGGAAGGGGGTGGAGCTTAAACCACCAACATAAAAAGAGTAGTGAGTATTTATATTTATCTGATTACGAAATAATGGGTTTAGCAGAAAAATGATTAATACCTGATAACAAGAATGTAATTACGGATGTTAAATGATTTATATAATTTTATTAACTTTGACATAACCCAAAATTTAATTGACTATTACTTATGCGAAACCCGAACTGGAGTGAGGAAGAACTCATTCTCGCTTTTAACCTCTATTTGAAAACGGAGTACCGGAAGATAACTCCGAAGAATCCTCATATAGTTGAGTTGGCCAATATTATTGGAAGAACTCCGGGCGCGGTAAGTTTTAAGTTGTCAAACTTGGCGAGTTTAGACCCTGCGGTAAAAAGGGCAGGTAAAAAAGGACATGCCAATGCGGGTAAAGCAACCGAGGAGATTTTCGAAAAATTCCAGAATGATAGGGAAGGCCTAATATACCAAAGTGAAAAGATACTGGCCGAACGCGAAGGATTAAGCCTGGAAAATAAATATGAAGCGGAATTGCCAGAAGCCAACAATTTGGTAGGAGAAACGAAAGAAAGATATGTGAAAACGAGGGTAAATCAAAACTTTTTCCGCCAGATGATTCTTACCAACTACCACAGCAAATGTGCGGTAACTGGCATTGACTTGCCACAGTTATTAATAGCCAGCCACATTTTACCATGGGCAAAAAACAAAGCGGAGCGCCTCAACCCCGAAAATGGCATATGCCTTTCGGCACTATACGACAAGGCTTTCGACCAACACCTAATTAGTTTCGACGAGGAATACCGACTTATCCTCTCAACAAACCTGAAAGAACACTGCACCAAAACATATTACCAAACTCATTTCGGAAAACTGGAAGGACAGGAAATGATCTTGCCTGATAAATGGATGCCGAAACAGGAGTTTTTGGAGTGGCATAGGGAAATAACAGTTACGAAATTTTAATATTCAAGAATATGGAACTTAAACCACATCTTTTATACAGCAAAGATTCAGAAGCAAAAGCTGAGTTTATTTATAAACATCGTTATCCTGGTAATCAAAAAACTGATGATGAAGTTGAATTGGTTGTGGATGACAACAGAGAAAAAAGGAAATCGTTTGAAATTTCAATGAGATCTTTTGTTGGGGATTATAAGAGGAGAGTAAGTGAAAGAGTTCAAGATTTAGGCGTACCACAAGAAGTTATTGCCATTGAGCTGAAATTTCATGGTTTATTCAAATCAAATGAATTTGAGAAATCATACTGGACTGATTTTGGATTGGTTCCGATTTCTTTCACTGATTTCAATACTAGAGGTTTATTCCTTGTTGAAAATACTGAGGTTTTTAAAGGTACATTTTGGGATAATCTTAAGAGATTTGTAAATAACGACTCTGATTATAATAGGAATCTAATATACATTAAAGATTTCAAGCTACACACTTCAAAATCAAGATTAAAACAATACGATATCAAAGAACCTGTGGTTTATCTTGAGTTAGTTGATTCTACGATAACTAAACCAAACTTAGTAAAACCTACGATAAAAGCACTGAATGATTACTTAGATAGTAACGGAGTGGTATATAGTTTTAATGAATTCAATCAAAGTTATGAATTAAAGAAACCTTCCGAAGAGTTAGTTAATAATATTGCTCGAAATTTTGATGCTGTTCATGCTATTAATTCTTACAGGCATATTGTGACATTTCCTAATCGGTATGGAGTAAATGTTAAAGGTTACCCTTTTACAATTGTAGGAAATGGGAAACTGCCTATAATTGGTGTTGTAGATACTGGTGTTTCTAGTATGACACCCTTGGCAAGCATTATAGTAAATGAGGATAACTCATATGGGATTAATGGACTTAATCCTTTAGTAGACGAGGCGGATAATGGATATGGACATGGAACTTGTGTTGCTGCACTTGCAGCATTAGGATCTCAATTGTCAAATGAGTTAAGTGCAGAGTTAATTGCAGATGCTAAAATATTATCTCTAAAAATACTGAGTGGGGCATATGGTGTAGTTACTAATTCAGAAGTAATAAATCTGATTAAAAAAGTATGCGAAGACCCAAGTTTAGATGTAAAAATATTCACATTGACAATTAATTATGAAAATAGTTTGGGATGTAATGAGAATGTTTCTGAATATGCTTATCAACTTGATAAATTAGCTTTTGAATATGATGTGTTGATATTTATTAGTACTGCAAATCAAGGAGCCGAGTTAGATTTGGATAATTTAAATGAAGAATATCCAAATCATTTTAAAAAATCTTGTTCCAATTTAAATAGTCCAGCCGAGAGTATGAACAATTTTACTATTGGATCGATAGGAGATAATTTAGATAAAGAGGTTCATACAGAAGGGGAATATCCATTGTCTAGTGCTTCCGAACCAGCTGCTTATACAAGAAAATATCATTTGATTCAAAAGAAATCAAATTCCAAATTAATTAAACCTGATGCCGTTTTTGCAGGAGGGAATTTTAGTTTATCTAAATGGGATTTTGATGACTCGTGGGTAGTTGAACCTGCAGGAGCAAATGCAATGAAGGTTTTATCTGCGCATGAAAAAGATATCATTATTGAACAAACAGGTACCAGTTTATCAACTCCACTTGTTGCAAATATTGCTGCAAAAATATTAAGACAGTATCCAGACTTAAGGGCTCAATCGATCAAAGCCCTCCTTATAAATTCCACCAATAAATTGAATAAGACAGATAGGTTTAAGGATTTTAAGGATTCAGAATATAGAGCTTTAGTTGGTCATGGAATTCCAAATGAAGAAAGATGTCTATATAGCAATGAAAATTCTGCAACATTAATATTAGAAGAAAGGATAAGAATAGGCGAATGTAGATCTTTCAAGTTATTTCTTCCACAATATTTGAATGATGCTGAAAAAAATGATGGCTTATTAAGATTTGAGGTCACACTTTGTTATAGTTTTAAACCTATCAAAAATAACCATTTGGCGTATTGCCCAATTAATATTAATTGTGGAATATTTAAAAATGTCCCTTTAGAAATTTATGATTATGAATTGGATAGAGCAGGTCGAAATAGAAAGGTTTATAAAGGTATAACTGGAGCAGGGAAGGATTATTATGCATTTAGTGAAGGTTGGTCACAATACCAAGATGGTATGGACAAAAGTAAAATGCTAAGTAATGTCCAAAAATCTCGATTTTATGCAAAAAAATCAGACATTGTTAATGAAGAAAATTGTTTTAAAATTACCATTGGTTCCCATTTTCATAAACTATTACCCGATTTTGTAACAGAAATTTTACCTCAGGAAAATGAAGTGTCAATTGTTATTAGAATAACTGATTGCCAAAAAAAATCTGATTTAAAAGGGAAATTATATGATGAAATAAGACTCGTTAATAAATTGGAAGCAGTTGCTACAGCCTCAGCAGAAGGAGATTTAGAGGCAGAATTGTAATTAAATACAAAAGAGTTTCAATTAGAAACTCTTTTGTATTTGTTCTTTTTCAATTAATGACATCCAAAGCTTTGTATCAATTTTATGAGTTTTATCAATTGGTTTTGATATGGAGAGTAAGCTTCTCTTTATGGTAGTGATTAAAGTTTTTTGAATAGTGTAATACGATAAACCTTGACATTCTTTTATAATTTTATTCAAGTTTCTCTTATTATCAAAGGAGAACACTCCACTATCAAGAGTTTTATCTATTATTTCTTTAATATGCAATTCATCTGGTAGTTCAAGTTTCACTTGAAGATCAAATCTCCTCATTAAAGCATCATCAATCATTTCAGCATGATTTGTTGCAGCTATGATAATATTATCTTGAGGCAAATAATCAAATAATTGAAGAATTGTATTAACCACTCTTTTCATTTCCCCATGATCTTGGGAATAGTCGCGTACTTTTCCTAGAGAGTCAAACTCATCCAGAAAAATAATACAATCTTCTGTTGCTGCTCTTTTGAAAATCTTTGTAAGGTTTTTACTTGTTTCTCCAAGCTTGGAAGAAACAATACCTCCAAGATTAATCACAATCATCAATTTATTTAATTCCCCAGCTAGAACATATGCGGCTAATGTTTTTCCACAACCTGAAGGTCCATGAAATAAAAGTTTATTGGAGACTGGTAAGTCGAAATCTCTTAAAACTTCAATTTGTTTATGTTCTTGAACAAAATACTCGAGTTCTTCTCTAATATTATCCTCGCAAACTAGGTTGTCAAACTTGTAATCTGATGTTAGTTTTTCTAGTATTAGTTCATTCACTTCTCTATCTTCTTCTCTTGAGAAATATTTCTTAGATCCATGTAGAGCTAATCCAGAGTTGGTACTTTGTCTCAAAGATTCTTTTAATAATGACTGTAGTTGAAGGGCAAAATTAGTCTTACGTGTCTTTTTGGAATGATCGATTAGTTCATTAAGAGTTTTTAATAATTTTTCTTGATCATTCTCTAGACCATATTTTGCAATGTCCTTTATGTATTTTGCTTGAGTCATTTTAAAGTTTTATACGAGATAATCACAAAATAGCTTTAATTCAATAAAAAAGCAACAATTGTTTTTGTGGAGTTTCAATAAATAAACCAATATTTATTTGGCTGTAAATTAGTAGCAAAATTAAATTATTAATTGAATATCTGATCTAATTGAGTTGTTTTATTTGAGGAAGAAAAAACGAGGCTATCTATAAAATGAATGATCCACCTCCTCTCTAACACCTCAACAACCTTACAAACTTTCTTATTCCATCCACAAAAAACAAAGGGCAAGCCTAAAGCTTGCCCTTCTTTATGCAGTTTATATCTTTTAAAAGCTCAATTTAAACACAATCAAATCCGCTTTATCCCCTAATCGGGTAGCGCTAATGGCTACAATATTGACATCGCACACTGTAATGTCGTTTAGTGTAAGGCCTTGAGGAAGGCTAAATTCCTTTTCCCTTTTTACAGTACCCGAATCATCAATCTGTACCAGCTTAATTTTGTTGTTGTAAGTACCTGCAATCACAAAACTCTTATCGGCCAAAGCCACAAGATGCTCGGGCATGCCTTCGCCCGTAAGCTTTAGTGGCGATTCCCAAAGCTTTTTGCCAGAGGTGTCGTAAGCTGCCGCAAAGGCTCCATCAGGCGTTGATCCTGCAAAGAGAATTTGCTTCTTGGCATTCATACCCACGGCAGTGGCCTGCTGATTCTCGGGCAATAGAATGTCCCATTGCAAATAACCTGCTTCATCTATGGCAAAAATCCAGTTTCCGGCTGCAGCAAAAGCAATGTTGGAATCGGTATCGCTAGTCAAAGCATACACTTTGCCCTTGTTGGTATACTTGCGCGACCATAGTTTTTTACCGTTGGCATTTAGCTTCACCAAGGCAGGGGTGAACAAGGATTCTTCGGTGTTTTTGGTATATCCGGCAATTAGAATTTGATTATCGGGGTAGAGCACAAAGTCGAGAGCCTCAGCCATGCTCACTTTCTGGTTGAAAATGTTCTGCCCATTGGCGGCTAGCTTGTAAATCCAAGCCTGTCCGGCCACACTATCCACAATGGCGTTGGTAATGCCTGCCACATAAATTTCATTCCGGGCATTGATGCTCACCTTGTTTACCAGGTCGTCGAACGGATTTCCCAAAATCTTATTCCAGAGCATTTCTCCATTGGCATCCAGACCTAAAATCCAGGAGTCGTACATTTCTCCTTCGGCTTTAGGTGTGGCCGAAACCACCACCAATTCACCATTGGGGCGTGTGGCAATTCCACCGCCAAAATCCTTGAACTCCTGATTGTCGAAACCTTTTACAAATTGGTAATGTTCTTCAGGTAAGTCGGCAAGCATCTCATTGCCCAATATGCTGGTTTTCAAATTAAAAATATCGATGTACTGTTCTCCCTCGGGATATAAAGACACAAATTGGTTGTACGCCTCCAGGCTTTTTACACTTTTGGCCCATTCGAAAAGCAATTGCTTCTTTAGCAATTTGGCCGCAGCTATTTTGGGTGAATTGGGAAAGTTGGCAATGTAATTGTCAATGGCCTCCAATGTTTTTGTAGCGGCTGCCTCTTTAAAGGCCATGTCTGCCATGCTTCTCTTCACCTCGTTCACTTGTTGTGCCTCGGGATAATGGGTCACAAAATCGCGCAAGTCTTGTAAGGTTCCTTTACCGATTGCATTTTGGTAAGCCAAATTGTTTCGCAGTTTTGTTGCGATATTCACCTGAGCCGATTCAGGATAATCGTTTAAGAACTGATTGAAGGCATCCACAGAGTTTTGCTTCTCGGCCTCACGAAATTTAATGTAAGTTAAAATGTGGGCCACATTGGTTTTGTATTTCGAATCGGGAAATTCTTGTAAGAACCTCTTGGCATGCTCGGCATTGTTCTCCTCCCTCACGAATTTAATCAGCTTGTCTTCCAGGTGCAGATATTCCCAGTCCATGTTTCTATCTACAGGTCTGTTTTTGCGCCTTTTGTCTTGTTTGGTGAACCATTCATTTAAAACCTCTTTTTCGTCATCGCTAAACTTAGGCTTTGTATGGTATGCTTTCTGAAAATAGGCAAAGGCTTTAAAGTAATCTTTGCCGGAATATTTATCGACCGCGTAAACTGCCGCCAAACCTATATTTGCCATTGCCGATTCGGGCTCTTTTACCAACACTTTCTCGAAATTTTCTTTGGCCTTGGCAAGCTCAGAATCGATATCGGCTTGTGCCCGGGCTTCCATGCCTTTAAATAAAGAATTGTTGTATATCCTTTTCGGATTTTGCGCCATGCCAAGCATCGAGATCAGCATGAACAGGATGAGTATATTTATATATTTTGTTTTCATTTTATACCATTTATATATTTAAATGAGCCGGTATAATGCCGATACATATTCGAAAGGGGCTTTAGAAGTGAAACGCACTAAAGGCGTATTCTGAATAGTAATCGGTAAGTTGGGGCTTATTTCTTTAATACTAAAAATTCCACGCGGCGATTCTTCGAGCGTCCTTCATCGCTTTGGTTGGTATCAATGGGTCTTGAAGCACCGTAGCCAGCCGCTTTCATTCTATTGGCATCAATTCCTTTGCCAACAAGGTAGTTCACCACCGATTCGGCACGTCGCTGACTTAAGCCCTTATTCAACTCATCAGATCCCTTGCTATCGGTATGTCCGCTAATCTGAATCTGGCTCACCATTCCTTCGTTTAAGAAATTGGCCACCTTGTCGAGCTCTTCAAAGGAAGTGGGCAGAAGGGTACTTTTGTTGAATTCAAAAAAGATATTGTCGAGAATCAGGGCAGCTCCTTCTTCAATTTGTTTGAGCTCTTCGGTAAACAAATCTTTAGGCAACTCAGGCTCTACGAAAGTAATGCTGCCTTGCGAGTGGCAATTGTTTTGGTCACTTACGTGATAGGTATAGGTTCCCGCCTGCAGCTTGGTCAATTTTGTGATGTCTTTCGATCCATTGCTCCAATCGATGTTGTAAGGAGGCTGTCCGCCAGATATTCCCAAACTAATCACACCATCGTTTATAATTTTACTGATTTGGCCCGTAACCGGATTTTTACCTCCTGTGTATGAGGAATCAATCACTACGGTCTCTAATCCTTTGGGAACACATACACATGAAGTACAATCTACCAGGGGACGAATCTCAAAATCGTCGAAAAAGTAGTAAGCGTATTCTTTGCCTTTCTTATTCTTGGTATCGCGACCGGTAGCCACATAGTTGGTGTTCTCATAGTTCTTAAAGTTTCCTACTATGAAGAACTCCTCGTAACCTTGGGCGGTATATACCATACAGAACTGAGCCCATTCTTCGGTATTATCCAAAAACAGGCCTGCTTTATTGCTTAGGTGAGCTTTAAAGGTTAAATGGCTTTTGTTGCCGTTGGCGATTTTTGTTTCAGAAAAATGTATGCCCAACTGGTCCACTGCAAACTTACTTCCCGATGCCAATTTGTACCAAAAGGAAACGCAATATTTCTGGCCTTCAACCATAGGACTGCTTAAAGTCCCTTGAAAATACTCCCTGAAATTGCGATTGCTTCCACTCAGAATGGCACCCATATAGCCTTTGCCGGTTCTGGCTTTACTGTAGCCTGCAAAATTATCGGGTACGCCTACCTCTCCATTGCTACACTCGTTAAAATAATCAGGGGTGGTAAAGGATGGATAGGTCCAATGCGGAATCAACTTGTGGGTCTTGTCCATAAAGGTGTAGCTCTCGGGGCATTTCTCATACTCTTCGAAACTGGGGTTAAGCACCATATTCTCTTCCTGGGCATAGGATGCAAAGCAGGTAAAAATAGCACTCATTACGATGAGATACTTTTGGTAAATGTTCTTCATTACAAGTAAAGTTATAGTTTAGTGATTATCCCCAATAAAATGATACTACAGGAGATTAGTCAATGAGGAGAACAGGAGAAAAGGATTGTTTTAAAGGCTTCAAAACGATATTAATACTCCAAAATTCATCCTACTCTGTCAAATGTATTAACAAAACATATTCTATACAATATTATGGCATTTAAATATTAAAATAGCCTGAAAGGCTAATAGCAAAAGCATAGGGCGGAGCCCTATGAATGCAATGTATTAGAAAAGAAGCCCTGCAGGGGCGGGAGCCCAACAGGACTCAAATGATGTAGATGGATTAAAAAATATTCCTCCAGATAAATCTGGAGGCAATTCAAAATCTGGAGGCAATTCAAAATCTGGAGACAATTTAGGATCTAGATGAATTTTATTGAATTGCCTCTGAATTGCCTCTGAATTGCCTCGGGCTTTAGCCCGAGGATCTGAAAAAAATAATAATATCCATCTAGCCTGAAAGGCTAATATCAACAGCATAGGGCGGATCCCTATGAACACAATGTATTAGAAAAGAAGCCCTGCAAGGGCGCCAGCCAACAAGATTTCAAATAGTATAGCATTTCAAAATAGGCTAACGCCCCTTCAGGGCTCAGGCAATGGAATCGATTCATTCCGATGGGCTGCACCCATCGCTATTGCTATCGCCCTTTCAGGGCAATTAATCCTCCAGATAAATCTGGAGGCAATTCAATAAAATAGCCTGAAAGGCTAATAGCAACAGCATAGGGCGGAGCCCTATGAATGCAATGTATTAGAAAAGAAGCCCTGCAAGGGCGGGAGCCCAACAGGACTCAAATGATGTAGATGGATTAAAAAATATTCCTCCAGATAAATCTGGAGGCAATTCAAAATCTGGAGACAATTCAAAATCTGGAGACAATTTAGGATCTAGATGAATTTTATTGAATTGCATCTGGGGTGAATTGCCTCGGGCTTTAGCCCGAGGATTTGAAAAAAATAATAATATCCATCTAGCCTGAAAGGCTAATAGCAACAGCATAGGGCGGATCCCTATGAATGCAATGTATTAGAAAAGAAGCCCTGCAGGGGCGCCAGCCAACAAGATTTCAAATAGTATAGCATTTCAAAATAGGCTAACGCCCCTTCAGGGCTCAGGCAATGGAATCGATTCATTCCGATGGGCTACACCCATCGCTATTGCTATCGCCCTTTCAGGGCAATTTGATCCTCCAGATAAATTTTGAATTGCCTCGGGTTTGAATTGCCTCTGAATTGCCTTGGGCTTTAGCCCAAGGGAACAAATCATGTTTTAAAACATCCTATCTGAATTTATTCTAAATACAAACTGCATAAAACGATGAGATTATCTTTTTATCTGAAAAGGTTCTCTATCTATTGGATAATGGGGTATTCAGACATTATTATCTTTAATTACGATTTGAAACACATCTAGATATCTAAACATAACGGAAGTCATAGAAGCCTATATTTCATATATTTATTAGGATTATTGATAGCTTATGCCAATTGTATCTTTAGGTGAGCATAGCGAAAGCTAGAGATTACAATGGTAAATGCCGATAGAAAATTAAAGAGGCTTTGGGAGTTTGCGAACCAAAGGCTCATTTTAATTTCTAATCGGTAAACTCAATAAAATAAATCTATGAAACGTCCATGATTACAGGGAATGATCGCGCTACTATTAGAATCAAAACCCGAATCATCGGAATGTTCCATCTGCAAAAAAGAAAACCAAAAAGTCACAGATGAACATGGCGAACAAAAACGACAAGTCAAGAAGAAGCTTTCTGCAAAAATTGGGCATTGCAGGAGCGAGTACCGTTGCCGGATCGGCCTTGCTACTGCAGGGATGCTCCGATTCGAACAAAGCCAGCGGTAACAAAGTAAAAGTACTTACTGCCGACAACAAATTGGTAGAAGTAGATGTTGCCCACCTAAAACCTGGAGATAAGATTCAGGATTTATCCTACCTACAAAAAAGAGGTCGCGAAGGAATTCCGGGAAAGAAGTTTGTAATGGTGGTTGATTTGGCCAAGTGTAAGAATGCACGCAAGTGCATGAAAGCCTGCCAAAGTGCACATCAACTAAAACCCGAAATGCACCATTTGAATGTGTTGGAAATGGAAGATCCGGTAAAGAAAACCTCCTACTGGATGCCTAAAACCTGTCAGCATTGCGACAACCCACCTTGTGTATCGGTTTGTCCGGTTGATGCAACCTTTAAGCGTCAGGATGGAATTGTTCTGATCGACAACGAACGTTGCATTGGTTGTAGATTCTGCGTGGCAGCATGTCCTTACTCGGCACGTACCTTTAACTGGACCGAGCCTAAGAATTCCGATAAGATGGCCGATGTTACCTACGATATGGAGCTGAATGTTCCTCAGAAGAAGGGTACGGTTACCAAGTGTGCGTTTTCTGCCGATCAGTTGCGTCATGGAAAGTTGCCTTACTGTGTATCGGCATGTCCGAATGGGGTGTACTATTTCGGCGATCAGAACGAAGATTTGGTGACCAATGGTACTACCAAGAAAACCGTGCGCCTAAGCCACTTGCTGGAAGAGAATGCAGCCTACACGCTAATGCCTGAACTGGGGACAAAACCTAGTGTTTACTATTTGCCTCCAAGAGAGGATAATGGAAAAGTTTGAGGTTGATGCACCCCTCTGTCCTATCGGACATCTCCCCTAAAAGGGGAGAAATATAAAATTGACAATAGTAGTTGATTTGAGAGTTTTTCCCTTCTAGGGAACCGCAGCGAAGCGGAGCTCGTGAACACATTATAATAAAAACACGAGTGAACAAAATGCCGACAGGCAAAAGGGTGAATGAAATAACCATATTCTATTGACTAATTACTAAAAACATGAACGAAACAATAACAAAAGGTCATTTCAGCGAGGAGCAAATTGATAAGGACCTTTTAAAAAATGTGAACTGGGGAGGCAAGTTCAAGCTTTGGATGGGCTTTCTTACAGTGTCACTTATAATCTGCTTGTATTACTATTATCAACAATTGCAAAACGGATTGGGCGTTACAGGTCTTCACGACTATGTATCCTGGGGAATCTATATCTCAAACTTCGTTTTCTTTGTTGCCACTTCCTTAATTGGGATGCTGGTGTCATCGGTACTCGGAATGATGAAGGTAAGCTGGGTTAGGCCCGTTGCCCGTATTGCCGAGTTGGTAGCTGTTGCCTTCGCCATGGTAGCAGGTTTAATTATCATTACTGATATGGGGCGCCCCGATCGTCTGTTGAATGTATTCATACATGGTAGGGTTCAATCACCAATTGTTTGGGATATCGCTGTTGTGGTAACCTACGTTGTGATAAGTGCTTTACTCCTTTATATTCCTATGTTGCCGGATATTGCATTGTGCCGCGATAAGCTGAACAATGTACCAAAATGGCAGCAGAAAATGTACAAAAGTTTGTCATTGGGTTGGAACAGTACAGCAAAGCAATTTCGCTTGATGAATCGTTATACCCGCATTCTGTTGGTACTGATTATTCCTATAGCGCTTTCGATTCACACCGTTACTTCCTGGCTGTTTGCCATGACATTGCGTTCGGGATGGGATTCGCCAATCTTCGGACCATACTTTGTGTCGGGTGCATTTGTAGCGGGTTGTGCTGCGGTAATTATTGCCATGTTTTTCTTCCGCAACAACTATAAGCTGAAAGAATACATCACTGCCGATCATTTCGACAGAATGGGTAAACTATTGGTTCTGGTTGCTTTGGTGTATGTGTATTTTAATATCAACGAAATTATCGTTCCCGGATACAAGGCCAACACAGCCGATGCCAAGCATGTTCACGAAATGTTGTATGGTCACGATTCGGTAATGTTCTGGCTGGTACAATTGGGAGGTTTGGTAGTTCCATTCCTACTAATATTGTTCAAGCCAATGCGCAAGCCTTTGCCATTAACCATTATTTCACTGGTTATTTTGGCCGGAGCTTGGTTCAAGAGAGTATTAATTGTTGTTCCTACCCAGTTGGCTCCTTACTATCCAATTCAGAATGTACCTGAAGGCTGGACAGGCTATTCACCAACTACACCTGAAGTTGCAATTACCGTAGCATCCTTCATTTTGGTATTGATGATTATTACCGTATTGGCAAAATTATTTCCAGTAGTGCCAATTTGGGAAGTAAAAGAGGACATGAACCACAAAAACAATTAATGCGATGAAGAACAATAAAGGATATAATTTGATCATTCTGTTCTGCCTTTGCTTTTTGGCTGTGGCGAATGTGAATGCACAGAGCGATTGGCAAGCACCTGCCGAAGAAAACGAAAAACTAAGTCCTTTCCTTTTCGATGATGATATGGTTTTGGAAGGGCGAGTAGCATACGAGAACTCATGTACATCTTGTCATGGAACACCGGGGCAGGATGATTTTACACCAATGTCTCCACCTCCGGGAGATCCTGGAGCCGAAGCTTTTCAAGCACAGAGCGATGGATCGATCTTCTATAAAATTAAAATGGGGCGTGGAACCATGCCAAAATTCGAAGATGCTTTCGCAGATGATGAGTTATGGAACATTGTAGCATACATCCGTAGTTTCAATGAAGACTATAAGCAGGAATTGCCAAATATGGAAGGTGTTGTGATTCCGGAATATGCCATGAGATTAAGTTTCGATGAGAATGTAGACAAGTTGGTTGTAAAGATATTCGCCGAAGAACTACCACAGCCAGAAGTAAGCGTAAGCGCCTATGTAATGGGGACTTTTGGGAAACACCTATTGGGCAAGGCTCAAACCAACGAATTGGGAATTGCCTATGTGGATGTTGATCCTACCTTGCCAGGTGATGAAGAAGGAAAGATTAATGTTATGGTGAAAGCTACCAAAGGATTTGCCAGAGCTAAGCTTCAGCAAGATTTGGCCATGGCTAAGCCAACCGAACGTCACTCAGCCATCGAAGGACGCCACATTTGGAGTACCGATAGAATGGCGCCAATCTGGTTGAAGATCACCTTTTTCGTTTCGGTATTCGGAGTTTGGTTTGCTCTACTTTTTATTGTGTTTGGTTTGAGGAATATCAAGAAGGCGAGAGAGGAATAGACTTTTCTATTGTTTTTGCACCCCTCTCCCTATCGGGATCTCCCCTAGAAGGGGAGAAACACAAAATAGATTACAGTAGTTGAATTTAGATTCTTTCCCTTTTAGGGAAAGTGCCGATAGGCGAAAGGGTGCAGAGGAAGCTTAAGTAACAATTTTAGAAAATAAAAAAATCAAAATATATGAAACTTGCAAGGCGTGATTTTTTAAAGAGTTCGGCAGCTATCGCCGCTGCAACCGCAGTTGGAGTTGCTGTTCCGGAAACTCTGAAAGCAGAAGCTCGTGAGGCCGAAAGTGGTTGGACATGGGATAAGGCTGTATGTCGATTCTGTGGAACTGGTTGTGGTATCATGATTGCCACAAAAGACGATAAAATACTTGCTGTAAAAGGTGATCCATTGGCTCCTGTAAACCGTGGATTGAACTGTATTAAAGGATATTTTAATGCTAAGATAATGTACGGTGCCGACCGTCTGAAAAAACCATTGCTTCGTGTCGATGAGAATGGCAATTTTAGTAAACAAGGAAAATTTAAAGCGGTTAGCTGGCAGCGTGCTTTCGACGAAATGGAAAAGCACATGAAGTCGGCTATGAAAGAACTGGGACCAACGGGAATTGGGATTTTCAGTTCGGGTCAGTATACCATTATGGAAGGTTATGCCGCATCGAAATTGATGAAGGCGGGTTTCCGTTCTCATAACATCGACCCGAATGCTCGTCACTGTATGGCATCGGCCGTAGTTGCCTTTATTCAGGCTTTCGGTATTGATGAGCCAGCAGGGAACTACGATGATATGGAAATTACCGATACGGTAGTAACCTGGGGAGCCAATATGGCCGAGATGCACCCAATTCTTTGGTCGAGAATTACCGAGAACAAACTGAGTCATCCCGACAGAACCAAGGTGGTAAACCTTTCTACTTATACCAACCGTACTTCCGATTTGGCTGATATCGAAATCATATTCAAACCAAATACCGATTTGGCAATCTGGAACTACATTGCACACGAAATTGTGTACAACAAGCCAGAGGCCATCGATTGGGATTTTGTGAAGAAATATACTGTATTCGCAACAGGTTTTGTTGATATTGGTTACGGAATGCGTACGCCTGATCATCCTAAGTTTACCGATAAGGAAAAAGAAACCGTGAAGCATGAGGTTGCCAAGAAACTGACTGCCGATGAGGGAAAAACTTTGGCTTACCTGGGCTATAAGGAAGGCGATGTAATGGAAATGAAGCATCGCAACAAGGCGGTGAATCACTGGATCATTCAGTATGAAGAATTCAAGAAAGCATTGAAACCTTATGATCTGGATACGGTAGCCAATATTGCAAAAGGAGATCCTGAAGAGTCAATTGAAGACTTCAAGAAGAAGTTGAAGGCATTGGCCGACTTGTATATCGAGAAAGGACGTAAGGTTTGTTCTTACTGGACCATGGGATTCAATCAGCACACCAGAGGTTCTTGGGTAAACGAGCAGGCATATATGGTTCACCTCTTGTTAGGAAAGCAATCGAAGCCAGGTGATGGTGCCTTTAGTTTAACGGGTCAACCATCGGCATGTGGTACCGCTCGCGAGGTGGGAACATTTGCTCACCGCTTGCCAGCAGATATGGTGGTTGCCAATGCCAAGCATCGCGAGATATCAGAGAAATTGTGGAAAGTTCCTGCAGGAACCATTAATCCTAAGGTGGGAAGTCACCTGATGAAGATCCACAGAGATATTGAGGATGGAAAGATCAAATTTGCATGGATTAATGTTTGTAATCCATATCAAAATACTGCCAATGCCAATCATTGGATTAAGGCAGCTCGCCAGATGGATAACTTCATTGTTTGTTCCGATGGATATCCAGGGATTTCGGCTAAGGTTTCCGATTTAATATTGCCTTCGGCGATGATCTACGAAAAGTGGGGAGCTTATGGTAATGCAGAACGCAGAACCCAGCATTGGAAACAGCAGGTTACACCTGTAGGTGATGCCATGCCTGATGTGTGGCAGTTTGTTGAATTAGCCAAGCGTTTCAAGCTGAAAGAGGTTTGGGGAGCACAAAAGGTTCCGGGATTGAAGGATGGTTTGCCTGATGTTTTGGAAGGAGCAAAGGAAATGGGTTACTCTCCTGAGGATACTTTATACGATGTACTGTTTGCCAACGAGGATGCAAAGAAATATGCATGGCCTGACCCAATTGGAGAAGGTAAGATCAATACAGAATCTGGTGGCGACAAACGTAAAGTATTAGGATCTGATGGAAAACCTTTTGAAGGTTACGGATTCTTTATGCACAAATACATTTGGGAGGAGTATCGCAAGTTTGGTATTGGCAATGGTCACGATTTGGCTGATTTTGATACCTACCACAAATGTAGAGGTTTAAAGTGGCCTGTTGTTGACGGAAAAGAAACCTTATGGCGTTTCAATTCGGAATATGATGTATATGCCAAGAAAGCAAACGTTGGACCTTTTGCATTCTACGGAAAAGCATTGAAGAAAATGCCTCAGGGATCCATCTCGAAGCCTGACATGTCGAAGCCTAAGGTTAATTTGGCTAACAAAGCGAAGATCTTCTTCCGTCCGTATATGGAAGCACCTGAGGTACCAGATAAGGAATATCCTTACTGGATGTGTACGGGTCGTGTATTGGAGCACTGGCATTCGGGAACCATGACCATGCGAGTACCTGAATTGTACAGAGCAGTTCCGGAAGCACTTTGTTACATCCACCCAAAAGATGCCGCTGATCAAGGCTTGACAGAAGGCGATTTGGTATGGGTAGAATCAAGACGTGGGCGCATTAAAGCACACATCGAAACTCGAGGAAGAAATCGCGTGCCTAGAGGCTTGATATACATTCCTTGGTTCGACGAGAAGGTGTTTGTCAACAAACTTTGTTTGGATGCCACTTGTCCGATGTCGAAAGAGACAGACTTTAAGAAGTGTGCTGTTAAAATAAGCAAAGCGTAAATTAATTATGAGTTATGAATTAGGAATTGGAGGAAGTTCAAAGAATTTAGTTTCATGTATCGGAATTCATAACTCATCATTTATCATTCTAAAAAAAATATGGTGTCAAGAAGAAAAGTAATTCAAAGAGTGCTGGAAGGAGCTGTATTTGTAGGCGGTGGTGGTTTAATTTGGGGGAAATCCATTAAAGCGAACACCAAGGCCGACTATGTACTTCGTCCTCCGGGTGCTTTGAAAGAAAAAGATTTTCTGAAAGCATGTATCAAGTGCGGACAATGTGTTGAAGTTTGTCCCTATGATACACTTAAGCTTGCAGAGCCAGGTGATGGCATTGCAAACGGAACACCCTTTTTCGAACCTAGAACAATTCCTTGCTATTTGTGTACCGATATGCCTTGTACGGATTCTTGTCCTTCGGGAGCTCTGGATTTAAAAAACCTGAGCAAAGAAGAAGAGAAGCCGGATATAATGAATTCTAAAATGGGCTTGGCTGTGATTCATAAAGAATCCTGTTTGGCGTATTGGGGAATTCGCTGTGAGGCGTGTTATCGCGCTTGTCCTTTGATTGATAAGGCCATTACACTGGATTATGAGGTGAATAAAAGAACTGGTATGCATGCCAAGTTACTTCCTGTAGTTCATTCTGATGTTTGTACCGGATGCGGCGTATGTGAACAGGCATGTGTTGCCGAGAAGGCTGCCATTTTTGTTCTGCCTTTGGATAAAGCAACCGGTGAAGTGGGCGACCATTACATCAAAGGTTGGGAAAAAGAAGATGAGAAAAGAATCAATGAGAAAGTCGAAAAAGCAGATGATGACAAGGATGTTAAGTCGGCTATCGATTACTTGAATGATGATGACTTAATCGAAGACTAGTTTAATTACGAATTAATAATTACGAGAACAACTTGTTATAATCATTCAACTAACAACTATTTACTGTTCACGGATTACTGTTAACTGAAAATGAATGAAAAAATATAAGTTTTTAATATTACGACGAATTATTCAGCTGTCCTTTCTGTTCCTATTTGCTGGAGGAAACTATTTTGGATGGGAAATCCTTCGAGGCAATTACAGTTCTGCCATCATTGCTGATGCTTTGCATTTGAGCGATCCTTATGCTGTTTTGCAGATATTGGTATCTGGATTTGTTGCGTCAAGCTCGGTATTGTTGGGAGCATTATTAATATTCCTAATCTATGCATTGATTGGAGGAAGAATGTTCTGTTCCTGGATTTGTCCGATGAACATCATTACCGATATTGCATTTCGCTTGCGCAGAATATTTAAGATCGAAACGGAAGCGAAGGTTTCTGTTTCGCGAAATCTGAGATATTACATTCTGGCTTTAAGCCTGATTGTTTCTGCAGTATTTGGAATGGCAGCCTTTGAAATTATCAGTCCGATATCTATGCTTCACAGAGCCATCGTATTTGGTTCAGGAGCTGGATGGGCAATTGTAGCAGTGGTTTTCTTTGTCGATCTGTTTGTTTTGAAAGCAGGTTGGTGTGGGCACATTTGTCCTTTGGGAGGATTTTATGCCTTGGTAGGAAAGCAGGCTGTAATTAAGGTGAAGCACGACAAAGAGAAATGTACCCATTGCATGGATTGTTTCGATGTTTGTGTGGAAGAGCCTGTTTTGGATATTGTAGGCAAGGAAAGTGACTTTATTCGTAGTGGAGCATGTACCAATTGCGGAAGATGCATTGAGGTTTGCAATGATAATGCGATGAAATATTCGTTGAAATTCGATTTAAAAAAATAATAAAGAGATTAAATAAAATCTAAAAACATGAAATATCTAGCCCTAATTGCTTTGTTCTTTTTAGTTGCTTGTAATCAGGCTAAGGAGACAAAAATTGATGAAGATCAGTTGGGTTTTATCGATGCAGATTTGCATTCGGATGAAACCAATTTTAAAATGAAGGCCAATTTTAATGAGGATAAACCAGAGGTAGGAATTACCATAGAACGTTCGTTCGAGAACGCTCCGCCTATGATTCCACACACTACCGCTGGATTCTTCCCAATTAAAATGGACAATAACATTTGTTTGAGCTGTCACATGCCTGACAAGGTTGAGGAATCGGGAGCTCGCGAAATCTCAAAAACACACTTTCAAACCTGGCGCCCGCAATTGGTGCTTAAGGATGGTGTTTACTCCAATCCGAAAGAGGATGATAAAGTGTATGTAAAGGATGTTAAAGATTTAAATATGGCATACTTTAATTGTTCGCAATGTCATGCTCCACAGGCCGATGTTACCATTGATATTGAGAATCTGTTTACGGTTGAGTTCCGTGAAAAATTTGGTATCAAGGAATCCAATTTGAAGGATAATATTGGTGATGGTGTAAATAATTAAAAAATAAACAGTAGAGCCGCAAGGCTTGTGGCTTTACATGTTTTAATAATAAAGAAGATATGAATATATCCAGTGTAGTAGTTCGTGTCCTTCCAGAGCATACCGAACATTTGGTAGGTCAACTTAAAGACAGTGATTTGTGCGACTATCATTTGCATGATGAAGGAAAGATAATTGTCACAATTGAAGGAGAAGGAATTAGTGAGGAGATTGCCAAACTGAAGAAGATTCAGGCAATGAAAAACGTGCTTTCGGCTGATATGATGTATTCCTATTCCGAAGACGAGTTGGATCAGGAAAGAGACAAGATTGACAAATCTGATGGAATAAAACCCTGGTTGAATGATAACAGCAAAGATGCCGGATTGATTAATTATGCCGGAGATCTGAAAAAGAAGAAATTATAATGTAGGGACACGCAATGGCGTGTCTTTTTTTTGAACATGTAATTCCCGGTTTATCGAAATGATTCGATTGTTAAGAGACAATTCATTTTTATCTTTAGCGAATCATGAATAAGCATCAAAAGGAATACATACATCGAATAAATCGGGTACTAGATTATATAGAGTCTCATATTGATCAGGAATTATCTCTTGAGACATTGGCTGAGATTGCCAACTTTTCTCCCTTTCATTTTCATAGAATCTTTTCAGCATTTACCGGAGAAACAATCAATGGTTTTGTGAGAAGAATTAGACTAGAAAAAGCCGGCAGTATGTTGATAACATATAAGGAAAAAACGGTAAGTGAAATTGCATATGCCTGTGGATTTCAAAGTGCTTCTGTTTTTTGTAGAAGCTTTAAATCTCGCTTTAAAATGAGTGCTCAGGAATTCCGGGAAAACTGGGAACCCATAAATAGCAAGAATTGTCAATTGGATCGCAAGAATGGTAAAATCCTTACAGAAAATCAAACCTATGTTTGTGATGTTGAATTATTAAAAATGTCACAAATGAAATCGAAAATTGAAATTAAGGAAATGCCTGCAATGGATTTGATTTATTGCCGACACGTTGGTGAATACCATTTGATTGTGAATGCTTATGAGAAATTAAGGAAGTGGGCTGAACCAAGAGGTTTGTTCAGACCAAATACTAAAGCGGTAACTGTGTATCATGATGATCCGAAGGTGACAGAGCAAGATAATATGAGGCAAAGTGCCAGTATCTTGTTGGATCATCCTGTGAAGGCAGAGGGTGAATTTGGCAACCTTTCAATTCCAGGGGGAAAATATGTTGTGGGAAGTTTTACCATATCAGCTACAGAATTTAAAGAAGCTTGGGATGCGGTTTGTATTTGGCTATCGGAAAGTGGATATGAACCTACAGATGCTTGTCCTTATGAGTTATATCACGAGAGTGAACCTCCTGAAAAATTTGTAGTGGATATTTGTATTCCTGTAAAACCAATGTAATTGAATTGGGAAAACCAACAGATCTGAAAAAGATGAGATTATACTTCATTAATGAAATGATAATTTGCCCTGGGTTTCAACCCGGGGCTTTTTGTATTTTACAAATCAAACCCAATCTTCTCCGACGAAGCAATTACAAAAGTACTGTTGAAACGAGTAAGAAACTCAAACTTCGAAAGCTTCTCTTGGATAAAGTATTGAAACTCGTTCATGTCTTTCACCATAATTTTAAGCATGGCATCAAAATTACCTGAGGTATAATAGAATTCCATCACTTCAGGTAAGGCTAAAGCTTGTTCTCGAAAAGAGTCTACAACATCACGAGTGTGCTTAGTCAATAAAATAGAGATAAAAACAGTCATGCTTCTGTCAATTTTCTCAGGATCTAGCATGGCCACATAATTCTTAATAATTCCACTTCTTTCCAGCTTCTTTACACGTTCATAAACCGGAGTGTTACTTAGGTGCAGCTTTTCTGCTAACTCCTTAATTGTGATCCTACAATCTTGTTGAAGGAGTTCTAAAATCTTACGATCGGTTCTGTCCAGATTTTCCATAGGAGAAAAATTTTCTATTGATATGCTTCTTTTTAGCTTTTGTAAAGATATAAATTCTTCACAATCAGCAATTGATTAGAATAGTTTTCTGTATTTATTTCAATCACTAGTAAATCATTTGGTTGATGGGTATTTTTACAAGACAAAATTACGCCAGTGATCAATTAATAATTAACAATGAGAAATTAATAATTGGGAAGGACAACAATTAGTCTTTAGGAGTTGATTTTGAGTTTCTCTCCACTTAGAAGTGATTGAGACAGGTAGAGAGGCAATAATTGAAAAAGACAAACACTAAATAGATAATGAAAGAAATCAGATGGCACGGACGAGGAGGTCAAGGAGGATTTACCGCTTCTCGCTTGTTAGGAATTGCTGCTAGTGTTCATGGCGGAAAGCATGCTTTGGCTTTCCCATCATTCGGACCTGAGCGTAGAGGAGCGCCTGTATTGGCATTCACTAAAATTGATGACACAAAAATTCATGATCGAAGCGAAGTTCAGGAGAGTGACTTCGTTGTAGTCATGGACGAAACACTAATTGTTCCTGGATTCGAAAAAGGAATCAAAGAAAATGCATGTGTATTGATCAACACCACAGATGTAGAGCAATATCGCGAGCAATTAAAAGGATTCGATTTACGAGGAATTGATGCTACCACTCTTGCTATGGAGGTATTGGGCAGACCAATAACCAACACTGCAATGTATGGTGCTTTGGCGGCTGCTTCAGGCTTGGTAAGCAAGGAAGCTGCAATTGCAAGTATTCATACCGAGATGAAGCCAAAGTTGGCTCAGCTGAATGAGAAGATTGTAGAGAGAGCATACGAACTAATTAACAATTAAGAATTAATAATTAACAATTGTTCAGAACTGATTTCTGGAGGTTGAAATTATTAATTGATAATTACTAATTGACAATTGATTAAAATGAGTCGTCCAAAACATACGGAATACAAAATTCCTCAACACATAAACGATTACCCAACCGGGCCACAATACGAAGCTGGATTTCTTCCAGAAAAGAATGCAGGTTGGAGAACCTTTAAGCCTGTAGTGAATCATGATGAATGTATTTACTGCTTGCGTTGCTACTTGCTTTGTCCTGATGGAACCATCATGAAAGACAATGGCAAAATCAAAATCGACATGGATTATTGCAAAGGCTGTGGGGTTTGTGCCCACGAATGTCCTAAGGATGCAATTGAAATGGTAAAAGAGTAATCGCAAAAGAAAGATCAATGAAAACAAATAAAATATTCATATCAGGTGATGAGGCAGTAGCACAAGGCGTGAAACTTTCACGTCCACATGTGGTGGCTGCATATCCAATCACTCCGCAGACCATTACGGTTGAGCGTTTGTCTGAAATGGTAGAGGCAGGCGAGATGGATGCGGAATACATGCACGTAGAGTCTGAACACTCTGCAATCTCAGCTACAATGGGTGCCAGTGCAGTTGGTGCCAGAACATTTACAGCATCTTCTTCTCAGGGCTTGTTGTATATGGCCGAAGGACTTCACTACTGTAGTGGTGGCCGCTGGCCAGTTGTAATGATGAATGCGAACCGTTCAGTTGCTTTACCATGGAGTATCTATGGTGATCAGCGCGATTCACTTTCTCTTTTGGATTCAGGTTGGATTCAAGTATATGTGGAAGATGCACAGGAAGCATTGGACATGATCATTCAGGCATACAAAATTGCTGAACACAAAGATGTATTGACACCAATGATGGTGAACTTGGATGGTTTCATCTTGACTCATACTTACGAGTTGGTTGAGATTCCTGATCAGGAAATGGTAGATCAGTTCTTGCCTCCATTCGAGACTCCAAACAAGATGTCTTTCGAGAATCCGAAGAACCTTGGATTTAGTTCTCGTCCTGATGACAATACCGAGTTCAAATATCAGCAGAACGAAGCCATGTTCAATGCCATTGATGTTATTCGTAAAACCGATGAGGATTTTACTGAAATGTTCGGCAGAAAATATCATGGAATGGTAGAGGAATATATGTGCGAAGATGCTGATGTGGTATTGGTAGCATTGGGAAGTGTTTGCGGAACTGTGAGAGTGGTTGTTGACAAGCTTCGCGCTGAAGGTAAAAAAGTTGGATTGTTGAAGATCCGTTACATGCGTCCTTTCCCGGTTGAGGAAGTGAAAGATTTGGCCAAGAGAGTAAAAGCAATGGGTGTTATCGATAAGGATATCTCATTCGGATACGAAGGAACAGTTTACACCAATGTGAACTCAGCCATTTCTCAGATCGACAAATATGTGTACAAAAGCAACTTTATTGGCGGTTTAGGTGGTCGCGATATCACCAAAGCAGAAATTGAAGACATGTACAACAAATTGTATGCAGGATTGGAGAACAAGAGTGAAGAGACAGTAGAATTTTTCAGCTTAAATGTAGAAGGCAATGACTAAAGTATTAGATATCCCAAAAGTGAATGCGAAAAACATGACCGAGAAGGAGTTTTTCTATGGTCATAAAGCTTGTGCCGGATGTGGCGGTAGTATTGCTGTACGTTTGGCCTTGAAAGTATTGGGCGAGCGTACCTATTCTGCTCTTCCAGCTGGTTGTATGTCGGCAGTAGGATTCATTTATCCACAGATGGCATTCAACTCCAATGCAATTATTACAACCTTCCCAGGTTCGGCAAGTATGGCTGCAGGGATTGCTGCAGGTGCCAAAGCTTTGGGACAAAAAGATTTTAAAACGGTAGTATTCGCTGGTGATGGTGGTACTGCTGATATCGGATTCCAGGCATTATCAGGAATGATCGATCGTAACGATGATGTATTGTACATCTGCTACGACAACGAAGCCTATATGAATACCGGAATTCAGAAGAGTGGTTTGACTCCTTACGGAACCAAAACTACGACTACTCCTGCTGGTAAGAATATCCCGGGAACGATAACTCACAAGAAGAACTTGTTTGAGATTATTGCTGCTCATGATATTGCTTACGCTGCTACTGCAAGTATTGGTTATCCTCAGGATTTTATCAACAAGGTAAACAAAGCGAAGCACGTTAAAGGTGCAACATTTATTCATGTATATGCATCGTGTCCAACAGGATGGGGAACGCCAACCGAAACATCGGTAGAAATTGCCAAAGATGCTGTAGATGCAGGATTAATTTTCCTTGCAGAATATGAGGATGGTGAATACAAATTGAACAGAAATCCAAAGGAATTCAAATCGGTTGAAGAGTACCTGAAAAAGCAGGGACGATTCAAGCACATGAGCGATGCCGATATTCAATGCGTAATTGAAAACCGCGACAAGAAGTGGGAACGCATGCGCAAAAATTGGCTGTAAATCAATTGATAATTATCAACTAGTAATGAATAATAGCACCCCTCTGGCTGTAGCCATCTCCCCTAGGAGGGGAGAAATCCTAGATTGAATGTAGAATTTCAATTTTTAGTCTTCCCCTTTTTTTGGAAGTGCAGATAGGCGAAGGGGTGCAAGAATCCTAAATAAACAAAACAACAAACAGTACAGACGCAAGGAATTGCGCCTCAACAAACAAAACAAAAACCAAACACAATGATCAGCGATTTAAAAGGAACATTTTCCAACATAAGCAACAACATCAAAAGATCTGCTATTCGTGAGATCCTAAAATTGACCCAAAATCCTGAAGTAATTTCTTTTGCAGGAGGATTACCAGCACCGGAATCTTTCCCTGTTGACAATTTGGATGAGATTATTTCAACCATGTTGAAGGAGGAAGGAGCAGAGGTATTGCAGTACGATGCAACCGAAGGAGTTACAGAGTTAAGAGAACTTCTTTTGAAGAGATATCAGAATGAAGGTGTTCAGTGCGAATTGGACAACATGATTGTAACTACGGGATCGCAGCAAGGTCTGGATTTGGTTGGAAAAGTGTTTGTGAATCAAGGAGATGTTGTGATCTGTGGATTACCATCTTACTTGGGTGGTATCAGTGCTTTCCAGGCTTATGGAGCTAAAATGGAAGGGGTACCAATGGATGAGAATGGAATGAGTGCTGAGCTTTTGGAAGCCAAGTTGATTGAATTGGCGGAGCAAGGTATCAAACCTAAATTCATCTATATCATTCCTGATTTCCAAAACCCAACAGGAATTACCATGCCTGAATCTCGTCGTTTGGAGATTATCGCATTGGCACACAAATACGATGTTTTGATTGTTGAGGATTGTCCTTACAGAGAGGTGAGATTCGAAGGAGAACCACAACGCATGATGTATGATTTGGACAATGATGATCATGTAATGACATTGGGAACTTTCTCGAAGACATTTGCACCAGGCTTGCGTATTGGTTGGATCTTAGGTCCGAAAGAAGTAAATGACAAGATTGTGATTGCCAAGCAATCGTCTGACTTGTGTACACCAACTTTCGTTCAGAAAATGGCGATTCGTTACATGAAATCAGAGCATTTTGAATCGAATCTTAAAAAGACCATCGATTTGTATCACCAGCGTAGAGATGTAATGTTGGCAGAGATGGAAAAATGCATGCCAGAAGGAGTAAAATGGACGCATCCGGAAGGTGGAATGTTCCTTTTTATTACACTTCCTGAGAATATGGATGCCTTGGAATTGTTCCACAAAGCAATTGAAAAGAAAGTGGCATTTGTTACTGGAAATGTATTCTATTGTGATGGAGGCGGAACCAATACCATGCGTTTGAACTTCTCATATGTGAACAACGAAAAAGCGATTGCAGGTATTCAGCGTTTGGCTCAAATTATCGAGGCTGAAATGGCTGTCGAGGCTTACTAGTTCAAAAAGAAAGGTATAATAAGACAATATGAAAGCCTGATAGAGCGTTGATTTTTCAGGCTTTTATATTAAGCATATAAAATAAAATGATGGTACTTTGTTTGTTATCGTGTCTATAAAACAAGTAATTTAGATGTGATTTAAACACATAATAATAGGATGTGTAGTCTTAAATTTCTATTTTAAGTGGCTAATTCATTACTAACCCCTATTTAATTATGAAAAAACATTTAATAGTACTACTGTCATTAGTGAGTTTACTAACTTTCTCGGCATTTTCACAAAATGACTTCAGAAAAGGATATGTCATAACAACAAAAGGAGATACTTTACATGGACAGGTGGCATACACTCTAAAATCAAAAAATTATCGATACTGTATATTCAAGAAGGATGAGAGAAAACAGAAGTTCAGTTCTGATGAAATCATTCGATATGCCATTGATGGAAACAGAACTTTTGTTAATGGTGTTGTTGATGATTCTTTTGTAGAGTTGTTGATTGAAGGAGAAATCAATCTTTATAAAAAGGCATCAAACTTTTATGTGCAAAAAAATAATGGTGATATACATCTATTAGAGAAATATATAAAAAAGAAAGATGATTTTGGAGAGGTTAAAACAGAAAACAAAAGATGGAGAGGGATTCTGTTCTTTTTGGTTAAGGATAGGCTGGAAGGAAAAGTATCTCTTCAAAGATTTGAGTTTTCAGAAAAATACTTGACAGAATTAATTAGGGATTATAATATTTCCGGAGGGATGAATTATCACGAAAGTAAGGCTGATATTCAATGGGTGAAAACCCAGTTTGGTCCAATTGCGGGATTTAATTTTGAAAAATTATATATAGATAACAAATCATCTTATTACTATTATTATAATCAGGATATTAATCAGTTGAATCCTTTTATTGGAGTTGCATTTAATATTTATACGCCTAGATTGTCGGAAAAATTTAGCTTACAACTAGAACTTCAATTAAGCAAATTGGATGTGAAAAAAGAATTTCATGATGAAATTCCAGGCTATAAATTTGATAATACACATACAATAGAAGCAACTAAATTAAGTATTCCTTTTGCTGTGAAATATGATTTTTACAGCAAAAAACTAAAATGGCACATACTTGGTGGTATATTGGCAGAGAAGAATTTTAATGCCGACTATTATACTATAGTTAACCGATTTTATAATGACGAATCAGATTCTTTCGAGTTAAGAGACATGAAAATAAAGGATAATCAGACAGGTTATTGGATTGGTTTTGGAGTGGAAAAGAAGATAAAAAAAGTCCACGCCAGATTAGGAGTTAGATATTACAAAATTGGTAATTTGTTATATCACAAAAGTATTGATGTGAAACAAAATCGATTGTCTTTTAATCTATTTATATCCATGTAAAAAAATACATTTTAAATATCCTAAAGAGGATTAATTTGTAAATAAGAAGATTTATAAAGAGGGACCAATCACAAGACTTTCAAGTGCAATTGTTCCCTTTCTTTTTTTAAGTATTGATTATTGCCTGAAAGGCATAAAGATATTAGCCCAGGGCATCGCCCTGGGTTTATTGTATCATGTAAATTATTGTCGCAATAGAAATGATGATTGTTGTAGCTTGATTCTTGCGACGAAATAGAGGTATCTTTTATTTAATATAGCTTTTTCAATTGCCTCGGGTTTCAACCCGAGGATGATGTTAATATTATTGAAAGAGAGGAATACATGATTTTGATAGTGTATCTGCTCCCTTTTCTTTTTTTTATTAATTTTCCATGAATTTTTGAGATTATTAACCTATGAAAATCTACTCAACAGCTTGTCCCCGAAATTGCTACAGTACCTGTAGTGTTAAAGTTCGTGTAGAGAACGATAAAGTGATTGGAATTGACCCACACCCTGAAAATCGTGCTACACCAGAAGGACCATGTATTAAAGGTTTGGCTTATGTGGAACGTGCCAATTCGAAGGAGAGAATTTTGTATCCGCAAAAGCGAATAGCTGAAGGGAAGTATGAACGAATTTCTTGGGATGAGGCATTGAATACCATTGTTGAGCAGTTGAAGAATTGCAAACAGACTTTTGGTCCGCATTCAGTTCTTTATTTTGCAGCTAGTGGCATGTCTGGTTTGTTGAATGGAGTAGGAGCAAACTTCTGGAAACTGTTTGGAGGCGCAACAACAACCTATGGAAATCTTTGTTGGCCTGCAGGATTGGAAGCCACTCGACTGACCTTAGGTGCCAACAAACACAATGCTCCCTGGGATTTGGAGAATGCCAAGCTGATCTTATTGTGGGGAAAGAATCCTGCCGAAACCAATATTCAGGAGATGATTCCTGTTGAGAAGGCACAGGAAAAAGGTGGGAAATTGATTGTGATTGATCCTCGCAGAACTCCTTCCAGCGAGCGTGCGAATTCACTCTTCCAAATCAAATCGGGAACCGATGCAGCCTTGGCTTTAGGGATTGCTAGAGAATTGATTCAGAATGATTGGATCGATCATGAATTTATAGAGAAATACGTACTTGGCTTTGAGCAATTCAAAGAGCGAGTTGATCAATATACATTGGAGAAAGTATCAGAGATCTGTCGTATTCCTGTAGAAGCCATTCAGGAACTGGCAAAAGAAATTGGAATAACAGATGCCATGACATTGATTCCGGGTTACGGCATGCAGCGATATGAAAACGGTGGTCAAACCACTCGCTGTATATTAGCATTGTCGGTGATTACTGGAAATATTGGGAAGCCCGGTGCTTGTTTCCATTATGCAAATCTTCAGAGCTATGTGTTCGATGATTTGAAAGAGCCGGAATCATACTTTCCAGGATGCGAGCATCCAAGTTTCAGGAGGAAGATATCTGTAGCCAAATTGGGTGAGGATTTATTGAATATCAAAGATCCTGAAGTGAAGTTCATTTGGGTAGAAAGGGGAAATCCCTTATCTCAAAATCCGGATACCAATAAAATCCGTAAGGCATTCCGAAAGGCAGACTTTCGAGTGGTTGTAGATCAGTTTATAACCGATACGACATTGGAAGCGGATATCATTCTGCCAGCAAAAAACATGTTCGAGCAATCCGATATCATTGGCTCTTATTGGAACCCGTATGTGCAATTGCGACAGAAAGTAATGGAACCGGTGGGCGAGGTAAAACCTGAAACGGAAATCTATTATCTCTTGGCAAAACAATTGGGATTTGCCGATGAAGAGATCGAAGGAAATATTCCAGAACCTATTGATGAGGCAATTGAAGAATATTTGAACGGATTCCTGAAAGATTTTCCTGAATTAAGTTTGGAACAACTGAAGAAAGGGCCGCAATTGGCAAACTCTTTCGAGGAAATACCATTTTCAGATTATCAGTTCCCAACTACTTCTGGTAAAATTGAGCTGTATAGTGAGATGGCCAGGAAAATGTGGGGAGTGGATGAATTGCCTGATTATGTCCCTTTGCCTGAACAAAGTGAATTTGAATTTCAGTTGATATCGCCAAACTCAAAGAATCGAATTCATTCACAGTTCGGCAATTTAAATGTGATCAAGCAATTTGAACCAGAAGCCTATCTTTTTGTTCATCCATTGGATGCTGAAGAGAAACAGATGAAGAATGGTGAAAAGGTGGTAATCTATAATCATCAGGGTAGAGCGGAAGTGAAACTGCAATATGATTTGGGTTTGCGCAGAGGAAATGTAGTACTAACCAATGGTCATCAATCTCATTTGGGAGCCGCTCCCAATTTATTCACCAAGGGATGCGAAACGGATATGGGACATGGTACCGCGTTCCATAACACTTGGATCAACTTGAGAACAATTAACAATGAGTAATTATCAATTAATAATAGAATTAAAGGAATAGTTAGTTCAAGCGGGAGTTGCTAATCCGGCTTGAGGATAATGATAAAAATAAGATTGACTTTAAATTATAATTTTAAAGGATCGTGAAAAAAAACTCATTCATATTCAACACCAACCGATGCGTAGGCTGTAATGCTTGCGTGGCGGGTTGCAGCATAGAAAATGGAACCGATTTTCGTGTGAACTGGCGAGAGGTAAACACTGGAAACAAAATCAAACACCCGGGATTGCCTGTTTTCCATTTTTCATTGGCCTGTAACCATTGCGAGGATGCTCCTTGTATGAAGAACTGTCCGGCACTGGCTTATACTCGAGATGAAAAAACGGGAGCCATCATTCATCATGCCGAGGCATGCATTGGTTGTACCTATTGCACCTGGGCTTGTCCGTACGATGCACCAAAGTTCAATCCGGCTACCAAGATCGTTGAGAAATGTAATTTCTGTGTGGATAGAATCTCAGATGGGAAACGTCCTGCTTGTGTGGAAGCTTGTCCGGTAGGAGCGCTTGACTTTGGGTTGTTGGACTTGAAAGAAGAAGATCGTGTAACTCCTGGGTTTGTGGATATGGGCATCAAACCATCCATTCAATTGATACCGTTAAGAGAAGAAAATAAGGCGCCAAAGGTGGAGAATACTGATCAGGTAGAAATCGATGAGAAAAAGATAGAGGAGTGGCTGCCAAAACCAAAAGATAAGGTGGCATTGGACAAGGAATGGACCTTGGTGCTATTTACTATTGCAGTAGCAGGACTGGTAGCTTGGCAGGCAGCTCATTTAATGGGCGCCATAGACATGCAGTTGATTCCATTTGGCATCGTTTCAGTTTTGGCCATTGCATTAACATCGCTACACATTGGAAAGAAAATGCGCATGTGGCGATTCATTCTCAACCTGAAAGGCTCCTGGTTGAGTAGAGAAATCTTCTCCTTTTCAGGATTTTTAGGTTTAACAGGATTTCAACTAGTTACAGGAAATATATGGTTTGGGATTTTAGCTTTGATTTTTGGGATTTGTAGTTTGATATCTGTTGATATGGTTTACAAATTCTTGACGCGAAAAGATGGTCTTTCAGTGCATTCAGGCATGGTAAGTCTTACAGGAATTTTGTTTTTTGTTTGGCTGATTGAGGTGCCGATTGTTATAGAACTTATAATTCTAATCAAAGGAAGTTTATACATTGGGAGGAAAATATCTTTACGTCTAATAAGATTGAAACATTTTCCAGCTCTTTCATTGCTAAGAACGCTCTGTTTATTAATTCCATATTTTCTGTTGGGTACGCAATGGGAATTGAGCTTAGCAATATCTTTAGCCATTATACTCGCCGGAGAATTAATCGATAGGGCAGAATTTTATTACGAATCGGATGTGATTACACCGGAGAAAGAATTACGAAATATATAAATTTGATAGAATGGTAAAGACGTAGCATTGCTACGTCTCTACGAAAGCAATATATTAACCATGAAAAAAAACATCAACGCATCGCACACCCCTCTTTATCGTGAAGCGGGATTCAACCTAAAAGATTCAAAAACCACCCAGGAAGCATTCGCGGCAGAATTGGATCATCCGCATGAGCCGGAGAATTACATCTATTCGCGCTACCGAAACCCAACTACCGTTGCCGTTGAGCAGCAAATTATGGAGCTGGAAGGCTGTAAATGGGCTTTATTGGTAGAAACTGGAATGGCTGCCATCGATGTGGCAGTATCGGTTTTCCAAAAGGGAAAAGATACCCGACCATGGTTGTTCTTCCATGAAATTTATGGTGGCACCAATTCATTTATCGATACGGTTCTGATCAAGCGTAGAAACCTGGATGTGCACCGTTTTTATGCCAACAATGGACTGTATGATTTCGAGGAATTGGAGCGCATGTTAAAGGAGATTCAACCTGAATTCCTGTATTTCGAGGCGGTTTCGAACCCAATGTTGATTGTGGCTGATGTAAAGCGAATCATGGAATTGGCAAAGCAGTACGATTGCAAAATCATTGTGGACAATACCTTTGGAACTCCCTATTTGTGGAAGCCTCTACTAGATGGAGCAGACCTTGTGATTCATTCTGCAACCAAATACATGAGCGGACATGGTAACATTACCGCTGGTGTCATCTGTGGTAACGATGAGGAGCTGATGAAGGAAGCCATTGAATATCGCAAATGGGCGGGACACTTCCTAAGTCCGGATGATGCCTACCGTTTGGGAACACAATTGAAGAGCTTCGACTTGCGCTTTAAGCAGCATTGCGATAATGCAATTGCATTGGCAGAATACCTGCAAAACCATCCAAAGATTGAAGAGGTATTGTACCCAGGTTTGGAATCTCACCCAACCAGAAAAGAAGCTCTTGACCTGTTTGGCGACAAAGGCTTTGGCGGCATGGTCACCTTCGATATCAAAGGAGAGTCAGATGAAGACAAGAGAGAAAAATGCAACAGCTTCATTGCTGCCTTGGAAGATCACATTGCTTTGGTACCAACCCTTGGTGAGGTAGATACAATCCTTCTGCCGGTAGAACCTGTTTGGGGAGCCAAATATCCTCTACCGGGAACCATTCGATTATCGGTAGGGATTGAGAATATTGAGAAGTTGAAGGGATGGATTGGTAAAGCATTAGAGGAAATGTAGAGAATAAAAGCTCACCTTTGGGTGAGCTTTTTTATTTAATGAATTTTCAAGAATTATTTTTCTGACATTTTGTTTTTCTTGTCCCTGTTATATTAAAAGAAATCAATATCGATTGAAATAAAATTATTAGTAAAAATCTCTTTCTTGAAATCCTTTTATGTTGGTATTTTTGATTATACTCTTAAAATACTATTTAATAAATCTGTAAATCTTTTCTGATTAAAATTAAATAATCGGACTGCACCTAATATAAGCAATGGATATTCTTTTTCATCTTTTGTTTCAATTACAAGAATGGACCTTCTATTTCGAGAGTAAAATTTATCTGACGATTTCACCTCACGAATTCTAAAAGCCTTAATTTCATAAAAATCATAATCTACATTTTCATAGAAGTATTTACCTACAAAATCTAGATTTACAAATGTCAAAAGTTTTTTTTCAAAATTGATGACAAGTTTATTAGTAAATTTTGAATTAGCTAACCTTCTGTATATGCCAATTGTTATTCCAATTATAAAAGAACCTAAAACAACTAACTTTGGAATAAATGATTCTTCAATTCCAAAATTAGTCATGTTCCAATCAGTAAAAACAATGTGATAAACTGAAATTAGAGTTAAAACGATGATAATAATATCAATTAGAATAGAAAAAAAAGGTACATAGGTCCTTCCAATTTCTAAAATATTTTTATCCTTATGATATTCGGAAATAACAACGAATAAATTGGAAAGGTTTTCAAGTTCGGTTATATCCTCTTCCTTGTCAAAGCCTATATATTTACTATTGTTATAATCAAGCATTATAGTTTGAATTAGATAATCCAATCGAAGTTTAAATGTACCAAATTCTAACAAACAACAATTAATCACCACCAAAAATTATTTTAAATAAATTCATATCCATTGAGGCAATACAATCATCCCACAAAACAAAGCCTTATCGCCCCAATGTATATGCCTATCGCGAATTCTGATATTCCTATCGCCAAAAACGTTCGCCTATTGTTAAAATGAGGGGCCTATCGGGTAAATGAGCTGTCCTATCGACATTTTGGCATACCTATCGCTAAAATTACCCACCTATCGCAAAAGAGCTCAACTATCGTAGGGGTTTCAGGGGGTATGTTAGAGGTAGAGACAGCATTAATGCTGTCTTTACAGATATAGTAAATCAGTAGCCAAACTTTATACTCCAGATTAAAACAAGCCAGCAGTTATAAGGCCTCAAGCAGTTTTGGCATACCTATCGCCAATTTCTATACCTCTGTAGTCAAAAGTCATATTCCTGTAGCCGAAATGTACCGCCTGTAGCCCCAATAGGTAGTCCTGTAGCGAAAAGGAGGTGCCTGTAGCCATATTTACCCTTCTGTAGTGAAAATTACCCTCCTGTAGCAAAACGAATCAACAGATTTAGGGCTTCCAGAAGGTTTGACATTTTCTATTGTGAGTTTGTCCATTCCTATTGGCAGTATAAGTATTTCTATTGCCATATACGAACGCCTATTGTTAGAATAAAAGGACCTATTACTAAAATAAGGCGCCTATTGCATCTTTTAGAATTCCTATTGGAGAAATTATCCTCCTATTGGGAAAACAAGTTAACTATTGTAGGGCTTTCAGAAGGATAATATAAAAATAAGAGCATCAAGAATCATAAAAATCTTAATAATCTGCGTCTAAATAAAACAAAAAAAAGCCACGAAAAATCGTGGCTTTATATCATCTTTGCGTCCTTCATGTGAAATTACTCTTTCAATGTTGGAGCATCATCCATTCTATCGATTAAGGCTTGTGGCAGTTTTTTCTTCACCTTAGCGCCAAGTTCTCTAATTTTTTCTGCACTTCGAATTAGGTTACCACGGCCTTCGGTTAGTTTGTTCATCGAGGTAGCATAGGTTTTCTTTGCAGTATCCATTTGTCTGCCCAGGCTGATCATATCATCAACAAAACCAACAAATTTATCGTACAATGCACCACCTTGGCGAGCAATTTCCAATACATTTCGGTTTTGGTGTTCCTGTTTCCAGATAGAGGCAATGGTACGCAAGGTAGCCAACAGGGTAGAAGGACTCACAATTACAATTTTGTTTTCCCAAGCATAATTAAACAATTCCTGATCGGCTTGTACGGCCATGGCAAAGGATGATTCGATTGGCACAAACATCAATACAAAATCAGGAGAGTTTAATGCTTCTGAACTTTGGTAATGTTTATCGGCCAATTCTTTCACATGCGCTTTCATGGAAATAATGTGATCTTTCAAGAACTTGTCCTTGTCTTCTTCGCCATTTGAATTTACAAATCGCTCGTAAGCCACCAGCGAAACCTTCGAATCAACAATTACATGTTTCTCTTCAGGCAAACGGATGATCACATCAGGGCGAATGGTCTGTCCTTCGCTATTTTGAGTTACTACTTCGCGTTCGTACTCTTCCCCTTTCGAAAGGCCCGAACGTTCTAATATTCTTTCCAATACAACTTCGCCCCAGTTGCCTTGTTTCTTCACATCACCTTTAAGTGCTTTGGTTAGGTTATTGGCTTCATCACTAATCTTTGCATTTAGGTCATAAAGCTTTTTCACCTCCTCTTTCAGGCTGATTTTATCGCGCAATTCCTTATCGTAAGTTTCCTCAACCTTCTTTTCGAATGATGTCAGCTTTTCCTTTATTGGCCCAAGAATATCGTCCATATTCTTCTGGTTGGATGTGGTAAACTCTTTCGTGTTTTCCTTCAGGATTTTAGAGGCAATGTTTTCGAATTCGGTAGTGAACTTCTTTTGTAATTCCTCCAGTTCCTGCTTTTGGTTTTCCAAACGCTCTTCCAAATTCTTTCTTTCGGTAGCCGAAATAGATACCGAACGGGTTAGCCTTTCGTTTTTCTCCCTTTCTTCGCCCAGTAAATTCGCTATTTCCTCTTTTTCGCGTTTTATGTTATTTGCACGCTCTTCCAATATGGATAATTGGTGCGATAATTCACTTTTTTCGGTGATAAAAGCATTTTCCTGCTTTAGCAATTCCTCACGATGAAGAGCTGCTTGTTGAGATGTTTTTTTTCTAAGAATCAACCAAGCGATAATTACCCCTTTGGCAATTCCAATTGCGATGTATAAAAATTCCATTCTATTATTATTTGATGTAGAGACGTAGCATTGCTACGTCTCTACGATAATCTAAACAGGTTTTTCGAATTCTTTCAATTCCATTACACCATTATCCAACACGGCATAGGTAAAGTGTGTTACCCAATCGCCAGTATTGATGTATCTGCTTTCGCCATTCAAATCGATATTGCAAGGCCAGTGGCGATGCCCGAAAATGAAATAGTCGAAATGTTCTTTTTTCAGTTCATCTTTGGCATAAAGGACCAACCATTCTTTGTCTTCGCCTCTAAATGTATCTGCTTCAATCTTGCCATTTTTAAGTCGACTGTGCCCCGACCAATTGTGAGCCAGCCAAATGGCAAAATTTGGATGAATCCTGGCAAACGACCATTGCAGAAACTTATTGGTAAAGATCTTTTTTAGAATCTTATATCCCTTATCGTATGGCCCTAATCCATCGCCATGTCCCAAAAAGAATTTCTTGCCCTGAAGTTCGGTTTTTACAATATCACGATGAACGATTACGCCAGTTTCACTTGGCAAATAATCAAACACCCATATGTCGTGATTTCCGGTAAAGAAATGCACAGGAATACCCGAATCGGTAATTTCGGCCAGTTTTCCTAATACACGGGTAAATCCTCTAGGTACGGTACGTTTGTACTCGAACCAGAAATCGAAAATATCACCCATAAGGTAAATTGCTTCGGCATCTGCTTTAACAGTATCCAACCACTTTACAAACAACAATTCACGTTCGCGATTATTCTTTAAAGCGGGTGCTCCCAAATGCACATCCGATGCGAAATATATTTTTTTGTTTTTACTCATGAGAAAGTATCATGTACTTAAAATGCCTAAAGTTTAAAAGTAATGAAAATTAGTTTTCACCTTTGTACTTTAGGCACTTAATAATATTTTAGTTGTATTACTTTACGTATTCAGCAACTTTTTCTTCCAATCTTCTTGCAAAAAGATCCTTACCAACAATTTCACCTCTTTGGTCGATTAGGTAGTTAGCAGGCACTCTTTGTACGTTTAACAAGCGAACCGCATAAGAACTTCCGTTTTCAGGATCACAAACATTTGTCCAATTCATCTTATCTTCTTTAATTGCTTTTTTCCAAAGCTCTTCGTCTTGATCAACAGAAATCTGGTAAATTCTTAAACCTTTGCTTTTATACTTGTCGTAGATTTTCTTAAGTGTTTTATTTTGCTTACGAGAGTTTGGATCTTGAGATGCCCAGAAACTCAATACAATAAATTTCCCTTTTAAAGATGAAAGAGTTACGTCCTTACCATTGGTGTCAGGCAATTTGATTTCAGGAAAACTAGCACCTTTTTCTTCAATCATCTTAGCAATGTTTAGGTTGGACATTCTCTTTTCAAGAGTTTTGTAGTTGGCTAAAATTGCTTTGGTATATTCATGTTCAGGGTAAAGCGCTCTCATCGATGAAGCTACAATTTTCACAAACTGAATGTCTTTGTTTTCATTTAAAGTGAAAGTATCTTCATCAATTTTTTGATACAATGCCATATAGCTTGCCAACGAAGTAGCATTTTGCATGATAAAGTCGATAGAGAATTTTCTTTGTGCTTGAATAGCTTCAATATATTCAGCCACTAAATTTTGTGATACAGTCGAGAAATCAGCATCATTTTTCTTTTCTTCCAATTGCTTGCGGATTGCAGCAACTTTGGCTTTGGTAACATTTAAAGTATCGTTAATCTGTTTTACCAGTTTCGAACCTTTCGATCCTTCAACGATATACTTTTTATTCATGTTTTCGGCCTTGCTATACACCAACATGTTGTCATTTTCTTCAGCCAAAAGGGTAAGCAATTTACCATTTGATAAGCGCAACAAATAAAATTCAGGTTGTGTAAGGTTCAAATCAAATTCAAATCGACCTTCTTCGTCAAGTATTACCGAATCAACAGTAGTTGTACTGGCAACATGTAAATGATCCAAATACAAAGTTTTACCTTCAGCGTTATCGATTTTACCTTCGATACTTACATTTCCTTTTTGGCCACAAGCCCAAAATAAAACTAGTGGAAGTACAAATAATAGTTTTCTCATACTATGGATTAGATTGTGTTATTTAAATTGCTAAATTCTTGGTTTCGCTATCAAATAATTTATAATCAAAAGCTTTGGCTGATTTGAACTTAAGCTGTCAAATTTTCAAAGCAAATGGGCTGCGAAACTTCAGGCGGAAATTTACTAATAATTTCCTGTATAATCATTATCAAGCAATGCGAGATATTGAAGGAATCTATCATGTTCGGGAATTTTTCATATTTTTGCTTTCAGATTAAAAAGGTGAGATTTTTTTGCTTGATATAAAGATGGAATTGATGATTTAGATTGAATTTCACCACATACAACTGATATTACTGATGAAGATATATACGGATCTTAAAGATTTTTCTGCTCTAAACCCTGTGGTTACCATTGGAACTTTTGATGGTGTTCATTTGGGACACCGAAAAGTAATACGCCGTTTGCAGGAATTGGCACATAAAGTGAATGGAGAAACCGTAATTTTTACTTTTTATCCTCATCCACGCTTGGTCTTGAGCGAAGAGAATAATGGATTACGCTTGATCAACACACTGGAAGAGAAGAAGGTTTTGCTTGAGGCGGCAGGTATCGATCATTTGGTAATTTATCCTTTTACCAAAGAGTTTTCGAAACTTTCGTATGTAGAATTTGTGGAGCAGATATTGGTAAAACAATTAGGCATGAAATACCTGGTGGTTGGTTACGATCACCGTTTTGGTCACAATCGAGAAGGGAAATATGAAGATTTAAAGGTTTTTGCCGATCAGTTGAACTTTAAAATCGAGCGCCAGGATGTTTTAAATATGGATACCATTAATGTTAGTTCAACCAAAATCCGCAAGGCCATTGGTGAAGGCGACATCAATACTGCAAATAAGTATTTAGGCTACCGATTCTTTATCAAGGGAGATGTGGTTGATGGGAAAAAATTAGGAAGTAGAATTGGCTTTCCTACTGCCAATATCGATCCGCAGGAAAGTTACAAACTGGTTCCCAAAGATGGAGTTTACGCCGTTAAAGTTGATGTTGATGACAAGCGCTATTTGGGCATGTTGAATATTGGTGTTCGACCAACAGTTAACAATCAATTAGACAACAGGTCAATCGAAGTTCATATTCTTGGTTTCGATCAGGACATTTACTACAAGAACATTACCATTCATTTCTACAAAAGAATTCGCAACGAACAGTTTTTTGCATCAATTGATGAGTTAAAAGCACAGCTGGCAAAAGACAAGGAAGCAGTTGTTGAATTGTTAGGGAAATAAAATCGGTATTCGTAGAGACGCAAGACCTTGCGTCTGTACTTTAAATCAGAAATGTAAAAAAACAACCCCGAAGATAATCCTCGGGGTCATTATTACTATTGAAATCAAATATTTAATTTTTACTAGCTTCAATCGGCTCATTCTGTTGATGATTAGAGCTAATTTTATCATTTTTTATTTCTGGTTTTGAATTAGATTCGTTAATAAGTTTATGTGGAATTCTCATTCCATAGAAAGAGCGATACACAAAGAATAAGCCTATAATCAAGAATAATGTTCCAATGTAAGGTGCAATATTTGTTGCCCCGGTTTTATCAGCTTTAACAATTAATTCTATGGCAATTTCTGCAGCCAACAATCCAAATAAAGTTGAAAACTTAATAATTGGATTTAACGCAACGGAAGTAGTATCCTTGTAAGGATCACCAACTGTATCACCTACGATAGTTGCATCGTGAAGAGGAGTGTTTTTCTCTTTCAAGTCAACCTCAACCACTTTTTTGGCGTTATCCCATGCACCACCGGCATTTGCCATATACATTGCCTGGAATAGACCAAAAATGGCAATAGAAATCAGGTAAGCCACAAAGAAGTTCGGGCTAAAGAATGCGAATGCCAAAGTTAAACTTAGAATTACGGCAAAAATATTCCACATTCCTGTTTGTGCATATTGAGTACAGATCTTTACAACATTTTTAGAATCTTCAATATCAGCTTCAGTTTTGTCCAGATTGATATTTTTCTTGATGTATTCAACCGCACGATAAGCTCCGGTAGTAACTGCCTGCATTGATGCACCAGAGAACCAGAAAATTACTGCACCACCTGTAATTAAACCTAGAATAACAGAAGGATCGGTTAATTGAATTTGTAATAATGATTCTCCTGTAGAAAGAACAGTTCCTTTCAAAAGTAAGATAATGGCGAAAATCATGGTTGTAGCACCAATTACGGCAGTACCAATTAATACAGGCTTAGCCGTAGCTTTAAATGTATTTCCTGCCGAATCGTTTTCTTCCAAATTGTGCTTTCCAGTTTCAAAATTGGGTTCGAAACCAAAGTCTTCGCTAATCTCTTTTTTAATATTTGGAATTTTTTCGATTTGCGATAATTCAAAAACAGATTGTGCATTATCGGTTACCGGACCATAGCTGTCAACAGCAATGGTTACAGGTCCCATACCTAAGAAACCAAAGGCAACCAAACCAAAAGCAAAAATCCCTGGATACTCACCAAAAATTGCAATATCTTGAACAGTGTAGAATGCAATAGCCATTAAAGCCATCATAACCATTCCCTTCCAGAAAGCAGAAAAGTTACCAGCTACCATACCTGAGAGTATAGTAAGAGATGCTCCACCTTCACGAGAAGCAGTTACAACTTCCTGTACATGGCGAGAACCAGAACTGGTAAAAGCTTTGGTTAATTCGGGAATTACAGCTGCTGCGAGTGTACCACAAGAAATAATAGTAGATAATTTCCACCACAATCCTTCCGGAAGATCAGAAATCAGTACATAACTTAAAGCATATGTAACTACAATTGAAATAATTGATGTAATCCATACCAAAGCAGTTAAAGGAGCTTCAAAATTGAATTTATCTAGTTTGCTGTATCTAGCTTTTGCGATAGCTTGATTAACCAGATATGCAAATACCGATGTGAAAATCATTAAGACACGCATTGCAAAAATCCATACAATCAATGTAGATGCAAATCCCATATTTGGAATCAAACCAGTTTCACCAAACATTAAAATGATGAAGGTAATTAATGCCACACCAGTTACACCGTAAGTTTCAAAACCATCGGCAGTTGGTCCTACGCTATCACCAGCGTTGTCACCTGTACAGTCAGCAATTACACCAGGGTTTCTTGGATCATCTTCTCCAATTTTAAATACGATCTTCATCAAATCAGCCCCAATATCAGCAATTTTGGTAAAGATACCACCGGCAATTCTAAGGGCAGAAGCACCAAGCGATTCTCCAATTGCAAAACCAACGAAACATGCACCAGCACTTTCGCCAGGAATGAAAAGAAGGATGGCAATCATCATGATCAGCTCAACGCAAATCAATAGTAAACCAACACTCATACCAGCCTGAAGCGGAATAGACATTACGTCGAAAGGCTTTTTCTTTAATGCAGCGAAAGATGTTCTACTGTTTGCATAGGTGTTAATTCTGATTCCGAACCATGCAACACCATACGATCCAAGAATACCAAGAACGGTCCATAGAAGAATCAGTAAGGTTTTAGGAACACTTAAATGAGCTAATGCCAGGAAGTAATAACCAATAGCAACACCAATAATCAAGAATAAAATAATCAGGAATTTACCTTGTTGCAACAAATAGGTTTTACAGGTTTCGTAAATAATATTTGAAACTTTTGCCATCGATTTGTGCGTAGGAAGTTTTTTGATGCGATTGAACTGCACCATCCCAAACAATAAACCCAAGGCAATGATGATAATTCCGTAGAGGAGCAAGTCCCAGCCATTCATGCCTCCAATTCCATCAAAGACACTTTGTCTTAAATCAGGAACTACCAAATCGGCTTCGCTTGCAAAAGATGCGAACGGTGTAAATAAAACCCCGAACACAAGTAGTAATAATGCTTTCTTCATAAGATTAAAAAATTAATTTGAATAGGTGAATTTCCTTTCAAATTATGCATTATTGTTTACCGAGTCAAGGCTTTTTTATAGAAATGTGCAATCAGAAAAACTTTCGTTGATTTGCTTTGTATCCTGATTTTGTTATATTTATGATGTCAAAATTAGTTCTGTTGCAAATGGGACTAATTTTTTTGTGTCTTATACATACTGATTAGTTGTAAACCCTAAGAATATTACCAGAAACACTGGTTCTGTATGATTTTAGTGGATGGATGGCTACAGATTCGCTGGTTGGAGAAGCACCTGTTGATAGAATAAATTCGCTTCCGCAAACCGGACAAGTCGCACCATTATTCCATGCATCAGCATCATCAGGATCATTCAATTCAACATGTTCATCAGCTTCAACATCATGAGTGCAAGTAGCATCGTAGGCATAATACTGACCATTGGTTCTAAATACAAATATGCCATGCCCCTTGTATCCTAAAGAACGACCTTCGATGAAATCGAAATACATTGCAGAATTGTTGGTCAATTGATTGTAGTAGGTAAGATCGATATGAGCATTAATCTTTTGGTAGGGAACAATTTCGTTTACATCCACAGAATCGGAACTACAAGAACAAATACTGATGCACAATGAAAATAAAACGAAAAAATATAGTAAATTTGATTTGTTGACTGACATAATTTTATAGTTTGCATTAATAAACGAAGGTTGATCCTGATTATTATTGTGAAAGCGTAAAACTAACAATTAAATATCAGAACTCTCATGGATGAAGGATGGGGAAATATAATATATCTGATCATATTAGCGATTGTAGGAATTTTTAGTTCTATCAAGAAGAACAAAAAGAAGCCTGTTCCAATATCTCCGCCCGATGATGGAGAAATAGCGGAGCAATCTGCTCCTCAAACTACAAAGCCGCAAAACGATTTTGAATCGGTATTTGAAGCTTTGTTGGGGCAACAAAGGCCCGAACCATATCATGAGGAAGAAGAATGGGAAACAGAAGCTCCAATTGCCGAACAGGAGGTAGTTTTAGATTCAGTTCCTGAGCAAAAGGATCCTCGGGAAAGTAGTATAGAATATACTGAGAAGCGACAAATTTCTTCATTAGATGCTTTAAAAGATCTCTATCAGGAAGAAGCGGAAGAGGAGGAAGATGATGGGGAAGAAATTGATTGGCGTCAGGCGATAATTTACAAGGAAATTTTAGAGAGAAAGTACAATTAGTATAATTTTTTAGTACTTTTATAAGTCCCAGTTTATACCGTATAAAAAGGAGCATAAATATAAATTTGTATATTTGTATTCCTGAAGAGTTCCGAGAAGTCGGGATTCTTTTTGTTTTATAGGTCTTTGGTGATCTGGGAATTAAGAAATCAAGAAAAAATAAATAGGAGGATATTATGTCTGGTTATTCATATGTGACAGCAGATGGTTTAAAAAAACTAAGAGAAGAATTGGAACAGCTTGAGAACATTGAGCGTCCAAAAATTTCAAAGCAAATTGGTGAAGCTATCGATAAGGGGGACTTGTCGGAGAATGCCGAGTATGATGCCGCAAAAGAGGCTCAGGGTTTGTTGGAAGCAAAAATTGCCCAGTTGCGAGGAGTTATTGCCAACAGTAGAGTTATTGATGAAACTAAAATTGATACATCAAAGGTTCAGATGATGAACAAAGTTACCATTAAGAACCAGAAAAATGGTGCAGTAATGACTTACACTTTGGTGTCGGAAAGTGAAGCTGATTTTAAGAAAGGTAAACTTTCTATCAATACACCAATTGCCAAAGGTTTAATTGGAAAGAAAGTTGGCGATGTAGTGGATATTCAGGTTCCTAATGGAATTATTCCTTTCGAAATCATCGAAATTTCTATCTAATAGAAACAAATTGAAAACTTCTTAAAACAGATAAAATGGCTTCAATTTTCACAAAAATAGTTCAAGGCGAGATTCCTTGCCATAAAATTGCAGAAGACGACAAGTACTTTGCATTTTTAGATATTAGCCCTTTGGCTAAAGGTCATACATTGGTAATTCCAAAGCAAGAAGTTGATTACATTTTTGATTTGGAAGATGATGTGTTGGCAGGCTTAAATGTATTTGCAAAAAAGATTGCTAAGGCAATTGACAAAAGTGTAGAATGTAAACGTGTTGGAGTTGCCGTTATCGGTCTGGAAGTTCCACATACGCACATCCACTTGGTGCCATTAAATAATATTGGGGATTTGAATTTTGAAAATCCTAAATTGTCTCCAAGCCAGGAAGAACTAGCCGAAGTTGCAGAGGCTATTCGCAAGAATTTAGAATAAAAGAGAATATCTTATATATAGGAAAGCCGCTTGAAAAGCGGCTTTTTTTGTACTTATTTTTTTATTCGATTTGGGTTGTTTTTTACAAAATCGGCCCATGAACTGGATTTTTTCGCAGTTACCAATGCATTGTCCTGAAAAAAGTGACAAAGTGCAATTGCAATAGCATCTGATTCATCAGGATTTTGAGGGAAATCTTTCATTTTAAAATAACGTTGAAGAATTACCGCCAATTGTTCTTTCGAGGCAGTTCCCGTACCAGTAATTGCTAGCTTAATTTTACGTGGAGCATATTCAAAAATTGGAATATTGCGTTGCAAAGCGGCAGCAATGGCTACGCCTTGCGCACGACCCAATTTCAACATCGACTGAATATTTTTACCAAAAAACTGAGATTCAATTGCCAATTCATCGGGATGATATTCATCTATGACTTGCAGTGTTCTTTGAAAAATCTTTTGAAGCTTGATATAGGGATCGCTGATTTTTTTTAAATCGAGAACCCCCGAAACCATGATTTCAGGTTTTCTGTTTACCACTCTAATTAACCCGTATCCCATTAAATTGGTTCCCGGATCAATTCCCATAATTATTCTGTCGTTACTCAATTGAATTGGATTTTTGAACAAGTTTTTGCAGTACTATCCCAGCTATAATAAGAACCAAGCCTGCCAGTGTACTAAGATAGATAGATTCTCCGAGAATCAGATTAATAAATATTAATGAGGCAAAGGGGCTCAAGAAAACCAAGTGACCAATCTTATCGGTAGAACTGCTCAATTTCATGGCTTTTAACCAAAGTACATATGCAATTCCACACTCAACAATCCCAATGTAAATTCCAGCCAATAAAGCTTTGGTATCAGGAAGTGTGAAATTAGAAAACAGAGCTATGCTTAGTACAATGTAAATGAATCCAAAAATAAAGTTCAAAAATAGCTTGGCAACTTCTTCTCTTATATCTCTTACATTATATATCCAATACAAAGCCCAGAAAATCGAACTTCCAACTGCCAGTAACACTCCGAACGGATTTGGTGTTTGCAATGAAGCAAATGAGCCTTTGTTGGCAATTGCAACCACTCCAGCAAAACTGACCAGAATGCATAGAATACTTTTAATTCCTATTTTCTGTTTTAACAAAGGAATAGAAAGCAGTACCAAAGTAATTGGCCAGATGTAATTCAGGCTCATTGCAAATTGAGCAGGCAATATGGCATAGGCTTTTAGTAAAACCAGGTAGTATAAAAAAGGATTTAACAAGCCTAAAATGGCAGAGCTGAAATAATGCTTTTTACTTACTTTAAAACTGTTTAATAGTTGGTTTTTTAACACCAATAAAACAGAAAGAAAAATAAGAGCCGTACCTGATGAAATCAAAAGCAAGTGCAGAAAATCCATACCAGCAAGAGCAATCTTAAATGCCGTTGCCACTGTAGACCAACATAAAATTGCCAGTAATGCGTAAGTATATGCTCTTTTCTGCTGCTTCAAGTGCTTGGAATTAAACTTCTTGTAGAAGAGAAGAAAATGAGATTACCTGGTTTTGAAATCTGGCATTAAAAACCGCTTTGATTCTTGGCTCAAAACTATTGATGTATTTTTCCAACTGTTCGCGAGTTTTGAATAAAAGCTGCAATGAATAAGTCATTCCGCCATCTTCTTGTGCAACCATTACTTTACAAAAATAGTTGTCCGAGAAAGTACTGGTTTCCTTTAAAAGAGGAATAAACTTCGTTTTCATCCACTCTACAAAAACACCTTCTAGTTCCTGTTCAAGCAAATAGCTTGTATTGTATAATAACATATCGTATATCTTTAAAAGTCGCGCAAATTTATTAAAAACTTACTTCGTAAGTAATATATAAACAACTGAAGACACAAATTATCACGAATTATTTAATTGTGTAAATTGCCACGCAATTCAAAGTTTGAGAAATTGGTGTAATTCGTGCTTATTTCTAAAATCAACACTTGTTTTTACAGCAAGTAGAATTCCATTAATTTCTTAATGCATTAACTCTTTGTCTGGCTTCAACCGAAAAAATACTATCCGGATAATCTGTAATAATTGATTTGTAACAATCTAAAGCAGCAGGCGAGTTTTGCATTTTTTCAAGCAGTTTCCCTTTTCGGAATAATGCTTTATCTGCAATTGAATCCCATGGGTGATCTGTAATTATTTTTTCAAGATTCTTCAGAGCGTCATCCAGTTTATTCTGCTGCAAATAGATTTCATATTTTTTAAAATACACTTCGTCGATTAAACTATGGGCAGGTTGGTTTCTTATCAACTCATTCAACTTGTTTAAGGCTTCGTCTTCTTTTTTCTGTAGGATTAAAAACTCCGCTTCAGCATATGTTTTCATTGCTGTATAGCTGGTGTCCAACGTAGTATTATCACTAATTAATTGCGATAATGCGATTGCATCATTGGCAATTAATTTAGAAGTACTGCCTTTAAGTGCGTCCAATTGAGCTTTTGCCCATTTCAATTCGCCCATATAATAGGAAACCTTAGCTTTTTTGAACTTTGCCTCGTAGCCTATGGTATTGTTTTTATTTGCTTTCTCTATCTGAGAATAGAGCAGAATTGCATCCCACTTTTCATCGGTAAACAATTTAATATCCGCCAATTCCATTTTAATTTCTGATTTAAATTGTGGGTGAATGTTTCTATTTTTTAGAATAGCTTCAAGTTTTTCAATTGCTTTATTACTTTGATTTAGGTAAGCCGATAATATGTGAGCATGTCTAACAATAGCCCTGCTTGTTTGGCCTATATTTTTTTCCTGGTTTAAGAATTTGTCGTAAGAAGAAGACAGGTTTTCCCATTGTTCTTGTGAGCTGTTTTCGGTTTCTTTTAACTGCAAGAATCTTGTTTCTAAGTACTCTGTGTTGGCTTTAAAAAAGTTTGAAGCTTCGGCTCCTTTATCAATAACGATCTGAAAAGCTTCCAATGCCGTTTCGAAATCTTTATTTGTTCTTGCTGTATAGGCTAAAGACATGATGCGAAATCCATCTTCTTTTTTGATTAAGTCGATAGATCTGGCTTGGGCCAAGGCAGGTTTAAACAGTTTTTTTTGCATAAAGTACCATTGCAATAATTCTTTCAAAGCCAAATTGTCTGGTTCTGTCTGCATTTTATTCAAAATCTGATTTCTGATTATTGGATCAAGACTTGAATCGATATCCTGAGCAAGTGCAGATTGAAGGCGATGTTGTACAGTATTAACTTTGCTTGGATCAATGGATACACCAATTAAAAATTCAGCAAGCATTTTTTCAAAATCTCTTTGATAGAGATAAATATTTCCCAATTCGATATGATAAAGGTGAGGCTGCTTTAATAGTTCTCGACCTTTTTGATAGGCTTTGGCAGCAAACTCATATTCTCGTTTGGAAATAAAAGCATTGGCAATACTATTAATATCAACCTTAATGGGTTTTAGTTTTTGAAGTGCTTTATTGTATTGCTTGAAGGCTTCTTCTTCCTGATTCCATTTCTTATAAACATATCCCAAACTTATAATGAAACTGTTATCGTTTGGATTTTTTCGCACCTGTTTCTTTACAAAACTTTCTGCATCCTTAAATTCTTCCAATGCAATCAAACAATCTACATAATAGTTGTAATAAGTTTTTGATTTCGTGAAATCATACAAGTCGTAGAATAGGGTAGAAGCAGGCTTGTATTCCTTGTCGCGAAAGTATTTAAATGCCAACTGGCTTCCGGATTGGATGTTTAATTGACCAAAAGTGGATAGGCACCCTGATAGCAGTGAAATCAGTAATATGCTTGTTAGTATCTTTTTCAAAATGGAATTTTTATTGATTCAGCACCATAAAAATAAAAAAAAGCCCGACTTTTAGGTTCGGGCTTTAGCAAATATTTTGATAATCGATTAGTCGATCATGTCAAATCCTGTGTAAGGAACCAATGCTTTAGGAATTTTAATTCCTTCCGGCGTTTGGTGATTTTCCAACAATGCAGCTACAATTCTTGGCAAAGCCAATGCACTACCATTTAATGTGTGAGCCAATTGCGGTTTTTTCATGTCCTTATCCTTAAATCTTAATTTCAAGCGATTTGCCTGGTATGATTCAAAGTTAGAAACAGAGCTAACCTCTAGCCATTTATCCTGAGCTGCTGAGTACACTTCAAAATCAAAAGTTAAAGCAGCAGTAAAGCTGGTATCGCCACCACACAAACGCAACAAACGATAAGGTAACTCTAATTTTTGAATAATACTTTCAACATGATTTACCATGCCTTCTAATGCTTCGTATGATTTTTCAGGATGTTGCAATTGTACAATTTCAACTTTATCGAATTGGTGCAAGCGGTTCAAACCACGAACATCTTTTCCGTACGAACCAGCTTCTCTTCTAAAACAAGCCGAGTATGCGGTATTCTTAACCGGAAAATCTTCTCCTTTTAAAATTACATCGCGATAAATGTTTGTAACCGGAACCTCAGCAGTTGGAATCAAGTACAAATTATCTTCTGTAACATGGTACATTTGTCCTTCCTTATCAGGTAACTGACCTGTACCGTAACCAGAATCTTCGTTTACAACTAATGGAGGAATTACTTCTTCGTAACCTGCCTTGCGGTTTTCATCCAAGAAGAAATTGATTAAAGCTCTCTGAAGAATAGCACCTTTACCACGATAAAGTGGGAAACCTGCACCAGTAATCTTCACACCCAAATCGAAATCGATCAAGTTGTATTTTTTTGCCAATTCCCAGTGAGGAATTGCATCAGGAGCTAAACTTGGAGTTTCACCAATTGTCTTTTCGATTACATTATCTTCTTCACCTTTACCTGCAGGAACCGATGAGTGAGGAATATTAGGAATTTGCAATAGCAAATTGTTTAATTCTTCAACAATGGAAGTTTGCTTCGAGTTTAATTCAGCAATGGAGTTTTTTAACTCACCCGTTTTAGCTTTTGCTGCATTAGCTTCTTCAGCCTTTCCACTTTTAAAAAGCATACCAATCTCTTTCGATAAGCTGTTCATTTCTGCCTGAGTTGCATCCTGTTCCGCTTGAGTAGCTTTTCTTTTTTCATCAAGATCAATAATTTTTCCGATAATTTCAGTAGCATCGAAATTTTTGATCTTTAAAGCCTTAATGGCTTCCTCTTGATTTTCCTGTAAATATTTTAGGCTTAGCATCTATTATCTTTTGTTGATGATTATTCCTGATTTTTATGAAAGTGTAAAAATAAAAAAATCTCCTGTCTTTATACTGTGATAAAGCAGGAGATTTAAATATTTTAATACTGAATTAACTATTCAGCAAGAGGTTCAATAGAAACGTAAGATTTGTTGTCTCTTTTCTTTCTGAAAACAACTGTTCCATCAACAAGTGCAAATAGAGTGTGATCTTTACCACAACCTACATTTTCACCTGCGTTATGCTTAGTTCCTCTCTGGCGTACAAGAATATTTCCAGCTTGTGCAAATTGTCCGCCGTAAATTTTAACTCCTAATCGTTTACTTTCCGATTCTCTACCATTCTTCGAGCTACCAACTCCTTTTTTATGTGCCATTTTGTAATATTTTTAAGGATTAAGCTACAATTTCTTCAATTTGAATTTGTGAAAGGTACTGACGGTGACCGTTCAGTTTTTTGTATCCTTTTCTTCTTTTCTTTTTGAATACTTTAACCTTATCACCTTTCATGTGTGATAAAACTTTTGCAGTTACTTTAGCACCTTCAATAGCAGGAGCACCAACTGCAACTTCACCTTCGTTATCAACTAAAAGAACTTTAGCGAACTCAACTTGTCCACCTTCTTCAGCTTCTAATCTGTGAACGAAAATCTTCTGGTCTTTCTCAACTTTAAATTGCTGACCCGCGATTTCTACAATTGCGTACATTTTAATACAATTTTACGGTTTGTTCCAGGGGGTGGGCTACCTGTTAATCAAGTTATTCCTCTTGGTGAACCCCCGAAGAAATTTATTTTTCGGATTGCAAAAATAGAAAAGAATAATTGATAAACAAAGTTTTAAGGCTGGAAAAGCAGTTTTTTATCAACTTTTTTCTTTGTTAATCACCTCATTTACAAAATAGGCTGTGAAATCCTTGTAAATGTACAAAGTTTCCCGTTTCATGTTTGGATTATGTAGGCTAATAATTGTATCTTCATGTAATACATTTAAGGAGGCTTTTGAATAATTAGAATAAAGTATTCAAGTAGTTTTTTAGGAGGTAGTATAATCGGTGTTTGTATCGATTTTAATTTGAGGAATTGAGGAATGCAAATAAATAAGAAGTCTTGTTTTCAATTATTGTTAAGAAGCTTCGAAACAATTATTATATTTGCTTCAAGAAAGATGGAAATTTGTAAAAACCTATGGGTAAAATAAAACTAAACGTTCTTGGATTGTCATATAGTCAGACACAAACTGGAGCATATGCATTGGTCTTATCTGAAGAGGAAGGTGATCGACGTATTCCCATTATTATTGGTGGTGTTGAAGCGCAGTCGATAGCTATTCAACTTGAGGAATTAGATCCACCTAGGCCTTTGACTCATGACTTGTTTAAAAGTTTTGCAGAAGCATTTACTGTAAATGTTACCGAGGTCAATATATATCGATTAGAAGAAGGAATTTTCTATTCGGAATTAATTTGTGAAAAAGGAAGTAATCGCATTCGTATTGATTCAAGAACTTCAGATGCAGTAGCCATTGCCCTTCGATTTAAATGTCCGATTTATACAACAGATGAAATTATTGAGAAAGCAGGAATTGTTTTATCAATAGAAGGAGAACCTCAAGAGCCCACTATTACGGCACCAACTGCAGAATTTAGTTCTAGTGAAAAGAGCTCAAGCAGCGAGTATAGTGATTACTCGATAGCACAATTGCAAGGAATGCTTGAAGATGCCATTCGGGATGAAGATTATGAAAAAGCATCTTTAATAAGAGATGAACTGGATAAAAGAGGAGAATAATTGAATACGTAAATAAATTACCAAGCTATCCTTATGGATAGCTTTTTTTGAATTTACTTTTTCATCAAAGAGATCACATCCCGTAAAATCTCACGTTCTTTTTTTAGATCTTCGATTTCTTTTTTGAGCTGTTCTTTTTCTTTATCTACCGGATTATTGATATCAATTGCATTGGCCAATTGCCTGAAAATATTCACACCTGTAGCTTCGCAAATGGTCCAAAGTCGCCCAACCTGAAGGCCATGTCTTTTTAAAAGGTAATGAACCGAAGAGTTACCGATACCAAGTTCTCTGGCTAAATCAACAGTGCTCATTCGAGTTTCTGCCATAGCATCGTGTACCAGTTTATGAATATTTACAGGTAGTTTAATGGGTTTTGATGGTTTCATAAGCTATAAGTTGTTCGTATAATAACTGTAATTTAGTGTATTTCAGTTATATTATCAACAAAATATATAAGTAATAATATCAGACTTATAGTAATATGAATAATTTGCCTATGAAATAGTCTCCTTCATAGATGAGTATGAAAATATTACTTATAATATAGTGTGCTCCATGTAGCAGTATGAAAATAATACCTATGATATAGTTTCCTCCATACAGGAGTGTGAAAATAACGACTATATTATACGATATTTCAATTTTTTTGAAATTTAGATGGTGTAAAACAGAAAGAGTAACAAAGTGAATAAATAAAACACCCTCTAATTTTTAACAAAAAATTAGAGGGTGATGCATGCCGTAAGCCTTTATTTTTTAGTGTGCTATATTTTCTACTTGCTTAGGATCGTGTTTGTGTTTGAATAAAATCCAGAAGAAGATTGCTATTACTAGTGAATAAATTGCAAATGTATTCCAGATATCCATCCAAATAAAGTTTCCATCATTACCAGTAAAGAATGTGCCGATAATAATTCCACTAATCCATGATCCCATGATTGCACCAAAACCGTTAGTCATCATCATGAACAATCCTTGAGCACTTGCGCGAATGCTTGAATCGCATTGTGTTTCAACGAAAAGTGAACCTGAAATATTGAAGAAATCGAAAGCCATACCATAAATGATGCATGATAGTATAATCATCCATAATCCACCAGCTGGATCGCCATAAGCGAATAATCCGAAACGAAGAACCCATGCAATCATACTGATTAGCATTACCTTCTTAATACCAAACTTCTTTAAGAAGAATGGGATTGCTAGAATGAATAAGGTCTCAGATATCTGAGAAATAGACATGATTATGGTAGAATATTTCACTACAAACGAATCGGCATATTTGTCAACGTGTTTAAAGCTATCTAAAAATACATCGCCATACATGTTGGTTAACTGTAAAGCAGCTCCTAAAAACATTGAGAAGATAAAGAACAATGCCATTTTGTAGTTTTTGAATAACTTAAAGGCATTTAAGCCTAAAGTTTCAACCAAAGGAGCTCCTTTTTGACCCTTGTTTTGAGGTTTACATTGAGGCATTGTAAATGAATAAGCCGCCAATAGGAATGATACAAATCCGGCAATGTAAAATTGGTTTGCCGAAGCTTTTGATCCCGTAAGGTTGGTTACCCACATGGCTACAATAAAACCAATGGTTCCCCACACACGAATTGGAGGAAATACCTTAATTACATCGTAGTTGTTATTTTTTAAAACGGTGTAAGAAATGGTATTCATCAGTGCAATGGTAGGCATGTAGCAAATCATGGCTACTAAAATTACGCTGATAAATGTAGTAGATGTTTCAATTTGAGGTAGGTAAAGCAATGCTGCACCTCCCAGCAGATGAAGAACTCCATATAATCTTTCGGCATTCATCCAACGGTCGGCTATTATACCGGTAAGTGTTGGCATAAATAAAGAGGCAATACCCATTGTTGAGAAAACGGCACCAAATTCGGTAGGCGACCATTGTTTTGTTCCAAACCAATAATTTGCAATGGTTATCAACCATGCTCCCCAGATAAAAAACTGTAGGAAGTTTAATAGCGTCAATCGACCTTTAATTCCCATAATTCGTTGTTTAAATAAATAAGATTAGTAAATGTTTTTCTAAATGGTTTGGTTGTTCTAGTAGTTCAAAATCAATACATAGAATTGCAGATCAATTTTGAAAGATCCAAATCTAACAAAAAAAGAAGAAAGGTGAAAGCCTTGTTAAAAAGCAGTAAAACGAAAACTTCGTAAGTGGTGTAATAAATGACAAATACAGCCAATATTGCTTTGAAAAAAATGATACTTTTGCTTCCTAAACAACTATAGCTGATGCAGGTAAATAAAAGTTGTCAAACAAGGCAATCGGGAAAAGATAAAATAAAAGAAGCGGTAAGAATTGCTTTGCCAAAGGCTTACTCTACCACAAAATGGTTGCTAAGTATCATGATTCCGGTTTCTTTTGGTGTCATGATTCTAAACTACACGGGAGTTTTAGCTTTAATCTCTTTCTATTTGGCTCCGGCTTTCGAATTAATTGGCTTGCCAGGCGAATCGGCATTTGTTTTATTGACAAGCATTTTCACCAATATATATACTGCAATAGCAGTAATTACAAGTCTTGAGATGCAGGGTAGAGTAGTTACCATTTTGGCGGTAATGTGCTTGGTTGCTCATGGTTTTGTAATCGAAACTGCTGTTTTGAAAAAAACGGGATCATCGATGCTTAGGATGATATTGCTTCGGGTATTGGGAAGTTTTGCAATTGGAGCAGTTTTAAACTGGCTTTTGCCAAGTGAATCGGTGCAGCAAATTAGTTCCATTGCAACATCAAAGGAATCATTTTCTATCATGTTTCTGGATTGGGCTCAGTCATCCTTATTACTAAGCATTAAAGTAATTGTATTGATTACTTTATTAATGATTTTTCAAAAAATATTGGAACTGTTTGGCATCATCAAGTGGATTTCAAAATTCCTGAAACCCTTACAAGTTGTTATGGGATTGCCCGAGTCTACTTCCTTTTCATGGATAGTAGCAAATACATTAGGCTTGGCTTATGGAGCTGCTATTATTATGGAGCAGGTGGAGGAAGGAAAAATGAGTAAGGAGGATGCTGATTTGTTGAATCATCATATTGCAGTGTCGCACTCACAATTAGAAGATCCACTACTCTTTGCAGCTATTGGTGTTCCCTTGGGATGGATGATTATTCCAAGGTTAATTTTAGGAATTGTGGTAGTTTGGATTTGCCGACTAGAGCGTTATCTAAAATTAGTATTTGGTAAAAAATGTTAATCTATCGGATTGGGGTTAGATACTCTTTATGAATTAATGTATCTTTAAAAACTAAAATTTCGACTTATACATTATGCAACAATATCTTCAATTATTAGAAAGAGTTCTTGAAGAAGGGAACAAAAAAGAAGACAGAACAGGTACAGGAACGGTAAGTGTTTTTGGGCATCAAATGCGTTTTGATTTGTCTAAAGGATTTCCAGTTCTTACCACAAAAAAACTTCATTTAAAGTCTATTATTCATGAATTGCTATGGTTCTTGAATGGAGATACTAATGTGAAATATCTTCAGGATAATGGTGTGCGTATTTGGAACGAATGGGCCGATGAGAATGGAGATTTGGGACATGTATATGGTTACCAGTGGAGATCCTGGCCAAAGGAAAATGGTGAATCATTAGACCAGATCAAGCAAGTGGTTCACGATATTAAAAACAATCCCGATTCTCGCCGTTTAATTGTAAGTGCATGGAATGCGGGGGATATTGAAAATATGGCTTTGCCACCATGTCATGCATTGTTCCAGTTCTATGTTGCAAACGGTAAATTATCTTGTCAACTGTACCAACGCAGTGCAGATATTTTTCTGGGTGTTCCTTTTAATATTGCATCCTATGCTTTACTTACCATGATGATGGCTCAGGTTTGTGATTTAGAGCTGGGTGAGTTTGTTCATACTTTGGGTGATGCTCATATTTACATGAATCATTTGGATCAGGTTAAACTGCAATTAAGCAGAGAACCGAAAAGTTTGCCTCAGATGAAAATTAATCCTGATGTGAAGAGCATTTTCGATTTTAAGTATGAAGATTTCTCATTGGAGAATTATGAAGCACATCCTCATATCAAAGGGGCAATCTCTGTTTAATAATTATGAATGATTAATTATGAGTTATGAATTAGAAGTTAAAACTGAATTTATAATTCATCATTTATTATTCATCATTTTTTAACTCATTTATAATTGTAGAATCATGAATTTAGCTATTATAGTTGCCGCTTCGCGGAATAATGTTATTGGAAAAGACAACCAATTAATTTGGCGCCTTTCGGCAGATTTGAAAAGATTTAAAGCTTTAACTACAGGGCATACCATTATAATGGGAAGAAAAACTTTCGACTCAATTGGTAAGCCCCTGCCTAATAGAACTTCTGTAATCATTACTCGCCAGGAAAATTACAAGCAGGAGGGATGTATTGTAGTTCATTCTTTGGAAGAAGCTTTGGATGCAGTTAAGGATCAGGATAAAGTATTTATTATTGGTGGCGGAACAATTTATGAACAAGCAATGGAAAAAGCTGACGAATTGTACCTAACGCTGGTTCATAAAGAATTTGAAGGGGATACATTCTTTCCGGAAATTAAATCAGCACAATGGGAATCGATAACTCGAGAAGATTGTATGCCAGATGAAAAGAATGAATATCCTTATTCATTTATCGATTACAAAAGAAAATAGTATGAATTTTAGATATTTAAAATTAGGCCTTGTTATTTTTTTATTTGCAGGAACAATGAATTCTTGTTCTACAGGTTCTGATCCGGAAGATATTATTGATGATGTATTTACGGTTCCGGCGAAGTATTGCTTAACCATTAATAATGGAATTAACGACATTGTAATGAATGTAAATGCCATTGTAATGAATAATTTGGATACCAAGAAGGATGTAATAGATGATGAGGTGCCAACCGGAGTTACACCAACCATTTACAGAACCGGTGAAGTAATTGATTCGGTAGTTATAGATTATGGTGCTGATAAAACCATTTCATCTATTGGTGGAAAATTTAAAGGCAAAGTAGTTGTTGATCCTGTTGATGAAAAATTGCAGAAATTTGAGATTAGATTACAAGATTTTGAGGTAAATAATTTTGATGTCACTGGAGCATTCAATTTTGATATTGTTGGAGATGTGGCAGGCAGAGATTTTTCAGTATCATCCAGTACCATAAAATTTTCAATTACTGATTCGGAAAGCAATGTAACTGAATTTCCGGTTACCTCTTTCGAGGCCGGTTACAAGTACGTAAGAAGTGAAAAAGATGATGTGGATTATGTAGATGATATTTATAATCTCACAAGCGATATTGATATTACATATCCTACTGGTGCTTTGATGTCATTGACCAATCAGTCTGATTTGTTGTATGCTTATGCATGTAAAAATATTATTGGAGGTACTGCACTTTTTACACTGCAGGATATTGGAGAAGGAAACGTGAATTACGGAGGAGGCGATACCGTTGATAATTGCGATGGGGATGTAAGTGTAACTTCCCAGGGGTCTACAATTACAATAAGTCTATAGAGAAATTATTATAGTGTAAAAAAAATACCGGAGATTAACTCCGGTATTTTTTTTATATGATTCCGATACTATTATATGATTTTAAATTTAAAATCTGGTATCGGTTATGCGACTTTTAAACGCTTTAGGTTTACTTTTTCAAGTTTCTCGCTGGCGTATTTGCTATCAATTGAAATTTTCTTGTCTTCTCCGGAAGGCAATTCAAACATTGCATCCATCATGATTGCTTCACAAATTGAGCGCAATCCACGAGCTCCCAGTTTGAATTCCACAGCTTTGTCTACAATGTATTCCAATGCACTTTCTTCGAAAGTCAATTCAATATCATCAATTTTAAACAGCTTCGTATACTGCTTTACGATCGAGTTTTTAGGCTCTGTTAAAATGTTACGAAGTGCCTCTCTGTTTAATGGCTCCAGGTAGGTTAAAACAGGCAAACGACCAATAATTTCAGGAATCAGTCCAAATGACTTCAAATCCTGAGGTGCAATGTACTGTAAGAAGTTTTCCTGATCAACTTGTTCTTTTTCCTTGCTTGCATTAAAACCAACAACCTGAGTGTTCATTCTTTGTGCAATTTTTCTTTGGATGCCATCAAAAGCTCCACCACAAACAAAAAGAATATTTTTCGTGTTCACAGGAATCATTTTCTGATCAGGATGTTTGCGACCTCCTTGAGGTGGTACATTTACAACCGAACCTTCCAACAATTTTAATAATCCTTGCTGAACACCTTCTCCCGAAACATCACGAGTGATCGATGGGTTATCACTTTTACGTGCAATTTTATCGATCTCGTCAATGAATACAATTCCTTTTTCAGCAGCTTCAACATCGTAGTCAGATGCCTGAAGCAATCTTGTTAAAATTGATTCAATATCTTCACCAACATAACCAGCTTCTGTTAATACAGTTGCATCAACAATGGTAAAAGGAACATGCAACATTTTAGCAATGGTTCTTGCCAAAAGAGTTTTGCCTGTACCTGTTTCCCCTACAAGAATGATATTCGATTTTTCAATCTCTATATCTTCATCGTCTCTTTCCTGAAGTAATCTTTTGTAATGATTGTAAACCGCAACAGAAAGGTATTTTTTAGCTTCATCCTGACCAATTACATACTGGTCAAGGAAAGCCTTAATTTCCATTGGTTTCAATAATTTAATCTCTTTCAGGTTAAGATCCGATCGATTTTTTATTTCTTCTTGTACAATTGAATAGGCTTGGTCGATACAGCTATCGCAGATATGACCACTAATTCCTGCAATCAGAAGGTTAGTATCTTTCTTCTCTCTCCCGCAAAACGAGCATTTATCCATGATATTGATTTATAGTACTAAAAATGCAAAGTTAATGATTTTACGATTAACTCTGCATTAGGTTTGTTTTGATTTTGAGATGATTGATTATTTCTCGCGCGTTAGCACTTCATCAATCATACCATATTCTTTAGCTTCCATGGCTGTCATCCAGTAATCACGGTCAGAATCTTTTTCTACTTTTTCGTAAGTATTTCCTGAATGATCAGCAATAATGGTATACAATTCTTTCTTTAACTTCAAAATTTCACGAGCGGTAATCTCGATATCCGAAGCTTGCCCTTGCGCTCCACCCATTGGTTGGTGAATCATGATTCGTGAGTGCTTTAATGCGGAACGCTTTCCTTTTGTACCTGCAGTTAGCAATACAGCTCCCATTGATGCAGCCATACCTGTACAAATTGTTGCAACATCACATTTGATGTATTGCATGGTATCGTAAATACCTAAACCTGCATGAACCGAACCTCCTGGTGAGTTAAAATAAATCTGAATATCCTTAGAAGGATCGGTAGATTCCAGGAACAATAGCTGAGCCATGATAATGTTAGCAACATAGTCATCAATTGGCACACCAAGGAAGATGATTCTATCCATCATCAGACGAGAGAAAACATCCATTGATGCAACATTAAGCTGACGTTCCTCGATAATTGTTGGAGAAATGTAGCTGTTGCTAATTGAAGTGTATTTATCTAATGTTAGGCTATTAATGCCCATGTGCTGCGTGGCAAATTTTCTAAATTCGTCTTTTGGTACCATATAGATATGATTTTAAATTTCGTAGACCTAAATTAGTCAAATTTTCTCCATTTGAAAAGAATAGTTTAACAAAAACTAATTCAAGGATCAAAAAGAAAACCACGCCTCAAAAGAAGCGTGGTTTTTTTTGTATTGTAAAAGTTCTTCTTATTCAAACATTTTGTTGAATTCTTCAGTAGAAACTTCTTTTTCTTCAATTTTGATAGCACCTTTAAGGAACTCAACAATTTTGTTGTCGATCATACGTTCGTAGATCTTTCTTTGCTCTTCTTGATTTTGCATCATTTGCTGAGCGTAGTTTGTTAAGTATTCTTCAGGTACTTCCATCATTCCGTACTGCTGGAATTGCATTAAAGCTTGTTGTTTAGCAAACTCCATAACTTCTTCCTGCTCTACTTTAAGTTCGTTTTCTTCAGTCAATCTGTTTTTAATTAACTGCCATTTGAACTCGTCAACGTAGTTTGCAAAATCTTTTTCAACCTGCTCTTCATTCATTTCTTTGTTGGTAGCAATAATCCAACGCTTCAAGAATGCTTCAGGAAGATCCATTTTCGATTTCTTAACCAATTTCTCTTTTGCGTCGATCAAGAATTTGTAATCGCTATCGTTAACCAATTGTTTTTCGATATCTTCTTTGATTCTGTTCTTGAATTCTTCTTCTGAAGAAACAGTTCCTTCACCAAATACTTTATCGAATAATTCTTGGTTCAATTCAGCGTTAACAAATTTGTTGATTTCTGTAATTGTAAATTGGAAATCAGCATCTAAAGTTTCAGCTTCTTCTTTAGAGATGTTAAGCATAGAAGCTAAATCAGTTTTGTTAGCGAAAGCTTTAGCTGGGTTAAATACCACAACCTCACCTTTTTTAGCACCAACAAATTTCTTTTTAGCATCTTCATCAGCCATGTATTCTAATGAGATTGCTACATCTTCGCTAGTAATTCCTTCTTCAACAAGTTTACCTTCTGCGTCAACTTGTGCGTAGTTACCTTTCAAAAGTTCTTTTTCTTCAACAGCTTCAGCTGGCTCGTTTGATCCGAAACGACGAGCGTGCATTTCAACACCGTTCTCAATCATTTTCTCATCAACAGCAATTTTGAAGAAAGTCATCTTATCTCTTTTGCTAAGGTTAAGAGTGTATTCTGGAGTTAAAGCAATATCGAAAGCGAATTCGAAATCAGTATCTTTTTCCCAGTTGATTTCTTTTTGCTCAGTTTCGTTAGGAAGTGGTTCGCCTAAAATTTTCAAATCATTTTCGCGAATGTACTTCATAAGCTCATCGCTAAGAAGTTTGTTCACTTCGTCAGCTAAAACAGGAGTACCATACATTTTCTTGATCACACCCATAGGCACTTTACCTTGGCGGAATCCATTGATATTTGCTTTTTTACGATAGTCTTTCAAAACATCGTTTACACGACTTTCATAGTCTTCTTTAACAATCTGTAATTTGATTACAGCGTTTAAATCATCAATGTTGGTTTTTGTGATGTTCATTTTTTAGCTATTAAAAGATAAAACCTTATTAATTGAAAAAAAACCGCTCAACCATTGATACATTGTATCGTAGTATGGGCGGTTTAAGGTTATTTTTTCTGTAGTGCGGATGAAGGGACTCGAACCCCCACGCCTTACGGCACTAGATCCTAAGTCTAGCGCGGCTACCAATTACGCCACATCCGCGGGTTAATTGCGGTGCAAATATAGAGTTGTTTTTTATTATTTGCAACAGCAATTAGAAAAAAAATGAAGATTTTTTTGAGAAAAAAAATGCAATGAAAATCTATAAGTAAAATACAAAGCTGTAAACCTATTGGAAGCCTTTATTTTACTGGTTTTCTAAGCTCAAAATTCTTTCCTAGGTATACTCTTCTTACATCTTCATCGGCTGCTAATTCTTCAGCAGTTCCAGATTTTAAGATGTTTCCTTCGAACAATAAATATGCTCTTTCGGTAATTGAAAGAGTTTCCTGTACATTGTGGTCCGTAATTAATATGCCAATGTTCTTATCCTTTAAATGGCGAACGATATCCTGAATATCTTCTACTGCGATAGGATCAACTCCTGCAAAAGGTTCATCTAAAAGAATAAATTTTGGTTTGATCGAAAGTGCCCTGGCAATTTCTGTTCTTCTTCTTTCTCCACCTGACAACTGAATACCCAGACTTTTTCTGATTTTCTGAAGACTGAATTCATTCAGCATTTCTTCTAATCGATGAGCTTGATATTCTTTTGAGAAATCGGACATTTCCAAAACCGATTTAATGTTGTCTTCGACACTTAGCTTCCTGAAAACAGAAGCTTCCTGCGCCAAATACCCCACGCCAAGCTGAGCTCTTTTGTAAACAGGCTCATTGGTAATTTCCCGATCATCAAGAAAGATTCTTCCTCCGTTTGGTTGAATCAATCCTACTATCATATAAAAAGATGTAGTTTTACCGGCTCCATTTGGTCCTAGTAGTCCAACAATTTCACCTTGTTTTACATCAACCGAAACACCTTTTACAACAGTACGGCTCTTGTATCGTTTAATTAAATTTTCAGCTCTTAATATCATCCTTTTCCAATTGTTTTAATGGTTTGGAGTTGTGCAAATATAAAAAAGATATCCTTAGAAAGTGATTTGTAGCATGGCTCTAATCCCAAAATCTTCAAAATCTTGGTAAGGGTTATCATCCAAGTGAGTTAATCGCCACATGGCATCAATTCTGATAAATTTGAAAATGTTCTCGATTCCTACACTTGCCTCGAAATATGGTTTGCTAACATCTGACAATCCTTGAGGAAATTGCATGTATGCTTCAGTGTTAGTCAAAGATCCATTGTTTTTATCGCTTAATTTACCAATTAAGCCTTTCCCTGAAACTACAGTTCTCCATTTTAGCTTTCTAAATAATGGAATTCGATTTAATATCAATCCATTAAAATGATGCTCTACAAACAAGCTTGCATATTGGTCACTTGCAAATTCATAGTAGTTCATCATATTAAATGCATACGGATCGAAAGCATAAGTTTCGTTTCCTTCGTGCAAGTGCAATAAAGGGTAAGGAACTTTACCAAAAAGTTTACCCCCTGAGGCCAAGAAGTACAAGTTTCCAAGAGGCGGAAGTTCAAATGTGTGTTCAACACTTAGGTCAATTTTCTGATAATCGTAATTTGAACCAAGTACATTTTTCATTCCCATGGTTAGATATAAATTCACAATAGGAACAGGTCCGCCTAAATGAACGCGTTCAAATTCTCCCATGACAACTTTTTCGTTTTTTGTCCAACGTATTCTCAATTCCAATTCAGAAGCGGTGATTCTTGATATTGGATTTCCGAAGCGATCCTCAAAAGGAACGAATTCGGTAGGCTTAATATCGCGATATCTAAACTTCAACGTATTTGAAAACCCTTGAAACCACTCTTTTTCGTAATGGGTTTCAAATTGGTTCAGCATGGTAAGTTTATTGTTCGGGTTTCTCTTTAACAGCGAAGCCAAAATATTTCCTTCGGTAAAAGCGTTTGGACTTTTACCCAATTGATGGATATCGTGTTTGTACTGCATCCCAAATGTTTCCCGGGGCAGTTTGTTAATCATGTACAGAAATCCAAGACCATATTTAAATTTTTCATCTTTTGTACCGTAAGCCACATGTCCATTTAGCATGATTTTAGTACTGAAATCATTTGAGGTTCTTCCTCCAAACATGAATCGGTTACCTTCAATTTCGTTGAAACTATATAGTTTATAATATGGACCATATTCGAATTTCCCATGAATGTAATACCCCGTTATGAATGTCGTAACAACATCAACAATGTTTTTATATAGAGGCACATTTTGTATGGAATCTACCATTGCATAAATACCAGATTCTCTCTCTGATAACTTATATGGACGAGCATCGTCCCAATATTCCCGGGGTTGTGATAATGCATCTTCGTTTACGATAACATTATTGTCTAGTTTTATAATCTCTTCTCTTAAGGGAACATTAACTTCTACATTTTTATACGATACGGTTTTTCTACCAAAGAAACCCATTTGTTTGGTTGAATCTCTTTCGGTAAGCATGAAATCCACAAATAGGTTTTGCTTTTTAAGAAACCAGGTTGAATCATTTAATTTTTGAAATTCGTTATTGCTTACCAAATCTTTAACCCAATTTAGGTTTACATCTTTTGCAATACGCATTTGCATATTTTGAATGGCAAAAGTCGTATCGGCAACCCAAAAATCACCCACAAAAGTTGGTTCTTGTTTTCTTTTAGGTTTAAAAGACATGTGATAGCACCAATTGCCATCGCGGTATGCACTATCTGTAAGGTAATACTTGTAGTATCTTAATCCTCCATCAGCAATTGGACTTACGAATCCCATATCGAATAGGTCGATGAAGTTTTCGTAAACATTTACGTTTTGATGAAGTTGCCCGGTGAATTGAGCCAAACTGGCATTGTCTTGAATTCCCGACATTTGAGATGCCTTTATTATTTCTCGTTCAACTCTTGGTTTATCTTGGTAATAATAATCAGACAAAGATTCTGTAATAAAGATTGGTAAATAAGGTTTACCGGTAATCACGGAGGTGTCCATGTAATCGAAAACAAACTGGAACTGACGCATGATTTTTTTATCCTTAAAATCATCTTTAATATTATTCAGATCCATTTCCATCTTTGTATAAGTTTCTGCCTGAAAAGACTTGAAACGAGATGGATTGTTTTTCTTTTTGTTTTTTATGATTTTGCGTAAAAGTACATGAGCGGGATTCTCACCAGGAACAACTACAACTTCCTGAAGATCGAATGTTTCTGGTTCTAATTCAACATTCAAAGTTTGAAATTTGCCTTTTTGTACTATAAATGTTCTTTCTTTATAACCAACAAATGATATGTAAATAGAATCTCCCGGAGTTCTGGTTTCCAGAAAATAATTTCCATCAAAATCAGTAGTTGTGCCAATTGTTGTTCCTTTATACGCAATGTTTACAAAAGGTAATGCTTGCTTTGTCTTAGAGTCAACAACTTTTCCTCTTACTTTAGTAGATTGTCCTAAGGTCTTTAAACTTAGCAAGGTAAATGTAAGAACGCTTAAAAAGAAAAATCCTTTTTTTAGTATCTGCATCTTAATAAATAAATAATGCCTGAGATATTAGCTTCAGGCTTTAATAATGTTTATTACAATTAGCTGGCAATAACTTTACTCTAAATCGAATTCGGCTTGTTGTTTTTTCTGAATTCGTTTTGAGATTTTAATGCCAATTTCATAAAGTAACATTAGCGGCAAACAAACCAATACCTGGCTAAAGATATCGGGAGGAGTGATAATGGCTGATAAAATCAGAATTAACACCACAGAATGCTTTCTGTACTTTTTTAGAAAATCAGGAGTTACCAAACCAATTTTGCTTAAAAAGAAAATAAGAACTGGTAGCTCGAAAATAACTCCACTTGCCAAAACAATTGAAGTTATTGATGAGATGTAGGATTTTAAGTTTATTTGGTTCATTACTTGGTCACTAACGCTGTAAGATCCCAAGAAGTGAACAGATAGTGGGGTAATTAGGTAATAGCCGAAAAGCACACCTAGAGCAAACAAAAAACTGGTGTAAAAAATTGATCCTCTTGCATGTTTCTTTTCGTTAGAATAAAGAGCTGGTTTTATAAAGCACCAAAACTCGTAAAATATATATGGAAAGCTTGCAATGATACCAGCCACCAATGAAACACTGATGTGGGTAGCAAATTGACCTGCCATATTAATATTAATTACCTGAAATGGTGCTGTGTTTATTTTTAAAGCTTCAACTCCCGTAAATTCTGCTACTCTGGCAAACATTCTGTTTGTAAAGAAATCAGGATTTTTAGGAGCCAAAATCAAATAATCAAAAATGAAATCGTAAAATATAAAAGCAGCAACGGCAAAAACAAGTACCGCTATTACAGAACGCATTAGGTGCCATCTTAAAACTTCAAGGTGTTCTAGAAAGCTCATTTGATTCTCTTCTTGCTGTTGTTCTTTTTCTGACATAGTTAATTATTTTGCAAAGCTAAGATATTAAACAATTCCTTCTTTTAAAATATCGTGCAGGTGAACCATGCCAATATATTTTCCTTCATCAACAACAGCAAGACCTGTAATGTTATTTTTTTCCATGATTTGGAATGCATTAATGGCTAAGACATCAGAGCTGGTAATTTTTGGAGTTGGTGTCATAATATCTTTTGCTGTAAGTTGACTCACATCCTCATTTCTTTCCAACATTCTACGAAGGTCACCATCAGTAATAATTCCCAATAATTCATCTTGTTCGTTTACAACAGCTGTTGATCCCATTCGTTTTGAAGAAATTTCAAGAATAATTGGTCTAATTTTTTCATCGATGACAACTTTGGGTGGATTTTCTTTAGAAACTAAATCACTTACACGTAAATACAATTTTTTACCTAAAGCACCACCTGGATGATATTTAGCAAAATCACGATCGGTAAACTGACGACATTCAAGTAGAGCAACAGCTAATGCATCACCCATAACCAGTTGAGCTGTTGTTGAATTGGTAGGGGCTAGGTTGTTTGGGCATGCTTCTTTTTCAACTTTAGCTTTAAGTACATAATCAGAGTTTAATGCAAGAAAAGAATCAAGACCAGATACCATCGCAACTAAAGTATTTCCCATGTTTTTGATAAGTGGCACCAAAACTTTGATTTCTGGAGTATTTCCACTTTTTGAAATACAGATGACGGTGTCACTTGGACGAATCATTCCTAAATCTCCATGAATTGCATCTGCAGCATGCATAAAAAGGGCAGGAGTTCCAGTGGAATTAAGGGTTGCGACAATTTTGTTTGCAATATTTGCACTTTTGCCAATACCTGTGATTACTACTCTTCCGTTGCTTTCTAGAATTAACTCTACGGTTTTAACAAAATCTCCATCAATGTAATTTTTTAATTGATAAATGGAATTTGCTTCCTCTTCGATTGTTTGGGTTGCAATATTTTTAATATCCTCTGATGACTTCACAGTTTCTTGATTTTTTTGTTTGTACAAAGCTAAATAAACTCATTTGTTTTGATTTATCTTATACAGTTAAAATCTGTTAAAAGCTAAAATCGTTTTGAATTGTACAAGTGTTTATCTAAATTTAAAATACAAAAGTATCTAATTTTTGTAATTCGGGGATTGAAGATGGAGTAAAATTCATCTCATAAAAAATTTTTGGTCACTAATAAAATATTAATTTAGCGGGCCGCATAGCAAAATAGTAAGCATATCTAATTAAAGCATGGGAAAAAACTTTGAATTATCATCTAATTTAAAGAAGTATTTTGGATTTGAGCACTTCAAGGGGAATCAAGAGCCAGTTATTCAAAATATATTAGACGGTAAAGATACCTTCGTGTTGATGCCAACAGGAGGAGGAAAATCACTTTGTTATCAATTACCTTCATTAATGTTAGGAGGTACTGCAATCGTTATATCCCCACTTATTGCACTGATGAAAAATCAGGTGGATGCAATGAGGAATTTTGGTGAAGATGATGGAATTGCACATTTTTTGAACTCATCATTATCAAAATCAGCAACTTTAAAAGTTAAAGAGGATGTAATAGAAGGACGTACTAAATTGTTGTATGTCGCACCGGAATCGTTAACAAAGGAAAGCAATATTGAGTTTTTAAAACAGGTTAAGATTTCCTTTTACGCAGTGGATGAGGCTCATTGTATTTCAGAATGGGGGCATGATTTCCGACCGGAATACAGAAAAATCAGACCGATAGTTCAGGAAATTGGGAATGCACCAATTATTGCACTAACTGCAACTGCTACACCTAAAGTTCAGCATGATATTCAAAAAAATCTTGGGATGTTGGATGCAACGGTCTTTAAATCTTCATTTAATAGACCAAATCTTTACTACGAGGTGTTACCTAAGGTAAATGCAACTAAGGAGATTATAAAGTTTATAAAAGGTAATACTGGTAAATCCGGAATTATATACTGCTTAAGTAGAAAGAAAGTTGAAGAGTTGGCAGAAACGCTGCAAGTGAATGGAATTAAAGCTGTGCCTTACCATGCAGGTATGGATTCTTCGACCAGATCAGGAAATCAGGATAAATTCTTGATGGAAGATGTAGATGTTGTAGTTGCTACTATTGCGTTTGGAATGGGTATTGATAAGCCTGATGTGCGTTTTGTAATTCACTACGATATTCCAAAAAGTTTGGAAGGTTATTATCAGGAAACTGGTAGGGCTGGTCGTGATGGTGGCGAGGGGCGTTGTTTGACTTTCTATAGCTACAAGGATATACAAAAACTTGAAAAGTTTATGCAGGGTAAGCCTGTTGCTGAGCAAGAAATTGGTAAGCAACTTTTAATGGAAACAGTTTCTTATGCAGAATCTGCTGTTTGTAGAAGAACAGTTCTGTTGCATTACTTTGGAGAAAAGCATACGGACGAAAGTTGTGGTAATTGTGACAATTGCTTACATCCGAAAAAGGAATTTCAAGGAGAAGAATATGTGGTTAAGGCTTTAAATCTTGTTAAAGATGTAAAGGAAAGATTTAAAGTGGATCATCTAGTAAATATTTTAATTGGGTCTCAAAATTCTGCAATAAAATCATATAAGCATGATCAACTTGCCTTGTATGGTGATGGTGATGATAAAGATCAGCATTTTTGGAATATGGTGTATCGCCGTGCATTAATCAATTCATTTATTGAAAAAGACATCGAGCAATATGGTGTAATTAAAATTCGCCCTGAAGGACATGCCTTTTTGGAGAAGCCATATCCGTTCATGTTAACTGATGATCATGATTTTGAGGGTGTAGATGCTGAAGCTCCAAAAAGTGGAGGAACGGCAGCAGTGGATGATGCTTTGTTGTCGATGTTAAAAGATCTTCGTAAAAAAGTCGCCAAGCAAAAAGATGTGCCTCCTTATGTGGTTTTTCAAGATCCTTCATTGGAAGAAATGGCAATTCATTATCCTACGGACATTGAAGAATTATCCCATATTCAAGGTGTTGGAGCGGGTAAAGCCAAGCGATTTGGTAAAGAATTTGTTGCGCTGATTTCGAAGCATGTAGAGGAAAATGATATTGAAAGACCTCAAGATATGGTTGTTCGTTCGGTAGCTGATAAATCAAAATTTAAGGTTTATATTATCCAGAGTATTGATAGAAAATTAGATTTAGAGGATATTGCCGAAGCAAAAGGAATGGAATATGAAGATTTGCTGAAAGAGATGGAGGCAATAGTATATTCTGGAACCAAACTAAATTTGGATTATTACGTTGACGAAGTTATTGATGAAGATAAGCAAGAAGAAATTCTGGATTATTTTTATGAAGCTGAAACAGATAATATAGAGGATGCTCTTGATGAATTGGGTGAAGAAGATTATTCAGAGGAGGATATTCGTTTGATGCGAATTCTGTTTCATTCAGAAAATGGATTATAGAGATTTATATTTATATAAAAGAAAAGGCTGCAATTTGCAGCCTTTTCTTTTATTTTATAATTTCTGATCGTTTAAATTCTTTCTTCTCATCGAATAATTTACGATAAGTGTGATGAGTTTTGTATACTTCAGCGCCAATGTGTTTCATTAAATGGCTCATTCTAGGATTAAAATCACCAATCCAATTCATTTCTAAAGTTCGAAATGGGAATTTTTTATCCAAGCCCGATTTTGAGAATTCATAAATCATAGCTGCTTCGATACCTCTTTTTTGAAACTCGGGTATGACGCCGAAAATTAAGCCTATTGCATTTTTGTTTCTTTGGAAGTATTTATAGTAAAGAAATCTCAATTTTCCATAAAATGTAATTTTACCATTAATGTGTTGCAGGTATTCATTCAAATCCTGAATCATGATAAAAAATCCAATTGGCTGATCTTTGTAATAGGCAAACCACATGAGTTTTTCATGAATGATTGGCTTAAGATCATTAAAAAGTGTTTGGGTTTGATGTTCTGTAATGCCTTCGATTCCAGGGATTTCTTTTACCCAGGCTTCGTTATAAATATGCACAAAATCCTTAATAAAACGTTGAGTTTTTGATTTAGAAAAATGCTCAACTCTGTAATCAGGATTTTTACTGAGTCTATCAGCTTTCCATTTAATGATATCACTTAAGCTATCAGGCGAGAAAATAGTTTTGTAGGTAAATTGTTTAAAGTAAACCTGAAATCCATACTCTTCAAAAAACTCTTTATAGTAGGATTTATGATATGGCATATTGTAAACAGGTCTGTGTTCTCCTTCAACCTGCAAGCCCCACCATTGATGTCTTTCTCCAAAATTTATTGGGCCATCCATGGCTTCGATATTTCTCTCTTGTAGCCAATTTTTACAATGATCGAAAAGAGCAAAAGCAGTTTTTTTATCTTCTATGCATTCGAAAAAGCCCATTCCACCAGTTGGCTGATCATTTAAATCTTTTGATTTGTGATCAATGAATGCAGCAACTCGTCCAATGGTTTCATTAGAGTCATTTGTCATGATCCAACGACAACATTCTCCATGTTGAAACATTTTATTTTCCTTGGGATCGAATGTGTTGTTGATTTCAAAATCGAGTGGTCTAACCCAATTCTTTTCGTTTCGATACAATCGAACAGGTAATTCTAGAAATTCTTTTTTTGTAATGTCATCATTTACCTCTATGATCGTATATGTTCCCATATTAGGCTTTTGCTTTGTTGTTGATTAATTCTTTACGGTTGGCAAAAGGTAGAGCTATTACTGATAATGCTCCTACTATAATTATCATGGCAGTTTGTGCTCCGTGAACCACCAAAGCAAAACTTCTCGACATGCTTTCAATGTTGTTAACACCCGGAAGATATACCAATAATGTACCAATTACCATGAAATGCCATGCTCCAATTCCACCTTGTACAGGTGCTACCATTCCAAAAGCACTCATCACGAAAACAGTTAGTCCTGCAAGTGCAGGTAGGTTGGAGGTGAAACCAAAACTAAAGAAACAAATGTAGGTCATTAGGTAATACATTACCCAAATGAATACAGTGTGTAGAATAAATGGCCATTTGTTTTCTATTTTTTTTATGGTTCTAAAACCATCCATAAAGTTTTGAAGTGTTTGGTCAATTTTTTTGAAAAACCCAGTATGTCTAAATTTCTTTCTTAGTAACCAAATTGCTAGGGTAATTGCAATTAATGTGTACAAGGTATAAGCAGAGGCAAATACATTCGACAGTTTTTCACTTACTTCAGGGTTATTAGCGAAAAAGTTGGCAATTACAGAAAATTGAGTAGATAAGGCAATTAATAAGAATACGATAAGCATGATGATATCAAGAACTCTTTCTAGTACAACAGTTCCTACCAATTGAGAAAATGAAATTTTCTCATACTTGCTAATGATTCCACATCTGGAAATTTCTCCCATTCTAGGTAAAGCTAGGTTGGCAAAATAGCCGACCATTACTGCTAGGAATGTATTTACAGTTCTAGGTTTTTTACCTAATGACTCAATTAATAGATTCCATCTTATGGTTCTGCTTATATGACTTAGTAAGCCAAAAAACAGAGAAAGAAGAATCCAGTAGTAATTTACATCGTTCTTTATGGTATGTATTAATTCTGATGCATTTTGATCTCTGTAAGTGATCCAAAATAGAGATGCACCTATTGAAAAGAAGATTAAAAATTTAAGAGTATTTGCGAGCTTTTTCTTCAATTTTGATATTTTTAATGTTAGAATTTTTACAGAAAAAACTAACAATGATTAATTTTTCGGCACGAATACCAACTTATTCGGTATTAAGTCCTAATTTTGCCGAGCATTAAATGTAAGCTACAAAAATAAGTAAATGTTTGAAATCTCCTTTGAAAAGCTGCCGTTTTTAACTTTAGTTAATTTAGAGGTGCATATTTAAAAGAGAATAAAAAGGATAGGTATGGGATACGTTAGGGCGAAGAAAAATCTAGGACAACACTTTTTAAAAGACCTCAATATTGCAAAAAAAATTGTGGCAGGTTTAAAGGCTGATAATGTTTCTAAGGTTTTGGAGATTGGCCCCGGAATGGGTGTTTTGACACAATACTTACTGCAAAACGAAGCATTTGAAACGCACGTAGTTGAGATTGATACCGAATCAGTAGCTTATTTAAAAGAGAATTATCCAAATCTATCTGATCGTATTATTGGAGAGGATTTTTTAAAGTATGATTTGTCAAAGATTTTTAATGAATCATTTGCTATAATTGGAAACTTCCCATACAATATATCATCGCAAATATTTTTTAAAATTCTTGAGCATCGTGATCAAATTCCGGAAGTTGTTGGAATGATTCAAAAAGAAGTTGCTGAACGTATGAGTGCTGTGCCAGGAAATAAAACTTACGGGATATTGAGTGTTTTAATGCAAGCGTTCTATGATATTGAGTACTTATTTACTGTAAGCGAAAAGGTATTTGATCCACCTCCAAAGGTAAAATCCGCTGTTATCAGAATGGCAAGAAATACAACGTCTAACTTGGAGTGCGATGAAAAATTATTCTTTCGAGTCGTGAAGACGGGGTTCAATCAACGCCGTAAAACTTTACGAAACTCCTTAAAATCGATATTGGGAGAATATAAACTTGAAGATGACTTGATGGCAAAAAGACCGGAACAGTTGAGCATTGAGCAGTTTGTGTACTTGACCAATAAAATTCAGGAGTTGCTAAATATGCAGTTAAGAGAATAAAAATTACAACTAAAATTTATTGTTATGCAATTTGAATTGACTCGCGAATATATCGATGAAATTAAAAGAGTAATCGAAGAAAAGAATGAAGCTGAGGCAATTGGTTTAATGGAAGAATTGCATCCAGCAGACATTGCCGAAATCTACGATGAATTAAGTATTGATGAGGCAACATTCCTATACCTATTACTTGACGGAGATACTGCCGCAGATGTATTGGCAGAATTAGAAGAGGACGATAGAGATCGTTTTGTGAAGACACTACCAGCAGAAGTAGTTGCTAAAAAGTTTATAGACAAGATGGACTCTGATGATGCTGCCGATGTTATTGGTGGTTTGTCTGATGAAAAACAAGAGGAGATTCTCTCCCATATTGAGGATATTGAGCAGGCAGGTGATATTGTTGACCTTCTGCATTACGATGAAGATACTGCCGGTGGTTTGATGGCAAAAGAGCTGGTCATAGTAAATGAAAACTGGACAGTTCTTACATGTTTAAGAGAATTAAGTCGTCAAGCCGAAGATATTGATGAAATATACTACGTATATGTTGTTGATGATGATGGAATTTTAAAGGGAACATTGTCCTTAAAAAAGATGATTCTGAGTCCAACTTCGGCCAAAATTATCAATATATACCAACCTGATGCCATGTCAGTTCACACTGATGAGGAAGATGAAGAGGTTGCACATATAATGGAAAAATACGATTTGGTTGCCATTCCTGTAGTTGATAGCATTGGACGATTGATGGGACGTATTACCATTGATGATGTTGTGGATGTAATTCGTGATGAAGCTGAGAAAGATTACCAAATGGCATCTGGTTTGGCTGAAGATGTTGAAGCTAGTGACTCGATTTGGCTACAGACAAGAGCACGTCTTCCTTGGCTAATTATTGGTTTGGTTGGTGGAATTTTTGCAGCCATGGTTATCCATAAGTACGAGGATGCTATTGGTCAGATTCCAGCTATGGCTATATTTATTCCTTTAATTACTGCAATGGCAGGTAATGTTGGGGTTCAGTCGTCAGCAATAATTGTGCAAGGTATTGCCAATAATTCACTTGGTTTCGAAAGTGTTTTTAGCCGAATTATGAGAGAATTGGGAGGGGCTGTTATTAATGGTTTAACCTGTTCTGCATTGTTGTTTATTTGTAATTATTTTTATTCTGGTGAGTTTACTCTGACAATTGCAGTTTCTGTTGCTTTGTTTTCTGTAATAATATTCGCTGCTATAGCAGGTACTTTAATTCCTTTAATGTTGAATAAAGCTAAAATTGACCCTGCACTGGCAACAGGTCCGTTTATTACTACCCTAAATGATATTGTAGGTATTTTCATTTATTTTGGGATTAGTGTTTATTTCTTTAATTTATTGTGATTTTTTGAGGCGAGACTTATTTTCACTAATACGTTCATTTGTTTTATTATAACCTGTCTTAATTTATTATGATGGAATAAAAAAGGCAAATAAAAACTCTTTTCTTAAAGTGGATTTTTTTAGGTTTTTCTTAACTTTGCATGAGGTTTTAGAGGGTCTTGTAAATTATTGTATATGAATGATTTGCAAAACTGCTCGGCCGAAATAGTTTTTCGCAAGGAAAATTAATTTATACCATTTTATAAAATACCTCCAAAAAAAAGAATTATGAAGAGAGCTCTTATCAGTGTTTTTGATAAAACAAATGTTGTTGAGTTTGCCAAGGAACTAACCGAAATGGGTTGGGAAATTATTTCAACAGGTGGCACATCTGCAAAGTTTAAAGCAGAGGGAATTCCTGTAATGGATGTGTCTGATTTGACTAAGTTCCCTGAGTGTTTTGATGGTCGTTTAAAAACCATTCATCCACATGTAGAGGGTGGTATTTTGGCAATTCGCGACAATGAAATTCACCAAAAACAAATGGTTGAGTTGGGGATTGATCCAATTGATATTGTAGTTTGTAACCTTTATCCGTTCAAGCAAACGGTTTTAAACCCTGATTCAAGTCATGAAGATATTGTTGAAAATATCGATATAGGTGGACCAACCATGTTAAGAGCTGCAGCTAAAAATTACAATTTTGTTTCAGTGATTACCGATCCGGAAGATTATTCAAAAGTAATTGAAGAATTAAAGGAGTCAGGAGAAACTAGCAAGGAGACAAAAGAATATTTAGCAGCTAAGGTTTTTGAACACACAGCACATTACGATGCTTTGATTTCTGGTTATTTCAATAAAAAATTGAATGTGAAATCACCAAAAACTTTAACCTTAACATACGAAAAGAAACAAGATCTTCGTTACGGAGAAAACCCGCATCAAAATGCAGCCTTCTATACTCAGATTCAGGAAACAGAAGGAACATTAACTGCGGCAAATAAAATTCACGGTAAGGAATTATCGTATAATAATATTGGAGACACCGATGGAGCTTTGGAAACATTAAAAGAGTTCGAAGAGCCAACCATTGTTGCTGCCAAGCATGCTAATCCATGTGGAATTGGTAGTGCTGAGACCCTTGCTGAAGCGTTCCAGAAAGCTTACGATGCCGATCCGGTTTCTATTTTTGGTGGAATTGTTGCAGCAAACCGCGAAATTGACAAGGCTACAGCTGAAATCATGAGTGGGATTTTCTTGGAAGTAATTGTTGCTCCTTCATTTAGCAAGGAAGCTCTTGAAGTGCTTACCAAGAAGAAAAATTTGAGACTATTGGAATTGCCTGAAATCCTAAAATCGGATTATACTGCTATGAAAGGCAGAACTGTATTGGGTGGATTGTTAATTCAGGATCAGGATCAGAAATTGATTGGAGAAGAATTAAAAGTAGTTACCAAAAGACAGCCATCTGAAAAAGAGATGGAAGACTTGATGTTTGCATGGAAAACAGTTAAACATGCAAAATCGAATGGTATCGCCTTAGCAAAAGACAAAACCACTACTGGTGTTGGACCAGGACAGGTTAGTCGCATTTGGGCATTGGAAAATGCAATTCGTCAAGGAGCAGAAAGAATTCAGGGAAGCGTAATGGCTTCAGATGCTTTTTTCCCATTCTCGGATTGTGTTGAAGCAGCTCATAAAGCAGGAGTTACTGCAATTATTCAGCCAGGAGGATCGATAAGGGATGAAGATTCAATTAAAGCAGCTGACGAATTCGGTATTGCTATGGTGTTTACAGGAATGAGACATTTTAAACACTAAGATAATTGCGATTTTGGATGCAGAAATAATTTTTGCATCCAAATGCAACTTAAATAAGATAACAGAGATATAGCTACCATATGGGATTATTTTCATTTTTAACTCAGGAGATTGCTATTGATTTGGGGACCGCTAACACGATCATTATCTGCAATGATAAAATTGTTGTTGACGAACCTTCGATTGTAGCTCTCGATCGCCGCACCGAAAAAATGGTTGCGATTGGTGAGAAAGCTCGCCAGATGCAAGGAAAAACACACGAAGATCTAAAAACCATTCGTCCATTAAGGGATGGTGTTATTGCTGACTTTAATGCGGCAGAGCAGATGATTCGAGGGATGATCAAAATGATAAACAAAAAACCTCGATTGTTTCCTCCTTCGTTAAGAATTGTAGTTTGTATTCCATCTGGTAGTACTGAGGTGGAGATGCGTGCGGTACGTGATTCATCGGAACATGCCGGAGGTAGGGATGTTTATATGATTTATGAGCCAATGGCGGCAGCTATAGGTATTGGAATTGATGTTGAAGCTCCAGAAGGAAACATGGTCGTGGATATAGGTGGTGGTACAACCGAAATTGCGGTTATTTCTCTGGGAGGTATCGTTACCAACAAATCAATTCGTATTGCAGGTGATGATTTGACTGTAGATATTCAAGAATACATGCGTCATCAACACAATATTAAAATTGGAGAAAGAACTGCTGAAGAAATTAAGATTCATGTAGGTTCTGCTTTGTCAGAGCTCGAAGATCCACCAGCGGATTTCCGTGTTCAAGGTCCAAACCAGATGACAGCATTGCCAATTGAAGTGCCAGTTTCATATCAAGAGATTGCTCACTGCTTAGAGAAATCAATCTCAAAAATTGAAATTGCAATTTTAAGTGCTTTGGAGCAAACACCACCAGAATTATATGCTGATATTGTAAATAGAGGTATCTATTTAGCAGGAGGTGGAGCTTTGTTGCGTGGTTTAGATAAGAGATTAACCGATAAGATTAATATTCCATTTCACATAGCAGAAGATCCATTGAGAGCTGTTGCGCGTGGAACTGGAATTGCCCTTAAAAATGTTGATAAATTTTCGTTCCTGAGAAGATAATCAGGAGCGAAATCATATTTTATACTCAGGAATTGATTTTCGAATGAAGAATCTGTTGCACTTTATCGTACGATTTCATTTTACGATTTTATTTATTGTATTCGAAATATTTTGCTTGCTGTTGTTAGTCAATTATAACAACTATCAAAAATCAGAATTCCTGAATTCAAGTAATGCCATTAGCGGAGGAATCTATCAAAAAGTATCCTCCGTTACTGACTACGTTTCTTTAGCCAAAACCAATGAGGAGTTGAATCGTGAAAATGTCAGGTTAAGAAATCTTTTACATTCATCTTATAAATTAACGACCGATTCTTCTTTCGTTTTTTTAGATACAATTTACAAGCAGCAGTACATTTATCGCACGGCAAAAATTATTAACAACTCTGTTAATAAACAATTGAATTACATTACCCTTAATAAAGGGAGAATTCACGGAATTGAGCGTGAAATGGCGGTTGTAACCGATAATGGTGTAGTTGGTGTTGTAAAAAGTGTTTCTGATAACTTTGCTTCGGTTATTTCTGTATTGAATGATCGATTGAGGATTTCGGCAAAGTTGAAAGGGAATAATTATCATGGATCATTAATTTGGGATGGTGTTGATTATCGAAAGGCCATGCTTAAGGATATTCCATTTCATGTAAAAATTGCCAAAGGTGATACCATTGTAACAAGTGGCTATTCAGCTATTTTTCCTGAAGGACTTCAGTTAGGAGTGGTTGATGAAGTTATGACCTCTTCAGGTAGTAATTTTCAGAATATCAAAATTTTACTTTCGAATGATTTTAAAAGTTTGTCATACGTGAAAGTGGTGGGTGATTTAATGAAAGAGGAGCGATTAAAATTAGAGGAGGAAGCAACGGAATGAACATCATCTTAAAAAATACCATTCGATTTGTTGTTCTTGTATTAATTCAAGTTGCAATTTTAAACAACATACAGGTAAGTGGATTTGTGAATCCTTACATGTATATTCTATTTATCTTGTTGTTGCCATTCGAAATACCCAATTGGTTGCTGTTGTTACTTTCTTTTATTCTGGGGCTAAGCATTGATGTTTTCAGTGGTACAGTAGGGATGCATGCTTCAGCCTGTGTTTTTATGGCTTATGTTCGACCTTATGTATTGAATTATTTATCGCTTCGTGATGGTTATGAAGTAGGGACTTATCCGGGAATAGCACATTTTGGTTTTGTATGGTTCTTTAAATATGCATTAACCTTAATTGTGGCTCATCATAGTTTCTTGTTTGTTGTTGAGGCATTTTCATTCGCCAATTTTAGTGAAACCATTATGCGTATAATTTTTAGTACATTTTTCACGTTAACCTTAATAATTACCTCGCAATTTTTGATGTTTAAAAAATAGATCAATCTTATAGCAAATGAATAATTTCTCGAATAGAATATATGTAATAGGAGGAATCTTTGTTTTGGTTGTTCTGATTTTTATTATCAAACTTTTTAATCTGCAAATTGTAGATGATTCCTATAAGTTATCAGCAGAAAATAATTCTCAACGTCAGGTAACCCAATATCCTGCTCGAGGATTAATTTATGATAGAAATGGGGAGCTTCTTGTTTATAATCAGGCGGTTTATGATGTGATGATTATTCCTAGACAAGTGAAACGTTTCGATACACTTGATTTTTGTAAGCTTCTTGGGATAGAAAAATTAGATGCTATTAAAAAGCTTGAAAAGGCTAAGAATTACTCCTACAGAAGAGCATCTGTTTTTTTAAAGCAACTTTCCTCAGAGAAGTATGCTGTATTGCAGGAGAAGCTTTATAAATTTCCAGGGTTCTTTGTTCAGCCACGTACATTGCGTAAGTATCCTCGACAAAGTGCGGCACATGCACTGGGATATCTTAATGAAGTAAATAATAAGGAAATAAAAGCAGATTCTTACTACAGTCAAGGAGACTATATAGGTAAAAGTGGAATAGAATTGACCTACGAGAAGGACTTGCGTGGAGAGAAAGGTAAAAAGATCTATTGGGTTGATGTTTACAATAGAATAAAAGGCTCATATCGAGATGGGAAATTTGATAAGCAACCTATCTCAGGTAATGATTTGATATCTACTTTGGATATTGATTTGCAGGAGTATGGTGAACTTCTAATGCAGAACAAAAAAGGTGGCATAGTTGCACTGGAGCCATCAACAGGAGAAATCTTGGCTAAAATATCTAGTCCAGGTTATGATCCTGAGATGTTGGTTGGTAGAGTTATGAGTAAAAATTACAGAGCATTGGTGCAAAATGATAGTTTAAAACCTTTGTTTGATAGAACATTGATGGCTCAATATCCACCAGGATCAATTTTTAAAATGGTGAATGCTTTAATTGGGTTACAAGAAAAGGTAATAAATCCATTTACCCGATTTGAATGTCATAGTGGTTATCATGTTGGATCATTTACAATGGGATGTCATGCTCATGTTTCTCCTTTGGATTTACGAAGTTCAATAATGCATTCATGCAATGCTTATTATGCAAATACTTTCCGTTATATTGTGGAATCTCCAAAGTTTGGTTCAGTAAATAATGGTTACGATGTTTGGAGAAATCATGTAATGTCTTTTGGATTAGGAGAGCGTTTGGGAACAGATTTACCCAATGAATTGAGAGGTGGAATACCAACTTTAAAATATTATCTAAAGAAGTATAGGAGAAAAAATTTACGTGCACTTAATATGATTTCCATTTCAATTGGGCAAGGAGAGTTGTTGATTACTCCTTTACAGATGGCAAATATGTGCGCTGCAATTGCCAATCGAGGCCATTATTATACTCCTCATATTATAAAATCAATCGGAAAAGAGAAGGGTGTTGATGAAAAATTTACTGTCAAACATGAAACAAGTATTGATTCTTCTTATTTCTCTTCTGTAATTGACGGCATGGAGATGGTTGTGACGGGAGGAGCTGGTAGTACAGGAGGTTTAGCTGCAGTACCCGGTATTCGTGTATGTGGTAAAACAGGAACTGTTCAAAATGCTCATGTTAAAGATCATTCAGTATTTGTAGCTTTTGCACCACGTGAAAATCCAAAAATTGCGATTTTGGTTTATGTTGAAAATGGGGTGTGGGGTTCACGATATGGAGCTCCAATTGCAGGTTTAATGATTGAAAAATACATACGAGGTGAGATTTCTGATAGTAAAAGGTGGATAGAAAAAAGAATGATTGAAGCTGATTTAATTAACCAGTCAGAAGAAAAGTAGAAATTAATAATAGAAAAATCACAAAAACAGATATGACCAGAAGAGTAAGCTTGATAAAGAATTTAGATTGGTGGACAATTTTGTTGTATGCTTTGCTTGTTTTTTTGGGATGGATTAATATTTACGCAGCTGTTTATAATGAAGAGCATCAAAGTATTTTTGATATAAGTCAAAGGTATGGGAAGCAATTGATGTGGATTGGTGCTGCTGCAGTATTAGCAATTGTGATTCTTATTGTGGAGAGTAAGTTTTATTCCGCTTTTTCATATCCCACCTATATTTTTATGCTGATACTTCTCGTTGCTGTTTTGGTACTTGGTAGAGATATTAAGGGAGCAAAATCATGGTTCGAATTGGGTCCAATTCGTTTTCAACCAGCTGAGTTCGCAAAGTTTGCCACTTGTTTGGCTATTTCTAGGTACGTCACGCAGTATAATTTTAAAATTCACAAGATAAAATCGCTATTTATTTCTGCAGTGATTTTGTTTACACCAATGGCATTAATTGTACTGCAAGGTGATGCAGGATCAGCATTGGTATATTCTGTTTTTTTGCTGGTGCTATATCGAGAAGGATTATCAGGGATTGTATTGTTTTTAGCATTTATAGCAGCCTTATTATTTGTATTTACCTTGTTATGGCCTAAGTTCACGGTACTTTTAATAATAGTTTGTGCGAGTCTTGTAGTTTCAAAAGCATATGGTTTAAAATGGTTAGCTTTTGTAAAGGCAATATTATTGTTGGGAGTAGGTTTTGTTTTGGTGTGGTTAGTTGCAAAAGGATTGAAAGTTGATGTTTCCAATTACCTTATTTTAGTAATTTCTTTAGGATTAAGTGCTGTACCTTTTTTGGTACATACCTATAAAAACAAGTTGAAAAATGTTGCATGGGCTATATTCATTGTTTTTGGGAGCATTTTCTATACTTTTTCGGTGGGATATATCTTTGAAAATATCTTAGAGGTACACCAGCGTACCAGGATTAATGAGCTTTTAGGTATTGAATCAGATCCTTATGGAGCAGGATACAATGTAGCACAATCCAAGATTGCTATTGGGTCTGGAGGTTTTTCTGGTAAAGGATTTTTAAATGGTACACAAACAAAATTCAAGTTCGTTCCTGAACAAAGTACCGATTTTATCTTTTGTACCGTTGGCGAAGAATGGGGGTTTTTGGGTGCAAGCTTTGTGTTGCTTTTATTGCTTACGCTTATTTTACGCTTATTATTTTTAGCGGAGCGTCAGCGATCAGCATTTAGTCGTGTTTACGGATATGGAGTAGCCTGTATTTTATTTTTTCACTTGGCCATTAATGTTGGAATGACCATTGGTTTAGCGCCAGTAATAGGTATTCCTTTGCCATTTTTTAGCTATGGAGGTTCATCTCTATGGTCTTTTACCATTCTGCTGTTTATTTTCCTTCGTTTGGATGCCAACCGTTTGGAGTTACTACGTTAATATTGTGTTCGTATCGTACATATTTCAATATGTCTTCCATAAATAGTTTGAATTTATTTTCAAAATCTGCATAGTTTTCTTCCAATGACTTAATCGCATAAGTTGAATTATCAGGTAAACTGGTTCTTTTGGCCATGATATCAAGAGCTGTTTGCAAGCCATCCATATATGCATAGCTTTCTAATCTTCTACTCTGAATTAAGAAAGGCAGAAACATTTTTACTTTTTTAGGTAGCAAAAGGTAGTTTTTTACCAATGTTTCGTGGGAGCTTGTCACAAAATCTTTAATGGGTAATAAGTGATAATTTTGCCAGTGCTTGGCTAGAAAATGATCAAAAATTAAATCAACAACAACGCCAGAATATCTGCCATAACCGTCCTTTAACTTTTTCGAGCTATTAAGTACCAAGGGATGTTTGTCTGTGAAATGATCAATATTTCGGTGTAAAATGATTCCCCTTTGGATATCGGGATGATACTTTTCGTACTTTTTTCCCTTGACATAGTCCCCAATAAAGTTACCAACTCTCACCTTCTCCGAATCACCAGATAAATACAAATGCGCTAAAAAATTCATGAAACAAAAATACAAAAAGCAATTTAGATGAATAAATAGCTCGTGTTATGATTATTTAAGTAAATGGTTAACCATAGAAGTTACGTTTAATTTGCGCCAATGTCAAGTTTTTATGCCGTGTTAAGCAACACGCAGTAAATTAGCGATTAAAATTCGATAAAATTAGCATAATTCCTTTAAAGTGATAATTTTATAAACTCATAAACTAAATGTGAAATTTAAATAAAGAAGGAGAGATTATGGCTAAAAAAAATGTCATTATTGTTGGTGCTGCGGGTCGTGATTTTCACAACTTCAACACCTATTTCAGAGACAATTCAGAGTACAATGTTGTTGCTTTTACAGCAGCTCAAATTCCAGACATTGATGGTAGAAAATACCCTGCGGAGTTGGCGGGTTCTTTGTATCCAGATGGAATTCCTATTTATGCAGAAGAAGATCTGCCTAAATTAATTAAGGAACATTGTATTGATGACTGCGTTTTCTCTTATTCGGATGTATCGTATAAGACTGTGATGAACGTAAGTGCAATTGTTAATGCAGCAGGATCGAACTTTAAATTATTAGGTCCTGGAGATACAATGATTAAAAGTCATAAGCCGGTTATTGCGATTGTTGCAACTCGTACAGGTTGCGGTAAATCTCAAACATCACGTAAAGTTATTGAAGAGTTAATGGCAAAAGGATTAAAAGTAATTGCCATTCGTCACCCAATGCCCTATGGCGATTTAGTAGCTCAAAAGGTACAACGTTTTGCAACAGTAGAAGACTTGAAAAAACACAAGTGTACTGTTGAGGAAATGGAAGAATATGAGCCACATGTTACAAGAGGGAATGTAATTTATGCAGGTGTAGATTATGAAGCAATTGTACGCGCTGCCGAAGAAGATCCTGATGGATGTGATGTAATTCTTTGGGATGGTGGAAACAATGATTTCGCATTCTACAAGCCAGATATGACAATTACAGTTGCCGACCCTCATCGTCCAGGAGCTGAATTAAGTTATTACCCTGGTGAGGTGAACTTAAGAATGGCTGATGTTGTTGTTATTAATAAAATGGATTCTGCTGCACCTGAAGGAATTCAGAAAGTTCGAGAAAGTATTGCTTATGCAAATCCTAAAGCGCAGGTTGTTGATGGAGCATCTCCTATAAGTGTTGATGATCCTGAAATGATACGTGGAAAACGTGTCTTAATTGTAGAAGATGGACCAACTTTAACTCATGGAGAAATGAAGATTGGAGCAGGTACAATTGCGGCACGTAAGTTTGGTGCAGCTGAGGAAATTGATGCTCGCCCATATCTTGTAGGTAAACTAAAAGAGACTTACGAAATCTATCCTGAAATTGGCAATATTTTACCAGCAATGGGATATTCTGATCAGCAGTTAAAGGACCTTGAAGCTACGATTAATGCCAGTGATTGTGATACTGTTATTATTGGTACTCCAATAGATTTGAATAGAATTATTAATATCAAGAAACCAAACACCCGTGTTTACTATGATTTAGAAGAAATTGGTTATCCAAAAATGTCACATATTATTAACCAGTTTGTAAAAGATCATAATTTGATTGAAGAAACTGTTGAGTGATTATATAATTGATTAAAGGTGATGATGGAGGAGCAGATTGTATCTGTTCCTCTTGTCATATATAGAGGTTGACTTATATCATTAATACAATATGTTATAAAATAGTTTTGTTAATGATAACCTTTTTAAAGGAATAGTAGTATAAAAGCTATTGCTGCCCTAAAGTAAAAGCAATAAAAACTATTACTAAAAACTACTATTTGAAATCTTACGTATGAACGACTCTATTCTTCTTGGACTCGTACAAAATGCAGCTATATTATTAAGCTTTAGTATTTTTTGCGAGTATGTATGGGTGAATGAAACTAAATTTAAGCCCCTATATCGTCAACTGATTTTTGGTGGTTTTATTGGGGTAATCGGTATCATTCTAATGATGACATCATGGAAGGGATCTTCAGGAATTGTATTTGATACAAGATCCATTATTCTTTCAATATCTGGATTATTTTTTGGTGTGATACCAACAGCTATAGCAGTGCTTATTACTGGCATGTATAGGTTCTTTATGGGAGGAGATGGTATAACAATGGGGATAGCTGTAATAATTAGTTCGGGAACGATAGGGGTTATATGGAGAGAACTATTGACACGAGTAGGTAATCAACTAAAATGGGTAGAACTATTGCTAATGGGCTTGGTTGTGCATATTGCAATGTTGTTTTGTACTTTGCTTCTTCCTTCCGAAAAAATTTATTCAACGCTTTCATATCTTATTCTGCCTCTTTTAACAATTTATCCAGTTGTAAATATGTTATTGGGCTTATTTATTCAGCGTCAAATGCAAAATGTGAAGAATAGAACTATCTTATCTTCAACCGAAGAAAAATATTCAAGACTATATGGGAGTATGTCTGATGCTTATCTTGTAATGGATATAGAATATAATATACTTGAATGTAACAAAGCTTTACAAGATGTATTGGGGTATTCGGAAAAAGATTTATTGGCGACAAATTTTAAAAATATTACTCCTAAAAAGTGGATTCAAATCGATGAAATAATAATCAAGAACGAAGTTTTAATAAATGGGAGTTCTCAAGTGTATGAGAAGGAGTGTATAAAGAAAGATGGATCCGTAGTGTCTGTTGAATTAAGAGTTCATTTAATGAAAGACGAACAGGAGGAGGCTGTTGGTTATTGGGCAATTTTAAGGGATATTAGTTCAAGAAAGAATGTTTTACAACAAATAGATAATGAAAGGGCCAGGTTGGAAACAATTTTGGAAACGGTTCCAGAAATGATTTGGTTGAAGAGTACAAAAGGGAATTATCTGGCTTGTAATAATAATTTTGCCGAATTTCTTGGAGTCAAGAAAGATGAATTAATCGGTAAATCTGATTTTATAATTTATAATAACAATGAGTTAGCAGATTTTTATTCTAAGAAAGATTTGGAAGTAATTCAATCTGCGAATACTATTCGATTTGTAAATTGGGCCAAATCGGTTAATGCAGATAATGAAATCCTTACTGAGACAATAAAGACTCCGATGTACGATTCTAATGGAAATATCACGGGAGTTTTGGGTGTTTCAAGAGATATATCTGAAATTAAAAAGACCGAAGAAGAACTTAGAAAAGCCAAAGAGCAAGCGGAGGAATCTGATAAGTTGAAATCGATATTCTTAGCCAATATGAGTCATGAAATTCGTACTCCTATGAATGCTATTATGGGATTTTCGGAACTTTTGATTGATTCGGAAATTGAAGAAGTAGAGCGCATGCAATATGTTAATATCATTCAACAGTCAGGTAATCGATTGGTGCAGATTATTGATGATATTGTTGATCTTTCCAAATTAGAAATGAGTCAAATTACGCTCAAAAATTCTGATTTTTATTTATTCTCATTGATGAAGGAAAGTATAGAGATTCATAAGAATCGTGGCCTTATTAAAAGTAAGCACAATTTGGAATTGGCAATCAAATCAAGCCCTGAGCTCGAAGGTCTGGAATTGCATTCTGATAGCACAAGGATTCAGCAGGTTTTGGACAATTTGATTGAAAATTCAATTAAGTTTTCTGATTCTGGAAGAGTTGAACTAGGTTGTAATGTAATAGAATCAAATAATCAAGTATTTGTTGAGATATATGTAAAGGATGATGGTATTGGTATTCCAGAGGATAGACATGAAGTAATATTTGAAAGATTTAGACAAGGGGATGAGGAGCACTTTATTGATGGGACAGGTTTAGGCCTTAGTATCTGTAAAGGCTTGGTAGAACTACTTGGAGGAACAATCCGATTTGAATCAGAGGTAGGAGTAGGAAGTACTTTTTATTTTACTATTCCGGTTGATAAATCGAAACTTCCAAATAGAAATGATGATTTGAATAATGCTAAAGAGAGGATGGAATCCAAAAAAGTACTGGTTGCTGAGAATGACTACAATTCGTTTTTGTATGTAAAGAAATTGTTTGATGATCAGGATGTAGAGGTAATATTTGCTGAAAATAGTACTGAAATGCTTGATAAACTGAGACAATTATCTCCCGATTTATTAATTATGGATTTAGATATTCCAGGCAGAGATAGTTTGATATGTTTGGATGAAATTAAAAAATCAGAAATAGAAACAAAGATAATTGCCCAGAGTACGTATGTTTTTAAAGAGCAAGAGGAAAAATGTATGAGCGCAGGTTGTGATGGATATCTTACAAAACCTTTTACTAAGGAAGAGCTGTTTGCGCAAGTAAGAAAGGTGTTGGTATAATTATTTCTTTTTAGAAATGATATCGGCCATGGTAATGGTTAAAATTCCCAGGATGGTTAAGCAACCACCTATCAGCTGATTCACATTGGGAAGTATTCCCATTAAAAGAAAGGCACCGGCAACAATAAAAATACTTCTCGATGTGCCAATTAAAGTTGTTATGGATGCATCTACATATTTTAGAGAAGCAAATGTTAGAAGTATTCCTAAGAAAGGACCAAAAAATGAGCCTGTTGTGATGTAGAAAACAGACTGAAGACTGTACGTTGGTAATTCTTGTTTTGCAATTAGGTAGCTTGCGAATCCAACAAACAGAAATAAGTTTCGGCAAACAGTTATGATTGTAGTTGGAATATTTTTGATTTCTGATCTGGCAAGCACAAGACTTACGCCATAGAATAGGGCAAATACCAAGGCACTAATACTAGCAGGAGTTAGTAAAGTTTGCCATTCGAAATCTGACTTATTGGTGTTCATTAAAAAAACACCGGATAATGTAATAATTACACCAAGAATAGAAGTAAATCCATATCTGATTTGATAGAATAAAAAACCAATAAGAATTACAAATATTGGACTGGTGTTGGCAAGAAAAGATACAATAGCAGGATTTTCGGTAAGATTTATCGATAGAAAAAATGCTGTTATTGAGATGAACTCTGATAGGCCAATTAGGAGAAGAATTCTTTTTGATTTTTTCGTTAAACTACTTAGGCTTTGTCCTTGCGTGAAAAATCGGTTGTAAAGCAGATTGTAAATCAAAGCTAAACCAAACCAAAGTATTCCAAAAGAAGTCAAATCAACATCTTTCATGGCCATTTTACTAAACAAATAAACATTTGAAAAGCTAATGGTTGCAACTAGTGCAAGAGCGATACCTTTGATTTTTGATTTGTAATTCATTGTGTGTTGAATAAGGGCAACAAATGTATCTAAAATTTGATGATTTATTTAACTAGCTTGCACTTTGCCAATAATTATTGATATATTCGTTTGTATGGAACTAAATTTGATATTGGCAGCAATGGCAACTTATGTACTGAATTTGCCATTTGGCTATGTTCGCCAGGGATTTAAAAAGTTTTCGGTGATGTGGTTTATTGCCATTCATGCTCCAATTCCCTTTGTTGTTTTGTTTCGTCATTTGTTTGGATTAGGGTTTGAGTTGTATACCTATCCAATAATGGTGAGTGCATTTTTTCTGGGACAGTTTACTGGTAAAAAGGCCAGAATTTATTTAGACAATAGGAGGGTAATAGAAGATGTGGAAATTTACGATACAAAAAAAGACCGGAACTAATCCGGTCTTTTTAATATCATCAAGTTAGATTTTATAATCTTTCTTTGATTTTTGCAGATTCTTCTTCGAAACCTGGTTTCTCAAGCAATGCAAACATATTGCTCTTGTATGCTTCCACACCTGGTTGATCGAACGGATTTACATCCAAGATGTATCCACTAACACCACAAGCAATTTCGAAAAAGTAAAGCAACTCACCCAAATAGAATTCATTTAGTTGAGGCATTTCAATTTTAAGGTTAGGAACACCACCATCAACATGTGCCAATTGAGTTCCCAACTCAGCCATTTTATTTACTTCATCAACACGTTTTCCGGCAAGATAATTTAACTTGTCCAAGTTGTCTTTATCTTCAGGAATATATACAGTGTGATTAGGCTTGGCAACAGAAATAACAGTTTCGAAAATATTTCTCTGTCCTTCCTGAATATACTGTCCCATTGAGTGAAGATCACTTGTAAAATCAACACTTGCAGGGAAAATACCTTTGTTTTCTTTTCCTTCACTTTCACCGTAAAGTTGTTTCCACCATTCTGCCACATTGTGAAGTTTAGGATTGTAATTGGCAAGAATTTCTATGCCTTTTCCTTTTTGGTATAAAGCATTTCTTGTAGCAGCATAAAGCAATGCCGGGTTTTCTTCGAATGCTGCTGCAACCGAATAATCTTGCATTGATTTTGCTCCGTTTACCAAGGCTTTAATATCGTGACCAGCAACTGCAATTGGCAACAATCCAACAGGAGTTAACACAGAGTAACGCCCACCTACATTGTCAGGAATTACAAATGTTTTATAACCTTCCTGATCGGCAAGAGTTCTTAAAGCACCTTTCGATTCATCGGTAATGGCAACAATTCTTTCACGAGCTTCTTCTTTACCAACTTGCTCTTCCAACATTTCTTTCAACAAACGGAAAGCGATAGCAGGTTCAGTTGTAGTTCCTGATTTTGAAATTACACAAATACCAAATTCGATGCTTTTCAAAATATCAGTTAATTCGTATAAGTAATCTTCACTAATGTTCTGACCAGCGTATAGTACCAAAGGATTTTCGTCGCCAGAATTAAGATGATCAAAACTGTGAGCAAGTGCATCATTAACAGCTTTTGCACCAAGATATGAACCACCAATGCCCACAACTACCAATACTTCAACTTTATCTTTCAATGATTTTGCAGTAGCTTCAATGTCATTTAATTCTGCTTCAGTAATTCTTGAAGGCAAATCAACCCAGCCAACAAAATCATTTCCTTTTCCGGTTCCTTCGTGAAGGGAAATAAGGTGTTTCTTACTGCTTTCTTCAAACTTAAAAATCTCTTCCTTACTAACAAAGTCAAGAGATTTGTCAATACTCAATTTAATGTGTTCCATTGTGTAGAAATTAAGCCTTACATTTTACCTCTATCTGAACCGATACCCCTCCAAATAGTTTGATAGATGTAGAATGTAAAAGTTGTATTTAAAAAGTTAATTCTTACGTATATCTGCTGCAAAAATACAGCTAAAATTCAAGTCTAACGTAAATCCTCTGTTAATAATTTTACTTCTATAGTAGGAGAAATACGTTCATATAAAATATTGTAAACAGCCATGGTAATTGGCATATTTACATTGTAGTGATCATTGATTTCTTTGATACATTTTACTGCATAATAGCCTTCTGCAATCATGTGCATTTCAAGTTGTGCCGATTTTACTGTATATCCTTTGCCGATCATGGTACCAAAGGTACGGTTACGACTAAACTGTGAATAACATGTTACCAATAAATCGCCTAGATATGCAGAACTCTTGATGTCGCGAGAAATTGGGTGCACTGTATCAACAAAACGTTTAATTTCTTGAATTGCATTCGAAATAAGAACTGCCTGAAAGTTATCGCCGTAACGAAGACCATGACAGATTCCTGCTGCAATTGCAAATACATTTTTTAGTACAGCCGCATACTCAGTACCATAAATGTCATCCGAAATGGTAGTTTTGATATAAGGACATTCCAAGTTAAGCGCTAAAGATCTGGCTTTTCTAGTATCCTGGCAAGCGATGGTTAGATACGAAAGGCGTTCCATAGCTACCTCTTCGGCGTGACAAGGCCCTGAGATAACACCAATGCTATCTAATGGTACGTTGTAATGTTCATTAAAGAATGTACCAATAATCATATTTTCATCAGGAACAATACCTTTAATCGCCGAAACAATAATCTTATCTTCTAAACTAACCGTTAATCTTTTTAAAGCATCTTTTAAGAATGCCGACGGAACTGCAAATATGATCACATCCGAATTTAGAACTGTTTCATCCAGATTGTTGTAGAACTCAATGTGATTGAGGTCGAATTCAACTCCGGTAAGATATCTTGGGTTGTGACTAAGTTGTTTAAATTGATTGATGGTATCAAGGTTTCGCATGTACCAGTTAAGCTTCAGGTCGTTTTCGCGAAGTATTTTTGCGATTGCTGTAGCCCAACTACCACCTCCAATAATGGCAATTCTCGACGATTCGTTCATATATTATTGCTAAGTCTTTTTAAAATAGAGAGTTGTTTTTGTAAGTAACAGATCTCTAATTTAATAAATATCGGAGGAAGGGAAAAATTCCCAACCTCCGATCATGTTATATTCTTAATAAAAAAAGTTTAAGCTAACCACTCTTTTACTTCATCCTGACTAGGGTTTTTTAAACCCATTTTTAGTTTCTTGTTCAAGCCACAAATGTCTTGGTGTAGTTTGGTGGCCTTTTCTTCTTTAAGAGCTTCTACAGTTTGGAATCCTGCTTTACGAATAACAGGCATCCACTCTGGAGCAATACCTAATTCAATAAATTTTTCATCACTATCAACTGCAGCTTTTTTCTCTGGTCTCATTTGAGGGAAGAATAGTACATCCTGAATTGAATGAGAGTTGGTCATCAACATGGTTAAACGGTCGATACCAATACCCATACCTGATGTAGGAGGCATACCATATTCAAGAGAACGAACAAAGTCCATATCAATAAACATAGCTTCGTCATCTCCTTTTTCGCTCAATTTCATTTGTTCCTGGAATCTTTCCAACTGATCAATAGGATCATTCAACTCAGAGTAAGCATTACAAACTTCCTTACCGTTCACCATAAGCTCAAAACGCTCCGTTAACTCAGGATTGTCTCTGTGCTTTTTACAAAGAGGAGACATTTCGATAGGATAATCAGTAATGAAAGTTGGTTGAATGTAATTTCCTTCACACTTCTCACCAAAGATCTCATCAATTAACTTTCCTTTACCAAAAGTTTCGTCAACCTCAATGTTTAATTGCTTACAAACATCGCGAAGTTGATTTTCATCCATTCCGTTGATGTCAATTCCAGTGTGCTCTTTAATAGAGTCAATCATAGAAATGCGCTTGAATGGACGCTTGAAATCGATCTCTTTGTCTCCAACTTGTACTTTAGTAGTACCGTGAAGATCCAAAGCAACTTTTTCAATCATCTCTTCGGTGAAATCCATCATCCAGTTGTAGTCTTTATAAGCTACATAGATTTCCATTACCGTAAACTCAGGATTGTGAGTTCTGTCCATACCTTCGTTACGGAAATCTTTAGCAAACTCATAAACACCATCAAATCCACCAACAATAAGTCTCTTTAGATACAATTCGTTTGCAATACGCATATACAAAGGAATATCTAAAGCATTGTGATGAGTGATAAACGGACGAGCCGAAGCACCACCTGGAATTGCTTGCAAAATTGGAGTTTCAACCTCAAGATATCCCTTGCTGTTGAACAACTCGCGCATTGAGTTGATGATTTTAGTTCTTTTCAAGAATACTTCCTTCACATCTGGATTTACAACCAAATCAACGTAACGCTGACGGTAACGCAATTCAGGATCGCTAAAAGAATCATATACTTTTCCATCTTTCTCCTTCACAATTGGAAGTGGACGAACAGATTTTGAAAGAACAGTCATTTCAGTTGTGTGAACAGAAGTTTCACCAACCTTGGTTTTAAATACGTATCCCTTAATTCCAATAAAATCTCCAATATCCAAAAGTTTTTTGAATACTGTGTTGTAAAGAGTTTTATCCTCTTCAGGGCAAATTGAATCGCGGGCAATGTATACCTGAATTCTTCCTTTTGAATCCTGAAGTTCAATAAAAGAAGCTTTACCCATAATTCTTCTGCTCATAATTCGGCCTGCAATACAAACCTCTTGTAGGTTGTTTTTTTCAGGATCGAAATCTTTCAGAATATCTGTAGAATAATTATTTACATGATATTGTGCTGCAGGAAATGGGTTGATACCCAAATTCTGCATTTCCTTTAGGGAATTTCTTCTAATGATCTCTTGTTCACTAAGTTCTAACGCATTCATCTTAATCTCAATAAAGTTTATTCGGGTGCAAAGATATAATAATCCGTGCAATATGTGAATGCATAAAAATAAATGCGTGTAAAAAAATAAACGAAATGTGATATTTCAAGCTAATCTTGTGGTGAAATGTCTGAATTTGAGTGTGTAGACTAAAAATATCCCAATTGCATCAGAATATTCATTGTAGTGAGATTATTATTTTTTAATATTGCATCACAATTGACGGTATTTAGATTGAGTTTAAATAATTCGACTACTTGTAATTCGGTTAAAAACATACTGAATGGGGATAATAATTCAATCCTTTCGAATACCTTTGCATGAATTGAAATTTTATTACAAGAATTATTAATTGTTGTAAGGTTTTAATGTTGATAATCAGTTGTGAAAAATAGATTGTTGACAGAAATAGGGAGAAGCAGAAATGAAAATAAAAAGAAAGCCTGAATGGCTAAAAATACAACTGCCAAAAGGTGATGATTATGCCTATGTAAATGGCATTGTTCAAGAACACGGATTGCATACTATTTGTTCGAGTGGAAAATGTCCGAATGTTGGAGAATGTTGGGGAAATGGAACTGCGACATTCATGATTTTGGGCAATATTTGTACAAGAGCTTGTAAATTCTGTAATGTTCCTACCGGTAAACCACTTCCTGTTGATACTAAAGAACCAAAGCGATTGGCACGATCAATAAAACTAATGAAGCTAAAGCATGCGGTAATTACTTCCGTGGATCGTGATGATTTGGAAGATGGTGGATCAGGCATTTGGGCGGAGTGTATTAAGGAAATAAAAGAAATTTGTCCAGGAACTACTTTGGAAGTTTTAATTCCAGATTTTAATGGGAAAGAAGAGGATGTGCAGAGAGTTATCAATGAAAATCCAGAAGTAATTTCTCACAATCTTGAAACGGTTCGCCGTTTAACACCAGAAGTTAGGAGCCGTGCGAAATACGATCTTAGTTTAAAAGTGTTGAAACAGATTGCAGATTCAGGTATCGTAGCAAAATCAGGAATAATGCTTGGTTTAGGTGAAACCGAAGAGGAAATTTACCAAACAATGGATGATTTGTTGGCTGTTGGAGTTAAAGTAATGACCATAGGTCAATATTTACAGCCAACTCGCAAGCACTTGGAGCTTCAAGAGTATGTAAATCCCGAACAATTTAAAAAATATGAGCAGGTTGGATTAGAGAAAGGTTTTTCATTTGTTGAAAGTACTCCACTAGTTCGTTCATCATATCACGCAGAACAACACGTTAATGCACTTAAATTAAAGCAGGTTTTAAAAAATGACTAATACAATTTTTAGAGACTTGGGCTCCATTGACTATCAAGAAGCCTGGGATTATCAGGAAAACTTGTTCCAGGAAGTATTGCAATCGCGTCAGGCAAATGCAGAGCTTCCTGCAGAAGAAAAAAACTTAAGCAATAATTACTTGCTGTTTTGTGAGCATCCACATGTTTATACATTGGGGAAAAGCGGTAAAGAGCAGAATATGCTGCTTAATATGCTGCAACTACAAGCAAAAGAAGCAAGTTTCCACAAAATAAACCGAGGTGGAGATATCACTTATCATGGACCGGGACAAATTGTAGGTTATCCAATTCTAAACCTGGAAACCTATGATATGGGTATCAAAAAATACATTGAAACCCTTGAACAGGCTGTGATTAATTGTATTGCTGATTATGGTTTGACAGGAACTCGATTGGATGGAGCTACAGGGGTTTGGTTAGATGTTGGAACACCAAAAGTTCGTAAAATTTGCGCCATTGGTGTTCGAGTAAGTCGATGGGTTAGCATGCATGGTTTTGCCTTTAATGTGAATACCGATTTGAAATATTTCGATTACATAAATCCATGTGGATTTGTTGATAAAGGAGTGACTTCATTAAAAAAAGAGCTAGGCAAAGAGCTTGATATTGAAGAGGTAAAACATAATTTAAAAAATCATATTGCAAATCTGTTTGATATGAAGCTGGAAATTGACTAATTTGGCTAGCTAAAATCTTGCATATGGAAAAGAGATGGGTAATAAATGAGCCGGGCGATGAAGAAACGGTTGGCGCACTAATGGAATCATTGGGTGTTGACCGGGTGATTGCCAATCTGTTAGTTCAGAGAGGAATCACAAACTTCGATATGGCCAAAGCTTTTTTTCGTCCCAGTCTCGACGACTTGCATGATCCTTTTTTAATGAAAGATATGACCAAGGCGGTTGACCGATTGGTTGTCGCAATGGAGAAACAAGAGCGTGTAATGGTGTATGGCGACTATGATGTTGATGGCACCACATCTGTAGCTCTTGTTTACACCTATCTAAAATCTCATTTCGATTTTATTGACTATTATATTCCTGATCGCTATTCGGAAGGTTATGGTATTTCCAAAACCGGTATCGATTATGCGGCAGAGAATAATATCAGTTTGGTTATCGCATTGGATTGTGGAATTAAAGCCATTGAAAAAATTGCTTACGCAAGCGAAAAAGGAGTTGATTTTATCATTTGTGATCACCATACGCCAGATGAAAATTTGCCCAATGCTGTTGCAGTGTTAGATCCGAAAAGAAGCGATTGTGAATATCCTTGTGATGTTCTGTCAGGTTGTGGTGTTGGATTTAAGTTGATGCAAGGATTGGCAAACAGGAAAAAATGGCAGTTCGACACGTTAATTCCTCTTTTGGATTTGTTGGCAGTAAGTATTGCATCTGATATTGTTCCCATTACCGGAGAAAACCGGGTTTTAACCTACTTTGGGTTAAAGCAGCTGAATGAAAATCCTCGATTGGGATTAAAAACAATACTGAATCTGGCTGGTGTTACAAAAGATTTGAGCGTTAATGATATTGTTTTTAAAATTGGTCCAAGAATTAATGCTGCTGGTAGAATTCAATCGGGAAATCATGCGGTACAATTGCTGATTGCTGAGAGGGAAGAGGCGGCTACCCTAATTGGAGATACCATTAATGGATTGAACGAAGACCGAAAAGAGCTGGATCATAGCATTACCGATGATGCCCTGGAACGTGTAGCGAAAAGTAAAACTCTGCTAGAAAAGAAGAGTACAGTTTTGTTTGATCGCAATTGGCACAAAGGGGTGATCGGAATTGTGGCTTCTCGTATGATTGAAACCTATTACAAGCCAACAGTAATTCTTACCGAGTCGAACGGATTTGCAACCGGTAGTGCTCGTTCGGTAGATGGTTTTGATTTGTATAATGCTATTTCGGCTTGTAGCGATTTGTTGGAAAACTTTGGAGGACATAAATATGCTGCTGGCCTTACCATGAAAATTGAAAATGTTAGTGTTTTTCAGCAGCGTTTCGAAGAGTATGTTTGTGAAAATATTACCGACGACATGCTGGTTCCTCAGATAAAGGTGGATGCCAGCATTAAACTTTCTGATATTACACCTAAGTTCTTCCGTGTTCTTAAGCAATTTGAACCTTTCGGACCCAAAAATATGACACCTGTTTTCATTAGTGAAAAAGTGGTTGATTATGGATATAGTCGTCCGGTTGGTAGAAATAAGGAACACCTTAAGCTTTCGGTTGTTGATGATATCCGCGAAGGGGATGTAAAAGGTGGAATTGCCTTTTCAATGGGGAAGCTTTATTCTAAGATTTCCAGTGGTTCACCATTTGATGTATGTTACTCATTACAAGAGAATGAGTATATGGGTAAGGTGGAAACACAACTGATGGTTCGTGATATCAAATTCTAATCTTCATTTCCGATATTTTATTGTTTAAATCTTACTTAGATTGTGTCTGTTTAAGAAAAAAGTGATTTCTAGGCTGACGATTTCTAATCAAGGATCTAATTGATTTTTTTCGCATTCATGCACTCCTTTGCATTGATTTATTGAGTTTTTCGAATTTGTCAGTTTCGGGAAGCTTATTATCTTTGCGCCAATTTGTGAATTTTTAAATCCATTTTATGATCCTTACTCAAGAAGCTACGGCTCCGGGATTCCAAAGTCCCACGAAAAGAATTATTTTGGGAGTACAATTTCTCTTTGTTGCCTTTGGTGCAACGGTACTAGTCCCATTGTTAGTTGGTATTGACCCAGCAGTCGCATTGTTTACAGCAGGAATCGGAACCTTGATTTTTCATTTAATCACAAAAGGTATGGTTCCTGTTTTTTTAGGCAGTAGTTTTGCCTTTATTGCTCCAATTGTTGCAGCAACAAAACTATATGGTTTGCCTGGAACTTTATCCGGCTTAATTGCGGTAGGTGTGGTTTACGGTTTGGTTTCCGGAATCATCAAAGTTTGGGGATTGCGAGTGATCGAGAAAATTTTCCCTTCCATTGTAGTTGGACCAGTTATCATGATTATTGGTTTGTCATTGGCTCCTGTAGCTGTTAATATGGCCAAAACCAATTGGATCATTTCTTCTATTGCTTTGTTAACTGCTATACTAATTGTGGTTTATACCAAAGGAATGCTAAAACTGATTCCTATTTTCTCAGCTATTGTTGTAGGATATGTTGTATCAGTGGTTTTAGGGCAAGTAGATTTTACGCCAATTAAAGAAGCTGCATGGTTTGCTTTACCAGAATTTGTTCGTCCTGAATTAAATTGGAGTGCAGTATTGTATATGATTCCTGTGGCATTTGCCCCGATTATTGAACATGTTGGCGATATGTATGCCATTGGTGGTGTAGCAAACAAAGAGTTTGTTAAAAAGCCAGGTTTAAACCGTACTTTATTAGGTGATGGTGTTGCTACTGCTTTTGCAGGATTTTTTGGTGGACCACCAAATACAACTTATTCAGAGGTTACAGGTGCAATTGCATTGACTAAGGTAGTTGATCCTAGAGTATTGAGAATTGCCGCAGTTACTGCCTTGGTATTCTCATTAATTGGAAAGGTAAGTGCATTCCTTAAAACCATTCCTCAAGCTGTTTTGGGAGGTATCATGCTATTGCTTTTCGGTATGATTGCAGGTATTGGTATTAAAACCCTTATCGATGCAAAAACAGATTTTACAAAAACCAGAAACCAGGTAATTGTGTCGGTTGTACTTACTGTTGGTATTGGTGGAGCACAGATTTCTTACGGTAATTTTTCGTTGGCAGGAATTGGTTTGGCATCGGTTGTAGGTGTGGTTTTAAACCTGATTTTACCTGATAAATCGAAACCAATTAAGGGAAGTGAAGTTGTAGAAGAATAATTGATAATTAGATTATTATTTAAATTTTAATCTGGTTAATAAGTATTCTGTTAAAAAATGATTAAATTTGATTCTGTTAACCTGAATCTTGATTTAGGTTTTAACATCCCTTTTATATATAAAGCCCCTGCGAAGGGGCTTTTTTAGAATATTAGCACACTTAATTTAAGTGTTTTTTTCACTCTCGTATATGTCGAATAATATTAATTGGTTCTTGTAATTGTTGTTACACTTCTATAAAACAACATATGATGCCAAAAATATACTTTCCCTAAGTCTCTTTTTGAAAAGTTCTCATGGTTAAATACTTCAATTAGCAAAAAGGATTTGGAATCAATTGGTTTGCCATTTTGTTTTGCTGGTTCCCATTTGTAATTTAATTCTTTTATAGTCTTAATCGCATTTTTATCTAAATTCTTGTTAATTGATTGTTCAATAGTTATATCCTTTAAGATACCTTCCTTACTAATAATAAAAGAATACAAACAGGATCCGGATTTGTGTTTTTCCATTAGTTCTGTCGGCAATTTAATTTTTCTTATCATATCAAATTCAGCCTGATTTTCGAATCCAATATATACTTGTGGGTTGTCAACTTTATCCAATACATATTTATCACCTTTTTTAATAAATGTAGAGTCAATTCTATTGCCACTGTTGTAACTTACCAGTTGGTTACGATCGTAATCATACTCTAAATGAGGGGTAGAATCCTTCTTGTAAAATTTCCATATACCTATTCGTTTATTGTTTAAATACTCACCGGTAACCAATGTATCTTTCGTCCTTGTATTAATGACATAGTAAAACCCTTCTTTTATTTTGCTTTTTTTATCTACTTGGTAAATTTCTTTGTGTAAGTGTGTGATTTGATGCTTAACCCTTTTGTATTTTTTCTGTCCAAAGCATTGAGTTGAAATCAATAGTAAAGTAAAGAAAAAGAAAGTTGTGAAAGATGTTTTTGTTATTTTCATGAAATTAAATTTAGTTGTGATTTTTGATTAGTATGATTAAAGGAATATTATATAATCTCTTTATTGAGATTGCTGTTTAATCAATGAATTTAATAAGGAAACTTATTGATATTTATGTAGTATTTGTATTGATTAGGAATTAACTCAGGTTTATTTCAGTCTATTTTTGATTTCGGTTTTAACATCCCTTTTATATATAAAGCCCCTTTCAGGGGCTTTTTTAGTTTGAAGAGATGCTTATATGATAGTTGGTCTTATGGTTTTGTTATTCTATCCAAGTTGTAAAACCCTTAATAACTTTCCAACCCCCTTTATCCTTTTCTAAATAAAACCTCTCGCCACTTGTGGTATAATCAACTTCAACCAAAGCTTTGTTCTTTCTTTTATTGAAAGACACTTGTTTAATCACCCAATAATTCAAAATAGCAGCTTCACCTTCTGCAATATAAATTGGAATATAATTGGAAAGTTTCTTCAGTAGCGGATCAAACAACACAGGAGATTCCCATTTGCTTATTCTTCCATTTCTCCATATGGGTTTATATTCTATTGATGAATTGATAAACTCGATGAAATTATTCAAAACCTGTTGGTTTCGTTTTGTTAAGAACAAGTGGTTTCTATCAATCTCTGGCCTAAATACAAATCTCTTATTTGAAGATTGCATTTCAATCTTATTAAATACATCAGGTGCCGAAAAAGATTTGTTAGTAATTTGAATCATTATTGAATCTTGAACCAATAAATAGCGATCATTTATACTATTGTTTTCACTATTAATTAGATTAAAAATCTCATGCGTATCTTTTATCAGATTAGATGCTTCATTGACTAAGTCTTCATCTTGCATTTTCTTAAAAATGACTCTGGTAAGGGGATCATCTAAGGTATTAATGCTCTCCAGTAATTCCTTTGTAATTGTTGATTCAGTTGAGTTGATTTGCGTAAAGCTAGATATGCTTAGATTTGATATTATAAAAAGTATAAGTATATGTAATCTCATTTTAATTTGTATGAGGGTAATTAATGCATTTTCTTTTTGGTTGAAATATCTTTTTTATTGTTTTTCTAATCCCCTGTAATGAACACTGCCTTTGGATAACTCTCGGTATTGAAAGCTATATGCTTCTGAAAACATGTAAGAATACCAGTTCCAAAATTGAGTGGTTTACGTTCAAAAGTTCTAAACAATTCTGTACCCTTATAATGCGGGTCATCTTCCTGTAAAAATTCAAAATAGGTTTTTACTCGTTCAAATTTACCTCCTTTTGAAGGAACATAGGTAAACTTGTATTTTCCATCGTAAGTCTCATAGGTATATCCCTTGCCAATTCCCTCAGCAGTAAGGTTTATTAAGCCACTTAATAAATTCGCAAGAACAATCGTTATTAGACTAAGAGTAAGTACACTTCTTATAATTCTTTTCATAGCAACATTATCTACCTATTTGTATTTTTATAAGCACTAATAATAGTTAATTCCCATTATGCTTAAAAGGTAACCCGGCAAAATATATGTTACAGAACATTAGTTATGTAATTTAATATTAAAGTACTCTGTAATGCCTGTGTGCACTGGCAATAGATAGTCACCTAGTTGAGTAGAATGATTCTATATAGTGTGCGTGTATTGATCTCTGGTATAATGTTCACTAAGTTTATGTATGTAATGATGTAAGTAACTGATAAAGAATCACAAGAAAACCATATAGCATCCCACGCATATAATTTATGAATATTACGCATTGCAATTGTAATGCAATTTTAGAATAGGGTATGTTGTGCCTTTTAACTCGCGCATGATGCATAGTAATAATTTTTAAAATTCAATATTATGGAATATTCCTTGTATGATTGTATGTTAACCAAAGACAATCCCAACGATAAGCTTGGGAAAGTGACGAACCAGAAGCCTAAAAACTTTGAAAATTTATTGGCTAATCTTACTGGCCCTGGTTCCATTTTAAAGGAAACGGAGTCGAAAGCTGTGATCGAAAAGTATTGGGAAACCATTATCGGCTTTGTTCGTGAAGGTTATAGTTATCACGACGATCACATTAGTGTGAATTTGGACATTGCCGGTGTTTTCGAGGACGAAAACGATAGGTTCGATCCATCGCGACACAGCATTAATGTGAGCATTGTTCCTTGTAGTGAATTAAAGACAGCTACTCAGAACATTAAGCCTACCTATGTGAAACCTAATAAGGAAGTGCCGGAAATTCAAAAGGTTTACGACTGGGGAACTGAAAAAATGGATGAGTTTCTTACTCCTGGTGCAGCATTGGAGATTGAAGGCAGTGCACTTAAAATTTACGAGGAGATTGATGGGCAAGGTGTGTTTTTCATTAACAAGGCCGATGGGGTAGAAACCAAGGCTGGCATGCCTAAATTAAATGAGCCCAAGAAACTGTCCTTAAAAGTTCCTGCTTTAAACCCAGGTCAATATAGAATAGAGATTCGCAATACTACCAGAAATGGGAAAATATTAAGAATCGGAATATCAACCGCATATTATACCGTCCAATAGGTTTTTCGCTCATTTACTTACAACAGCCCGCACCTTATTCTAAGGTACGGGCTTATTTTATGCTTTACTTTCTTTGAGCAAGGGCATGCTTCCACCGAGAGCAGGGTCGTGCTCCCATCGAGAGCAGGGGTATGCTCCTACCGAGAGCAGGGGTATGCTCAAATGGGTAATTGAATAATTAAAGTAAAAAAGGTTCCATATGGAAGATAGTGGGTTACTAAATCAATTATTAATTGAAAACATTATCCTATGATTCTTTAACTTTATTTTGCTCAAGCCGCATGGCTCTTACTTTTTGCATTGATCAAAAAGTAAGCAAAAAATCTAGGGCGTGTAAGCACAAACTCCTTCTACTTGAAAATATTAAGTTCGGCGGGGTGATCATCGAACAAGTTCTCAGCTTCCCCGTCTCTCTAAATATTTTCTGCGGATAAGAAGCTTGTCCTTCCAATGCCCCCAATTCCGCTCGAACAAAATAGAAATGTTGTTATAATTTATAAGCTAGATAATTTTGTAAACTACCGTTGTAAATCATACAGAGCCTTAAAAAACCGCTTAAAGCGCTAAGAAAGTTTCCAATTGAATTACTTCTGGTAACGAAACTGATATCTGCCATATTCGAATGGGTGTTGCTGGCCATCTTTGGTAAAGAATCCTTTGTTGTCGCACAAGCCATTGCCGTAGCTATAGGTACACGATTCGTTCTCTGCCGTAAACAATACTTCTCCTGAAGCAATAAATTCGCAGGCGTGACTTACTAACAAAGCTGTTAATATCTCTGATTGGTATTCCCTTCCTTCCGAGTTTATGCCTGAGGTAGTGCCGCTTATAAAGAATTGATCATCCCAATGCTTGTCGGAGGTTTCGTACCCTTCAATCCATTCTCTGCTTAGGTTTCCGCTGAGGGTGTAGGTGTTGTTTTTTTCGTCGGTAAATAGGATCTCTTCGAAGCTTACATCAAAAGTTAGGTTTTCGGAGCTTGCCGATTTTCGACTGTCTACTTTAATGGTACCAGCAATGTTTAAATTGTTGATGTAGTATTGTTCGAAACTTATGGTATAGCAGCATTCTTCACTCTTGAACACACCTTCGATTTGTGTGGTGATGCGTCCTCTTTTTAGTTTGCCTAAATAATCGCTGCTGTTTTCCTGTCCGTAGTTAATGCTTAGTGTTTTTGTGTTTTCCTGACTGTTGTTATCCGCAATCTTTACAAAGGGGATGGAGTCCTGTTTTGTGGCAGTGCCATTGTCGATGCTCAGCATGTTGTATTCCACTTCGTTTAGGATATTTTCCAGTATGGAATTAACCATTGCATTTTCTTCCACATTTACCGCGTTGGTAATGTTCATTTCCAATTCGTGCTCATTAGAATCGCACGAATACATCACAATCATAGAGGCTAACAAGTAGCATACTTTCTTCCCAAATCTCATCATTCAACTTCCTTTTTAGTGATATGCAGTTGTTTACGGAATTGTTTAAGAAAAGTTATACCTGATTTTTCTGGATTTAAGCAAGTTAGATCATCAGTTTTTATGGGGAGATTTTGTTATTGATTTGTTGGACTATTAAGTCATTTGACTGTTTGACAGTTGGACTATTAGACTGTTTAACTGTTCATAACTTTCAAAAAAAATCCCTCTCAACCGAAGTAAAGAGGGATTTTGAATATGGAAAATTCTATTCTGATTTTTGTGCTATCAATTAGGCAAAATAGAATTTGATAATAAACAATACCACTATAACAATCATTACCGGGCTAATTTCTTTGTAACGACCCGTAAGTAATTTTAAAGTTACGTATGATAACATCCCAAATACAATACCATCAGCAATACTGAAAGTTAATGGCATCATAATGATACAAAGGAATGCTGGAATCGCTTCTGTAAAGTCGTTCAAATCAACTTTCAAGATTGGCGACATCATGAATAAACCAACAATTACCAAAGCAGGAGCTGTAGCAGCTGAAGGAATCATTACAAATACAGGTGCAAATAACAATGCCAAAGCAAACATACCAGCAGTTGTAAGTGCTGTCATACCTGTTTTACCACCTTCTGACACACCGGCAGCACTCTCAACGTAAGTAGTTACAGTTGAGGTACCCAAGATAGATCCGAAGAATGTACCAACAGCATCGGCAAATAAAGCTTGTTTTACACGAGGTACACGACCTTCTTCGTCCAACATATCTGCTTTAGAAGCTACTCCAACCAAAGTTCCTACAGTATCGAACATATCCACAAATAAGAATGTGAACAATACGATAGCCATATCAATGGTGAAGATTTGAGAGAAATCGAATTGGAAGAAGATAGGAGATATTGATGGAGGAAGACTTACAAACTTGTAGTTTTCCGGCATGTGAGTTACTCCTAAGATTAATGCCAATATGGTTGAGAAAAGGATACCAATTAAAAGAGAGCCTTTTACGTTTCTTGCAAAAAGAACACCTGTTACCAAAATACCAACTAATCCTACAATTACACTTGGGCTTTTCATATCACCTAAGCACACCAATGTAGCAGGATTATCAACAATAACGCCAGCTCCTTTTAATCCAATAAATGCAATAAATAGACCGATACCAACCGAAACGGCGTGTTTCAAGTTCAACGGAATGGAGTTAACAATTAGCTCGCGAATGTTGAAAGCTGTTAATAAAAGGAAGATGATACCTTCAAGGAATACTGCAGTTAAAGCAAACTGCCAGCTGTATCCCATTCCTAATACTACGGTAAATGCGAAGAAAGCATTTAATCCCATACCAGGAGCCAAGGCGAAAGGTAATTTAGCAACCAAAGCCATAACTAAAGTTGCGATGATAGCCGAAATGGCAGTTGCTGTAAAAACAGCTCCTTTATCCATACCGGTTGCACTTAAAATATCTGGGTTAACCGCAAGGATGTATGCCATGGTCATGAAGGTTGTGATACCAGCAACTATCTCTGTGCGAAGGGTTGACCCTTGTTTGGTAATGTTAAAAAACTTATCTAACATGATTACTAGTTTTTAATTGTTGGTTAGAAATTCCACTTCACTGCAAGAGTTGGACGAACTTCGAAATCGCCACCTGCAAAGTTGTTAGAGATTTCAACCTCTCCACCTAAAGAAAGGTTTTTAGTAGCATTGTACCATAACTGAGGTTCAGTTAAGAATACAGTATCATCAGATAAGCCATTTTCAGTCCAAAGGTCAGCAAAACCTGAGAAAGTCATTTTACCATCGAAGAAGTTAACATACCAGGTACCTGTAATTTGGAAGTTTGCTTCGTCAGCATCCTTAATTGCTTTGTAACCTGCGTAAGTTGAGAATCCTGATTTAGCACCACCTTTTGCATAGTTCACACCAAAAATCCAAGCATTGTTAATGGTGTAGCCAAAGTTCATGTCTGGAGTTTCAGCGCTACCAACACCACCATTGTACTCAATGTGTAAACCAACTGGCATTTTCTCTGTTTTTAATACACGAGCAATCTCAAAGTATCCTTGGTTGATACCGTTTTCTGCATCGTAATCAAAATCTACAAATGTAAAAGTGTTACCCCACTTGTCCATTTTGAACATTTCAAAAGTAGTTGTGAAGTGTCCACGGTCGAAATCGCGGTGTAATTGAAGGTTTTGTGCGTTAGCAGCAAAAGAAACCAAAACAGCGAAAATAGCAAGTAATTTTTTCATGATAAATTAAATGATTGTTTAATAGAATTTAATTAGTAAAAAATTTATAAATGGTTGTTTAATTCTTTGTGATCTCCTTTAAGTGGTTGACTACTGTAGGGCAACCAGTTTCCTTTAATTTTTGATAGGATTGATGTCCGGATGCAATCAAAATACAATTACAACCTAACTCTTTAGCAACTTCATAATCGTGCGTAGTATCGCCAAACAGGCAAACTTCACTGGCTTTTAATTCATGTTTTTTCATCAATTGTAAGCCATTGTTAATTTTCGAACTTGCGTATATGTTATCAATTCCTGATATCTCATCGAAATACTTAATAATATTCTCACTACGAGTTGATTCATTAAGCATGTTTTGTTCCATTGCTGATAAAATGAATTGCTTTTTGCCTTCTTTGTTAAAGTATGATAGCAAATCAACCGCTTCTGGAAAAATTCCCGACTGAGGCAATAAAGATGTATAATGATCTATGAATTCATTTGCAGCTTTATCCCAATCTTCGGTCTCAAAATTAAATCCTACAGCTTCGTAATAACTTTTCACAGGAAATGTGAATACTTCACGATAGTGCTCGGTTGTTAGTAAAGGCAATCCTCTTTTGTTTAGCATTTTGTTGATGCTAAGCACTCCAATCGACAAATCGTCGAGTAAAGTACCGTTGTAATCCCAAATAATTGCCTTAAAATCTAACATGCTAGCTTTTGTTTAGGATTTGATGTTCGACAAAGAGTTGATTTTGTAATCGAGTGAAGCCCGATAGAATCTATTTTGATTTGTTTGTCTCTTAATCCGGCATTCATTGAAAAATGTTCCAATTGAAATGCGAAAGGCTTGAGAAAAACAAGGTAGTCTTTTTTCATGTCAAGGAAAGAACATCCACCACAGATGTAACCGGTAAGTTCTTGAATATTTTTCAAGGCAGCCAAAGTACTCTTTTGGTTTTCGCTAATTTGTACAATGGAATTTGGTTTGAGTTCGGACGAACCAGATATGCAATCAACAACAACTCCCGTTTTGTTTTCGGAAAGTACAAGAGTATTGCTGATGTAAAGAATATGCAGATTTGTGTTCTCGCTTACACGCTCAGTTCCTACTTCGATAGGATCTGTATCGTAATCGATAATCGCATATTCTATGTTTGCTCGATCTAAAATGCGAGCTGCATTGGTTTTCTTCATCCTTTCGTTTTTTGGCCCAATCATGAAGGTTTTTCTTCGGATTGGGAATTACCAGTTTCCCAGATGATATTTTTTAATGAGCGGCAAAAATAGTAAAAATTTTAAATTTCAAAATTGTTTCGATTCAATTGCAAAGCAGATAAAATGTAAAAGTATTGTATTTAAAGGGGATAAGTGATGAATAAAAAAATGTTGTTTTAATTTTAAATGAATTAAAATTGCATTGGAAACAGCATTTATTAGTTTCGTTTGGATTTTCTATAAAGGTCATCTTAATTTAAAATTATTTTTTATACTGATTTTGGTATCTTTTATTATTCGATCATTTCTTTAAATCAAAATAAAATTGAGTTATGGTAGTTATTGAAGCTCATGTGGTTCCTGAAGGAACTGAAAGCATCCGTTTGCAAGAATACGCATTGCATATTTTCACTGGAATCAATACAAACCAGGGAATCAAAAAGGCTATTAAGCGAGGCTTGATCAGGGTAAATGGATTGCAGGCTTCAACAGGTTTGTGGGTAAAAGCTGGGTTTAAAATTGAGTTGTGTGATCTGGAGATGCCGCCAAGTAAGATATATAAGTTGCCATTAGAGGTGGTTTATGAAGATGATCATATTGCTGTAATCAATAAGCCAGGTGGGATTTCGGTAAGCGGAAACCAGTTTCGCACAGTACAAAATGCTTTGCCATACAACTTGCGACCTTCGATGAGGAAGAATGCTTTGCCTGTTTTTCGTCCAGTTCACAGGATTGATAGTCCTACATGTGGCTTGTTGCTTATTGCTAAAACTGCGGATGCATCTGCCAAATTGGGTAAGCAATTCGAAGATAGATTGATAAAGAAAAGGTATAGAGCAGTAGTTATTGGAGCTCTGCATGAAAAAGGAAAAATTGATATGCAGGTAGATGACAAGGATGCGGTAAGCACATTTAAGTTGGTAAAAAAGTCACCGTCTATTCGAAACAGATTTTTAAGTATGGTTGATTTGTATCCTGAGACAGGTAGAACACATCAATTAAGAATTCACATGGCTGGTATTGGGAATCCGATTTTGGGAGATAAGATTTATGGTACAGAAGGGGAAATTCTTCGAGGAAAAGGATTGTTTTTGTGTGCAGCGGAGTTGCAGTTTACTCATCCTGATTCTGGAGAGGAGATGAGTATTTCCATCGATCCTCCATATAAATTTGGTCGATTTATGGAGATGGAGGAAAAACGATGGGAGAAATACAATTCGGAAAGTGAGATTGTGTAAGCATTACTCGTAAAAAGCCTCAATCCCTGGGTATTCAAATTTTTTAATAGCCATTTCTTGTGGGAAAATCATGTATTGAACTTCAGCTTCAGAACACACTTTTCCGTCCGGATCAAGAATTTCTGCATGAATGGTTGCAAATCTTCTGTCTTTCGAAATTAGTTTGCCGCGAACGGTTAGCTTTCCTTTATCTGTAAAGGCGGAGTTTTTAAATTTGGCATTCAGAGCTGTAGTTACTCCAGCAGTTTCACATTTTACAAATACTACCCAACAAGCTATTTCGTCAAGAATTGTAGTTTGAATTCCACCATGTAAAACATTTTTAAAACCAGAAAGGTGAGTTTTTGGCTCCCATTGGGAAACAACATATTCGCCATCTTCAAAAAAATCCATTTGTAGGCCTTGTTCGTTGTCGGGCGAACAGCCAAAGCATTTTCCGTTTTCAGTGGAACGATATGGGTTGATGATCTTTCTCATGATACGATCTTAAGTTTTAATTTTAAGAATCCGAAAGTACAACAAGAAAATGATTGTGGAAAATCTAAAATCGAAATTTTAGTTGAAGTTTTATATCTGATTTCGTATTGCCAAGAATCAAAGAAGTGCCTGATCCAATGCTTTCCGTGTTGGAATATTTTGTTTGAGCATATCTGGCATAAAGGGTAATATTATTACTGATTTTATAATTCAGGTTGAAATAAAATCTACTTCCTTTATTGTAATAGGCCGGAACGGAATAAGCGTATAAAATATCGTTTTCATAGGCATATATTCTTGTGTCGTAAGAATCGGTGTCGAATAATGCATATCGCAAACTAATGTTTAGTGGAAATTGAGAAAATCTGTAAATCAGGTCTTGATAAATGAGAAAGCCATTTTCGTTATTTTCTGCCTGCTTGTATTTTGAAAATTCTATTCTGTTTCGGATTTCCCAGTTCGCTGCAGGTTTTGCTGACAGGTGCAGTCGAAATTGAGTTTTCTTAAATTCAACAGGGGTATTTATAAAATCAGAGTTAACGTTATCAGCCTTGTTTTCTTGTTTGTGTCTAAAATAAACCGATAGCTTATCACTTTTTGTATATTCTATTTGGGAAAAATATTCATGACCATTGGTCGGCGAATTACTTGAATGTTTTAGCCAGGGAAATTCAAACTGATCGTAGTAGGCTTTTATGCTCCATCTGGGAAATGGATGAAAATTAATACCAATGTAAATCCCTTCTTCATTTTGGTTTCTACTCTGTTCCGAAAAGGAATTTGAGTAATGAGCATGATATTCTTTATCGTATTTACGGTAAATGGTCTCAAGATTGAATTGAGGATGAATTTGGATGTTTGCTCCTTGTAGTATTCCAATACCTCCCGATTTTGATTGGGCTGCTTCGCCAAATAAATAAATATTATTGATTCGTGTTTGATAGTTTATGCTTAGGTTGTAGTTGTTCTTACCCGTAAAATTGTAATGAGAATAAGCTTTTTTGGTGATTTTTATTTCTGGCGAATAGGAATACTGAATAAAAGCAGCACCAAGTTGAGTATTTTTTAAATTCCAGGTGAAATACCCACCCAACAACTTTTCTTTTAAAGCATCTTTTTTGTTCAACTCATTCCTGTTTCGGTGTAAACCTGTATTTACAATGCTTGATGCAAATGAAGAAATAGTGTCGGTATCAGCGCTAGCATCTATCTTTTTATAAGAAGCAAATGCGGCAATGTCAATTCCCTTTAAAGGGGATGTGATGATGGATATTCCTCGAAAAAATCGATTTTCATCAGTTGATTTGTAGGATCTGACACCTTGATATTTTCTTGCATTTTGTGTGGTAAAGGAAGATTTTTTACCTCCCATGCCTGACCATAAACTTAAGCCTTGGCCAAATTTGATTTGGTAATCGCCCAAATTGATTTGTTTGAAAAGACCATTTGATTTTTTTTGAACATGAGCCGAATAAAAATCGAATCCATTTGAGTTTTCATCCTTAAAAAAAGGTTCACCCTTATCCTTCTCAGCAGTAAAACCAAAGTTTATTCCTGATTTAGGAGATTGCATTTGGTACCTGCTGTAATATTTCCATGGATTTCCAAGGTATTTGGAATTTTCACCAGATGTTTTATATCCTGCCTCTTTTTGAAAATTGTGTTCACATCTAATTAAGAGTTGATGTTGTAGCTTTTTTACACTGATTGGTTTTGTTTTTGCCTTTGTGGAAATTAAAGGGGCGATGTTTTTAACCAGTTCAGCAGAGAAGCCTTTAATTAATTGCATTTCGTAAATGCTAAGTATTGCTCCGTTTTCTTCTCGATACTTAATTAATTGTTCTATTTGGTTTTGATTCAAAAAGTATAGCTTTCCCAGTTCAGTGAAATTAGCCGTGTTGATGTTTAATGGGTTTTGAATCAATTTGGTGATTTCTTCCAATAAATTGGTGTAATCAGGATTTTCTTCCTCTTGTTCTGCGATATTCTCAATGATCTGCTCTATTAAATCTTGCTCTCCCGTTGTATTCTGTGCATTAGCGATACCTATAAAAGAAAGGAATAGTGCCAATAGTAATATGCTGCGAATTTGTTTCATGATTTGGTCTTAAAATTGGAAACTAATATCGGCCGATGGAGTGTAGCCAAGAACAGGATGTCGCGAGAATGCAATGTTGGTTTTTAAGTTAGAGAAGTTATAGCCTATTCCGAGGCTTATAGAATTTGGGTGGTTGTATGCTCCGGCCCGAAAGAATAATTTTTCATTTACAGGGTATTCTATTCCTGCTTTTACTTGTAGGTTATCATCTATATTCTTTAATATTTCAGAGCTGATAATGGCTCCATTCGATAATTTCCATGAAATTCCAAATCTGCCTATAGTTGGAATTTTATCATCGTAATCCCAGGTTTCGAATTTCTCCTGTGTAGGATTGGAAAGATGAAAGCCCATATAGAAATTGGAAGCAATTTCTGCTAACAATCCAAATTCGATTGTATACTTTGATTGTGATCCATATTCGGCATTAAGTTTTTTGCTAATTTGATTGAATTGTAAACCGGCCCAAAAGTGTTTTCCTAGGGCTCTTGAATATGAAAGTCCTATTTTAGACTCTTTATAAAGTTCAAAGCCGAATTGAGTGTAGTTACCGGAAAAGCATCCAAATTTACTTGGAATGTTGATGTAGAATGATTTGGTACTAAGTTCTTTGTTTGTGAATCTGTTTTCGTAGTAAGCACCTAAAGATTTTTTCTTTAATAATGCGAGACTAGCTTGGTTGTGGAAACCTGACCATTCATCGTAGAGTGCAACGGATGCATTTCCCATTGCAAAATAACGTGCTCCCGCAGGCCTGTTTTCATTCGAACAGAAAACCTTTATCGAGATGAATAAAAGAATAAATAATAAAATTTTGCGCATAGTATATTAAAAAAAAACTGTTTTACAGGATATTTACATACCAATGTCTAATAAGTTAAGCTTAAAAGCCTTGCCTTATTATGCGCTCTGATTTTTATTTACACTTATTTTGGTTGATTGAGTTCAAAATTCAAGTTAAATTAAAATAAAAAATCTGCATATCATAACGAAATGCAGATTTATTTCTATAAATAGGGTTTTGCTTTCCTAATTAGTCTTGTAATCGTATTTTACAGTCGATAATTCTTCGTTTGCTTTAACGATTTTTTCTTTCAATCCTTCTTTGAATTCAATTACAGCTTCCTGAAGATTTTCGTCACCTACCGCAAGAATTTGTGCTGCAAGAATACCTGCATTCATTGCACCGTTGATTCCAACTGTTGCTACAGGAATTCCTGGAGGCATTTGCGCGATACTTAAAAGAGCATCCATTCCATCAAGTGATGCCTTAATTGGTACACCGATTACTGGAATTGAAGTCATAGCTGCAATTACACCTGGAAGGTGAGCCGCCATTCCTGCTCCGGCAATGATTGCCTGAATACCGTTTTCTTTTGCGTTTTTAGCAAATTTTTCAACTTGCTCAGGTGTTCTGTGTGCAGATAATGCATTGATTTCGAAAGGAATTTTGAAATCGTTAAGAACTTTTGCTGCTTTTTCCATAACTGGCAGGTCTGATGTGCTGCCCATTATAATGCTAACTTTTGCTTTCATTTGGTTTTTTCGTGGATTTAATAAATAAAATGACAAAAAATTGTACTTTTGCAGCAAAATCAGGAATTGTTTTAATCCCAAAATGTGAACCTGCATCCGTCGCTAATTTTATAGCGTAAAAATGAAAAAAAAATATGTATGTTCCATGTGGAGTTGAAACATTTTTTATTTCCTGAAAAAAATAAGGATAAAATTACAATAACGATAGCTTAGGGCATTGCCTTAACCGCCCGATAACTCAGAAAAATTCTGACAGGGGAAGTCGGACAACTAAGACAAATATTAAAGACTAATGAAAACTGTAAAACTTCTTGATCGAGAATTTCGTGTATCAATTCCAGCAGAGGAAATTGACAAGGTAATTGCCCAAATGGCTGAAACAATGAATAAAGAATTGGCAGGAAAAGATCCTTTGTTCATTTGTATTTTAAATGGTTCATTCATGTTTGCATCAGATTTGATGAAGCAAATTACTGTTGAAAATGCACAAATCACTTTCATGCGTTTGTCATCTTACGAGGGAACAAGTACCACAGGTAAAGTGAAAAAATTAATGGGCTTTACTGAAGACTTGAAAGATCGTACAGTTGTATTATTAGAAGATATTGTGGATACTGGAATCACAATCTCGAATACTTTAGAGCAGATCAAAGATTACGAAGCAAAAGAGGTGTTGGTAGCAACAATGTTGTTCAAGCCAAAAGCTTTAATCAGAGATGTGAAATTACACTATGTAGGAATGGAAATTCCAAATGATTTTATTGTTGGTAGAGGTTTGGATTATGATGGAATTGGAAGAAACCTACCAGATATCTACACTGTAATTGATTAAATAATGTTGAATATTGTTTTGTTTGGACCTCCAGGTTCGGGGAAGGGGACGCAATCTAAATTAATACAAGATAGATTCGGTTTGATCCATCTTTCAACAGGAGATGTTTGCAGGGAGGAAATAAAGAAAGCTACACCGGAAGGGTTAGAAGCAAAAAGACTAATTGATGGGGGAAACTTTTTTCCAGATAAGTTGGCGTATCGCATTGTAGAGAAATTTATCGATTCGAATAACGAAGCGATGGGTTTTGTGTATGATGGAATGCCTCGCCATGTTGGTCAGATTCCTGTTTTTGCAGATATGTTAGCCAAGAGAAACAGTATGGTTGATATTGTGGTTGAACTGAAGGTAGAAGAAGAGGAGTTGATTCAACGTTTGTTGAAAAGAGGAGAAACTTCGGGACGACCAGATGATAGCGGACGTGAAGTAATTGAAAAGCGTTTGCGAATTTATGATGATGTAACTGCGCCAATCGCAGAAGAATATAAAAAAGCAGGAGTTTACTTTTCTGTCGATGCAATGGGATCGATGGATGAAGTTTTAGACAGAATTTCGAAATTAATCGAAGAGAAATTGTCTATTAAGCCTGTACTTGCTAAGGTGCATTAGAAAATAACAAACTATGTCGGGATCTAATTTTGTTGATTACGTAAAGATTTTTTGTAGATCGGGAGCTGGAGGGAATGGTTCAACGCACCTTCATCGTGATAAGTTAACGATGAAAGGAGGTCCTGATGGTGGTGATGGTGGTCGTGGAGGTCACATCATTATTCGTGCAAATGCTCAGTTATGGACATTGATTCACCTGAAGTTTAGCCGTCACGTATTTGCTGGTGATGGTGGATCGGGAAGCCAGAGTAGAAGTACTGGATTCGATGGTGAAGATAAGGTGATTGAAGTGCCTTTAGGAACTGTAGCGCGTGATGCTGAAACCGGAGAAGTTATTTTCGATGTTACCGAGGATGGAGAGGAAAAAGTTTTGGTAAAAGGTGGACGTGGAGGTCTGGGAAACTGGCATTTTAGATCATCTACCAACCAAACGCCAAGATATGCACAAACAGGTGAGGAGAGAGTTGAGCGTTCGGTTATTTTAGAGCTGAAAGTTCTTGCTGATGTTGGTTTGGTTGGATTTCCTAGTGTTGGTAAATCAACTTTACTTTCTGTTGTATCTGCAGCTAAACCAAAAATTGCGGAATACCACTTTACTACCTTGGTTCCTAATCTTGGAATTGTTGCTTATCGCGATGATCGTTCTTTTGTTATGGCCGATATTCCTGGAATTATTGAAGGAGCTCACGAAGGAAGAGGTTTGGGATTGCGCTTCTTACGTCATATCGAACGAAATTCAGTGCTTTTGTTTATGGTAGCTGCGGATAGTGATGACATACATAAGGAATACAAAATTTTGCTGAATGAATTGAAACAGTTCAATCCTGAGTTGTTGGATAAGCAGAGATTGCTTGCCATCACCAAGTCCGATATGTTAGATGAGGAGTTGATGGATGAAATTAAGCAGGATTTGCCGGATGTTCCATGTGTTTTTATATCTTCGGTGGCTCAAAAGGGAATCATGGAGCTTAAAGACATGATTTGGAAAGCAATTAACGAATAAAATATATAGTGAATGGATACCTTAATTCAATTGGATAAAGAGCTTTTTATGTGGTTTAATAGCCACAATACACCATTTTGGGATGTTGTAATGATGTTTTTTACCCGAAAAGAATTTTGGATTCCATTGTACCTTTTGCTTTTGTATCAGATTTACAAAGTAAAAGGAAAAGAAGCCATTTACTGGATTTTAGGTGCATTTTTACTTATATTTTTGTGCGACCAGATTTCTACTCAACTATTCAAAAATGTGTTTGAAAGATTTCGCCCAAGTCACGATCCTAGTTTGAAAGGAGTTGTAAATTTGGTTAGTGGTTATACAGGTGGTCGATATGGATTTGTATCCTCTCATGCAACAAATTCATTCGGTTTTGCACTCTTTACATCTCTACTATTTAGAAATAAATTATACACATTTTTCATATTTTCTTGGTCTTTATTGGTAGTTTATACCCGTGTTTATCTGGGAGTTCATTTTCCGGGTGATATCATTGGAGGAATGATTTTAGGATTGATCATTGGATACGGCGTTTATCGATTAATCAAATGGTTTTCCAACTCACGCAAAGGACCAATAACTCGAGGAAGACGAAACATTCAATCTCTTTCTTATTCTGCAGCCTGGTTGCTTTTAGGAGTTGCTTCTTTCGAAATCATTACCATTTGCTTGGTGGTAAGAAAACTGTTGAAATACGGCTTGTTTTAGAAATCGGTTAAATTTATCGACTGTCAAAAGGAGTAGCAAACTCCGGTTTGTAGGAAATTACTCTTGAAATTTGCTCAGAAACTCCGATCAGTCTATTCTCACTCTAGAGGAGAAGTGAGAAATCCGGAGTAGCGAAATTTGCCTTGTAAATTGGATTGAGAAAGCCAGATTTGTAAAACTCCAGGGTGAAATCCTTTCAGCAACTCAGATGACTCAATTTTAACTGTAAAAAGAGCTGAGAAATCCGGAGCAGTGAAAATTACCTTGTAAAAGGGATTGAGAAAGCCAGATTTGTAAAATTCCAGTGTGAAATCCTTTCAGAAACTCAGATTAATCCATTTTCATTGTAAAAAAGGAGTAAAATAAGCTGGAGAAATACAATTTACATTGAAAATAGGAGTGGGAAATATAGATTTCTAAAATTTAACCTGAAAATTCTATCAGAAACTCAGATTTTTCCTTTTTCCCTCTAAAAAAGAGTGAGAAATCCAGATAAATGAAAATAAAATTGAAAAATGGAAGTAAGAAATCGAGATTTTAGAAATTTCAATATAAAACGCTTTCAGAAGAACAGTTTACTTGTGTTTTAAAGGGAAAAAGCTTTGCGAAACTTAGTTTTATAGAAAATACCATTGAAAATCGACTCAGAAATTCAGATTTGGAAAAAAACAAGCAAAATTACATCCAGAAATATGACGGACTCTAATTTTCCATTTAAGAACTCTTGGAAACTCATATTTTTGAAAAAACGGAATGTAATTTCATTCCAATGAAATGGTGGTAAGCTGATAGATTTTTATTCTCAGGGTATTTTTTCAGGCATAAAAAAACATGGAAATGAAACATGAAAAATGAAGACCAAGTAGATCATTTTTACTTTTTTATTATCCATTCATAGTCATGCTTCGATAGCTTGATTTAATGTCGATTTAGGTTTTAAATTTTGTATTTCTCATGATTATGGTTAAGTTTAAGTGTTGAAATTTATTAAATTTAGAGCTTGTGTTAATTTGGAATGAATTTGATTTTTAATTCATTTAAATTGATTTTTAGAGAAATAAGTTTTCACTATTGTTTTCTGAACGTATGATTCCTCTTGTCTTTTAACAGGCTGTTGATAAACTACTTTCTTAGGAATCGTTCTTTTAGCTATATTTGTAAAAACGCGAAATTTTCATGACTGCAAAATATTCTGAAGACTCAATACGTACACTCGACTGGAAAGAACACATCCGTAAACGTCCCGGGATGTATATCGGGAAATTAGGTGATGGATCTTCCCACGACGATGGTATCTACATTTTATTAAAAGAAGTAATTGATAACTCCATTGACGAATTTGCAATGGGTATTGGTAAGTCGATAGAAGTTACCATTACCGATCGTATCGTTACTGTTCGAGATTATGGACGTGGAATTCCATTAGGAAAGGTTATCGATGTTACATCTAAAATGAATACTGGGGCCAAATACGATTCAAAAGCTTTTAAAAAGTCTGTAGGATTAAATGGTGTAGGTATTAAGGCTGTGAATGCCTTGTCTGATGAATTTATTATTGAGTCGTTTCGCGAAGGAGAAGTTAAGAAAGCTCAATTTTCGAGGGGTGTACTCATAAAGGAAGAAGAAGTACAGCCAAGCGAAGAAAAGAATGGTGTTAAAATCACTTTTCATCCCGATGAGGAGATGTTTCCGAATTATAGATATATTTCGGAATACATCGAAACCATGCTGAAGAATTACGTGTATTTGAATGCAGGTCTTTCGATATACTTTAACGGAGAAAGATTCCTTTCAAGAAATGGTTTATTGGATCTTCTGACTGAGAATATGAATTCAGAAGGTTTGTACAACATTGTACACATGAAAGGTGATGATATTGAAATCGCACTTACTCATGGTCGTCAGTATGGCGAAGAGTATTACTCTTTCGTAAACGGACAGCATACAACCCAGGGAGGAACGCATCTTGCAGCATTTCGTGAAGCCGTAGTAAAAACGATTCGCGATTTTTACAAGAAAGATTTCGATACTTCGGATATTAGAACTTCAATTATTGCTGCAATTAGTATCAAAGTTGAAGAGCCTGTATTTGAATCGCAAACCAAAACCAAATTAGGTTCTAAAGATATTGGTCCAAATGGACCATCGGTTCGTAATTTCATTATGGATTTTGTGACTTCTAACTTGGATAACTATTTGCACAAAAATCCAGAGGTTGCAGATATCTTGCATAAAAAGATCCTTGAAAATGAGAAAGAGCGAAAAGCCATTTCAGGAATCAAGAAAATTGCTAAGGAGAGAGCTAAAAAAGCAAGTCTGCACAATAGAAAATTGCGCGATTGCAGGGTTCACTTCAACTCAAAGCATGAGTCAAAATCGGAGACTTCTATTTTTATCACCGAGGGTGATTCGGCAAGTGGATCGATTACAAAATCAAGAAATGTAAACATGCAAGCAGTATTTAGCTTGAAGGGGAAGCCATTAAATACATATGGATTAACCAAGAAGATTGTTTACGAAAATGAAGAATTTAATTTGCTGCAAGCAGCCTTAAATATTGAAGATGGAATGGAAGGGTTGCGTTACAACAACGTAATTATAGCAACGGATGCCGATGTAGATGGTATGCACATCAGGTTGTTGTTGATTACCTTCTTCCTTCAATTCTTTCCAGATTTGGTAAGGGGAGGACATCTTTACATTTTACAAACGCCTTTGTTTAGAGTAAGAAACAAGAAAAAAACTTTTTATTGTTACTCTGATGAAGAAAGAGAAAAGGCAATTAAACGTTTGGGTGCAAAGCCTGAAATTACACGATTTAAGGGATTAGGTGAAATTTCGCCTGACGAATTCAAAAACTTTATTGGAAAAGATATAAGACTAGATCCGGTTGTGATGAAAAAGGATGATTCTGTTTCCGATATGTTAGAATTCTATATGGGAAAAAATACTCCTAAAAGACAGGAATTTATCATCGAGAACTTATACGTTGAGAAAGACGAGTTGTAATCGTTGATATCCCAAAATCAGCAAATCGAATAACTTAAACCATTAAACCCAAAAATCTCTATGAGTAGCGAAGAGAGACAAGATATGGAGACCCCGGAGGAGTTGGACAACGAGTTGAATGGCAAACAATCGGAAGCCATGAGAAATGTTACCTACCTAAAGGGTATGTATCAGGATTGGTTTCTTGATTATGCATCATATGTAATCCTGGAACGAGCAGTACCTTATGTGAATGATGGATTAAAGCCCGTTCAGCGTAGGATTTTGCACGCCATGAAACAATTGGACGATGGTCGTTACAATAAGGTAGCGAACATTATTGGTAATACCATGCAGTATCATCCTCACGGTGATGCCTCAATTGGTGATGCATTGGTTCAGTTGGGACAAAAAGATTTGTTGATCGATACTCAGGGAAACTGGGGAAATATACTTACTGGTGACTCTTCGGCAGCTCCTCGTTATATTGAGGCTCGCTTATCAAAGTTTGCATTAGAGGTTTTATTCAATCCTAAAACTACAAACTGGAAACTTTCCTACGATGGTAGAAACAAGGAGCCAATTACGCTTCCTGTTAAATTTCCATTATTGTTGGCACAGGGTGTTGAAGGGATTGCTGTTGGTTTGGCTTCAAAAATACTACCTCACAACTTTAATGAGTTAATTCAGGCTTGTATTGCTTACTTAAAGGAGGAAGAGTTTGAACTTTATCCTGATTTTCCGACTGCTGGAATGATTGAGGTGAGTCGTTACAACGATGGCTTAAGAGGAGGTGCAGTTAAGGTTCGTGCCAGAATAGAGAAGGTTGATAACAAGACATTAAAGATATCTGAGATTCCTTATGGTAAGACAACTTCCAGTCTTATTGATTCAATCATTAAAGCCAATGATAAGGGAAAAATCAAGATTAAGAAGATTGATGATAATACAGCTGCCGATGTTGAAATTCTAATTCACCTGGCAAATGGTATTTCTTCAGATAAAACCATTGATGCACTGTATGCATTTACCGATTGTGAAACATCAATTTCTCCAAATGCATGTATTATTGAAGATGATACACCAAAATTTATTGGAGTGTCGGAAATTCTTAAGCGATCAGCTGATAATACCGTTGCTCTACTTAAATTAGAGCTTGAAATACGTAAGCGTGAGCTTGAAGAAGCATGGCATTATGCATCATTGGAAAGAATCTTTATTGAAAATAGAATCTATCGCGATATTGAGGAGTGTGAAACATGGGAATCGGTACTTGAAACCATCGATGAAGGATTAAAGCCACATACACAGCACTTAATGCGTGCAGTTACTCAGGACGATATCATTCGCTTAACAGAGATTAAGATTAAGAGAATTTCTAAATTCGATATCGATAAAGCAAAAGATTTCATTCAGTCGATCGAGGATGAGATTGAAGAAATTAAGGTTCACATTGCCAATATTATTCCTTTTACAATTCGTTATTTTCAGGCAATTAAAAAGAAATACGGAAAAGGAAAAGAGAGAAAAACAGAGATCAGAAGCTTCGAGAATATTGTTGCAACTAAGGTTGTTGTGGCAAATCAGAAGTTGTACATCAATCGTGAAGATGGTTTCATGGGAACCGGTTTAAAGAAAGATGAGTACGTTTGTGATTGTTCTGATATTGATGATATTATTGTTTTTAGAAAAGATGGTACCTATTTCGTTACCAAAGTTTCTGAAAAATCATTTATAGGTAAAAATATTCTTCACCTTACAGTCTTCCGTAAAAACGATAAGAGAACCATATACAATGTTGCTTATCGCGATGGACGAGGTGGAATTTGCTATGTGAAGCGTTTCTCGGTGACTAGTATTACCAGAGATAAGGAATATGATTTAACTAAAGGAACTGCAGCTTCTAGAATTCTTTATTTTACAGCCAATCCAAATGGAGAAGCAGAAATCATTAGAGTAGTTCTTAAGCCAAAACCAAGATTAAAGAAATTAAACTTTGAGTTTGATTTTGCTGAATTGGCTGTTAAAGGGCGTGCATCCATGGGAAATATTCTTTCTCGAAATGATGTGCACAAGATTACCTTGAAACATGAAGGTATTTCAACTTTAGGAGGTCGTAAAATTTGGTTCGATCCGGATGTGTTACGTCTGAATACTGATCAGCGAGGTGATTTCTTGGGAGAATTCCTTGGTGATGATAGAATTCTTGTGGTTAGCAGACCATCTACTTTTCATTTCACCAGTTTCGATTTAAGTAATCATTATTCTGATAATATTAGTATTATTGAAAAATTTGATGCGGAGAAAGTATGGTCTGCTGTATTCTACGATGCAGATCAGGAATATTGGTATTTGAAGAGATTTACCATGGAAGGAAATGGTAAACCAACCGGTTTTGTGGGTGATAATCCAGAGAACAAATTATTGATTCTTACTGATGAAAAACATCCGAGGTTCGAAGTTTCGTTTAAAGGCAAAAATGAAGATAGACCAAACGAAATTATAGAAGGAGAGGAGTTTATTGGAGTAAAATCATATAAGGCAAGAGGAAAACGATTAAGTATATACGAAATTGCCGACATTAAAGAAATTGAACCTCTTCCAAGAGAGAATGAAATAAAAGAGGAAGAGGTAGAAAGTGAAGCAGTTGATGAGCTTACAGTTGAAGATGGTAAAAATAAAATTGAATTAAATATGTAATTGCACAGGTGTCTTAGACACCTGTTTTTTCTTATAGTTATGCGAATATTTTTAGTAGGATATATGGGGAGTGGAAAATCGAGATGGGGTAAAATGATAGCCAATCATTATGGGCTTCGTTTTATCGATTTAGATACTCATATTGAAGAACGAGAAGGAATTACAATTCCCGAAATATTTGCAAAATACAATGAGGAAGGATTTCGTGAGAGAGAGAAAAGAGCTTTGCAGTCTATTGGCGATATCGACAATGTAATTATTGCTACAGGAGGAGGAGCTCCTTGTTTTAATAATAATATGCAAGAAATGAATTCTTTGGGAGAAACGCTTTATATTGAGGGAACTCCTGAATTGTTGCGCGATCGAATTACAAGTTCTAAAACAGAGCGTCCTCTTGTGGAAAATTACTCTCAAGATGAATTGTTGGAATACATACAGAATCACCTTAACTCAAGAAAGCCTTTTTATGAACAGGCAAAGTATAAAATTGTAACTGGAGATTTAGAGTTAGAAAACTTTATTCAAATTTTAGATCCAATTATAAACTCTCTAAATCAGCAAGTTTAAATTCATTTAGATTATTTAGGATTTTATTGGAAATAATGAATTTTCTTAAATTCAATGCTCCTGATTCAGGAATAGCAAAACACTTCATATTTGCAGCCAAAGCCGATATAACGCCATTTAAAGAGTCTTCGAATACAAGGCATTCATTTGGATTTACACCAAGCATTTTTGCGGTTGAAATAAATATTTGTGGATGAGGTTTGCCATATTCTTCGTACTCTGCAGAATGAACAACTTCAAAATATTCTCGAATGTTCAATTTGTCTAATACAGCCTCAATAATTTTCATTTTTGATGAGGAAGCCAAACCTACTTTTATCGATGATTTTTTTAGGTTTTCCAAAACATTATACACACCTGTTAAAGCTTTTTTTTTTTTCTTTAACCAGCTTAATTACATTGTTTACGATAGTATCAACAACTTCAGTTTTGCTTTTGTGATTCCAGGTTTGAATTTCCCACATGGCATCTACAACTTCATCAATTCTTTTTCCCATGAAAATTTCAAACATTTCTTTGCTTGTGTTAATTCCCAATGAATTGAATACAAGGTTTTCACTCTCCTGCCAAAAGGGTTCAGAATCAATTAGTAACCCATCCATATCAAAAATCACGGCTTTAATCATGTGGCAAAAGTAGTATTTTTTTATATGATATTTTAAATTGATAGATTTTATCAAATTGTTAATAATTGTTAAATCACTGACTACCTAACTAAAGAAAAGTCGATTTTTTTAAATTTGTTAGATACCAAATGAAAGTTACTAAATATGGATATAGTTGTTGAGCATCTGACCAAAAGATATGGACCTCAAAAAGCTGTGGACAATGTTTCTTTTCGCGTAAAGGGAGGAGAAGTGTTGGGCTTTTTAGGGCCGAATGGTGCAGGAAAGACAACCACGATGAAAGCAATTTCCTGTTATATTAACCCCGATGAGGGAGATGTTAAAGTGGGAGGTTATTCTATAAAAGAGCATCCTGAAATAATAAAGAAGAATATTGGCTATTTGCCTGAAAATAATCCTCTTTATCAGGATATGAATATTATTGATTTTTTAGAGTTTATTGCTAAAATTCATGGTATTCCTAAATACTTGATACCCGAGCGTATTTTGGATATGGTTCGAATTTGTGGGCTTGAAGGAGAAAAGCATAAGTTGATTAGTGAACTTTCCAAAGGATATCAGCAAAGGGTTGGTTTGGCTCAGGCTTTAATTCACGATCCTGAAATTTTGATATTAGATGAGCCTACTACAGGATTAGATCCCAATCAAATTGTTGAAATTAGAGAACTAATAAAACGAATTGGGAAGGAAAAAACAGTAATTCTAAGTTCTCATATCCTTGCAGAGGTAGAAGCTACTTGTGACCGAATCTTAATCATTAACAATGGTAGAATTGTTGTTGATGGTACAGCTGAGGACTTAAGAAAACAAGCTGCAGGGAATGAAATTTTAAAGTTGGGAATTCAAGGTGGTGATGTAAATGATATTTTCGAAAATTTATTGAATTTGGAAACGGTTGATTCTGTTGATTTCATTGATATCGATAAACAATTGTTTGAGGTACAGTCACTGAAGGAGGAAACTTCGGTAAAGGCTATTTTTGACTTATGTGTCCAAAACAATTACTATATTTCGGAATTAACACCAACCGAGAAAAAATTGGAAGATATTTTCCGTCAGTTAACTCTTCATTAATAGATTTATGAAGCAAATTTTACACATTGCATATCGAGAACTGAATTCTTTTTTTGATTCACTTACAGCCTATGTATTAATTGTGATATTTCTTGGCTTTAGTGGATTTTTTACCTGGATTTACGGTGCTGATGTATTCTTTTTAGGGCAGGCAAGTCTTGACACGTTTTTTACTGTAGCCTATTGGAGTTTGTTTATTTTCATTCCAGCATTAACCATGAGATCTATTGCGGGAGAGTTAAAGGCCGGTACATTAGAGTTATTGCTTACCAAACCAGTAAGCGATTGGCAATTAATTTTAGGGAAGTTTTTGTCGACATTTTTTCTTATTGGAATAGCTTTAACACCTACATTGTTCTACTATTTTACTTTGTGGGGAATTGGTCCAGTTGATCATTCGGCTATTGTGTTAGGCTATTTAGGATTACTTTTAATGAGTATGGTATATATAAGTATTGGATTGTTAACTAGCTGTTTGTTTTCGAATCCAATTGTTGCTTCTTTAACCGCAATGTCAATTGGTATATTTTTCCATATCATTTTTGATGTTTTGGCTGCAAATTTTGTTGGATTTACTGGAAGTGTGTTCAGTTTTTTGAGTTTATCTACACATTTTGAGTCAATTACTCGTGGTGTTGTTGATACAAAAGATTTAATCTATTTCTTTTCAATTTCGTTCTTTTGTTTGTATTCGTCTAAAATGATTCTTTCGAATAGAAACCTTCAAGTATAATGTGTTAGATATTAAATATGATAAAAAGAAGAAAAGTTATATATAATATTTTAATGGTAGCTGGTTTGTTGATTGTGTTGAATTCACTTTCATCAATGTTTTTTCTTAGAGCAGATTTTACCGAAGATAAAAGATATACCTTAGATCGTTCTACAAAACGTATCCTAAAAGAGGTAAATGAACCAATCATTATCACTTTATATATTTCTGAAGATTTACCAACAGATGTTAATAGAACCGTTAAGGATTTAAAAAACTTACTAACGGAATATAGTCATTACAGCAATCGAAAAATCGATTTTGAATATATCAATCCAAATAAAAACGAAGAACTTGAACAAGAAGCTATAGAAGCTGGAATTCACCCTGTACCTCTAGAAGTTAGAGAGAAAGATCAGTTAAAGGTTCAAAGAGTGTTTTTAGGCATGGTAATACAGGTGGGTAACGAGTTTGAAGCAATTCCTTTAATAAAACCTGGAATTGCGATGGAGTATACTTTGTCTACGTTGATTAAGAGGTTAACTATTAAAGATAAGCCTCAAATTGGTTATATAATGGGACATGGAGAGCCGGAATTTGCTGCAATTGAACAAGTATTGGATGAATTATCAATATTATATGATGTAAAACCAGTTTATCTTCTAGCAGAACCTGATTTGGAAAAATATGAGTGTTTGATGTTGATTGGCCCTACTGGTACAATTTCTCCAACTCAATTGGGAAGCCTTGATAACTATCTTGAAAAAGGAGGATCGTTGATGATTGCGATGGAACGTGTTAGGGGAATGCTGAATGATGGTATAGGAGTTACAGTTAACACAGGTTTGGAAAAATGGCTTGAGAATAAAGGGTTATATGTTGAGGATTCTTTTGTTGTTGATAAAAAGTGTGGTACAGTAACAGTGCAGCAACAAGGATTTTTCTCATTTCCACAACAAATTAATTTTCCATTTTTACCTGTCATTTCTCAATTTACAAATCATAGCATAACAGATGGTATTGAAACACTGATTTTGCAATTTGCTAGTCCGATAAAGTATGTTGGAGATACTTTAATGAATTATCAACCATTGGCCTATACATCAAAGATATCAGGTAAATTAAAAGCGCCGATTAGCTTTAATATTGGTAGAAATTGGAGGGCACAAGATTTTCTATATCCAGATTTAACTGTTGCTGCAACTTTATCTGGATCGATGGGAGGAGAGGAAGATGCTAAGATTTGTTTAATTGGCGACGGTAACTTTATTGTAAATGGATTTGGTGCAAATAAAATTTCAATTCAAAAAGATAACATTAATCTTTTTGCAAATGCTATAGATTGGCTTTCAGATGACTCTGGATTAATGAGTTTGAGAACAAAAGGAGTGTTGTCTAGACCGTTGAAAGAAATTTCTGAAGGGAAAGTGTTTATGATTAAGTACTTTAACTTTTTGATTCCAGTAGTGCTTTTAATTGTTTATGGAGTAATACGATTTAAACGAAGAAGCAACAGAAGAAGTAAAAGGATGCGACCTGGATTTATTAAATAATGAAGGAAATTCATTGTTCCCGGCTTCCGGCAAATCGGGGAAAGATTTAACCGGAAGCTAATTAGCATATCAATGAATCGGGGAACAAATAAAAACTTGCAGTTTTTATTTATCGAAAGCAATTTAATTATATTAAGGTCACTAATCAAAAAAAATCTTCATTAGCCTATAAGGTTACACTTGAAATATAATGTAAGTTGCAGTATATTAATATTATCCGATATTGTAGGCTTTGTTAATTTAAAAACAATTTAAATAACTTAACTGGCTGTGTGTTTATAAATTAGTGGAATTTGTTTATAAGCCCCATAAAAAAAGCGAAGATATTTCTTCGCTTTTTTTATGGAGTTCATAAGATTAACTCTTTCGTTTGATTCTTAATTTTTGCCCTACTTTAAGACTTTTGGCATCATTAATATTATTCAATTTCATAATATCGAAGTTCGAAACCCCAGGGAATTTTTTAGCAATTGTCCAGAAATTATCACCACTTCGTACCGTATAGTAAACATACGATCCATCTATTTTTTCAGGTGTATTTGTAGCAGCAACAGCAGTGCTTGTGGGACTTACTTTTTTCCCCAATGTAGCTTGTTTTTGAGCATAGCTCATGCTGTTGAAGCTTTGGTAATAATCAGCTTTAGATTTAGGAACATAAACTACCAGTTTTTGTCCTACTTTAATTAAGTTTCTTCTGATGTTATTCCAGTATCGCAAGTCTGAAGTTCTAATGTGAAACCATGAAGCAATCAAACCTACTGCATCACCAGGCTTTACTTTGTAGTATACCTTAGCCTTGTTTTTCGGTGTTACATGAGCAAATTTTTGATACCTGTCTCTAGGGTTAACAACCTTATCTTTTTGGTTGAAATAATAATCTTTTTTGTATGCAAAAATAGAATCTTGCTTATCGATGAATTTCGAAGTTAATTTTAAAGGAAGTTTAAGAGAATATGCCTTTCCACCAGGTAAAATATCAGCACGATATTGCGGATTTAAATCTCTTAATTGTTCTTTAGGAATATTGATCACTTTCGAAACTTGATCAAAATGTAAAGTTTCATCAATCATTAAGGTGTCGCAAGCAATTGGGAATTTCGATTTCTTTGGATAAAGATTGTGTTCTTTGTGATAATTGAAAGTGTATATTGCAGCAATAAAAGCTGGAACATATCCTCTGGTTTCACGAGGTAGTCGATAATAAATATCCCAATAATTTCTTTTACCTCCACTGCGTCTAATGGCTTTGTTAACATTTCCAGGACCACAATTGTAAGCAGCAATTACCAAATGCCAATTGCCGTATACTTTGTACATATCTTTTAAATATTTAACCGCAGCATAACTCGATTTTACCGGATCTCTTCTTTCATCAACAAAAGAGTTGATGTTTAGTTTGTACATGCGACCTGTTCCATACATAAATTGCCATAAACCACTAGCTCCTGCACGAGATAATGCTTTAGGGTTTAATGCGGATTCAATAATTGGAAGGTATTTTAGTTCCTGAGGTAAGCCTTCTTTATCTAGAATTTCTTCGAAAATCGGGAAATAATATTCCGATAATCCCATCATGTATTCAACCTGAGATCTTCTTTTTTCGGAATATAGTTTGATGTAGTTTTTAACGATTTTGTTGTAAGATAAATCGATTAATGAAGGGATTTGTTTTAAGCGATCGATGTAAACAGAATCACTTAAAGTGACATTGGTATTTACTTTCTGTGCACTGTAATGAGAATCTGTGTTTTTGATATACCAACGATGTAATAGGCTATCCAGATTACTTGAAAAATTAGTATTGATATTATCATCTAAATCGTAACGAACATCAACATTGCTCAATTTTAGAAATGCTAGGGTATCTGTTTCTGATTCAGGTTCGCTTGCAGCAATTTCAGAGCTCACAGTATCTAAATCAGATAAAGTATTTTCAATTACTACTTGCTCTTCCTTAATATTTTGCTTTACAGATGGCTTAATTGTACTGCATGCCAATGCAGTTACCGATAAAATTATGGGTATAAAAAAAATCTTTCTTCTCATTGTCTCTCTCGTCTAAAAAGTAATTTGGCATCTAAATCCAAGCGTATTGCCCGTAAAGGCTGAGTAGCTTACTGCAGGTTCTACCCTAATAGTAAGTTCTTCGTTCACATTAAAATTCATTAAATGTGCATCAACGGCAGCATCAATGACATTTAATACGTAAACTCCGGCTAAAATGATATAGCTGAGGTCTCTGTCGTGTTTGTAGGAGTCTTTATTGTTTTGTAATTGTGTTTTGAACCAATTATCAAAGCTAGCTGAAGAATTTTCAAAGTCGAATCCATCGGTATAAAGGCCTTCATAACTTTTCGAATCAGGCTCAGGGATAGGAGTTTCTAAATCAGGAGACTGATATTTATAGTCATAGTATAGAGAAAAATCCCTAAATCCATCCTTGTATTTGTTAAAGTTTTTGGTATTCCAGTTAATCGCGTAAATGGTAGCACCAATTCCAGCATAAAGGATAGGAATTTTCCAGTACTTTTTATTGTATGCCTGACCTAAACCTGGTAGTATTACCGAATACATTGTAGCCTTATGAGGAGAGTGTATCTTAACACTTGATTCCACCTGTACGGTATCTGCAGTAAATTTCTGAGCCTGAACTTGTGTGTTTCCAGCTAAGATAAAAACGAGCAATACCGCCACTGTACTTAAAAGTGGGCGTAAATTGTTCAATTTTAATTGTTTTATGTGTTACTATTTACGAATTCATTTGATCCATAACGGCCAAAATACGCTCTAAATCATCGTCCGATTTAAATGGGATAATGATTTTTCCTTTACCGTTATTGGTACGTTTTAAATCAACTTTAGTTTTAAAATGTTGCGAAAGATGGTCTTTTAATGACTCATACTCTTTAGGCAATGAAGTTTTGGAAGGAGCTTTTTTCTCCTTACTGCCTTTGTTCAATTCACGAACCAATTCTTCAACTTTTCTTACCGAGAAATCATTCTCAACGGTTAGTTTAAAGATGTCAAGTTGAGATTTAGGATCGTCAACATTTACAAGAGCTCTTGCATGCCCCATAAGAAGCCTTTTCTCGCGAATTCCTTTTTGGATTTCAGCAGGTAGTTTAAGTAATCGTAAATAGTTGGATATGGTTGAGCGTTTTTTTCCGACACGTTCGGATAAACTCTCTTGTGTTAGTTTAATTTCATCAATTAATCTTTGATAACTAATGGCAACTTCAATAGAATCAAGATCTTCACGTTGAATATTTTCAACCAATGCTAATTCCAACATTTTGTCGTCATCAGCAAGGCGAATATATACAGGAACACTATTTAAACCTGCAATTTTAGCGGCTCTAAATCGGCGTTCCCCGGCAATAAGCTGGTAAGAATTATTATTGATTTTACGCACCGTTAACGGCTGTACAATACCTAATTCTTTAATAGATTGGGCAAGTTCATTTAAAGCTTCCTCGTCAAACTTTGTTCTAGGTTGGTAAGGATTGGCTTCGATTTTAGAAATTTCAATTTCGTTGCTTACACTTTTTTCTGGTCTTGCCTGTACTTCATCAACGTCGTCGATTAATGCACCTAATCCCCTTCCTAATGCGCTTTTTTTTGCCATGTTACTCTTTCAATATTATATTATTCGCTGATAATCTTTTCTTTATTACTCATTTTGGTCATGTTGTTGTTCTGCAACAATTCGCGAGCCAAATTTAAGTAATTAATTGCACCTGCCGAGTCTGCATCGTAAAGAATTGCAGGTTTTCCGTAACTTGGAGCTTCTCCAAGTTTGGTATTTCGTTGAATAATGGTTTCAAATACCATATCCTGGAAATGTTTTCGAACTTCGCTAACTACTTGGTTTGATAGTCTTAAGCGGCTATCGTACATGGTTAAAAGGAAACCTTCAATTTCCAATTCGGTATTTAAACGGGATTGAATGATTTTAATTGTGTTTAAAAGTTTACCAAGACCTTCCAATGCAAAATATTCACACTGCACAGGTATGATAACTGAGTCAGCTGCCGTAAGTGCATTGACAGTTATTAAACCTAATGATGGAGAACAGTCGATCAAAATAAAATCATAATCAGGACTTACCTTTTTTAATACATTCGAAAGTATTTTTTCACGATTTGATAGGTTGAGCATTTCAATTTCAGCACCAACCAAATCAATGTGAGAAGGAATAATATCAAAGCCTTCAATATCACTTGTAAGAACTGCGTCTTTCGGATTAATTCCGTCAACTATACATTCATAAATGCTATTTTCGATAGAACGAACATCATAACCTATTCCTGATGTTGAATTAGCCTGTGGATCAGCATCAATAATCAGTACCTTATATTCCAAAACGGCAAGGCTCGAAGCCAGGTTGATAGCCGTAGTGGTTTTCCCAACCCCTCCTTTTTGGTTCGCCAGAGCAATAATTTTAGCCATAAACAATTCTAATTACAAGGATTTAAATTAATTTTTTTGATGTAGTTTCAAAGATACAATTTTAAGCGACATTTAAAATTTTGAGTCATTCTAAAATACCAACAGAAACCATTAAATTATCAACATATTACTTGTGTGATTTAAGAAAAACGTTCTGAAATCAACTTCTTTAATATCAATTGTTTTCATAATCGAAAATGAGAGTTTAAATGATTTTAAACTTTTGCGAATAATTTAATGCTTTCTTTAAGTAATTGTTCTTTTTCGATTGGTACAACTACAGGAATTTCACATACAATTCCACCCGCTAAATTCGATATTGCAGCAATCTCTTTCGCATTCAAGCCTGCCGCTACACAAAGTGTTGCAACACTAATTACAGTATCACCAGCACCCGAAACATCTGCAATTTCACGTACCACTGCCGGAATGTGTTCGAAAGTATCTTCATTGCTGATAAAAACACCAAGTTCTGAAAGAGTTATCAGCAACTTGTTAATATTCATTTTATTCTGGAACTTTTTAGCTTCACTAAATAATCCTTCTATATTACCTTTTTCAAGGTTAAGATTTGATCCTTCAACAAACTCTTTGAAGTTAGGTTTGAATAAGGCTACGTTTTTATAATCTGAATAGTGACGTTTTTTAGGATCGACAAGAATAGGAATATTATTATCGTTGGCAAACTTCGTAATTTTATCAATTAATTTTTTGGTGATAACACCTTTATCGTAATCTTCGAAAATTACAGCATGAATTTCGTGTTTATCTATCAAATTTTTAATATGATGAATAAATTCAGCTTCAATCTCATCAGCTAATTCGTGAGTATCTTCTTCATCTACACGAATAATGTGTTGATTATCGCTAATAAATCTAGTTTTAACTGTTGTTCTTCGATGATTGCTTACAATAATTCCCGACTGTTCTTCTTGAATATCATTAAGAAGATTTAAGAATTCTTCTCCTTTCTCATCGTTACCTATTACAGAGCAAAGGATAGGATTTGCTCCCATAGACTTGATATTAAGAGCAACATTGGCTGCACCGCCCAGTCGGCTTTCGCGATTAACGCATGAAACAATTGGTACGGGAGCTTCTGGTGAGATTCGATCAACTTTGCCCCAAACATAGGCATCAACCATTACATCACCAATAATTAGCACATTATAATCGGAAAAACTATCAAAAGTTTCTTCAAGTTCAGTTTTGTTCACAATAATTCGATTTTCGAGATTATTTAAGCAAAGATAAACAAATTCGTTTGTTGGTAAAGATTGCAGGAAATCCTTAGGTTGTTTTTAACACTTAGTTCATTTTAGCTTACATCGGATCAACATCAAAATTGATTTGTATGCTTTTAAATTTTTCAATCTCCTTCAGGAAATTTGCTTGCTGATTTAGAATCCATTTAGCCTTTGCAGGCGAACTTTTCTTTTCAATTTTTAAAAGAATATTCACGATAAATGAATTTTGAATTCGATTTATAACTGGAGATTGAGGTCCAAAAACTCTAATCCCAAAAATTTTGCGAAGTGAGTTTGCAAAATAATTGGCAGCTTCGTTAACCAGGCGTTGATTCTTGTGCTTCAAACTAATGTTGATTAAGCGATAAAATGGAGGATAGATATATTCTTTACGTTCTGCAATTTGTGATGAATACATCTCAAAATAGTCATTTTTAACTACGTTTTTAATGATTTCATGTTCAGGGGTATAGGTTTGAATTAATACCTTGCCTCTTTTCTTTTTTCTACCCGCACGACCTGATACTTGTGCCATCATTTGAAAACTTCTTTCGTAAGCTCTAAAATCTGGATAATTAAGCATAGAATCGGCATTTAAAATTCCAACTAAGCCAACATTATCAAAATCCAAACCTTTCGAAACCATTTGTGTTCCAACCAAAATATCCAATTCATGTTTTTCGAATTGATATATTAGTTTCTCGTAAGCATTTTTCTTTCTGGTTGTATCCAAATCCATTCTGCCAACTTTAGCTTCAGGAAAGTAGGAGAGAAGTTCTTCTTCAATTTTTTCAGTTCCGAATCCTCGATCTTCCATACCAGATGAGCCGCAATGTTCACAATTGTTTGGAGGTGTCATGCCATGACCACAATAATGGCATACCAGTAGGTTGGTATGGCGATGATAGGTAAGGCTAACCGAACAATTTGGACAGTGAGGAACCCATCCGCACGATTTGCATTCCAAATAAGGAGCATATCCTCTTCTGTTTTGAAATAGGATAATTTGTTCTTTGTTCTCCAAACTTTCAGTCATATGTGACATTAATTCGGGAGAAAATATCGATTTCATCATTTTCCTCCTGCGAGCTTCTTTAATATCAGCAACAATAACTTCAGGCATTTCAATTTCCTGGTGTCTTTTGAATAATTCCACCAAACCGTATTTGCCTGTTTGTGCATTGTAATAACTTTCTAAGGCAGGAGTTGCTGTTCCCAAAAGGGTTTTTGCTCCATGTAAATTGGCCAGGTATAAAGCTGCATCTCTTGCATGATATCTTGGAGAGGGATCAAATTGTTTGTAGGTGTTTTCATGTTCTTCATCAATAATAATTAATCCTAAATTATTGAAAGGAAGAAAAACAGAAGAGCGAACACCAAGGATTACCTGGTAAGCTTTATGAGAATCAGATTTCAGAATATTGTTATAGATTTCAACTCGTTCTGAATCGTTGAATTTTGAATGGTAAACACCAACTTTATTGCCAAAAACCGATTTCAAACGGTTAATAATTTGAGTGGTTAATGCAATTTCGGGAAGTAAGTAAAGAACTTGTTTCCCAAGTTTTAATTGTTCTTCTATTAAATGAATATAGATTTCTGTTTTACCACTAGAGGTTACACCATGCAAAAGCACGCAATTTTTGTGTTCGAAGTTTTCTTGAATCTCATTTATTGCAATCTCTTGATGTGGATTTAATTCCTTTAATCCTGTTGTATTGATTGAACTATGATCTAATCGGTCTAATTTTTCGAAGTAAAACTTTAAAATATTCTTATCTACCAACGATTTTAAGATTGCTCTTGAACAATCAACAGATTTTAAAAGTTCATTGCTGCTAACTTTCTCTGGTTTCTCCTCAAAATAATGCTTGGAAAGATTTAGATAAGAGTAAAGTAATTCTTGTTGTTTTTTTGCACGCTTCAATCGATTTAATATTTCACCAATTTCTTCCTCTGTGAAATTTGAATGCAGACTAACAAATTCTTGTTTTTTCTCTTTGTATCCCGATGAAATGTGCTCTTCAACCACCACAGCACCTTTGTCTAGTAATGACTTAATTTGTGGAAGTGTATTTTTTAATCCTGTAGCCTGATTTAAGCTGGCAATACTTACATCTTTCGACTTGCTTAAAATGTTTAGGATTTGATCTTCAGTTTTACTTAGAGTTATATCAGCAACAAATTCATCGTTAAGGATAATTTTTGTTTGGCTCTCCAATTTTAAACCCGATGGTATGGCAGCCTTGTATACATCACCCAATACTGATTGATAGTATTGCGATATCCAATCCCAAAATTTTAATTGAAAACGATTAATTACCGGAAAGTCATCCAAACAGGATAGTATGTTTTTTACCTTGTAATCGGTAGGGGCATTATTGTGAAGTGCTTGTACAATGCCTGTGTACAGTTTTTTTGTGCCTAACGGAACAACCACCCTTTTCCCAATGGCCATTTGGTCTTTAAACTCTTCCGGAATAGAATAAGTGTAAACACCGGCCAATGGAAGTGGCAGTATAATATCTGCGAAATTTGAGTTATTGTTCATTTTTGAGGCATTTTCCCCAAAGTTATTAGTTCTGATTGAAATCCCAAGGCAGGAATCTCAATCAGAAGAAATATAACTTGAACAAAAGCTGTCGCAAATTTTAATTATACCGATTGGCTTTTATAATGTCGATTATTTTCGATTCTCTCAATATTCTCCTATAAAAGTCTATCGGCATTAACAATTGTAGATACAAAACTCGCTAAAGCTTCATTTTGTATAACAATTGGTTTTAGATAGAAAGGATTTCGTTGATACGTAAGTATGTATCCTTAACTTTCTTTTTGTTCTTAATGGTTTTGTTGAAAGGAACATGAGTAACATCACCATGAACCATTCCTACCATGATACTTTTTTGATCATCCAACAATGCATCAACGGCAGCAACACCCAATGTAGAAGCGGTTACACGGTCGAATGCTGATGGAGAACCACCACGCTGCATGTGACCAAGTACTGATACACGAATGTCATATTCAGGATGTTCTTTTTCAATTTCTTTGGCAATTGTATATGCACCACCCGATTTATCACCTTCGGCAACAATTACAATACCACTTGATTTGTGTTCTTTATAACCTTTTTCAAGGTAAGCTTGCAATTCTTTCGCGTGAGTTTCTTTCTCAGGTATCAAAATAGCTTCAGCACCAGTTGCAATACCACTACGCAAAGCGATAAAACCAGCATCACGTCCCATTACTTCAATAAAGAATAAACGGTTGTGAGCACTTGCAGTATCACGAATTTTATCAACAGCATCGATTACTGTATTGATTGCAGTATCGTACCCAATAGTATAATCGGTACCATACAAGTCGTTATCAATGGTTCCTGGGATACCTACAACCGGAATGTCGTGCTCTTGTGTAAAGATACGAGCTCCCGAAAAAGTACCATCACCACCGATTACTACTAAAGCATCGATTTTGTTATCAAGCATTTGCTGATAAGCTTTCTGTCTTCCCTCCACGGTTCTAAACTCGTCGCTTCTTGCCGAACGAAGAATAGTACCTCCTTTTTGCAGGATGTTACTTACATCGTGAGATTTCATTTTCTTGAAATCACCATTAATAAGGCCTTCATAACCTTGTTTGATACCTACAATTTCAAGTTTGTTGAAGATTGCAGTGCGAACAACTGCTCGAATTGCCGCGTTCATACCTGGAGCATCACCTCCTGATGTAAGTACACCAATTTTCTTAATTCTTGACATACTAATATTTATTTTATTTTCAAGTTTGATTTTCTCAGTAATTTCGTTCATTAACCAACCAGGGGTAGATGTTGCCCCACTAACACCAACCGATTTTGCATGGGTAAACCAATTAACATCAATATCCTGTGGTTCTGATATGAAATAGCTATTTCGATTTATGCCTTTGCAAACATCGAATAGTAATTTTCCATTAGAACTTTTCTTTCCGCTTACGAAAACAATTACATCATGTTTTTGCGCGAACTCTTTAATTAAAGGCACTCGGTTTGCGACTTTACGACATACTGTGTCATGTGCTTTAAATGGAGCCTTCATTATTTTTTGTAATTCTTCTCGAAGCAGATTAAACCCATCCAGAGTTTTGGTTGTTTGCGAGAACAATTCTGCTGGTAAATCAGGATTAACCGATTTTAGGTCTTTTGCTGTTTCAATAACAATTGCCTTACCACTGGTTTGACCTACCAATCCATTTACTTCGGCATGACCTTTTTTTCCATAAATGAGAATTTGTCCATTTACCTTTTTAAGTTCACGGAATGACTTCTTTATTCTTTTTTGAAGGTTTAATACTACCGGACAAGTGGCATCAACGATTTCAATCTTATTCTTTTTTGCAATACGATAAGATGAAGGTGGTTCGCCATGAGCGCGAAACAGTACTTTCCTTTCCTTTATTCCTTTGAACTCATCATGTTCGATTGTTTGTAATCCTAAATCATTTAAACGGTTAACCTCAATGCTGTTATGAACGATATCGCCAATACAAAACAGTTGATCATCTTTACTTAAATTTTCTTCAGCTTTGTTTATGGCATTTACCACGCCAAAACAAAAACCAGCATTAGGATCGATTTCAATCTTCATTTTTTCTCTCTTAAAGATAATTAAACGACTTCGTTCATTCTTTCAACAATCCAATCTAATTGTTCTTCTTTGCTAAGTTTACTATTGTTAAGAACGATAGCATCGTCAGCTTTGCGCAACGGACTTTCATCTCTATTTTCATCGATAAAGTCTCTCTTCTTCACATTTTCACGAATATCATCCAATGATACCTCTTCGCCTTTATCCTTAAGTTCTTTATAGCGACGGATTGCTCTTACTTCAACATCGGCGGTCATGAATATTTTTAATTCGGCATTTGGAAATACAACCGTTCCAATGTCTCTTCCATCCATTATTACGCCACCTTCTTTGCTCAATTCACGTTGAAAAGCAACCATTTTTTCACGAACAAACTTAATTTTTGCAATCAAGCTTACGTTGTTTGATACAGCTAGAGAACGAATTTCGTCTTCAACCAATTCACCATTTAAATAAGTTTCATGACGTTGTTTTTCGTCATTGTATTGAAATGATATAGAAACTTGATCGATTAAATGACTTAGTTTGTTCTCGTCTACCTTATCGTCATTTATAAGAGCGTTTCGCATTGCAAAAAGAGTTACAACTCTATACATTGCTCCACTGTCGATATAAGTGTAATTTATTTTTTTTGCTAAATCTTTGGCTACTGTGCTTTTACCACACGATGAGTGTCCATCGATAGCTATAATTAATTTCTTATCAGATATATTCATTCTTTAGTATTGCTGGAAAAATTTGTGCAATTGCGTACAAAAGTAGTAAGAAAATCGATCAAAAATAGGATTCACGATCTAAAAATGTATCCTAGTCGTCTGTAAACGATTGCAATGCAGCTTCCCTGAGAATGGTTTTATCTGAAATTAAAGTCGCTAAGTCTCGTACTAACAGAAAAATGATTGCTTGATCCAGCGAGGTGATATTTTGCGGAAGCAAAATTTATACGAAATCGAGAAACTTTGAAGCCAAAACCCCAGGTGAAACCTACAGTAGACTTTTTTTCTTCTACGGCCAATTCATCTCGGCGCTGAAAGTTATAACCCAAACGCAGCGCAAAATTTTTGGTAGGAAGAAATTCTACACCAAGAATTAAATGTTTCAATGCTTTGTCAACAAATCCATCTTCTGATGATTGGCTTGAAAAAGCATCATCAACTTTATCCAAATCGGATTGATAAGATTGATTGAATTTTTCCAAATGACGATAGGTAATGGCAAATCGGAAAGGGGCGTGTTGCAGTTTGGTACTCATTCCGATAAGAATTTCATTAGGCAAATCTTCGCGATGCGAACCGTAATATGGTTTTACCTGATATCCAAAATTTCTTGCCACCAATGATGCTCTGAAAAGTTTATCGGAACTATCGTAAATAATGGCTAAGTCGGTAGCCAAACCAAAAGAATTGTATTTTTCTAAAGAAGAGTAAATGGGTTTTAAGGTTAAACCCACACTTAAGTTTTCATTTATCTGTTTTCCGTAACTAATAAAAAGCGCATAGTCGGAAGCTTTAAACTTACCCGTGATATCCCCAAGCTCGCTGGCTTCGGTAAACCTGCCGTAATTTACGTAGTGCATTCCAAGTGAGAATGTACCAATGCCTTTATAGTTTTTTGTATAGGAAGCATATCCGTAGTTGATATCGGCCAGGTAACTTACATAGTTTAAGTTGATAGACTGATCTAAGTCTGAATGTAAAGAGGCAGGATTGTAAAAGGCATAATCGGCATCCACATTTCCCAAAGCAATTTGATCTCCCCCTAAAGCTGCTACACGAGCAGAACTTCCCAAGTTTAGGAATTCATAAATATTCTCTCCGGCCGACTGACTGAATGCCTGAAGGTTTGAAAGAATTAGAATTAGATATATTACAAGAGATCTGTTCATGTTTAATTTTAGGAAATCTAAAGATATAAATCCGAATTGAAATTTATAATAATAAAGTTTACAATTGACCTTTTTTCTTTTTCAATCGATCTGTTACCTCGTAAACTGCCGGGCAGTAATGTGTGTTTTTCAATGTTAGATTTAGGATCTGATAAAAACGTTTTCTATCGGTATGTGGATATTCACGACAAGCTCTTGGGCGACTTTCGTATACCATGCAATAATTATCGGGCATAAGAAATGGGCAAGGAGTCTCGCGAAATACATAGTCGTTGTCATAGTCCATTTCCAGGTACTGATTTATTACTTCTGATGGTTTCATTCGCAAGTGTTTGGCCAAGCGTTCAATGTCTTTGTCGATAATGATTGGGCTAATGCTTTTGCAACAATTTGCACATTCAAGACAATCCAATTCTTCAAATACTTCATCGTGTAAAGCATGCACAATGGTATCCAATTGTTTTGGTTTCTTCTTTTTCAGTTTGGCAAAAAACTCTTTGGTATCGCTCTCGGTGTTCTTGGCTTTTACCTTCAACAGCTCTAAATCTATCTTTATTTTGCTCATGAAATTACTTCTTAACTTTTAAGAATTTTAGTTTGGCCTGCGATAAGAACAAGCCTGATATCACAATTGAAATTCCTAACATTTTTTGAAATGTAAGTGTTTCGTTCAGTACAAAAAATGCAAAAATTGCAGTAAACACTGGAATGACATTGATAAATATATTCGATTTATTGATTCCCAAATGTTTTAATCCGTAGGTGAAAAATATAAATGCCAATGATGAAGCAAACACGGCTAATTCAACCAAAGCAATCCAAACCTTGGTTGTTGGTTTGGCATTTAAGAAGTGATTCAATTCAAGGCTTAGGAACAAAGGTAAAAAGAATGCGATGCCAATTAAGTTTTGATAAGAAATCAGCGTAAGCGGATTGTATTTTGAAGCCAAGCCTTTTAATACAATTGAATAACCTACAGCAGCGCCTACAGCCACAAACATTAATGCAATTCCCAAAGGAGATGCTACCAGGTCGAATTGCTTGTTGAAAATGATAACACCTACACCGACTACTGAACACAAAATTCCCAATACAATTTTAGGACTGACCTTTTCTTTGTGAAAGAAATATGCCGCAATTGGAGAAAACAATGGAATGGTTGAAATGATTACCGCTCCAAGGGTTGAGGATACGAACTTTAATCCGAAACTTTCGCCCAAAAAATATAGGAATGGCTCAAAAAATGCCAGTAATACCAAGTGCATTCTGTCTTCTTTACGAATGCCTTGAATTCTTTTTAGACTTTTACCAATAAGAAATAAAAGTGCAGATGAAATAATTAGGCGTAACAAAACTGTTGTCATTGGATTATAAACCAGATAAACAATTTTTACCCATACAAAAGAGAAACTCCAAAAAAGCATTGCCAATACAATACTGGCATATACCATAAGAGACTGTTTGTTCATTTTCAGAAAGCTTTGAATAAGTGTTTTCAATTCTGTAAAATCTATTTAAAAATCCTAAACTATGAACGATTTCTTCGTTATCGAAAATTTAAATCCTCACAACCAATAGATTGCTCTGGGGTAAAATTTTCTCTGGCCTTGAACTCGTCATATATTTTGGCTTATTCAAAGCTTTCTTTCAGTTAGCTTCAGAAATTTGGGGCGAAATTACATATAATTATTGAGGAATAATAAATAAGACTATGGACAGGTTTTATGGGCCTTTGATACTTTTGTATTATTGAAAAAAGAAATAAAAATATTGAAAAACGATAATAAAGTATTGAAAAACAAAAAATAATTATTTAGGTTTGTATTGTTGTTAACCTAAAACTAAACCAAATGATTAAAGGAAAAAAGCTAATTGTATCGTTAAGTAATATCTTGAGAGGTATTTTTTCTATAGGAATTGTGTTTTTTGTTGGAAGTATTCTATTTGGAGCTTTCGGATTACTTACTGGCTGGTTAGAAGATACAGCCAAGCTAAGATTCTCCTTAACTGCTTATGTTGATGCCGCAACGACATACTCTCTAACTTCAGGAGGACAGTTTTCAGGAGTTACGAGTTTAAGTGTAGATTTAAAAGAGTTTATATCTAGTGATATTAAGTATCGTGTTTTTGCATATTTTGATCTTATTATTACTTACGGACTTGGTTTATTAATGCTAAAAAAGTTAACTGATATATTTCAATCATTATCGGAAAGTGTAAAAACTTCACAGTTTTTTGCTATTGAAAATTACGGTAGAATTAGGCATATTGCATTTTTATCAATTGCAATTCATGCTTACTCAATGATCAAATCTATTTATTTCTCTTGGTTTGTACTTGAGGATTTTTCCATAATGGAAAAAAAAGTTTCCTATTATGCTGACTTTTCAGATTTGTATAGTGTTTTAACTATTTTAATCATTTTTGTAATCGCAGAAGTGTACAAAGCCGGAATTCAATTAAAAGAAGAGAGTGAACTAACCATTTAAAAGAATAGATATGCCAATAATAACAAATTTAGATGTAATGCTAGCCAAACGCAAAATGAGTTCGAAGGAGCTTGCAGAGCGTATCGGCATTACTGTGGCTAATTTATCGATTCTTAAAAGTGGGAAGGCTAAGGCCATTCGTTTTTCTACGCTGGAGGCAATTTGTCGAGAATTGGAATGTAAACCTGGCGATATTTTAGATTTTACTGCATAGTTATGTCTTGTCTCTGCCGAACCACTTTTTAGTATAGGGCACAGTATCGTCGATTAGAAGAGCTTCCTGAATGAGAAGCATTACATCCTGATTGATATCAGTGAGCTTGGAAAGGCAGATGCTCCCAACCATTTTTCTATCTCTGAAGTCGAGTAGTTTGTTTTCGTCGGCAAACTCAAGAGCTCTGGTAAAAGATAGGTCTACTGTACCATTCTTATTGGGAAGTAAGTAACAAATCCAGGCTTTTCGGTAATAAAACGGAACTTTGTATCGGTACTTGGCCACAACATGAGGAAAAGACAACATCAGGTTATGAAGCTGCAAGAGAATTTCTCTTTGTTCCCCTTCAAAATTGTATATGTATTCTTCAACTTTGTCCATATGATATTGCTAAAGATTAAGAATTAATATTTTGAAGCCAATTCAATGCCGCTTCTTCGGTTGAGAAGGCATCGACTTTGTATTTTTTATTTTCAGAAAGCATTTGAAAGAAAATGATAAGTGCTGTTTCGTTAGGATTGTTCACGACAAGTGCATCAGTAATGCTGTCGTATTTTTCCAGTGATTGATTATTGGCTTCAACAATTTTAAGAATATCATTGGGGCCAAAAGTCATTTCAGAATCAATACAGGAAGTCAGTATTTTTAGTGCTCTTGGGTAATTTGGATTACACTTGGTTTGGTTTATGTATTCAACAATTTCATTTAAACTTACTTTTCCAGAATATGTTGTTTCCAGAATTTGAGTCTGCTGATTAAAAAATGTTTTTATCATAGCAATAAAGTAGTGGTTTTATTCAGAGATTAAGGGGAGTGTATATAAAACTAGCTTCGGTTTTTCTATCTTAATTAATAAGTTTTGTAAGATATCATCTATTGATAAAAATAACAAGCCCATTTCTTGGAGCTAAAAGTGTATTGATATCACCTAAAAGTCTAATGCTTGGATCTAAAAGTATATTTATCCCATTTCAAAGTCTATTTCTTGGAGTTGAAGATGTATTGATTTTATCTCAAAGTTCATTTCTTGGAGCTAAAAGTATATTGATTTCATCTCAAAGTCTATTGCTTGGGGTTGAAAGTGTTCCGATATCATCTCAAAGTCCTCCGAGTTGATCTCAAAGTCATATCATTGGGGTTTAGAAGCAATAAAGGTGAGCTAAGGATTCATCCCGCTCACCTCTGATGTAATATCATATCAGGAGCAAAATCTTGAGAAAATTGCTTGTTTGTTTAATGACAACAAGAAGGCTTTTCTTGTTGAGCTTCTTCAACCGGAACTGTCATTGCTTTTTCAGGAGGGCTTAAATATGGAATTCCCAGGCTTAATCCACGAAGTATGAATAACACTCCTATAAATACAATTGCATATGGAATCAGTTTGGTTATTTTTTTGCGCAATTCCAGTGTAATCATGTTTCCGATAAGAGAAATTGCCAAAAGCATTGGTAAAGTTCCCAGTCCGAATATAAACATGAACAAGCTACCGCTGGCCGATGATCCTGTTGCAATAGCACCTGCAATGGCAAAGTATACCAATCCACAAGGCAATAAGCCATTTAATAATCCAATCATTAACAATGAGCTATAACTTCGCTGAGCAAATAGTTTTCCCAATGACATTTTTAATTTGCCTACGAATGAGAATACCCCTTTGTCGGCATTGAATCGATTTTTATAGATGGATGGTGTTATGACTGAAAGAATCATTATGGCTCCCATAATAATGGATACCCATTGTTGAAATCCGCTCATTACCAATCCACGCCCCAGAAGTCCGAATACAGCTCCCATTACCGCATAGGTAATTGCTCTACCCAAATTGTATAAAACGCCACCAAAGATTCTGGCTAACCACGAATCTGTTTTTAGTGGAATTGCCAATGCTATAGGACCACACATTCCAACGCAGTGGAAGCTGCCCAAAAGCCCTAATGTTAATGCTGATATATATACCATGTGTTTGTTTTGTTTAACCACAAAGTGCACTAAGTTCATTCACAAAGAACACTAAGCTTTAAAATATTACTCTTCTGATACCATGTTTTAGCGATTTGACATTGAAGTTAACCAACAAGCCCAATTTGCATTTGGAAAGTTTCAGGTATGTTAATATCTGTGCCAAATGAACATCATTTAAAGTTTCAACAGACTTTATTTCTACAATTACAGAGCTTTCTACCAGAAGATCTAGCCTATATCCACTTTCAAGTTTCACATCTTTATAAACCAGAGGAAGCGCTTTTTGCTTCTCAACATGTAAGCCTTCCTGACAAAGTTCATAAAATAAACATTCTTCATAGGCACTTTCCAATAAACCAGGCCCTAAAGCTGTATGAACTCTAAATGCACAGTCGAGAACCTTCTTATAGATAATTTCTCTGCTTAAGCTTGAAGTGCTTTGTACCATACTCTGATGTTACTAACTGTTATTTATAAACTTTGTGTTCTTTGCGAAATGCCTTCGTGTCCTTAGTGGTTAATTACTTACTCAAATAAATCGCCTCTTCCTTATAGTAAGGAACATCATTAAAAACCCAATCTATTTTAATGGTGTATCGGCCTTTTAATAGGTTACTTGTGTTTAAAATATGAACGCCGCTATCGTTTAAGGCTAATTTATATTTTAGGTCCAAATCGTAATCGGCAGGTCGGTACACAATGATGTCACCTTTTACACCCGATTTCATACCTGCAGGAAAAGTAATTTCAATATGATCTCCTACCTGTTCAATACTTACGGGGGTTTCCAGCTGCTGTGCATTTCTAATTTTATTGATTTTATCCTGATGTTTCACCCCGGAAGGATAGTAATCCTTCGATACCAGGTTAATTTTTTGAGTTGTACTAAATCCAACAAAAATCAATACACCAATAACGTATATCGATGCCATGATTCCCAGCTTTGTTCCCCAATTCAATTTCTTCATCTTATAAGCCTCTATGTATTTATCAGTCCATTAATTTGGCCCAACAAAAGTTAATTCCACCTCTTCAATTAATTTCTGATCTGCATATACTCCAATGCTAATTGGTACTTTATCGCCTTTAATTTCCGACTTAGGGAGAATGGCAAAAAATACACCTTCTCTTATTGAGCTTGCATCAGCTTTTAATTCTTCACCAATTACCTTAATCTCACCTTCGTGATCCATAATTTTAAAGTGAATCGGCACTTCTTCGGTAGTTTTGTTCACCACCTTAAAGTTATACATATTACTGATTTTACCATTGTCTTGCTGCTGGAACATTAAGCCAGGTGTACGCAGAATAATTGCTTCCAAATCGGTTCTTGAGGCAAATAATCCTATCACAACACCGATTAATGCGGTAAGTACAATTGTATAAGCAATTTTACGAACCGGCCAGTTGTTCTTTTTGCCTTCGGCGATATTCTTTTCAGAATCGAAACGAATTAATCCCTTAGGTTTCCCAACCCATTCCATTACCGAATTACATTCATCAATACAGGCAGTACAGTTGATACATTCCAATTGAGTTCCATCACGAACATCAATACCTGTCGGACAAACATCAACGCATTGGTAGCAATCTATACAATCACCTTTTCCTTCTTCTTCGCGATCTTCACCAGCTTCAAGCGGAGCACGTTCTTCGCCTCGTTTGTAGTCATACGCAACCACAATGGTGTTCGAATCCAGCAACACACCTTGCAGTCTGCCGTATGGGCAAATCATTGAACAAACCTGTTCTCTTAATTTGGCAAATACAAAGTACATTACACCTGAGAAGGCTAATGCCACAGTAAAACCAACTTTATGCTCTGATATGGGATCGTTTATGATTTTCCACAATTCATCTATTCCAATAATGTAACTTAGGAAAGTATTTGTGATAAGGAAACAGATGGCATAAAAGAGAACTGTCTTTAAGCCTTTTTTCCAGAACTTTTCAAAGTTAAAGGATTGGGCATCTAGTTTCCTTTGTTCCTGGTGTGAGCCTTCGATTAGGTATTCGATTTTTCTGAAGATGAACTCCATAAAAACAGTTTGTGGACAAGTCCACCCACACCAAATTCTACCGTAAGAAACGGTGAAAAATACGATGAAAACAAATAGAGTGATCATCGAAAAAAGAAAGATATGGAAATCCTGTGGCCAGAATCTTATACCAAACAGAATAAACTTACGCTCCAGAACATTTAACAGAAACAAAGGATCACCACCAACTTTTACAAATGGTAAACCGAACATTAGCGCAAGCAATGTATAGCTTACTATATTTCTGTAGTTATAAAGTTTACCTTTTGGTTTCTGGGCGTAAACCCATCTTCGTTTTCCACTATCATTCAGTGTTGCCAACTGATCGCGATAAGTGTTGTAAGGATTTTCAGGAGCCATTGTTTTGTTTGTTGTTGTAATCTAAAAGCAAAAGAGTCTACCAGTAACATACTGATGACTCTTTTGAATTGTTATTTTATTCTACTAATTCACCTTGAGCTTCTCGTGCATTAGGAGGATTAGTTCCTACTAAACTCATGGTGTAACTTGAAACTTGTAACATTTGAACAGGCGAAAGTTGGTTTTGCCAAGCTAACATTCCTTTTAGTGGTTTACCTACCTTAATAATTTGGTAAACATCCTGCAAAGAACCTCCGTTTAGCCAGTATTTGTCGGTAAGGTTTGGTCCGATTGCATTTCCTTCTCCAACAGCACCGTGACATGCAATACAGTTCTTGTCGTAGATTTCTTTTCCTTTGGCAAGATTATCTGCATCCGTCATTAAAACCAATGCATTTTCATCAAACTTAGGTTTAGGTTTGTTTGCTTCTGCTAGGGCCATTTCCTTATTGTATTCTGCAATTTGTAAATCATCTCCGAACACATGGTAGCGGAAAATGTAAACTGCCGAAAACACAATGGTTGCATAGAATAAGTATCGCCACCATTTTGGCATTGGATTATTCAATTCTTTGATGCCATCGTAGTCGTGATCGCTAATCAGGTGTTTGTTTTCTTCAATATATTTATCGTTATCCATTGGTATAGATTTAGGGTCAATTATTATTTATCTCAGAAGAATCCATATCATCTTCATCAAGAGCATAGCTTTCCATTTGAACGAAATAGGCCTTGTTACTTTTCTTAAAAGCCCACCAAACCATTCCTGCAAAAAACAGGAAGAAAATCAGTAATGAAATGCTTGGAAAGAATCCCACATCTGATATGCCTTGTAAGTAATGACTAACTAATTTCATATTTCTTAGATTTTATATGAGGTGTTTTTTGGTCCCTTCTTGAGAGGAGATTTAGGGGAGTGTTTGAACATCCCCTAAATCCCCCTTCAAAGGGGGACTAACCTCTGATCTTTTATTCTTTTACTGATATATCTCTACCCAAACGCTGTAGGTAAGCTATTAAAGCAATAATTTCTCTATCGCTTGTTACATCAATTCCATTTGCATTTAAATCAGCAGCAATTTCTTCGGCTTGTTTTTTCAAGTCATCATTTGCCACCTGATCGTAATTAGCAGGATAAGGAGCCTCGTCGTAAGGAACCCCAAGTGTGGTCATTGCTCTGATTTTCGCTGGAGTTGATGAAATATCAAGTTCATCTTTAATTAGCCATGGGTATTTAGGCATGATTGACTGAGCATTCATCTTCTGAGGATCCAACATGTGGTTGTAATGCCATACATTGGTTTTGTACATTTTACCACCAGGAACACCGGTACGAGCCAAATCCGGACCAGTACGTTTCGATCCCCAAAGGTGTGGATGATCATATACAAATTCACCTGCTTTAGAATACTCACCATAACGCTCCGTTTCAGATCTAAATGGACGAACCATTTGCGAGTGACATGTGTTACATCCTTCACGGATATAAATATCGCGACCTTGTAATTCAAGTGGCGTATATGGTTTTACACTTTCAATGGTTGGTACATTTGATTTGATCAAGTAAGTTGGGATGATCTCGAAAGCACCACCAATTAAAATAGCTACTGTTGATAGGATCATAAACTGTATAGGTTTTCTTTCTAACCAACGGTGTAAACCTTCTCCTTTTTCACGTTTTTTAGGAGAATGCAATGCTGGAGCCGAAGCTTCTTCATTATCTGCACATTTTCCTGAAGCAGCTGTCTTTAACAGGTTGTAAACCATCAAGAACAAACTTGCAAAGTATAATAATCCACCAAGAACACGTACGTGATACATTGGAAGAATCTGGGTAATTGTTTCAAGGAAGTTAGGGTAAGCCAATAATCCGTCAGGAGTAAATTCTTTCCACATTAAAGTTTGAACTACAGCTCCCCAGTACAATGGCAATGCATAGAAGATCATACCTAAGGTTCCCATCCAGAAGTGAGCATTCGCCAATTTTTCCGAATACAACTTGGTCTTCCACATTTTTGGGAATAGGTAGTATAGCATACCAAAAGTTAAGAATCCATTCCAACCCATAGCTCCAATGTGAACGTGAGCAATTGTCCAGTCGGTATAGTGTGTTAATGAGTTCACCCATTTTAATGACATCATTGGACCTTCGAAAGTTGACATACCGTAAGCGGTTACGGCAACCACCATAAATTTCAATGTTGCACTATCGCGAACTTTATCCCAAGCACCACGAAGCGTAAGCAATCCGTTGAACATACCACCCCACGATGGAGCAATCAACATGATGGAGAATACAACTCCTAATGACTGAGCCCAATCAGGAAGCGCGGTGTATAACAAGTGGTGAGGACCAGCCCAGATATAAAGGAATACCAATGCCCAGAAGTGAATAATCGATAATCGGTATGAGTAAACCGGACGATTCGCCGCCTTAGGCAAGAAGTAGTACATCAATCCCAAATAAGGAGTGGTTAGGAAGAATGCCACTGCATTGTGTCCGTACCACCATTGTACCAAAGCATCCTGAACACCAGCATAAACTGGGTATGACTGAATCCAGCTATAAGGAAGCTCGATTGAGTTACCAATGTGAAGTACTGCAACTGTTACAAAGGTTGCGATATAGAACCAAATGGAAACATATAGGTGATCGGCTCTACGTCTTAGAATTGTACCAAACATGTTCCATCCAAATACCACCCAAATAATTGTAATTGCGATGTCGATTGGCCATTCCAATTCTGCATACTCTTTACTGGTAGTAATACCAAGTACGAAAGTAATGGCTGCAGAAACAATAATTGCCTGCCATCCCCAAAAGTGAACCCAGCTTAGTTTATCGCTAAACATTCTGGCTTTTAGCAATCGCTGCAGCGAATAGTATACTGCGGCAAAAATACCATTCCCAACAAATGCGAAAATTACCGCATTGGTGTGGATTGGACGAATACGTCCGAAAGTGGTGTATTCCAAATTAAAGTTAAAAACAGGGAAAGCAAGCTGCAAGGCTGCCAATAACCCTACCAACATTCCGACTACACCCCAAAGAATGGTTGCGTAGGCAAAATATTTAACGATTTTGTTATCGTACGAAAAATGTTGTGTTTCCATTAAATTAAGATTTATGGTTCTTCTTTGCTGTATTTTCTAGATCTAATAATTCTTCGGCCTTCTTCTCTTTGTCTTCGAATAAAATTCTTACCGAAGGAGAGTAGGAATCATCGTATTGCCCTTTTTTAACGGCCCATAGAAATCCAATTAGGAATCCTCCTGCCACTAGCATACTCACACCGATTAAAACGAACAATACACTCATATTTTATAACTGTTAGCTATTAGCTTAAGGCTTCTAGCTGGTTTATACTAATTCAATTGAACAGAATTGGAGGTTTGATATGTTTCCAATTTATTCTTCTCATTATATTTTTTACTTTCTTCTTTGTTTTTTGCAATCAAATTGGTTGTGATGGTTGTAAAAGCCACAATCGAAACGGAACTAATCGGCATTAACAGTGCTGCAACAATAGGAGATAATATCCCTTGTATGGCAAAATAAAGGCCAACAAAGTTATACATAAACGAAAGCAAGAAACTTAATTTTACAATCCAAATGCTCTTCTTTGTAATTGATAAGAACCGAGTCAGTTCAGAGAATTTTGAGGATTCCAAAATCGCATCGCATGCAGGTGAAAAATGGTAAACATCATCTGCAATTGAAATTCCCACATCGCTCGACTTTAAAGCTCCGGCATCGTTTAATCCATCTCCAATCATCAATACTTTTTTACCTTCTTGCTTCAGTTGGTTGATATATTCCAACTTATCATTTGGCGATTGATCGTATCGAAGGTTAGATGAGGCTGGGAAAATTTTCTCCAGGTTTTCTCTTTCTGCATCATTATCACCGGTAAGAACATGCAAATCGTATTTCGATGATAAATTTTTAATCAAATCTGATAAACCAGATCTGTATTGATTGCTTAAAGAAAAGTGACCCTTCACATTACCATTAACCGAATAATAAACTTCTGTAGTTAAAGATTTGCTTTCTGAAATTCCTTCTGAAATGAATTTTGCTGAACCCAGTTTGATTTCGTGACCATTAACAATCCCTGATATTCCCATAGATGGAAGCTCATGATAATCTTTTACATTCTCTGGACTGATATCTCTTAGGTGATCGTAAATTGATGAACTTAAGATATGAGTTGAATGTCTGGTTAAAGACTTTACGGCTACATAATCTTCAGTAGTCAATTTTTCACCTTCAAAAGAAATTTTCACTTCATCAGCCTGGGTAATGGTTCCGGTTTTATCGAAAACAATGCTTGTAATTGCATTTAATTTCTCAACAACATGAGAACCTTTCAAATAAATTCCCAATCGGCCCATTAATCGCATGGTATTACCCAATGCAAAAGGAGCAGATAATGCCAAAGCACAAGGACAGGCCACAATTAATACTGATGTAAAGGCAAAAATGGCTTTGCTGGTATCATTAAATAACCAGTAAACGCCACTTAATACCGCTATGGCAATAATAATTAGCGTAAAATGTTTGCTAATTCTGTCAATTAAGGAATTTAGCTTTGAAGCTTCACCATTTTCTTCATCAAATTGATTCCAAAGCTGGGTCAATCGGCTTTGAACTACATCTTTTTCGATGGTTAGTTCAATGGCGCTACCCATTTGCTTACCACCAGCGAAAATTTGATCTCCAGCATCCTTAAAAACAGGTTTCGATTCACCAGTTACAAAGCTGTAATCAATCTGAGCATCTCCTTTGGTCAGAATACTATCTGCAGGAATCAGTTCCTGATTTCTGATTAGAATGATATCGCCACTTTTCAATTTTTCAATCGGCGTACTTACTTCCTGTCCATTTTCCATTTTACTAACTGCGACTGGAAAATAGGAGCGATAATCTCTCTCGAAAGACAAAGCCTGGTAAGTTCGGTTTTGATACCATTTGCCAATGAGAAGGAAAAAGATCAATCCTGTAAGAGAGTCCATATATCCGGCACCAGTTCCAGAGAATATTTCATAAGAACTTTGAATGAATAAAGTCAGAATTCCCAGTGAAATAGGAACATCAATATTTACAAAACGATGTTTGATTGCTTTGTAAGCTGAAATCATGTAATCATTACCGCTATAAAGAAATACCGGAAGAACCAGGAAGAAATTCATCATTCCAAAGAAGTTCTTGAAATGAGTTTCCAAATATTCACTTCCAGGAACATATTCAGGTAAACTTAAAAGCATGATATTTCCAAAACAAAAGCCTGCAATACCTATTTTGTAAAGCAATTTTTTGTTGGCATCCTTGTTCTGCTTTTGCTGAAGCTTGTCCAACGTAATTTCAGGTATATAGTGAATGGAAGAAAGCAATTCTGCCAACTGGCGAATGCTAACCTGATCAGAATCGAAGGTTAAGCTTACCTCTTTCTTCACAAAATTGACCATCGATTTTAATACTCCTTGATTCAGAATATTTAAATTTTCGAGTAACCAAATACAAGAGCTACAATGAATAGCTGGAACGTACAATGTAAGTTTACGGATATTTCCTTCAGAGAAATCATACAATTGATTGGCAATTTCTTCTTCATCAAGAAATGCAAATTTCTCTTTAAATTTTCCGTTCTCAATTTTAATTCCTGGATTGGACTCAAAATCGTAGTACGAACAAAGCTCATTCTCATGCAAAAGCTGGTATACAGTGGAACAACCGTTGCAACAAAATGGCTTGTCATTCCACATTACCGGATACTTGCCACAGTCGTCGCCACAGTGGACACAAATTTGATTTTTTGTTTCTTGCTGCATATTTGCCATCTTGCAGAGCGTAATTTAAATTCTGACTATGAGAACAGATTCAAGTTTAATTTATATTGTTGTTGCGATAACCGCTCTTCACTTTCTAGTTGGTATTGGATATCTTCTTTACAAGTTGGGAAGACCTTCAAAATCCCAAAAGGAAGAAAGTGAAGAAACAGATTAATCTTTGCTTTTTGCCAATTTTGGTAGTTTAATCATTTGGAACAATACCAGGAAGATTACACTCCAGATTGCTAAAACACCACCAACAAAAGTCACAATAATCCAGATTGGAGCATTTGCTCTTGTTCCCCACATTGCTCTTTCATCAAGTGGATTTACAGGATCGGTAGGAACACCAAGAGTAACTACTCTTGCTTCTTCCAATTTTCCATAGAAAGCATCATCGGTTACTTTCACAAGCATGTTCACTTGTCCTTCCCTGTCTCCAGGAAGATCTGCAGGAAACTGAACCGTAACATCACCTTTTTCGTTGGTGTAAGGATCTTCACCAGATACATCAAGATATCCGAAGCTTCTCTTTACCAGGAAGCTCATTTCGATGCCTTGTAGACCTACACGTTTTCCTTTTTTAGTAACACCACTTAATTTAGCCAATAATGTTTTATTAGCTTCATTAACGTTTAATTCAAGTTTAACATCAGTAACCTCTGGATTTTTAACCTCTGCTACTTGTTGTTTAACCTTTTTGTTTTTGTCGAAGGATCTTAAAAAAGCAATTACCATCCACTTGTCTTCATCACTAATGGTTTTCTCGAAAGTAGGCATTGCACCTTGTCCCTTATTTACCTTGTAGTAAATTTCCCCATCTGATTGCACCAGAAAATTTTGTGCACCCAAATCGGTTGGAGCAACAGGAGCTAAAGGAAGCATATTTGCCATTGTTGGATCACCATGACAAGATTTACAGTGAAGGTTGTATATTTTTTTACCTGTACTTACATTCTTTGATGTTGCTTCGTACGGATTTTGTTTCTTTTTAGCAGAGTTTGGAACAGTCCAGCCCTGCGCATTTGCCAATGAGCCTGAGAAGATAAAAATCAGGAACAAAGCAGCTATATTTTTAATTGTATTCTTCATGATTCTTTTCGTTTAGGCATCAATTTTAACTTCAATTCCTTTGCTCTCTGCTGTTTCTACAATTGGTACAACAGGGAAAATTTTAGAAAGTACAGTGATAATCAAAAGTACCAATGCAAAGCTTAGAACAGTAACCGAAATTTCGATTGCAGAAGGATAGTAATGCACAAAGTTTTCAGGAACATTCTGGATTGGAAGATGAGGATGAAGCATTGTAGGGATTACAATTACATAACGTTTAAACCATGCACCAGCCAAAACAAATAATGAAATGATCATGATTGGTAAAGGCTTTCTGAATTTCTTGTTCACCAATAGAATAATAGGAATAATGTTTCCTAACAATTGGGAAGCCCAGAACATGATTGCCCAGTTTCCATAAAATAATTCCTTCAAGTGAATGTCATCACCAGTTTTCATTTTATAACCAGGAACCAAAAATTCATTCAGGTTGAAATAAAGGTACACCAAACAAACAGCAACCAAAAGCTTACCCATTTTATCGAACTGCAAATCGGTAATGTAATCTTGTAGCTTGTAATTTACCCTGAAAAAATACATGGCAATGATTAAGGCTGCAGAACCTGCAACGAATGCACCAGCCACGAAATAAGGGCCAAAGATTGTTGTATCCCAACCATTGCGCAGAGTTGCTGCAAACAACCATGATGTAACGGTGTGGATTGCAAGACCAATTGGAACAATAAGAACCATTAATGTTCTAATCATTTTATGAAGGTGCTTGTGTTGTTCTGGCGTATTGATATATCCTAAAGAAAGAATATTGTATAACTTCTTCATGATTGGGGAAGCTTTGGTAAGCTCTTTTTTACAGATTGCCAAATCAGGAATCATTGGTAAAATCAGCAATAGGGCACTAACTGTAAGGTAAGTAGTAATTACAGTTACATCCCAAAGAATTGGCGACTGAAAACGTCCATGAATCATTACATTTAATACTCTGTCTGGTCGACCCATATCTAACACAATTACCAAACCAGCAACGGCCACAAAGGCGACTGCAATAATTTCGGCAATTCTGGAAATAGGTGTGATCCAGTCGATACGCAGTAATCCTAAAATTGAGGAAATTAACATTCCTACCAAACTTACGGCCACAAAGAATACGAAGTTGGCAATGTATAATCCCCATGAAACGTAATCGCGCATACCAGTTACACCTAATCCATCTTTTAACTGGATGTAATAGGCCCAACCGCAAACACTAATTACTGTGATAAGAAATACAATCCAAAGTTCAAGACCTTTATGGTTTTGCATTGGATGTAGAATGTCTTTTTTTATTTTTTCAAACGAAAGATTAGTTTCTTTCTGTTTAGGTAAGTCATTCATAAGATTTAGTTATTTAGGGCAAATAATTATCTATTGTTTATTGATATTCTAGTGAAGATTTTCCTCGTTTAACAAATCGCCATTAAACTCAAAAGCTCTGTTTTTAGGAGGTAGATAGTATACTCTTGGCTTGGTACCCAATTCTTCCATTAAGGTATAACCAGCATTTTCCTCTATTAATTTCGAGAAACGAACTGTTTCGCCAGTAGTACCGTTGGTTACAGCATCTTCATTTCTATCTCCGAAGTAGTACACACCATTAGGACATGCAGATACACACGACGGAAGTTTATCTTCACGCAATCTATCAGCACTAAACAGACACTTACTTACAGTACCTTTTTTCTGTGGAACGTTGGCCTCAATATTATAGGTGAGATCCTTGTATTTTTCTGCATCTTTTGGTTCGGTCCATTGGAAAATACGAGCAGAATAAGGACAAGCTGCAATACAGAATCGACAACCAATACATCTTTCATTGTCAATTAAAACAATACCATCCTGACGTTTGAAAGTTGCATCAACCGGGCAAACTTTTGTACAAGGAGGATTATCGCAATGCTGACAAGGTTTTGGCATGAAGTAAGGAGCTGTATGTTCAGCATCTTGCATTTGAAGTACATTGATATGGTGCTGATCAGCTCTTAGTTGGTGGTGATTTTGACAAGCCGACATACATTTTCTTGCATTTCGACATTTACTCAAATCAATTACCATCACAAATGATTTTCCCGGAATACCTTCACGTCCTCTTTTTTGAAGTTCATCAAGAGGTTCATTAACCGTAGGTCGCAATTGGTTTTTGTCTACTTGCACAAGTTGTCCGTCTTGTGTAAGCAAATTCACCATTTCTGCTGGTTTTTTAGCTGCTGCTTTAGCTGCTCCAATTAGAGAAAAGCTACTAACAACACCTGCAGCACCAACTGAAATACCAAAACTTTTCAGGAATTTTCTTCTGCTGTTGTTCGATGTTTCTTCTTTCATTATGATTTAAGGTTAGTTTTCAAATAAAATATCAATTATACCTTCTAATTAGGCGGAACAATTGAGTAGAATAGCAACTCTTTAAAATCATTCTAAATAAGAATGGGCAACTCTTGATTTTGCTGACCTTAAAGGCTTTTTGTTTAATCTTTTTATGTTTCACCAACGTTTGCGTTGTATCTCAAATATAAAGAAATATATCGAAATCCTGATCTTGCATTTTAGCTTAATGACTGGAGGAAGTGTTTTTATTATTTTAATTCTATTTTTAAAACTTTGGATCTAATCTTCTGAAAATTCGATTGTTATTGGCTTTTGTTATTGTTCTGGGAGTTGGTAACTAACATTTAGTGAAATATTGCACTTTATGACTATCCAGATGAAAAAATGGATTCTATCTAGTTCTAAAATCAAGATTTATAGGTAGATGTGAGATATATCACATTTAGACAAATGCCTGTTTATTAAATGTTTATTGATTTTTTAAATACTGTTATAAAAAGTATCTATGTAGTAATGCTTGAATGCTTAGGAATATAGTATACATTTGAATAGTTTATTGATAAGCAATAAGAGATAAAAACATCTTTTATTTATTGAATGAATTACAAACGTTTAGCAAAGCTCTAAATCAAGAATCACTTATGAAACTACTGGTGACGCTTAAAAAAATAGGGATGTTTTATTACGAAGGATTTGCCGGGCAAAAATCATGGAGTAGACAAGTATGGTTGATTATCATCTTGAAGTTATTTATTATGTTTTTTGTATTAAAGCTATTCTTTTTTCCAAATTTTCTAAAAACAAAATATACTAATGATAAGGATCGCGGTGATTACGTGATTGAACAATTAACTAATCCTAAAAAATAGTAATATGATTGAAAACTTCGACATGTCATTGGTCGATTGGTCCAGAGCTCAATTTGCTTTAACAGCAATGTATCACTGGATATTTGTGCCATTGACACTGGGTTTGGCTTTCATTATAGCCATAATGGAAACCATCTATGTGAAAACGGGAAATCCGGAATGGAAAAAGATCACAAAGTTTTGGATGACACTATTTGGAATTAACTTTGCAATTGGTGTTGCTACCGGAATTATTCTCGAATTTGAGTTTGGTACCAACTGGTCGAATTATTCCTGGTTTGTGGGTGATATTTTTGGAGCTCCTTTGGCGGTGGAAGGTATTATGGCATTTTTCATGGAATCTACCTTTATTGCCGTGATGTTCTTTGGATGGAATAAGGTCAGCAAGAAGTTTCACCTAATATCAACATGGTTGGTTGCTGTAGGATCAAATCTCTCAGCTTTATGGATTTTGGTTGCCAATGGTTGGATGCAAAATCCGGTAGGAATGAAATTTAATCCGGATACTGCCAGAAACGAAATGGTGAATTTTTGGGATGTTCTTTTCTCTCCAACAGCAGTTAATAAGTTTTTACATACGATCTCATCGGCATATACTTTAGCGGCAATTTTTGTAATTGGTGTAAGCGCATGGTACTTATTAAAGAAGTTAAATGTGCCTTTTGCCAAGAAAAGTATTGTGGTTGCAGCTGTATTTGGTTTAATAACCTCATTGTTTACAGTTATGACTGGTGACAATTCAGCACGTGAAATAGTTCGCGATCAGCCTATGAAGTTTGCCGCTATGGAAGGTTTATATGATGGTTCGAAAGGTGCAGGATTGGTAGCTTTTGGTATAATGTCGTCTACATCGGAAAATGGAAATGACAATATGAAGGACTTTAATTTTAAGTTGGAAATTCCAAACCTGCTTTCCTATATGGCTTATATGGATGGCGATGCTTTTGTTCCTGGGGTAAATGATGTGATCAATGGATTTACTGATAATGATGGAGTTGTTCATCCTTCAGTGACTACCAAAATAGAAATGGGACGCAAGGCCATTCATGCCTTGAAAACCTACAAGCAAGCTCAGAAAGATAAGGATGCTAATTTGACTCAGACTTCTCTTGATGAGTTGAACGAGAATTTTAAATATTTTGGTTACGGATATTTTGATGATCCTTACAATACCGTACCGCCAATCTCGATAACATTCTATAGCTTCCATATTATGGTTGGATTGGGAATGTGGTTTTTACTGCTATTTACATTGGCTTTATTATTTGTTTATAAAGAATCGATTGTGAGTAATAAGTGGTTTTTGCGTGCTGCAATTTGGAGTATTCCATTGGCCTATGTTGCGTCGCAAAGTGGTTGGATTGTTGCAGAAATGGGACGTCAGCCATGGGTGATTCAAGATCTGATGCCTACTCTTACTGCAGTATCAAATATCGATACAACATCTGTTCAGATCACTTTCTTTTTGTTTTTGACTGTTTTTACTGGATTATTAATTGCTGAGATTAAAATCATGTTGAAACAAATAAAACTTGGACCAAATCATGGAGGGCATTAATCATGTTTGAAAATTTATCACATTTAGCATTACAACAATATTGGTGGGTGATTGACTCACTTTTAGGGAGTATTTTGGTTTTCTTAATGTTCGTTCAAGGAGGCCAAACTTTAATTTACAGATTGGGAAAATCCGATGAAGAACGAACCCTTTTAATTAATGCTCTGGGAAGAAAGTGGGAATTTACATTTACTACTCTGGTTACATTTGGGGGAGCAATGTTTGCTTCGTTTCCATTGTTTTACTCAGCCTCTTTTGGCGGTGCCTATTGGGTTTGGATGGCAATTCTGTTTTGTTTTATCATTCAGGCAGTAGCCTACGAGTTTCGTTCCAAACCATCAAATGTTTGGGGAGCAAAAACCTTCGAGATGTTCTTGTTTATTAATGGTTTGTTGGGAACCATTTTAATTGGTACGGCTGTAGGAACTTTCTTTAATGGAGCAGAATTTACCGTTAACGAATTGAATCAATCAAAATGGGCAACTCCATATGGTGGATTAGAGGCAGTTTTAAACCTGCACAATGTAGCTTTGGGATTAACTGTTTTCTTATTGGCGCGTTTGTTGGGAAGCTTGTACTTCATGAATAATATCGAACATGAAGCGATTTTTAATCGATCGAGAAAGCAATTGTTGTATTGTGGAATTCCATTTTTAGTGGTTTTCTTATTTTTTGCAATTCGCTTGTTGGTTATGGATGGTTTTGCTGTTGATGCAGAAACGGGAACCGTAAGTGTTGAGGCATACAAATACTTGCACAACTTTTTGGCAATGCCATTGGTACTAATTTTATTCCTTGTTGGTGTTGTATTGGTGTTGTTTGGATTGATTAAATCATATTTAGCAGAAAAATATACCAAAGGAATTTGGTTTACTGGTGGAGGAACAATTCTGGTAGTATTTGCACTTTTCTTGCTGGCAGGGTTTAACCATACTGCTTTTTATCCATCTAATGCTGATTTGCAGTCTTCCTTAACCATTCAGAATGCATCAGCGTCGCATTACACTTTAACGGCAATGAGCTATGTGTCCTTAATGGTTCCTTTTGTAATTGCCTACATTGTATGGGCTTGGAGAGCAATCAATAATAAAAAATTAGATTTGGAAGAATTGAGAAATGAAGATCATTTGTACTAAAAATAGAGAATCATGTATTTATCATCAATAATATGGCTTTTTACCTGGCCACTCTTAATATATGTAAGCTATAAAGCTGTAAGATATGCTTTAAGAAAGTTAGAATCGAAGCTTGAAGAGTAAAATAATTTGATCGGCAATCATTTAATGATTGCCGATTGTTTTAAATGAATTTTTAGATATCAACTAAAAATGTATTTTTGTGCATCCTAATTTTTAAGATATGAGTGGATTGGATAATATCAAACCTATACATAATTGGTTCAGTAAGAAGTTGGATACACATCCGATAGTGATTAGTGGACCTTGTAGTGCTGAGTCTGAGGAGCAGTTGGTATCAACTGCAAAGGCTTTAAATGATACAGAACAGGTTCAGATATTTCGAGCTGGAGTTTGGAAACCTAGAACCAGACCAAATTCTTTTGAAGGAAGAGGTTTGGATGCCTTACAGTGGCTAAATACCGTAAAACAGGAAACTGGCTTGTTAACCATGGTAGAGGTGGCATCGCCTAAGCATGTTGAAATGTGTTTGCGCCATAATGTTGATATATTGTGGATTGGAGCACGAACAACATCAAATCCATTCTCGGTTCAGGAATTGGCAAGTGCATTGCAAGGAATGAATATGCCTGTAATGGTTAAAAATCCTATTAATCCAGATATCAATCTTTGGATTGGAGCTTTAGAGCGCATACATAAAGCGGGAATCTCAAAACTTGCGGCAATTCATCGAGGTTTTTATCCGTTCGAGAAGACCATTCTACGAAATATCCCTAAATGGGAAATTCCTATTGAATTAAAATCGCGCTTCCATAATTTACCTATTATTTGCGATCCTAGTCATATTGCAGGAAGTAGAAAATACATTCACGAAATGGCTCAGAAAGCTATGGATTTAAATATGGATGGCTTAATGATAGAAAGTCATATTTGTCCTGATGAAGCTTTGAGTGATGCTGATCAGCAACTAACACCTGAAGATTTAAATCAAATGCTGAGAAGTTTGGTTTGTCGATTACATGTAGTGGGCGATGAAGAGATTGATCAGCTTGTGAAATATAGAAGTCAAATTGACTCGGTAGATGCACAGTTGATTGAGTTGCTTGCGCAGCGAATGAATATTGTTGAAGAAATAGGAGAGTACAAAAAGGAGAAGAATATGACGATTCTACAACTTCAGCGATGGGAAAAGGTTCGTGAGCGTGGAGTTGATCTTGCAAAAAGCCTGGGATTGTCGGAGAAGTTCACCACTCAATTGTTAAGAATGATTCACAAAGAAGCCATTCTTCGACAGAATGAAGTGATGAATAGAAAGTAAATCAAACTACCTGCGATAACTTTTTTATTGAGCATTTATTTTTACAGAATCTATATTATTATGATTTAATAATTCTTTGTGCTTTTGTGTTCACAAAGTTTATGATTTTGTTTAGTTTAAGGTGATAAAAAAAAATCACCTTATGAAAAGCCTAATAAAAGCTTATTTGTTTATAACCTGTTTGTTGGTTGTGAGCTATGACTCTCATGCAAAAGGAATAAAGTATGGGAAATTCTCAAAAGATGAAATCTTACTATCAGAATGCTCTTACGAAACGGATGCAGTTGCTGTTATTTTAAGTAAAACTTGTGTGGTTGATGTAAGTTACAGAGCAATCAATTACCGACATCACGTTAGGGTTAAAATTCTTAAGGAAGAGGGTTTAGATAAAGCTAATATAGAACTCCCATATTGGCGAAAAGATGGATTGGAAAAGATCACATCAGTCAAAGGACACACCATAAATTTTGATGAGAATAAAAGCAAAGAGGTTACTGATCTTAATGGGAAGTCTGTTTTCGATGTTGACTTGAATGAAAGTTATGGAGCTGTACGTTTTGGGATGCCAAATGTAAAGGTAGGTTCAATAATAGAATATAAATATACGCTAGTTTCCAATTTCTACTCTTACCTGGATACATGGTATTTTCAAGATGATATTCCAACCTTATACAGTTCTATTAAGGTAAGTATTCCAGAATCATTTAGATATAATATGGTAAGCTTTGGGCATAGGCTAACGGCGAAATATCCATCGGTAAGTAGCAATGAGTGGATATTAACCAATCTAAGTTCGATAAAAGAAGAGCCATATGTGAATAACCATATGGATTTTGTTGAGCAAATTCGTTTTCAGCTAACGGGGTATTATAAAAATGCCGATGGAATAGCTGGAGGTATTGAATTTATTACAGTAAAATCTACATGGGATAAATTAGCCAGTGAATATTTGAGGGCTTTCGACTTTTTTGGAAGAAAAGGCTATGCTAAAAAAGTTGTGGAGCAAATTTTAGATGGGGATGAAAACAATTGGGAAAAATTGGAGAAGATATATGACTATGTTCGAACTCAGGTAAAGTGGGATGGAGAATATCGTTTATATCCTAAAAAATCTGCTCCCAAAATCTTAGAAGAAAAGGTAGCATCAAATTCGGAGATAAATTACCTGTTGGTTTTACTTTTAAGAGAAGCTGGATTAAAAGCTGAACCTGCTTTAACTCGTACCAATAACTTAGGACTTTTACAAAAGAGCTATCCTTTGATGAGCCAGTTCAATCAGGCTTTAGCTTATGTAGAAATATTTGGAAAGAAGCTGTTTTTAAATGCTACTTCGCCTTATAGGCCATATCAGTTATTGGAAGAGAATGACTTGAATTACTTTGCTTTGGTGATCGAAAAAAATAAAGCTCGATGGGAAAAGGTAGTGGCATATAGAAAATCTCGTCAACAGTTGGTGCTAAACTATGATTTTACAAATATTGATGATCCAAACTGTAATTTTAAAATTATAGAGAGTGGCTATTATGCAGTAAAATCAAGAAAGTACATCAAGAAGTTTGGTTTGGAAGAGTTTCTGAAAACCATGATTGATGAATCGGAAGTAGAATTGAATAAAGATTCAGTTCAGATGCTTAGCCTTGATAACGTCAATAAACCTTTGGAAATCACATGTAAGTTGCCAATGACAGAAGTGGATTTAGAAAACGATATGATCTATTTTGACCCCATCCCTAATATTTTTACAGATAATCCATTTCTAAAAGAAGATAGGCAATATCGTATTGATTTTAATTATAATCGATATCAGTCTATCCTTATTAATATAAAGCTTCCTGAAGGCTCTCATGTTGAGGATTGGCCAAAGTCAAAAGTGATTAAACTTTCTGAAGGTTTTGGGAAGTATTTGATAACAACAAAAAAACAAACTGATGGCTTGCAGGTGAGGACTCTTTTCGAGATTAAAAAAGCTTTCTTCAGTAAAGACTATTATAGAGAATTAAGAGAATTATTTACGCATATGCTATCCTCCATAAAGGAGCAGGTAGTAATTCAAAAGAACAATACATTATCAGAAAAATAGATGGAAGAAATGAACACACAACAGCAAGAAGCTGTTAAGACCGAAAAAATGGCATATCCAAGCATTAAGCAATCGTGGGGAATAATAGGAATTTTATTGCTGGTTATGATTGGATACAGTATACCTGTTGGATTAATTCAGTATGCACTGGGAGATGTTTTGCAGGGGCCTATGAGTTTTGTTAATTATGCTGTGCCATTAGGCATTATGATTTTTATTGCTATAAGTTTTAAAAAGAAAAATCACAAAAATGAAAGCGCCATTGCATTTAATCCATTCCCTCTGGTTATTCTGCCTATGGTGGTAATTGTAACCTTATGCATGTTGGTAATAAATATTGAAATCACTAGTTGGGTGCCAGCACCTGAGTGGTTGATGGATCTATTTAAGAACATGATGCAGGACAACATTTGGGGATTTGTAACAGTGGCTGTTGCAGCACCTATTCTAGAGGAGTTATTAATGAGAGGAATTGTGCTTGATGGATTACTAAAAAACTATAATCCTTGGAAAGCGATTGTTTGGTCGGCAGTATTTTTTGGGATTATGCATTTTAATCCATGGCAATTTGTTGTAGCTTTTTTAATAGGGATTGTAATGGGATATCTATACTGGAAAACAAAATCGCTTCTGCTTTGTATGATCATTCATGCTGTGAATAATGGAACGGCTTTTTTCCTTAGCAAATCTAATCCCGATGCTATTACATGGAAAGAGATGTTAGGACTAGGAACTGTAGAGAGAATAGGATTGTTTTTTGCTGCTATTTTAATCGTATGGTTAGCCTATCGATATTTCGAAAATTATTTTAAGAAGAATGAAGAACCAATAGAGGAATCAAAATACAACAAGTAGTAACAGAAAAGTCTAAAATAAACAGAAACGCCGCAAAGATGATTTGCGGCGTTTCTGTTTATATGTTTTTTTATTTCTTCTTCGTAAAATTATCAATTATCGAAAACAGGAGGTAAACAAAAATTACAAGAGGAATTACAAGCCACTTTACCAATACGGCCAATAAAACCAAACTCATTAAAAACAAGTATCTGATTTTGTTATCCTGCCAGCTTAGGTTTTTTACTTTTAAAGCAAACATTGGAATTTCTGCAGTTAGCAATAGCGAAGTAATTACAATGGCTACAATAATAATTGCAGGATTGCTTAACCATTCTACAATAAAAGGATAATCGCCAAAATACAATACCAAAGGAATCGAAGCCCAAAACATTGCATTTGCGGGTGTAGGCACACCAACAAACGACGCTGCTTGTCTTTCGTCTACATTAAATTTTGCCAGGCGAAGAGCCGAAAAAATAGGAATAATAAATGCCGATAGAAGAATTGCCATTTGCGAAATGCTCAATTCATCCGGATTAAAATCGACAGATGCATCACCTAAAATTGCAATTTTCAGATAACCAAAGGCAATTAAACCTGGAGTTAAACCAAAGCTTACCATATCTGCCAATGAATCCAATTCCTTGCCCATGGCCGAGTAGGCTTTTAGCGCTCGAGCCGCCAAACCATCCATAAAGTCGAATACCGAAGCGACTAAAACCAGAGCTGCAGCCAACTCTAAATGACCTTCAACGGCCAGTAAACTTGCTGTGCAGCCCGAAAATAAATTTAAACAGGTAATGGTGTTTGGGATGTGTTTTACAATGCTCATGCTTTCTGTTTTGTTTGTAGATTCACAAAAATAAGTGAATTTTTCGATTCTGCTTATTTACACCTCAATTATGCTACAGATTAAAAAAAGCATATTATTTTTACGATTCTAGAATTGTACAATATGCGAGTATTACTCACACTCTTTTTAATATTAGGATTTTGTAGTTTGTCAATGGCGCAAACTTCGGCTCCTACCTATAGTAACGAATTCCTTTCCATAGGAGTTGGTGCCCGATCTTTTGCCATGGGAAATGCCAGCATTGCATCTCAATCGAATGTTGAGGCGGCTTACTGGAATCCTGCCTCATTGGTTAAAATCCATAATAAATACGATGTGGCAGCCATGCATGCCGAGTATTTTGGAGGCTTGTCGGCCTACGATTATGCAGGATTGGCTGTGAAGTTGAATAAGGAAAGTACCATTGCTTTCAGTTTTATTCGTTTTGGGGTAGATGATATCCCGAACACTTTAGAGCTGATCGATAAGGATGGAAACCTGCGTTACGATCGCATTACAACATTTACTTCTGCCGATTATGCCTTGCTGATTTCATATGCCCGAAAAACGGGAATCAAAGGATTAGATGTTGGCGGGAATGTAAAACTGATTTACCGTCATACCGGCGATTTTGCTTCTGCTTATGGTTTTGGTATCGATTTGGCAGCAACCTACAGCACATCTTCATGGAAATTTGGAGCACTTTTGCGCGATGCCACAAGCACTTTTAACTCATGGGTGTTTAAAACCGATCAGTTGGAAGAGGTGTTTGAAGTAACGGGTAACGAAATTCCTGAGAATTCAACCGAGTTAACCTTGCCTAAATTAATTTTGGGTGTGAGCAGAGAGTTTCAATTGTCTGATAAGTTTGCCTTGTTGGCCGAGTTCAATACCGATCTTACTTTCGATGGCAAACGAAATGTGTTGGTACAGGGCGATCCCATAAGTATCGATCCACATATGGGAATCGAAGCTTCCTTTAAAAAGTTCATTTTCCTGCGTGCAGGGGTAAACAACTTTCAGGAAGAAACAGATTTCGACAACAGCAAAAGCTGGACTTTTCAGCCCAACCTTGGTTTGGGAATCAACTACAAAAATTTCCGATTGGATTATGCATTAACCAATGTTGGCGACCAGTCCATCGCGCGATATTCCAATGTATTTTCTTTGGCTTATTCGTTTGATTAGATAATCCTACTAACCCCTTTGGTATTTCTATTCAGGTATGACAATCTTTGCTTCCATACCTGGTGTGGATGCATCAATAAGTATACTTTTCAATTCAGAAGGTCTGCGGTGCGATTCAGAACGCCCGATGTGTGATTCAGAAGACACGGATCTCGATTCAGTACACTTGAAGTTCAATTCAGTGGACTTGAAATGTAATTCATAACACTCGGATTGTAATTCAATGCGTACTAATTTCGATTCAGTAAGCTCGGAGTGCTCTTCATCACCTTGGTATTTCGTTTCAAAGCATGCTGATTTCAATTAGATAGTGTTAAATTTCGATTCAGTGGACTGTGAAAATGATTCAGTGGGATCTGATTTTGATTCGATTCGTTTGCATTCTGATTAGAAAGGGTGTGATGTACATAAATAGATGGTATAATTCTGTTAGGTAAATATGAAAGAGAATTCATAAGTCTCCTTTGTTTTGTTGGTGGAATCAATGTTTTGTAAGGGGTGTGTTTGTAAGTGCGCAGTTAATGAGTGTGGTGTGTGAAATTAAACTAAACAGTAGTTTTTGTTTTTTGATATGAATTTTTTAAATTCATTCAAGCAAAATAATATAAACAATAAAAATAAACACTGTTTAAAAATGAAGAAGACAATTATTTCCCGTCACAATGCAAACTTGCAAGTGGTAAATGTTCTTAAAACCAATGAGAGCAAATATTCAGGAATTCCTGCAATGGTAAATGCGGTAGCTGCTTTAAACAGTTCGGTAGACAAAGCCGTTGAACTTTTTGCAAAAGTAGGTAGTATTCCGAACAAACCTGCAGGTAATAAAAATGTGGCAAAGGCCGAATTGATATCCATATGCCTGGTGGTGAGTAATGTGGTGCATGTTTATGCCTTTATGAAAAAGGATGAGAATTTACAAAGCTTTTTGGTGACATCGGAAGCTGAATTAGGCGTGAGAATGCGACAGCAAGATCTGCTGAACTATGCCAAAAACCTGGCAGAGAAAATTGCACCTATAGCTACCGAATTGGTAGATTATGGATTAACTGAAGAATTAAAGACAGAACTGAATAATGAGATTGCCGAGTTTGAAAAGCTCATGATAGAGCCTCGCCAATTGATTAACGAGCGTAAAAATACCAACGAAATGATTGAAGATTGTATCGTTGAAATTTATAGTTTGCTAATTAATCGTATTGATCCTTTTATGGAGCTATTTAATGGAGATGAGGAATTTTATCGTGCCTATAAAAATGCACGAATGATTGTTGATCCTGCCAACAGAAAACGAACAGAAGAAGAGACTGCTGCTAATGCATAGCAGTAGCTTTGATAGGATATGTAAAAAGCAAGCTTAAAAGCTTGCTTTTGTTTTTAATGGCGTTTCTTTACATGAGTACAATTTTGATTTTAGCCTATCCTTTTGTATTTTATATTTTACAGTGGTTTGTTTTGATATTGAGTGTGAATAGTACCTTTTTACCTAAAGTTTGGATTAATTGATTATTCTTAATCAATGTATTTTACCAGTTAAACAGATAATGAAAATTTTATATGGATTTTGCAGTTATTTCAGGAGCAGCAGCAGGACTTGGTAAAGCCTTTTCTTTTGAATTATCTAAGTTAGGGTACAATACGATTTTAATTGATTTACCTAACAGAGGTGTGAAAGATATATGTACAGATATTGAATGTAAATTCAATAGTAAATCTCTGTGGTATGAAGCTGATTTAACTAAGATTGAGAATGTAATTGAGATTACTAATGATATTAATAAACGGTACAATGTCTCAATTTTAATAAACAATGTAGGTGTTGGTGGAACTAAAAGATTTAATGATGCTGATGTGGATTACCTAAATACAATTATTCAATTAAATGTAATGGCTACTACCATTATGACAAAGCAGCTGTTTCAAAATCTGAAAAAGCAGGAAGAATCATACATTCTAAATGTCTCTAGTATGGCTGCATTTAGCCCAGTTGCCTTTAAAACGGTTTACCCTGCCTCAAAAGTATTTATTCATTATTTTTCTCGAGGCCTATGTGAGGAATTTAAAAATACCAATGTATTTATTAGTGTGGTAAATCCCGGACCAATGAAGACCAACCCCGAGGTAACAGCAAGAATAAACAAACAGGGTTTTTTGGGAAAAATGGGATTGTTGACACCTGAAAAAGTTGCAGAAATAGCAATTAGACAACTTTTTAAAAGGGACAGATTAATAATGCTTAACGGAAATAAGTTTAATTGGTTTGTCTTAAAAGTATTGCCAATTTGGTTAAGGCTTTATTTGTTGTCGAATGCTGTACGCAGAGAATTAAAAAACAAATGAAAGTGGACAAAGTATTTGTAACTGGAATAAACGGACTGTTAGGTACAAACTTAGCTTTTAAGCTAATTGAGAAAGGTTATTTCGTAACTGCTATAATTCGTAAGAAAAATAATTTTATTAAACCAAAACTTAAGAATTTAAAACTTGTAGAAGGCGATTTATTGGATTTAAAAAAGATGGCCGATGCAATGAAAGGTTGTCGGTATGTTGTGCATGCGGCAGCAATTACTTCACAACGGTTATTAAAACTTTCCGATTATTATCAGGCAAATGTGCTTGGTACAGAAAATATAATTAAAGCTTGCTTTCAGACTAAAATTGAGAAGTTAATTTATATTGGTACTGCAAATACTTATGGTTATGGAGGTGTACATGATCCAGGTAACGAATGTAAGTCAATGATGCCTCCTTTTACAAAATCATTATATGCGGTGAGTAAAAAGAGGGCTCAACAAATTATTGACAATGCTGTAACAAAGTTGAATATTACAACCATTAGTCCAACTTTAATGCTTGGTGCATACGATACTAAACAAAATTCCGGGAAAATAATACAAATGGCCTTAAATAAACGTTTTGTATTTTACCCTTCAGGAGGGAAAAATTTTGTTCATGTGGCTGATGTTGTAACAGCAATAATTAAGGCCTTTGATATAAAAAAGTCTGGTCAGAAATTTATTGTTGCCAATGAAAATTTGACTTATAAAGAATTCTATAATAAAATGATTCGAATCAATAATCAAAAAACAGCATTACTTCTTATGCCTGATTCTTTATTGTTCATTTTAGGCTTGATTGGTGATTTTTTTAGGTTGTTAAAATTTAAAACTGATGTTTCATCTGTAAATACAAGAATTTTAATTGTTAAGAACTACTATACCAACGAAAAGGCCAAGCAGGAATTGCATCTTAATTTTACATCTATTGATAAAGCAATATCTGATTGGTTGGACTTTTACAATAGAAAAATCTAATGCTATATGAATTGCATATCATTAGGCTCTGCTTTTTTGTGTATGTACAAAAAGGGGACAAACTAATACATTAATGTGACTAAATGATTGTGCGATATTTTATTCCAATAACCTTTTAAGAAAAGGATACGTACAATCATTAATGATTCATTTAGAATAAGTGTTTCGAATCACTTATTATTCTTCTTTGTATGATCTGATCGAATTCCAATCTTAATTTAAAAGTTAATATTAGAGTAAAATCACAATTGTGCCAGATTAGTAACCTTTAATAAGGAGTAATCAATTGGTTAAAGTGTAATAGCATTTACGAGCTCTCCGCTTGCCAAAGAAAATTTTGTGAATGTTTAATAATGGCTCTAATGAAAAGAAAACAATTTATACAAGAATTAATTCAGGATTCAGACAATCAAGTCCAAAGCGAAGATTATAAAATTACTAAAGTTGCAAAATCAGGGGTAGATGCTATGATTCGAACGGGTGTTCTGTCAATGACAATCAATGATTTGTCATCTAAGGGGATTAGGTCAAAAGTTAAAAGAAATATTCAATCATTTGTTAAGGCTATGGCTGTTGATTCAAAGCGAAGATTCATGTTAGAACATCTTGAATACAGATCTTTTGTTAATGCGAGGTTCGAAATTAAAACTCTATGGCCATTTTACTAGAGTAATCCATGGTGTTCTATTATATTGAACTTTATCTCTGTGGCGCTAATAAAAAGTGCAATATTACTCTGTATGCAATATTAATAGTGCCAAAATCAAAAATCATGAATAGAGAAGGAAAAATACAAGAGGAAAGAATGCAATTTATTGCATCAATAGCTCATGAAATAAGGATTCCTTTAGGGGGAATAATTAATTTTTCAGAACTTTTGCTTAATCCAAGCCTATCTAGAGAGAAGATTTTGCTTTATTCAAACTATGTAAATACTTGCTCTAGTAGTTTGTTATTATTACTTAATAATCTAATTAATAGTTCAAAATTGGAATCCAAACAAGGAATAGTGGTGAATGGATTCATAGATTTAAATACGTTTATCGAAGAATGTACAAGACATTTTAAAATGCAAAGTGAACTAGCTAATATTAGTCTTGTATTGAAATATGGATTAATAGGTGATGCTACTAAAATAATTACTGATTCTCTAAAATTGAATGTTATTCTGAATAATTTAATTGGGAATGCATTAAAGTTCACAAAAAATGGAGAGATAAAGGTGGGTTATCTTAAGAAAAGGAATTTTCTGGAATTTTACGTGGAGGATACTGGTATAGGAATTCCGAATGAAGTTAAGAGCGATATATTTAAACCTTTTTATCAAATTAAGGATAAAAAAAATAGTTCAGGACTAGGATTGTCAATTACAAAGTCTTTAGTGGAATTACTAGGTGGGGAGATTTGGTTTGATTCTAAACAAGATGTTGGTACAAAATTTTCATTTACCATTCCTTATAAGCAAATTTTCATGAAATGATAGATTTTTTAAATGCAATTGAAAAGATTATTCCTAAATGTTCAAACAAACTATTGTGATTTTTGATAATTCTTTACGAAAATAGAGAAGGAGGTTTTTTGGACCATTATCTTTTTTGTTGAGAAAATTGAACTGTAATGATTAGGAAATATATTCATATCTTAAAATTGCTATTAAAGATTTTAATGAAATGAAGATTTTAAAGGAATTCAAAGAATTTGCAATTAAGGGCAATATGTTCGATATGGCTATTGGAATCATTATAGGAGTTGCCTTCAATAAAATTGTGTCATCGCTGGTTAACGATGTGCTATTGCCGGCATTTAGTATGGTAATTGGGAAGGTCAATTTTCAGACTCTTAGCATTGTTTTGCAGGAAAAACAATTGGATGCCAATGGACAAATTATACAGGAATTGGTGGAGCTTAAATATGGGAACTTTATTCAGGTTACTTTGGATTTTTTCATTATTGCTTTGGTAATTTTTGCAGTAGTAAAGGTGATTAATAATATCAGGCGAAAAGGGGAGGATGTGAAAAATGAAACCGTTGCTACGCCTAAAGATATAGAATTGCTTACAGAGATAAGAGATCTGTTAAAGCAGAGAAATGAAAAATAGGAAAACAAAAAAAAGCAAGCTCAAATAGAACTTGCTTTTCTTTTAGGGTGAAAGACCGGAATCGAACCGGCGACCTCTGGAACCACAATCCAGCGCTCTAACCAACTGAGCTACATCCACCATGTAATGTAATAAAAATAAGTAGGGTGAAAGACCGGAATCGAACCGGCGACCTCTGGAACCACAATCCAGCGCTCTAACCAACTGAGCTACATCCACCATTTTCGCGTTAGCGGTGCAAATATAGAGAAATCCTGACATATCATCCAAATAAAAATGAAAAAAATATTCCCAAAGAATTATAAAGTCTACCTTTGTAGGCAGTTAACAAATTAAAAAAAATGGAATTTTTTATCGACGATAAGGAAACGGAAGCAGTTTTTCAGGAAATATTTAAGAAAGTTCAAATTTTACGCAATGGTGAAACCCATTCTGAAATGAAAAAATATGGTTTGAACTATCAGAAATCATTAGGGGCAACCATTGTTAATTTGAGAGAATTGGCAAGTGGGTATTCGAAAGATCATTTGCTGGCACATAAACTTTGGACAAAAGCATTTCGCGAAACAAAAATTCTGGCCAGTTTGTTGGAGGAGCCCGAAAAGGTGAATGAGGATCAAATTAATCGTTGGTTGGATGAAATGGATTCCAATGAGCTGATTGAGCAAGTAAGCATGAATTTGTTCTTGAATATGCCAAATGTTTATGAATTGATACCGGAATGGTTGCAATCGGAAAATTATCGAAGAGTATTGTGTGCCGTGATTATTTCTGGTCGACTGGCCATGAAAAAAGATGAGGTGAAGGTAAGAGAGTTGTTCAAATTTGTAGAAATGATTCCAAGCAATATCGATGAATATTATCTGAGAAATCAGATGAAAAGAAGTTTGGGCAAAATGGTTCGCGTAAACAAAGAGATCGCTGATACCATTTGCGAAAAGGTTAGGGGCTTGCGTGCCAAGGATGAAAACTGGCAGGAAGTATGGGATGATTTGCAGTATGAGCTTGACTTGTAGATTATTTTAAGATTATTTAAGAGCCTTATGTTTTAAAAATCTAGGAAATCAGAATTAAACAGAGTAAATTTGAGGTTCAAAATTATATCATAACTATAGAGTTATTGTAGATAAACAACTAAAATATATGGCATTAACAAAGAGTTCTAATCCGGTATTAAGCGAAAGAATATTTCAAACTTCACGAGCAGAAGTTTATGGTGAAACGATGACCATTAACGGAACTGTGAATAAAATTGCAATGTTGCTGTTTTTTGTAGTAGCTGCTGCAAGTTTCACATGGGGAATGGTTTCTGTAACCAGTACTGGCGAAATCACTTCATCGGTATATCCATGGATGATTGGAGGAGCAATTGGTGGTTTGATTTTGGCATTGATAACTGTATTTAAACCAAAAGCATCACCTTATACAGCACCTTTTTATGCATTGTTCGAAGGTTTGTTTTTAGGAGGGATTTCTGCATTAATGAATGCTGCATATCCTGGTATTGTAATGCAGGCTGTAGGCTTAACATTTGGAGTCTTGTTTGCCATGTTATTTGCTTACAAAACAGGCTTAATTAAAGTAACACAAAAATTTAAGGCAGGAATTGTTGCTGCTACTGGTGGTATCATGCTATTTTATTTGGTAACCTGGATCATGAACATGTTCGGAATTGGTAACGGATTCTATTATGGTTCTAGTTTATTGAGTATTGGTATTAGTTTGGTTATTGTTGTGATTGCAGCATTAAACCTGGTATTGGATTTTGATTTTATAGAAAAAGGAGCTCAATCGGGAGCACCAAAATATATGGAGTGGTACGGCGCATTTGGATTAATGGTAACATTAATTTGGCTGTATGTTGAACTATTGAGATTGTTGGCAAAAATTGCCAATCGCGATTAATTAATTTTAGGTATCCATATTTAAGAAGTTTCTTGTGAATATTATTGAAGTTACAAATCAAAAGCATAGAACCGAGTTTTTGGATCTGGCTGGAAAGCTGTATAAGAACGATTCAAACTATGCTCGCCCGTTAGATGCCGAAATAGAAGGGATTTTTAATCCAGATAATAACTCTTTCTTTTCCCACGGTAAAGCCATTCGTTGGATTCTGCAGGATGAGAATGGAGCTACCATTGGTCGTATTGCTGCCTTTATAAATGAGAAGAAAGCCCATACTTATGAACAACCAACAGGTGGATGTGGATTTTTTGAATGTATCGATGACAAAAAGGCAGCGTTCTTATTGTTCGATACGGCAAAAAGTTGGCTAAGCGATAATGGTATGGAAGCCATGGATGGCCCGGTAAACTTTGGTGAAAACGACAACCATTGGGGATTATTGGTAGATGGATTTATTCCTCAAGGATATGGAATGCCGTATCATCAGAAGTATTACAAAGCGTTTTTTGAAGAATATGGTTTTAAAGTATTCTTCGAACAATACAGCTATCATCTTGATTTAAGTAAGAAATTTCCAGAGCGATTTTGGAAAATAGCCGAGTGGATTGCAAAGAAACCAGGCTTTTCTTTCGAGCATTTTAGATATGATAACTCAGAAAAATATGTACAGGATATCATTTCGGTATACAATGAAGCCTGGAAATTTCATGATAATTTCTCACCAATAGATCCGGAAGATCTTAGAAAGATTGCAAGAGAAGGAAAAGGAGTAATTGAGGAGGAATTCATTTGGTTTGCTTATCATGAGGGAAAACCAATTGCATTTTTTGTTGCAATGCCTGATATCAATCAGATCCTGATAAAGATGAATGGGAAATTTAACCTTTGGAACAAGTTAAAATTCTTGTATTATCTGAAAAGAAAAACAATTACTCGTGCTCGTATTACCATTATGGGAGTTGTACCGAAATACCAGAGATTTGGTGTGGAGTCGGCGATCTTCTGGCATATGGACAAGGTGATGAAACACAAACCTCAATACAATGAAATGGAATTATCATGGGTGGGTGATTTTAATCCAAAAATGGTTTCCATTTATGAATCGGTTGGTGGAGTTAAAATGAAGACTCATTTCACTTATAGATACCTTTTTGACCGAAATAAACCTTTTAATCGAACACCTATTATCCCTCTGGAAAACAGAGGAGATAAGGCAAAGAGGAAAAAAGCCAAGGAAAGTGCAGAATAATTAAATAATTCTTTGCAAAATAAATTACAATATCTACCTTTGCACTCCATTGGAAGAAGATTATAAGAAATTTAAAGGATATTTAAAATGAAAAAGGGAATACATCCGGAAAACTACCGTTTGGTAGCTTTTAAAGACATGTCTAACGAAACTGTTTTTTTAGCGAAGTCTACTGCTAACACTAAAGAAACTATCGAATTTGAAGGAACAGAGTATCCATTGGTAAAATTAGAGATTTCTAATACATCTCACCCATTTTATACTGGTAAGATGACTTTGGTAGATACTGCTGGACGTGTAGACAAGTTCATGAACCGTTACAAGAAGTTCAAGAAGTAAGATCAAAAATTACTATAGAAGAAAAGCTCCGATATTCGGAGCTTTTTTTTTGTGCAAATTTCTGAGGAAGAATTACTATGTATAATTAAAGCAAGTTATTCAACTCTTTTTTTGTATTTTTGACCATACATAAAATTTGAAACACAAGAATCCTTTGGGGATTTACTATTACTACTGCAATGAATTATATTCTTTTTGATGATGGAGCATGGAACGAATTGCTTCCTCTTACATTTACTCGTCCGGTTTCTGAGCTTCGCATTGGAATTACTACCATTCGCGAGAAGTGGGAACGTTTATTAAACACTGAATTTAGCTTTTTAACTCAAGAATATTTGAGTGAGAAGTATCCTTTAAAAAAAGATGATACGAACATTTTAATCAATGGATCTGTTATAGCAAATAAGGAATTGATTGATGCCATTCAGAATTTAAAGGAAGGAGATTTCTTAATTGCAAATGACCTTGTGATTGCGGCTTGTTTAAATGCTGATGAGATCGCACAGGTACAAAAAGAGAAATTGGAAGGTGTAAATACTATCGAATTCACAGGAGAGTTTGATCGAATTAACAAAACCTACGATATCTTCTCATTAAATGATAAAATCCTTCGTCAGGATTTTGCTTTGCTTACGGAAGGAAGACAATCTCAACCCATATCGGATACGGTAAATGTATTGGGCAAGGAGAATATCTTTATAGAAGAAGGTGCATCTGTTGAGTTTGCAACATTAAATGCACAAAAAGGGCCAATTTATATTGGTAAAGATGCTGAAATTATGGAAGGTGTTTTGGTGCGCGGACCATTGGCAATGTGTGAGCATTCGGTTCTGAATTTAGGTGCTAAAATTTATGGAGCCACAACACTGGGGCCTTATTGTAAATGTGGTGGAGAATTGAATAATGTAGTAATGTTTGGCTATTCAAATAAGGGGCATGATGGATTCCTTGGCAATGCAGTACTTGGAGAGTGGTGTAATATTGGAGCAGATACCAATAACTCTAACTTAAAGAATAACTATTCGCAGGTTAAGCTTTGGAACTATGTAAGCCAAAACTTTGCAAGAACAGGATTGCAATTTTGTGGAACCATAATGGGTGATCATTCTAAGCTGGGCATTAATACCATGCTGAATACTGGTACCGTGATTGGCGTAAGCTCGAATGTATTTGGTGCAGGTTTCCCTCGCAACTTTATTCCGTCATTTTCAATGGGAGGACACCACGGATTTAAAGAGTATCGTTTAAATGCAACATTCGAAGTTGCCGATTTGGTAATGAAACGTAGAGGAAAAGAATTTGATGATGTTGAAAAGAGGATTCTGTCTCACATTTTTGAAATGACAAAAGAGTACAGAAAATCATTTTAAAGTATAAATGAAGAGTCCTTACAAAAAAATGTGAGGACTTTTTTGTTTGGCACAGGGATTGCCAAGTACATAGCAGCAAATTTTTTTTTAGAGGAAGCGACATTTTGTCACATCAGTTTAATAAAAACTTACTTCCTTTACAGATATAATGTAAGAAAGGCAGACGAGATAATGAGTAGTAAGATAGAATTCAATATTAGTGATATAGTTTTGTCGAATATGATGGATGAAGATTCGGATTTTATTCCAATTATAACCGATGAGGATGAAAGTGCATTGGATGAGTTGCAGGTACCTGACACTTTGCCAATACTACCTCTTCGAAATACAGTTTTATTTCCAGGAGTTGTAATTCCAATTTCTGTTGGTAGAGAAAAATCGTTGAAGTTGGTTCGCGAGGTTTACAACAACAAAGGAATGTTGGGTGCAGCTTCTCAAATTGATTTGAGTGTTGAAGAACCACACTTCGAGGATATCAATAAAATTGGTACAGTAGCTCAAATTATCAAGATTCTTGAAATGCCTGACGGAACCACTACGGTAATTCTTCAGGGGAAAAAGCGTTTTGAACTTGAAGAGATAATTAGCGAAGAACCATTTCATGTAGGAAGAATCAAAACAATCAAGGATCAGCGTCCTGAGGTGGAAGATAACGAGTACCAAGCTTTGGTTTCTTCGGTTAAGGATATTGCCATTAAGGTAATCAAGTTATCACCTCAAATTCCTAACGAAGCATCATTTGCAATTAAGAACATCGAAGGTTCATCATTCTTGATCAACTTTATTTCCAGCAACTCAGAAATAAAGCATAATCAGAAGCAAAGATTGCTTGAGTTTGATAATATTCGCGATAGAGCAATGAAACTTCTTGAATATTTGGTTCGTGAAGTTCAGGTTCTGGAGTTGAAAGATGATATTCAGTCGAAAGTGAAGACTGATATGGATCAGCAGCAAAGAGAATATTTGTTGCACCAGCAAATGAAAACCATTCAGGATGAATTGGGCGGAAGTCCGAATGATCAGGATGTGATGGAGCTGGAAGAAAAGGCAAAAGATAAAAAGTGGGCTGAAGAGGTTGAAGAAACTTTCCAGAAAGAGTTAAAGAAGTTACAAAGATTGAACCCAGCTGCTGCTGAATATTCAGTTCAATTGAACTATTTGCAGGAATTACTGGATTTACCTTGGAATGAATATACCGAGGATAACTTCGATTTGAAACATGCTCAGAAAGTTCTGGATAATGATCACTTTGGCTTGGAGAAAGTGAAGGATCGTATCATTGAACACTTGGCGGTACTTAAATTGAAAGGTGATTTGAAATCTCCAATTTTATGTCTTTACGGACCTCCAGGGGTTGGTAAAACTTCATTGGGAAAATCGATAGCTGAGTCATTAAACAGAAAGTATGTCAGAATGTCTTTGGGTGGATTACATGATGAATCAGAAATCCGTGGACACAGAAAAACATATATTGGCGCAATGCCAGGTCGTATCATTCAAGGCATGAAGAAAGCCGGATCATCGAATCCTGTATTCATTTTGGATGAGATCGATAAAGTAGGTAGCGATTTTAGAGGAGATCCATCTTCAGCATTGCTTGAGGTATTGGATCCGGAGCAAAACAATGCTTTCCACGATAATTTCCTTGAGGTAGATTACGATTTATCGAAAGTGATGTTTGTGGCAACTGCTAATAATGTTGGATCTATTTCGGCTCCACTTCGCGACCGTATGGAGATGATTGATGTTAGTGGATACATTCAGGAAGAGAAAGTTGAGATTGCTCGACGTCACCTGATCCCTAAACAAATGGAGAACCATGGAATTACTTTAGATCACATAAAAATATCGAAAGAGGTTATTGCAGTGGTAGTTGATAAATATACTCGCGAGTCTGGTGTTCGTGCTCTTGATCAGCGCATTGCAAAAATAATGCGTAGAGTTGCACGAAAGGTTGCTATGGATGAAGAATACGATATTAACCTTAAGTCTGAAGATTTAAAAGAGTATTTGGGCGCCGAAATGTTTAGCCGCGAAAAGTATCAGGGCAACGATTATGCTGGAGTGGTAACCGGATTGGCTTGGACTTCAGTTGGAGGTGAAATTCTGTTCATAGAATCAAGTCTTTCTGCAGGAAAAGGAAAATTGACCTTAACTGGGAACCTTGGTGATGTGATGAAAGAATCTGCATTGTTGGCTCAGGAATACTTGCGTGCACACTGTGATTCTTTAGACATTAAGAAAGAAGCTTTCGATGAGTGGAATCTTCATGTTCACGTTCCGGAAGGAGCAATTCCAAAAGATGGACCATCGGCAGGTGTAACTATGGTAACTGCAATGGCTTCAGCATTTACCCAGCGTAAAGTGAAGAAAAACATTGCGATGACAGGTGAGATTACATTGAGAGGTAAAGTACTTCCGGTTGGTGGAATTAAGGAAAAGATCCTTGCAGCAAAACGTGCCGGCATTAAGGAGATTATTCTTTGTAATCAGAATAAGAAAGATATCGAAGAAATTAAAGATGTTTACTTAAAAGGATTAAAATTCCATTTTGTAGATGAGATTATGGAAGTTCTTGAGATTGCTTTAATGAAGCAGAAAGTTAAGAACCCACTGAAAATATAATCAGGATAAAAATTAGAAGAAAGGCTCTCAATTTGAGAGCCTTTTTCATTTAGTAGACCTTAGTGTCATAAAAATTCTTACTTTTAAGTTCAGTTATTCCTTACTGATATTACACATTTAATTGCTTTTCAAGAATGAACGGAAAAGGGAAATATATTTTGGTAGCCATTGGTCTAATCATTTTAGGATTAATGGTTTGGTATTTTAGCAATATTGTTGCTTACATCTTAATTTCGGTAGTTTTATCTTTCATTGGTCGACCTGTAGTCGATTTTTTGAATAAGGTGAAAATTAAGAAATGGACCTGTCCACCTGCTTTATCTGCTGGAATTACCTTAATATTACTTTGGTTTGTGATGGTAATGTTTTTCCGCACCTTTATACCAATGGTAGCTGCGCAAGCGGAGGAATTATCAACTATTGATGTAAACGCAGCAGCTCATAGTTTGGAGGAACCTATTAAAAATCTGGAAACATTAATTGCAAAATATTCTGCAGAAGGAGATGATTTTAACCTGAAAGCTGTTGTAATTGATAATTTCACCTCTTTTGTAAAGATTTCTGATGTATCATCCATATTTGGTTCATTGGCAGGTACATTGGGAAATATATTTATTGCACTTTTCTCCATCTCATTTATCACATTTTTCTTTTTAAAGGATAGCAGTTTATTTACTGGTGGTGTAGTTTTAATGGTGCCTGTAAAACACGAAGAAGGCGTGCGTCACGTATTGGATTCAATCAAAAACCTACTGATGCGTTACTTTGTAGGCTTATTTTTTGAGGTAATATTAGTGGGATTTTTGGTTACCATTGGCTTAAGTATAGTTGGTTTGCCTTTTGGAACTGCAGTGGTAGTTGGACTTTTTGCAGGCATGATGAATGTGATTCCTTACATTGGGCCGATAATTGGAGCCACATTTGGAATGATAATAGGAATTGCAACAAATATACATGCTGATTTTTACACAGAAATTTTACCACTACTTGGTTATATGGCATTGGTTTTTGCCTGTGTACAGGTTATCGATAACATTTTGTTCCAACCATTAATTTATTCAAATAGTGTGAATGCACATCCACTGGAGATTTTCATTGTAATTATTATGGCAGGAAGTATGGCTGGAATTATCGGAATGATGCTGGCAATACCATCATACACCATTTTGCGTGTTATTGCCAAAGAGTTTTTTAATCAATATCGATTTGTCAAGAAATTAACACAGAATATTTAACGTTTGATATATGAAAATTAGAATACTATTTACTAATCTTTTTCTAATCGTTAGCACACTTTTATCCATATTTTCCTGTGACACAGAAAGTATGAAAAAGGTTTCAATGGATAAATTCATTGGGACATGGGAATTAAAAGGAAGGTCTATGCTGGAAGGTATTAAGATCGAGATAAAGAAAACGGATTCAGGAAGTTTAGTTGGTAAAGTTGTTGAGATAAACGATAATAAGTATGTGAGATTTTTTGTGGAACCAAATGAAACTTGGATTACAAATATTAAGAGGTCTTCCAATTCTCAATTTAGATTAACAGAGAAGAAAATAGGAAGTGCATTATTTGCTACTTATGGTTTGGGAACGAATAAAGAGTTTAAAGTTGAGTTTTTAAATAACGATACAATAGGATTAGGATCTGATTCAAAAGATCCTGAAAAATCAACAATACAATATTTAAGAGTTAAATAACAAAAACGGATGATTCGATAGAGTTATCCGTTTTTACTAAAAGCCAAAAGCTTAATCTATATACTTGATGCCTCAAAATGATTCTTTAGAAGGTTGATTTCTTTTTCAAAGCCTAACTCTTCACCCTGGTATAATTTCATAATTCGATCATCAACTTTAACAATTTGCTGTGGTAATTCAAGGTGTTGATTGGTGAAAACAATTTCAATGTCAGAATGTTGTTGCTGCACACTTTCTACCAATTCCATAATCGATTTATTATAGTCTACCAGATTATAAACTCCCGAATCTAACTTTCCACCTAACAAATTTGCCAGAATATTGGTTGTTTTGTCAAGGGAAATGAAAGATAGTTTTTGATTGCCACTACCATGAATTGAGATTTTACCAACGAAATGCGAATTGAAAAGAAGATTGTTTAAAATTCCTTTCATTTTCATACTTACTCCGTAGCCAAATACATTTCCCAATCGAATTATTTGAGTGTTGATTTTTGGCATAATCCTTTCAACATGTTGTTCGCCTCGTAACTTCGAATTACCTAATGATGATGTTGGCTCTAACATGGAATAAACATCATATTCTTGATTGGAATAACCGTATACTTCAGTTGAGCTGAGATAAACAAATTGTTTTACATTGCTGTCTTCAACTGCATATATCAATTCGGCAGTTCCCCAATTGTTCACTTGTTCGTGTATTTGATGTAGCTTCTCATCATCTGTGTTTTCAGCTGCCAGATGATACACAACATCCACATCTTTTATCAAACTGTCGAGTGTTCTGGAATCTAAGAGTTCACCTTTAACAAACTTTACCTTTCCAGGTTTAATTTGAGAGTGAAGAAACAGGTTGTAATTATCCTGACTTAAATTATCCAATACGGTTATTGCTCTAACTTTTGGATTCTGATTCAATTTCCTGCATAGCTCTGTGCCAATATATCCGGCACCTCCTGTAATTAATACTTTCATGACAGCTCTCTGATTAGATTTTTAATAGGTCTACTAAAGTTACAGATTATCTTGCATAGGCACCAAATCAAACTTTTGTATAGGATCATTAATTATTTTTATTGTTTTATTAAAGATATATCGGTGTTAAATGATGAAAATAATTTGTTGAAACTGATTTAAAACTTTAAATTCGATTACTGTTAAAAAAAAAGATATTAATAATTGGCAAATGAGAAGTTTAATGGTGTGTTAATTATTAATAAAAGTTAAACGAAACTATCTATCTAATCCAATGGTTATTCTGATGAATAAAATGAATAAACTTTTTGTTATTGTTCTGCTTGCCTTAATTTCATTTAATGCTTCTGCGAAAGACAACTACAGATACAAAAATATTGACAGTTTAAAAATTGTAATCCACAACATGATTAATGTTGATGATAAGATGCATCGATCCGATAGTGCAATTAAACTGGTTGTCAGGAATCGTAAACTTTTTAAATCGGAGTTTGGTAGTTATTTATTGCTATTAAAGCATAAAATAGAAGAAGACAATGACTCGATAAGTTTGCTGGAAATTTATTATCGACTAGGCGTAAATCATAGATATAAACATCGATACGATTCAGCAAAATTCTACTATAAAAAGGCTCTTCCTTTGGCAGAAATAAAAAAGGATTATTATCAGATAGGTAGAATTTACAATGAATTGGGCGTAGTTTGCCGAAAAACGGATCAGAATAATGAGGCAATCAATTATTTTTTGGAGTCTATAAAAAGTACCAAATACAGTAATAATTATTATGGAAAAGCCATTGCTGAAAATGGGGTGGGAAATATTTATTTGGTGCAGAGAGAATATGAAAAGGCCTTGTATTATTTTCGAGAATCAATAAAGTACGGATTTAAAAACAACAATAGTTTTCATCAGGAATTGTGTTATGGAAATTTGGGTGAGACTTATATGTACTTGAATCAAAGTGATTCAGCAAAATACTATATTAATAAGTGTTTGGAATTGGCGGTGAAGAGAAAATATCCAATGAGCCAGGGAATTTGTTATATGCTTTTAGGACAAGTTGAGATGAATCAAAAGCAATATCATAAAGCTTATGAGCATTTTGAGAAATCTTTGGTAATACAAAGAGATATCAAGGACAAAAGATATTTAAGTTCGATTCTAATTCATCATGGAAGTGCAGCTGAAAAACTGAATAAAAATTTTGAGGCGGAAAAGAACTTGTTGGAGGGTAGAGCCATATCCAAGGAAATTCATTCGATTGATCATCTTATTTTTTCGAATCAAGCATTGTATGAACTATACTACAAAACTAAAAGATATCAGGAAGCATGTGATGCTTTGATGTTGACTAAAAATTATACGGATTCATTGTACAATTCGGAAAAATTGAGAGTAACAAATGATTTAGAATTTAAATATCAATCGGAGCAGAAAACTCAGCAGATTGAACTGTTGAATGCAAGAAACCAATTAATTGGAGAATCGAAAAAAATGCAAAGAAATCAGCTTGGTGTTTTGATTTTGCTATTTGGTGGTTTGGCTGCCTTCTTTTACTTTCGATATCAAACAAAACAAAGAGTTACTCATGAGTTAAGAAATATTAATAAAATGAAGTCTAAGTTCTTTAGTAATATTTCGCATGAATTTAGAACTCCATTAACTTTAATAAAAGGTCCTATTGAAAAGCAGCTTCGCACAGTGAAAAATGAAACGAAACGTGAAGAGCTTGAGTTAGTTCTGCGAAATTCGAACAGGATGTTGTCTCTGGTAGATCAATTGCTAAATATTTCAAAAATTGACGCAGGGCACTTTGCCATATCAGCGCAGGAAGGTGATTTGTCAACTTTATTGAAAGGGATTTCGAACTCATTTAATTTTCAAGCAAATGAAAAACTTATAGAGTATAAGACAGAAATTTGTGAAACCGGACTGGTTTGGTTTGATCATAACATTGTTGAGATTGTTGTAACAAATATTTTATCAAATGCATTCAAATTTGTTCCAACAAAAGGCAAAGTTGGTATTAGTGCAATTATATCTAATAAAAAGTTGAAAATTATAATTACCAATTCGGGATGTAACTTGACAAAGCAGGAATTGACTCATGTCTTTGATAGATTTTATAGGGGAGGTGATAGTGAAATACAAGGTACAGGAATAGGCTTATCTTTGGTTAAAGAACTTTGTAAACTATATAGAACTGATATTAGAGTTTTTCTTTCAAGTGATCATGTAATTTGTTTTGAAATAGACTTACCTATTATTAAAGAACACTTTAAACATAAAGAAATATCAGAAATTTCAACGAAACAAGAAAAACCGTTCAATATACCAGGAATGGTAATAGAAGCTGATTCAACAGAAGAAATTGGAAATGACGAAATGCCTATTTTATTGATTGTTGAAGATAATAATGACATGAGAAAGTATATAAAATCATGTTTTAAATTTGATTATAAGATTTTAGAGGCAGAAGATGGAGAGTTTGGTATTCAATTGGCTCAGAAATTTATTCCAGATATTATAATTTCGGATGTGATGATGCCAAATGTTGGAGGAGTAGAGCTTTGTAATAGGTTAAGATCAGATGAGAAAACCAATCATATACCTATTATTTTGCTTACTGCTAAGGTTGGTGAAGAAAATACCCTTGAAGGATTGAAATCAGGAGCTGATGATTATATTACCAAACCATTTAATGCAGAAGCTTTATTGATAAAAGTGGAGCGTTTGGTAGCAACCAGAAAGGCTATACAGGATAAATATCAAAAGGAATTAATAATAAATCCCTTAAATCTGGTTTTTGAATCAGAAGAGGAAAAGTTTGCCAGATCACTTCAAAATATTTTAGAAAAACATTTGTCTGATCCTGATTTTTCGGTTGAACAGTTTTGTGAACTTACTTCCATGAGTAGAACACAATTACATAGAAAGTTAAAAGCTGTCACAGGTTTGTCGGCAACTGCTTTTATTAGAGCACAGCGAATTAAAATGGCCACTGAAATTTTATTGCAACCAAATATTAGTGTTAGTGAAGCTTGTTTTTCAACTGGTTTTAATGATACATCTTATTTCTCAAAGTGTTTTAAAGAAATTCGTGGTTGTACACCAACAGAATATTTAAGACAGCATTCCAATTAAATCTAATTTTACTATAAAAGAACTCCATCTATTCGAAAGAATAGGTGGAGTTTTTTTAATGGCTAATCGATTCATTAATCAATTTCAATTTGTTCATCTTTTTTTAGTGCTTTTAAGATTTTTCTGTTTTTATGGTTGAGTTTACACTCAACATATCAATTCTACACTTTTATAGACTGGAAAAAACTTCTGTATCTCAATAAATACAAGGTTTGGAACAATTGTATTAGCTTTTGAAACATATGTTATAATGCTTGACAATAACAGGGTTCGATGATTTTTGTAATCATTAGTAAGTCAGATAGATGTAAACTTTCTGTTTGTTGTTAATACCTTAAAATAGTTTGTTGTTACATTTTAATAATGGCAAAATTAATAAGTGTAACTATCACATTATGAGCAATAGAAACATATGTTATATTCATAAATACATTCCTCATAGTAGCTTTTCCATGTCCACCATACATTTACACTGTATTCAAAACCTAAAAATTGAAACACATGAAAAAGCTAGTTCTAATAACATTATTACTTACAATTTCTATTTCAATTATTAATGCGCAGATTTTAGATCCTAAAAAGGTTGCCAAAAAACAAGGGACAAAGCGTGCAAATAATAAGATAGAAAAAAGTGTTGATAAGGGATTCGATAAACTTGAAGAAGGAATTGGGAGTCTTTTTGGTAAAAAGAAAAAGAAGAAAAAATCGAAAGGCAACTCAACTAAGAATACAGAAACAAGTTCTAATCAACCTAATACACAATCACAACATGCTAATGATAGTGATTTGACAAAGGAAAAAGAATCGAATGTAGTTTGGAGTAGATTCGATTTTGTACCTGGTGATGAAGTAATTTTTGAAGATGCACCTGATATTATGGAGGAAAACGGTGAGTTTCCAAGTAGGTGGGATTTGGTTAAAGGACAGGCTGAAATTGCTAATATAGATGGTGAAAATGTCATAATGTTTATTGATGGCTGTCCTATGATTATTCCTTACCTAAAAAAATATAATGAAGATTACTTACCTGAAGTATTTACAATTGAATTTGATCTACATAGACCATCTAAAGGAAATCGATTTTCAGTCTATTTAAGTGATGTGAAAAATCAAAAAACAAGTAATCAGGAGATTGAAATTGGGTATAAGCATGTGTCTGTTGAAAATAGTGATGTTGTTGGTGAACATCCGAGTATGGACCATACATGGAATAACAAAGCTCGTTGGATGCATGTTTCCATTGCATTTACTAAAGGAAAGCTTAAAGTATATATGGATGATACTCGATTAATTAATATTCCGCATTATCAAGGAAACCCTACTGGCTTAAGTTTACAAGCATATTGGGCAGAATTAAGTGCCAGTAAACCTTTCTATGTAAAAAATGTTCGCATTGCCAAAGGCGGTGTAAAATACTACGATCGTGTTCTTTCCGATGGCAAGATTATTTGCAATGGCATTCGCTTTGATATAAACAAGACAAACTTAAAGCCTGAATCTATGGGGCCTATCAATAAGATATTCCAGTTATTACAAAAACAACCAGACTTAAATTTCAGTATTGAAGGTCATACCGATAGTGATGGCGATGATACATCAAATAAAATATTATCCGAAGTAAGAGCTAAGGTGGTTATGGAGAAATTAATTCAGATGGGAATATCTTCAAACAGATTAAGCTATGCAGGTTTTGGAGAAAGCAAGCCAATTGATAATAACGGTACACCGGAAGGTAAAGCAAACAATAGAAGAGTTGAGTTTGTGAAAGTGGATGGTATTAAGGTAGCTTCGAATGAATCAGGTAACTCTGTTTACAATAAAATTGTGGCAAGCAATATAAAACAAGAGTTTGATCGATTATCAGACGAATTTTATACACCTATATCAGGTCCTAATGGTATTATTAATGGAAAGGGAACCATATTCTTATTTATTACATCTGAAAGAAATTTAGGAAAAATGGAAATTCTTGATGTAGATAAGGACAATAACTATAAGCTTACCATTAAGTATACAACTTACAATAAAGATGGCAAGACGGTGAGTGAATCTGATCATTTTGAGATTGAAGGAACTTTTGCTTTCGATTTGGATAAAGGAAGCGCCGTTAATGTTTCCCGAGAAGATCAGGATTTTCTTCTGAATATAGGTAGTAAAACAAATTCTTCGTTTGCCTTAGGAGGAGGAAATATTGCAATTCGAAAATATCAATAATTGTTATAATCTGATTATCAGTAAATCTAAAGTAAAATTATAAATATGAAAAGATTAATAAAACACCTAAGTCTACTAATAATTGTATTTGCTTTTGTAGCATGTGATAAAGATGATGATACTATATCAGTAATTAAAACCGGAAGCTATAGTTTGAAAATGAATGGTGAAATCATAGCTGAAGGAAATGATGCAGATGTAGGCTATGCAGAGGGGAGCGAAGGAAGTGTTTCTGTTTCGATCTCAAAAGATGAAGAAGTTTCAGTGTTAATTAGCTCTGTACCAATCGAAATAGGGAGTAGTGTAGCGATTGATGGCTCAGATGTTACGGTTAGTGTATTAGGCAATTTAGTAGGAGGCAGTTATCTAACTCCAGTTGTTGATGCAAGCGGAACGATAACAAGAGTATCTGATTCCAAATTCACTTTCGTCTGTACATGTAAAGATTTAGCAGACTGGGTAGATGGTCCGACCTATGAGTTTGAAGGAACAATTGAATCTTCGGCCTATAAAATGGTTAAATAGCCACAAACATTAATAATTATCTATTTAATAATAAACAAAAATCACTTTAAAAATGAAAAACAGATTAGTTTTAATAATTGTAACTGTGTTAGCTGTATGTTTTAGTTTTAACAGTAAAGCACAAGACTCTAAAGTAATGGTTGGAGCTGGATTAGGATACGCAACTGATATAAGTAACTTGGGAATTTTCGCCAAAGGAGTTTATATGGTAAATGATACATGGGAAATTGCACCTTCATTTACTTATTACTTTAAGAAGGATTATACCAATTGGTCAAGTCTGGATTTTAATGGACAATATGTGTTTTCAGCAAATGAAAAAAATAGTTTTTACGCCATAGGAGGTTTGAACCTCACTTTTTGGAAAGTAAAACTTGAAAGTTCTGATTTTGGGGTGGATGATGAATACCTGGAAGGTGTTGGTGATTTGATTTCATCGGAATTGGAAAGTAATGGTAGTGATGTTGGTGTTAATATTGGTGTTGGCAGCCGATTTGCATTGTCTGATAAAATGTATTTCAATGCTGATATAAAATATACTTTGGGTGGTACAAACTACTTATCAATGGGAGTAGGAATACTATATAATTTCTAGTATTTATTCTCACTTTAATTTAAAGACTTTCCCAATAGTGTTGTAGATATCTATTCACTTTTCAACCATAACCTTAAACCAATACTAAATGCTATTGGGAAGTCTGAGGTGTTGATAAATAACTATTTAGTTTTTAATATCTAAAACCAAAAATGATGAAATATTTAATTCTTGTCGCGACATTTTTAATTGTAGTGCACGCTACAATAGCACAGCAGAAAGTACAGAAATATGCTGTGAAATCAGGACATGTAGAATATAAATTAACAGGCAGTACTACTGGCACCAAGTATATTTGGTGGGACAACTATGGAGCTCAATCCTATACGGAAACAAAATCTGTTAGCATTACAAAAGTATTTGGAATAAAAAGCGAAACAAAAGAACATACCATTTCTATAATTAAGGAAGGGCAATTCTGGTCAGTTAATTTAGAAGAAAATAACGGACAAACAGGTAAAATCCCTAATTACCAGCAAATGTTTGGACTTGATGAAATGTCTGAAGAAGAGAAAAAACAGTTTGGGAAAGACATACTGGAAGGCTTGGGAGGTGAAATTTTAGGAACCGAAAAGGTATTGGATTACGAATGTGAGATTGTTGAGTTAATGGGAGCGAAAGTGTGGATTTATAATGGAATAAACTTAAAATCGGAAGCTAAAATACTAGGGATAGAAAATAATGAAATTGCAATTAAATTCGAAAAAAACATTTCAATTTCTTCATCTAAATTTTCTCCACCCGCAAACATCAACTATCAGGATATTAGTGAACAGCAACAAGCAATGTATGGTGGCATGAGTGATATGCAGTCAATGTTTAATATGGGTGATAAATATGAGGATGATGTTGATGTAAAACTATATCCGGTAAATTATCCTTTCCAACAGTTTTCTAACAAAATTAATGCATTTAAATATAAAGGATATCGTAAGTTGGTTAGTTTGAATGAGGACGGAACATACAGTGCAATGTTCATGAAAGGATTAACAGGTAGTTTGGCTGTTGCTGCAACATCTATGAAAAATGGTGACCCATCGGAGCATGGAAATTTTGAAACATTCACTTATAAGGGCAAAAATTGCATGCTTGGCAAATTAGAGGATGATGAATCAAGTAATACCGCAGTACTTGAGATCCCTCAATATAAGACCTACATTATAATTGGTTGTAGTCCTTCTGTTGGCAAGGATGAGATGATACGAATACTGGACCATTTGGCTTTCTAACTAAAGAAACTTATAATGAAAAAGAGTCAAAATTCATTAATCGCAATACTTGTATTTTCTGTAGTTTTTATAATTGGTGGTTGGTTGTTTTATAAAAACATAAGCGAATCAGTTATTGAAGAAGTAAATGCTTCTAAAAACTGGCCAAATGTGCAAGGAAAGGTTATGTTTGCCGATATTAAAACCTCTCTAAGTGATGATTCCAAAATGTACTCTCTTAATTTGAAATATGTTTATTCTGTTAAAGGTCAATCTTATACCGGAACTCGTATATCTGCAATTGATGCAAGTAGTAGTAATCAATCCAGAGTTAAGAAAGTTTTGGAAAAATATGCTGTTGACACATTGGTTCAGGTGTACTACGACCCTGAGTTTCCTTCCATATCAATGTTAGAGCCAGGTCAGAATTTATTTATCTATTTTGTTCAATATGGACCATTGGTGTTTTGTTTTATTGGTTTTTTAATGTTTTTACAATTTTTTAAAAAACTAATCACAATAATTTTTACACTTATTATAAGCTTGAGAGGATAGGATAAAATAAACCATTAACTTTAAAAGAAAAACATTTTATGAGATCACACGAAATTGACTATGAGATTAAAGGGCACGATATACAGTTGGTAGAAATTGAATTGGATCCGAACGAAACGGTAATTGCCGAAGCTGGAGCAATGCTTTACATGAAAGAAGGCATTGAATTTGAAGCAAAAATGGGTGATGGATCGGAACCTGACAAAGGCTTGTTTGGAAAATTACTAAGTGCCGCGTCTAGAAAAATAACCGGCGAATCTATTTTTATCACTCATTTTACTCATCGTGGGATGGGGAAAAGTCATGTGGCTTTTGCAGCTCCATACCCGGGAACTATTGTTCCATTGGATTTAGAGCAGCTTGGAGGTTCAGTAATTGTGCAGCGTGATGCATTTTTATGTGCTGCATTAGGTACAAAAATTAGTATGCACTTTAATCGTAAGCTTGGATCAGGATTTTTTGGAGGAGAAGGATTTATCCTGCAAAAGCTACAAGGAGATGGTAAAGCTTTTATTCATGCAGGAGGAACATTAATCGAACATGAGTTGAATGGAGAAACTCTTCGGGTTGATACGGGTTGTGTAGTTGGGTATCAGGAAGGTGTTAGTTTTGATATTCAGCAATCTGGAGGATTAAAATCGATGCTGTTTGGTGGAGAAGGTCTTTTTCTTGCTACACTAAGTGGAAGAGGAAAAGTTTGGCTACAATCTATGCCAATTCGTAAGTTGGTAAGTCAGCTAAGCCCTGGAGGCCCCAATGCCTCGAAAGAGAGTAGTGGAGGTATTTTAGATTCATTCCTAGAATAACAAAAGTTTAAGAATTTAATTTATAAGATGTTTCATATTTAATGAGGCATCTTTTTATTTGTAACCATTTTTGAGCACAGAAATTATTTAGAAACGGTTTTTTTTCAATTTTTTTTGAAATACAGGAATTCATAGGAAATACTAATAAAAGACAGTGGAGTCTTTTATTTGACGTGCTAATTATTGCAGTTTGTTATGTGAAAAGGCTGTGATTTAATAGTTTAAATTGTTATATTTGGTAGAGAGCGAGTCGTTTAAGAAAAAAAATCGCTTGGATTGTTTCTTGAAATGTTGATGAATTGTAGGGGAGAAGAGTAAAGAAACAGTCAATTTGACATTGCACGATTGCGAATTGCTATTATATAACCTTATCTGTAATAAATGCCTGACCTATGAGTAAACCCTACAGATTAACATGTGCCTTGTTCATATTTATTTTGCTGCTTGCCCCATTTCAAATTCTTGCTAGTGAGGCTGATTCTACAGCGAAAGATGATCATTCTGGTCATTTCGATTACTTTTTAAATAGTGAAAAGAGAGGTGAAAGATTGTTTAAAGGATTAACCAGAACTCCTGTAAAGTGGCAATCATGTGTTTCATGTCACAATATAGATTATATCGACACACTAAACTGGAATCCTTCTGCTAAAGCTATTGCAGGAACATTTTACAATAAATCCATTGCTGAATTTCGTTCGGTTTTAATGTCTCCATTGGGCAAAAAAATGGAGGAATCTCATCAAAACTATTCCTTTTCTGATGAGGAGTTAGGATACATTAAATCTTACCTGCAGGATTTGAATAGTGGTGTTCTCTATGAAACTAAACCTAAGGTGAATAACCTGATTGTATTTTTCTTTTTAGGAGCCTTAATCACATTGGCTTTGGTGGATCTTTTCTTTACAAAGAAAATCAAGTATAAAATTATTCCAGTACTGATATTTGTGTTTGCTTTTGGTTACCAAATTCAGATGCTTGCTGAAGGTGCTATGGCATTAGGTCGCAAGCAGAATTATGCACCGATTCAACCAATCAAATTCTCGCATAAAATTCATGCAACCGACAACAAAATTGATTGTCGATATTGCCACACTACCGTAGATGAGAGCAAATCGGCTGGAATACCTCATGTAAATCTATGTCTGAATTGCCATGTTATTGTGCGTGAGGGAACCAATTCGGGTAAATTCGAAATCAATAAGATTCATGCAGCCATCGAAAGTAATACACCCGTAGAGTGGGTACGAATTCATCAGTTGCCTGATCATGTTTTCTTTAGTCATGCACAACATGCCAATGTGGGGAAGAGAGATTGCCAGGAATGTCATGGTTTGGTTGAAGAAATGCATGTAGTAAAACAAGTAGAAGATCTTTCGATGGGCTGGTGTTTGGATTGTCATGATAAAACCGCAGTTGATTTTCGCGAAAACGGATATTATTCTGAATCATTTAAAAAGTTACACGAGAAACTTACTTCGGGTGCAATAGATAGTGTTAGAGTAACGGATGTCGGAGGAAGGGAGTGTGCTCGTTGTCATTACTAATAGACTGCGAGTAGAACCCAAGCATCTTAATTTATGTCACTTGATAATCGTTTACCAATGAGACGTCCTTGAGAAAATAATTATTAACTATCACAATTATAATTATTTGCGAATGGAAAGTTCCATCTGGTCTTAATAAGTAAATTATAAACAGATGAATAAATATTGGAAAAGCCTTACCGAACTTAAAAATGGAAAGAACTCTGTTCCTGATCAATCAATGCCTAAAGGAAATCTGGAACAGATCTTAGATATTTTCGATAACAAAGAAAATGGTTCCAAGAGCAATCGACGTGATTTTTTGAAACTTTGTGGTTTCAGCCTTGCCATTAGTACTGTAGTAGCTAGTTGTGAGAACTCAGTTCAAAAAGCCATTCCCTATTTAATCAAACCTGAAGAAATAACGCCAGGTAAAGCCAATTATTATGCATCGAGCTTTGCGAAAGGAAATGATTATTGTAGCATTCTTATTAAAACTCGTGAGGGAAGACCAATTAAGATTGAGGGAAATGATTTATCGGGCGTAACCAATGGTGGGACTAGCTCAAGAGTACAGGCTTCCGTTTTGGATTTGTATGATACAAGTCGATATAAACATCCTAAAAAAGGAAATCAGAAGTTAGCATGGGAAGAATTGGATAAAACAGTTAAAAAGGAATTAAACCGCCTTAAAAATGCCAATGAGCAAGTTGTATTGCTCACTTCGAGTATATACAGTCCAAGTACAATTAGTGTCATTCAGAAGTTCATTGCTCAATATCCAAACGTAAAATGGGTTCAGTATGATAGTCAATCCGCGTCAGCACTAATTCAAGCAAACGAAATGTGCTTTGGTAAAGCTGGTGTTTCCGATTATAGATTTGATTATGCAGATATGATCGTAAGTTTCGATTCTGATTTTTTGGGTACATGGTTAATGCCTGTGGAACACATCAGGCAATATACCAAGAAGAGAAAACTATGCAATGGCAATACTTCCATGTCTCATCATATCCAAATAGAATCAAGATTGTCGCTTACTGGTAGTAATGCCGATAAAAGGATTCCTGTAAAGCCTTCAGAGCAAAACCTTCTGATTGTGCAGCTTTACAATGAGATTTTAAAATTAGCAGGGAAAGAGATTTATTCAGTCCTGGAAAATAATACAGACATTCAACCGATTGCAAAAGACTTGTGGTCGCATAAAGGAAAATCTCTGGTTGTTTCAGGATCGAAGGATACCAGTGTACAAGTGATTGTAAACGCTATTAATTTCGAGTTGGAGAATTATGGTTCTACTTTAAGGGTAGACAAACAACTACATACTTTCAAAGCCAATGATTCAGATATGGATCAGTTGTTGAAAGATATGAAATCCGGTAAACTAAAGGGAATAATAAGCTATGGGGTGAATCCGGTATTCGATTACCAGCAGGGAAAAGAATTTTCTGATGCATTGAAAAAGATAGACTTTAGTCTGGCCATGGATGAGGTTCCAAATGAAACGACTGCATTGATGAGTTTGCTTGCTCCTGATAATCATTTCCTGGAAAGTTGGAACGATTTTGAACCCAAAACCAATCGATACAGCTTGATGCAACCAGGAATTCGTCCGCTTTTCGACACGCGCCAATTCCAATCAAGCCTGTTGAGTTGGATGGGTGAGGATAGCAACTATCTTAACTTTATAAAAAATCATTGGGAAAAGAACATGTACCCAATGCAAACGGCTTATCCAAATTTTACAACTTTCTGGAATCATACATTGCAACAAGGTGTATTTGAACCTGGCGTAAAGTCAGTTTTCGATACGAAGTTTAGCCTGGCCAATATGAACAGCTTTGTGAATCAACTGGCAAAACAAGCAGATAACAAAGGTATAGAACTGCAATTGTACGAAAGTATTGCCATTGGCGATGGGAAAATGGCCAATAATCCATGGTTGCAGGAAATGCCAGACCCGGTAACGAAAATTTGCTGGGACAATTATTTATGTGTCTCACCAAAGCAAGCCGAAGAAATGATGTTGGAAACCGGAGATGTAGTTGAACTGAATTCGCAAGTTAAACTTCCGGTGTATGTTCTACCTGGACAGGCATACAATACAGTGGCAGTTGCTACTGGCTATGGGCGTCAGGTTTGCGGTGTTGTTGGGAAGAATGTTGGTATAAATGTAAACTTCTTGCTACAATCCAATGATGATTTTACAGGAGATGTCAAGCTGTTAAAAACGGGTGAAATATACGATTTGGCCATGACGCAAACGCATCATTCTATGGAAGGAAGAGCCATTGTTCGTGAAGCTGGGTTGGAAGAATACAAGAAGAATCCATCTGCAGGAAATGAATCGCATCATGCCTACGAAAATGCAAGTATTTATGAAAAACCAAAGTTTCCAAATCACCATTGGGGATTGGTGGTTGACCTAAATTCCTGTGTTGGCTGTGGTGCTTGTTCCATTGCTTGTCAGTCGGAAAACAATGTCCCGGTAGTTGGAAAGAAAGAGGTGATTCGAGCACACGAAATGTCGTGGATCAGAATCGACCGGTATTTTTCGGGAGATGAATTCAATCCTGATGTTTCTTTCCAGCCTGTAATGTGTCAACATTGCGATAATGCTCCATGTGAAAATGTTTGTCCGGTGGCTGCAACCAATCACAGTAGTGAAGGTTTGAACCAAATGGCTTACAACCGATGCATAGGAACCAGATACTGTGGAAACAACTGTCCTTACAAAGTGAGACGTTTCAATTGGTTCGATTATACCAAAGCCGATTCGATACCAAACAATTTACACGATGTGGCAGAAATGACCATTGACCTGAAGCGAATGGTACTGAATCCTGATGTTACCATCAGAGCCAAAGGTGTGATTGAGAAATGTTCACTATGTGTTCAACGAATTCAGGAAGGAAAACTAAATGCTAAGATGGAAGGCAGAAAAGTGAAAGATGGAGAAATCAAGACGGCTTGTCAGCAGGCTTGTCCATCGGGAGCCATCATTTTTGGTGATTTAAATGACAAAGAGAGCAAGCTGGTAAAGGAAGCTTCCAGCAAGCGAAACTACCATCTGCTTGAAGAGATTCACACCTTACCATCGGTAAGCTATTTGACGAAAATTAGAAATGAAAAAGCTTAATGAAGATAAAAGGTAAAAGGCCTTTTCCGCTTTTCACTTTTAGCTTGTTAAGTAAACATGATAGATTAAAATAAGCAAGTGTTTAAATTATACAGTAAAGATTGAACTAATTATAAATCCACGCCTATGTATGTGTCGCCTATCAGAGAACCCCTTGTAACGGGGAAGAAGACCTACAAAAAAATAACGGATGAAATTTCCGCTCCTATCGAAGGCAAGGCGGGAAAAGCATGGTATGCAGGTATTACCCTCACTGTTTCTGCATTGCTGCTTGGCCTGGCCATGATGGGATATACCATTTGGCAAGGAATAGGAACCTGGGGACTAAACAAAACCATTGGTTGGGGGTGGGGAATCACCAATTTTGTATGGTGGGTTGGTATTGGTCACGCTGGTACTTTTATTTCCGCCATCCTACTGCTATTCCGCCAAAAATGGAGAACCAGTATCAACCGTTCGGCCGAAGCAATGACATTGTTCGCTGTAATGTGTGCAGGATTGTTCCCGTTAATTCATATGGGTAGACCATTACTGGGATTTTTCGTTTTCCCATACCCCAATACGCGTGAACTATGGGTAAACTTTAACTCGCCATTATTATGGGATGTTTTTGCCATTAGTACCTATTTCACGGTATCTCTGCTTTTCTGGTATGTGGGTTTAATTCCTGATATTGGAACCATAAGAGATCGAATGAAATCTAAATTTAAGAAATGGATCTATGGTTTGTTAAGCTTTGGTTGGACCGGATCTGCAAAACATTGGCAACGTCACGAATCAATCAGTTTGATTTTGGCAGGTTTGGCAGCGCCGCTTGTGCTTTCGGTTCATAGTATTGTAAGTACCGACTTTGCCACCTCGGTGATCCCCGGTTGGCATACCACCATCTTCCCGCCCTATTTTGTTGCGGGGGCCATATTCTCTGGTTTTGCCATGGTGCTAACATTGCTGATTGTAACCAGAAAAGTATTAAATCTTGAGAACTATATTACCGTCGGTCATATCGAATCGATGAATAAGATTATTATTGCTACAGGATCTATTGTTGGTATTGCTTATATCACCGAGTTGTTTATTGCATGGTATTCTGGAGTAGAGTATGAGCAGTACGCTTTCCTTAACAGAGCGACAGGACCATATTGGTGGGCTTATTTCATCATGATGACCTGTAATGTAATTTCGCCACAATTGTTGTGGTTCAAGAAATTGAGACGCAACCTGGTATTTACCTTCATTCTGTCCATATTCATCAATATTGGAATGTGGTTCGAACGATTTGTAATTATTGTAACCTCTCTTCATCGTGACTATTTGCCGTCCAGCTGGTCAATGTATGAACCAACAATGGTAGAAGTTGGAATTTTTATAGGAACACTTGGCCTGTTCTTTACCTGTTTCCTTCTGTTCATTCGAGTATTTCCGGTAATTGCCATTGCCGAAGTAAAAAGTGTACTGAAGAGTTCGGGAGATCAAAAAGATAAATCTGAAACCAAAGAAAAACATTAGAGACATGAGGAGATACATTTCAGCATATTTCGAGGATGAGGAGAATCTTTTAAGAGCAACAAAAGATTTAAGAGACAAGCAGCTTTCTATTCAGGATGTTCTGACTCCTTTTCCAATTCATGGTTTGGATCCAATTTTAGGTTTCAAACGATCAAGAATACCAACAATTGGTTTTATTGGAGGAGCAATTGGCTGTATCATAGCCTTTGGCTTCCAGGCATGGGCATTTGTAGTGGATTATCCTTTGTTCATTGGTGGTAAGCCACATTTTGCGATTCCATCCTTTATCCCAATTACCTTTGAGTTGACTGTTTTGTTTGCTGCTTTTGCAATGGTATTTGCTTTCTTGATTCGATCGAAATTAGGACCTGGTGCAAACAACCCAATTCACGATGAAAGAATCACCGATGATCGATTCATGATTATTGTTGATTTGGATGAGGCAGGAAATCAGGATGAGTTGGTGAAAGAAATTCTGCTAAAGGAGGAGGCACAAGAAATTAAAGTGAAAGAGATTGACAAATAACCTTCAAAATCACACAGAGATGGAAGATAAATATACTTTAAAACGAAAAACACAATATGGAATCTTATCCATAGCGGGCTTTGGAATTCTCTTGCTGATTTTGGGCTATTTTATCGAATCGCCAAATAGGCAGGAATTGTGGGCCAATGTTCTGATCAACAACCTCTATTTCTTGTTTATTGCCTTGTTTGGAGGAGTTTTTCTGGCTCTTCATAAGATTTCATATGCAGGTTGGTATACCGCTTTAAAGCGGATTCCTGAAGCCTTAACCAAATTTTTACCAATATCGGCAGCCTTAATGTTTTTGATCTATTTTGGGATGCACGATTTGTATCACTGGTCACACGAAGGACTTCATGATCCCATTTTGGAAGGAAAAGCTGCATATCTAAATGTGCCATTCTTTTTTGCACGCATGGCATTGTATTTTCTGGGTTGGATTGGTTTGACCTATTTGCTGAGGAAGAATACGCTGGATCAGGATTTGAATCCGGATTTAAAATATCACAACAGGGGTAAAATTTTGGCTGCATTGTTCATGGTATTTTTTGCCATAACTAGTTCTACCATGAGTTGGGATTGGATCATGTCTATTGATGCCCATTGGTTCAGTACCTTGTTTGGCTGGTTTATTTTCATTGGAATGTTTGTTTGTGGTATCGCCACAATTATTTTACTGATTGCTTTCCTGAAATCCCAGGGGTATTTAGAATATATCAACAAGGAACACATTCATGATATGGGCAAATACCTGTTTGCCTTTAGTATTTTCTGGATGTATTTGTGGTTCTCACAGTATCTGTTGATTTGGTACAGTCATATTCCTGAAGAAACAGCCTACTTTGCACCACGATTGAACGATCACAAGGTCTTGTTTTTTACAGTTCTGATTATCAATTTTCTATTCCCATTTCTTACCCTGATGACAAGAGATTCGAAACGAAATTTAAAGTGGCTAAGTTTTGTGGCAATAATTGTACTGATAGGACATTGGTTGAATGTGTATATGCTGGTAATACCTGGAACCGTTGGTGAAACTGCACAGATTGGCTTAATAGAAATTGGTTTTATTGCCTTGTATTTGGGAGGATTCTTGTATGTGGTATTTACTTCCTTGGCTAAAACGCCATTGTTGGTTAAAAATGATCCTTTACTCGAAGAAAGTTTCCATTACGAAACCTGATTACCTAAAAAGATTGATTATGAGAAAAAAGAGATACATATCGATTTTAGCATTGTTGCTGATAGGAGTAATGATTTCATGTGATAAGGATAACAATCATCCGGGCTATTCCTATTTTCCAGATATGCAGGATTCAAGAGCTTATGAAACCTACTCTTCCAATCCAAACTTTGCCGATGGAAAAACACTAAGGTTGCCTGTGGAAGGTACCATTCCAAGAGAAATGATTCCTTATGATTTTGAGAAAACACCAGAGAACAGAATCTGGGCAGGTCAAAATATCGTAAACATGACAGAAATGAGCATGGAGGATGTTGAAAGAGGCAAAGAGTTGTTCGGTATTTTTTGCATCAATTGCCATGGAGAGAAAGGAGATGGACAAGGGTTTTTATACACAAGTGGCAAGTATCCATATGCTCCCAAAAGTTTGGTTACGGACATATTAAAAACTACCCCGAGAGGAGAGTTTTTTCATGTAATTACGATCGGATTTGGTGTGATGGGAGCTCATGGGGCGCAAATTAAGCCTGACGATAGATGGAAGATTATAGAATACATTAAGGTGGAACTTCAAGGAAAAGACATAGAGCAGTAATGCTAATCACATAAAAAAAAGAGACATTTCTGGTGAGATGTCTCTTTTTATATCCGTAAATTTTTGTATCATTCATTTACGGTATAGCCCACCGTTTCAATTTTTTGAGCAATCTCCTCACGATTCACTTTGTCTTTTTCAACCATAATGGTTACGCGGTTATTCTTGTGAGAGGCTTTTACTTCTTTTACTCCTTTGACTTGCTTTAATCCGTTTATGACAGTGTTTTCGCATCCGGTACAAGTCATTCCACTTACATCAAATTCCATTTTTTGATATTCTACAGTTTGAGTGGTGCTTGCTTTATCAGTTTGCTCTGATTTTTTTGTGTTCGACTGACATGCGGCAAATAAACCTACCGCCAGTAATAGAATTAATATTTTTTTCATCGTATTTTGCTTTAGTTGATTATAAATTTAAATAGTATCGCCTTAAATGTCCAGTAAAACCGTTTTAATAACAAATTGATAACAATATCCTACAAGTACAATCTGTCAATTCCAATCATTATCATTACCAGTAAGAAATACAAATTAAGCCTAAGAAATAGTTTTCTGGTATGTGATCTTTCTTCCTTTTTAAGCAATATAAAACTATTGGGTATAATCCACATGGATAGTATGAGTAAGGCCCAAATCAATATTTGAGAAGAAATCACACTAAATACAGGTAGCAATAAGGCCACAACTATGGTAGCCAACATCCATATCAAAGTAATTTTTCGAATTTGACTGAGCGTAAATACGTCAGTTAGTACTTTGAATCCTGCTTGTTTGTAATCTTTACCATAGAGGATTAACAATAGCCAAAAGTGTGGAATCTGTCCAATAAAAAAGAAAAAGGAAAGTGCCAAAATAGGTGGTGCCAATAAATCGCCTCCGGCGGCTACCCAGCCTATCCAGGGTGGAAATGCGCCACTCAAAGCCCCAGGAACCACAGCGAATGCTGTAAATTGCTTTAGGGGAGTGTACACCAAATTGTACCAGAAAATAGATAGAATGGCAATCCATAGACTGGTAAGGTTTCCTCCCCAGGCAAGAAAACCACATCCGGTCAATAGAAAAAGTGCGCTCCACCTTACCGCTTCTGAAATGCTTATTCTTCCTGATGGAATAGGTCTGAACTTTGTCCTGTTCATTAACGCATCCTTCTTGTATTCTTGTATATGATTTAGGGCTGATGCACCCATTACAATTAAAAATATCCCAAATACGACATGAAACATTTGCCAGGAAATTTCTGGTGTATACAGAATAAATCCTGTAAAGCATGATATGGCAATTGGAACTGCAATTTTAACCTTGCCAAGTTCCAGAAGTACTGATATTTTTGATTGTATATTCATTAATTATGTGAGTCAAATGTTTATAAAGCTTATATAATTCTAGAAGTTCGATCTAATCATACTTATTAAAAAGGCTTTCATCGCTTGGATTTTAGCTTTGAATACTTAGTAAGTAAATAAAATAATACAATGCTAAAAGCTTGTTTTTGTTATTCATCATCGCTAAGGGTTCTCATGAATTTAATGATTTCACCAATGTCTTCTTCGGTAAGCTCATTTTTGTAAGATAACATCAATCCTTTTTGATATCCATCTACAATGTCATCATTCGGATTGTAAATCGAATTCAGAACATATGCGCTATCAACAACAACTTCTCTTTTTTCCTTTCCGGTTTTTACGATTTCAGTTTTCCCGAAAAGGCCTTTCCATGTTGGCCCAACCAATTTAGAACCATCAATGGAGTGGCAGGCCAAGCAACCATTTTTTTGTACAATTCGTTTGCCCAAAGCACCGGGTTTATCCGATATTAACGTCACGGTTTGGGTTGTATCAATGTACCAGGAATCAAACTTATCCTGTGGCATTACAATTACCGATGTTTGCATGTATGAATGTTGCAAACCGCAATATTCGGTGCAGAATAGATCGAATTCTCCCTCTCTTCCCGGTATAAACCACATCATGTGTTCTTGACCAGGCACTACATCCTGCTTCAATCGAAATGCAGGAATGTATACACTATGCAGTACATCCAATGCCACTAAATCAAGTTTGATGGCCCTATCGATCGGAACATACAGTGTATCGGTTTTTTTTCCGTTTTCATATTCGAATTGCCAGTTCCACATTCTCCCAATGGTTTTAATTTTAAAGGCATCTTCAGGCGCTTCCTTCATAGGTTTATATCCTATCCAGCCATAGTAAAACATTACCATAACTAAAGCTGTTGGTATTACGGTCCACAATATTTCCAAACTAACACTCCCATGGATTTGTGTTGCTTTTGGGTTTTTCGATTTACGATATCGAAATACAAAATATATCATTACAATTGTGATGGCTATAAGGAAAAATATGGTAATTCCTAAAATCACAATGAATGAGGTATCAACTCCTTTTACAAAGTTTGAAGCATCGGCTATTCCTTTCGAAAACATAAGCTATCGGTATAAGTAGTCCATGAATGTAATAACTATAACGCAGGCCAGTAGCAAAAATACACTTGCTACCATGATGCCATAAAATTTCTTGTCGAATTTTAAATGCATAAATATCAGCAATACCAAAACCGACTTGATACTTGCCAGTAGCAATGCTGTGGTAACCGTATATGGGCCCAAATCAATTTCTGTTACTGCTACTGATACAAATGTCATCAACAGCAATGCAATCAGGACATATACATATGTTTTGTATTTTACGATGTGTGTATGTTGGTCTTTTTCCATAGTGCTTTATTTAGGTAATGAGATAAAATAATGGGAAAAGGAAAATCCAAATTAAATCGACAAGGTGCCAGTAGAGGCCACTGTTCTCCAGAATGGCAAAATTATCGTGCTGCACTTCATTTTTAACAACCAAGTGCATCACATAGCCAATAAAAGCCATACCTATAACAATATGAAGAGCATGTAAGCCTGTCATTGCATAGTACAATCCAAAGAATAACAATTCACCTCTACTTGCTTCTTGTAAAGTCATGCTTCCCGGATAAATTCCATGAGAGATTTTACCACTCCACTCGAAATATTTGTTCACCATAAAAGCCAAGGCCAACAAAAGTGTAATGCCCATCAATATCAGCGTAAGCTTTTTGTTCTTGTACTGAATGGCACTTATTGACATGGCGATGGTCATACTACTAACCAAAAGAATAACGGTATTGATGGTACCCAGAGTAGTGTCCAGCTCTTCGGCAGCCAAATGAAATGCCAAAGGATTTAAGTATCGATAAACCGAATAGGCAATGAATAGTCCACCAAATAATAGAAGTTCGGTGAAAATGAAAATCCACATACCGGTTTTAGCACCTTCATCGTCTCTGTGTTCGTCTATGTGTACCTGATGATCATTCATATCCGTAAGGGTGTTTAGTTACTGTAGGAATTTCTTCAAAATTTTCAAGACTAGGTGGACTTGCCACAGTCCATTCCAGAGTTTTGCCTTTCCAAGGATCTGCTTCGGCAGGTACACCATGTTTAGCAGAGCGTACAAGGTTTGTAATGATGATAATCAAACCTGAAATCATAAGTAATGCTCCTAACGATGATACGATATTTGGACCGTGGAATTCGTCAACATAGTCGTAATATCTGCGAGGCATACCCGTCATGCCCAAATAGAACATTGGCAGGTAAAGGATATTGAACCCTGTAAAGAATATTGCCAAACCAATATTTGCCCAGGATTTATCGTACATTTTTCCGAACATTTTAGGATACCAGTAATGAATGGCTCCAAAGAATGCGTACCCAGTTCCACCAAATACAATAAAATGGAAGTGGGCAACTACAAAGGCGGTATCATGCAAATGCACATTGGTAGATAATGCTCCTAATACCATTCCCGATAGTCCACCAACCATAAAGACAAACAGGAAGCAAAGCGCCCATAAAAATGGAGTTTGAATATCAATGGATGCCTTGTGCAGAGTGGCTACCCAGTTAAAGATTTTAATGGCACTTGGTATGGCTACAAAGAATGTTAATATGGAGAATGTATACAATGCGGTACCACTCATTCCTGATGTAAACATGTGATGCCCCCAAACGAAGTAACCAACAAAAGCGATGGCCAGGGTAGATACTACAATTGCCTTGTAACCAAATATGGTTTTGCGAGCAAATGTTGGAATAATTTCAGAAATCACACCCATGGCAGGAAGAATCATGATGTAGACTGCAGGATGAGAATAGATCCAGAAAAGATGCTGATATAGTATTGGATCGCCACCTAATGCAGGATCGAAAAATCCAATCTGCATGGTTCTTTCCAGTACAATCATTAAAAGGGTAACTCCTACAATTGGAGTGGCCAATACCTGAATCCAGGATGTTCCATAAAGTGCCCATGGGAACAATGGCATTTTCATCCATGTCATTCCAGGAGCTCGCATTCTGTGTACGGTTACAATAAAGTTAATACCTGTAGCAATAGATGAGAAACCCAAAACAAAAGCACCGGTAACAGCCGGAAGCATATTGGTTCCTGTTCTGAAACTATATGGAGCGTAGAATGTCCAACCTGTATCTGGAGGTCCATCACCTATAAATTGAGCTGATAACGCAATGAATGCCCCAATGATATAAATCCACCAGGAAAGAAGATTCAACTTTGGAAAGGCTACATCTTTTGCTCCAATCATGATTGGTAGGAAGAAGTTCCCGAAAACAGCTGGCAAGCCAGGTACCACAATCAGGAATATCATTGTAATACCATGTAACGTGAAGAAGCTATTATAGGTTTGAGCATCCATGATAGTCTTGCCTGGAGCTATAAGCTCTATTTTCATGGCAAGCCCAAGCAGAGCTGCGACACTAAACAATACTAACATGCTGTACAAATAGAGCAGACCAATGCGTTTGTGGTCTGTCGAGAAAATCCAGGCAAACAGTCCTTTGAATCGTCCTTTGTATTCAAGGTAACTCACCTCGGTGTGCTGATTTACGGTTTCTGACATATGTGTAGGTATTAATTTATTTTTAGCTACAGATTACACGGCACTTACAGTTTTTTTATTGGTGTAATTCGTGGTTAACTTCTTTTTCTTCGTGGTTTTCTAATCACTAGTAATAGGAATATGATGATTCCCATAGCCAGTATGATCGTACCAGTAATTTTTGTGATATTTAAAACATAGGCCTGTCCTACAGGATCATAAGAATAACAGTATTGTAATATTTTATTGATGGTAGGTCCAGCTTGTCCTTTAGATGCCTCAAGTATGGCCAGTTTAAATTCGAATGGAAGAAAATAGGTGCCATTTAGATATCTGGTAATCTTGCCTTCCGGACTCAATACAATTACGGTAGCAGCATGTGTATAATCATTACCGGTTTTCTTGTAACGAAATCCCATACTTTGCGTTGCTTTAGCTATGTTAAGACTGTCCGCAATGAAGAACTTCCAACCTTCTTCAGTGTTTTTTCCTTTTACCAACGATTTGTAGTTGTTTTTCTTTTTAATGGCCAAGTCAATGGTTTCGGTAGGATCAAAACTGATTGTTAAGACTTGATAATCTTCTGAAAGTTCTAAATCACTTTTTTCAATGACTTCGGCTAAGCCATCCATTAAAGGACTGCAAATTCCGGGACATCTATAGTATACAAATATTAAAGCAGTAGGTTTATCAATTTGCTTTTTCAAATTAACCAATTGGCCTGCTTCATTTGTTATCATTATGTCCTCAGGAATATATTCTTCAAGATGTTCTATTACACCTACCTCAAAGTCATAATATAACTCTTTAGCATTTTGACTAACCGAAATAAAAGATTGAAGAAGAAAGGCAAGGCAAATAGCAAGTTTTAACTTCATAGTTATTCCTCCAAATTTTAGGGTTAAGGAGAGAAAATGGGCAATAATCCAATAAAATTATTCTCGTCCGGTTAAGTGGTTCTATATAAATATATAAAATAATTTTGTAGTTTTTTATGCTTAACTTTCTTTTTTTACGACACTTAGCTATTTAGAGGGTAGAATTATTTTGATAATATCACTTGTGTTGATTATTTTTATTAGGTCTAAACAAGAATCTAAAGCATGAAATTAATAAACCTAATATTTGTCTTAATCTCATTCCTTTTAGTTACAGCTTGTGGAGGGGCTGATAAAAAAAAGACGGTAAATACAGATCAAAATATAAGTTTGTCGGAAACAGACTTAGAGAAAGGTGCGGTTTTATATCGAGCGAAGTGTATGAATTGTCATATGAAGTCGGGAAAAGGAATAGAAAAGTTTTATCCTCCTTTAGCCGATTCCGATTACTTAAGGGAAAATTTAGAAGATGCCATTTATATGGTGAAGTATGGCAGCAACAAACCAATAAAGGTAAATGGAGTAAAATACAATAGCCTTATGCCTGCCTCCGGATTAACTGATGAGGAATTGGTTTTGGTATTCAATTATATCCTTAACTCCTGGGGAAACGATTATGGAAGTATTACTTTGGGTCAGATTAAAGCAGTAAAAAGAAAATAAAAAGAGATTACTCTATTGAGTGATCTCTTTTGAGAATATTTTAACTTACACTGGTTCTAACTCTAAAATGCTCTTTTCTTAGTTTTTTTACCGATAAGATTTTAATTTCTTCTTGACCTGTTTTTTCATCTATTTTTCGAACTGCAATTTTGCTTCTTTTTTGATGGTCTGGATAATGACAGGATTTGTATTTTTTGCCACTATCGCAATAACATTTTTCATTGCGTTCCATTTTTACGTAGTAAAATTCTTCCTCATTAGTTGAATTGAAGAAGTTTAAAATGTTGTCGAGTAAATTCTTCATTGTACAAGAGTTTTTAGGATTACATTTTGGGTTCCATTAAGTTAATGTTTATCCTAATTGGAAGCAAATGAAATTATAAATTTAACCGTGTACGCCTAATATTTGTCCTCCATCAACACTAATGGTTTGGCCTGTAATGTAGCCCGAAGCAGGAGATAGTAGCCAAGTTGCCAATTGCCCTAAATCATCAGGATTTCCCATTCTTTTCATTCGAATTCCTGATGCTATTTTGTCTTTGGCTTCTTGCGCTGTAATATTTTCCTGCTCCGCTTTTTTATCCAATAAACGATTGATGGCCGGAGTTTCATGATAGCCTGGTCCGACAATATTTAAAGTCACACCCGAATCAGCAATTTCCTGTGACAATGTTTTTACAAATCCTACCACTGAAAGTCTTAAGGATGTACTTAGAACCAAATTGTCGATAGGTTGTTTTACCGATGAGCTTTCCAGAAAGACCATTCTTCCATAAGATTCCTTCAGCATCAAAGGAACAAGAGCTTGAGTAAGGGCTACTTTCCAGCGCAGCAATTGATGATAGGCATTGTCCCAGTCATCAATTTTGGTTTCCAGGGTTTTCATTGCCGGCGGACCACCAGCATTCACAAATACACCAGATATTGTCCTGTTATTAATTTTATCTAGTAAAAGTTGTATGCTCTCAGGTGCAGTTATATCTGCGCAAAATCTTTCAATGGAGTTAGGATAATCTTTCTCAAGCTCAATCAGTTTTTCATCGCTACGGGCAATAGCAATTACTTTGGCTCCATCCTGAACCAGGTATTTTAATACTGCAGCTCCAAAACCAGAAGTTGCACCACATACTACAAAAAGTTGATCTTTAATATTTAAATCCATGTAGAAATTATTTTTAGATTGTAATTCTACTAAAAATACCTTTTTCTTTTTGGATTTTATTCTCGATTTGCAATGATTATGAGTTTTTTAAAGGAAGAACTCATTAATGATCTGAAGAAATACGAAAATCATTGGAGAAACAAGTAATATAGCATCGAATCGATCCAATAAACCACCATGTCCAGGAATAATTGTTCCAGAATCTTTAATATTAAGACTTCTTTTTAGTAAGGATTCTACCAAATCACCCATCGATCCGAATACCACAACAATAGCACCGCCAATAATCCATTGTACAGAAGTTAAATCCTTTGAATATAATGAAATTAAGTAGGCAATGACAAGTGTAATTACCGCACCACCAATACTTCCTTCCCATGATTTTTTTGGAGAAATTCTCTCGAATAAACGGTGTTTGCCAAAGTTTACACCAACCAAATATGCACCAGTATCATTCGCCCAAATTAAAACGAAAATGCCCATTAAAATCTCCCAATGAAATTCATTATCTCCAAAAGGGAAAACCATGAAATTCAAAAGAGAAAAGGGTAAAGCTACGTATAGTAATCCCATAAATGTATAGGCGATGTTTCCAAAAGGATTTTCCTTTTTACGGTACATCTCAATTATTGGGATAAGTACCAGTAAAGGAACAAACAAGGCAAATAGTGTGGAGTTGTTAAAATGAGTATAGGCAAAACATGATGTGAACAAAAGCGCTGCGCCAATTAATCCTGTAGTAATTTGAGGAATGCAATTGTTTTTTTGAATGAGTTTGTAGAATTCATAACTAGCTAGTAGTGTAATGCCCATAAATACTGCGAAAAAAGCAAAGGGATGAATAACTATTCCTGCTATAAGTACAATTACGAATATCGCTCCAAATAATGTTCTTGTTAAAAAGTTCCCCACGTGAAAAGAATTAATAGTTCTTTGATGCAAGCACCAATTTGTTCAGTTAGTGTTTCAGCTTTCAAAAGTAGTGTTTTTTCACGACTTATTTGAGTAAGATCTTCTGAGATGATGTTTTAATAACATCTTACAGATTGTTTGTCAGTATATTTTAAAAATATGTCAAAAAGAAAAGCTGAATTACCAATGGTAATCCAGCTTTCAAATATTCTATTAAAACAGATTAAACTGCTTTACTTTCATTATCATCTTCAGTTGTTGGAGGAATAATTTTCTTTTCTTCTGCCTCTTGTTCTTTGCCAAAATTTCTTTTTCCAAAGATTTCTTCAAGATCCTCACTAAAGATTACCTCGCGCTCTAGAAGAAGTTCAGCCAATTTGTTGTGACCTTCTTCATTGTTACGAAGCACTTGTTTTGCTCTTTCGTAACTGTTTTCAATCAAAGTTTTTACTTCTTGATCGATCAACTCAGCGGTTTTTTCACTATAAGGTTTCGAGAAAGAGTAATCAGACTGACCTGATGAATCGTAGTAACTTACATTACCAACCTTATCGCTCATACCAAAGATTGATACCATTGCAATTGCTTGCTTGGTTACCTTCTCCAAATCGTTTTGAGCACCAGTTGAAACTTTACCAAAAGTAATTTCTTCGGCAGCTCTACCACCAAGAGTAGAACACATTTCATCAAGCATTTGCTCTTTGGTTGTAATACTTCTTTCCTCAGGAAGATACCAGGCAGCACCAAGAGCTTTACCACGAGGAACAATGGTAACCTTTACCAATGGATGTGCATGCTCTAGCAACCATGAAATTGTTGCGTGACCAGCTTCGTGATAAGCAATTGTCTTTTTCTCTTCTAAAGAAATGATCTTGTTTTTCTTTTCAAGACCACCAATAATACGATCGATCGCATCAAGGAAATCTTGTTTTTCAATGATATCTTTTTTCTTTCTTGCAGCAATTAAAGCAGCTTCATTACATACATTGGCGATATCAGCACCAGAGAAACCAGGCGTTTGTTTCGCAAGAAATTCCTGATCAATTTTTGGATCAAGCTTTAATGGTTTTAAGTGTACATTAAAGATCTCTCTTCTTTCGTTCAAATCAGGTAATTCAACATGAATTTGACGATCGAAACGACCTGCACGCATTAAAGCTCGGTCAAGAATGTCAGCACGGTTGGTTGCTGCCAAAATGATTACACCTGAATTGGTATCGAAACCATCCATTTCGGTCAACAACTGGTTCAAGGTATTCTCACGCTCATCGTTCGATCCCATATTTGGGTTTTTACCACGGGCACGACCAATTGCATCAATCTCATCGATAAATACGATACAAGGAGCTTTCTCTTTGGCTTGCTTGAACAAATCGCGAACACGGCTTGCACCAACACCTACGAACATCTCAACAAAATCGGAACCCGACATGCTAAAGAAAGGTACGTTTGCTTCACCTGCAACAGCTTTTGCCAATAAGGTTTTACCAGTTCCCGGAGGTCCTACTAATAATGCACCTTTAGGAATCTTACCACCTAATTTTGTATATCGTTGTGGATGTTTCAAGAATTCCACAATTTCTTCTACCTCTTGTTTGGCTTCAGCCAGACCAGCAACATCATTAAAATTAACATTGATATTAGATTCTTTGTCGAAAACTTTAGCTTTCGATTTACCAACGTTAAAGATGTTACCACCTCCGCCACCGCCACCGGCACCACGGCTCATTCTACGGAAAACATAGAACCAAATTCCGATAATTAGAGCAAACGGAAGTATCCAACCAATAAAATCACCAAAGTAATTTTCATGAGTTGTATATTCGGGTTCAACCCTGTCGTATTCAGAGATTCTTTCCTGAGCCTTATCTAATTGTTCAGCGAACTGCTCAATAGAACCAATTGGGAAGGTATAATGCGGACCTGATTTAGATGGTGAATCGAAACTAGATTCGAAAAGATCAGGATACTTGTCTAAACTTTCTTCTCTTAGGTAAACATTAACTTCTAAAAGATTTCTGATCACAACAATTCGGTCAACATCCTGATTGCGGATCATTTCATTTTTAACCTTTTGCCAGCTGGTTTCTTTTGGACTTTGTCCCAAGTCCAGCAAGTTAAGGGCAATGAAGGCTACTGCGATTAAACCATAAATCCAATAAGCATTGAATTTAGGAGGCTTAATCATGTTGTTCCCATTTTTCCCTTTTGAAAAAGGAGATTTATTTTGATTATTATTCTCTGTCATTCTTTTTAGTTAAAGGTTATTGATTAGGCTGAGGATCCTCCATTCGGGTGATTGGAGCATCTGCCCATAAACTTTCTAATTTGTAAAAATCTCTATATTCTTTTTGGAAAATATGAACTACAACATCTGCATAGTCCAAAAGGATCCATTGTGCATTTTGTAATCCTTCTTTTTTCCATACTTTTTCGTTAATTTTTTCTCTTACGTAATCTTCAACGGAATCAGCTAAACCTGTAACATGCGTAGTAGATGTTCCATTACAGACTATGAAATATTTACATACCGAGCTGTCGATATTTCTTAAATCTATTTTTACAATATCTTCAGCTTTCCTCTCTTGCAATCCTTCAATAATTGTCTCAACCAGCTCCTCTGAGTTATACTCCTGCTTTTTTGTCATATTTTAATTTTACTTACAAAGATAATTTTTTTTTATTCTCAATAACTTCCTTTTGCATATTGCTTGTCGAAAGTGTTATAATTTACTAATCTACAGATTTTATAAGCTTTCAAGAGTTATAATTGTTTAATCTTTCTTCTTATTTTTGTCGATCAGGAATGTATTATTTTTAAAGATAGTAATTCCATAAATGATAAACCAACAAGCCATTACATGCAGCAAAAATTATTTACTCCCCAATTAATTATACGCAAGAACGAGATAAATTCCACAAATAATTTTGCCTTGGAATTGATAAAATCCGCAAATCCTGCAGCCGGGACTGTCGTTTTGACATTAAATCAGACAAAAGGCCGCGGACAGCAAACAAATTCTTGGGAAAGTGAAAGTGGCAAAAACCTTACCATTAGTATCATTCTTAGACCAGAATTTCTACCAATTCCCGATCAATTTCATATTTCGATGGTAATTTCTCTTGGCGTGTATGATTATTTGAAAGAATATTTGGATGATGTTCTGGTTAAATGGCCAAATGATATTTATGTTGGAGATAAGAAAATTGCGGGAATCTTGATCGAACACTCCATAATGGGATCTGTACTGAGTACATCGGTATGTGGGATTGGTTTAAATATTAACCAAAGAAAGTTTGTATCGGATGCTCCAAATCCAATTTCTCTTTTGAACTGTACAAATCAGGAGTATGATTTAGAGACAGAGCTTTCGAACTTATTGGGTAAAATTGAAAATAGATACTTCCAACTTGAGGATGGCGATAAAAAACAGTTGGAAAAAGATTACTTAGATACACTTTATTGGATGAATGAAACTCATACCTATGAGGATAAAAATGGTGTGTTTAAGGGAAAAATTGTGGGAATTACAGAATGGGGACAATTGAGAATTGTTGCAGAAGGAAAGGAGAGAATCTACAATTTTAAAGAGGTGAGTTTTATTAAATAAGTATAGCTTTAATACCAAATTAAAAAAAACCTGATAGACAAGAAGTATTTATCAGGTTTCTTTATTATCGCGGATTCTTTTATAGATTGAATGACAATTTTACATTCACATTTCGTCCCGGATTATAAAATCCTAAAGGTTTAAGACTCGACAAATGATCTGTATAAGTCTTGTCGAACAAATTGCTTACGCCTGCCAATAGCTTAGCATTAAAGTTTCCAATTTTAAAAGAAGTTCCTGTTTGAATATTAAACAGATGATAGGCTGCAGTTTTGGTTTCAAACTGAGCAGGATCATTTTGATCCATAGCATATTTCCATTCGAATTTGATAAAAGGATTCTTAAATTGCTTGTTGCCTTTACCAAAGAATTCCAGGCTTGTATTCAATTTGTGTTGTGGTATAAATGGCAGTCTTCCGCCATCATCTTGCTTCCCAATTACCATTGAATAATCGGTATGAATTTTTAGGTAATCTACTGGTACTACATTTATCGCGATTTCACCTCCATATAATTTGGCATCTTGTTGATCGTATGCATAAACAAATCCGGCTCCTTCTGGGGCAGCTTCATCAGTAGGTGCCAAATAAATAAAATTGTAAACTTTATTATAAAAAAGTGAAAAATCGATATTGTGATTACTTGTGTGATAATGCAGTCCCAAATCGGTTTCGAAACTTTTTTGAGCATCTAAGTCAGAATTTCCTTCCTCGAACCTGTTACCATGAAGACCATGTTGCGAAAGTTCAGCCAAATTTGGCACACGGTATCCTGTAGCCAGGTTAGTTCTCATTAATAATGATTCAGAAAGGTGAAATGTTGCACCTAAGGAAGCGTTCAGGTTATCAAATTTCCGATTGATATGTACCATTTCTTCTTCATGATGTTCCTCCTCTTCTTCGTGATGATCACCTTCCTCTTCATGATGTTCGTCTTCTGGTTCTCCGTGCGAGTGTCCACCAGCTTCTTGTTCCGGAACGTAAAGAGATCTGTGATCATATCTAACCCCAAGTTGAATATCTGCTTTCCCAACTTCCTTTTTCAGCAAAGAGAATAAAGAAAAGTCATCAATTTTCGCATCAGGGATAATTCTATTCGGAGCTCCCTGATTTTTGTTCGATTGATGCATGCCTTGAACACCCACCAGGAACTCTGTGTTTTCTCCAGTTGGGAAATACAACTTACTGTCGTAGGTGAAGGTTTTTAAATCCATATCCACCAATCGGAAATGCTCCGAATTAGGATTACCTTTTAATTGTCGGTTATTGAATTGATATGCAGCATTTACTTCCAACTTGTAATTTCCCAGAAATAATCTGTTTCTCGACGAAATAAGGTGCTGGCTTAAATCCTGAAACCAATAGTGGTTCTTTCGATTGCCTTCACTTACAACCTCTAAAGCTTCACTGTTTGTCATACCTAATTTAGGCTGTAGGTAGTCGTAATAAAGTTTAAAACTACCAAAGTCTTTAATCAATCCTAAACCCAATTGTAATCCTTCTGAATTGAAACGGGTATTTGGTACAAACTCACCATTTCCGTCTTTGTAATCGCGATGAGATTGTTTTGTTGCTCTTAGCATCCAGAACAAACTGTTCGAACTTCCTTTTACGCCAATGTTGTGATTCCATCCACTGGATACAGAGTGAAATTCAGAAGAAACATCAGCTTGAACTGAATTGGCTGGTGCAGGTTTTTCGCGAAGGATATTAATCACACCACCCATTGCATCCGATCCGTAAAGCAGTGAGGCAGGACCTTTTATTACTTCGATATGATTCGCTCCTTGTTCATTAACCAAAAATGGATGATCGGTTGAGAACTGGAAATTTTCTAATCGAACTCCATTGTTTAAGAAAATGATGTTGTTTAAGGATAATCCTCTGATGACAGGAGTACTTACTGCCGGACTTCTTGAGATTACATCAACACCTGGTATGCTGGATAGCTTTTCTCCAAGCGAAGGACTGACCAATAGTTCCAATTTCTCTTTGTTAAGAACTGAAATTTTAATTGAGTTTTCGTGCTGAGCCGAAGGAAAACCACCGGAAACTACGATATCTTGGGTGGTTACTGAGGTAAATTCCATATCAACATTAAGTTGATTGTTTTCGGATTGAATGTTAATGGTTTTGATAATTGACTCGTAACCAACAAAAGAAAACTGAACCGTTAACTTCCCTTCTGGAAGATGTTCCAATACATAAGTACCATCAGAATTACTAACTGCACCTTTTTGTAATTCTGGTACAAAAATACTTACTCCAGGTAGGGGAGTGCCATGGTTTTGATCTTTAACGGTCCCACTTAATTTGTTGTTGCTTAGCTCTACAGATGAGAAAGCGTATAAAGGCAATAGTAATAATACTGCCAGAAAATATCTGATCATAATTTGAAAAGAGTTTTTTGATTTGGTAAATTACATGTACAAGTCAATGAGTGATATCAAGATAGATTCACTTCAAATGCATAATTTAAGACTTGTTTTAAGGCATTTATATTTCAAAAAACTCTGGAGGAGCACGCAAACTAAAATCAAACCTCGGAGAAGTTTGAATTTTAATGGTTTGTTTTGCTTTATGGGATATCAGTTCAATACTACTAACAGCAGGTAAATGAACAATATCAGTAGAATCAAAATAGAAGTAGTCGAAATCCTGAATAGCACAAATGTCAGCTACATCAGGAGTATGATTTGTACAAGAATGACAATGATGCTCGTGATTAGGGAACATCATGTGCTGGGCTTTAATTACAATTGGCAGAACAAATGCCATTGCAAGTAAAAAACCAAGAATTCTATGTCTACTATTTAGATTCATTCAATCCAAAGCTATTTAAAAAATAGCAAGGCACAAAAAAAGCCGTTGAGTTTTTTCAACAGCTTCTCCTGATCAAGTTTGATCCTATTCCATATTCTGAAGTGCACTGAAAGGAATTTGAGTCAATCCCTCTGCCAATTGATTGATGCCTTTTTCCAACTTCTTTTTCAGCATCATTTTCATCATGGCATTTAATTCAGCATGCACGGTTAATCGCACTCTAGTGTCGTAAGGTCCCTTATCAATTAATTGAATCCATAAATAGAATTCGAATGGACTTCTTCCGTACCCGGTTAATTTTAAGGTTTTATTTTCTTCTTTTTCGACAAATTGTAATCCAGCTTCACCGAATCCTTTAATTACAAATGTACAGTTGTCTTCAGTTGCTTCCCAATGTTCGATGTGTTCTTTAATGTTCATCTTCTTTTTGGTTTGAGCTTCAATTTGCTCTTGCACATGAGGATTTTCTGCAGCCAATTCAAAAACTTTGGCAATTTTTCTAAAATCAGATAAGAAACCATATACATCGCCTACCAGATGTGGAATCTTATGTACTTCACTTACAATTTTTGTTGTCGACATTAGTCTTCGTATTAAGAATACAAAAGAGGGTACTCCATAGGAATACTCTCTTTTCTAAAATTATTTTTTTATCGGTAAACCAGTATTTAAACACCCCAGCTTGCCGGATCTTTTCTCCATTCTTTCAATTGATCAACATCTTCAGCTTTAATGTATCCAATTTCTTGAGCACGATCGATCATGATGTTGTATTCACTTAAAGTATCAAGCTTACAATTGTTTTCAGTAAAATTATCAACTGCTTTTTGGAAACCATAAGTAAAAATAGCTACCATACCCAATACTTCGCAACCAGCTTCTCTTAAAGCTTGAACAGCTTTTAAACTACTACCACCAGTCGAAATTAAATCTTCGATAACCACAACTTTTTGTCCTGGCTTAATTTCACCTTCAATTAAGTTGGTCATTCCGTGAGCTTTTGCCGATGAACGAATGTAAACCATTGGTTTATTCATTTCTTCAGCAACCAAAGCTCCCTGAGCAATAGCACCTGTTGCAACACCTGCAATTACTTCAACTTCAGGATATTTTTCCATTACAACTTCAGCAAAAGCTTTCTTGATATAGGTTCTAACCTCTGGGTAAGAAAGGGTTTTACGGTTGTCACAATAAATAGGAGATTTCCATCCCGATGCCCAGGTAAATGGGTTTGTTGGTTCTAGTTTAATTGCCTTAATTTGTAGCAAATATTCAGCGACTTGTTTAGCAGTATCTTGCATACTTTCTCTGGATTTATGGATTGTTATACGAATTCAAAACACGGAAATTCAAAGCATTATGTTTTTCCGATGTATTTTAAAAATCTACCGCAAATGTATAAAGTATTTTTTAAAGATCGATTGATTTTTTTAGGTGATAAAAAGGAATGTGTGAATTTTGATGGAATGGTTTATGCATGGACTGAAGGAGAATCACTTGAAGGATTAATTCTTCAGTTTGATGAGGAAGAACACAGGGAGCAAATTTTTGTGGTTGCCGACGATCTTGAAGCGCTTTTTGCTCATTTTAAATCGTGCTTTAAATACATTGAAGCTGCAGGTGGAAAGGTATACAATTCGAACCATGAGATTTTGGCCATTTACCGATTGGACAAATGGGATTTGCCCAAAGGAAAAGTAGAGAAGGGTGAAGAAATTCCCGAAGCTGCAATTCGCGAGGTGGAAGAGGAGTGTGGAATCTCTGGAGTTGAGATCGAAAAGGAACTTAACTCGACCTATCATACTTATTGGATGAAAGGCAAATTTGTTTTGAAACGCACCTATTGGTATCAAATGACTTATTCAGGATCTGAAGAATTGGTTCCTCAAACCGAGGAGGACATTCAGGAAGTAAAATGGTTGGCCCAAGATAACATGGAAGCGTTTAAAAATAATACTTATGCTTCCATACTGGAAGTGATTGCATAACCGATAAAATTAGAGAATGCTTAATTGGAGAATTCTAGATTGGGAAAAGAAGCTTAATAAAAGAAGCAATACCGAATTGCTTGATTTATTTCGAGAGAGCAATAGAATTAATATCGATCCACAGATTTATGCAGGTAATTTATTATTCGAAAGGGGATACAATTCTGCAGAACTGCTAAGAATAAAGAATGATTTAAAGAATGCCATTGAAGTAGCATTTGAGAAAATGCATGGGAAAAGTCATTCAGAGATTGTTAGGGAAAATGTGATAAGAGAATTGTTTTATTGCACAATGTTGGCTGTTTTGCTCACATTTGGGTACAGTAAACAAGGCTTTATTAAGTTTGATGATTTATTTGAGAGTAATATTCCAGTATATGTCGTTTTGATTTGTATTTCCTTCCTTCGGATGCTTTTTATCAAACGAAGTAATCAAAAAGCAATTCAAAAATATCAAAAATCCTTACAGGAAAAGCAAGAATTAGTTGCTAAGATTAATAGGGAGCTGAAATTTTAATTTTCGCATATTCTTCTGTGAATTTTTAAAGTATCCGAATGACAGTAAGCTCCTAAAATCCCCACGCATGCTAGGAAAAAATGCGCAGCACGATGAGAAAAATTCACAGCGGGGCATATTATTGCGCAGCGTGGCTTCAGAATGAGTAGGCCTGACTTCAAAATGTCAACACTTGGCTTAAAAATCGGAAGATTTGAGAAATTTTTACGCAGCGGAGCTTATTTTTTGAGAAGCGTATTTTGAAAATGCGAAGGCCGATGTGATTTTTGGGTAGCGCTCATGAAAATCAACTATCCATTCTTCACAATCAAATCCAGTAGATCAGCTTTTAGTATTGATACTTTTTTATCTGCAATTTCAATAATACCATCGTTATGAAACCTGGTGAGTGAATTGATAACACTTTCTTTAGAGCAACCAGCCAATGAGGCAAGCCCTATGCGAGTTACAGGCAATGTGAAAGTTGAACTAGCATAAATTTCGCTTAGCTCCTGAAGAATAAAAGCCAGTGATCCTTCTACATTTTTTCCTGAAATACGGCAGGTTCGATGCAGCATCATGCTTGTGCTTAATGACATATGGCGTACAAGTTTAAGGGCAAATTCTCCATTCTCTTTTAACAGGCTTTGAAACACATCCATATTTATCATTCGAATGCTTGCTTCTTCCAAGGCAACTGCTGAAAAATCAAAACTTTTACAAGCAAAGCTACAGGGTAAGCCTATAAAAGAACCACTTCCCAGTAGTCCTACTGTTGAAATTTTTGAATCGTTGCTTACATCTACTTTGGTAATGCCTTTTTCTAAAAAAAGGATGTGTGACGCAACATATCCTTGCTTGATTATGGTCTCACCTTTGGCAAATTGAAGCAGAGTGGTGGAATTTTCCACCAATGTTTTTTGATCAGGAGTTAAAGCATTAAAGCAATCTTTGGCGCTAATCGACTCTTGTTTACATTGTTGCCCTTTGGTTAGAAATTCGATATTCATTTTCTCAAGGAATTTACGGACTGAAATTGATATTAAATTCCACCAAATATAGTGAAACTATGCATTGCCCAATAATTTTGAGTGTAGTTGGGATGAGGCATTTTTAAGGATCAATTTAAATATTAAAGAATAAGATGTCAGATTTAAAGTTTAGAGTTAATGCTCATAGTGAAAACCCAACCAAAACAGTTGTAAAAGCACGAGGGTTTGAAATTGTTATTGATGAACCGGCAGAATTAGGAGGAACCAATGAGGGGGCTAATCCAGTGGAGTATATCCTGGCTGCTTTTTGTGGATGTATTAATGTAATGGCACATGTTATTGCCAATGAAATGAACATTGAATTGCGTTCGGTAAAAATTAAAATGGCAGGAGAGTTAAATCCTGATAGATTATTTGGAAAATCTTTTGAAGATAGAGCGGGCTATAAGGCTATAGAGGTATCGATTGAGCCAGACTGTGATGCTAGTGAGGAAGAGTTGACAAAATGGATGGAAGCGATTGAAGACAGATGCCCTGTATCAGATAATCTAAGAAATATAACTCCTGTTGAGTTGAAATTAAAAACCAAAAAGTTGGTTAAAGCTTAAAATATATGGTTCATATAGAATATAGTGGATAACTAAATAGCTTGACCTTGTAATGCCCACTTTGGTCAATGCAACAAGCTAAAGGTAGATAATAATGATTCTAAAGAATTCACCACTACAAATCATATAGAGCAAATATAACGACCACCACTACAGAAAAGTGGTGGTTTTTTAATGCTTTTTTTGTGATTTTCTGGCAGCATCCCTGGCAATTTTAAGGAACTCCAAATGGATGTATTCCTTTGGTGCCTGTGCAGGAGCTTTAACAATGTTTCCCTTTGGGTCGATTAGTACATAGCTTGGAAAAGCTTTTACTTTGTACTCGTGAATTAGCTGATGCTGATCACCAATAGGAATAAACTTCCAACTGTACTTGTTGTTTTTTGAGAATTCCAGCCACTTTTTCACATCCCAATCGCAAACAATGCTTAAGAACTCAATGTGCTGTCCGAATTGTTGCTTTAGTTTTTCAATCTCTTTAAAATCTTGCAAGCAAGGGTAAGATTGTGTATTGCAGAAATTCAGGTACAGGTATTTTCCTTTGAAATCGGCCAACTGAACACCGCCCAGATTGAAATCGGGAGCAGGGTAGTTTTTCTGCAGGTGAGTAATTTTAGCAATGAAGTTGCGGCAAAGGTTTTTGTTGTAATTGTTGTTCGATGCTTTCATGACATCCTGTAGAATCGAAAGTGTTTTTTCTTTTCCAATAAATTTTCTGGTAAAGGAATCAAAAGTAGATGTTGCAATGATCATATCCAGCAATTGTGCATTGTCGTAGGCAGGATATTTTTGCATCAATTTCTTGATTTCGGCATATGTGTTTTCTGCTTTGTAAGCATTGCTTAATGCCAGGCTTTCTTTCTGCTTAAAATATCCGTTAAAAAAGTTCCCATATTGTTTTTTGTACAAACTCATATAGGCAGGATTGTTCAGCTGAATTTTCTGATTCTTGAAAAAATCATTTTCAATTTTTAGGAAAGAGTATGGGTTGGATAAGAACTGCAAAAATCCCAAACGATATCGAAAATATTCGGTAAAAAACTCATTTTTCATGCTGCCAAATTCCTGTTTTAGCTGTTCTGAGAATTGAATTCCTGCTGACTTTTCTTTTTTTCTGTAAATTTTGTAAAAGTTCTGATTGATAAAGGAATCCATTTTGTCATCCAGTGTGCGAACGATTCGGTTTAATTCGTTTGGTTCAGTGTTCGCAATTCCAATCATCAATTCATCGGCTTCGAAAAAAGGATTTAGCTTTTGTGCCGGAGTCAACTCTTGTTTTGGAGGCAATCTTAGCTCATATTTTTTACCTGGCTCAACATACAAGAAAGCTTTGTACACTTCCAAAGGCAGATAAATTAGTTGCGTTTTATCGATATCAAACTCGACAGAATATTTGCCAGTTTTATCCACTTTAAAATCGGTAATTTTCTCACTCGTGTAGGTAAATGCATCGGTATGATACATGATACTGATGGTGCTTCCAGCGTAAGTTTTAGCTGTTCCTGACAGAACTACTTTTTCAGCTTTAGTAGCAAGGGAAATCAATAGGAAAAAAGTAAGAAAAAATAGATTTTTCATGGCGAAACTTTCAGAGGTTTTCTATTTCAGAATTTTTAAGGCGATGTCAACATACTTTGGTATATCCATGGTAATCTGGCCTTGTTTAATTTCATCTTTAGCTTTACCTAAGCGAACCACAACTGCATTTTTTTCGGCAATTGCGTAAATGTATTGTCCACGATGACCACGCATGTATGGGATGTTCATGTTTTTGTATGGAAGAACCCAATATTGATATCCATAGAAATCAAGTTTCGCTGTTTTTTCTTCATTCAATAAGTAATCAGCTGCACCAGTTGCATCAGTAATATATTGTTCTGATACCAATTGTTTGCCATTCCATGAGCCTTTGTTCAACACCAATTGGCCAAAACGTGCTGCATCGCGAGCATTGGTGTTAAAACAGCAGAACGATTTTTCGTCGCCATCTTTTTTATCCAGGCTCCAAAGTGCTGTATTTACCGCATGCATAGGTTTCCAAAGGGTACGTTCTGCATATTTCGAAATGGTTTCGCCCGTTGCTTCTTCCACAATAAAAGACAATAGTTGTGTGTTTCCACTTTGGTATCTGAAGCGAACGCCAGGTTTCTCGATTAATTCCTGATCGGTACAAACTTGTCTCAGCTTTTTGCCATAATAGGCTTTTGTGGTAATGGATGTTGGGCTGCTGTAGGCTTCGTCCCAATCTAAACCTGAACTCATGGTAAGCAAATTCTTAATCGTTATTTTACCACGTTCATCATTGGCAAATTCTTCCAAATAATTTCCAATTGGTTCATCCACCGATTTAATTTTGCCTTCGTCAATTGCGATACCAATCAACAGGCTTACGATACTTTTTGTGGCAGAAAAAATATTGGAATGAGAATCTGCATCATAGCCATCCCAATATTCTTCGTACAATACTTTTCCGTCTTGTATGATTAAATAAGCAACTGTTTCATGATCTTCCAGGTATTCACGATCTGAAGTTTCTAATTCATATTTGTTGTATGAATCTGCTTCTTTCCACTCTCTGCCATCGGCAACATTAACTTCTGTATTTTCGAAAATCTTGTAATCATCGATATTGGCATACCAGTAAATAAGACTCGTTCGCAAATAATTAGGAGCTATAAGCATCCAAAGTGCCGTTAATAAAGCTAGAATTAAAACAGTTTTGCTTATTCTTGACATGGTTTATGGATTTAGTTTGTATGCATCAGGATCTGTTACTTCAGGTAAAAATTGCGAAGCATCGCCACCATGGCGAATAATATCACGAACAATGGTTGAGGTAATCATGGTATGCTCAGGAGTGGTTAACAGGAAGATCGATTCCAATTCGAAAACCATTTTTTTATTGATTTGAGCAATAGCACGTTCGTACTCAAAGTCGGCAGCGGTTCTTAAACCTCTCAAAATAAAGTGTGCATTTTTCGATTTACAATACTCAACGGTAAGTCCTTCGAAAGTTTCTACCTCAATTTTCGGATTGTTTTGAAAAGCTTCTTTAATCCACTGAATGCGTTTATCAATTGGGAAAAACTGTCTCTTTTCAGAGTTATATCCTATTGCAATAATAATTTTATCGAATAGAGGTAAAGCCCGGGTCACAATAGATTCGTGTCCGATGGTAAAAGGATCGAATGATCCGGGAAAAATAGCAATGCGTTCCATTTAGTTGTAATTTTTAAAGCAAAAATAGAAAGAATTATTCTGCTTTAATTTTTTTAATCAAGTTTATAAAATAATCTGCTGCTTGCAGCATGTGCGATTCATACCATGAGAACATCTCACCATCTGCCAATTCAATTTTAGCATTGGGAAGAATGTCTCTAATTTCTTTGATGTTGGCTTCCTCAAATGGATATGGCTCAGAAGACAGCAGTACCAATTCAGGATTTAGTTCCTTTATCTCTTCTGCTGTCAGGTTTGGATATCTTTCTTGTGGATCGGGTAGAATGTTTACAAATCCACACATTTCCAACATCGAATTAATGAAGGAGTTTTTGCCAACTCCCATGAAAGGATTTCTCCAAATCAGGTACAATACTTTTATGGGTTTAGTGCTTTTAGGAATTTTAGCAAAAGCAGCTCGTATCTTATTTGTGATTTCGAAAGCCTTAGGCTCTGTACCCGTTATCTTTCCTATGTTTAAAATATTTTGAAGAGCGTCCTCGTAATTTCGAACTTTGCTTACATACACCGGAAAATCTTCCATTAGGGCCTCAACCTGTGCTTTGTTGTTTTCCTCTTCGTTAACCAGGATTAAATCAGGATTCAAAAGGTTGATTTTATCGACATACAAGTTTTTAGGACCTCCGATATTGGGCAGTTTTTCAATCTTTCCTTTGGGATATCTACAAAACTTGGTACGTGAAATTACTTTACCTTCCAATTCCAAATCGAATAAAAATTCGGTTGTTGATGGAACTGCAGGAATGATTCTTTGGGGTGGAAAGGGAATGTTTACCTCTCGACCCAAATCATCGGTAACTTTAATAAAATCAGCCATTACTTAATTTTAATTTCTTTGTAAGAACTCACAAAAAGTATGTTACCCATGTCTTCAAAGCCAGTAAACAAATCAACACCTTCTTCAACCACTTCTTCATGGTTAAATCCAAGAATACTTAAATCAGCATCCATCGATTTCGACATGATTACCTGTTTCTTGTTGGCGTAATTTGCATTAATCAACTGAATATTGCTTGGAGATATTGGTAATCGACCAGATTTGATTAAAGCCAATAGTTTTTCTTTCTGGCTTTCCAGCTGGTCGCCCGGATAGATTGCAAAAATCTTAATGGTTCCTTTCTTCCAATCCGGATGTCCTTGAATGATGTAGGCCAAAAGAATCATCAAGTTTGCATTTTCCAAATCGTTGGCGCCAATCCAAACATGAATTTCTTTCTGATATCCAAATCCTTTATAGGATGTATTCAAAATACATACATCGAAATGGGTGGATTCAAGCAGTTTGTAATTGTCAATCACGTAATTCAACCTTTCCGGTTCGGTTCTCGAGAACTCGAAAAGTATGGTGTTGTAACCGTGTCCGGATATTCCAGACAACTGCATTACCTGGGCAATTGCCGAAGTCATGGATGGAGAAATAATTGTATCGAGATAAACTCGGTTTTTACTTCCCGAAGCCAGGTTAATCAACTTGTTCATTACCTGTTTCGATTCTTCGTTGGTTTCCTCGTTTAAGAATCCTTCCAGAAAATGAATATAGGTTCCAAAACCATATTTGTAGGAAATCCATCTTAACAAATCGAATGCTGATCTGCGCTTGAATGAATCTTGAGAAATACAAATGGCAAATGGTCTCCAGCTTAATTCTCGATCCCCTTTTTCGGCACGTTGAGCAAAAATTTGCAGGTGACGACTCAACTGGAAAACTACTCCACGGAAAAGTTTTGCCAAACCTCTGTGCTCTTTAGTTGTTACATTAATTCCATAGTAAATCCCACCCATTATCATTAATGACAAGATGGCATAAGTCATATTCATTTGAAACATGATCCAAACCGAAAGAACTGCTCCCATTAGAGATAAATACCACTTGGAACGGAAGGTTGGACGGTATGAAGGATCGGCTGCAAAATGCTCAAGGAAGGAGATGATACAAATGGCACCATAGGTTACCATGAAGAACATGGAAATAATTTGAGCTACAAAATCAACATCGCCAATAAATACAAAAACGAATGCGATGGCTATGGAAATCACCGATGCATTAATGGGTTCGTTGTTCTTCTTACTTTCTGATTTTAACCATTTGTTCAATCCTTTTTGAGGGAAAATATCGTCTAAACCAATTGCCTGTAATGTTCTTGGCGCAACCATAATTGAACCCAATGCTGAAGATAAGGAAGCTGCAGCTAATCCAATTGGAATAATTGGACCCCAAATGGCAATTTTTCTCATGATTAACTGATCGCTAGCCAAGTCTTCAGGACTGGCAGATACGGTAAATTTATAAGCTGCCCAAATGTATATTAACAATCCTCCGACGGTCGCCCAAATGGTTCCTCTCGGTATCGATTTTCTAGGATTTTTTAAATCTCCGGAAAGTCCTAAGCCAGCTGCCAAACCTGTAAAGGCAGGAAAAACAATGGTGAATACATAGAAGAAGCTCTTTGGATTTTCAACAGTAGCATCCAAAACCATTTCCGTTGGTGCATTTTCTGGTGATCCGATAAAGAACATGACCAATGAAAGACCTAAAGTTGCTACCACAACATACAAAGCTTTCATTCCCATGTTTGCTCCGCGGTAGAGAAATAAACCAGCCAAAAGGGTCATGGTGGGAATACTAATGGCTCTTTTATCGTAAATTAAAATGCCATAATTGTCGGCGAGCCATTGAATTGCAGGGTCAAAAGCTTCGGCAAATGCAATCACATAAAAGGCCACCGAAATTGCCTGCGAAAGGTAGAGAGTAATTCCAATTGCGGCACCAATGTTTAATCCAAACGATCGGGAAATGATGTAGTAGGCTCCACCTCCTAATACTTTTTGGTTGGTTGCAATTTCGGCAACTGCCATTGCTGTAGGAATGGTAATTAAATGACCTAAAATAATGATTCCAATTACTCCAATAAATCCAACATTACCAACAGCCCAACCGAAACGAAGGAACAAAATTGCTCCTAAAATGGTTGAAATGGCAGTTAGGAAAACTGGCATGGTGCCAAAATTGGCTTTGTTTTTCAGTAAATTATCGGGCATAGTTAAATTTCTTTAGTCTCTTTTATCAAAGTGCTAAATATAGTTAATCGAAATTGATAATGAATACTACAGGTTTGAAAGATGTGATGAGACTTGTGATTTTAACAATTCTATGTTCTTATCATTTTGGTGATATATGATTTTACCATCCTTATCAAGTAAGAATGCATTAAATCCTCTATCCAGATATCGCACCACTTCAATGTTTTGGTTCAAGCTTCCAATTTCAATGCAATTCAATTCAGGTCTTGGCTCAGGATGCCAAGCTCTGGTGTCTGTGGTTCCCGGAATCCTTACCCTGGCAAATGATGAATATCTGATGATGTTAACCACTTCTAGCGATGGAAAAGAACTTGTAATGTCTTTGATTCCGTCATAATATTCTTGAGCTCGATCAGGAAACCAGCATCTCCAAATGTATAGCAATATAGGTTTTCCTTTATGTTGTGAGAGCTGATATTCTTTGCCATCTAGAGTTTTTGACTTGATTTCAGGAAACTGTCCTTTATTTTGAAGCGTTTCAATAATATTAACCCTCTTTTGTAAATTGTTAACGTATAAACCATTCGGATTGGCCAGTTTTAAGGTTTTCAATTGCTCTTTTACATACTCCAGGCTACGTTTTGCAGCAAAATATTCTTCGTAAATCAGATAAGCAACAACTGGGGAAGATGCATATTTGTAGAAATATTCGTCTTTGAATTTGTTTAATCTTGCATATTCCTTCATGAATTGATTTTTTTTAATCGAATCGGATTGTATTTCCGGAATTTCCAGGTTTTCAGCAATTTTTAATTTTTGTTTATTGTTTTCGGCTAGTTTTGCTTGAAAATCCTCATATCTGTCTTGGGCAGGAGAACCTTTAAGCTTGCCCATTAAAAATTTGTGGTTCATATCCTTTTTGTGAACAAACAGGCTCATTTTCGTTGGAGACAGAAATACTTTTCCAGCTCTTCGCCTAGCAAGTTTGAATTCGGCAATAAATGCTTGTTCACATGGTGATTCAAATTTAAATTCTCCGTTAGTGGTTTTAACAGAATCAATTAATTCCTTTGTTTCGCCATCATACTTGTACAGGTAAATGTATTCTTCCTGAAGTCCACCAATCATTCCTTGCAGGATAAAGGATTTCTGAGCATTGGCAGGGATTATTGAAATCAATGCAAATAGAAAAAGCCAAAAAACTTTAGTCATTGTATATGTGTTTAGGTGTTAATTTAAGAATTAAAGATAACAATAATCATTTGTAATCATAAGCATTGGCAAACGATTAAAGTTGAAATTGCATGATAGTATTCGTAAATTATATAGTGACTTATAACCTAAAATCGAAATCATGAAGAAAGTAACTGTATTAGGAGCCGGATTGGTTGGGAAACTAATAGCTATTGATTTAAGTGAATCTTTTGCTGTAACTGCAATTGATCATGATGCAAGTACATTGGATCAATTGGCCAGGCATCCAAAAATTAAAACCAAGAAAGCCGATTTGTCAGTTGAAGGCACAGTTCGGAAATTAGTTGCTGATTCGGATTTGGTAGTTGGGGCTGTACCAGGAAGTATGGGCTTTAATGTAGTTCGGGAAGTAATTGAGACTGGAAAAAATATGGTGGATATTTCCTTTTTTCCTGAAGATGCTTTCGAATTGGATGATCTTGCCAAAAATAATAACTGCTGTATTGTTACGGATTGTGGTGTTGCCCCTGGAATGGGTAATTTGATTTTAGGATACCATAATGAAAAGATGAAGGTGCAAAGTTTTAAATGTCTTGTTGGTGGATTGCCTTTCAAAAGAGAGTGGCCATGGGAGTATCGGGCAGTTTTCTCTCCAATTGATGTGATTGAGGAATATACCAGGCCTGCTCGATATGTTCAAAATGGTGATATTGTTATCCGGGAGGCATTGTCGGATCCGGAATTGATCCACTTTGAAAATATTGGAACGCTTGAGGCATGGAATTCTGATGGATTGCGAAGTCTGATTAAAACCATGAATATTCCCAATATGATTGAAAAAACCTTACGTTATCCAGGAACAATTGAGTATTTGAGGGTATTAAGAGATACTGGCTATTTTTCTCATGAGAAGATTAATATTAACGGTGTGAAAATTAAACCAATTGATTTGACTTCAAAATTGTTGTTCTCGAAATGGAAGTTGAAGTCGGGAGAGAAAGAATTTACAGTGATGCGAGTAGAAGTAGAAGGTCTACAGAATGGCCTGAAAAAATGCCTTGTATACGATTTATTCGATGAGTTTGATGATGATAAAGGATTTACATCTATGGCACGAACTACGGGATATACCTGTACTGCAGTTGCCAATATCTTGCTAAAAGGCAAATATTCTCGCAAAGGAATCAATCCTCCTGAATTTCTGGGTAAAGATGCTGATTGCTTTAATTTTGTTTTTGAGTATCTGAAAGAAAGAGGAGTTGTTTACAAAGTGAATATGAACAAATGAGATGAACTCATTTAAAATTCAAATTTTAACGTTGTTAGTTGAACTTTTAATATAGAATTGTGTCCTTTTAATGTAGCGAGTTGACATTTCAATGTAAAAAGTTCGTGTTTTAACATCGCAATCTAAGCTTTCAGCGTTGAAACCTGAACTGACAATGTTGATACTTCAAGTTTTAATCTTAAAACTTCAACTTTTAATGAAAAATGATGCCCTGACGAGCTAAAATGACAGCAAAAAACGTTGAAAGCTCAACTTTCAACATCGAAACTTCATGTTTCAACATTAAAACATCAGCTGTCAATGTTGAAACCATACTTATTAACGTTAAAAACTCAGTTTTTAATACTGAAACTTCACGTTAAGAAGTAGAGAGCTTAACTTTTAATATTAAAAATTGATGTTGAAACGGTTCAAATATTACAGGTAATCCAATGAAGAATCTTCAATTTTTGCAAAAGGAGCAACGGCACGCTTGTAAATTCCTTGCACATAGGCAATGGCCATACCGTAATTGGTAACAGGAATGCCTGCATCTATGGCAGGTTGTAATCTATTTCCCAATTGTTTTGGCGTAATCATACATCCACCACACTGAATAAGTAATGCATAATCCGACATTTCTCCTGGAATTTCATCTAAACCTGCAATTACAACAAATTCAAGTTGTTTACCCGTGTAATTTGAGATCCAGCGCGGAATTTTAACTCTTCCAATATCATCACATGAAGTATGGTGAGTACAGCTTTCCAGCAATAGAACTTTGTCTCCATCTTTCAGTTCTGAAATTTTTGGCGTTCCCTGGAGGTAGGCAGAAAAATTGCCCTTAAAATGTGCCAGCATAATGCTAAAACTGGTCAAAGCAATATCAGATGGGATAGAAGCCCCAGCTTTCAGGAATACCTGGCTATCGGTAACAACGAGTTTTGGTTTGATTGCGGTTTTTCGAAGGAATGCATCCACTTCACGCTCTTTCAATACGATACAGATGGCATCGTTGTCCAGAATATCACGAATGGCTTGTACCTGTGGTAGAATCAATCGTCCTTCAGGAGCTTCAATATCAATTGGCGTAATTAAAAGAACAATATCACCATAGCTAATTAAATCACCAAGAAGCGATGGAGTAGTAAATGCCGATTCTGGAATGGTTTTCTTGATACTCTTTACGATAGGCTCAATGTCTCCGTCCACCGAATTGAAATGCAAAACTTCTTTTGCTCCAGCTTCAGTTAGTTGACTCAAAGTATCCTGATGCAATAGTTCCAAATCCTCCTTATTGTGGATGGCGATAAAAGGAACATCTTGCTTCTTGAATTTTTCAATCAAGCCTTTTTCGAAATCACCAAATGTATTTTTGGTAATGACCAAGATGGCCAAATCGATGGTTTTAATGGCCTGATTGGTTTTAAGGATTCGCTTTTTCCCCAATTCACCTGTATCATCAATTCCGGCAGTATCGATAAGTATAACTGGACCAAATCCTGTGATTTCAAAGGATTTTTTTACCGGATCGGTGGTAGTACCTGCAACATCAGAAACAATGGCAATATCCTGACCCGCAAGGAAGTTGATTAATGTACTTTTCCCGTTATTTCTTCTACCAAAAATTCCAATATGTGGACGACGTTCTCTTCCCATGTTTTACAGTGATCAGTTACCAATGAACAGTTTTCAGTTATTTCGTATTAATTGTGTCGCTTAAAATGAATCCTAATTTTAATAATTCTTCAGGAGTGATCAGCTCTTTTAATTTATCATTCGAAAGCATTTCAAACTTGTTATTGGCTTCTAGTATTGTACAAGAGTTTTTCTTCATCTCCTTGGCCAGTTTTGCAGCCTCATGATATCCAATATATGGAGAAAGAGCTGTGGCTACTGAAGGATTATAAAGCACATTTTCTTCCGTAGAATTGGACTGTATCGACAGTTCCTTGAATAGATTCTCAGCAAGTGTATTGTTTGCAGCAATCAGCAATTTGATGCTATCTAATAAGGCATGACCGATAGAAGGCAAATAAGCATTTAACTCCAGGCAGCCTTGTCCTGATAGATTGCTAATCATTATATCGTTGGCATACACTTTATGAGCGGTGCTGATTACAAATTCGGGAATTACCGGATTTACTTTACCTGGCATAATGGAACTACCCACTTGCTTTTGTGGCAAGTGAAGCTCGCGGTTTTGAAAAAGATCCGATCCTAAAAGTCGAAGATCGGCAACCATTTTTTCCAGGTTTACCGCATGAGCTTTTAATGTTGCATGAACTTCAACAAATCCATCTTGATTTGCAGTTGCATCCGATAAATTTTCGGAACGCGTAATTGGCAATCCCGTTAGCTTGCGCAGATTAGGAACCACTTCCATAATAAAAAATCGTGGAATGGATAAACCTGTTCCTATGGCACCGCCACCAAGATTCACTTCTTTAATTCTTTCGAAACATTTGGAAACTCTCCACCAGTCTCTCGACAAGGCATTATTGTATGTGCTAAACAGTTTATCGTAGGAAGATGGAACAGCAGCCTGCATTTGAGTGTATCCAATTCGCAATACATTTCTGTAATTGCTTTCTGTTTTTTCCACCTGCAAACGCAAGTTGTTAATTGATTCTTCTAGTTCCTGAAGCAAACGAATTGCCGCAACTTTTAGCGATGTTGGAATAACATCGTTAGTAGATTGGAACACATTGGCATGTTCGAAAGGATCCACATTATCGTAATCGCCACAATTTTTACCAGCTTGTCGCAAAGCCCTGTTGGCTATAATCTCATTTACATTCATGTTGATGCTGGTTCCAGCACCACCTTGTATCGCAGGCACAATGAAATGCTCGAAATGCTTGCCCAGGTTTATTTCATCAGCAGCATCATTTAAGTTTTCAATCAGTTTTTTATCAAGCAATTGAAAAGGAAATTCCTGGTTTGGAAACTTACGATCGATTCCTTTCAGAAAATCAAGGTAAGTTTTGTAACAGGCTTGTTTCACAACTCCAACAGCCATATACCATTCTTTATGAAATTGGGTGTTGTCCGGAAAATTTTCCTTCGCACGAAGAGAATGAATTCCCCAAAGTGAATCTTTGGGAATCTCTCGTTTACCAATAAAATCTGATTCAATTCTCATGATTAATTTGCTGATTTGGTATATGCTTTTACATCTTCAACACTAATGCTATCCTGTCCAAGGATGATTAATCGCTCGATGATGTTTCTAAACTCGCGAATATTACCAGTGTAATTGATATTTTTTAGCTCTTCAATTGCATTTTCATCAATTCCTTTTACTGGTAATCCCATTTCGCCACAAATCATATCAATAAAATGAGTGGCAAGCAATGGAATGTCATCAATTCTGTCGTTTAAAGAAGGAACCTCAATCAAAATCACGCTTAAGCGATGATACAAATCCTCACGGAAATTGTTGTTTTCGATTTCTTCTTTTAAATTTTTATTGGTTGCTGCAATTACACGAACATTAACTTTAATTTCTTTATCGCCACCAACACGGGTAATTCTATTTTCCTGCAAAGCTCTTAATACTTTTGCTTGCGCAGATAAACTCATGTCGCCTATTTCATCCAAGAAAAGAGTGCCTCCATCGGCCAATTCGAATTTTCCTTTTCGCTGTTTATGTGCCGAAGTAAAAGATCCTTTCTCGTGGCCAAACAATTCACTTTCGATCAGTTCAGAAGGAATTGCAGCACAATTTACTTCTATAAAAGGGCTTTTACAGCGATTGCTTTGTTCGTGGATACGATGTGCAACCAATTCTTTACCAGTTCCATTAGGGCCGGTAATTAGAACTCTTGCATCGGTTGGTGCTACCTTATCAATCATCTGATTCACATCCTGAATTGCATCAGCCTCACCAATCATTTCATATTTTTTGCTGACTTTTCTTTTCAGAACTTTGGTTTCTGTAATCAGCTTCGATTTATCCATTGCATTGCGAATGGTAATCAGAATTCTATTCAGATCAAGTGGCTTTTCAATAAAATCGAAAGCTCCTTTCTTAATTGCTTCCACTGCAGTATCGATGTTCCCATGCCCCGAAATCATGATGACCGGAGTGTCGATGGCCAATTCCTGTATTTTGTCCAGCACTTCAATACCATCCATTTGTGGCATTTTAATGTCGCATAAAATCACATCGAATTCATCATTTTTTGCCATTTCCAAGCCAGCAATGCCATCTTCGGCAAGGCTGATGTCGTAGCTTTCATAACTTAGAATTTCTTTCAAAGTATTTCGAATACTTCTTTCGTCATCAATGATTAGAATTTTAGACATAGCTATTTTTTTGATTCTACAGCTGTAACTGTTTTAATTAGTGTTTTTTTCGATGTGCTCAAACAAAGCACCTTCTTTTAAAGCATATGATGATTGGTACAATTTACTAAAACCAGCTTCTTTTACCAGATGATTGATAAAAATACTTGCCACCACCATCAACTCAACTCGAACAGGATCCATACCTTTCATTACCTTTCTTTCTTCCAGGCTTGAGTTTAAAAAACTTTGATGCAGGCGGAAGAAATCTTTTAGCTTGATCTCGAATTGAGATTCGGGCAATCCATTTGTTTGATAGCCATCAGCCAAAAGGATTTGTTTGAAAGTATCAAAAGACCCAGATGAACCGATTAAGGTTTTTACATTGTGAAGATCCAGTGCCTCAAATAAGTCGGGCAATTGCTCTTTTAAGTACTCATCTACTTTTGTAATATCTCCTTTTGTCATTGGATCCGAAGGCGCAAACATTTCGAGCAAACGGGTCATACCTAGTGGATAACTTTTTTTCCAGAATACTTTTTCGTTGTTGGCAATAATAATTTCATTGCTACCACCTCCAATGTCAAGAATAGCAACGGCTTCATGATTTAATTCAACAGCATTTTTTGTTCCTGTATAAATCAAATCAGCCTCACGTTCACCGGAAATGATCTCGATGTTTACCTGATAGTTCTCTTCAATTAATCGGACGAACTCTTCACCATTCGCTGCTGACCGAATTGCTGAAGTAGCGAATGCAATTCTCTCGCTAGCATTATATTCTTCTGATATGCGATTCATTTCATCAAATGCATTTTTTGCTCTTTGAATCGCTTCGTCGGTTATTTTATTTTGATTAATTCCGCCCTTGCCAATTTTGGTAGGGTACTTTGAACGGTGTAGGATGTTAGGATGTTTCCCTTCGCTCCATTCTGCTACCAATAAATTAAATGTATTGGTTCCTAAATCAATTACAGAAATCCGTTTCGTTTGCATAAATAATGGTTAAAGTTTTAAGTGAAAGTGATCTAGCCTAGCTTATAGGACTAGATTCATTATCGAAGATAGTAAAATCTTTGTTTAAGAATAATAACTTTTGTCAATGTCTTGTAAATACTGATAAAAGACATGTTTCTGGTTCTTCAAAAACTATGCCTAATTTGAAGTTTATGAAAAATGCCTCGTGAAGAGGCATTTTCTAAAAATCGATACAATATTTGTTAGTTGTGATACCTCAACCACTTCCAAATTTCTTTGTAGGAAACTTTCTTTCCATACATTAATATTCCTGTTCGATATATCTTGGCTGCTATCCATGTGATTAACAGGAATGTGCCGATTAGTAGCGTCATGGAAAGTAGTAATTCCCAAATTGGAACTCCAAAAGGAATTCTTACCAACATTACAATAGGTGAAGTGAATGGAATAATAGAACCCCAGAAGGCCAAACTACTCTCTGGATTTTTTGCTACGGCAAAACCAATATACAAAGCAAGAATTAATGGAATTGTAATAGGAAGCATAAACTGTTGGGTTTCCGTTTCATTATCAACAGCACTACCAACAGCAGCAAATAGTGCTGAGTACAATAAATATCCTCCTAAAAAGAAGAAGATAAATGCGCCAACAATACCAGCAACATAGGCAAGATCGAAAGTTCCCAGAATATCCTGAGCCATTTTTAACTGACCGGCATCTAAAGAAGCTGCACCTGCAGGTAGTTCAGCTACCGACTTTGCCTGTTGCAGGGCTTCCATGTCAACGCCAGGCAGAACTAATGCTGAACCAACCGTAATAATTATGCCAGTTAATACAACCCACATTATGAATTGGGTCAACCCAACCATGGCAACGCCAACAATTTTTCCCATCATCAGTTGGAATGGCTTAACTGATGATATAATTACCTCGACAATACGATTGCTTTTCTCTTCGATTACCCCTCTCATTACCTGAACACCATACATGAAAATAAACATGTAAATGATGAAGCTGGCAGCAAAACCAATTCCCATTGCAATTTCGGTAGAGCTTTGTTTAATTTCTCCACCTTCGCCAAACTTAATAGTGCGCATAGAGATAGGTGTTCTGGTTGCAGCTAGTTTTTCTTCCAAATCAGGCATATTTGCTTCTGCAATAATTTTAGATCGCTTCAGTTTTTCGATATGTTGCCTTATTTGTCTTCCAACATTTGATTTGACTTCGATCGTAACTTGTTTGTGCGAGAACAATTCTGCGGTTTTTGTTTGCAGAATGTTTTTAGGAATTACCAAAATGGCGTAATATCCTTTCTTCTCCATATTGCTTTTTACATCCTCGAAAGAGGCATTTTGCAAGTAGTTGTATGTGGTGAATTCGCTGCTTTTAACAGGTTCTACCAATTCCGATTCGTTTAAAACGGCAATGGTTCTCTTTTCAGTATCATCTTTCAACATCATCCAAATCATGAAAGCATAAATTCCTGCAATCAACAATGGAGTAAGAAAAGTAAGAATCAGGAATGACCTTTTCTTTACGCGAGAGAGGTATTCTCTTTGTATAATGATAAATATCTTGTTCATTTTGTAAATCTTGTGGTTAGATGGTTTTGCTTTCTTTTACTACTCTAATGAAAATATCATTCATGTTAGGAATGATTTCTCGGAAGGAAACAATGTTCAGATATGGCAGTAGCTGTTCTAATAATTCATTAGAAGTAGATCCGTTATTTAATTTGATCTTAAGAGTATTGAATTCAATTCCTTTGGCTTGATCAATAATTTCAAAATCAGCTTTAAGAACCTGATCCAGTTTGTCGAATTCACCTATGTAGTTAATCTCGTAGGTGTTGGTTCTGTATCTCTTTTTGATTTGCTCAACAGGACCATCAAGAATTTTTTCTGATTTGTTGATTAAGGCAATGTGGTCGCAGATTTCCTCGACTGAACCCATATTGTGAGTTGAAAATATGATGGTAGCACCTTTGTCTCTTAATTCAAGAATTTCTTTTTTCAACAAATTCGCATTAATCGGGTCAAAACCACTGAAAGGCTCATCAAAAATTAACAATTCAGGCTCGTGAAGAATGGTAACAATAAACTGTACCTTTTGTGCCATCCCTTTTGATAGCTCTTCAACCTTTTTATCCCACCAAGGTAAAATGTCAAACTTATCGAACCAGGCTTTCAATTTCTTGGTAGCTTCCTTTTGGCTCATTCCCTTTAACTGTGCAAGATAAACAGCTTGCTCGCCAACTTTCATCTTTTTATATAAACCTCTTTCTTCAGGAAGGTAACCAATGCGTTTTACATCTTCAGGTTTTAAAGGCTGTCCGTTAAAAAACACCTCTCCGGCATCGGGACCAGTAATTTGGTTGATGATACGAATTAATGTTGTTTTACCAGCTCCATTTGGACCAAGAAGTCCAAATATGCTGCCTTTCGGAACAGATATGCTTACTTTGTTAAGTGCTTTATGTCCTGCATATTGCTTAACAACGTCTTTTGCTTCGAAAAATGTCATGAATTATATTTTTGGTTAGTGACACTCTATTAAGAACTGAAATCTAAAGTACACAATTTATGAGGATGTCTTCATAAAAAATCGATATAAAGAAGATGATACAAGTTTTAACTTGTTTTTTTATCGATATAAAATTTAGACAAAAAGAAACCCCGACATTTCAGCCGGGGTTGATCTTTTTGTTTTTATATCTATTCGAAGAAGTTTCTTACTTTTTTGAAGAAGCTTTTTTCTTGCGATGATGGTTTTGGTTGAAATGATTCTGAAGATTGAAGTTTTTCAAGAACCTTTCTCTCTTCCTTGCTTACATTGTTTGGAACCCAAACGTTAATCTTAACAAGCAAGTCACCTCGTCCATATCCATTTACATTTACATCAGGAAGACCTTTGCCTCTTAAACGTAAAATCTTGCCTGGTTGTGTACCTCCATCAATCTTAACCTTAACCTTGTTTTCGATTGTTGGAATTTCAACAGCTGTTCCTAAAATCGAATCAGGGATACTAATGAATAGGTTGTATAGCAAGTCATTTTCATCGCGAACCAATTCCGGGTGTTCTTCCTCCTGAATTAGAATCAACAAATCGCCATTAATTCCACCACGACGAGCAGCATTACCTTTTCCACTAACAGAAAGTTGCATGCCTTCAGCAACACCAGCAGGAATGTTAATTGAAATTACCTCTTCGTCACGAACAATACCTTCACCAGCACAGCTAGTACATTTGTTGGTAATCATTTTTCCTTCGCCGTTACAAGATGGACAGGTTGATGCAGTTTGCATTTGTCCTAGAATGGTATTCTGAACTCTTGTAACTTGTCCAGAACCATTACAGGTAGAACAAGTAGAGAAAGATGAGCCATCTTTGGCTCCAGATCCGTTACATGAATTACACTCAATGTATTTCTTAACTTTTATCTTTTTCTCAACGCCTTCGGCAATTTCCTTTAAAGTCAATTTTACTTTTACTCTAAGGTTACTACCACGGTTTACTCGACGTGAACTGCGGCCACCGCCACCAAATCCACCACCAAAGAATGATCCGCCACCGAAAATATCTCCAAAGTGTGAGAAAATATCTTCCATGTTCATACCGCCGCCGAAGCCACCACCAGAAGCTCCACCCATACCGGCATGACCAAATTGATCGTAGCGCTGACGCTTTTCGGGATTACTCAAAACTTCATAAGCTTCTGCAGCTTCTTTAAAGTTTTCTTCAGCCTGCTTATCATCAGGGTTTTTATCCGGGTGAAATTGTATCGCTTTCTTACGATATGCTTTTTTTAATTCGGCTTCCGAGGCAGACTTTGATACCCCTAATACCTCATAATAATCTCTTTTCGACATCTTTTTTCAAGTTAGAATTAGGAATCAGAGAATTATTCTCCTACAACAACTTTTGAGAAACGAATCACTTTTTCATTTAAAGTGTATCCTTTTTCAACACAATCAACAACTTTTCCTTTCATATCTTCTGATGGCGCAGGAATTTTTGTGATTGCTTCGTGAATGTCGGTATCAAATTCTGTATCAATCGCTTCAATTTCTTTTACTCCATTCTGCGAAATGAAATCTTTGAAATTGTTGTAAATCAAGTGAACTCCTTCTTTTAAAGCTTCTACATCTTTTGCTTCATCGATAGATTGTAGTGCTCTTTCGAAGTTATCCATTACAGGAAGAACATTAACAAGAATTTTTTCACCTGCCGATTTGGTAAGCTCCATTTTCTCTTTTAAAGTTCTTTTTCTATAGTTGTCGAACTCAGCGGATAAACGCATGTACTTGTCGTTGATATCCTGAAGTTTTGCTCCAAGTTCTTCTATTTCGTCAGCTTTTTTCTCTTTAGCCGATTTCTTTTTTTCTTTCTTTTCAGCCTTTGGTTCTTCTTTTACCTCTTTCTCCTCAACTGGCTGTTCTACCTTAGTTTCCAAATCTTTTTCTTCCAATTCTTCTTTTTTTGATTTGCTTGTATCTTTTGTCATTTTTCAATGATTTTTTGCGTTCTAAATTAACAAGGCAGAAGTAAACAAATAACCTGCCAATTTGTGCCTTTACGACAAATTGGCACAAAGATAGAATTTGAAACTGTAATAATTTCCTTTTTCATGTCTTTTCGTACAGATAATTATACAATTAGCTGATGGCAAAAAATATGGGAAGTTAATGTCATGATGAATTTTTATAAGAAATATCTTTTAATTATATTTAGTATACGTTATTATTAATACTTATGGAAATTAAAATTGACACCAGTGATTTTAACATTCGACTATACAAGGATGTTGTATACCTAAAGGTTGTAGGGATGCAGGATCAGGAGGCCGTTGATTTTTTTATCAAAGCAATTGATGATATGCTTGAAAAGTATCCGAATAAGAACTTTTCATCAATTTGTGATCTCACAGAATTAATTCTTTCCAGTCCAAAACTTGCACGACAGGTTAATGGGGCAATCAAAAAAATAAGTGGTTCGCTTAATTATGAGTACAATGCGGTAATTGTTCAGCCTAAGTTTATACAAATTATTCAAGCTTATATATTTTCATTTTATATGAATAATACCAATGTAAAAACACAAGTGTTTAGAGACGTACAAAAAGCATTTCATTGGTTGGATGAGAAAGGATATCATACAGAAGAATTGAAAGAATTTCTATTGATTCAGTCAAAATAAAAGCCGATAATCAATGTGAAATTATCGGCTTTTATTTATGTAGGTTTCTTGTTATTATTTTTTCATATTGTGATGAAGAAAATTGTCTAAGTTAGCTCCTCTAAGGTTTTTAGCAAGAATAATACCATTGCCATCAATTAGGAAATTGGCTGGAATGGAATTAATTCCAAACTTGTTGGAAGTAGGAGAGTGCCATCCTTTTAATTCACTCACGTGATATTTCCAATTCAATTTATCTTTAGAAATGGCTGCCTTCCAGCTGGCTAATTTTTTATCCAAAGAAAAGCTATAGATTTCGAATCCACTACCATTTTTGAACTCAGCGTTTTTAAATTGATTGTATGCTTTTACGAGAATTGGATTTTCTGCTCTACATGGAGGACACCACGATGCCCAAAAATCAACCAATACAACTTTACCTTTTAAATCACTTAATTTTAAGTTTTTTCCATCAATTGATTTTGCAACAATATCAGGAAGTTTATCTCCAACATTAAAACCTTCTTTTGCTCCTTTTGTTTTATCTCCAGCGAAAGCCGAAATTGAGAATAAAAATGCTAGTAGAAGAAATGTATATTTAAACTTTTTCATACATATTTTAATTAACCATTAATAATCTGTCTAATTTGTAGAACCAAAATAGATATATCCAATTATTTAAACTGTTAAAGAATAGTTAATTAACAATTCTTTTGATATTTGCTCCAATGGCATTCAATCTTAAATCAATGTTTTCGTAACCTCTGTCAATCTGGTCGATATTGTGAATTGTACTCTTTCCTTCGGCCGATAAAGCGGCAATTAATAAGGCAACTCCTGCACGAATATCAGGTGATACCATGGTGGTTGGGCGCAATTGGTTTTCCTGGTTTAAGCCAATTACAGTGGCACGGTGTGGATCACAAAGAATGATTTGTGCACCCATGTCAATTAACTTATCCGTAAAGAACAAGCGACTTTCGAACATTTTTTGGTGAATCAATACGCTTCCTTTGGCTTGTGTGGCAACCACAAGGAAAACACTCAATAAATCAGGTGTAAGTCCAGGCCAAGGAGCATCAGCAACAGTTAGAATCGAACCGTCGATAAAGGTCTCGATTTCGTAATTTTCCTGTTTAGGGATAAAAATATCATCTCCTCTAAGTTCCATTTTTATTCCTAGTCGTTTAAAGGCATCAGGAATCATTCCCAACTCTTTATAGGCAACATCTTTAATGGTAATTTCAGATTTTGTCATGGCAGCTAAACCAATAAAACTACCAATTTCAATCATATCTGGCAGAATTTTGTGTTCGCACCCACCTAGTTTTTGAACGCCTTCAATCTCGAGCAGGTTAGAGCCAACACCAGTTATTTTTGCTCCCATCGAAATTAACATTCTACACAATTGCTGAATGTATGGTTCACATGCTGCATTGTAAATGGTAGTAGTTCCTTCGGCCAAAACAGCAGCCATAATGATATTGGCTGTTCCGGTAACCGATGCTTCATCAAGAAGCATATAGGTTCCTTTTAGTTTTTTTGCTTCAACACGATAAAAGTTTTCACCTTGATTAAAATTGAATACTGCCCCTAGCTTTTGGAATCCAATAAAGTGAGTGTCTAATCTTCTGCGACCAATTTTATCACCACCAGGGCGAGGAATGTATCCTTTTCCAAATCGAGCCAAAAGAGGCCCGATAATCATTATGGAGCCACGAAGCGAAGATCCTTTTTTAACAAATTCAGGCGAATTTAAATATTCTAAATCTACATTTTCGGCTTTAAAAGTATAACTGTTCTTTGATTCTTGAGAAACCTGAACTCCTAAATCTGATAAAAGTTCGATTAATTTATTTACATCAAGAATGTTGGGTATGTTATGAATTGTAACTTTTTCGTCAGTTAATAATGTTGCACAAAGAATTTGTAAAGCTTCATTCTTTGCTCCCTGTGGAGTTAGTTCACCTTTTAGTGGTTGACCTCCAATTATTTCGAAAGTGCTCATTTGGTCTGTGTTTTGGTGTGAATGATAGCTTAAAGATAACCATAAAAGCGAAGGAAAAAACGGAAATATTAAGCTTGTTGAATAAAAAAACCGGTTAAAAAACCGGTTTTTTGTAATTATCTATTTTTATTGTGTTTGCGATGATCGTTGCGATGTCCGCCAGTATGCTTTTTACGTGGCTTATTTTTCTGTGAGAAATCTTTATCTCTGGCTTCGCGTAACTTCAATTCTTCAGGAATTGTAAGTTGTCCCTCAGAAAGCTCCACAATATCTTGAAAAATCTTATCATCAGGTACACTGTCCTTGTTCCAGTTGATGAAAGACTTTTTCATATGATTTGCAATCATTAAAATCAAAGCATCTTTTTCCTTTTGTTCTTCAATTTCGATTGCCTTAGCAATTAAAGATTCAATGGTTTTACCGTAGTGGCGGTACTTAATTCGTTCGTTTTTATATGGAACCTTTTTTGGTTTCTCAGATAATTTTTCTTTTGTAGGAGTTTCAAAAGGAGAATCAATATCCAATTTAAAATCCGACATTAAAGCAAGGTGATCCCAAAGTTTATGTCTGAAATCGCTAACATCTCTTAGGTGTGGATACATGTTACCCATAACAGCGATAATGCTTTTGGCTACTTTATTTCTTTCGTCTCTGTCTTCCACAGTTAGAGCAAAGTCAACCATTTTCTGAACGTTTCGCCCATATTCAGGAAGTACAAGGTGTTTCCTGTTCGAATTGTAATCCATTTATTTAGTTGTGTTAATTACGGTAATCAATTTCTATTATATAAAAGGTAATCTGCGTTAATTCAACACAATACATACCAAAATAAAATTGAAGTCTGTTTCTTAATAATTCGTAGTGACTATTTCTGATTTGTCGCTTATTTTAATGAAGTAAATAAGAATTTTAAACGTTTCGTTTTTGGTAATCGACAAACTTAGAAAGTCTTAGAACTCATTGCAAATGTATATGTTTTCTTTAATCATTACAAATTGTGAGAGAATTATCCTACAATTTTAAGTTTCGCAAATTTAAGTAGCAATTGCTTTTGTCCAACGGTTTTAAAGAAGACGGTTGCTTTAATATTCGGTTTACTTCCTTCCAGTTGTAACACTTTTCCTTTTCCAAATCGTTGGTGTTCAACTACCATTCCTGGTTGAATTGAATCAGGGTCCGAAGGGGTGAAGTTTGGATCGACGTTTTGATTGCTACTTTGCTTGATACGTGAAACTGGCTGATTTAGTTTGGGTTTAGCCGAAAAACTTCTCTTTTGTTGAAATCTACCTGGTGAATTAGGAACTTCGAATTCAGTTGTACTTTGGTAATTGTCACGACCATTTCCTGAGAATTCTGGTTCTTGTTCGTAAGTATATTCCACAAACCTTTCGTCAATTTCACGAATAAATCTACTTGGTCGGGGATAACTCATATTTCCCCATTTGTATCTCGATTTTGCGAACGAAAGAGTTGCTTTTTTCTCTGCACGGGTTAAGGCCACGTAAAACAATCTTCGTTCTTCTTCAAGCTCTTGTTGGGTGCTTGTAGCCATTTGCGAAGGAAACAGTTCCTCTTCCAAACCTACAATGTACAAGTATGGAAATTCCAGACCTTTTGCTGAGTGAATGGTCATCAAGGTCACCTTATCTCGATCTTCATCTTTTTCATTATCCTGATCGGTTAACAAGGCCACATCTTCCAAAAAGTTAGGCAAATGTAATTCGCGCCCTTCTTCCAATGCATTCTGTGTAAATTCCTGGATACCATTTAATAATTCCTGGATATTTTCATGTCTGGATACTCCTTCAGGAGATCTGTCGTTGTATAATTCTTTAATGATTCCGGTTGAGTTGGCAATATTGTTGGCCAAATCGAAAGCGGTTTCAGTTGCCAATTGAGCTTGAAAGCCTTTTATCAAATTGGTAAACTTTGCAATTTTTGAGATTGTACCTGCATTCAATCCATAAGGACGCTCATGTAAGCCGCATATAATATCCCACATGCTAAGCACATTTTGAGATGCAGCATCTTGCAGTTTAGCAATTGTGGTGGCACCAATTCCACGTTTTGGATAATTAATCACCCTTTTTATAGCCTCTTCGTCGTGCGGATTTACAGCCATTCTACAATAGGCCAAAAGGTCTTTAATCTCCTTGCGTTGATAGAAAGATAATCCACCATAAATTTTATAAGGCAGGTTCAGTTTTCGCAAGGACTCCTCGAAAATTCTCGATTGAGCATTGGTACGATATAAAATTGCAAAATCCTGATATGCACAATGCGAACGCATTCTGGTTTCGAAAATGTCATTCGTAATCAAGTAACCTTCTTCATGATCGGTTAAAGCTTTTACAATTTTGATTTTATCACCTTCTTCATTATCCGAAAATGATTCTTTTTGAATCTGACCTTTGTTCTTATGGATAATGCTATTGGCAGCATTTACAATATTCTGAGTAGAACGGTAATTCTGTTCCAGTTTGTATAGTTGGTAGTTTGGATAATCGTTTCTAAAGTTTAGAATGTTTTCAATTTTGGCACCACGGAAAGAGTAAATACTCTGTGCATCGTCGCCCACAACGCATACATTCTTGTGTTGTTCAGCCAATTTTTTCACAATTAAATATTGTGCGTAATTGGTATCTTGGTACTCATCTACCAATACGTATTTAAACTTATCCTGATACTTGGCCAATATTTCCGGAAAATCTCGGAATAGGATGTTGGTTTGCAAAAGCAAATCATCAAAATCCATTGCATTGGCCTGTTTACATCTTTGAGAATATCTACTGTAGATTTCTGAGATCCTTGGTTTTCTTGCTTCTGCATCAGCTTTTTGAGCTTTGGCGTTGTTGGCGTAGGCTGCAGATGTCACCAGGTTATTTTTAGCCGATGAAATGCGATTCTGTACTTCGTTAGGTTTGTATACCTTATCATCTAACTGCATTTCTTTAATTATGGCACGATAAAGATTACGCGAATCTTGAGTGTCGTAAATGGTAAAGTTGGAATCGAAACCTAAATGTTCAGCCTCGTATCTTAAAATTCTTGAAAAAATAGAGTGGAATGTTCCCATCCATAAGCTTTGAGCCTGCTCTTGTCCAACCACATTGGCAATTCTGTCTTTCATTTCGCGAGCCGCCTTGTTGGTAAACGTTAAGGCCAAAACCGAATAAGGACGAACACCCTGATTCAACAAGTGAGCAATTCTGTAGGTAAGTACTCTGGTCTTACCCGATCCGGCACCAGCAATTACAAGCGATGGTCCGGTGTAATTTTCAACAGCTTCTTTCTGAACAGGGTTTAACTCATTCAAATATTCCATTCTAACAATTCTTTATCTGTAAATTTCAAGTGTCAAAAATAACACTTGTATATTAATATTGAATTCTTTTTGAGAATTAAGACTTAAGTTATACCATTTATTGAGGAAAAACAGTCTTGGTATAATGCGATAGATATTTAAAACTCAATAATAAACCTAGCGAAATTATTGAGAAATTTAAATACTTATCGGTATTAATTGCTTAATATGGAAAAAACGGCTTAATTTTTTTTAATATTGTAAATCATAAAACACTTATTCATTACTATGAAGACTAAGAATAATATACATATGGATTCTGCTTTTTTTCGTATTATTTTCACCCTATTAATAGTTGCTTGTTCCTCAAATTTATTTGGGCAAATTACTGGTAGTTCTGCAGTTTTTCAAAGCATTACCAATTACGATGGCGGAGAGCCTAATGATGAAATTTTCGTGTTTTGTGGTGCAAATTCGGGAGAGTTATCGGCAAAATCCGTTGACGCTACCTCTGGGTGGACTTTTACCTGGAATCGCTGGGATGCTACAAGTGGTACTTTCAGCATACCTGTTACCTCAAGTGACACACCTTCTGAATCTGTGATTGCCTCCTTATCTGATGGTTTGTATCAAGTAGTACTAACAAAAACAGGAGAATCCGATCAGATATATGAAGCTTGGGTTATCAATCGTATTTCAAGCTCATTAAAGCCAATTTTAAGTTTGGATAAACAAGATTGTGCTGGTGTGTTTTTAAAAGCATCATTTCAAGACTTGTTGCAATATCAGGATATTGTGACAAAGGAATCCAAGAATGTTTCCGAGGATATAACCTTTGAGTATAACAGAACAGGTTTGGATGATGTTATTTTGAGGACAACTTATCCTGCTTATTCAGGAGAAGAAAAATCCTTAATAGATGAGAGTGTTTTTGAAGGTGAAGAAGAGTATACTTTAACTGTTATGGATAGATGTGGCAATATATATACAGCAGATCCTGTACTATCCGGTACTATAGTAATTAGTGCAGAATTTACGACTACTCCTGATGAGGACAGAAAAATTGATGATGGATATGAAGCTCCTGTTTCAGTAGATTTTGTTGTAAATCAGGAAACAAATATTGATGATTACGAATGGTTTATTTATAAGGATGATGGTGGGAATCCAGAGGATTTGAATGAGGAGGATTTGGTTGAAAACGGAGAAGTAAGCAATGTCAGTAATTTTGAATTCGAATTTTTACATCCGGGAAAATATTTCGTAAGGTTGAAAGCTACAAGCGCTTCCTGTGAAGATCAATTTATAGATTTGGAGGGAATTACAGTTGTTGAATCATTGGTTGATGTAGCTAATTATTTTATCCCAAGTAAACACGGCAAGTGGATTGTAAAGACTCAATCCTTAAAGAGTTTTAAAGGAATAATATTCAACCGATGGGGAAGGGTTCTTTATGAATGGAGAAATGCTGATGATAGTTGGGATGGAAAAGTAAATGGGAAGATGGCTACTCCGGGAACATACTTTTACGTAATTACTGCCGTTGGATTGGAGGAGGAAACTAAAACCTATACTAAGAAAGGTTCCTTTATGCTGATAAGGAAATAATTAAATACTTGACTTATTAAAAGAAAAGTCTAGACTTGTGATGAAATAGGTATGGGCTTTATTTTTATCTGGTCTTGATGTTTTTCAAAAAGGTCTTGACTTTCTTTTATAAGATCAAGACCTTTTTTATTGTAATATTACATTGAACAATTATTCTAAAAAAAACCGTCTCGGAACTGAGACGGTTTAAGGTATATACTTAAAAATACAATTATGCTTCAGCTGTTTCTTCTTCGTAAGCAGCTAGTAATTCTTCCTGAACATCTCCTGGAACTTTTTCGTAGCCATCAAATTTCATTGAGAATTGGGCACGACCACCAGTTAATGAACTTAATGATGTTGAGTAGCGGTTCATCTCCTTCAACGGAACCTTAGCAAGAATCTTCTGGAATCCTTTTTCAGCTTCCATACCCATAATCATTGCTCTACGAGTTTGAAGATCACTCATTACATCACCCATTCTGTCTTCAGGAACCAATACTTCTACATCATAAATTGGCTCAAGAATTTTAGGACCAGCATTTTTAAAAGCAGTACTAAATGCATGACGACCGGCAAGCTTAAATGAAATTTCATTTGAGTCTACCGCGTGCATTTTACCATCGTAAACCACAACGCGAATATCACGTGCATATGAACCGGTTAATGGACCTTCATCCATTTTTTCCATTACCCCTTTAAGTATGGCAGGTAAGAATCTGGTATCGATAGCTCCACCAACAATACAGTTACAGAAAACTAATTTTCCACCCCAGTCTAGTTCGTGTTCTTCTGTACCTCTTAAATTCACTTTAAGTTCTTTGCCATTTACATTATACATTGTTGGATCTGGCATTCCTTCAGTGTAAGGCTCAATAATTATATGAACTTCACCAAATTGTCCAGACCCCCCTGATTGTTTTTTGTGGCGATAATCTGCCTGAGCAAGTTTGGTAATAGTTTCACGATAAGGAATCTTAGGATCAAGGAATTCAATTTCCATCTTATCATTGTTCAACAATCTCCACCTTAATGTATTCATGTGGAATTCACCTTGTCCGTGAAGTATAATTTGTTTCAACTCTTTTGAATATTCTATAAGAATTGTTGGATCTTCTTCGTGAATACGATGTAACAATTCTCCTAACCTTTCTTCATCACCATCTTCCTTGGCTTTAACAGCAGTTCTATATTTTGGTTCTGGGAATTCAATTTCTTTATATGTGAAATCACAATCCTTACAGTTTAAGGTATGATTGTTTTTAGTGTTTTTCAGTTTTACAGTTGCCCCAATATCACCTGCTACAAGTTCAGAAACTCTTTCGCGATTTCGTCCTGCAACCAAGTATAATTGCGAGAGTCTTTCTTTGGTGCCATTGTTGATATTTGTTAAATCATCACCTTCCTTTACGCTACCCGAAATTACTTTAAAATAACTTACCTCACCAATATGTGGTTCCATTGATGTTTTAAATACAAATAGTGAAGTAGGAGCATTAACGTCACATTTAGCTTCTCTTCCACTCACTGTTGGAATAGCAGGCATTTCTGTAACGAATGGAACGATATTGCCAATAAATTCCATTAAACGGCGCACGCCCATGTCTTTTTTAGCTGAAATACAGAAAACAGGGAACAGATCACCAGCGATCATTCCTTTTTTCATTCCTTCGCGCATTTCATCTTCGGTAAGAGTTCCCTTATCGAAATACAATTCCATAAGAGCTTCATCATTCTCAGCAGCCGATTCTACAAGTTCATTGTGTAGTTCATCAGCTTTCTCTTTTTCTGAATCAGGAATGTCTAAAATTTGAGGTTCTCCACCTTCAGGACCCCATTGGTACATTTTCATTTTAAGTACATCCACTACGGCGTTAAAGTTTACGCCAACGTTTACGGGAAACTGTACAATCGAAACTTTGCTACCAAAATTAGTCTTTGCTGATTCTATTGATTGTTCAAAATTCGCTTTGTCGTGATCCAATTGATTCACTACAAAGATAAGAGGCGTGTTTAATGCGGCAGCTCTTCTGCCAATAATTTCAGTGCCAACCTCAACGCCATGTTGGGCATTGATAAGCATTAAGCCAGTGTCAGTTACATTTAAAGCAGAAATCACACCACCAGAAAAGTCGTCGGCACCTGGAGTATCAATAAAATTGATTTTCTTTCCTAACCATTCTGTATACAATACCGTTGAGAATACGGAGTTACCATATTCGTGTTCTACATGATTGTAATCAGAAACGGTGTTATTATCTTCCACGTTTCCGCGTCTTGTAATAACACCGCCTTCAAACAACATAGATTCGGCAAGGGTAGTTTTACCCGAGCCGGCGTTGCCAATGAGGGCGATGTTCTTAATTTCGTTTGATTGATACACTTTCATAATTGTATTTTTTTGGGTTTATATAAAATAAGTATCAAAAGCCGGGTGTTAGGTTAGTGCCCAGCTTTAGGTTTTAAGGCTTACCAAATTAATTAACTTTTTAATAAGATACAATATGCATTAGATCAATTTGTGGAAAATAATTGACTTGCAGGAATTTTGGTTGTATTTTTGTCTTTATCCCGCTATTTTTCTATGGTATGTAGAGTTGAGTCGGAACTTATTTAAAATCAGATGATTTTTTTATTTGATCACTATTTGACTTTTAAAAGGGTTTTCTTACCTTTGTGCGCTGATTTCAAGGGGATTTTTGCAAAAATCAACATAACGATTGTTGTTTTTAGTAAATAAATAATACCTTTGCAAACCAATTTGTTAAAATATATTTAATTAAAAAGTAATTGTTAATATGCCTACAATTCAACAGTTAGTTCGAAAAGGAAGAACCAAGCTTCAAGAGAAGAGCAAGGCTCCAGCGTTGGATTCTTGTCCTCAAAGAAGAGGGGTTTGCGTGCGTGTGTATACCACTACACCTAAGAAGCCTAACTCAGCAATGCGTAAAGTTGCTCGTGTTAGATTGACTAACGGAAAAGAAGTGAATGCTTACATTCCAGGTGAAGGTCACAATTTGCAAGAGCACTCTATCGTATTGATTAGAGGTGGTCGTGTGAAAGATCTTCCAGGGGTAAGATATCACCTTGTTCGTGGTGCTCTTGATGCTTCAGGGGTAGAAGGTCGTATGCAGCGTCGTTCTAAGTATGGTACTAAGAGACCAAAGAAAAAGTAAAACCTAGTTTGTAACTGTAGGAGTTATAGTTTATGTGTTGTTCCCACTTGGTTGAGTAAATAGTCGTGAGATTATTGAAGACGCACTTGGGCAGCTGACATACGAATAGCTCGTAAACTAAAAGAAATGAGAAAATCAAGACCTAAAAAGAGAATCTTGTTGCCGGATCCAAAATTTAATGATGTTTTGGTTACGAGATTTGTGAATGACTTGATGATGGACGGTAAGAAGAATCTTGCGTTCAAAATTTTCTACGATTCATTAGAGATCGTTAAGTCGAAAACTGAAAAGCTTGAAAAATCTCCACTTGAGATTTGGAAAAAAGCTTTAGAGAACATTACTCCAGCTGTAGAGGTTAAGTCTCGCCGTGTTGGTGGTGCTACCTTCCAGGTTCCAATGGAAATTCGTCCAGAAAGAAAAGTTTCTATTTCTATTAAGAATATGATTCTTTTTGCTCGTAAGAGATCTGGTAAGTCTATGGCTGAAAAATTGTCAGCAGAAATCGTCGCTGCTTTCAATGAAGAAGGTGGAGCTTTCAAGAAGAAAGAAGATACTCACAGAATGGCTGAAGCTAACCGTGCTTTCGCTCACTTTAGATTTTAATAGAATTGTTTAAGCAATTTGTAGAGGACAAAGAAAATGGCTAAGAGAGATTTAAATTTTACCAGAAACATTGGTATCATGGCACACATCGACGCCGGTAAAACAACAACTACCGAGCGTATCTTGTATTATACAGGTGTGTCTCACAAGATTGGTGAGGTTCACGATGGTGCAGCTACAATGGACTGGATGGAGCAAGAGCAGGAAAGAGGTATTACTATTACATCTGCAGCTACTACTTGTTTTTGGAACTATGACAGCAAGAAGTATCAAATCAATATTATTGATACCCCGGGTCACGTTGACTTTACAGTAGAGGTAGAGCGTTCGTTACGTGTTCTTGATGGTGCAGTTGCATGTTTTTGTGCAGTAGGTGGTGTTGAAGCGCAGTCTGAAACAGTTTGGAGGCAGGCTGATAAATATAGAGTTCCTCGTATGGGTTTTGTGAATAAGATGGACCGTTCTGGTGCTGACTTTTTCAAAGCTGTACGTGAGGTTAAAGAAAAATTAGGAGCTAATCCTATTCCAATTCAAATTCCAATCGGGTCGGAAGAGAGCTTTAGAGGTGTAATCGATTTGATTACTATGAAAGCTATCGTTTGGTACGATGATGAGAATGGTACAAATTACACTTTGGAAGATATTCCAGATCACTTGGTTGCTGATGCAAATGAGTGGAGAGAGAAATTGGTAGAGGCAGTTGCAGAAAACGACGAAGAGTTATTGGAGAGATTCTTTGAGGATCCAGATTCAATTACTGAAGAGGAAATGTATGCTGTTATTCGTAAAGCTACTATCTCTATGGATATTGTTCCTATGCTTTGTGGTTCTGCATTTAAGAATAAAGGTGTTCAGCGTTTATTGGATGCAATTATTACTTACATGCCATCTCCACTTGATGTAGAGGCAATTGTTGGTACTGTTCCAGGAACTGACGAAGAAGTTGTTCGTAAGCCGGATGTTGAGGAGCCATTGGCTGCTTTGGCATTTAAAATTGCTACTGACCCATTCGTAGGTCGTTTAGCATTTACTCGTGTTTACTCAGGATCTATCGAGGCAGGATCATATGTATTTAATACAAGATCAGGAAACAAAGAGCGTATTTCTCGTTTGTACCAAATGCACTCAAATAAACAGAATGCTATCGAAATGGTAGAAGCTGGTGATATTTGTGCTTGTGTTGGGTTTAAAGATATTCGTACTGGTGATACTCTTTGTCAGAAAGAATCTCCAATCGAGTTAGAATCAATGGATTTTCCAGATCCAGTAATCGGTATCGCTGTTGAGCCATTGACTCAGAAGGATGTTGATAAATTGGGTATGGCTCTTGGTAAATTGGCTGAAGAGGATCCAACTTTCCAGGTTAAAACTGACGAAGATTCAGGTCAAACAGTAATTTCAGGTATGGGTGAGCTTCACTTAGATATCATTATTGACCGTTTGAAGCGTGAATTTAAAGTTGAGTGTAATCAGGGAGCACCTCAGGTTGCTTACAAGGAAGCTATCAAAGGTTCTGTTGAACACCGTCAGGTATTCAAAAAGCAGTCTGGTGGACGTGGTAAGTTTGCAGATATTCAATTCCGTTTGATGCCAGTTGATGCAGATTTCGAAGGTGAAGGATTGCAGTTTGTTGATCAGATTAAAGGTGGTAATATTCCTAAGGAATTTGTTCCTTCTGTTCAGAAAGGTTTCACTGATGCAATGAAAAATGGTGTGTTGGCAGGTTACACTGTAGATACATTAAAAGTTGAGTTGTTTGACGGATCTTTCCACCCGGTTGACTCGGATCAATTATCATTTGAGATGGCTGCTAAGCAAGGTTTCAAAGAAGCTTGTGCTAAGGCAAATCCGGTTCTTCTTGAGCCTATCATGAAGATGGAAGTTATTACTCCTGAAGAGTATATGGGTGATATCATCGGTGACTTGAATAAGCGTCGTGGTCAGGTTGAAGGAATGGAATCTAAGCACGGAGCTCGTGTTGTGAATGCTAAAGTACCTTTGGCAGAGCAATTCGGTTATGTAACTGTGTTGAGAACCTTGTCTTCAGGTCGTGCAAACTCTTCTATGGAATTCTCACACTTCGAAGAAGTGCCTAAAGGTATTGCTAAAGAGGTTGTTGAGAATGCCAAGGGTAAAGTTGAATTATTATAATTATATCATCGTATAATATCTAAATAAGATGAGCCAAAAAATTAGAATTAAACTGAAATCTTACGATTACAACTTGGTTGATAAGTCGGCTGAGAAAATCGTAAAGACAGTTAAGGCTACAGGTGCTGTTGTTAGCGGTCCAATTCCACTTCCAACTCACAAAAGAATTTTTACTGTTCTTCGTTCTACTTTCGTGAACAAGAAATCAAGAGAACAGTTTCAACTTTCTTCTTTCAAGCGTTTGATTGATATTTACAGTTCTACTGCAAATACAATTGATGCTTTGATGAAGCTAGAGTTGCCTAGCGGTGTAGAAGTTGAAATTAAAGTTTGATAATCTAGTAAGATTTATTTTTAAAAAGTAAAGAGAAATGCCAGGATTAATTGGAAAAAAAATCGGAATGACTTCCGTTTACAGTGCCGAGGGAAAAAATATTCCATGCACTGTCATTGAGGCAGGTCCATGTGTTGTAACTCAAATTAAGACTATTGAGTCTGATGGTTACGAAGCACTTCAGTTGGCTTTTGATGAAAAGAAAGAAAAGCGAACAACTAAGGCGCTAGATGGGCACTTTAAAAAGGCAAACACAACTCCTAAGAAAAAACTTGTAGAGTTTTCAAATTTTGAAAACGAATACCAGTTAGGAGACATTATCGACGTTGAATTATTCGAAGGCACTCCATATGTGGATGTTAGCGGAGTTTCAAAAGGTAAAGGTTTCCAAGGGGTAGTAAAACGTCATGGTTTTGGCGGAGTAGGTGGCGCGACACACGGTCAGCATAACCGTTTACGTGCACCAGGTTCTATTGGTGCTGCATCTTACCCAGCTCGCGTATTTAAAGGCATGAGAATGGCCGGACGTACAGGTGGGGATAACGTGAAGGTTCAAAATCTTCAAGTACTTAAGGTTATTAAAGAGAATAACCTATTGTTAGTTAAAGGATCTCTTCCAGGGTCTAAAGGTTCATACGTAATTATTGAGAAGTAATGGAATTAGCGATTTTAAACACAGCTGGAGAAGATACTGGTAGAAAAATTGAATTGAATGATTCAGTTTTTGGCATCGAACCAAATGAGCATGCTATTTACCTAGACGTTAAACAATTTTTGGCGAACCAACGTCAGGGAACTCACAAATCGAAAGAAAGAGCTGAGATTTCTGGTAGTACTGCCAAACTAAAGAAACAAAAAGGTACTGGTACAGCACGTGCTGGTAGCATTAAGTCACCTATCTTCAGAGGAGGTGGACGTGTATTCGGTCCTCGTCCAAGAAACTACGGTTTCAAATTGAATAAAAAACTGAAGCAGTTGGCTCGTAAGTCTGCTTTAACGATCAAAGCTCAAAACGATGCTTTAATGGTAGTTGAAGACTTCAATTTCGAAGCTCCTAAGACAAAAGAGTTTGTTAATATTCAGAATAGCTTAAAAGTAGCTGATAAAAAAGTGCTTTTAGTTTTATCTGAAGATAATAAAAACATATATTTGTCTTCTCGTAATTTGAAGAATGTTAACGTTGTTCGTGTTTCTGACCTTGCAACTTATGACATTATGAAAGCTTCAACTTTGGTGTTTGTAGAAAGTTCTGTAAAAGGACTTGATGAAATGTTTAAACTAAACTAAGTTTAAAAAAATGGATATTTTAATTAAGCCAATCGTTACTGAGAAAATGACTGAGCAAAGCGAAAAATTCAATCGCTTTGGTTTTGTTGTTAATCGTAGAGCGACAAAGATCGATATTAAGGCAGCAGTAGAATCAATGTACAATGTTAAAGTGGCATCTGTTAATACCATGAATTATCAGGGTAAAAAGAAAAGCCGTTTTACAAAAGCAGGTGCTATTGAGGGAAGAACTGCGTCTTTTAAAAAGGCGATCGTTACTTTAGTTGAAGGTGATAATATAGATTTTTATAGCAATATTTAATTAGAAAATGGCTGTACGTAAATTAAAACCTGTAACTCCTGGTCAAAGAAATAAGATTCTAAATACCTTTGAGCAGGTAACTACAGACAAACCTGAGAAATCATTGTTAAGACCAATGAAGAAAACTGGTGGTAGAAATAACACTGGTAAGATGACAATGAGATATATAGGTGGTGGTCACAAGAGAAGATATCGAGTTATTGATTTCAAAAGAGACAAGGACAATGTTCCTGCAAAAGTTGTTTCGATTGAGTACGATCCAAACCGTACTGCACGCATTGCATTGCTTGTGTATGCTGACGGTGAGAAACGTTACATCATCGCTCCAAACGGACTTGAGGTAGGACAAACTTTGCTTTCTGGAGAAAAAGTAGCTCCTGAAATCGGAAACTCAATGCCATTATCTGATATCCCATTAGGTACAATAATTCATAATATTGAATTAAGACCCTCTCAAGGTGCTGTGATGGCTCGTAGCGCTGGTGCATATGCTCAACTTGTTTCAAGAGAAGGCAAATATGCAATGATCAAATTACCTTCTGGAGAAGTTAGAATGATCCTAGTAACTTGTAAAGCAACTATCGGTACTGTTTCAAATACTGACCATGCGTTGGAAAGAAGTGGTAAAGCTGGTCGTACTCGTTGGTTAGGTAGAAGACCTCGTGTTCGTGGTGTGGTAATGAATCCAGTTGATCACCCAATGGGTGGTGGTGAAGGTAAATCTTCAGGTGGACATCCACGTTCTAGAACCGGTGTATTAGCTAAAGGGTTCAAAACTCGAGCTAAGAAAAACGCTTCTAATAAGTATATTGTAGAAAGAAGGAAAAAGTAATTTGATTAATTAGATTGTTATGAGTCGTTCATTAAAAAAAGGCCCTTTTATCGATTTCAAATTGGAGAAACGAGTATTGGAGCAAAATGAATCAGGAAAAAAATCTGTGATTAAAACCTGGTCAAGACGTTCTATGATCTCTCCGGATTTCGTAGGTCACACAGTTGCCGTTCACAACGGAAACAAATTCATTCCAGTTTATGTTACTGAAAATATGGTAGGTCATAAATTAGGTGAATTTGCGCCAACTCGTACTTTTAGAGGTCACGCTGACAAGAAGAAAAAATAGCGTGAAGCGTTTTAATTAACATTTTGAATTTGTAAAAATGGGTGCAAGAAAAAGAATAAGAGCAAACCAAATAAAGGAGGAAAAAAAGAGCAAAGCATTTGCTAGCTTGAAAAATGTTCCTACTTCGCCTCGCAAAATGAGACTTGTTGCCGATATGGTAAGAGGTATGGAGGTGAACCGAGCTTTAGATGTACTTCGTTTCAGTCCGAAAGAAGCATCGATTCGCGTAGAAAAACTATTGCTTTCTGCGATTGCCAACTGGCAAGCAAAGAACGAAGGTCAAAGAATTGAGGAGAATGAGTTATACATCAAAGAAATTTGTGTTGATTCAGCAAGAATCCTTAAGCGTCTAAGACCAGCTCCACAAGGGAGAGCACATAGAATTAGAAAAAGATCAAATCATGTAACTATATTGTTGGATAGCAAAACTACCAATAATACAAAAGAATAGTTAGAATGGGACAAAAAGTAAATCCAATTGGAAATAGACTAGGAATCATCAGAGGATGGGATTCTAACTGGTTTGGCGGAAAAAACTACGGCGATAAGCTTGTTGAAGATACCAAAATTAGAAAGTACCTAAATGCTCGTTTAGCTAAAGCAAGTATTTCTAAGATCATTATCGAAAGAACTCTTAAATTAATCACTATCACTATCAACACTGCTCGTCCAGGTATCATTATCGGGAAAGGTGGTCAAGAAGTTGACAAGCTGAAAGAAGAGTTGAAGAAGATTACAGATAAAGAAGTACAAATTAATATCTTCGAAATTAAACGTCCAGAAATGGATGCTGTAATCGTTGCTAATAACATCGCTCGTCAGATTGAAGGCCGTATCGCCTACAGAAGAGCAATTAAGATGGCTATTGCTTCTACTATGAGAATGGGTGCTGAAGGAATCAAAATTCAGATTTCTGGCCGTTTAAATGGAGCGGAAATGGCACGTTCTGAAATGTACAAAGAAGGACGTACCCCACTTCATACCTTAAGAGCTGATATCGATTACTGTCAAGCTGAAGCTTTGACTACTTACGGTTTGATCGGTATCAAAGTTTGGATCTGTAAAGGTGAAGTTTACGGAAAACGTGATCTAACACCAAACGCTGGCATGAAAGATAGCCGTGGTCCAAAAGGAAAAGGTGGTTTTAATAGAAGAAAAAAGAAGTAGTCTTTAAATTTTAAAGAATTAGTACGATGTTACAACCAAAAAGGACAAAATTTAGAAGACAACAAAAGGGAAGAATGAAAGGTAACGCTGGTCGTGGTACTGAATTAGCATTCGGATCTTTTGGGATCAAGTCACTTGAAGAAAAGTGGATTACTGGTCGTCAAATTGAAGCTGCTCGTGTGGCAGTAACCCGATATATGCAGAGACAAGGTCAAATCTGGATCCGTATTTTCCCAGATAAGCCGATCACTAAGAAGCCTGCAGAGGTACGTATGGGTAAGGGTAAGGGTTCTCCAGAAGGATTCGTTGCTCCTGTTTCACCAGGAAGAATGTTATTCGAATGTGAGGGTGTTCCTTACGAAGTAGCTAAAGAGGCATTGCGTCTTGCAGCTCAAAAATTACCTGTTACTACAAAGTTTGTCGTAAGACGTGATTATGTTGAAAGTTCAAATGATTAATCATGAAGAATTCAGAAATTAAAGAGTTAACAACACAGGAAATAGTAGAAAAGTTGGATGCCGAAAGAGCATCATTAACTCGCTTCAGACTAAATCACGCTATTTCACCTTTGGAAAATCCTTTGCAAATTAAGGAAACGAGACGCAACATTGCCAAATTGATGACAGAGTTACGTCAGAGACAATTAACTGAAAAGTAAAAAAGTGATGGAAAGAAATCTTAGAAAAGAGCGTATCGGGGTTGTGGTTAGCAGCAAAATGGAAAAATCCATTACTGTTGCAGTTCACACAAAGGAAAAACACCCGATTTACGGTAAATTTGTGAACAAAACCAAAAAATTCACTGCTCACGATGAAGAAAACACCTGTAACGAAGGTGATACCGTAAAAATCATGGAAACCCGACCTTTAAGTAAAAATAAGAGTTGGAGATTAGTGGAAATTATTGAAAGAGCTAAGTAATCATGATACAAACAGAAAGTAGACTATTAGTAGCTGATAACAGTGGAGCAAAGGAAGTACTTTGTATCCGCGTGTTAGGCGGTACCAAAAAACGTTATGCTTCAATTGGAGATAAAATTGTGGTTACCGTGAAGAACGCTATCGCCGGTTCCGATATGAAAAAAGGAACAGTAACAAAAGCAGTTGTTGTTCGCACCAAAAAAGAGATTAGAAGACAAGACGGATCTTATATTCGCTTCGATGATAACGCATGTGTTTTGTTGAACACTGCTGGTGAAATGAGAGGAACCCGTATTTTTGGACCTGTTGCAAGAGAGTTACGTGAAACTGATATGAAGATCGTTTCTTTAGCACCAGAAGTTTTATAATCTTTGTAAACCTAGAACAATGAAGTTACATATTAAAAAGGGTGATACCGTTATTGTAAACGCTGGGGAATCAAAAGGACAGGAAGGTAAAGTGTTAGAAGTTCTAGTTGACAAGCAACGTGCGATCGTTGAAGGTGTTAACATGATTTCTAAACACACCAAGCCAAACGCTGAGAATCCTCAAGGTGGTATCGTTAAAAAAGAAGCCTCAATTCACATTTCAAATTTGAATGTGAAAGATCCTTCAACAGGAAAAGCTGCTCGTTTGGGTAGAAAAATGGGCGACAACAATAAATTAGTTAGATACTCTAAAAAGTCAGGGGAGGAGATTAAGTAATGAGCTATACACCGACTCTTAAAAAACAGTATGCAGAAGAAATCGTTCCTGCTTTAATGAAGGAATTCGATTACAAAACTGTAATGCAAGCACCTAAATTAACGAAGATAGTAATTAATCAAGGTGTAGGTTCGGCAATTGCTGATAAGAAAATACTTGAATTCTCTGTAAACGAGTTAACTGCGATTACAGGTCAGAAGGCAGTTCAGACTTTGTCATCAAAGGATATCTCGAACTTTAAGTTACGTAAAGGTATGCCAATTGGTACTACTGTAACTTTGCGTCGTGAGCGTATGTACGAATTTCTTGAAAAATTAGTTCGTGTAGCTCTTCCACGTATCCGTGACTTTAAAGGTATTAAGAGTAAGTTAGACGGTAGAGGTAACTATACTTTAGGTATCGAAGAACAAATCATTTTCCCTGAGATTGTTTTGGATAGTGTAAACAAAATCATGGGTATGAACATTACCTTCGTTACAACAGCTAACACCGACGAAGAAGCTTACGCTCTATTGAAAGAATTTGGATTACCATTTAAAAATCTAAAAAAATAAGACGATGGCTAAAGAATCAATGAAAGCTCGCGAAGTTAAGCGTCAGAAACTAGTTGAAAAATACGCAGCTAAAAGAGCTAAACTTAAAGAGGAAGGCGATTACATCGCTCTTAGTCGTTTGCCAAAAAACTCTTCACCTGTTCGTTTGCATAACAGATGTAAGTTAACTGGTCGTCCGAAAGGTTATATGAGACAATTCGGAGTTAGTCGTATCACTTTCCGTGAAATGGCTTCAGCTGGTTTAATCCCTGGTGTAAAGAAGGCAAGTTGGTAATCAAAATTTTGTTTATCAGAATTTTTTAAATATTGTCCCGAGAAATCGGGATCAATTTAATTTTTTATTATATGACAGATCCAATAGCAGATTTTCTTACACGTTTAAGAAATGCGATTATGGCAAATCACAAAGTGGTTGAAGTGCCGGCATCGAACGTGAAAAAAGAAATGACAAAGATTCTTAAGGATAAAGGTTATATCCTTAACTACAAATTTGTAGACGATGGACTTCAAGGAGTAATTAAAATTGCTTTGAAATACCATCCAGAAACCAAAATTCCAGCGATCAAAGATCTTAAGCGTGTGTCAAAACCAGGTTTAAGAAAATATTGCGGAGCTTTAGAATTACCTCGCGTACTTAACGGTTTAGGAATTGCGATTCTTTCTACTTCTCAGGGAGTTATGACTGACAAGGAAGCTCGTCAGAAGCATGTTGGTGGTGAAATATTGTGTTACGTTTATTAATTAAGGAGGATTAGAAATGTCACGAATTGGAAAATTACCTATCAATTTGCCTGCCGGAGTAAGCGTAACGGTAAATAAAGATAATTCAGTAGTTGTTAAAGGACCTAAAGGTGAATTAACACAACAAATTGATGCCGAAATCAAAGTTTCTGTAGAAGAAGGTAAAATCGTTCTTGAACGTCCTTCTGACCAGAAAAGACACAAAGCAATGCACGGTTTATATCGTTCATTGATGAATAACATGGTTATCGGTGTTACTGAAGGTTATAAGATTGAGCAAGAATTAGTGGGTGTAGGTTACCGTGCAACTTCAAAAGGTCAGCTTTTGGAATTAGCTTTAGGTTACTCTCACTTGATCCATATGGAAATTGCTCCTGAGGTTAAAGTAACTGCTGTTACCGAAAAGCGTGCTAACCCAATTATCACTCTTGAGAGTTGCGATAAGCACCTTGTAGGGCAGGTAGCTGCTAAAATCAGATCATTCAGAAAACCTGAGCCATACAAAGGTAAAGGTATTAAATTTGTTGGAGAACAGCTTAGAAGAAAAGCTGGTAAATCTGCAGGTAAATAATTTCTAAAACAGTAAATTATGGCTTTAACTAAGCAAGAAAGAAGACTAAGAATTAAAAGAAGAATTCGTAAGTCTGTTTCTGGAACTGCTGAAAGACCAAGAATGTCAGTTTTTCGTTCAAATAAGCAGATTTCAGTACAATTGATCGACGATCTTTCAGGAAAAACTTTATTAGCGACTAGTTCACTAATTAAGGAAATCGCTGAAAAATCAGTAAATAAAATTGAACAAGCTGAACTAGTAGGACAAGCAATTGCTGAAAAAGCAACTGCTGCAGGTATCTCTAGTGTTGTTTTCGATAGAAATGGTTATCTATACCATGGTAGAGTTAAATCATTAGCGGACGCTGCTCGTAAAGGTGGCCTTAAATTTTAATAATTATGGCAGATATCAAAAACGTTAAGACCAGCGACGCAGAATTGAAAGACAGACTGGTTGCTATTAATCGTGTTACTAAAGTAACAAAAGGTGGTAGAACTTTTAGTTTCTCTGCAATTGTTGTTGTAGGAAACGAGAATGGATTAGTAGGATGGGGACTTGGTAAAGCAAACGAGGTTACCACTGCTATTGCAAAAGGAGTAGAGGCTGCTAAGAAAAATTTGATTAAAGTACCTGTTTACAAAGGAACTATTCCTCACGAACAATTATCAAGATATGGCGGAGCACAGGTTTTCATTAAGCCTGCTTCTCACGGTACCGGGGTTAAAGCCGGTGGTGCGATGCGTGCCGTATTAGAGAGTGTTGGGGTAACCGACGTACTTGCTAAATCAAAAGGTTCATCAAACCCTCACAACCTTGTAAAAGCTACTTTCAATGCACTAGCTGAATTGAGAGATGCTCATACAGTTGCTGAGCATAGAGGTGTTTCATTGGATAAAGTGTTTAACGGATAATTTAAGGAAAATGGCTAAGATTAAAATTACTCAAATCAAGAGCAAAATCGGTAGTACCGAGCGCCAGAAAAAAACCTTGGAAGCATTAGGTTTGAATAAAATCAATGCTACTGTTGAACATGAAGCTACACCTCAAATTAAAGGTATGGTGGCTAAAGTACAACACTTGGTTTCCGTAGAAGAATAATCATTGTAAATATTTAGTAATAAATAGATATGGACTTAAGTAACTTAAAACCCGCTGCAGGATCGATTAAATCTAACAAGAGAATCGGTCGCGGTCAAGGATCAGGTAGAGGCGGTACCTCAACAAGAGGACATAAAGGTGCGAAGTCAAGATCTGGATACTCTAAAAAAGTTGGTTTCGAAGGGGGTCAAATGCCTTTGCAACGAAGAGTTCCTAAGTTTGGATTTAAGAACATCAACAGAAAAGAATATAAAGCTATTAATGTTGAAGTTTTACAAGCCTTAGCAGAAAAGAATAACATTACAGTTATTGACGTAGAAGTTTTAGTAAATGCTGGTTTAGCATCAAAGAACGATAACGTAAAGATTTTAGGTAATGGTACAATTACTGCTAAGTTAGAAGTAAAAGCTCATGCATTCTCGAAATCTGCTCAAGCAGCGATTGAAGCAGTAGAAGGAACAGTTGTTAAATTGTAAGATTAAATATGAAAGGTTTAATAGAAACATTGAAGAACATCTGGAAGATTGAAGATTTAAGATCTCGTATTTTAACTACAATTGGTCTTCTTTTAGTGTACCGTTTAGGTGCTAAGGTGGTTTTGCCAGGTATTGACCCGGCACATTTGGACGCGTTAAAATCTCAAACAGCGGATGGGGTTTTAGGATTGTTGAACATGTTTTCGGGAGGTGCGTTTGCTAACGCCTCGATATTTGCTCTCGGTATCATGCCATACATTTCTGCCTCAATTGTAATCCAATTAATGGGAATTGCGGTTCCTTATTTCCAAAGATTACAACGTGAAGGAGAAAGTGGACGTAGAAAAATCAATCAGATCACACGTTACCTAACCGTTATTATCCTTGTTCTTCAAGCGCCAGGATATTTATTAAACTTACATACAACATTGCCTGAAGCAGCCTTTATTTTAAAAGGTACATTCTTTACGGTATCTTCTGTGGTAATTCTTGCGGCAGGATCAATGTTCATTATGTGGTTGGGTGAAAAAATTACTGATAAAGGAATCGGTAATGGTATCTCAATTATCATCATGATCGGTATTATTGCAAGATTACCATTCTCGTTCATTGCTGAATTGGGATCAAGAATTGAAGGACACGGCGGTGGTTTAATCGTTTTGGTTCTTGAAATTGTTGTACTATTCATCATTTTTGCACTAACAATTTTGTTGGTACAAGGAACAAGAAAGATACCTGTACAATATGCTAAAAGAATCGTTGGTAACAAACAATACGGAGGAGTTCGTCAGTACATTCCTTTAAAAGTGAATGCAGCTGGGGTAATGCCGATCATTTTTGCTCAGGCAATTATGTTTCTGCCAATGGCAGCGGTAAGCTATGGTAGCTCTGATGGTTCAGGTTGGTTAACCAGCGTAGCTGCAGCTTTATCAAATTTTACTGGATTTTATTACAATGCACTGTTCTTTGTAATGATCGTTTTATTCACATACTTCTATACTGCAATTACAGTAAATCCTACGCAAATGGCTGAGGATATGAAGAAAAATGGTGGTTTTATTCCAGGTATTAAACCAGGAAAGAAAACTATAGATTTCCTTGATACTGTAATGTCACGTATTACTTTACCTGGATCAATCTTTTTAGGTTTAGTAGCAATCTTACCTGCTTTTGCAATGATTGCTGGAGTGAATAACGAGTTTGCACAATTTTACGGTGGTACTTCATTGTTGATTTTGGTTGGTGTAGTGCTTGATACATTACAGCAAATTGAGTCTCACTTATTAATGCGTCATTACGACGGATTAATGAAGTCTGGTAGAATAAAAGGTAAAACTCCGGGAGGAGCTGCTGCTTATTAAAATATTTTTGCTTTCTTTGCAGTGATTTTTTATAAGACAGAGGAAGAAATAGACTTAATGTCTAAAAGTAATAATCTGGTGGCTAGGACCTTAGGTGAAATATCTAAGGCCATAGCTCCAGGTATTTCAACCTTAAGCTTAGATAAAATTGCAGAGGAGTACATAAGAGACCATGGTGCAAAGCCTGCGTTTCTTGGTTACGATGGATTCCCAAACACCCTGTGTATTTCAGTTAATAACCAGGTGGTTCATGGAGTTCCATCTTCCTATGAGTTGAAAGAAGGCGATATTGTATCCTGTGATTGTGGTGTTTTGTTGGATGGCTTTTATGGCGATTCGGCATACACTTTTTCTGTTGGAACAGTGAAGCCTGAAATTCAACAATTGTTGAAGGTTACCAAAGAAGCTCTTTATAAAGGAATAGAAAAAGCTGTCGAAGGTAATCATCTAAGAGATATCGGTTTTGCCATTCAAAAGCATGCTGAGAAGAATGATTACTCGGTTGTTCGAGAAATGGTAGGGCACGGAATAGGAAAAAGTCTTCATGAAGATCCTCAGGTTCCGAATTATGGAAGACAGGGACGAGGATTAAAATTGAGAGACGGATTAGTACTTGCAATCGAACCCATGATAAATTTTGGTAAGCGGGATATTTACCAGGAGGATGATGGTTGGACGATTGTAACGGCCGATGGACAAGCATCCGCACATTTCGAACATACAATTGTTGTTCGTAAGGGAAAGGCTCAAATCCTGTCCGGTTTTGAATTTATTGAAGAATAAAACTAATAAAATATAAAGAGCTTATGGCTAAACAGCCTTCAATAGAACAAGACGGTACTATTACCGAAGCATTATCAAATGCTATGTTTCGTGTAGAACTTGAAAACGGTCATGTGATTACAGCGCACATTTCCGGTAAAATGAGAATGCACTACATTAAGATCTTACCAGGTGATAAGGTAAAAGTGGAAATGTCACCTTATGATCTTACTAAAGGGCGCATTACTTTTAGATACAAAAATTAAACTCGATAAAAATGAAAGTAAGAGCATCTGTAAAGAAACGTTCTGAAGATTGTAAAATCGTAAGAAGAAAAGGACGTTTGTATGTGATTAATAAAAAGAATCCTAAGTTCAAGCAACGTCAGGGATAATTTGATTAATTTTATAATAAGATAAATATTTAATTTATGGCTAGAATTGTTGGAGTTGATCTGCCTCAAAACAAAAGAGGTGTAATTAGCTTGACTTATATCTTCGGTATCGGTCGTAGTGCTGCTTGTCAGATTTTGGACGAGGCTGGTGTAGCGTATGATACTAAGGTAAAAGACTGGACAGATGAAGAATCTGCTAAGATTCGTCAGGCGATTAATGCAAGCTTTAAGGTTGAAGGGGAGTTGCGTTCTTTAACTCAACTGAATATTAAGCGTTTGATGGATATTGGTTGTTATCGTGGTGTTCGTCATCGTATTGGTTTACCATTGCGTGGACAAAAAACCAAAAACAACTCGCGTACCAGAAAAGGTAAAAGAAAAACAGTTGCAAACAAAAAGAAAGCGACTAAATAATTGTTAAGTTATGGCAAAGAAGTCAACATCAGTAAAGAAAAAAGTTGTGAAGATTGAGGCTGTAGGTCAGGCTCATATCCATTCATCGTTTAACAATATTATCATCTCTTTAACCAATAATAACGGACAAGTTATTTCATGGTCTTCAGCTGGTAAAATGGGCTTTAGAGGTTCTAAAAAGAACACTCCTTACGCTGCTCAGCAAGCTGCAACAGATTGTGGAAAAGTAGCTCACGATTTAGGGTTGAGAAAAGTAAAAGTATTTGTTAAAGGTCCAGGTAACGGACGTGAATCTGCAATTCGTGCAATCAATGCATGTGGAATTGATATTTCTGAAATTGTAGATGTTACTCCACTTCCACACAACGGATGTCGTCCTCCTAAGAGACGTAGAGTTTAATAAGTATAAGGTTTAATAAAAAATGCAAGCTAGGTGTTTGAACTATTTTTTTGAATCCTCTCAAAAAAAAACGCGGCACTTTTGTAGTTGAAAACCGAGTAAGCAAAGTTTCTTTTATTAGAAAAATTTAAATTTTAAATAACATGGCTAGATATATAGGACCAAAGTCAAAAATTGCTAGAAAATTTGGTGAGCCAATTTTTGGACCTGATAAAGCATTTGAAAATAAAAATTACCCTCCAGGACAGCACGGTAACAGCCGTCGAAGAAAAAAGATGTCTGAGTACGGGGTACAATTGAAAGAAAAGCAAAAAGCGAAATACACTTACGGTGTATTGGAGAAACAATTCTCGAACTTATTTAAAAAGGCCGCAAGAAGTAAAGGTATTACCGGTGAAGTTTTGTTACAACTTCTTGAATGTCGTTTAGATAATGTAGTTTACAGATTAGGTGTTGCTCCAACAAGATCAGCTGCACGTCAGTTGGTTAGCCATAAGCACGTAACAGTAAACGGACAGATCTGTAACATTCCTTCTTACTCGGTAAAAACCGGAGATATTATTGGAATTCGTGAAAAATCGAAATCTTTAGAAGTTATTACCGATTCTTTATCAACTGCCAGATATAACCAAGCATCTTGGTTGGAATGGGATCAAACCTCTCTTAGCGGTAAGTTTCTTAACGTACCTGAAAGAACAGAAATTCCTGAAAATATCAAGGAACAGTTAATCGTTGAATTGTATTCTAAGTAATAAATAGTTAATAAGTAATTTATGGCAATTTTAGCTTTCCAAAAACCGGACAAAGTTATCATGCTCGACGCAGACGATAGATTCGGAAAATTCGAATTTCGTCCATTAGAGCCTGGATATGGTATTACAATAGGTAACGCATTAAGAAGAATTCTACTTTCTTCTCTTGAGGGTTTCGCTATTACAACTATCAAGATTCAGGGAGTTGACCATGAGTTTTCAACTATTCCAGGAGTTATCGAAGATGTAACTGAGATGGTCCTGAACTTGAAGCAGGTACGGTTTAAACAAAGAGTTGAGGAAGTGGACAGTGAATTGGTAACAGTTACCATTTCAGATCAGGAAACTTTTACAGCAGGCGATATTAACAAGTTCCTTACCGGTTTCGAAGTGTTAAATCCGGAGCTTGTAATTTGCAGAATGGATAGCTCTGCTAAATTGCAGTTAGATTTAACTATTAATAAAGGTCGAGGTTATGTGCCTTCTGTTGAGAACAAACCTGTTGATGCTGAATTTGGTGTGATTCCAATTGACTCTATTTACACTCCTATTAAGAATGTAAAATACGAAGTTGAAAACTATCGTGTAGAACAGAAAACTGACTACGAAAAGTTAATTTTCGAGATTACTACTGATGGTTCTATTCACCCTAAGGATGCGTTGAAAGAAGCTGCTAAAATTCTTATTTATCACTTCATGCTATTCTCAGATGAAAAGATCACTCTTGATTCTGATGAGAAATTTGCAAACGAAGAGTTTGATGAAGAAGTGTTACACATGCGTCAGCTATTGAAGACCAAATTGGTTGACATGGATCTTTCAGTTCGTGCTTTGAACTGTTTGAAAGCTGCCGACGTTGATACTTTAGGAGACTTAGTACAGTACAACAGAAACGATCTTCTTAAATTTAGAAACTTTGGTAAGAAATCTCTAACCGAATTAGATGATCTATTAGTATCATTGAATCTTACTTTCGGTATGGATATTTCTAAGTACAAATTAGATAAGGAATAAGGTAAAATGAGACATAGAAAGAAATTTAATCACTTAGGAAGAAAGACAGCTCATAGAAAAGCTATGCTTGCAAATATGGCTTCTTCCTTGATTTTGCATAAAAGAATCTCAACTACTACTGCTAAAGCTAAAGCTTTAAAAATGTATGTTGAGCCATTGATCACCAAAAGTAAAAACGATACTACTCACTCAAGACGTATTGTATTTAGCTACTTAAAACAAAAAGAAGCTGTTACTGAATTGTTCAGAGAAGTATCTCCAAAAATTACTAACAGAAACGGTGGATATACTAGAATTTTAAAAACTGGTAATCGTTTAGGTGATAATGCTGAGATGTGTATTGTAGAATTAGTTGATTTCAACGAAACTTACACAACTGAGAAGAAAGCAGAAGCTAAAAAGTCTACTAGAAGAAGACGTGGTGGAAAATCTGCTGCTAAGGCAGAAGAAACTGCGGTTGAAGCTAAGGCTGAAGAGGCTACTGAACCAAAAGAAGAAAAGGGAGAAGAATAGTCTACCTTTAAATAATACTAAAGGGATAAAGTTTGGCTTTATCCCTTTTTTAATGCCCTAAAGATTTTTGTAACGTTTGCGTAGATTCTTGGTATGTTTTATATGCAAAAAACATTATAATTTGCTTGAAAATGTCGAAATTTAGGGTTGAAAATTAAGAAGTTAAAATTATTTGCTATTATAATTATTTAATACGTAAGTTATGTCTGAAATTGTAAAGATTCACGGTCGTGAGATTCTAGACTCACGTGGAAACCCAACTATCGAAGTAGAAGTAACTCTTGCAAGTGGCGTTATGGGACGTGCTGGTGTTCCTTCAGGAGCTTCAACTGGTGAAAATGAAGCATTAGAGCTTCGTGATGGTGATAAAGCTCGTTACTTAGGTAAAGGTGTTTTAAAAGCTGTTGAAAACGTAAACACTGTTATTTCTGAAGCTTTAGTAGGAATGGATGCTACTGATCAGGTTGCTATCGATACTGCAATGTTAGAGCTAGACGGAACTAAAACTAAGTCGAAATTAGGTGCTAACGCTATGTTAGGTGTTTCTTTGGCTGTTGCTAAAGCTGCTGCTGATTATTCAGGTATGCCTTTGTATCGTTACATTGGTGGTACTAACGCTAACGTACTTCCTGTTCCAATGATGAACATCATCAATGGTGGATCTCACTCTGATGCTACTATCGCATTTCAGGAGTTCATGATTCGTCCTATTGGTGCTCCTTCATTCCGCGAAGCTTTAAGAATGGGTGCTGAAGTATTCCACGCTCTTGCTAAAGTTTTAAAAGGAAAAGGTCTTTCTACTGCTGTAGGTGACGAAGGTGGTTTCGCTCCAATGTTAGGTGGTACTGAAGAGGCTATTGAGTGCATTCTTACTGCTATTAAAAACGCAGGTTACAAGCCAGGTCGTAAAGAAGATGGTGGTGATGTTTCTATCGCTATGGACTGTGCTGCTTCTGAATTCTTCAAAGATGGTGTATATGATTATAGCATTTTTGAGCCAAACGGAGCTAAAAGAAATTCTGAAGAACAAGCTGCTTACCTAGCTGAGTTGATCGCTAAGTACCCAATCGATTCTATCGAGGACGGTATGGACGAAGGTGACTGGAACGGATGGGTTGCTTTGAACGCTAAGATCGGTGATAAGTGTCAGATCGTAGGTGACGATTTATTCGTAACTAACGTTGATTACTTAGCAAAAGGTATCGAGTTGAAAGCTGCAAACTCAATCTTGATTAAAGTAAACCAGATTGGTACTTTAACTGAGACTTTGAATGCAATTGAAATGGCTCACCGTGCAGGTTATACTTCAGTAACTTCTCACCGTTCAGGTGAAACTGAAGATGCTACTATTGCTGATATCGCAGTAGCAACTAACTCTGGTCAGATCAAAACTGGTTCATTGAGCCGTTCAGATCGTATGGCTAAGTACAACCAATTACTTCGTATCGAAGAAGAATTGGGAGCTAACGCTAAATTCGGATGCTAATCCAATTAAGTATATATAAAAAAAGGGATCCAATTGGATCCCTTTTTTTATTTCAAATATTTAGAGTTTAAACATACTCTTGAATTAGCTCATAAATGGTCTTGCATTGGAATGGTTTCGACAAATATACATCCATTCCTATTTCTACCGATATATCCTTATCATCAGAATAATAATTGGCAGTAAAGGCAATTATCGGAGTTGGTCTTTCAACTTCTCGGTCTTCCTCAATTTTTCGAATCCGTAAAGAAGCTTCAATACCACCCATAATAGGCATCTGCAAATCCATTAGGATAATGTCGTATTCTTCTTCCTTAAATTTTTCTACGGCCTGCTTTCCGTTTTCAGCAATATCAACTCTACCTACCTTGTTTTTCAAATATACCTCAAGAGTTTTTCTATTGCTTGGCTGATCTTCAACCAACAAAACTTTTACATCTTTAATGTCTTTATCAGTTTTGTTAGGATGAGTTTTAACGATTTGAATCGATTCGATACTCTCTTCCCAATATATCTTCCTTTTAGTCTCAATGCCTATTTCTTCAAGCAATGCAGCTAGTCTTTCATTTACCATTTTTTGCATATCATATATCCCAATGATTAATATTTAAAAATAGAAAAATTAATGTACAATTAAAAAATAGTTCTCTTAAATTAATCAACATAAAACACTTTTGTTTTCTGTATTAATTCTTAATGTATTGCATGCTAATCAATTTAAATCATGATAAACTACAAGCAATTTTTCTATTTTTGCATTGATTGAATTAGATAAATTAAAAACATACGATAATGTCAGACGATAAGAAGATTATATTTTCGATGATGGGGGTAAGTAAAATTTTCCCTCCTCAGAAAAAAGTATTGAATAACATCAACCTATCATTCTTTTATGGTGCCAAAATTGGAATCATTGGTTTGAATGGTTCTGGTAAATCTACTCTGTTAAAAATTATTGCAGGATTAGAAAAATCATTCGATGGACATGTGGTTTGGCCGAAAGAGCACACTATTGGATATTTGGAGCAGGAACCTCAGTTAGATGACAACAAAACTGTTAAAGAAATTGTTCAGGAAGGTGTGCAGGAAATTGTTCAGGTATTAGCCGACTATGAAGCTGTGAATTTAAAATTTGCTGAACCGGAAGTATTAGAAGATCCTGATAAAATGCAGGCTGTTATGGACGAGCAAGCTGTTCTACAGGAAAAGATTGATCGATTTGATGCCTGGAACCTGGATACAAAATTGGAACGTGCAATGGATGCGCTTCGTTGCCCCGATGGTGAAGCTTTAGTAAAGCATTTATCAGGAGGTGAGCGCAGACGTGTTGCATTGTGTCGATTATTGCTGCAGGAACCGGATATTTTATTGTTGGATGAGCCTACCAACCACTTGGATGCCGAATCGGTACAGTGGTTAGAGCAGCATCTTCATAAGTATGCTGGTACGGTAATTTGTATTACTCACGACCGTTACTTTCTGGATAATGTTGCAGGCTGGATTCTTGAGTTGGATAGAGGAGAAGGAATTCCTTGGAAAGGGAACTATACTTCTTGGTTGGATCAGAAATCGAAACGATTGGCCCAGGAGGAAAAAGTGGCTAGTAAAAGAAGAAAAACTCTTGAGCGTGAGTTGGAATGGGTTAACATGGCTCCTAAAGCTCGTCAGGCAAAGAATAAGGCTCGTTTGAAAGCTTACGATACTTTGATGAACCAGGATGTAAAACAAAAGGAAGAGAAATTGGAAATTTTTATTCCTAATGGTCCACGATTGGGTAATAAAGTGATTCATGCCAAAGAGGTTTCGAAAGGATTCGAAAACAAATTGCTATTTGAAAATTTAGAATTCGAGTTACCACCAGCAGGAATTGTTGGAGTGATTGGTCCTAATGGTGCGGGTAAAACTACATTGTTTCGTATGATTATGGACTTGGAGAAACCAAACAAAGGTACTTTTGAAGTTGGAGAAACGGTAAAGGTGGGATATGTAGATCAGCAACATGCAGATATCGATCCAGAAAAAACTGTTTATGAAGTAATTTCGGGTGGAGGAGACTTGATTTCTGTTGGTGGAAGACAGTTGAATGCACGCGCATACGTAAGCCGTTTTAATTTCTCGGGTGCCGATCAGGAAAAGAAATGTGGAGTTTTATCGGGTGGTGAAAGAAATCGCTTGCACTTGGCATTAACTTTAAAGGAAGAAGCCAATGTTCTTTTATTGGATGAGCCTACCAATGATATTGATGTAAATACACTTCGAGCATTAGAGGAAGGTTTAGAAAGTTTTGCTGGCTGTGCGGTTGTGATTTCTCACGACCGTTGGTTCCTGGATCGTGTTGCAACTCACATTTTGGCATTTGAAGGTAATTCTGAGGTGCACTATTTTGAAGGAAGCTATTCCGATTATGAAATCAATCGCAAAAAACGTTTGGGCGATGAAGGTCCTAAGCGCATTCGATATAAAAAATTAATTGCAGATTAAGCAGAAGAGGGAAGATTAAAAAAATGAATCTTCCCTTATTTTTTGTAACTTAAGCTTATATTATTCTTAATAAAAATATCATGAGCGAATTTGCAACACCTAGCGAAGAAAGAAATTGGGCGATGTTTTGTCATCTATCCGCATTTTCTGGATTAATTATTCCTTTCGGTAATATTATTGGGCCACTAGTTCTTTGGTCGATGAAAAAAGAGCATTCAGCTTTGGTTGATCGAGAAGGGAAAAAGGCCTTGAATTTTCAGATTTCGATGAGTATTTACATTTTTGTTTCTGCCTTTTTGGTAATCATTGGAATTGGCATATTGTTACTAATTGCACTTGGGTTAATAAATCTTATTTTTGTGGTGATGGCGGTTGTGAAAACGCTTAATGGCGAGGATTACCAATATCCGCTCAGTATAAAAATATTAAATTGACAAATGAAACGAACATGTAATTTTTAAGATTAAAATTACTTGAGAGTTCCATGTGACAATTGCAAGAAAATTTAAATACATGAAATCTTTCTCATTATATAAGACAATCTACTTTTTAGGGGTTGTCTTAATTTTTGTTGGTGGTTACCGATTATTTAAGAATTTTTCCTACGGTGATCTACTGTTTTCAGCTGGTATTCTTTGCTACTCGGGCGTACAGGTATTTCTGTTATTCTTTAAATCATTGGCTGATTGGAAGCTTTTTGAATACCTGAAACTAACGGTAAATGTACTGTTTCTCATAGCAATCATTCTATTGTTGATTTTGGATTTACAGGAATGGTATTATCCATTTATTTTGGGCTTGTTGATTGATTTCTTTTCAAATATCCTGAAAAGAATAAATAGACATCCCGCGTAATTAGGGTTTATTCCAATCCTGATTTTTTAGAGGAGGCTTAATCATTTTCAAAGCTTGTTTCACCTGTTAATACAAGCTTCTTTCTTTCATGCAACAATGAGAAACATTTATGGATAACTCTACGCCATACGCACAAAAATGAGATCCATTCCTGGCTGGATGTGACTCTGATATAGGTTTACTTGATTTGAACGCGTGTTTTCTTGACCCAAATGTAGGAAAAGATGAGTCTGACGCGCGTCGAAATCACATTCACCCATTTTTAGGTCAATTTTTGATGGGTTTACATTACATTTTCCCATGAAAAAGACAGCTATTTCTATGAAAATATCTCAAAAATTAGGGTAGATGTCACATTTACCTACGTCCAGGTGAGTTTTTCCTGCGTTTGGTTCATATATTTCCATGTTCGCTTCAACTTTTTCCATGTTTATCTCACCTACACCCTAGGTAAGATATAAAGTTGTTATTTCATATAAGAAAAGCAATCGCTAGTGATGAAACTGTTCAACTCTATAGAGAAGAGTCTTTTCGATAAATCATTTCGGCTCTTAAATTTTTAATACATATCTAAATTGTGCAGTGGTCTAACTGTGCTACTATCGAAATAATGTATATTTTTGTAGATCTGATAAAAAACCAAAATAAAGAATAAGAAATGGCTCAAAAACCGTCTATTCCTAAAGGAACGAGAGATTTTTCACCAGTTGAAATGGTGAAGAGAAATTACATTTTCGATACCATTAAAGAGGTTTTTCAATTGTATGGATTTATGCCGATTGAAACACCATCAATGGAAAATCTTTCTACTCTAATGGGAAAATATGGAGAAGAAGGGGATAAACTACTTTTTAAAGTATTGAATTCGGGAGATTTTATCTCGAAAGTGCGTGATGAACAATTGCAAGAGCGTAATTCGGTTAAGCTAACTACTAAGATTAGTGAAAAAGGTCTGCGATACGACCTAACCGTACCATTTGCTCGTTACGTTGTGCAGCATCGCAACGATATTAGTTTTCCTTTTAAGCGATACCAAATTCAACCGGTATGGAGAGCCGATCGTCCACAAAAAGGACGTTACCGTGAGTTTTATCAGTGCGATGTAGATGTAATTGGCAGCAATTCACTTTTGAATGAAGTAGAACTAATTCAAATTGTTGACGAGGTATATCGCAGACTACAATTGAATGTGGTTGTGAAGTTAAACAACCGTAAGATTTTAGCGGGTATTGCTGAAATTATTGGTGAAGCTGAAAAAATTATAGATATCACTGTTGCTATCGATAAGCTGGATAAAATTGGTTTAGAGAATGTAAACAAGGAATTGGCAGAAAAAGGAGTATCAGCGAAAGCTATAGAAACTTTACAACCAATTATTTTGTTATCAGGTACCAATGCCGAAAAAGCTGCAAAATTGAAAGAACTTTTAGCTGGTTCGGAAGTTGGAATGAAGGGGATCGAGGAATTGGAGACAGTATTCAACTACCTTGAGAGCTTAAATGTTGAAACTGAAGTTGAATTGGATTTAACGCTTGCCAGGGGATTGAACTACTATACCGGAGCCATTTTCGAAGTAAAATCGAAAGACATGGAGTTTGGTAGTATTACTGGTGGTGGTCGTTACGACGATTTGACAGGGATTTTTGGATTGAAAGATGTTTCGGGTGTTGGTATTTCATTTGGTGCTGATCGTATTTACGATGTGTTGGAGCAAATGAATAAATTCCCAGAAGAAACGGCTGCAACTACAAAAGTTTTATTCATCAATTTTGGTGAGAAAGAGGAACTATTCTGCTTACCTATTTTATCGAAATTGAGAGGTAATGGAATTAATGCAGAGATTTATCCGGCATCGCAGAAAATGAAAAAGCAAATGACTTATGCCAACAATAAAAATATTCCTTACGTGATTATGGTTGGAGAGACTGAAATGGAAGAAGGAGTTGTGAGCTTGAAGAATATGGAAACTGGAGATCAGGAAAAATTAACTCCAGAACAATTGATTGAAAAGTTGGCCTAAAATGGCTTAAAATATATAAGGGCTGTCGATTGACAGCCCTTTTTGTATTGCTTAATTTCTTTCGCGTCGGCCCATATGGCGGCCTTTTTCTTTGATTTTTCGTAATAACATGCCCTGGAATTTTTTCTCGGCATGATAAAGTTCCAAGACCTTTTTTATGGGAAGTATCTTTTTAAACTTCTCGTGATATTCCTTATTCAATTTAGCATCTTTAATTCGATACTCAATCATATCATCACTAATTTGAACCAGTTCTTTCTCGGGAAGGCTCTCTAAACCATTTCTGATTTTGTGAAACAATACTCTTCCTTCCTGTCTAAGTTGTTCTTTTTTATTTTCCAATTCATTGTAAACAGGCCAGAACAATTGGGCTTCCTCAGGAGTTAATTCCAGTCGTTGAGTAATGAATGATACTTTCTGCGCTTGAATTTCCTTGTACATTCTGCCATGGCCTTCACCTTTTCCTTTACCATGTTGAGCATTAACCGACAAACAAAATGTCAGTAATATAGATATTGATAGGATTAATCGGTTCATATTTCAATAATTATAAGTTCGCCAATAATTCATCGGTTGCGATATCGTAATCCGAAAGATACTCAATAATTTCATCCGAAGAAGTTTCGGACATGTTGTCAAAGAAGAAATCAGATTCAACATTTTCTGTGTTTACAGTACTGCTGTCTTCTATTTGTGAAATTGGTTGATTTTGAAAATCAGTAGGAACTGCAGTAGTCAAAATCAATTTTGCTACAAATACAAATGCAAGTACACTAGCAGCCATCCACATATATGGTTTCAGAATTTGAATCAAATTCTTCTCCTTTGGATTCTCTTCCTTTTCTATTCTTTCATTAATTCGATCACTTAGGTTCTCGAAATAATTTTCAGGAACTTTAAATGGTTGATCTTTCTTCATATCCGACAGATTATTCATGATTCGTATATTTTTTAGACTGTCAAAATTCAATTTGGTTTAATCGCTATAGCTGAATTAATATTGCTAACATTCAAGCTTTAACAGAGATTCAATTTTCTTTACTGCATGATGATAGGAAGCTTTTAATGCTCCAACCGAAGTTTCAAGAATTTCCGACATATCTTCATACTTCATTTCATCAAAATATTTCATGTTAAAAACCAGGCGTTGTTTTTCGGGCAGTTGTAATATTGCCTTTTGCAACTCAACTTGTGCCTGATCTCCATCAAAATATTCATCTGCTTCCAAATTTGCAATCAGCATATCTTCCACATCTTTATTGGCAAATGCAATGCTTCTTCGTTGTTTGTCTTTCAGAAATGTTAACGATTCGTTGGTTGCAATTCGATACATCCAGGTATAAAGTTTTGCATCGTACCTAAAGTTAAGCAAGCCTTTCCAAATTTTCACGAAAGTGTTCTGCAAAACGTCATCAGCATCATCGTGCGACAATACAATTTTCCTGATTTGCCAGTACAATCTTTCCTGATATTTTTTTACCAAAAGGGAAAATGCTTCACTTTGAGTTTTCTTATCCTGAAAAAGTTGTAATATTTCTTCGTCAGTTATTTGAGTCATCTATTGTTATAATTAAAGCTTTAACCTGAGAATGCGTGATAAAAGTAGCCATTTGCAACTGTATCACGAAAGGTAAGACTCAATTCTTTTAAAAAGGTTTAATTGAAGAGTAAAAATAACTAATTACCCAAACTAATTTATTTTTCTCCTGCCTTATACTTTTTCACTGTAACTGCAGCTATGCCTGTAAAGTTTGCCTTGGATAAAGAAAAATAGAATTAAAAATTTTAGTTCGTTTCATTAACGATTTTTACACTGGGGCAAAAAAAATCCGGAATCAATTTGATCCCGGATTCATATCTTGAATTGTGAATTATTTTTGAAGAAGAGCTTCAACTTCTTTCACAACATTTTCAGCAGTATAACCAAATTTCTCATCAAGAACTCCGGCAGGAGCTGAGTAACCAAAATGATCTAAACCAACAGCTTTACCGTTAGCGCCAACCAAACCTTGAAGTGTAACAGGCAAACCAGCAGTTAAACCAAGAACTGGAATTCCAGCAGGAATTACTTCGTTTTGATATTCTGCAGATTGTTGTCTGAACAAACCTTCAGAAGGAACAGAAACGATTTGTACTTTCAATCCTTTGTCAGCTTTCAAAATTTCAGCACCAGCAACTAAAGTAGAAACTTCAGAACCACTAGCCAATAGAATAACATCAGGAGTAGATTCTGGTTTTTCAATAATGTAAGCACCTTTTTCTGCAGCCAAAGCTTCCTCGTATCTGTTTCCGCTTGCAGCAGGAAGATCTTTAATGTTCTGACGAGATAAGATCAAAGCAGTTGGAGTTTTTGTGTTCTCCATAGCCATTTTCCAAGCAACGGTAGCTTCATCAACATCAGCAGGACGAAGAGCTAATAAACTCATTTCCCCTGAGTGATTTTTCAATTGCTCCAACAAACGAATTTGAGCTTCTTGCTCAATTGGCTGGTGAGTTGGTCCATCTTCACCTACACGGAAAGCATCGTGAGTCCAGATGTACTTCACGGGAACTTCCATAAGAGCAGATAAACGAACCGCAGGCTTCATATAATCAGAGAATACGAAGAATGTACCACATGCAGCGGTAACACCACCGTGAAGAGCAATACCGTTACAAATTGCAGCCATTGTTAATTCAGCAACACCAGCTTGCAAGAATGCACCAGAGAAATCACCTTTAACAATTGCTTTTGTCTCTTTTAAGAATCCATCTGTTTTATCTGAGTTACTCAAATCGGCAGACGAAACGATCATGTTGTCAACATTCTTTGCCAATTCGGCCAATACAGCAGAAGAAGCAGCACGAGTTGCAGCACCTGATTTCTGTACAATTGCAGCATAATCGATTTCAGGAGCATCACCGCTAAAGAATTTTTCCAATTTAGCAGCTAGTTCAGGATTTGCTTTTGCCCATTCAGCTTGTTCAGCTTTTTTAGCAGCAGCATATTCTTGTTTCTTTTTAAGAACTTCTTTGTAGTATTCTTCAACTTCAGGGAAAATCTGGAATGGATTTTCAGGATTACCACCTAAGTTTTCGATGGTTTTATCAAGAGAAGCACCAGCAGCACCTAATGGCTGTCCGTGAGTTGATACCATATTTTCAAAGCTAGCACCTTCAGCGTCAACAGCACCTTTACCCATTAAGGTTTCACCAATAATAAGAGTAGGACGTTCTGTTTCGTTGTTAGCAGCAAGCAAAGCTACGCGAATTTCTGAAGCGTTGTTACCATCGATAGTAATTACGTTCCATCCCCAAGCCTCGTATTTTTTAGCTGTATTTTCGGTTGTAACTTCTTCAACTTTGGTTGAAAGCTGAATGTTGTTAGAATCGTAGAACATGATCAGGTTACTTAAACCTAGAGTTCCTGCAATTCTACCAGCACCTTGTGCAATTTCTTCCTGAATACCACCATCAGAAATGAAAGCATAAGTTTTGTGAGACATCCAATCGCCGAAACGAGCCGCTAAGAAACGCTCAGCAATTGCTGCACCAACAGCCATTGTGTGACCTTGTCCTAATGGACCAGAAGTATTTTCAACACCTCTTTCGAAATCTACCTCAGGGTGACCCGGAGTTGGAGAACCCCATTGTCTGAAGTTTTTCAGATCATCCATGCTATAATTTCCTACTAATGCAAGAATAGAATATAACATTGGAGACATATGACCCGGATCAAGGAAAAATCTATCACGATTAATCCATAGTTTATCAGTTGGGTCGAAGTTTAAAAATTCGGAGTAAAGTACGTTTACAAAATCAGCACCGCCCATGGCACCACCAGGGTGACCAGATTTTGCTTTTTCTACCATAGCAGCTGCAAGAATACGGATATTATCCGATGCCTTATCAGTTACCGTAAGATCCATTTGGTTGTTCATTTCTTTTAGATCCATTTGAAATTAAATGAGATTTTAATGATAAAAACTTGGTAAGGTTTTATTTAATGGATGCAAAGATATACAAAAATGTTATCCTGCATGAGCGAATCTCATCTAAATAATAGATACTTAGAGAAAAGTAATATATTTTATAAAACTGTAAATCAATATGTTTAGAATCTTACTGATCTTGACTTTCCTGAAAATATCTCAAAGCTTGTTTTTCTGGAGTTTTGAGATAGTGAAGCGTTTTTGTTTCTGTAGATTACATGATAAACACCAGGTTGTAAGGTTAAAGTTTCTCTTAGCTTTTTATCATCAATGTCATAAATCCACTCTAATTTACCTCTGCGTTGAACAAAAAGGCTACATGGTCCACTTGATGGTTTAAAAATGGTTGCCAAGCCAGGTTGAGGGATTTTAATACTGGTTGTAGTACTTTGGGCAATTTTTACATTTGGAATTGTAATTCTTGGAAGCGTAAGAACTTCCAAATTATATTTTCCGGTAATGTATTTAATGCTTTGATTTACCTTTTGCGTGTTTATAATCTGAGTATCGATTTTAACAAGAGTTTGTAAATCCTTATACATGTTAGTTCGGTTCGATTCAATTTTTAAAAATCCTTGTGGAGCATCAAATCCGATTTTGGTATGTTTTCCGGGCTGAATGCTTACACTGTCTCTGTGAAGTTCCGGAATAGTATGGATGGTAATGTTGTAGGATAAAAGAGGATCAAGATATAGGGTGTCCGGATTTCCTTTTGCATTAAGAGTGTGCATAAACTGATAGCGAACCTTTCCTGATACATTGTTGTAGAAAGTCATTGCCACATCAGTTTCTGTTGGAGAACCATTGGCATCTATCAAATTTACCTGGGCAGATGTTTTATTTAAAACTTGAGACATTACATATTCTAAGGTACCGCCAAACTTTTCTTCTTGTTCAACTTGTAAATAGTTTCCGATACATTCAAAGCTACTTTTGAAATTTACATCTAGTCCAATTCCAATAATAAATGGTTTTAAAATGATACCAGCTTTTTGGAGTTTGTCCGACACTTCACAAGGATCGCCATCACAAGCTTCTACACCATCTGTAATTAAAATTACCACATTGCGAATTCCATTTTCGGTAATCGAAAAGTCATTGGATGCCAATTCCAATGAATGTGCTATCGGAGTGGTTCCTTTGGGGATAAGGTATCGTAAAGTTTGCCTTATTTTTCCAGCATTATTAGGTGAGAATGGAACTTCAAGTTTTGTGTCGTTACAATCCTGTGGTGGTACCGGACTTTGATGACCATATACCCTTAATGCCATTTCGACATTATTTTCACATTCCAGGCTGTCTACCATTCTGATTAAAAACTTTCGGGCTATATCTATTTTTTTTGATTTTTCCCAATAACCGTTCATACTTTGAGAGGCATCGAAAATGAATAGAATTCTTGTTTTTTCTTCAGCTTGGGAAGCTTTGTTTTGCGCAAATGATGTTTGGGCAAAAATTACAGCTAACAGGGCGATGATTAAGTGGCTATATAGTTTCAAAACAAAATATTAATAATTTATCTGACAAAAATAAGAAACCATTTATTATTAAATAACTTAATCAATCCAAAAAGATAAAATTCTCACTTTCCTGCTCTATAATCCGCTCAATAACTCTCAAATTATCCATACTCTGCAATCTCATAATTTTGGAAGAAATATCGGTTGAAGTACTAAATAAATCAATGGCTTTTGTAAGTTTTTTCCGGGCTTTGATAAAGTGATAATACTGTAAGGCATCAACATCACCTTCGTAGTTCAGAATAATTCTTGCATATCGGTAATACTCCATGGCCAAGTTGAATTTGTTAGCTGGATTGACACGAAAAATCTCATCTGCAGTTTTTAACCTCTGTTTGGCTTTCGTTAATTTATTATACTCTAATATGCTGTCGGTAAAATGGTAGTTTTCAGTAGTTTCATCCAAGTGTTTGATAATGGTTTCTTCTCCAGCATTAAATACTTCCAGAGGAACAGGACTTTTCAAAAATTGCCACATCGGTATCAATGGCAAATGTGTATTAATAAATTCTTCTGGGAGAGCCATGAAAAATTCATTGGCCTTACTTTTTACTCCTGTATGCTCTAAAATCGCATTGGCCCAACTTAAATCGAAACAAAACCAAACGCCGTCAACTTTGGCCACATTCCATGCATGTGTGGCACGATCCTGTAATGCTCCATTTTTAGTAATATATCCGCTAATCGAATAGCATTCAATTCCCGACTGATTGCAGAAATATTGAAATAAACGCGAAAATCCTTCGCATACAGCTATTCTTCGTTTTAGAACACAAACTGGAGAGGAACAATTGTTTGAACCAATATAGAACAATACAGTAGGATCATATAATAGCTCAATTTGATTTTTGTATTTGATATTTTTAATAATCCAAAAATAGAATGCTCTTACTGCTTCAGTTTGATTAGTGCATGGTTCGACTAAATAGTTGTGAAGATTTACAATGTTATTGGCAACACTATCAGGCGTTTTTCTAACATGCCTGTCGATTTGACCAAATTTAATATCTCGAGACTCCTGAGCATTTGCAGGAGCAAGAGAAATAAAGAGCAGAAGTAATATGACAATTAATTTTCGATTCATAGCTGTGATATAAAACTAGCAAAATATAAGTTAAATAGTTCATATCGTAAGATTCTTTTTAATCGATTAACATTTTTTTAGGAGATAAAAAGGAAAATTGGCACATCGGAAATTTAAATGTACTTTTGCACAGATTTTTAAAAATAGAATTAAAAGCAAATCAAAATAATATAGAATTGCCATGGCATTACAGTGCGGAATTGTAGGATTACCAAACGTGGGTAAATCGACTTTGTTTAATTGTTTGTCGAATGCGAAAGCACAATCGGCTAACTTTCCTTTTTGTACCATTGAACCAAATGTGGGTGTGATTACCATTCCTGATGAACGATTAATTAGATTGTCAGAGTTGGTAAAGCCAGAAAGAGTTCAACCTTCTGTAATGGAGATTGTGGATATTGCTGGTTTGGTAAAAGGAGCTAGTAAAGGGGAAGGACTAGGAAATAAATTCTTATCGAATATTCGTGAGACCAATGCAATTATTCATGTATTGCGTTGTTTCGAAAATGATAATATCGTTCATGTTGATGGTTCTGTTGATCCAATTCGTGATAAAGAAACGATTGATATTGAATTGCAATTAAAGGATTTGGAAACTGTTGAGGCAAGACTGCAAAAAGCAGCCAAGTTGGCAAAGGTTGGAAAAAATCCGGAAGCAAAAAGATTGTGTGAAGTTTTGGAGCGTTACCAAGAAGCATTGATGCAGGGAAAATCAGCTCGTGTGATTGAGTTGAGCGAGGCAGAGGAAAAGGTAACAACAGATCTTCACTTGCTAACAACTAAGCCTATTCTTTATGTTTGTAATGTTGACGAATCATCAGTAAAAGAAGGAAACAAGCATGTTGATGCTGTAAGAGAAGCTGTAAAAGATGAAAATGCTGAAGTGCTGGTTGTTGGTGCAGGTATTGAATCTGATATTGCGGAATTGGAAACATACGAAGAGAAACAAATGTTTTTGGAAGACTTAGGTTTGGAAGAGCCAGGAGTTAATAAGTTGATTAAAGCTGCTTTCAGACTTCTTGATTTGGAAACTTATTTTACTGCTGGAGTAAAAGAGGTGAGATCATGGACTTATCCTAAGGGTGCAAAAGCTCCGCAGGCAGCTGGTGTTATTCACACCGATTTTGAAAAAGGATTTATTCGTGCAGAGGTAATTAAATATGAAGATTACTCAGAACTTGGATCTGAAAATGCTTGTAAAGAAGCTGGAAAAATGAATGTAGAAGGTAAAGAATACGTTGTGCAGGATGGTGATATTATGCACTTCCGTTTTAATGTATAATTTACTTCAAACAATATACAAAATGGTCATTCAGTTTCGAATGGCCATTTTTTTTGCATGCTTCCGAAGTATAAATAATTTAAAACAATAACACTACCTTTGCCCTGACGATGAATCCACATTATTCATTACTAATTGTTCATTATTAATTATTTTGAGATGTTACGTACACTATTGCTAATTGGCATGGGAGGGTTTTTGGGAAGTATTTCTCGTTTTTTAGTTGGTCAGGGATTGCACCGAATTTTCGATACCGTTTTTCCAATTGGTACCATGACAGTTAATATTGTAGGTAGTTTTATTATCGGAGTTGTATACTCTCTTGCCGAACGTGATAATTTAATTAGTCCTGAAATTAGAATGTTTCTTGCCGTAGGTTTTTGTGGTGGTTTTACCACATTCTCATCTTTTGCATTCGACAAGTTGAACCTTTTAAAAGACAGCGGATTTTTGTATCTTTCTATGTATGTGGGAGGAAGCGTGTTTCTTGGCCTATTGGCAGTATATTTAGGTACCCAGATTCATAAATTGTTTTAGTTCAGATCTTAGAATAAGATTTTCAGTTTTATGATCTGACATCTCAAAGCTGAAGCGATGAAACTAAAAGGAAAGGCAAAATTACTTCGAGTATTTATAGGAGAAGCCGATAGGGTTTACCAGCGTCCGTTATATGAAGCCATTGTTTATGGAGCCAAAAAATACGGCATGGCTGGTGTAACAGTTCATCGTGGAATCATGTCTTTCGGAGCCAGTTCAAGAATTCATACCTCTAAAATATTTGCACTTGCCGATGATTTGCCAATAATTGTCGAGATTGTTGACTCCACCGAAAAAGTAGAGGGATTTCTTCATATCCTGGAATTGTTAATCGAGAAATCAGGCGGTGGAGGAATGATTACCATGGAACAGGTTGATGTGATTCGATATCAACCACAATCAAAATAATATTGCAATACTGCACAACAGTTCCATAAATCAGTGTGAATCCATTATATTTGTTGCGGACAATTTTTTAACGCCAACACTTACAAAGGATGAACAAACGAATCGGATTTATATTACTGATATTTTTTATAGCCAACTTATCAATAGCTCACGCACAGCGAACTCGCAAAATTCCTTCAGAACAACCAAAGTTGGTTGTGGGAATTGTAGTTGATCACCTGCGTCCTGATTATTATTTCCGATTTTCAAACCTGATTGGTGAAAAAGGTTTTAAGCGTTTAATGAACCAGGGAACCTACTGTAAAAATGCAAAGTTTAGCTACTTGTATTCACAAACTGGTCCCGATCATGCAACCATATTTACTGGAACTCCGCCAGCTTATCATGGGGTGATTTCGCATGGTTGGTACGATCGCTTATCAGGAGAACTAAACCTGGCAAAAGATGATGGGAATGCTAAAATTGTTGGCATTGAAACGAAAGAAAAAGGAAAATCTCCTAAAAACCTATTGGCACCAACTGTTGGCGATGAAATTAAGTTATTTAATAATCACTCCAGGGTAATTGGAGTTGGTTTAAATACTGAAGCTGCATTATTTTCTGCAGGTCATGGAGCCGATGGAGCTTACTGGATGGATGATTTATCAGGAAAGTTTGTTACATCTTCTCACTACCAGGACACTCTTTACAATTGGGTAAGTGAATTCAATAATAAGAATTTTGCCGATTTCTATATGGATCGCATCTGGACACCATTTGATGGACAAGACAAGACTGGGATTTCAGAGAAGATTTTGGGTAAAGTTGGACTATCTTCAGATTTCTATTACGATTTGAATAAAGAGAAGAGAACTTATGGTTACAAAGCCATAAAGGCAACTCCGTTTGGAAACATGCTTGTAAAAGATTTTGCCATTTCGGCCATTATCAATGAAAATTTAGGACGTGATGATGATACCGATTTTCTAGCCGTAACTTTTTCATGCTTGGATTACAAACACAGGGAACTTTCTCCTTTTTCTGCCGAAATGATTGATAATTTTATCAGATTGGATAGAGAAATAGAACACTTTCTGGATTTCCTTGATGAACAGATTGGCTTGGAAAATGTGCTTGTTTTCTTAACAGCAGATCAATCGGCAAACTATACACCAGAAAATTTAAAAGAGCAAAATATTCCTAACGGATATTTTAGTTCCTACAATGCAATGGCATTACTAAAATCATACTTGAATGTTTTGTATGGTAGTGGTGATTGGATTTTAGGATACGATTCTCAGCAGGTCTATTTAAACCATCAGTTGATTGAAGATTCGAAACTATCTTTGGAGGAGATGCAGTTGAAAGCAGCCAATTTCTTAATTCAGTTTACAGGTGTTGCCAGTACTATTCCTGCGAGCAGTCTAACCACAGCTAACTATACACATGGGGTGATGCAGAAGGTGCAACGCTCATTCAATCAAAAGCGATCTGGAGATGTATTAATTACTCTTGAACCGGGCTGGATGCACAAGATGAAAGATGAGAGAGATGAAATTGCTCAATACAGTTACACAAACCAGGTTCCACTGTTTTGGTATGGATGGAAAATCAAACGTGGTACAGTATCTCGAACGGTTTACGTTGAAGATATAGTTCCAACAATTTCTAATTTTTTAAACATTTCAATTCCTGCTGGTTGCGATGGTAATCCAATTGAGGAGTTAACGCAGTAGACAGTTATCAGTTGCGATTTGTCCATGTTTAAATAGGCATTCAAAAATTTCTTTTTTTCTTTTGCCAGTTTAGGCATGGGGCAAAAGTCAATATTTTGTGCTTTGCCAATACTGGCATCGGTCAAAAAGTCAATTTTTTGGACTTTACCCATACAAGTATCGGTTAAAAAATCAATTTTTCGGGCTTTACCTATACAGGCATTGGTTGAAAAATCAATTTTTTGAGCTTTGCCTAAACAGGCATCGGTTAAAAATTCAATTTTTTGAGCTTTACCTAAACAGGCATGGAAAAAAAAGCATTTTTGCTTTGCCAGATTAGTAATGATTTTATTTGAAAGAATAAACCAGCAAGTAGTCATCAAACTGTAGGTATTGGAAAGTGTAGGATTCAGAAAAATCATCGCGACAAACTTCTCCTGTAAATGTATCTTGATCGGGAGAAAAAGGATGAATTTTCAACTCATCAATTAAATGAACATCCTTTTTGCCATAGAATTTAATCAAGCATTCCTTTGCGCACCAATGTTGGTATAGGTGAAAAGTTCGCTCTTGCTCTGAAATGTTTTCCAGTTCCGATTCTGAAAGAAATCGTTTTGCAATTCGATGAACCCTATCCGATAGGTATTCCATATCTATGGCAGGAATGGAATCCTTACTCACAAAAATAGCAGCAAAATTCTTGGTATGGCTAACGCTAATATTTAAATCGGAACCAATTAAAAATGGTTTCCCATGTTCGTTGTTCTCCATTCTTAAATCTGCAGCAATGTATTTCTGAACCAGTAATCGGGTAGCCAGATATTCTTTTTTCCTCGATTCGCTCCCAAAACCATTGAATTTATCAAGCTCCTTATCGCTTAATTCAACTTGATTTTTTAGGTAATCTACCTCTTCATCAATCTTCCAGATGTACAGATTACAATCCTTACTAATATGTAGGTGTTTAAATAAAGGCATTACTTCCACTCTAAGCTTTCAATCAATTTCACCATATCTTTATCGATATACTGAATTACCGGAGCCAAAGAATCTTGGTTTGGATGTTCTTTAAAGTAAAGTGCACCACGCAAAAAATGCTTGGTACTATCGGTTGCAACAAATTGTACCGATGAGGCTGCATTTCCTTTGATTCGATAAATTAGAGCATATACATTTTTATCCTGATTTTGGAATGCTTGCTCGCCAATGGCATCAGCTTTAATGCTGTGTTTGTATGCCATCTTTCTCGAATCTTCCAAGTACTCCTCAATATTCCCGTTTACACTCTTATAGCTTAAGTGAATGGTTGCCTTGTATTTTGGATAATGAATGTTCAACCAATATTTTTCGGCTCCTTTACTATTGTCTGTGCGCACATTGGCTAACGACAATTTGTCGAAACTGAATGGGTAATTATTACTCCAGGTTTCGTATTGCTTTTCTGGCAAATCAATACGAAAATAACCTTTGGGTTTTGGTGTGTATTTTTCTTTACAGGATATAAATCCAAGTGCAAGAAAGGCAATAAAAGTGTATGAAACGAACTGAGTTAACTTCATTTTGTACTGTATTCAGATGTAATGTGTTTATTTGGCTAATTTCTCTTTAGGAGGAAGAAAACGAATTTTCTTGATTCTTCGGTTGTCAACGGCTTCAACAATAAATCTGAAATGCTGGTATTCGAATTCTTCTTTCTTTTGAGGAATTTCACCTTTCATTTCCAATAATAGCCCTGCCAAAGTATCGGCATCACCTTTAATATTTTCAAATAAATCAGAATCTAATTCTGTAATCTTAAAGAAATCGTTAAGCAAGGTTTTTCCCTCGAATAGGTAGGTGCCGTCTTTTTCCAGGGTATAAGTTTCTTTTTCTTCATCCGATTCATCTGGAATGTCTCCAATAATTTCTTCCAGGATATCCTCCATGGTAATGATTCCGGAAGTACCACCGTATTCATCAACAACAATAGCCATATGATTTTTCTGAGTCTGGAATTCTTCCAGCAAATCATTGATCTTTTTGGTTTCGGGCACATAAAACGGAGGCCTGATTATCGATTGCCAACGAAAAGTGTTTGGTTTATGGTGATGAGGAAGTAGATCTTTCACATACAAAATACCTCTTACATTGTCGAAAGTTTCATCGTAAACAGGAATTCTGGAATAGCCCGAATCGATTAAAATTGATTTTAATTTCCCAAAACCAGTTTTTACATCAATGGCAACAACATCAACACGCGATTTCATAATCTCAACCACATTGATGTTACCAAAATTCACAATTCCTTCCAGAATTTCCATTTCATCACTAATCTCATCGGCAGTTAACTCGAGAGCCTGTGATAAATCACCCATCGAAATATTCTGCTTTTTAGAAATTCGCTTGTTAACAATCGAAGTTGATTTAATTAGAATTGCCGACATAGGACGGAAAATCTTTTCCATGTAGTATAAAGGAAAAGCCATAAATTTCGAAAACTTAACCGAGGTTTGCGTAGCATAAACCTTAGGAATGATTTCACCAAAAAGCAATAACAGGAAAGTGATTATCACCACCTGAACCAAAAATCCAATAGTTGGTGCATTTGAGAAATCTACTATCGAATTGGTAATAAAGCTGGAAAGAATCACAATACCAACATTTACAAAATTATTACCAATCAGAATGGTTGCCAGTAGCTCCTCAGGCATTCTTAAAAGTTTTAATAATCTTCGATTTTTCTGATTCTCTTCTGCTTCGATGCCACTAATTTGCTGTGGTGATAATGAAAACAAAGCAACTTCGGATCCTGAAATCAAAGCGGAGCAAAATAAAAGAAGTACCATTACAAGTAAACTTATAATGGTACTTATATCTAAAGTGTGAAAAACAATATCAGAATTGTTTAAAAATAGTGTTGAAAAACTGTCTGTTTCCAATTTTCTCTCAAGTTAGTTGACACTCGTGTAATTTAGAATGGAAGATCATCAGTTTCTTCCTCAACAGAAGTATCGGCAGCGGCTGTTGGTTGAGTCATTTCAGAACTTGCTTGCGGAGCAGCTTCATTATCACCTTTTCTACCCAACATTTGCATGTTCGAAGCCATGACTTCTGTGATGTATTTTTTATTTCCATCCTGATCTTCCCAAGATCTGGTTCTTAAGCTACCTTCGATATACAATTGCATACCTTTTTTTACGTAGTTTTCAGCAACCTTAGCCAATCCGCGCCAAAGAACAATGTTATGCCATTCGGTTTGGGTAACTTTTTCACCATTTTTGGTATAAGTTTCGCTTGTAGCCAAAGGAAAATTACAAACACTTACATCATTGTCGAAGTATTTTACTTCAGGATCTTTTCCTACGTTTCCTACTAGAATTACTTTGTTTACTGACATATGTTTAAATTTTTAGTTAGCAATACGTTAAAGGTACAAACTTTTATGTTGTATCATAATATATTTAAGGCTTATTTTAAATATCACAGTTTAAAATGTGATTATTAATCAACTTAGGGAAAGGGTATTTTTCCGATTCCTTTTTGTTTACAAAAATAAACCTTTTAAATTTTTTGATTTCCTCGGCACTAACATCAATATGGATAAAACGGGTATTGATATTTTGATGCGTTAATTTGTGCACGATATTATCACTAATTGATTGTAATACCAAATTGGAAGAATCAAAAATTTCTTTCCATTGATCTGATTGTAATAATTGATCAGTTGAAAGTTCAGCATTGCTTTCAATAAGTGGATATTGATACATGTTTTTCCATATATCTTTTCCTTCTCTTTTTTCAATGGCAAAACGACCTGAGCAAGATAGGAACAAATAGTAAAAATATCGATTCTTTGGCTTAATTTGTTTGCTCTTTACGGGCAATTGATCTATCATGTTAGAACTGTAAGCAAAACAATTAGAATGTACAGGGCAAATGCTACAACTGGGTGACTTTGGAGTACATTGTAATGCACCAAATTCGATTATGGCCTGATTGTATACTTCAGGTCTTGCATTACCCATAGTTTCAGTAGCAAGATTTTGAAATAACTTTTTCCCTTCAGTACTATCAATAGGTGTTTCTATGCCAAACAATCTTGCAAGCACTCTATATACATTACCGTCAATTGCGGCATAAGGTAAGTTGAAAGCAAAAGAAGAAATTGCCGCAGCAGTATATGTGCCAACACCTTTTAATGCAAGAATCTCTTTATAAGTGCTCGGAAATATACCTTTATATATAGTATGAATGGTTTTTGCTGCATGATGTAAATTTCTGGCTCGAGAATAATAACCCAAACCTTGCCATAAATTTAAAACTTCTTGCTCATCAGCTAAAGCTAAATCTGTTACAGTTGGAAACCTTTTTGTAAATTTGTAATAATAGTCAATTGCTGTAACAACTCTGGTTTGTTGTAACATGATTTCAGAAATCCATATTAGATATGGATCCTTGGTATTTCGCCAAGGAAGGTCGCGTTTGTTCTCGCAATACCAGTTTATGATTTGGTTATTAAGCATCTCGAAAAAAAATGTATGATTCAATTTTTTTCAAAAATGCGTAAAAATATTTGTTTTCGATTTCGTTAATAACTGGAAATCTTATATATTTGCAATCTGATTTGAGGAAATGATGTTGTAAATAATTGATAATTAAAGATTTTTTAAGAGATGACTAAAGCAGATATTGTTAACGAGATTTCTAAAAACACAGGAATTGAGAAAATTACAGTTCAAAAAACTGTAGAAGCTTTCATGGATACTATTAAAGGTTCATTGGTAAAAGGAAAGAATGTGTATTTGAGAGGTTTCGGAAGTTTTATCGTTAAGAAAAGAGCAGAGAAAACTGCAAGAAACATTTCTAAAAACACTACAATTATAATCCCTGAACACTTTATTCCAGCTTTCAAGCCTGCGAAAACTTTCGTAAGTAAAGTGAAAACTAACGTAAAGTAGTTTTAGATTTTTAAATTCATTAAATAATTCGAAGTTATGCCTAGCGGAAAGAAAAGAAAAAGACATAAGATGGCTACGCACAAGCGTAAGAAAAGACTAAGAAAAAACCGTCATAAGAAGAAGAAATAATTTTCTTATAGCTTGTTTGTAAGAACAAAATAAATAAACCTAAAGAACTTTTTAGTACTTTAGGTTTATCTATTTGTAAGAACTGATTACCTTTAATAAAAATAAGAAGAATTTAAATAGTGAGTAACGAGCTTGTAATTGATGTAAACCCTAATGAAATTGTAATTGCTCTGCTTAGCAACAAACAATTAGTTGAACTAACCAGAGAAAAAAGTAATCTTCAATTTGCGGTCGGAGACATATATTTGGGTAAGGTAAAGAAGATTATGCCTGGGTTGAATGCAGCATTTGTTGATGTTGGGTATGAGAAGGATGCATTTTTACATTATCTGGATCTTGGACATCAATTCCGTTCACTAAATAAATTCTTACAACAGGCCTTGGCAAGAAAGGGTCGTAATCTGTCCATCTCTAAAATGAGATTGGAACAGGATATAGATAAGAATGGTAAAATGTCCGATGTTCTTAAGTCGGGACAATACATTCTGGTGCAGGTTGCCAAGGAACCAATCTCTACAAAAGGACCGAGACTTTGCTCGGAAATATCTATTGCAGGACGAAATATTGTTCTGATTCCTTTCTCGGATAAAGTTTCTATTTCTCAAAAAATTAAATCTACAGAAGAGAAAAATCGCTTGCGTCAGCTACTTCAAAGCATTAAGCCTAAAAATTATGGGGTTATTGTAAGAACTGTTGCTGAAGGGAAACGTGTTGCTGAACTAGATCAAGAACTTAGATCTTTGGTAGAGAAATGGGAAGGAAGCTTTCAGCATATTCGTGATATGCAACCTCCTAAATTAGTTTTGGGTGAAATGGATAGAACCACTGCTATTTTGCGTGATATTTTGAATTCGTCATTCGAAAATATCTATGTAAATGATGCAAGTGCTGCCAAGGATATTAAAAACTACATTGCTGGAATCGCTCCTGAGAAATCAAAAATTGTGAAACATGTTGGTGGAGATATGCCAATTTTTGATCAGCTAGGTGTTGATAAGCAAATTAAATCTTCCTTTGGGAAAACTGTTTCGTTTAAAAATGGAGCTTACCTGATTATTGAACATACCGAGGCGTTTCATGTTATCGATGTGAATAGTGGAAACCGTTCAAAAGCGGGAAATGACCAGGAAACTAATGCATTAGAGGTGAATCTTGCAGCAGCAGATGAAATTGCACGTCAACTTCGCCTTCGTGATATGGGTGGAATTATTGTTGTCGATTTTATTGATATGCATGCTGCCGAAAATCGCCAGAAGTTATTTGAGCGAATGAAAGATGTGATGGGACAGGACAGAACCAAACACAATATTTTGCCTTTAAGTAAGTTTGGTCTGATGCAAATTACTCGTCAGCGTGTTCGTCCTGAAATGAACATCGAGATTCAGGAAACTTGCCCTACTTGTCTTGGTTCCGGAAAGATTTCACCAGCTGTATTATTAACCGATCAGATCGAAGAGAAATTGAAATCGGTTGCTGATAGTGGTGAAAAGAAACTTACACTAAAGGTTCATCCTTTTGTTGCAGCCTACATTAATAAAGGTTTCTGGAAAACATTGCGCAGAGAATGGCAATCGAAATTAGGAATTAAATTAACTGTAAAAGAAATTCCATCCTACGATTTATTAGTGTATAAGATTTTCGATAATAACAATCAGGAAATCGAATTATAATCACACTTTTTTAATGCTGCTTACAAAATCCTCTTAATAAACTGTTAAGAGGATTATATGGTTTTGTGTAATTTGCTTATAATGCTAATTTTATATGCGTTACTGTAAAAAATTAAACCATATGAAGCAAAAAATTCTCACCTTACTTCTGGGAATACTCCTTACCAGTTTCTTAAACACACATGCACAGATTCTAGAAACTGTTTCCTGGGAATTTACTACCGAAAAATTAAGTGATACAGAATTAAACCTTGTCTTTAAAGCACAAATAGATAAGGAATGGCATTTGTATTCGCAAAATTTTGAAGATGGAGGACCCGTTCGACTAAGTTTTACTTTTGAGGGATCGAAAAATTATGAACGCATTGGTGAAGTAGAAGAAATTACCAAAGCCAAAAAAACTTTCGACGAAATATTCGAAATGGATATCGAATATTTTGAGTATGAAGCAATCTTAAAACAAAAAATCAAGGTTTTATCCAATGCTGCATTTACGATTGCCGGCGAAATGGAATATCAAACTTGTAGAGAAGGAGAGTGTGTGTTATTTACTCCTGATTTCGAGTTTGCCATTAACGAGGGGAACACAGTATTAAATCAAGTTGATGAAATACCTGTAAAAGCTGAAAAGGAAAAAATTAATGCAATGAAAAATCCTAGAAAGGAATATGCTTCCTTGTGGTCATTGTTTTTTATTGCTTTTACCTTTGGTTTGATTGCTTTGCTTACTCCCTGTGTGTTTCCAATGATTCCTATGACAGTTTCATTTTTTATGCACAGTTCGGAGAACAGAAAGAAAGCCATTTTTAATGCAATATTTTATGGCGTTTCAATTATAGGTATTTATACGATCATTGGAACCATTGTAGCCATTACTTTGGGTGCTGATTTTGCCAATTGGCTCAGTACACATTGGATTCCTAATGTCATCTTCTTTGCCATTTTCTTTGTATTTGCTTTTTCATTTTTTGGAATGTTCGAAATTACCATGCCATCTTGGTTGGTAAATAAATCGGTAGCAAAAGAGGATCAGGGAGGATTTGCTGGATCATTCTTTATGGCATTTACACTTGTACTGGTCTCATTTTCTTGTACAGGACCCATTGTAGGTTCTATTTTGGTACAATCGGCTGGTGGAGAGATTTTAGAGCCAATTGTTGGGATGTTTGGATTCTCGTTGGCATTTGCATTGCCTTTTACACTTTTTGCTATTTTCCCTTCATGGTTAAATAATCTTCCAAAATCTGGAGGATGGCTGAATTCGGTTAAGGTGATTTTAGGCTTTTTAGAGCTGGCTTTAGGACTGAAATTTTTAAGTATTGCTGATCAAACTTACCATTGGGGAATATTGGATAGAGAAGTTTATCTGGGAATCTGGATTGTTATTTTTACTTTAATGGGATTTTACCTATTGGGCAAATTAAAGTTCAGTCATGATAGTGATTTAAAGTACATTTCGGTACCAAGATTGATGCTGGCAATTTGTTCATTTTCATTTGTAGTGTACATGATTCCGGGAATGTTTGGAGCTCCTTTAAAGGCCATTTCAGGTTATTTGCCTCCACAAACCACACAAGATTTTGATATCTCTGCCATAGTGCGTGATCAATCGGGTGCTAGTTTTAAAGATGCCAAAAGTGAGATTTGTGAAACACCAAAGTACGCTGATAAATTACACTTGCCACATGGCTTGCAAGGTTATTTTGATTTTGAGCAAGGATTAGCTTGTGCCAAGGAGCAAAATAAGCCTATTTTCATCGATTTTACAGGACACGGATGTGTAAACTGTAGAGAAATGGAAGCCAACGTTTGGTCTGATGCCAGAGTGCAAAAAGTGCTTCGTGAAGATTATGTGATTATTGCACTTTATGTAGATGACAAACAGAAACTACCAGAAGAAGACTGGATAACTTCCACCTACGATGGTAAAGTAAAAAAGACATTGGGAAAGAAATACGCCGATTTTCAGATTACCAGATTTGGTGTAAATGCTCAACCATATTATATACTTTTAGATCATGAGGAGAATACATTGGTTGAACCAAGAGCATATGATCTGAATGCAGACAGATTCCTTGAGTTCCTGGAGAGCGGAAAGAAAGAGTTTGCCAAAAGATAAAATAAGAATAAATGATAAAGAACCGGAGCATCAATGTGTTCCGGTTTTTATTTGCCTGATATTTATAATCATTATAAGTTTCAACTGTTTTCTTCTTCCAAAAGAATTCCTATTTTTGAAAGTTTGCCTTTCGAAAAAATGGTAAGCCGCTTTAATCTTTTAAAATTTAAATTACGTATGGAAAAATACGATGTGATTATTGTCGGAGCCGGTCCAGCCGGTATTTTTTGTGCTTACGAATTAGTAAAAAATCGAGACGACTTAAAAATCTTAATCCTTGAAAAGGGTAGAGGAATGGACAAAAGATCTTGTCCGAAACACACCAATGGAGGAACTTGTGTACATTGTAAACCTTGTAGTATTACTACTGGTTGGGCAGGAGCAGGTGCATTCTCTGATGGAAAATTGTCTTTATCGCACGAAGTGGGTGGAACTCTTCCGGAATATTTGGGAGTTGAAGAAACCATTGATTTAATTGCTTATACCGATGGTATTTATCTGGAATTTGGTGCAGCTACCGATATCCACGGTGAAAAATTAACTCCTGCAATGGAGAATATTCGTCGCAAAGCCATTGAATCGAATTTGAAATTGGTTCATTGTCCGGTTCGTCATTTGGGAACCGAGAAAGCTCAGGATTTGTACAGACGTTTGTACGAGTATGTAACATCAAAGGGAGTTGAAGTACAGTTTAATTGTGCTGTGGAAAGCCTGATTCTTGATGGTGATAAAATCCAGGGAGTTAGGAACGGAAAAGGAAGCTATTATGGCGATTTGGTAATGGTTTCGGTTGGTAGAGATGGTGCTGATTGGTTAATGAAAGAGTGTAGCAAGGAAAGTATTTCTACCGAGGTGGGTGTTGTTGATATAGGTGTGCGTGTTGAGTGTAGAAACGAAATTATGCAGGATATTAATGAGAACTTTTACGAGGCAAAATTAATTCACTACACCCAAACTTTTGACGATAAGGTAAGAACTTTCTGTAGTAACCCTGGTGGATTTGTTTCTTCGGAGTATTACGATGGTGATTTGGCTGTTGTAAATGGCCATAGTTACAAAGATCTGAAGAGTGATAATACAAATTTTGCTTTGTTGGTATCGCAAAAGTTTACCGAACCTTTTAAAGCTCCAATTGAATATGGTAAACATGTTGCCAGGTTGGCAAACATGCTAACCAATAACCAAATTTTGGTTCAACGATTTGGAGACTTGGTTCGCGGTCGCAGAACTACTTCAAAGAGATTGTACAGAAACAATATCATTCCAACTTTGAAAGATGCAGTTCCAGGTGATTTGAGTTTGGTTTTACCACATCGTATTCTAAAAGATATTGAGGAAATGATATATGCTTTGGATAAGGTAACACCAGGTTTGGCTTCAGATGAAACTTTATTGTATGGTGTAGAAGTAAAATTCTATAGCAATATCACAAAAGTGGATGAAAGCTTCCAATCGACATCGGTTAAGAATCTTTACCTGGGTGGCGATGGAGCCGGTATTACACGTGGTTTAATGCAAGCTTCGGTTAATGGAGTGGTAATTGCAAGAGAATTGCTTAAACAGCTTTAAAATAAATTTAGATAGAAAACAAAAGCTTGGTTGCAATGGCAGCCAAGCTTTATTTTTAGGTATTTAAATCGGTAGGAAGGTAAAAGCTGAATGTACTTCCTTTGTTTAATACACTTTCAACATATACCCAACCATCAAATCTTTTGATAATGCGCTTTACAATCACAAGTCCTAAGCCATGGCTTTTGTTTTTGTCTTTGGCTTTTTAGGAGTACTAAAGAGTGGAATATTAATTGATTTTTAAATAAAAATTAGGAATCGTCTTTTTTAACCAGTTCTTCATTCAATAATATAAATTCTCGGCTTTCTTCATCATTCACCATCTTAAAGAAACTGCAATTAATGCATCCTAGCAGTTTTTCTTCTATTTCGCCTTGAATGCTTTTATTGCATAAAGTTCCTTCCACTGTCCAGCAACTTCTTCCTGCTTTCGATCCGTGATTAACTCCAGTGTTTTCAAATTTTATACTTGCAGGACACACTCCCAATTCATTGGTATTGGCTCCTCCTATTTCTCTCCCACAATTAAAGTATTCCCAACAGTTCTTTTTCTCCATCTTTCTTGCTCTCCGCCCCTAAAATAAATAACCTTGCACAAAATCGGATATCGATTTGATAAAGTATACTTATTTTAGGGTAAATCAATCTACAGCAAAAGAATTTGAAATCCTACTTCCAAAGATTTTTGATTTCTCTATCACTATAGGATTCAAGCTGCAATAACTCGTAAAAAGGATCACCTTTCAGCTTTAACAAATCAGCAAAAGCAGGTTCTGTTTTTATACCAGTTTCTTTAAGCTTTACCACTTCATTATTAAAATCGTCACCTAAAAGTTTTAAAATGCGATCTTCAATCAGCATGTGTCGATATGAATTCTGTGCTACTACAGGATATGCCGAACCAAAAATTTCGATATGGAAACCTTCATACTTGAAGTTTGCAACTACCACCCAATAGCCAGCTTTTTCTTTTTGCTCAATATTAAAATCTTTTTGTTTTCCATAAATGGATTCCACTACACGCTCAAAACGATCGGCATCAAAGAATCTGCAAGCAATATCTAAATCGCTTTCTTTTGACGATATGCCTATTGGAATGGTACCGGTTAAAGTAGGGTTATATTCTGCCAAAGAATCTAAAATTCCAAGTTTGTTTAGGCAATTGTATGCTTTCACCTGAACTGGAGATCCATCTTTTAAGTAATTGATATTTCTCCAATCTTTATTGATGTCACGAAATTGTTCAGCTAGTATTTGTTTAGTATCCTCAACTTTTGAATACTCGAAACTTTTTACTTGAGAGCAGCCAGCGATCATTGCTGAAACCTGTTTCTTACCATTCTTGCGATACAAACATATAATTGGTTTATTGATTTCGGCGGCGCGGCCAATTTCGTAACCAACTCCAAGCGAAGGGGTAGTTACTTCAGCCACCACGACATCAGCCTCCATTACCCATTTTAAATCTCGGTCATGAATTTCTTCATCAGATAAATTGGTTTCTTGAACTTTTGAGCCAATATGCTCTGTTAGCACATTGCCATATCTTTTTAGTTCATCGATAATTTGTTTGTAGATTGCAGCATCATCTTGGCCGCCACGGATCGATCCTGAGAAGTATATTTTCATAGTGTGTTGTTTAGATTGTTCTTTTATTTCTTTCGTGTAATTCTAATATAATTGAAATCTGTATATATTCCAATAGTTCAATATTTCTTAAAAATAAATTTCCCTTGTTAAAGTTCTTATTGGAGCATGATGGCTATCGAGATGAGAAAAGAACCTTATCTCAATTGTCTCTTTACATTTTCTGGAATCAATTTTTGTAATCCTTTGGCCTGTGGCGAATTAATATCGATATATTTCCAATTGCTGGATTTTTTACTGGCAATGGCAACCATAGATCGATGAGCCTTAATGGTAAATGAATTACTTTCTTCGTCGTACTTCACATTTTCTTTACCAAATTCTTGTTCGAATTTAGGTTGAACCAATGATGAGCCTTGCGACATCAATCCTGAAAGCCTCACTTTAACAATACCATAGTAATGAATCTTACAATATTTCTCGTTACCCGATTCAACAACATCGGAAATTCTGTTGATGGATTTAAAATCGGTAGTCATTTTAACACCCATATTGTCCATTCCTTGCATGAGCATGATCATATTGTCCTTGCTCATCATTTCAAAAATGCGAGGATACATCATTTCTGTAACAACATCCCATTGTTTGTTGTTAAAAGCAGTGGTATAACTGATTAAATCTTTCTCGAAAGTACTCTTTAGGTTTTTCTGTGCAAATCCACTGGTTAAAAGCAGAGATAGTATTGTTATTGCAAATATTCGTTTCATGTTTTTATGTTTTTATTCGCTTGAATATAATAAAAAGGAGCTTGCAGCGTGACTTAAAAGGTGTTAAAATTGCTAATTTAGAAGAGAAAACTTTGTCAATATAGATAAGCTTATTGAGGTTTGGTCAGTAGAATTCTTGCCGTTCATATGAATGGATTTACACAAGATTAGAGACATTCATTCTTGCTACTTACAAGTTCATTCTATAAAAACATTCTCAGCGCCAATAAAAACAACCATTATGGCGGAAATAATAAGTTTCCAACTATAAAGTAATTCTACGGGAGCTATAAAGGCAACAAAAAACGACCAATCCCATCAGGAATTGGTCGTTTTTTTATGTGTCCCTTAGAGGAGTTTATTCTAATCTCATCTTACAATTGTTGGCGCGAATATTCAATTTTGAGATTGATTTCTTGGAACCAATTTTTCCTTTTGCAACGTAGGTCTTTTTATCTGCAGTTTCTTCGTTCTTTAAGGTAAAATCATTCGAGTTGTCGAACTTCACCGATTTGTGATTGATTTCGTAATCAATGTTACAACCTTCCATAAAGCTTAAGCCAATGTGGCCATATTTAGAATCAAGTTTAATGAAAGAGAACATGTTGTTAATGTTGAAAACATTGATGTGACCAAATTTTAATTCGTAGTCAATTTCGTCACCCAATTGAGCAATTTCAAACTTGGTAAAGTTCGAAGTTCCGTATAGTGTTTCAATCTCTTTCACATCAAATTTATCGCGTGCCGATTTAATGTTTAGGTTGTCGATTACCTGAATGGTGTATTCAGAATCTCGGCTTTCTCCTGAGACTTTATCGGCATTCTCAATTTTAAATTCAGAACCAGAAGCATCCAATTCAGTGTTTGCAAGCTGATTGATTTTTACATTTACATTGGAAAGTTTAAATCTATTGTTGCCATTTAAGCTATTGGCGGTAAAGTTTCCTCCATTCTGATCCAGACTAAATTTAGCGTTGTGATCATCCAGGAATACATCACCATTTTTTTGAATGATTTCAAGATTAACTGAAGCAGGCATTTGCACTGTGTACGAAATCTTAATTTTACCCTTATTGAACAAAGAGTTAGTCAATTTTTTTAATGAAAAGAAATCACCCAAAACAGTTTGAGCAACTAACTGTTGACCTCCCTCAGTAAAATCCACATTAATATTCTCAACCATGGTTTCGTTTTTATCTTCTTTTGATCCGTCAACCGTGATTAAAACTTCGAAATGAATTTCATCTTTATCCCAATTTTTAATCTGTACTTTTCCGTAATGGGTATCTATTTTTAGGTTCTCAACAGACTTGAATGTCTTGTCAATTTTCTTGTGTTTTGCTGCGTTAAGCGTTCCGCTTATCATGCAAACAGCTAGTAAAGCAAGTAATAATCGATACATATTGTGTGTTATTTTAGTTTTATAATAATCTGAATTCTCTCAAAATTAATGGAATTAAAACTTTCTGCCTGATAATCGATGCGTATAAGTACGAATTTTAACAAAGATTAAGAGAAGAATGGCAAAAAACAGGCAAGTTCGACCAATGTAATCTCCATGCTCAGAATAAAAAGTTTTATCACTTAATAAACTTAGATTTCCGCTAAGTATTGTTTTATTCCACCAACTTGTTTTAGCAATTATCGTGCCTTTAGAGTTGATATGAGCAGAAATTCCATTGTTTGCCACGCGAATATAGTCGCGACGAGTTTCAATGGCTCTAATGCGGCTAAAGTTAAAATGATGCAGGTAACCAGGAGTATTTTTCCACCAGCCATCGTTGGTAATCATGCAAATAAATCCAGCTGTTTCAGGAATGCGTTTTGCACAGTAATCCCCGAAAATAGATTCGAAACAAACCACAGGCACAATTGCAGTTGAATCGGCCATAAAGTAATCCGTTTCATTTCTACTGCTGTAAGTTCCATTGTAGCCACCTATTTCGAGAGAATATTTGTTTAAGAACCCAAGGTATTTATCGAAAGGAATTCGCTCAAACATGGGAACCAGTTTTGTTTTGTGGTAGAACTGTGGGATAGAATTGCTGATAAAAAGTGCCGAGTTGAATGATTCATCATCAATCTTACTGTGAACTCCAATTAGGAAATTTGTTTTTGGATATTTTTCTTTTAAGCCTGTTATTTGTTGGTAATAAATAGATGAATCAGACTGTTTTTCATTAATTGCCTGAAGAATTAATGTTTCTGGTCCGAACAGATAATCAGGTTGAAATGTTTTACAAACAGAATCGGCCAATCCTATAAATTCGTTAAAATGGATTGCTTGATTTTCAGGAACAAACTTCTCGGTATAAGGGTCGAGGTTGGGTTGAATCAAGGCAAATGTGCGATTACCTGAAATGTTTTCGGACTTGATATCATTTTTAAAGGAGGAATATAGAAGAGGAATTCCAAATAAGATCAATAAAATGAATACCTGTGAATAGCGAAAGTCCTTTTCTCGTCGGATGATTTCAAAAACACAGTAATTGATGAGGATAATCCACAAGCTACCACCTCTGGTACCGGTATATTCATACCATTGTATCCAGGAAGGAGTAGAAGCGAACGCATTGCCTAGGTTTAACCATGGCCAGGCCAAATCCCATTGTGTATGGAAATATTCAAAGCCTAGCCAAATAATCAGAAATGGGATAAGTATTGAAATTCGCATGGTATGCCTGGCTTTACTGATCAACCAAAATATCAGCGCAAGCAACATTGAATTTATTAAAATGATGAGAGTAACTCCTAAAAAATGTGCTTGGGCCACCCACCAATACGCCATTACATTCCAAATTGTAAAACTTAGAAATGCGTAGTTGAAAAGTAAATATGGATTGTGATGTTCTTTAAGCCTTTCCTCCAAAAATAGTAATGGAATCCATGCAAATAGTATCAGGAAAAAAAGAGATGGAATACAAAAAGGAATTCCAAGAAGGATTCCTGAACTTAAAGCAAGAAGAATATTTTTATTCACAATTATCGGTGTGTTAGGTTAACTCCCACTAAGATAATGATAATTGATGCGATTTGTGCCAATGAAATTTGATCTCCTCCGATTACAATTCCCCAGAAAATTGCCACTATTGGAATAAGATAAGCAATGGAAGCTGCAAAAACGTGCGACGATTGTTTGATGAGGCGATTGTAGCATATTACGCCTGCAAAAGTTAGTAAGGCAAGTAAAGCTAACATTAATGCACTGTTGGTAAAGTTTTCAGCTGCTAATGGTGCACTAAGATCCGTAAAAGCTAAGTAAGAACCTGCCATAGGTCCAGCAAAAAGGAATGCCAAAGATGCTATTTCGGTACCTGTTAGTTTTGGTAAGGCAAAGCTTATGATGTTAATACTGGTAGCAACAGAAACCATTGCCATAAAAACATAGAAAATCCCTAGTAAATGGGTTGTTCCATGAGACTCACCAGAAAAGATGATGATTAGTGTTCCTGCGAAACCAAGTAAAATACCTCCGATTATTTTTATGTTGGTTTTGTTCTTAAATAATAGGATTGCCATTAATAAAGTGATTGTTGGCAGCATGGCAGTTAGCATACCAGCAATTGAAGAACTGATTAAGGTTTGAGCTTTAGCAAAAAAGTAGGAGGGACCAATGTTACCAGTCAATCCCGATAATATCAAAGGAATAATGTTATCCTTGCCAAGCTTTTTAAAATTCTTAAATATTAATGGAAGAAACAGTAAAAAAGAAAGAAAAACCTGAAAAGCAGCAACCTGATCGTGGCTAAAACTTTTTAAGGCAATTTCCCTTAAAATATATGGGCTACCCCAAATGAATGATACTAATAAGAGTAATAACCAGTTGCTTTTTTTGTTTGATCCTTCCATAGATATTTAAGAGCTTGATGTTATTCTTTTTCTTCCTCGAAAGCTTTGTACTTAGCAGTTAAATCTGAAATTAACTGGCTAAAAGTTGTAACAGCAGCAATGGTTTCTTTCGAGATTTCTTTTTGTTGAAGCTTTAGCATTAAAATGCCATACAAAGCAGTAAGACAAACTTCAATGTCGTTGTTTTCTTCTTTTGCTTGAGATTTCTGACGAAATTCCGAAATGTTTCCAGCTGCTTTTTCGAATAATCCAATGTAAGCAGCGTCCTTTTTGTTATTCAAAAGGTGCATGTGAAAATCAAATAGTTCATTTACATTGTTTTTCAGAATTTGTAAATGTCCGCGCTCTTCAACCTTCTCAATTTTCATCATCTCAATCAAGTTTTCGTACCAGGCTCTAATTTCCTGATGCTTTTCTTCGTCTTGTTTGAACTGAGAAATGATGTTTTTATCAACAGCTTCAATGTCGAATTTATAAGCTCTTAAAATATCTTCAACTTGCCACATGTATAAAATGTACTCGGCCAAGTTCGTTTTTCTTTTTTCCTGTGCTATGATCATGATACAGTTATCAGTTATCAGTAAACAGTTTTCACTGCTCACTGTTTATTGTATTATCCTTTTTTCAATTTATCTATCAATCGGCGTTCTAATTTTGTTGGACGACCTGCTCCTCTTTGGCGTTGTTCGAAACCATAAGTTTTGGTTGCATTTAGCAAATCCAATTGGTCTTGTGCGGTAATGTCCTCAACAAAATCAACAGCTAATTTAGCCGACATTCTTTTGCCAGATATTGCTTTAACGCGATAACTTCGAATAATGGGAGGAACACGAATGTCGATTTTTTCGTTCAATTTTACTTCTCGTGAAGGTTTAACTGTAACGCCACCTATGCTTACCTTTCCTTTCTTACAAGCATCGGCAGCCATACTGCGGGTTTTAAAAATTCGAACCGCCCACATCCATTTATCAACTCTTACCTTGTCGTCCATATCTTGTGGTTTATTTCCCGTTTTTCTTGGTGTTATAAGCCGTCATGGTTCTTTGAATCCCAATTGTACTCATTCCTTTAATCATGTTGATACAGATTTTGTACAATTCAGGCAGTTTTTCAGATTCTTCTTCGGACCATTTTCCTAAAACATAGTCAACTTGCTGACCTTTGTGAAAATCATCACCAATTCCAAAGCGAAGACGAGCGTAGTTTTGGTGTCCAAGTGTTGCATTAATGTGCTTTAAGCCATTGTGTCCGGCATCGCTACCTTTTGGTCTTAAACGTAAGGTTCCAAATGGTAATGCAAGATCATCTACTAGAATCATCATGTTCTCAACAGGAATTTTTTCCTTCTGTAACCAATAATTCACAGCTTTCCCACTAAGATTCATGTAAGTGCTTGGTTTTACAAGAATATATGTTCTGCCTTTAAATTTATATTCACACATTGCTCCATAACGAGCATCTTTAAATTCAATTTTTGCAGTTTCTGCAAGTGCATCCAAAATGCTAAAACCAATATTGTGTCGGGTATTGTGATATTCTGCACCAATATTTCCTAAACCCACAACCAGATATTTCATTGGATCAAATTTTTTATCGCTATCAGAGGAAGATATTTTCCCCAATATATTTTTCAGGAACTGTATCATAACAAATCCAAAGTTAGAATAATTGTTTAAATCTATGGATGTGTTCGATATCAGAATTAAGCTTATAAAAAACCTCCCAAACCTTATAGGCAGGGAGGTTATATTTTTTATCTGAGAATAAATTATTCTGCAGCAGCAGCCTGAGCAGCAGCACGAGCAGCTCTTGTAAGCTTAACTTGTACAACTACGGCATTTTTAGCATTCAATAATTCTAGGTTATCGAAAGCAAGTTCTCTAATCTGAGTACTCTTACCAAGACCTAATTCAGTTACATCGATAGGTAAGAATTCAGGAAGATCTTTCATCAAACCTTTAACTTTTAGTTTTCTCAAGTTAACTGCCAATTTACCACCGGCCTGAACACCTTTCGCGAATCCTTCAACCTTAATTGGAATCTGAACTTCGAAAGCTTTGTCTTCGAATACTTGAAAAAAGTCAGCGTGAATAGCTTTATCAGTAGTAGCGTGGAATTGAACTTCTCTTAACACTGCAGTACACACTTTACCTTCGATATCGAATTTTACGATGAAAGTTTCTGGAGTGTAAAGCAATTTGTTGATGTCTTTCTCGCTAATTGCAAAGTGGATGTTTCCTTCACCACCGTACAATTCACAAGGAACCATTTCTTCTCTACGTAAAGCTTTAGTTGCTTTTTTACCTAAGTCAGTTCTTAAAGAACCTTTTAATTCTAAAGTTTTCATTTGATATGAATTTTGTGCTACTCAATGCTGTCATCAACACCCGGTAAAAAAAGTTCAGTCAACATCCCATCACACGTTTATAAATTAATTTTTACCTAAAATCCGCGCAAAGATAATGATTATAAAATAAAATTGGAACTGATTGATTCGCAATTGTAAACATTCAATATTGTTTTTGCGAAAATTTCAGCAATACTTAATGATTTAATCTTGTCAGATTCTTCTCTTAATGGAATTGAGTTGGTGAAAATCACCTCTTCCAAAGAAGAGTTTTCGATTCTTTCGTAAGCAGGACCAGAAAGAACTGCGTGAGAAGCAATTGCTCTAACACTTTTAGCTCCTTTTTCTTTCAACATATCAGCAGCTTTGGTAATTGTTCCTGCTGTATCGATCATATCGTCAACAATCACAACATTTTTACCATCAACTTCACCAATAGCTGTCATTTCACCTACAACATTAGCTTTTTCTCTTCTTTTGTGACAGATTGCCATGTCAGCATGCAAGTATTTAGCATACGCATGTGCTCTTTTACTACCACCCATATCAGGAGAAGCAACCACAAGGTCACTAAGCTTTAATTCTTCTACATATGGAAGAAGAACCGATGAACCGTAAAGGTGATCCACTGGAACATCAAAGAATCCCTGAATTTGATCTGCATGTAAATCCATTGTCATCACACGATCAACACCTGCAGCCATTAATAGGTTTGCCACCAATTTAGCTCCAATTGCTACTCTTGGGCGATCTTTTCTATCCTGACGAGCAAAACCAAAGTAAGGAATTACTGCACATACTTTGTAAGCCGAAGCTCTTTTTGCAGCATCAATCATCAATAGAAGTTCCATCAAATTATCAGTCGGAGGATAAGTTGATTGAACGATAAAAACATGAGCTCCACGAACTGTTTCTTCGTAAGCAGTTTCAAATTCTCCATCACTGAATCTAATAATGCTAGACTCTCCAACATTTAAACCTGCAGCTTCTGCAATTTTAGCAGCAAGGTGTTCGCTGTTCGAGCCAGCAAAGATTTTAATCGGGGCTTTCATTAAAGTATTATTTGTTTATAAATCAGATATGTTTTATTGTGCAAATTTAAAAATTATTGCTGCAAAAAAATGAATTAAATCCTTTAACAGCAAATATTTTGACCAATTGATTTCTATAGGGTTTACCCCTATTTAAAATAAAAAGAAGATTTCTTTAACAGAGATCTTCCTTGAATTTATACGGTATTATTCCCGTGTCATCTTAATTGTTTCTTCGATATAATTTAGAATTTCATCTTTGCCTAAACCATTAGATGATGAACTAATAAAATATGGAGGCATTTCTTCCCATGATTCCAGCATCATCTTCTTGTATGCCTCTAGGTTTTCTGCCAGTTTACGTTTTGTTAGCTTATCGGTTTTGGTAAAAATGATTGAAAATGGAATTCCGTTTATACCCAACCACTCCATAAATTCAGTATCCTTTGATTGTGGTTCATGACGTGAATCAACCAGTACAAAAAGGTTTACCAAATTTGGTCTGCTCTCGATGTATTTAAATATTAATCTTGAAAAACGTTGTTTAGTATTTTTCGCAACTTTTGCGAATCCGTATCCTGGTAAATCTACCAAGTACCATTCCTTATTTATTAAGAAATGATTCACTAGTTGTGTTTTACCTGGTTTCGAAGATGTTTTTGCCAGATTTTTATTATTGGTAATCATGTTAATTAATGATGACTTCCCAACATTCGAACGCCCTATAAAGGCATACTCTGGTTTATCTGGTTTCGGACATTTTTTAACATCCGAGTTAGACATTACGAATTCTGCTGCAGTAATATTCATTGGTTCTCCGTTTTCGTGCGCAAAGGTATACAGATTCTTAAATTTTCCGAAATAAATTTATTCTTGTTTTAATAAAATGAAAACCTCTTCTCAACAATAGAAGAGAAGAGGCAATTTTTATTTAATGAATTCTACTTGATGTAAACTTCAAGAATTTCAGTTTTTCCTTTAGGGAATAGAATAACATTTTCAAGTGCTGCCGGAATCAAAACAGTTTCACCTTTGGCAACTTCTGTGGTAATTCCACCTTCGCTTTCAATTGTGAAATCACCATCCAAGCACATGTAAATTACAAATGAGTCTAATTGAGAGTAATCTTTTTCAATTTGCTTATCGAACTCAAGTGTGTTGGTTGTAAAGTATGGACAACGAACTAATTCTTTAGACTTGTTGATTTCTGTTTCGTAATCAGTTCTGTATTTTTTCTCGAAACTATAATCGATAGCATCAACAGCTAATTCAGTATGTAATTCTCTTGGATTTCCCTGATCATCAGTTCTATTCCAATCGTACATGCGATAAGTTACATCAGAAGTTTGTTGGATTTCTGCCAATAAAATTCCTTTTCCAATGGCATGAACTCTACCTGCAGGAATAAAGAAACAACTTCCTTTTTTAACAGGTTCGTTGTTTAGGATTTCCTCCAGTTTGCCTTCTTCTAGTTTGGCAACATACTTTGCTTTATCAACTTCCTGGTTGAAACCTACGATTAATTCCGATCCTTTATCAGCTTCAATCACGTACCACATTTCAGTTTTTCCAAAGGCATTATGTCTCTCTTTCGAGAGTTCATCATCTGGGTGCACTTGAATTGATAGTACATCATTGGCATCGATAAATTTGATTAGCAATGGAAATTCCATACCAAATTGATCGTATACTTTGTCTCCCACCAGGTCGCCCATGTAAACTTCAATAAGCTCCTCAAGATTATTGCCAGCAAGATTACCATTGCTAACAACAGAAATATCTCCTTCAACTCCTGATATTTCCCAACTTTCTCCAGCATTTGGCAGAGGAGAGAAGTCTTTGTTTAAAACTGTTTTTAATTTACTGCCGCCCCAAATTTTATCTTTTAGGATTGGCTGAAATTTTAAAGGATACAAACTCATTTTTGTACAATTAAATAATTTGATTGATGTTTTATGTGGCTTTTGGGACTATTAAAATTCGTAGTCAATAACTTTTCGGTCAATTGCCATTTCCTTAATCACTTCAACAGCTTTCATATGATCAGGGTGTTTAGCATATACCGATAAGGCGTCCAGATTTTCAATATCAACATTCACAATAAAATCATATGAAGCATCTGATTTTAATTGGTCGAAACCTATTTGTAAAAACTTGATTTCTGGAATTGTATTATCTAATCCGTCAAAGGCTTTTACTAATCTTTCCTGATAATTCTTCTCCTTCTGTTCAGACCCGAAAGCCTTGAACTTAAACATTGCAATGTGTTTGATCATTTCAATTCTTTTTTAAATAATTAGTAATTTGCTTGCCGAATTATTGCAAAAGTATCAATTTTGCAGCAAACATCTAAATATCATACAACATGTTGATTATTGGAATTGCAGGAGGTACCGGATCGGGTAAAACTACAGTTGTCAGAAAAATAATAGAGAAATTACCACAAGGTGAAGTGGCTGTATTGCCACAGGATTCTTACTATAGAGATAATGCTGATATGCCGCTGGAAGAGCGTCAGGAGATTAATTTTGATCATCCAAGATCGGTGGAATTCGAATTGTTGGTGGAACACATCAAACAATTAAAGAGGGGTGAAGCAATTGACCAGCCTATTTATTCTTACCTAACCTGTTTGCGTTCTGAAGAAACCATTAAAGTAGAACCTAAAGAAGTTGTGATTATTGAAGGGATTTTGGCTTTAACACAACCTGAACTACGCGATTTAATGGATTTGAAAATATTTGTTGACTGTGATGCCGATGATCGTTTGAATCGTGTGATTAAAAGAGACATTGTTGAAAGAGGAAGATCGGTAAATAAAGTATTGGATCGTTACGAAAAAACGGTAAAGCCAATGCACTTGCAATTTATTGAGCCATCAAAACGATATGCCGATATTATTGTACCTCAAGGAGGAAATAACGTAGTTGCCATTAATATTCTTACCCATTTTATTGAGAAGAATTTGATTGTAAAACTATAATTGTTAATAAGATATTGGAAGGAGGCTTTGTTTGAGTCTCCTTTTTTTATAACTTTTCACTTTGTTTATGATAAGTCATTGATATGCTTAATAAAATTAAAGCCGACAGTTTACTTTTTATTGATATAGAAACTGTTTCTGGAACTGGAGATTTTGAGCAATTATCGCCAAAACTTCAGGATTTATGGGAAAAGAAATCCAATTACTTTAGAAAAGAAGATGAATCAGCTGCTGATGTTTATCAGCGGGCTGGAATATATGCAGAGTTTGGGAAAATTGTGTGCATATCAACAGGGATGATCACCTACAAAGAAGGAGGACGCAAATTTGTGGCCAAGTCTTTTTATGGGGATGATGAGCGATTGTTGTTGGAGGAATTTGCAGATATGCTTACTCGATTTTGCAGTAAACCTTATAGAAATCTTTGTGCGCACAATGGGAAAGAGTTCGATTTTCCGTATATCGCTCGTCGCATGCTTATTAATGGAATAAACTTGCCAGACATTTTAGATATTGCAGGAAAAAAACCTTGGGAAGTACAATTTATAGATACCATGGAGCTTTGGAAATTTGGTGATTACAAGCATTACACCTCATTGGCTTTACTTTGTGAGGTATTTAATATTCCAACCCCTAAAGATGATATCGATGGGTCGATGGTAGGAGAAGTGTATTGGAAAGATGGAGATTTGGAGCGAATTGCAATTTATTGTGAGAAGGATATTCTGGCAACTGCCCAATTGTTTTTGCGATATCAAGGGGAAGATTTGATTCCGGAAGAAAATTTTGAAAGAATATTGTTGTAATAATCTTTGTTATTATACAATAATTTAACTTTTTTCGTGTTTAACAATTCAATTAAAGAGTAGTAATCTAAACCTGAAATATTAATAGAATGAAATATTCAATTTATAAAAAGCTGTCATTTTCCCTTGCTCTATTAGGAGCCTTTTCGTTGTTCTCGTGCGGTGGAAGTAGTGGTGGCGATGAGGAAGAGTTTGAATTCAAACCATCTGATCTGACCAATAAGTATTGGTATGCCAATCCTTATAGAAACCAAAATTTCACTACTGATGATGCACTTTTGGTATATAAATTTAATGGAAATGGTGATTTGGTTAGACAGGATTATGGAGGAAGAAGAGACAATGATGAGGCTGGAACCTGGACATTGTCTGATGATAATACTTTAACCATAGATGATAAAACAACAGGAAATGTTAGGGAATATACCATCGATAAATCTTCTGCCAGCAATCATTTGTTCCTAAAAAGTTCATTAGGGAATTGGGATTTCTATGCTGATTTTAATGAGATACAAGATGTAACTGTAGATGCAGCTATAGTAAAAGAAGTTGTTCTTTCGAATGGCAGTTTTGTGAATAAATATAGATATGATTTTGAGATAAAAGGAGAATTCATTTCACAAGCAAAGGTAATTTTAGAAACGAATAGTTTTGAATTGGTAAAATCTGCAAATGCTGATGGTGAGGTAGTTTGGAGGTTGAAAGAAGCTGATGCTAAAGAATATTTTGAAACTTTTAAAGGTGAGGAGTTGGTTAAATTCTATGTGAAAATGAATTCGGGTGAAGAGTTTAAGTTTGAAGATAGAATTGAAGATAACGATATTGAACCTTTAAATGTGGAATCAGTTGATATAGACCACAACACAGGTAGTGGTCCTTTATCGGTGACCGTGGAGTGGAAAGCAATTGATATCGAGAATGCATACTACTATGTACAGATCTTGAATGCAGATAAAGATGAAAACAATCCTTTGGTAACTTCAAACTGGCAGCCAGAACAGAATTCACAGGATGGAATGCAATCAATAACCTTATCTGAAACCAATAAGGGAGATTTTGGTTTAAATTTGGAAGATGAGTTTTACGTGAAAATAGTTGCGTTTTTATACGAGAAAGACATAAATCCTTATCAAGGGGATATTCACGATTTTAACGTTCAGGCGAAATCTCAAATCATTCGATCAGGGGGAAGGTGGTAAATCATTTATAATTATAAACAGAAAACTCCGCTAACAACGGAGTTTTTTTATTCCATTAATCGTGCAGCTCGTCATTTTACAAAACAATAAACCCTTTAAAATACTTTATATTGTTATTTAAATTATAATAGGATGAGGAGAGGAGTATGTTAAGTGTTAAAAAAAACAGAAGAAAGCTTTTGAAAGTGAAAATCCATGTTTTTTTAAAAAGAACGTGCTTTTTGAGTTAAAAACTTACTTTCCCAAAATCAGAATGTAGCTATAGAAGACAAAAATCAATAATGTTTAAATGGGAATTACAGTTTTGAAATTTTTAGGAGCGTTTTTTAAAATAAAAGAGGCCTTTTTAAGGTGAAAAGCTATTTTTTTTAAAATCGAACGTCCTTTTTAAATTCAAAATGCCATTTTAATTGAGTTCGAAAGGCGATTTTAAATTGAAAACGGCCTTTCGAAAACTAAAAACGCCCCTTTTTAATTTAAAAACCCATTTTCTTTGATTTAAAACGTGCCTAAAAGGTTAAAAAGGCCTTTTTTAAGTCAAAGATCGTAGCTTTTTAAGTTCAAAAGTTACGATCAAATTAAAAGAATGCTCCTAGAGAATTTTTACAGCTATTTTCCACGACAATGTTTATTAAAAAAAAAGACATGACATAGTGGTAGTCAGATTATTCCGCACTATTCCGTAATGACACATTAGCATGTTAAATAAATTAATCCAGTACAAAATATTCAACTGTTTTAACCAGTAATCTAGGTTGTTCTGCATGAACCCAGTGTCCAGCTTTTGGAACAGTGGTTATTTCGGCATAGGGAAAAATGGTTCTAATCAGCTGATGATCGTCATCGGTAATGTAATTAGAGTTTTCGCCTTTTATAAATAGAACAGGAAAGCCTGTAATTCCTTTTCCTTTCTGAAACTTTTCCTTATCCATCCCATCCATAATTTGTGGCAAATATTCACTAATGGTTTTGATGTTAAGTTTCCAAACAAACTCTTTGTTATTGTTTCGTTTTAAATTTTTGAGAAGAAATTGTCGTACTCGTTCGCTTGAAATATTTTCAGTTAACTTTTGGTCGATTTCTGTTCTGCTTTTGTATGCTGATAAATTAAAATTCAACATTGCCGAAACAATATTTTCATGATCGATTGTTTGTGGAGCGTAATCAGAAATTTTTGTGTAATTTTTTGGTGCAATATCGGCTACAATTAAATTGTTTACCCTTTCAGGATAATCAGCAGCAAAAAACATTACGGTTTTTCCTCCCATTGAATGACCTATAAGACTAGCCTTTTCAATTTTGTGATCATCCATAAACTCCAGTAAATCTTCTTTCAGATCCTCGTAGGTATGCGAATCGGAATGAGGGGAAGCTCCATGATTTCTTTGATCTAAAATATATACTTCGAAATTGTTGCCTAAGTCTTTGGCAACACTCAACCAGTTATCCGAAGAGCCATATAATCCGTGAACAATGATTAATGGATATCCTTCTCCGACTTTTCGATAATTCAACTTCATAATGGTAAAGATATAACAGATCTTTAGATTGCAAAAAGAAAGGGTGCCGTGCTGGCACCCTTCAAAAAATATATCTTGTAAATATTATTTAAGACATTTTTTATACATCTGTACCGTGTTTTCTAATCCAAAGTACAAAGCATCAGAAATTAGAGCATGACCAATCGAAACTTCGGCCAAATTTGGAATTTCCTGATAGAAATACTGAAGATTTTCCAAACTTAAATCGTGACCAGCATTAATTTCAAGACCTAACTCGTGGGCTCTTTTTGCTGCAGTAACAAATGGACGAATAGCAGCTTCTTTATCTTCCGGATATTCTGTTGCGTAAGGCTCCGTATACAATTCAATACGATCAGTTCCTGTTGCTACGGCACCTTCAACATTTGCTAAATTGGTATCAACAAAAATTGAGGTTCTGATTCCTGCAGCTTTAAATTGAGAAATAATTTCGATTAAAAGATCCTTGTTCTTTACTGTATCCCAACCTGCATTTGAAGTAATGGCTTCTGGTGGATCAGGAACCAAAGTTACCTGCTCTGGTTTTACCTCAAGGACTAAATCGATAAAATCTTGCGAAGGATATCCTTCAATATTGAATTCGGTAGTTACCAATGGTTTTAAATCTCTAACATCTTGATAGCGAATATGTCTCTCGTCCGGACGTGGATGAACAGTAATTCCTTCAGCACCAAAACGTTCGCAGTTAACTGCTGCTTCGCAAACATTAGGAGTATTGCCACCGCGGGCATTTCGTAATGTCGCAATTTTGTTTATATTTACACTAAGTCTAGTCATTTTAATAGAATCTTAATTGATTAAAATGTAAGGTAAGCGCAGTTTAAAAATCGTAACTCATTTACCTATCGGCAAAAATAAAAGTAATTCCTAGAAAAACTATTTATGATCGCAAAAGATTTAATTTCTGATGTAGTTCCTGTTTTAAGGGAAACAGATACTGGAATTCAGGCACTAAACTGGATGGAGATTTTTCGTGTATCTCATTTGCCAATTGTGAAAGGGGATGAGTTTTTAGGCTTAATTTCGGATAATGATATCTATGACCTAAATCAGGCTGAAGAGCCAATAGGAAAGCAAAAGTTGTCTTTGTTTAGTCCATATGTAATGGAAAATCATCACATTTATGATGTAATTGAAATTATATCAAGACTTAAACTTACAGTAATTCCCGTTTTAGAAGACGAAAAAACGTATGTGGGTCTAATTACGCTTAATGATTTAATGCAGTATATCGAAAGGATTTATTCAGTTCGAGAACCTGGTGGTATTATTGTGTTGGATCTTAATTCGGTTGACTATTCCCTTAGCGAGATTTCAAGAATTATTGAAAGTAACGATGCTAAAATATTAAGTCTGTATGTGAAGTCAGCGACTGATTCCAGAAAAATAGAGCTCACCATAAAAATAAATCGTAGCAACCTAACCTCAATAATTCAAACTTTTTTACGTTACGATTATACAATAAAGACAACTTATGTGCGTGAAGATGATATGAAAGACATGTTAGAGGATCGTTACAATTCGTTTATGCGATTTCTGAACATCTGATTAAATCTTCAAATCTTTATTGAATTAAGTTTCCCGATCAAGAGAAACTTTTATATTTGCTTTTACAGATATTGAATGCGTTAATGTGGGCAATCGTCTGTGAAAATCAATAAAACAAACACAAATTAGATGAAAATAGCTCTTTTTGGTCGACTTTTTAATGAAAGTTTCACCGATAGCTTTAAACTCATGTTCGACGAGTTTGCCAAACACAATGTGGAGGTAGACATATACGAACCATTTTACGATTTTTTAATTCGTGAAATCAATTTTAAACCACCCGTTAATGGATATTACAAGGGGTGTGATGATTTGAATAAAGATGTAGATTTCGTTTTCTCTATTGGAGGAGATGGAACTTTTCTGGAAGCGGTAACTATTGTGCGAGATGCGGGAATTCCAATTGTAGGGATCAATAGTGGTAGATTAGGATTTATGGCAGATATTGCGCAGGATGAAATTCCACAGGCATTATCAGACATCTTTGAGGGGAATTATACCATCGAGGAAAGGAACTTGCTTCAGTTGGAAACCTCAAAAAATGGATTATTTCCTGAATTCAATTATGCACTTAACGAGTTCACCGTGCATAAGACCGATACAGCTTCAATGATTACCATTCATACATATTTAAATAATGAATATTTGAATTCCTATTGGGCTGATGGTTTAATTATTGCTACACCAACAGGTTCAACAGCGTATTCATTAAGTGTGGGTGGACCTATATTGGTTCCTAATACTCAGAATTTTATTATTTCTCCAATTTCGCCTCATAACTTAACGGTTCGTCCTATTGTGGTGCCAAATTATCATGAAATTACTTTGAAGGTAGAGGGGAGAAGTGATAGCTATTTAGCTTCCTTGGATTCTCGTTCATGTACATTTGACTCTTCAATTGAACTTAAAATAAAAAAATCAGATTTTAAAATTAGAGTTTTAAAATTGAAAACTCACAGCTTTTACGGAACCTTGCGCAATAAGCTAATGTGGGGCGTTGATAAACGTAATTAATAATCTAAGTGATACTGTTTTTCATTTTAACAAAATTTAACTCGATAGACATTATATTTTACCCCTGAAATAAGGATTTTTAAGATTATATGTTACTTTTGTAGCTTGTGAATGAAATTTGGGAGAATGCATCCTGTTTTAACAGGGCTTTAAGCGATATGCGACGCTCTCAAATCAATTTTACAGGTGAAAAACAAACTTGTTTTTATGCGCAGACTGATTTTTGGTATACTTTTTCTTGTCGCTTGTAATTCGGCATTTTCACAAACCAAAGCAGAATTAGGTTTTTTTGGAGGAGCAGCCTATTATATGGGCGATATTAACCATACCTATCATTTTTATTCAAGTTCTGTTGCTATTGGAGGAATTTATCGGTACAACTTTAATACCAGATATTCTTTAAGAGCAAGTATGTTGTTTTCTGGATTAAAAGGAGAAGATAGAGATTTTAAGAATCAATATCAGCGAAATAGAGGAGCTTCTTTTGATACTGATGTGGTTGACCTGTCTTTGCAAGCAGAATTTAATTTTCAACCATTTTGGTCTCCAGGAAAATCAAGAACCAAAAAGTTGGTTCCCTATGTAACGGCAGGTATAGGCTATATCGCACCAAGTAGTACCGAGTCATCCTTTACCATCCCAATGGGAGCAGGATTTAAATATAACCTGGGAGGAAGATGGACTGCGGCCTTAGAGTGGAGTTTTAGGAAAACATTCACCGATAATTTGGATCACTTGGATGATCCTCATAGTTTAAACAAAAGCAATTTAATGCACAATAACGATTGGGCATCCTTCTTTGGAATCATGTTTAGTTATAAACTATTTCCAGATAATGAAGAATGTCATTCATACGGTCGACTTGTTAAGTAATATATGTCATTCAAAGAAAAGATTATAAAAGAAAAGTTGCCTTCACATTTGGCAATAATTATGGATGGTAATGGTCGCTGGGCAAAAATGCGTGGCGAGCATAGAATTGTAGGCCATCAGAATGGCGTTGAAGCGGTAAGACAAACTGTCGAAGGAGCCGCAGAATTAGGAATTTCTTACCTAACCCTTTATGCATTCTCAACTGAAAATTGGAATCGTCCACAAGATGAAGTTCTTGGGTTGATGTCTTTATTGGTGGAGGCTATTGAGAATGAAACTCCAACCTTAATGAAGAACAATGTTCGATTAAAGGCCATTGGAAACCTTGATAGTTTGCCAGAGGAGGTAAGAGAAAAATTGAATGGTACCATCAATACAACATCAGTAAATACTGGATTGACTTTGGTTTTGGCCTTGAGTTATAGCTCGAGGTGGGAAATTGTGAATGCGGTTAAAATGATTGCTGATAAAGTGGCTAATGGGGAAATGTCTTCAGAAGATATCGACGATTCAATTTTTGAAAATCACTTGACAACAGCTGGTATTCCTGATCCTGAGTTAATGATTAGAACCAGTGGTGAAACAAGAATTAGTAATTTCTTGTTATGGCAATTGGCTTATGCCGAATTGTATTTTACCGAATTGTTTTGGCCTGATTTTGATAAGGAGGAATTGTATAAAGCCTTATATAGTTATCAAAACAGAGAACGTAGGTTTGGTAAAACAAGTGAACAGTTAACAGATAATTAAGAATTAACCATTATACGCTTAGTAATGATTAAACGATTAACTTTTATTTTAACCCTTTTTATAAGTTTTACTGCGATAGCGCAGGAAACCGATACGATTTACAATCCAGCTCTTTACTACACTTCTCCTAAAACTTACGAATTGGGTGGAGTAACAGTTTCAGGAGTAAAACACTTGGAAACTAACGTGCTCGTGCAAATATCAGGATTGCGTGTTGGATCTCAGCTAGAAGTGCCAGGAGATAAGGTTACTAAGGCAGTTAATAAACTGTATAAACAAGGTTTGTTTTCTGATATTCAGATTACAGCAACAAAGTTAATTGATAAGAAGATTTATTTAAATATTCACTTACAAGAGAGGCCTAGATTATCTGAGGTAAATTATAATGGAACCTCCAAAAGTGAGACTAATAAAATTAAGGAAAGGTTAAAACTTCAGAAAGGAACTCAGGTTACCGATTATATGATCTCAAACATTAGTACTATTGTAGGGAACTATTTCAAAGAAAAGGGGTTCTATAATGTAGATGTTAATGTTTTGCAAAGAGATGATCCAAATGAAGCAAATAGTGTGATTTTGGATATCAATATGGATAGAAATAATAAGATTAAGATCAAGAATATCTTTATTGAAGGTAATAATGCTCTTACTGATAAGAAAGTAAAGAAGGCAATAAAAGGATCTAAAGAAAAACGATTAAGAAACTTCTTTAAATCATCTAAGTACATCGAAGAAAAGTGGTACGAAGATAAGATTGGTTTGATTACCAAATATAATGAAGAGGGGTATAGAGATGCGATTATCATTTCAGATAGTATTGAACAGGTTTCTGATGACAGAGTTAATCTGTATTTAAAACTAAAGGAAGGAAGTCAGTATTTCTTTAATGATATTAGTTGGGTTGGAAATACTGTTTATACCAGCTATGACTTGGATAGAGTTCTAAAGGTTAAGCAAGGTGATGTATACAATCAAAGCTACTTGAATGAACGATTAAGAGAAGATGATGATGCAGTAAGTAATTTGTATTTGGATAATGGATATCTATTTTTTAATGTGAATCCTGTTGAAAGGGTAATTGGGAAGGATTCGATTAATATCGAAATGCGAATGGTTGAAGGTAAACAAGCCACAATTGATCGTGTTAATATTGTAGGTAATACTAAAACTCACGAGCATGTTGCACGAAGAGAATTGTATACTTATCCAGGTGAACTGTTTAGTAAGTCTGATATCATTCGTTCTGTTCGCGAACTGGCACAACTTGGTCACTTCGATCCAGAGGCAATTAACCCTGATATAAAACCGCATCCAGAAAGTGGAACGGTTGATATTACATATGAATTGGCTGAAAAAGCAAATGACCAAATTGAGCTTTCAGGTGGTTGGGGTGCAGGTATGATTATCGGTACTGTAGGATTAAGATTCTCAAACTTCTCCATACGAAATATCTTTAACAAAGAAGCTTGGAGTCCACTACCTACTGGTGATGGTCAAACATTAAGTATTCGTGCTCAAACAAATGGATCTTATTATAACTCATATAGTTTGTCATTTACAGAGCCTTGGTTAGGTGGAAAAAAACCTACCTCATTGAGTACGTCAATTTATTATTCGCAACAAACAGGCTTTAATCGTAATGCATATTACTATTCGCAAGGTTCTGATCGTTTTGATACAGGACAAAGTCAAAAGATTTTTGGTGCTAGTGTTGGATTGGCTCGTCGTTTGAAGTGGCCAGATGACTATTTTTCTTTATACAACGAGGTAAGTTATCAGAATTTTAGATTAAAGAACTGGGCCTATTATTTGATTTCAGATGGAACTTCAAATAACTTTAGTTTCACCACTACATTGTCTAGAAGCTCTATTGATAATCCATTATATACGCGTAAAGGATCTTCTTTCTCATTGAGTTTGAAATTTACGCCTCCTTACTCTTTGTTTGAGGATTTGGATTATGAAAGAGCAGATGATGATGAAAAGTACAAATGGATTGAATACCATAAGTGGGTATTTAAAGGCAAGATGTATAATGGATTACTTCCTAAAAATGACAAATTAGTGCTTTATACCGGTGCGGAGTTTGGTTATTTAGGATATTACGACAAACACAAGAGATCACCATTCGAAGGTTTCGAAGTTGGTGGCGATGGAATGTCGGGTTATAGTATGTATGGTAGTGATAATATTGGAGTTAGAGGTTATGAAAATGGGTCTCTTACACCAATTCAAAATGATGGAAGACGTTTAGGTGGTAATGTTTACTCTAAACTTACTGCTGAAGTTAGATACCCATTGTCTTTAAGTCAATCGGCAACAATTTATGCATTGGCATTTGCAGAGGCAGGTAACTCTTGGTATGATTTTGAAGATTTCCAGCCATTCAACTTAAAAAGATCTGCTGGTGTTGGTTTAAGAATTTTCTTACCAATGTTTGGTCTTTTGGGAATTGACTGGGCTTATGGTTTTGATGAAGCTAATCTACCTGGACAAAACGGTAGTCAGTTCCATTTTGTAATTGGTCAACAATTTTAACATATTTTAAGGGTTGAGTATTGACTACTCGTTTAATTTAGCTTAATTTAGAGTTTGTTTGTAAAAAGGCTTTTATATGAAACGAATAATCTTATTGATAATAGTATTATTAGTTTGTTTAGGAGATGTATATTCTCAACAACGCTATGGATTTGTCGATACTGAATACATCTTAAATAAGATTCCTGATTATAAAAATGCGCAGGAGCAATTGGATCAATTTTCAAAAAAATGGCAAAATGAAATTGAAAGTGTTGCTGCTGAAATTAAAGAATTACATACAAAGTTTAGGGCTGATGAGGTTTTTTTATCATCAGAAATGAGAGTAAAGAGAGAAAAAGAAATTCATGATAAAGAAGTGTTAGCTCAAAAATTGCAGCAAAAATACTTTGGTCGAAATGGAGAACTTTACAAAAAGAGACAAGAATTAATGAAGCCTATCCAGGATGATATCTATGAGGCAATCAAGGAGATAGCGAAATCTGGAAGTTATGGTATGATTATTGATCGTGCTAATGGGCCGACAATCATATACAGTAATGCAAAATTTGATTTAAGTGATAAGGTGCTGTATAAATTGGGTATAAGAACTAAATAAATATCAAATAAAAACTAACTGAGTATACTATGAGACAATTTTTAAAAGTAACATTAGTAGCCACTTTCCTTCTTACAGGAGCTAACTTATTTGCACAAACTGTAAAATTAGGACATATTAATTCAAATGAATTATTGTCTATAATGCCTGAAAAAGAGCAAGCTCAAAAGCAAATCCAAGCAAAAGCAGAAGAATACGATAAGCAAATTCAGGAAATGAAAGCTGAGTATCAAAAATTAGCTCAGGCATATATTGCAGAAAGAGAAACTTTAACAGATGCAGTTAGAGCAATCAAAGAAAAGGAAATTCAAGAACTTCAAAATCGTATGCAAACTTTTGATGGTTTTGCACAACAAGAACTTCAAAAAACGCAGAATGAATTATTGAAGCCAATTTTTGACAAAGCATCTAAAGCAATTAAAGATGTTGGAGCTGAAAATGGATTTACCTATATTTTGGATATTAGTACTGGTGTTATCTTGTTTAATTCAGATAATAGTACTGATGTTATGCCATTGGTAAAAGCTAAATTGGGTCTACAATAGATATTCTTATCAAGATATTATGTAGAAAGGTGGTATTTTAATACCACCTTTTTTATTTTTACCAATCGTGATATCGTAAAAAACAATTGCATGAATAATAATAGGCAAGCAATAGGTGTATTTGATTCTGGATACGGAGGTTTGAGTATTTTAAATGAATTCTTGAAAGAATTACCTGAGTATGATTTTATTTATTTGGGAGATAATGCACGAAGCCCTTATGGAACCAGATCGTTTGATGTGGTATATGATTATACATTGCAGGCTGTGGAACAATTGTTCTCTATGGGCTGTGAATTGGTTATACTGGCATGTAATACTGCCTCAGCAAAGGCGCTGCGTACAATTCAGCAATGTGATCTACCAAAGATTAATCCCAATAAACGTGTGTTAGGGGTTATAAGACCAAGCGTTGAAGAGATTGGACTGTTAACTAAATCGAAGCATGTAGGTGTTTTTGGAACTGTTGGAACAGTACGTTCAAATTCATATCCGTTAGAAATTAAAAAACTATTTCCGGATATCAAGGTGATACAGGAAGCTTGCCCAATGTGGGTTCCTTTGGTAGAAAATAATGAGTTTCACACCGAAGGGGGGCGATATTTTATTAAAAAGAATATTGATAGTCTTTTAAAAAGGGAACCTGAGATTGATACGATAATTTTAGGTTGTACTCATTACCCATTATTGAGGAATGAAATCCGAAAATTTCTTCCCGATAACATTCAGCTAATTTCCCAGGGTGAAATTGTAGCGAATAGCTTAAAAGATTATTTGGTCAGGCACCCGGAGATGGATGTTAGATGTTCAAAAAATTCGGAAAGAGAGTTTTATACTACAGAATTTGTTGATAGTTTTGAGGAAAAGGCAAGTAGGTTTTTAAATCTTAGCCTGAGAGCTAGACATATATCATATTAAATAAAAATAGCCTTCATATATGTGAAGGCTATTTTTTAGAATAAATCTCTACTATTTGATTGTCTCTTCGTCAGTTTGATACCAGCTTGCGTACATGGCATAGCTGTTCGCTATTCTATTGATTTCGCCTTCAAGAAGTTCAGGACTGATCTCTTTAATTTTCTTAGCAGGAGAACCAGCATAAACACTACCTGATTCTACGTGAGTTCCTTTGGTAACAACTGAACCAGCAGCAATAATTGAATTGCTTTCGATTACAGCATCGTCCAATACAACGGCTCCCATGCCAATTAGTACATTGTCTTTAATGGTACAGCCATGCACAACTGCATTGTGTGCAATAGAAACATTATTTCCAATATTGGTTGGTGACTTTTTATATGTAGCATGTATGGTTGCATTGTCTTGAACATTTACATTGTTGCCTAGCTTAATGTAATGAACGTCTCCGCGAAGAACGGCACTATACCAAATGCTACAATCGTCTCCCATTTCAACATTTCCTATGATAGCTGCATTTTCGGCAAGAAAGCAGTTTTTACCAAATTTTGGTGATTTTCCATTTAAATCTCTAATAATAGCCATTCTTATTTAGTTTGATTATAAATACAAAGATAATCAAAATAAAATCTGATACTTAAAGCATGCGTATGTTGTAAAAAAAAGTTATGCAAACGATAGCGCAACTACAAAGATTATCAATTGAATATGAGTTTTGTTAATTAAAATCAATCTGAATAAAAGTTATTGTTTATTCATTAATGGATTAGGAAATAATAAATTTATGACAATTAAATTTGAATATTTAACATTTTTTTACAACTTTGATGGCGACTAATTAATAGGGGTATTAATAGAAATATGGTGAAAATTATCGTAGGGGTGCAATAAAATCACCTATTTAGTCAAAAATAAAACAATTCAAAGGGGTATGTATTCTGTCTACAGCTTAACTAGGGATTAAGCTTAGAATTCATATATGAATAATTATTTAATAAATTAATTAATCCACTAACTAAAAATTTATGAAAAAAAGTTTAGTTTCGACGCTAATCCTAATGTTTATAGGATTGCAGGGGCTTTTAGCTCAAAGTCGAGAAGTTTCTGGGATTGTTACATCGGCCGAAGATGGACTATCAATACCAGGGGTTTCCGTAATCGTTAAAGGTACTACCATCGGTACCTCTACAGACTTCGATGGAAAATACTCAATTAATGTTCCTGAGGGAGAGAGTATTCTTGTTTTTTCTTTCGTTGGTATGACTGCTCAAGAACTTGCGGTTAAAGGATCTACCATGAATGTTGTAATGCAGCCTGCATCAGTTGATGTTGATGAAGTAATGGTTGTTGCTTATGGTACCGCTAAAAAGGAGTCATTTACTGGATCTGCATCTGTGGTGAAAAAAGATGATATCGTAAAAGTTTCTGGTGGTATTGGTAAAGTAATTCAAGGTAAAGTTGCTGGTGTTACTGTTATGGGTGATGATATTCGTATCCGTGGATTCGGTTCGTTCTCAGCTTCATCTTCTCCGCTATATGTTGTAGATGGTGTTGTTGGTGCCCCTAAGCCAAATGATGAAGATATCGAAAACTTTACAGTGCTAAAAGATGCGGCATCTACTGCATTGTATGGTTCACGTGGTGCTAATGGTGTAATCATTATTACTTCTAAAAAAGGTAAGAAAGATAAAAAACCTACGTTTGAGGTTAAGTATCAGCATTCTGTAGAAAAAATGATTGAGCCTGAATGGGAATTAATGAATGCAGGAGAATATTATCAGCACCAATTTAAGGGAATGGTTAACTATGTAGGAGAAAGCAGAGCTTATACTTACTTTAACTATTATATGAATAATAAAAATCCTTATAATATGGCTGAGCCATTCAATTTAGATGGTTCACTTAAAGAAGGTGCTAAGTTATTGTATGATACAAATTGGAAAGATGAAGCTCTTGAAAATGCATCTAAGGATGAAATATATGTTGCAGCAAGTGGTGGATCAGAAAATTCTAATTACCATTGGTCAGCACGTATGTATAAGTATGATGGATTTGTGCGTACTTCAAAAAGCAAAGGGGCAAATACTCGCTTTAATTACACTATTGACTTGCGTGATAACTTAAAAGTGAATGTTAACTCAACGATATCTTACTACGAAGGTTCGGGTACTTATACAACTAAGGCGAATGAAAATAACCACTTGTATTTGTCATACGTACTTTCTCCTGCTGCTCCTATGTATCAATTGAATCAGGTTGATAATGGTGATGGTACTCATAGCTATGAATATGTTCTGGATAAACAAGGAAACAGAGTTTATGACTATTCAAACCCTAACTACAAAAATTACAATCCAATTGGTTTGATGGAAGCAGATTTTGATGACAATTATGGTTTTTCAGCTTTTTTTGCTCCGTCTATTACTTATGAAGTAATTGATGGGTTAACATTAAAAGGTCAGCTTTCGGGAAGATTAAATACTAGAAGAGGAGATTCGTTCCAGAATCCATACTATGGATCAGGTTCAACTGAGAATGGACTTTCTACTAAAGAAACCTATCATACAATGGATTGGACCATGCATACTTCTGCAAACTATAAGTTTGAAGTTGGTGATGATCACTCTTTTGATGTATTGCTTGGTTACGAAGCAGCAGACTACGACTATCAGGATTTTTATGCTACTAAAAATGGATATTCTCTAGGTGATATTTCAACAGAGTTGTCTACAGGTAATAGTCCTAGATATGCTGGTTCATCTACGACTGAAGTTGGTTTGATTTCTTACATCTCTAACATGACCTATGATTTTAGAGATAAATACTATATGTCTGCTTCATTCAGACGTGATGGATCTTCAAAATTTGGTGATGATAATAAATGGGGTAATTTCTGGTCAGTAGGTTTCTCATGGAGAATTTCTGAGGAAAACTTTTTATCAGCAGATTGGATTACCAACTTGAAGCTAAGAACTTCTTACGGTGTACTAGGGACTAACGATATTGGTAATTATAAGTTTGGTGATTACTATAGCCTTGGTGCAAACTATGGTGGTATCACAGGTGTTTCTCACACAAACTTACCTAATGCTCAATTAGGATGGGAAGAATCAGACAACTTCTCAGTGGGTGTAGATTTCGATTTATTCGATTCTAAATTGAGTGGTACAGTTGAGTATTTTAGTAAGAATACTGATGGTTTATTATATAATGTGCCTCTTCCAACTACTACTGGATTTAATACTGTGTTAATGAACATTGGTGAGATGCAGAATTCAGGTTTTGAAATGGAATTAAGTGGAAAGATCCTTTCTGGAGAATTCAACTGGAATGCTGATCTTACAATGACTTATATTAAGAACGAAATTAAGTCGTTACCAGTTGATCAGGTAGTTCAAGGTACCAAACGTTGGATTGTTGGAGATAGCCGTTATGAATATTATATTAGAGAATGGGCTGGCGTAGATCCTGAAGATGGTAGAGCTCAGTGGTATATGGATCAAGAAAATGCTGATGGAACAGTAGAAAAAGTGAAAACAAAATCTTACAGCAAGGCTACTAGATACAATATGGGTCAGTCTACTCCAAAATTCTTCTTTGGTTTAAATAACAACCTATCGTACAAAGGATTTGATTTCTCTGTTCAAACAGTTGCAGCATTTGGTCACAAAATTTATGATGGTCAATACCAAACATTCATGCACGATGGATCAGGTAAAGCTACTAACTTGGCAAAAGATGCATTGAATTCATGGACTCCAGAAAACACTAATACTGATATCCCAAAATACAGATGGGCTAACAATACAAGTAGTAATTCGAGATCTTCTCGATGGTTAGTTGATGGTGATTTCGTTAAAATCAAAAACATCACATTTGGTTATACTGTTCCAGAAAGATTTTTGGATAAAATGTTCTTGACTTATGCAAGAGTATTTATGACTGTGGACAATGTACACTCTTTCTCTGATTACAAGTCTGGAGATCCTGAAATCAGTTTAGCAGGTGTTAGTAATGGATATTCTTTCAACCCTGCCACTACCTACAGAATGGGTATCAATATTAAATTTTAATCGGATTACTAAGAAATTATGAAAAAATATATTTTATTATTGTTCGCAGCTTCATTCTTTTTCTCGTGTAGTGAGGATTTGATTGAAGTGGATCCTACAACTAAGGTTCCAGCTAAGGACGTTTATAATACTGAGGATGCTATTGATGCGGTTCGCATTGGTATGTATTCGCAATTAGCTTATAGAGGAGATGGTGCTCTTTACACTTTAATGTTTCCAGTTTTAGGTGATATTCTTGCTGATGATATGGTGTATGGTGATACATGGTATCAGGTTTGGGGAACTGAGTATGCTTATGAAACTAGAGCAACCAGTAGTGGTCCTTACCAAATCTGGAGTCAATCATATTATTCTGTTGAAATTACAAATACTATGATTCATGAAATTGATTATAGTAAGGTTGAAGGTTTTTCGGACGATAAAGCGAAGCAGTATGTTGCGGAAGCCAAAGCGGTAAGAGCAATGGTTCATGTTGATTTAGCACGTTATTTTGGTAAAGCTTATCACTTGGATAATGGAGCTTCAAAAGCAGTTCCTTATGTAGATAAGATTGGTTATTCTTCAACTCCAGGTGTTGTAGATCTTCCAGAAAGAAATACAATGAAGGATATTTATGCTAAAGCAGTTGCTGATTTGAATGCAGCAATTCCTGATCTTCCTCTTGTGAATGCTGGTAATTCAAGATACATGAATAAAAATGCAGCTTATGCTATTTTAGCAAGAATTTACATGGATATGCACATGTATACTGAAGCAAAAGCTGCAGCTACTAGCGCTTTAGAAGGTGTTGATTTAATGAACAAGGATACTTACTACCAAGGAGGATTATCAAGAGTTAATGACGAAAGTTTATTGGTATTTGTAAGTGATAAGGATAAGTACTCTAAGTGGAGAACATTTACTTCTTTCCATGATAACTGGGATGGAATGGGTGATGACTTCCGTGCTAATGAAACTTTGGTTGCATTGTTTGCTGATAATGATTTAAGAAAACACTTTTTCTCACCAGAATCTGACCATGAGAATGGTTCAGGTTATGAATATCATAAGCACTACTTAAAATATCCAGGATACGGTGTTACTGTAGGAAAAACAAGTTTAGGATACTATACTTATGGAAAATTCCCTCGTATTGATGCCGTAATTGGTGAAGCAAAAGGTTCTTTAGGACTTGGTGAGTACAATTACATTCGTGGATCTGAAATGGTATTAATCATTGCAGAGTGTGCAGCTCGTGAAGGTGCTTCGGGTGAGACTGAAGCTAAGAACAGATTACTTGAAATTCAGCAAAGAATGATTTCTGGAGCAAGTTTATCAACTAACTCAGGACAAAACTTAATTGATGAAATCATTGTTGAGTATAGAAAAGAGATGTTCGGTGAAGGTCATGGTCATAGATTAATGTTACGTTTAGGTAATGGTTTAAAACGTACAGGGGGTAATCATACTGCACTTTTAAATCTTCCAGCAGGAGATCCTAAATTCCAGTGGCCAGTTCCACAATCAGAATTAGATTCGAATCCAAACTTAGCTAAATAAGAATATTTAAATATTGAGCTAGTTTGAAAATATAGGAAGCCTGGTCTTTAAGTTTATGGCTATGGCTTCCTTTTTTTATACAATATCATATTGTGTTATGTAATATTCCCTGTCTCTCATGACGGTATACATCCCTATTTTACCGTTTATTTTAATTCTTAAAAGAAAATATATTTCATTAGTAAAAAAGGAAAATTAGATCTTATGAAATTTAAAAAACTTATTTCATTACTCGCTTTGTTTGTGGTTGTTACCTCTAGTGTGTTAGCTAGTGACCTAAACAATATTAAAGAGTATAAATTAAAAAACGGATTAACAGTAATCTTACATGAGGATAAGCATGCCTCTGATGTTTTTGGCTATGTTGTAACAAAAGCCGGAGCAAAAGAAGATCCAGTGGATCAGGAAGGGATCGCTCACTATTTGGAGCATATGCTATTTAAAGGCAATGAACAAATTGGTACGATTAATTGGGAAAAGGAAAAAGTATATATCGATAAGATTTATGCTTTATATGAGAAGCTAAAAAGTACAAAGGATAAAAAGGAAGAAGCTGAGATTCAAAAAGAAATTAATGAACTTTCCAAAGAAGCAGCTCAGTATGCTTGTCAAAATGAATTGGACAAAGTTCTTAAAGACATTGGTTCTACCGGGTTGAATGCAAACACTAGTTGGGATAGAACAGTGTACATGAATAGCTTTCCTGATTTTCAACTTGAGAAATGGCTAAAAATCTATAGTGATCGTTTTATTAACCCTGTTTTTAGAGGATTTCAGGCTGAATTAGAGGTTGTTTTTGAAGAGAAAAATGAATCTTTGGATAACAGAAACAGGAAAATGTATGAAGAATTGCTTGCAAAAGTATTTGACGGTCATGAATATAGTAGAACTGTTTTAGGACGTGTAGAGCATATTAAAAAGCCTTCATTGGTAGCCATGAAAGAATTTTATGACAAGTATTATGTGCCTAATAATATGTGTCTAATTTTAACAGGAAACTTTTCCTCTTCTGAAGCTCAGCCATTAATTGATAAATATTTTGGACGTTGGGAGCCAAAAGATCTACCTAAAGAAGAAGTAAAACCTGTTAAAGATTTTAAAGGGGGAGAGAGCTTAGCTTTAAAATTAGGATATTCAAGAAGAGGATCTTTAGTTTATCGTACAGTTAATAATAAACATGAAGATGCTGTTACTTTAGAATTTGTTGCTCAATTGTTATCTAATTCAACGGAAACTGGATTACTTGATCAGTTAAGATTAGATAAAAAAGTAGGTGGAGCTTACAGTTCTAATATGAACTTAAATGATCATGGTATTTTTACCATCGATTACTCTCCTAAACTTCGTAAAGAAGTAATGATTGAAAAGTATAAGCAAACAGGAAGATATGAGCCTGTTTATGAATCATTTAATGGGGCAGAAAAATTGATGCTTGCTCAGGTAGAAAAATTAAAGAATGGTGAATTTGAAGACTGGAAAATTGATGCTATAAAAAAGGACTTGATAAAAGATTTTGACTTGTCACTAGAAAATAATGTGCGAATGGGAATTCTTTTAGGGGATGTATTTCAAAAAGGTTCTGATTTGAAAGAATTAAAGTCTTATGCCTCAAAGATTAAGTCAATCACTAAAGAAGATATCATCAATTGTGCTAAAAAATATTTAGGTAACAATTATTTGGCACTGAATGCATACGAAGGAAAGCCAAAACAAAAGAAGATAGAAAAGCCAGGTTACGAACCTATTGAACCTGTTGCTGGGAACCTTTCAAATTACGCTAAAGAAATATTCGATACAAAAAATACAAATTCAAAGGAAGATTATGTTGATTTTGAAAAAGATTTTGTGTGTGAGAATATTAGAGATGGTGTTGAACTATATTATGCTGAAAACCCTCATAATGATGTATTTAGTCTTAGAATAAGCTATGGTGCAGGAAATCATCAAATAAAAGATCTTGAATATGCTTCTGGCTTAATGAATTATGCAGGAACATTGAAAAGAGATATCAGTAGCCTAAAAGAAGAATTTGCTAAAATTTCATGTAATTATAGTATCTATAGTACAGACAATGAGTTAATCGTTTCTGTTAATGGAGATGAGAAATATTTGGATAATGCTTTAAAGTTAATTACCGAGTTATTGTTGATTCCAAATTTGGATGAAGAAAAACTTGAACTACTAGTGAATTCGCAAATTTCATCTCGCTACTATGAGAAACAAAGTGTTGGGGCAGTAGCTAATGCTCTTCGTCAGTATATTCTTTATGGAGAAAAATCTGATTATTTAGACAGAAAAACCATTGATGATCTGGATAAATTATTGGTAAGTAAACTAGTTGGTGTTTATCAGGATGCCACAAGTTATGGCGTAGAAATGCATTACTGTGGGGCAAAAGACTTCAACTCAGTTAAGCAATCAATAATTAGTAATTTGAACTTTAAGTCTGATTTGAAACCAAGATGCGAAAAGTTTTCGCGTGAAATGAATAAGGTTGAAAATGATGAAATTTATTTTGTACACGATGCTGATGCTGTTCAATGTAATATTTTCTTATTTGTAAATGGTGAGATATTCAATCCTGCAGACCTTTCAAAAATTATGGCATTCAATAATTATTTTTCTGGTGGATTCAGTGGAATAGTGTTGCAAGAAATTCGTGAAAAAAGATCACTTACATACGGTGCAAGTGCACAATATGGTTTTGGACTTAAAAGCAAGCCAGGATATTTATTGGGTGGTACTAAAACACAAGCAGATAAAACGGTTGAAGCTGTTAAGGTATTTAAGGACATTGTTAAAAATATGCCTGAAAAACAGGACAGAATTAAGAATGTTAAAAGTTATTTGACACAATCATTAATGTCAGGTAAGCCAAGTTTCAGAAGTATGACTCCAACAGTGAGCCGATGGAAAGAGTTAGGATTTACTGAAGATCTAAATCATAAAATGGTTAGTGAAATTAATGAACTGCAATTTGAAGATATTAAAGACTTTTATAAGAAAAGTATTGCTGGAAAACCAATTGCTATTTGTATTGTTGGAAACAAATCAAAAGTAGATGTTAAGGGATTAAAACAAATCAGTAAGCTTAAATTTATTTCAAAATCGAAACTATTTTCAAGTAAATAAGAGAGTTTTAGTTAGTTGACTTTATATGGAAAGCTGTTCTGATTTATAATCAGAACAGCTTTTTTGTTTTTTATATATTTTGAGATGTGTTTAGTATTTAATTTGAATCTAAATACAAAAAAAATAAGAGATGTATGCCTTTATCTTTACTGGGAGATTTATTTACGCAAACGATTTAGATAACAATGTTGAATATCAATATGGTAATAAGGTTTTAATTTGAAAGGAATAATAAACAATTTACTATTATATTGTAAGAGAACTGAAGGGCAATTATTTAGAATTAAAAAGTTTGAGAAAAAAAAAGATTTGAATTTTTAAGAATTTTTTACACTTTTGACACCTCAGATTTGGTAGGGGTATCGAAATCTGAGAGTTGGATATTTTAATTTAGGGGTATATTATCTTATTCAACTTTAATAAAAAATATTCTAAAGGGAGAATATGCTTTCTATAAATCTAATGGGGAAATTAGTTTATAGAATTTACATATAGATGTGTATTAATTGTTAATTAACCACTAACTAAAAATTTATGAAAAAAAGTTTAGTTTCGATGCTAATCCTATTTTTTGTAGGATTGCAGGGCGTTCTAGCTCAAAATCGAGAAATTTCAGGGGTGGTAACTGCAGCCGAAGATGGCTTGTCTGTTCCTGGCGTTTCCGTAATTGTAAAAGGTACAACCATCGGTACCACAACCGACTTCGATGGTAAATACTCTTTAAATGTTCCTGAAGGTGAAAATGTATTGGTTTTTTCTTTCGTAGGTATGACTACACAAGAAGTAGCTATTACTGGCTCAACTTTAAATGTAGTAATGGAAAATGAATCCATTGGTGTTGAAGAAGTAATGGTTGTTGCTTATGGTGTAGCTAAGAAATCTAGTTTTACAGGTTCTGCAGCCACTGTTGATGCTGATGCATTGAAAGATACACCGGTAACTTCTTTTGAGAAAGCACTTTCTGGAAATGTACCAGGTCTTCAAGTATCAAGTGCTTCTGGTCAGCCAGGTGCTGCTACAGAAATCCGTATTCGCGGTATTGGTTCTTTTTCAGCGGATCAAAATCCATTGTATGTAATTGATGGTGTTCCAGTTACTACTACTTCCACAGGTGTGAAGTATAGTGGCGAGGAAGGGTCTACAACTACTCCATTATCAACAATTAACCCTGCAGATATTGAGTCTGTAACAGTTTTGAAAGATGCCGCAGCAGCTTCTCTTTATGGTTCTCGTGCAGCTAATGGTGTAATTGTAATTACCACTAAGCAAGGTAAATCGGGTAAGACTAAATTTAATTTTAGTACTTCTCACGGTATTACCGATTTGGCAATGGATAACTTTGAAACTGTAAGTGGTGAGGAATTTATCATGCTTCAAAGAGAAGGTATGATGAATACTGCTATTGACAAGAAAGGTTTAACAGGTACTGCTGCTGAAGATTACGTAAATACTGAGATGGCTAAGTATTTCCCAACTCCTGCAAATGGTAAATTTACAGATTGGGATGATGAGTTACTAAGACAAGGACAAATTCATAATTATGAATTATCTGCTTCAGGAGGAAATGAAAAGACTACTTTCTTTGCATCTGTAAGTGCAAATCAAACTGATGGTGTTGCTCGTAATTCTGATATGGAAAGAGTAACTGGTCGCTTGAACTTAACTCACAAAGCAACTGATAAGCTTACCTTGAACACTAATATATCATTAGGTTCTGTGAAGCAAAATATTGCATTGGGAGGTTCTTACTATGCCAATCCATTTGCTTCTTCAAGATTGTTCTTATTACCTACTGATATGGTTAAAAATGAGGATGGTTCTTACACTGAAAGATCTCGTTTTGGGTTCTACAACATGGTTAGAGAGTATAGCTTGAATGAGCGTTCTTCAGATACATGGAGAAATACTATCAACTCTTCTTTGAAGTATGACATTATTGAAGGATTGACTTTCAAAACTACTTTCTCTTACGATTGGTTAAACACTGATAACTTGATTTATTCTTCTCCTCTTTCAAGAGCTGGTAAAGCTAATAAGGGTGAGGTATACAGAAGAAACAACAAGAACATGGTGATGACTTCTTCAAACATCTTGACTTATGACAAGACTATCAATGAACAGCACCATTTTAATGTGTTGTTAGGTTATGAGGTTGAAGAAAATAGAAGAAAATCATCTACTGCCGAAGGTTACAACGTACCACAGGGTATCAAAGTAAATGATGGTGCAGCTAAGCCAAACACTGTTTCAGGTTACGATGATAAGAGTACTCTTCTTTCTTATATCGGAAAGATCGATTACGATTTCATGAATAAATACTATATCTCTGCTAGTATCCGTCGTGATGGTTCATCTAAGTTAGGTGATGATGAAAGATGGGCTAACTTCTGGTCTGTATCTGGATCTTGGAGAATGACACAAGAAGAATTCTTAAGCGGTGTTGAGTGGTTAGACGATTTGAAGGTTAGAGCTTCTTACGGTACTAACGGTACTCTTCCTGTTGATTGGTATGCTCACCAAGCACTTTATTCAGTAAATGCTTACAATGGAGAGCCTGCATTAGATTATTCGCAAATTTCAAATGCTGAGTTGTCATGGGAGGAAAGTAAGAACTTAAATATTGGTACAGATTTTAGAATTTTTAGCAGAATCAACGGTAGTTTCGAATATTTTGTGAAGAAAACCGAATCTATGTTGATGGAAGTACCATTGTCAAGAGTTACAGGTTTCAGCAGTATGTGGCAGAATATTGGTGAGATGGAAAATAAAGGTTGGGAATTCACTTTGAATGCAGATATTTTGAAAGATTCTGAATTGAAGTGGAATGCATCTTTAAACTTATCTCATTATAAGAATGAAATTACAAAGTTGAGCAACGGTGAAACTATTTTCGATTTCCCTTACATTAGAAAAGAAGGTGAAGCTTATAATACTTTCTATTTAAGAGATTGGGCTGGAGTTGACCCAACTGACGGAGCTGCTCAGTGGTATGTTCAGGAAGATGGAAAGCGTGCTAAAGACGAAAATGGTAACTTCATTAAAACTAAAAATCCAGGTGCTGCAGCAAAAGCTATCGTTGGAAAAGCTGACCCTAAGCTTCAGGGAGGTATTAACAACAGCCTAAGCTATAAAGGATTTAACTTGAACTTTTTATTCAACTTCTCTCTTGGTGGAGATGTATACAACCATGCTGGTTACAGCCAATGGTCTGACGGAAACGAGCATGCATATGCTATTGGTAAAGACCAGTTGAAGAGATGGCAGAATGCTGGTGATAATACCAACATGCCTAAACGTTACTACGATAGTGATACCAGATCTAACTGGAACTCTTCACGTCGTGTATTGAAAAATGATTACCTAAGATTAAAATCATTAACATTAGGATACAACTTGCCAAAAGCTTGGGTTGAGAAAATGTCTATCGCTAATGCTAAGATTTATTTTACAGGAACTAACTTGTTAACTTTTAGTTCTCAGGATGTATTCGATGTAGAGCAACCAGTTCACGGTTCAACTACTTGGGAAATTCCAACTGTGAAAACTTACATGATCGGTCTTAATATTGGATTTTAATTAATTGAGAAGAAATGAAAAAAGGATTATTATATACATTATTGGGGCTTTCTTTATTAGGAGCTTCATGTTCGGACTCTTTCCTTGATGAAGATCCAAGTAATAAGTTGGGTGTAGAGGGAAGTATTAAAACTGTAATTCAGGCACAATATGCTATTGATGGTGTTTACGATCAAATGTCAAGCCAAGAGTATTGGGGTAACAATTATATCTCAAACTTCGATGTAATGGCTGATGATATGCGTGCCAGCGAAAGTGGTCGTTTAGATGATTACTATCGTTATACATTCTATACTGAATCTTCTGATGCTGCAATGTGGACTCGTCCATATAGAGCATTAAAAAATGCAGTGTCATTATTAGATGTTATTGATGATGTAGAAGCTGAGGGTGATGATGCTATTGCCGATAAAAATGATATTAAAGGACAGGCTTTGGCTCTACGTGCTTTAATTCACTTTGATTTGGTAAGAACTTTTGGTAAGCCTTATACTCATGGTGATGCTGCTACAGCTCTTGGTGTTCCAATTGTTACAACTAAGGTTAATTTTGATGAGAAGCCTGCTCGTAATACAGTTGAAGAAGTTTACACTCAAGTTATCAAGGATTTTGAAGATGCTATCGCATTGTTAAGCTCAGATCCTAACACTGGTAGAATTAACAAATTAGCTGCTAAAGCATTATTGGCTAAAGTATATTTATATAAGGGCGACATGACAAATGCTCTTGCTTATGCTGAAGAGGTTCTTAGTGAACCTGCTGGAGCAGCAATTATGGCGCGTGAAGATTACGTTTCTGAATGGGGAAACCCTAAAATGTCAGAAGCTTTGTTTGAGCTGGTAAATTCATCTGAAGATAATCCAGGGTTAGAGTCTGTAGGTTACCTTTCAGATCCTGATGGTTATGGTCAGTTTGTAGCAACCGATGATTTTATTAAAAAGTTAACTGATGCTGAATATGATATTCGTGGTAAACTATTGGCAGAAGATGAGTTGTCTACAGAAGATAAGCCGAGAATGGGACGTGTAATGAAATATCCTGGTAACGGCGGTCCTTCATACACTACTAATATTAGAATCATTCGTACGTCAGAGGTATATTTAATTGCGGCTGAAGCTGCGTTAGCTAGTGATAAAAATAAAGCTGCTTCTTATTTGAATGCTATCATCACAAGAGCTTATCCAAAAGAGGATATCATTATTAAGGATGAAGATACAGAAGAGGATATTATTCTATTTGATTATCCAAGTGATGTTCCTACTGTTACACCAGCAAGTGTTGATCTTGCTAGCATCCTTTATGAGAGAAGTTTAGAATTAGTTGCAGAAGGTCATAGATTCCACGATTTGGTACGTAATAACATTACTATCCAACGTGGTGATGATTACTGGGGTAATTCTTACAAGGATATTGAAATGACTGATCACAAGATCATTCAACCTATTCCTAGAATCGAGCTTGATGCGAATACAAATATGGTTCAAAATCCAGGATATGAATCTTAATTAGAGATTTTAAGATATATTCAAGAGGCTACCATTTGGTAGCCTCTTCTTGTTTGCAATAGTTTTATTGAGGTATCAGAGGAATTAGAGACAATTACTTAAATTGTCGAGGTAACTTTATAATAATGTATCAAAATCTTAAATATAGAGTTGGGTGCTGGGTGTGCAGTTCTATTCAAAGGGTGAAAATTATTGACTTTTGGTCAATTGAAATCAGGCTTATTAAGACTTAATCAACTAAAACTCAGACTGATTTATATACATAAGTTAAGTGTAACTTTTTCTAATACAAACGTTTGCAAAAAGTAAGCAAAATTTCATATCTTTTCTTGTCTAAAATTGGGGAAACGCTACCTTTACCATGTTAAATAACATGTAAACGGAGGTTTACTTGGTTTAATGAAATTCAACAGCAATAAACTAAAAAAACAAAAAAATTTAATCTGAGATTAAATTAAAACAGTCATGAGTCAAAAGACAAAAGTCATTGAAAAGGAAGAAGTTGTAATTAGATTCTCTGGTGACTCCGGAGACGGTATGCAGCTTACAGGAACTCAATTTTCCGATACTTCCGCATTATTTGGGAACGATGTAGCTACTTTCCCGGATTACCCTGCAGAAATTAGGGCTCCGCAAGGAACAGTAGGAGGGGTGTCAGGATTCCAATTACACTTTGGGCATACAGAGGTGAATACACCTGGAGATTATGCTGACGTGTTGGTTGCAATGAACCCTGCAGCACTAAAAGCAAACTTGAAATGGGTAAAAGCTAGTGGAACGATCATCGTGAACGAGGATAGTTTTACTGAACGAAACCTTGAGAAAGCAGGTTACGATTCAGATCCGCTTCAGGATGATAAATTGGCGGATTACAATCTGATTAAGGCTAGAGTCACTTCTTTAACTAAAGAGTGTTTGAAAGATTCAGGACTGGATCAGAAAAGTATTCTTCGAAGCAAAAACATGTTTACCTTAGGTATGGTATATTGGATGTTCGATCGTCCATTGGCGCATACCGAAGAATTTATCGGAAGCAAGTTTAAGAAGCACCCATTAGTTGTAGAAGCTAATAAGAAAGTATTACGCGCTGGTTACAACTTCGCAAAAACAATTGAAGCATTAGCTTACAATTACAGTGTAGCTCCTGCTAAAATTAAGAAGGGAACCTATCGTAATATTACAGGTAACAAAGCAACAGCTTGGGGGTTAATTGCAGCTGCGGAAAAAGCTGGATTGCCACTATTTTGTGGATCGTATCCTATTACTCCTGCAACTGAAATTTTACAGGAATTAGCAGCTCGTAAAGATTTGGGTGTAAAAACGTTCCAGGCCGAAGATGAGATTGCTGGTATTTGTACTGCAATTGGAGCTAGTTTCGCAGGTAATTTTGCCGTTACTACAACTTCAGGTCCAGGTTTGGCATTGAAGACAGAAGCTGCTGGTTTAGCGGTTATGACTGAGTTACCATTGGTAATTGTAAACGTTCAGCGTGGAGGTCCTTCAACAGGTTTGCCAACCAAAACAGAGCAATCAGATTTGATGCAAGCGATTCACGGTAGAAGTGGTGAGTGTCCTATGCCTGTTATTGCGGCTAGTACTCCATCAAACTGTTTCGAATATGCATACCGTGCAAGTAAAATTGCATTGGAGCACATGACACCAGTTATTCTTTTAACTGATGGTTTCCTTGCGAATGGTGCAGAGCCATGGAGAATTCCAAAAATGGCTGATCTTTCTCCAATTACAGTTCCTTTGGCAAAAGAAGGTGATGATTACATGCCATATGCCAGAGATGAAGAGAAATTGGCAAGAAAATGGGCTGTTCCTGGAACAAAAGGATTAGAACATAGAATTGGTGGATTGGAAAAAATGGATGTTACAGGTACTGTATCATACGTTCCGGAAAATCACCAGGTAATGACAGATATCAGATCTGAAAGAGTTAGAAGAGTAGCTAATTTTATTCCAGATCTTCCTGTTAAAGGCGATGATAATGCAGATGTGTTAGTTGTAGGATGGGGAGGAACATATGGTCACCTTACAACAGCTGTTCGCGAATTGCAAGCAGATGATAAGAGCATTGCATTGGCGCACTTTAACTACATTTTACCATTGCCAAAGAATACAGAAGAGGTATTAAAGCGTTATAAGAAAGTTGTCGTTTGTGAATTGAACGATGGACAGTTTGCTGAATATTTGAGAAGCAATTTCCAGGATATTAAATTCGAGCAATACAACAAATTGCAAGGTTTACCATTTACTGTAAAAGAATTGAAAGAGAAGTTTAATCAATTATTGGAGGAGAAGTAATCATGGCAGATACATTATTAAAGCAACCAGCTCCTGAGAAATTGACTCCAAAAGATTTTAAGAGTGATCAGGAAGTAAGATGGTGCCCAGGATGTGGTGACCATGGAGTTTTGAATTCGGTACAGAAAGCAATGGCTTTAATGGGAAAACCAAAAGAGGACTTTGCAGTTATTTCTGGTATTGGATGTTCTTCTCGTTTCCCATATTATATGGATACTTACGGATTCCATTCAATTCATGGTAGAGCAGCTGCTATTGCATCAGGTGCTAAATCGGCAAACCCAGATTTGGAAATCCTTCAGGTTTCTGGTGATGGTGATGCATTGGCAATTGGAGGTAACCACTTTATTCATGCTGTACGTAGAAATATTGATATGACCATCTTGTTATTTAATAACGAGATTTATGGTTTGACAAAAGGTCAGTATTCGCCTACATCGAAGCACGGAATGGTAACTAAAACATCTCCATTCGGAACCATTGAGCAACCTTTCCACCCAGCAGAGCTGGCGTTGGGAGCTCAATCTAAGTTTTATGCTCGATCAATCGATACCAATATCAAGTTGACTTCTGAAATTCTTTTGGATGCAACAAAGCACAGAGGAACATCAATTGTTGAGGTTCTTCAGAATTGTGTTATCTATAATGATGGAGCTCACTCTTTAATTACTGATAAGAACACCAAAGAAGAGTATCAGTTGGTGCTTCGCCATGGCGAAAGAATGATTTTCGGTAAAGAAAAGAACAAAGGATTGGTAATGGGAGGTAATGGTAAACTAGTTGTTGTTACCATTGGTGAACATGGCATTACCGAACAAGATATCTTGATTCACGATGCTCATACTCCAGATCCACACATGCACTGGTTGTTGTCGAACATGACAGCACCTGAGTATCCTGTGGCACTTGGTGTAATTCGTGATGTTGCAGCCCTTTCTTACGAAGAGAAAATGGTACAGCAAATTAAAGATGTTCAGGAACAATCATCAATCAAATGTATGGATGATTTGTTGAACAGTGGAGATACTTGGGAAGTTTAATAATTTGAATTTTTCAATAGATATATAGAAGAGGGGATCGTTGATTCCCTCTTTTTTTATACATGAATGTTTGTCTCGCTCTTTAGAAAGAACTTATTCCAAACCGAAATTTGCTTTCTCCCAACCATCAGGAATTCTTTTCTCACCAACTGGCAAAGCTTCCCGGACAGCAGGTAAGGTGATATCACCCTGGAAATAGGTGTGCGGATCACTAATATGGTAATGCGAATCACTAAAGAGCATATAAAGATCGCAAATATCAGTATGCGAATCATTATAAAGCACATCAAGATCACTATAATAGGCATGCGAATCACTAATATGGCCGTCAAGATCCGATCCTGATGGTCTCATTAGTGATCTTCACAGTTAAAAAAGTGATTCGTATGTATTAAAAAGTGATCTGCATGTACTTAGATGTGATTCGTATGATCTTTAAGGTGATCTATAAAGCAATTTTATTGATTCGCATTAGTATTTTAGAGGTAATTAAATTCTGACCCATGTCTGGGATATTGTTCCCAGTAGTTGGGAGAGTGTCAAGCTTGTCTAGGAGTTCATTCTCTGACGTTTGGGAAACTTTCCTTAAGTATTAACCAGTCAGGCTATATGTTGGCACGAGATATCCTACTTCTTATTTAACGTCGAACTCACGTTATTTATTAAAAACGGAGTTATAACTATCCGATTTATTGAAATTTTCTCTTGTCTATTCGTATATTTTAGTTTTTACAGAATTGATGACGATATAGTCAAATCTCACTTTACAGAAAACCATAAAATATTAGTATTTTATGCAGTCAATTGAACGCATATATTTGTAAAATTAATTACCATTGTAGTTTGAAAAATTACTGATATTGAAGTTGTCCAACAGACCATTAAGATTAGTAACTTTGTAATAGAATAGAGAAACAACAACACTAAATAAATTAGTTAAAGAATATGGAAGAAATTTCGATTTCGAAAATTTATAAGCGAAAGAAGAACGACCGTGATATTTTTCAGGAATTGATGCCTTACAAAGTGAAGGAGATTCTGTTGATTGCAACTTATTACGACGCATATACAATTGTTCGAGAGGGACAATTCTCTGATAAAATTGTTGGTGAATATTTACAGTTGAACCTGTATGCCGCACCACGTTTTACAAGTGTTGCTACAAACGAAGAAGCACTAGAAGCCTTAGAGAATCGCCATTACGATATGGTGATATTAATGGCTGGATTGGATAAAGAATCACCTTTGGAGCTTAGTCAGGAAATCAAAAAAGTAGATCCTGAAATTCCGGTTTTGGTTTTGGTAAACAACAATAGCGATTTGGCTTACTTCGATCGCGCAGCCGACAAAATCAAGAACAATATCGACCGAGTATTTGTATGGAATGGTTCAACCAAGATATTTATGGCGATGACCAAGTATATCGAGGATAAAATGAACCTTGAGATGGATACCAAGAGTGGAGATGTACGTGTAATTCTTTTGGCAGAAGACTCGGTGAAGTATTATTCCAGATATCTTCCTTTGTTATATACTTCGGTGATGACACAAACACAGAAGGTGATTTCGGACGAAGGTGATATTGATGAATTGCACAAGATTTTAAAGATGCGTGCTCGCCCAAAAGTAATTTTGGTAAGTACATTCGAGGATGCAGTTGATGTTGTAGATAAATATCTTGAAAATCTACTTTGTGTAATCTCCGATGTTCGATTTGCACGCGATGGCAAATTGGATGATGATTCTGGAGTTGATTTGATAAAATACGTGCAAGCAAAAAACATGAGAATTCCATGTTTGATGCAATCGCATGATACTGATAACGCAATTAGAGCAATGCAGGTTGATGCTGATTTTATAAACAAAAACAGTGATACCTTGGCATTGGATATTTATAATTTCATTTATACCAAACTTGGTTTTGGTGATTTTGTTTTCCGCAACCAGAGTGGTACTCGAGTAGCTGTGGCAAAATCAATGGAAGAGTTTGAGGAGAAGTTAAGATATGTTCCAGATGAATCATTACTCTTCCACTCCAAACGAAATGGAATTTCAACTTGGCTAATGGCTCGTGGTGAGATTAATGTTGCCAAGAAATTGAGAAGATATCAGATTGAAGATTTTAAATCCGTAAAGGATCTAAGGAAATTTTGTCTGGACGTATTCGAAGCTTCAAGAATTAAGCAGCTAAGAGGTAGAATTATTCGATTTAAGCCGAATATTGTAAATTCCAATCATTATATTGTTCGTATGGGTAGAGGTTCCTTAGGAGGAAAAGGTCGTGGTCTTGCATTCCTAAGTAATTTTATTGAGAATATCTACTTCAAGAAATTGATTAAAGATATCAATGTATCTATTCCTAAAACGGCTATTGTTGGGGTTGATGAGTATGATAATTTTATCGAGAAAAATAATCTTTACGACAAGATATACCTTGATAAGAACTATAAGAAAGTAAAAGAATTATTCCTTAAAGGAGATATTCCTGATAAACTGGGAAATAAACTTCGCCAATATCTCGAAGAGATCAATAAACCAATTGCTGTTAGATCATCAGGATTATTTGAGGATTCGCTAATGCAGCCTTTTGCAGGAGTTTATGCAACTTATTTGTTACCAAATAACGATCCGGATATCGAAGTGAGATACCAACAGTTGGTTACGGCTATCAAGTTAATCTACGCCTCTATTTTCACACCTGAAGCTCAATCATATTTCAGCGCGGTTGATTACAAGATTGAAGAGGAGAAAATGGCTGTTATCATTCAGGAAGTTGTTGGTCAGGAATACAATGGCAAATTCTATCCGAATATTAGTGGGGTTGCTCAATCGTACAACTACTATCCATTCTCATACATGAAACCAGAAGATGGTTTTTCTGTAATGGCAATCGGATTAGGAAAGTATGTTGTAGGTGGTGAAAAAACTCACCGATTCTGTCCTGAACATCCTAAGTTGCAGTTGGCTTCAATCGAAGATCAGATTAAAGATTCTCAGAAATACTTCTATGCGATTGATATGCAAAAGGAGAATATTGATTTGATTAACGATGGTGAAGATGCAGTAACTATAAAATATGAGCTTGCAGAAGCTGAGAAGGACGGTAATTTATTGCACTGTGCTTCGGTTTATGATTTCCAGAATGACAGGTTAGAACCGGATTTGAATTTACGTGGACCAAGAGTGGTTGATTTTGCAAATATTTTAAAATACAACCAGGTACCAGTTGCACATGCCCTAAGCGTATTGTTGAATATCTTCAAACAAGCCATGGGAGCACCTGTTGAAATAGAGTATGCTGTTGATTTATCGAAAGGTAAGGATGGCAATCCAACTTTCCATTTGCTACAAATTAAACCTTTGATTCGTCAGGAAATGAGTGTTGAGATTGATATGTCGAAGGTGGATCGGAATAAACTTGTTATGCTTGCCAATAAAGGTATGGGTAACGGAAAAGTGAACCATATCCGCGATGTAATCTATATGGATTTAAGCAAGTTTGACAGAACCAAGACCGAAGAAATGGCTGAGGAAATGGAGCTTTTAAACCAAAAAATGAAAGAGCAAGATCGTCAGTATGTATTGTTTGGTCCGGGACGTTGGGGAACCCGCGATAAGTTTACCGGAATTCCTGTACTTTGGTCTCAGATTTCGAATGCGAAAGTAATTGTAGAGCAAGGCTTGGAAGATTTCCCATTGGATGCTTCATTGGGATCACACTTCTTCCACAATGTAACATCGATGAATGTGGGTTATTTCTCAATAAAGAACAATTCGGAACTCAACTTTGTGAACATGGAAATGCTGGACAAGCAGGAGAAAATTGAGCATATTCATTACTTTAAACATGTTCGATTTAAAGAACCATTGGAGATTTTAATGGACGGAAAGAAACAAACTAGTGTAATTAGCTATAAATAATAAAAGGAGGCTTTAGGCCTCCTTTTTTAGGTACAAAAAAGGCTGATCATTTGATCAGCCTTTTCAATATTATTTTAATGAATTAAGCTTGGTAAGAATCGATACCAGCAGTTTCCATTTTACGATCAACTTTCTTCACCAATCCTTGGATTACTTTACCAGGACCTACTTCGGTAAATGAACTTGCACCATCAGCAATCATATTTACCATGGTTTGAGTAAAACGTACCGGAGCAGTTAACTGAGCAACAAGATTCTTCTTAATTTCAGATGGATCAGTAACAGGCTTTGCATTTACGTTTTGGTATACCGGACAAGCAGGAGTTGAGAATTTAGTATTCTCGATAGCTTCTTCCAATTCAACACGAGCAGGTTCCATTAATGGAGAGTGGAATGCACCACCAACTTTCAATGGTAAAGCTCTTTTAGCACCAGCTTCTTTTAACTTTTCACAAGCAATTTCGATACCTTTCATGCTACCAGAAATTACCAACTGACCTGGACAGTTAAAGTTTGCAGGAACAACTACCTCTTCGATTTCTGCACAAACTTTTTCAACAGTTTCATCATCTAAACCGATGATTGCTGCCATTGTTGAAGGTTCCATTTCACAAGCTTTTTGCATAGCCATTGCACGCTGAGAAACCAATTTTAAACCATCTTCGAAAGATAAAGTTCCGTTAGCAACCAATGCTGAGAATTCACCCAATGAGTGACCAGCAACCATTTCTGGTTTGAAATCTTCACCAAGTGTTTTAGCTAAAATTACTGAATGCAAGAAAATTGCAGGCTGAGTAACTTTAGTTTGTCTTAGATCTTCGTCAGTTCCTTCAAACATTAAATCAGTAATGCGGAAACCTAGAATTTCGTTTGCTTTTTCGAAAAGTTCCTTAGCAAGTTCCGAATTTTCGTATAGGTCTTTACCCATACCAACAAATTGGGCTCCTTGCCCTGGAAATACATATGCTTTCATACTTTTTTTCAATTTGTAATGATTATTCTATATCCATCCATATAGAATAAAAATCATGGTAAGTTTTGAAATATTCCGGGCACAAATATATTTAATCCGTTCGCAATCTGCAATTTTAGAATTTTATTGCGAACGGATTAATATACTTCAAACCGGTAAGATTGATAAATTTTAGATAGTTTTTGCCGAAATCAATCGAATAAACTCCTCGCGAGTTGCAAGGTTTTCAAATGCTCCCGTAAAATCGGAAGTAGTTGTAATTGAATTTTGTTTTTGAACACCACGCATCGACATGCACATGTGCTGTGCTTCAATCACTACAGCAACGCCTAAAGGACTAAGCGTATCATTAATACAGTCTTTAATTTGAGTAGTTAAGCGTTCTTGCACTTGCAATCGGCGAGCAAATGCATCTACTACACGAGCTATTTTGCTAAGCCCGGTAATATATCCATTTGGAATGTAGGCTACATGAGCTCTTCCTACAAAAGGTAACATGTGGTGTTCACACATCGAATAAACCTCAATGTCTTTTACAATCACCATTTGTTTATAGTCTTCCTTAAACATTGCCGATCGTAAAATATCTTCTGGTTTAATGTGATATCCCTGTGTTAAGAACTGCATGGCTTTGGCAACACGCAAAGGAGTTTTCTCCAAACCTTCACGTTCTGCATCCTCACCAAGTAATTCTAAAACTTTTTTATAGTGATACATCAGTTCTTCTGTAGTTTCCTGATTGTATTTTTCTATTTTTGTGAATCCTTTATCTTCTTGTCCGTTAATTGAAAATTCCATTCGTCACAGTGTTTTTAATAAGTCGTTGTATTGCTCTGCAAAATAAGTAATAATTTCACCTAATAAACAAACTTTTAGGTGCTTTGTTTTAGCTAAGTTCTTGCATTTATGCATATTTTAATCATTACAGAGACATTTGATGTGCTCAAAGATTTTATTTCACAACTTGAATTAGAGGAAAATCTGGGTCAGAATTATGCTCGTTTCAAGTATCAAAACCAATCACTGGATATACTAATCTCGGGATATGGAGGCAGTATGTCGGCCTATGAGTATGCGAAAGCCATAGGTAAATACAAGTATGATTTAGTCTTGCAATTTGGACAGTGCTATGCTTTAAAAGATCAGGTTGAAAAAAATCAATTGGTATGTATTATTGATGATTATTTTGGAGATATTGGAATTGGTGAGGAAAGTAATTTTGCTTCTGTTTTTGATTTACAGCTACGAAATAAAAACGAAGTTCCATTTAAAAATGAAATATTAGAAAATGATACGCTGATTCCAGAAGTGTTTTCTGATTTTAGAAAAGTGAGTGGAATTACTTGCAATGCAATTCCAACAAATCTTAACTCCATAGCTAATGCCTATATCAAGAATTATCCCGATGTAATCAGCAGGGAAGGGGCGAATTTGCTTTATATCTGCCAAAAGGAAAATGTGAAATTAATTCAGCTTTTTTATGTGCTTGAAAATATTGAGAATGCTCAATTCAAGATTACTCCTGACGAGCAAATGATGAAAGTAGTTACTGAAAAAATTGAACAGGTTTTGAATGAATCTGTAATGCTTACTTAGAGAAATGAACCAACACCGCTTTTTTATAATAAATGGCCTGAAAAAGTCCTCGGGCAAACATGAAGCCTAACATTGCGATCCAAAGCCCATGATTTTCCAAAGTGCCGTTTAAAAAGTAATAAAGAGGAATAAAAATTAGAATGGTTGCCGCCATCATTGTTTTGCGCATATAGCTTGAAGCAGTGGCACCAATAAATATTCCATCCATTAGGAATGAAGCAAAACTAAGGAGTGGCAGAAGTATAATCCATTTTAAATAATCTCTTGCAATTGCAAGAGTCGATTCAGCATCGGTTAGTATTGATAAGATATCAATACCAAATAATCCGTATACACCTGTAAATAAAATACTGATTACAATTCCCCAAATAAATAGTAATCGAATAACCTGAGCCAGATTTTTAGAATTGTTTGCACCAATAAATTTACCTACTAAAGCCTCTGCTGCAAAAGCAAAACCATCCATAAAATAGGAGAAGATAAAAAGAAACTGAAGTAGTAAAGAATTAACTGCAAGAATCTCTTTGTTTACACTTGCTGATTCGGTTGTGAAAAATGTGAAAACAAATATTATGCATAGAGTTCTGATGAAAATATCCTTGTTCACCAGAAAAAAGTGCTTCAATTCATTCACCTTCATCATTCCTTTGGCACTCCAATACTTGAACAAGCGTTTATAGTTTCTCAGGATAAAGAATAAAGCGATAAACAAGCTGCAATATTGAGCAATTAAGGTACCTAAGGCTACACCTTTTGCATCAAGCATTAATCCATACACAAAAAATGCCGATAGTGAAATATTAATAACATTCCCTGCAATTGCGATTAACATTGGAGTTTTGGCATTTTGCATTCCTATGAACCATCCGTTTAATGCATAAAGGCCAATGGTAGCCGGAGCGGCCCAAACTCTAATATAGAAATAGGATTTCGCAATGGTTTCAACTGACTCTTCACTCTCGATTAACCAAAAGCTAAGCATAGCTATTGGTTTTTGAAGTATTAAAATAAGAATACTCCCAGCTAAAGCAACTGTAAGAGCACGGGATAAAGACAGAATAGATTCGCTTAAGTTTCTTGCTCCATAAGCTTGAGCAGTAATTCCCGTAGTTCCCATTCGTAAAAAAGCAAAACCCCAGTATAAAAAGTTGAATATTGTACCACCTAATGCAATTGCTCCAATAAAATCTACTTTTCCCAAATGCCCCATTAAAGCTAAATCAACAAGTCCTAACAAAGGAATGGTGATGTTACTAACTATGTTGGGTACTGCGATATTCAGGATTTTCTTGTTCACGATTCAGCTTTTTATTTGCTGCACGAAAGTAGTTAAAAATCTTGTGCTAAAGGAAAAAACATTTGACCTTTAAAATAAAAGACAAAAAAGTCTTAAAATAATTTGGAATTAATCTGAGTAAAAATTAGATTTGTTTCTAGTGACAAATAAACCTATATCAACCATAAGTAAAATATAAAATATATGGCATTTGAGTTACCAAAATTAGCTTATTCATACGATGCGTTAGAACCGCATATTGATGCCAGAACAATGGAAATACACCATTCGAAGCATCATGCAGGATATACAAATAATTTAAACGCTGCAATAGCAGGAACCGATTTAGAAGGCAAAAGTATTGAAGATATTCTTGCGGATATTTCACAGCACTCTGTTGCTGTTAGAAATAATGGGGGAGGATTTTACAATCATGATTTGTTCTGGAAAGTAATGTCGCCTAATGGAGGAGGAAAACCTGCTGGTGATTTACTTACAGCAATTGAAAAAGATTTTGGATCGTTTGATGCTTTTAAAGAAGAATTTTCGAAAGCAGCGGCAACAAGGTTTGGTTCTGGCTGGGCTTGGTTAGTAAAACAAGCTGATGGCAAGTTAGTAGTTACATCAACGGCAAATCAGGATAATCCTTTAATGGATGTTGCAGATGTTAAAGGAACTCCAATTTTAGGATTGGACGTCTGGGAGCATGCATATTACTTAAAGTTTCAAAATAGAAGACCTGATTACATCTCAGTTTTCTGGGAAGTAATCAATTGGGAGGAAGTGGTTAAACGCTTTCAGGATTAGTTTTGTTTATTGTTTTTTTGATTTTGGGGCCGGTTCTTTTTAAAGGAATCGGCCTTTTTGTGTTTTTTTATTGAATTTGTAATTTTTTATTGTGAAATTGAAGGGGAAATCAAAAAACAATAAAAAATGGAACACAAACTACCTACTTTATCGTATGAATTAGGCGAATTAGAGCCGTATATAAGTAAAAATACACTTGAATTCCATTACGGAAAGCACCATCAGGCTTACATTACAAACCTGAATAATTTAATTAAAGGAACTGCTTTTGAAGATGCAAGTATGGAAGATATTGTGAAACATTCTGAAGGAGGAATCTTTAATAATGGAGCACAGGTTTACAATCATACTTTTTATTTTGAAGCATTCAAGCCAAATGGTAGTGTTGAACCAAATGGAAAGTTAAAAGAAGCCATTGAAGTCTCTTTTGGTTCATTCGATAATTTTAAGGCTGAATTCTCGAAAGCCGGAGCTACATTGTTTGGTTCAGGATGGGTTTGGTTGGTAGTTGATACTGCTGGCAAATTGGCCATTATGAAGACCAAGAATGCAGGTAATCCGTTGCGTGATGGTTTTAAGCCTATTCTTACTATGGATGTATGGGAACATGCCTATTATTTAGATACTCAGAATGCACGTCCAAAGTACATCGAAAACTTCTGGAATATCATTAATTGGGAACTGGTTGAAAAACGATTCGAAGAATAAATAAAAAAGGGTGATTTCAATCACCCTTTTTTTAAATGCTTACTGAGATACCTGCTTTTATAAACAAATTGTTATCTAAATCAAAATCCGCGATTTTATCACTTCCATCTTTAAATTCGAAGTTTCGATATAGTGTATAACCTGAATTGATATTTAGACTTATTTTTTTTGATAATTTTTGCTTCAGCAATAAACCTCCTCCAACATTCATAATACTAACATTATCAATTGGGCTCGTTTCATTATTATAGACAAGTTTATCTGTTAATGTGAAATTTTCTCCAGCAATAAATAGATTTGCTCCTATTGTAGTTTTATCACTAGCTATATAATTTACATCAAGCATTGGGAAACCGAAATTTATATTCCATTTTTCATTTGGTTTCCAATTTAAACTAACAATAGGAATAGGAGCAGGTACACCAATGGTATTCGAATAAATTGCTCCTAAATTTAGTATCATGTTCTTTTTTTGATTGATAGGTTTGCTAAACAAAGCCATTCCAAATAAATTTAGTTCATCGAAACCGACCGAGGATTCAAAATTAGAAGAAATATTAGGCTTGATAAAAGCTGTAAGGTACCAACCGTTTTTTAATGGGCGTGCATAACCAAATGTATAAGAAATGGTGTGAAAATTTTTTAAATCAGTTTCTAGTAAAGGAGTAGATCCATAATCGATATTAACACCTGAATAGTTAAAGGTATGAAAGATTCTTCTTCCTGGAGTTTTTAGCTTTTTATGAATGCTAAATCTAAAGTCATATTTCTCAAAAGAAATATCATTTCCATTATCTGAATTACCTTTGCCAATGAATACATAATCAGCTCCAAATTTTTCTTGTAGCATTTGGGCTTGCGAGGGGAGCATTATACCCACCATTATTGCTGTTATTAATAAAATTCTCTTCATGCTATGTTTTATAAATTACTTAATAAACAAATATTTGATACTATTGTTTGATGGCATAGATATCTACTTTTTCCTTTTTTCCCTTTAATTCAATGTTATCAATAAAGGAATAATTGAAGGAGTTGTAGAAAGCCAGATCCGTAACTATCAATTTTGATGCCAAAAATTCTTCGTTGAATGAATTACATAGTCCTTGAATTCTTGATGCAGTATTAATTACATCACCATGGTAGGCGATGGAACGTTTTATTACACCTACTTCAGCGGCCATTAGTGTTCCGCCATTTACACCTGCTTTAAATTGAGGTAGAAAGCCGTAAGAATTCATGTAATGATCGGACCTTTTTTGAAGATATTCCTTAAATCTGAAAAATATTTTGATGCACTTTGCATTTTTAATTCCATCATTATAAGGCCATATAAGTACAACTTCATCTCCAATATACTGGTATATATTTGCATCAAACTCATTAACCGCAAGCGTTAAATCGCTGAAGCAATCTTGAATGAGTTGACTATATTTTACATGTCCCAATTTTTCGGCATAGGTTGTAGATGATTTTAAATCCATAAATAAGAATACCATTTTGACCTCTTTGGGTTGACGGTATTTGCCAAGCAATAAATCAAGAAGAACACCTGGACCAAATTTTTGATTGATAATCTGAAATAGGATAATAGTAGCACTTACCAAATATGTAAAAGTTACGATTCTGAAAAAATCACTTGATTTTACAAACATTCTTATTTCCTGAAGTGTTTCTCTCGATATTTCACCTTTTAAAATTAATTGAGATGCAATACCAACTAAGAATATTGTTACTATAGTTAAGATAATATGAATGATACTGTAAAAGAAAATAATCCGCCCATATGATTTTTTTCGAAGGCGTTCTTGTTTGTTTTTGATAAAAACATTTAAAATGCCGAATATACTTCCTAAAAATAAGCCTGCTAAAACTAAATTTAGCTTATTAATTTCAGCAACTGAAATATGCTTAGGAATCTCTCCTTCAATCTTTGGATTAAAGCTGGTAAGAATATCCCAAATAAATACAGCGCTTATCCATATCGCAATAATAATAAAGAAGTCTATGATAACTTTACGAGAGTTTTTATTGAATTTCAGCATACTTATTGAATTTTGCCAAGTTGTAATTTAATATTACAAAAAATAAAATTTAAATAGATTTACTTATTTCTTTGATGAAAAGAGAAAAATCAATTAATTTATGAAGTAGTGGGGTAATTTGTTTGGTAATACAAATAAAGCACATAAATTTTAAAATAATAAATTAAGCAATGTTAAAAGATTTAGTTGCCAAAAACAGAAGTTACAGAAGATTCTTTGAAGATGAAAAAATATCTTCAGATCAAATTAAAGAATGGATTGATTTGGCAAGATTAGGAGCATCGGGAAGGAATGCACAAACCATAAAATATAAGATTGTATTATCTGATAAGATGCGTGATAATGTGTTTCAACAGCTTGCTTGGGCGGGTTATTTGCAGGATTGGGCTGGACCTGAAAAAGGAGAGAGACCAACGGCTTATGTTGTGATGATTAATGATGAAGGTCTTGGAAAGAATTATTTTAGTGACGATGGAATTGCGGTCCAAAATTTGTTACTAGGAGCAGTTGAAAGTGGTTACGGAGGTTGTATTATTCATGCTTTTAAGAAGAAAGAACTTAGTGAACTGCTAAAAATTGAAGAAGGATTTTCGATTATTCAGGTAGTTGCCTTGGGAAAACCGAAAGAAGAGGTAGTTATTGAAGAAATGAAAGATGGAGATATTAAGTATTGGAGAGATGAAAAAGGAGTTCATCATGTACCAAAACGTAGTATCGACGAAATAATATTGGAAGAATTGTAATGATAACTCTACGGAGTTAATAAAAGCTGGTAAAATGAGAAAATATGTGATAGGTTGTATTGCTCTTTTTTGTGTTGTTCTTGCAACAGAGAAGCTAAATGCACAGAAGATAAGGACAGATTCATTGTTTTTTACAGGTGCGGTTATGGATCAGGAAGAATTATCACCATTGCCTTATGCGCACTATAGGGTAAATAATAAAAAAGCTGGTACAGCAAACTCTTTTGGACGTTTCTCATTTTGGGTAAATGCTGGCGATACCATTCAATACTCTTACGTTGGATATCAAAATGTTCAAGTTATAGTAAGCGATAGTCTAAAACAAGATTCATATCTTTTTGGTGTATTTATGGCAAAAGATACCGTTTCGCTGCAAGAGGTGTTAATATTACCTCGATTTGGTAATTTTAGGGAAGCCTTTATTAATGCCAAGGTAAATACTCCAGAGTATGTTCGTGCAAAGAACAATGTGAATTCGGCTACCTACGAGGCTTTAACCAAGCGACCGGATAAAATGGATGCCAAAGCAAATACCGATTTATTGATAAAGCAGCATGTAATAGAAAATGAGCATAAAGCTATGGTTCCTCAAGATATGGTTGCGGGTGTGAGTACACTTCGAACCTTACCCGAAGTACAACGATTAAAACGCAAGAAGAACATGAAAATTCCTGATAATTTGGTTACAGATAAGGAAATAAATACCTTAAAGCAAATGTATCGATACGGAATTAAAGAAAAGAAATAAAAAAAGCGGTGAAATTTTCACCGCTTTTTTTATCTGTCGAATTCTCGTTAATTAGATTCCTTGATTGTAATAATTTCTGTTTTCTGTACAGAAGAAACAACAAATAATCCCAATGCATCGTCATCTAAATTACTTCCTCCAATGCGTTTAATATTGGAACGTAGAGGAGCTGGTGGTGGTGAAAATTGTGTTCCTTCATTGTCTCTCTGCTCCTCAGCTAGTCTCATGTAATCGTAAATTTCTTTTGACACCACATATTGCTTGATAAAGTACGATTCTCCCAAATGAGTTGCTTCATCAAAATAGGTTTGCGATTCATCTACGGATGTATAAGCGTTACTGCCAAATAGGTAACCTGAGTAGGCATAGGAGTAAGTTAAATCTTCGTCTCCTGTTTGATCTTGCCTGTAAAGTTGCCACAGAAAATAATAGTCTTGGTCCTTTTCAAATTTTGGCTCAAAGCCTATGTAATATCCATCGTCATCATAGGTTACATCATCCGCTTCCTTATACTCAGAAAATATTCTTGGAGTTTGGTTGTATGGGATCACCATTTGAGGTTCGGATTCATATTTGGTTTCATCCTCCAGTGCAATGCACAGCTTATAGGATATCCCTACCTCAAGATTTTTCTTTAAAATATATCTTCCTTTCTGAGGATTGGGCACTTCTTTATTTTGATTGGCATCCCATTCCATTGGAATATCAAATTTCAAATTGTAGGTATTTCCTTTATCATCCTTAAGCTCAACAATTGCCTTATCAACTACGGGAAAATTATCTGATGAGAAATATGGCAGAGACATGGTTAAGCGTACCATATGCGTTCTCTCCTGACCATTTTCGCCAGGTTCTGCACTAAACCAACCATCAACAACTAACTTGGGACTTGTGGTCGGTACATCAACGGTTATTTGCTTTTCGCATGCATAAAACCATGGTAAGCAAAGTAATACGATATATATATAGTTCTTATTCATTGCAATCAATTGTAATAAAAGATTAAAATTTAAAATTGTATGTAATGGTTGGAACTGGTCTTCCTATAATTGAAAATTGCCAGGCTTCCATTTTATTTCCTTTGTTATAACCATTCCAGTTGTCATCACTTTCCTTGAAATAAACAGAGTAGGCATTGTGTCTGCTGTAAAGGTTGGTTATCCCAAAATTCCAGCTGGCCTGCCACCTTTGATCTTTTTTCTTTTTTTTGCATTGGTAGGTGAATGAAATATCTAGACGGTGATAAGTTGGTAAACGATGCTGGTTTCGATTGATGTAATGTGCATAGGTGTTCCCTTGTAACTCGTACTTTCCATATGGATAGGTAATTGGTCGACCACTCATTAAAATAAAGTTTGTAGCAAAAGACCATCTTTTACTCAATTCATAGTTGGCAACAATTTTTAAATCGTGAGTTTTATCGTAATCGGCCGGAAAATACTTTCCATTGTTTATTTGTGTAGACGGATACATTTCACCTGAACTTGCGTTCATTAATCCTGGAACTTTCTTCTCCGAACGAGAAAGTGTATAGGCTACCCAACCGGTTAGCCTTCCCTCTTTTTTGCGAATACTCAACTCCAGACCATAAGCTCGTCCTTTTGCAGTAAGCAATTCTGTTTCTAAGGTTGAGTTTAGGAGAAGTTGAGCTCCATACTTGTACTCCACCAAATCGTGAAAATTCTTATGGAACAGCTCAATAGATGTTTCCCAAGTGTTGTTTCCAAAATTCCTGAAATACCCTAATGCAAACTGGTCTACTTTGGCAGGCTTAATATGCTTCCCTGCAGGCACCCAAATATCTAAAGGAGTTGGAGCTGTTGTATTCGAAATTCTATGAATGTATTGTCGAGTTCTATTGTAACTAGCTTTTAAGGAACTAACATCGGAAAGTGAATACTTGATGGCAACTCTTGGCTCCAATCCAAAATAGTTTTTAATAATCTCATTCCTTTCATATTTTTTTGAACCTATGCTACTTTCCTTTTCTTTAGGTTTGTTGGCTTCGTAAGAGTATACTGTTTTCTCACCCAAACTTGTAAAATTACTAGCTCTTAAACCATATTGCACACTCAAATTTGGTCCCAAGTTTTGTTCCATATTAAAGTATGCCGCAGATTCTAGTGCATTTTCCTTTTCCAGTTTGCTGGATTTTAATACCGAATTTTTTACCGGGGTTAATTTTCCTGGATTAAATTGATAGTAAATGCTTCCAAAACCGAATTTCATTTTAACATCCGGATTTGGGAAGTAAGAGAAATCTGCCTTTAGGTTATAATTCTGAATGCTTGATTTCCATTCGAAGCCCATTGTTCCTTCCGGTACCGAAATGGAGTAATCAAAATTGGAGTAAATCCCCGTAAAATTGGAAAATAACTTTTTACTGAACAGGTGATTCCAACGTACCGTTGCTGTTTTATTCCCCCAATGAGAATCGAATTGCTTGCCAAATTTAAAAACATCATTCCCAAAATAACCAGAAATGTATAATCTGTTATTGTCGTTGAATTTGTGATTGATTTTTGCATTTAAATCATAGAAGTAAACGATGTTGTCACGCATTTTAGGGTTTATTCTTAGCAATACATCAGCATAAGATCTTCTTCCCGATAACATGAATGAGGTCTTGTCTTTTTTTATGGGCCCCTCTAAAGTTAATCTGCTGCTAACAAGACCGATTCCCCCGCTCCCTGAAAATCGCTTGCTATTCCCCTCTTTCTGGCGAACATCCAATACCGAAGACAATCTTCCTCCATATTGAGCTGGTATTCCTCCTTTATACAGTTGAAAATCCTTAACCGCATCACCATTAAAAACAGAAAAGAATCCGAATAAATGCGATGAGTTATATACAGGAGCTTCATCCAAAAGAATTAAATTCTGATCGGTTCCTCCACCTCTAACATTAAAACCGGAACTACCATCGCCTACGGTACTTACCCCTGGAAGCATCTGTAATGTTTTAATGATATCAACTTCCCCAAGAAAATGAGGTAATTTGCGCACCATTGGAAGAGGCACTTTTTCAACACTCATCTGAATAGATTTTACATTCTGATCCTTTTTTTGAGCAGTTACCACAACATCATTCAGCTGAATGTCATCTGATTTTAATTCGATATTGAAAGTTCTGTCTTCATTCAGGATTAACTCTTTTACGACAGGAGTATATCCTATAAAACTGAATTGAACCTGGTATTTTCCCGGTGTTACTGAGAGTGAGTAGAAACCATATTCATTGGTGACTGTACCTAAGCTTAGTTCAGCAATACTAATGGTTGCGCCAATCAATGCTTCCCCATTAGCACCATCTTTTACATATCCACTAATGGTATGTTTTTCCGCAGCCAAAATACGACTTGTCTGTATGATCAATATTAACCAAAGCAGAATTCCCCTATACATACTTTTTTTCATTTATTGAATTTTAGTTTAGCTATCTTAAGTGAGACAACCAAGAACCTGCTTACACGTATTGAAACAAAAAAAAAGATCACCCTTAGGTGATCTTTTTTTATAACTTGGGCTCATTACCCTCTATTAAATAATGCTTTTATAATCAAGGAAGCCATTTTTGGGTTTTCTTTTAATCTTCGCGTTGAGTATCCAAACCAATCTTTTCCAAACGGTACATAAACTCTCATGGTATGTCCTTTCTCAACAATTGATTTTCTTAGCTCAGGTGTTACGCCATATAACATCTGGAACTCATACTTATCCTTCGGAACATTGTACTTCTCAATAAGCTTGTATGCACCATCAACCAAAGGTTTGTCGTGAGTTGCAATTCCTGGGTACACGTCATTTTTAAACATGAAATCCAAATCCTTAAGGAAATGCTCGTTGATTTCTTCGTACTTTTTGTAAGCAATCTCTTCAGGCTCAACATAGATTCCCTTACACAAGCGGTAGTTTAATTTTGAAACACCGTTTTGCATGTCCATCATGTTGTTCAAATCGCCAAGAGTTCTCTTAAGGTAAGCCTGAACAACAAGTCCTACATTCTTAGGAAATTCTTTCTTTAACCTTCTGAATATGCTGATTTCTTTGTCAACACAAGGAGAATCTTCCATGTCGATTCTCACAAAATTATTGTATTCAGCAGCTTTTGCTACAACAGTTCGGATGTTTTGGTAACAAACTTCCTCGTCAAGCAATAGGCCAAAGAAAGTTGGTTTAACCGAATAGTTACCATCAATCTTGTTGGCTTCAAAGGTTTCGATAATTTCCAGGTAAGCTTCTTTATTTTCGGTAGCTTCATCAAGATTTTTAATGAATTCTCCTAATAAATCAACGGTTACTTTAATTCCCTGATCATTTAATTTCTTCGATTCTCTTACTGCATCAGAGATGGTTTCTCCTGCAATGTATCTTTTCGAGAATATCCAAACCAATTTTTTAGGCATATAGGGTAGGGTTGCCGCTATAAGTTTATTGAACATTGAGTTAAAAATTTAGTGATATACGTTTGATAATTGTAGTTCACAATGTATAGAGTATAAAGTAGAAAAAGAATGATGTTTATCAGCATATCAAAATGTTTGGATATTTGATGATGATTAATGTGTAGGCGATTTTAAAATTGAATGCCAGGAATTTTTTAGTCTACTTATAAAAGTTATATTTGTTAGGCAAAATCAAAAAATGGGAATACCATAATGGTGTTCAAATAAAACTTAGAAAATTTAAATACTAAATACCTATGAAAAATTTATCTGTTGCATTAAATGCTGTGTTAGTTGTTGCTGTTGCAATTCTTTACTTTGTTCAGTTCTCTGGTAAAGGAGAATCGAAAGATGTGAAAACTGTAGCTGGAGAAGGAGCTGTTGTATACATTAACACGGATTCATTACTAAGCAACTATAACTTTTCACGTGATTTGAATGAGAAGTTTTTGAAGAAACAAGAAGATTCGCGTACTGATTTTAACTTTAAAGCTCAGAAATTAGAGAAAGAAGCAGTTGAATTTCAGCGTAAACTTCAAAACAATGGCTTTTTAACTCGCCAAAGAGCAGAAGAAGCTCAGCAAAAATTAATTGCCAAGCAACAAAACTTACAGCAATTAGATCGTGAGTTAAGCGCAGAGTTAATGGGCGAACAACAAGCAAATAGCAAACGTTTATTCGATAGCGTTACCAACTATTTGAAAGAGTACAATGCATCTCATAACTACAGCTTAATTTTAAGCACTACCAAAGGTGGAAACGTATTGTTATCACAAGATGGTTTAGACATTACTAAGGAAGTTATCGATGGCTTAAATGCAAGATATACTCCTGAAGCAAAATAATTGAAGATTTAAAAAAGTAGAAAGGGCAGATGGCTGATTGGCTATCTGCCCTTTCTTTTGTCTGGAAAAGTCAAAAAGTAGAATAGTTGAAAAGTCCATGATGAAGTAAGGAATTTTAATCCCATTCACTCACTCTTCATTTACTCATTTACGAATTATTTAGTCTTCTCATTCCTTTCGGTGATTTCCCCTTAATCATGAAGTTTTTTATATTTGCGCTTCGTATCTAAAATAGAAATATGGCTTTTGCTGATAAATACCTGAAGAAACAAAGAATGTACCCTGAGTACATTACAACACCGGTTGATGAGAATTTGAATATGATTGTAACAATTCCTTGTTACGATGAACCAGATTTGATTCCAAGTCTGGAAGCATTGTGGAGTTGCGACAGACCCAATGGAGTAGTTGAAGTAATTGTAATTGTAAATTCAGGAGAACAGACTGAGCAGGAAGCATTGGATCAGAATGCAAAAACCATTGCCGATGCTACAGCATGGATGGAAACGCATCAAGATGAGAAACTGAAATTCTTTTTAATTCATCAGCCAAAGCTAAAAAGAAAGTTTGCAGGAGTAGGCTTTGCAAGGAAAATTGCTATGGATGAGGCAGTAGCTCGATTCAATCAAATTGATAAAGCAAACGGAATCATTACTGGTTTCGATGCTGATTCAACTTGTGATGCCAACTATTTGGTAGAAATTGAGAAGCTCTTTAAAAAATATCCTAAAGCCAACGGTGCAAATATATTCTACGAGCACCCATTGGAAGGAGAGGAGTTCGATCAGCAAATTTACGATGCCATTGCTCAGTACGAATTGTACTTGAGATATTACATGCTTGCCATGCGTTATGCGGGACATCCACATGCATACCATACGGTTGGTTCTAGTTTTGCAGTATCTGCTAGTGCATACATCAAGCAAGGAGGAATGAATCGCCGACAGGCTGGTGAGGATTTTTATTTCTTGCAGAAAATTATCCCACTAGGGAAGTTTTACGAGATTAAAACCACACGTGTTATCCCATCGCCAAGGGTATCAGATCGTGTACCATTTGGAACAGGAAAAGCTGTTTCAACTTTTGTTGATGAGGAAATAATCGATTACCAAACCTATAATTACTCAGCCTTTAAAGAACTAAAAGTATTCTTCGATAAGGTGGATGATTTCTTTGGGGTGGATTACGAAACCTATTTGAACGATTTGTTGGTGCAATTGCCAGGTTCTGTTCGTAGTTATTTGAAAGAAGACAATTTCTTCGAAGCATTGGATGAAATCAATAAAAACTGTGCATCAATCGATACCTTCAGAAAGAAATTCTTTGGTGCCTTTAATGCCTTTAAGGTGTTGAAGTACCTGAATAATGTACACGAGCAATTTATTGATGAGGAAAGCATTGTGGTTTGTGCCAAGCAGTTGTTAACCGATTTGGGAATAAATACCAAAGGCATCTATTCAGCCAAAGAGTTGTTGGATATTTACAGAACCTACGAGAAAGAGAATTAATATAAGAACTATGAAATAATATAGAGAAGAGAGTTTAAAAGCTCTCTTTTTTTGATTCTACAAGTCTAATCAGATAAAATAACGGTACGCTGTATCTTTTGTATTTCATATTCAAATTGTCTACAAATATATAGGTGCTCCGCCCCATAGTAATTTAGTTTGTAATATTGAGAAAAGCAGCAGCGCTGCCTAAGATTTATAGTCAGTTAATTTAGACGTTTTTATAGGTGTAGAGCACCGAAACTTTCATTTCTCTTTAAATCATGAATGCTCATGAGCTTTAGTTAGTAGAAAAATAGCTTGTTGAAATAAAGAGTTAAGGTTGAAATCAAAAACTTAGTATACTAAATGTCGAAAACATACTATAGTATCTTTCCAAAACTTACTCTAGTATCTTTTGGAAACATACTATAGGTAAAATTGCAAAATACCTATAGTAAGTTTTTGAACAGAAACTTTGGTATAGATTTTCGAAGGTAGAATTGAATTGTTTAGAAAAGGGAATGTGGTATTGAGAAGCATTAATCTTCTTCAATAAAAATAAAGATATCCTCATTCTTCTTCTTCATGAGGTATTGCTCACGGGCAAACTTTTCGAGGTTTTCTTTATCGGTTTTTAGCTCGTGAATTCTTTTTTTGTCCTTCTCTATTTTTTCAAGAAAGTAAGCTTTCTCTTTTTCGAGAGCTTCAATATTAGACTCATATTCTTTTCTTTCCCAAATGGAATGCTGATCGCCAAAGAATAACCAAACATAGAAAATCAGGAAAGCAATTACATATTTACTTCTGATTATCTGAGGAATGTATTTTTTAGCGAGTTTAAGAATCATAGGTTTGTCTTTCCGGCTAAATTACAAATAAAGAATAAAAGTAGAAAGGTGAAAAAGTAGAAAATTTGTGTATTAGTAGAGACGTAGCATTGCTATGTCTTTACAGGCAATAACAATAGTGAGATGCAATTCCAATAAAAAAACGACCGAAGAAACTCCGATCGTTTTTATCCAAAATAAATCATGTCATTGGAAGCCGGAGCAAGTCCGGCTTAACTATCCAATATTTTTGAGTCCTAGTCTTCTTTAAAGTTAGGATACATATAATCTACAGGAGGAACAAATGATTCCTTGATAGTTCTTGGAGAAACCCAACGCAATAGGTTAATCATAGAACCAGCCTTATCATTAGTACCTGATCCTCTACCTCCACCGAATGGCTGCTGACCAACAACAGCACCAGTTGGCTTATCGTTGATATAGAAGTTACCAGCAGTGTGAGTTAAACGCTTCACTAGCTTTTCAATTGCGTAACGACAACCAGCGAAAATAGCACCAGTTAATGCATAAATAGAAGTCTGATCAAGAATATCTAAAGTTTCGTCTACCTTATCATCTTCGTAAACAAAGATTGTAATAATAGGACCGAATAACTCTTCTTCCATTGTAATGTAATCAGCTTTCTTAGCCTGAATTACAGTTGGCTTGATAAAGTAACCTACCGACTTATCATACTCGCCACCAGCAACGATTTCAGCATCAGGAGAAGCCTTAGCATCGTCAATAGCAGATGCTAACTTGTCGAATGTAGTTTCATCGATAACCGCATTGTGGAAGTTTGTGAAATCTTCAGTTCCACCAGTCTTGATCTTAGCAAGATCTTCCTGAACAAATTTCAATACTTCATCCCATTTGCTTGCTGGAATATAAGCACGAGAAGCAGCAGAACATTTCTGTCCTTGATATTCGAAAGCACCACGAGTAATACCTGTTGCAACTTCTTTTGCATCAGCAGTTGGGTGCATGAAAATATAATCTTTACCACCAGTTTCACCTACGATACGTGGGTACGACTTGTATTTGTGGATGTTGTTACCAATTGTTTTCCAAATGTCCTGGAATACACCAGTTGATCCGGTAAAGTGGATACCAGCAAAATCAGGAGAGTTGAAAATTACGTCAGCAGCAGCAGGACCAGAAACGTATACCAAGTTGATAACGCCATCAGGTACACCAGCTTTTTTGAATATTTCCATTAAAACCTGAGCTGAATAAACAGCAGTTTTAGATGGCTTCCAAACTACAGTGTTACCCATCATTGCAGGAGCAGTTGGAAGGTTACCAGCAATAGCAGTAAAGTTGAATGGAGTTAATGCGAAAATAAATCCTTCTAATGGACGTTGCTCAACGCGGTTCCAAACACCTTTCGATGACATTGGCTGTTGCTTGTAAATTTCAGTCATATACTGAACGTTGAAACGCAAGAAATCAGCAATCTCACAAGCAGAGTCGATCTCAGCCTGGAAAGCATTCTTTGATTGTCCCAACATAGTAGCAGCGTTTAATTTCATACGGTAAGGACCAGAAATTAATTCAGCAGCTTTTAAGAAGATAGATGCGCGATGCTCCCAAGCTAGGTTTTCCCATGCTGGTTTAGCAGCTAATGCAGCATCAATAGCCATTTGTACATGTTCCTTTCCACCTTGGTGGTAGTGTCCCAACACATGTTTGTGATCGTGTGGAGGAGTCATTGCAAACAAGTTGTCTGTTCTTACTTCCTCGTTACCGATATACATAGGTACATCAATCACTTCAGAACGCATTTGTTTAAGTGTAGCTTGCAATTCAGCTCTCTCAGGAGTTCCAGGTGCATATGAGAAAATAGGCTCGTTAGTAGCAGTTGGAACGTTGTATATACCTTTTGGCATGATAATAATTGTTTAAGGGTTAATTTTCTTCATTTTTAAGTCTCTCAACAAATCTAAAAAAAAATCAATTCCTGATTTATGAGTATTATCATGCTTTAAAAATTACATGAAAACATTCAGCTTAAGATGTTCACAAGAATTAGGGTTTTGATGTTAATTTCCAACTTATGATATCAAAAGCCTAACGATTTAATAGTATAACCTTCTAATCGTCGAACAGTCTATAAGTTTTCCAGATGGCTTAAAATAATTTAGCTTTTAGATATTCTTCTGATCTTTATATTGAGGTAGGCCATGGCAATGGTCACAAAGGGACTGATAATATTAAAAAAGCAGAAAGGTGCGAAAGCTGCTGTGGCTACTCCCAGTGCTCCTGCCTGAGCAGCACCACAAGTGTTCCAAGGCACCAATACCGAAGTAACCGTTCCAGAGTCTTCCAAAGTTCTACTCAAAACTTCAGGTTTTAAATCCTGATCTTGATATGATTTTGCAAACATTCTTCCTGTTACCACTATAGATATATACTGATCGGATGCAGTTAGATTTAAGAATCCACAACTAATAGCAGTAGTGGTTACCAGTGAACCTGTTGAGTGAACAGCCTTCAGCATGGTTTCCGTTATCTTTTTTAATATGCCTGCTGTTTCCAGGATACCACTAAATACCATTGCTGTTAATATCAGCCAAATTGTATTTAGCATTCCTTTCATACCTCCGGTTGAAAGTAAATCTTGTATGTTTTCGTTATCAACCGGAACACTGATATCCGTAAAGATGGATTTCATAACCACATCGTAGCTTGCTTGCACAAATGAGGTGCTATCCGATAATTGATTGATGATTTGTGGTTGAAAGATAATGGCAAATATCCCACCTATTAATGTACCGGCAAATATGGCTGGCAATGCAGGAACCTTTTTGCTGATGATTACAAATAATAATATAGGTACCAAAAACAACCATGGTGTAATGGTGAAGTTTGCTTTAATGGCTGATTGCACTTGTTGAATACTTTCCGGATCGATTTCGCCATGTTTGGTGAATCCTATAATAAGGAATATTACCAGTGTTATTAATATAGATGGTACGGTTGTGTACATCATGTAGCGAATATGAACAAATAAGTCTACATTGGCCATGGCAGGAGCCAGGTTGGTGGTATCGGATAAGGGAGAAACTTTATCCCCAAAGTATGCTCCCGAAATAATTGCCCCTGCAACTAATGCAGGATTAATCTCCATGGCATTTCCAATTCCCAGTAGCGCAACTCCAATGGTGGCAATGGTTGACCATGACGATCCTGATACCACCGAAACGATAGCGCATATTATTACTGATAGCATCAAGAACAGTTTTGGATTCAGGAATTCCAGACCATAATAGATCATTGCAGGCACAACACCGGAAATCATCCAAGTTCCAGCTAAGGACCCAATCAGTAGTAAGATTAACATAGATGGCATTGCCGTACCGATACTTTTTACAAAGCCTTTCTGTAAATCGTCCCAACCTTTACCTTGGCGCAAGGCAATAATTCCTCCAACCGCAGCAGCTATTAATAAGGAAAATTGGTTAGCCCCTTCAATGGCTACATCGCCAAAAACAATGGCGTTGATACTAAGTAATACAATTAATAATAGTATGGGAATTAAAGCTTCTCCAAGCGAAAGAGATTTGTTGGTTTGGGTCATGAGTTGGGTTTTGGGTTAGTAAGAGCTCATGAACTTACAAAAAATCACGCTGAAATGGAATATAAAACAATAACACTTGTTAAATTTATAATCTGAAACGAAATCGAAATTGTTTTGCTATCTACCGAAATTAGAAAGGCAAACATCGAAAGAATTTTAGATTGAAGTATTGATTCCTTTATTTTGATTGTAGATCATGATCAATAGGACAAATGTTTCACTAAAACAATAATCATGAAAACAGAACAGATTAAAAGAATAAAACTTTTTGGAATTTTTATCATTCTTCTTGTGGCTACACAATCTTGTGTGGTGAGTTCTTTGAATCCATTGTATACAAACATGGACAGAATTCATTTGGATGAATTGGATGGAGTTTGGGAAGGAAATGAAAAAGATCGATACATTATTAAGACGATAGTAGATTCTTCCGATCATAAGGCGAATATAAAAATAGACATGAGAAGTAGTTTTGGATCTGATGAGATCGATCATTCTGAAATACGGAAGAGAATTAAGGCAATCGAGAAAAAGTTAGGTGTAAAAGTCGAGTTCCCGGAAATGAAGACGCATTACGAGATTACCATGATTACAGAAAAGGACACCAGTGTGTTCGATGGGCGATTAGCAAATCTAGGAGGACATTATTTTATGGACTTAATCCCGAACGATAAACATGTAGAGGATAAAATTTCGGGAAGTTTTATCGCAGGAATGTTAGTAACAACTCATGGTTTTTTTAAGATTGATATAAAAAATGATGAATTGGTTGTGAATACAATTGAGAACGACGATTTTGAGGATTTGATAGAAAATAAGCGTGTTCGGATAGAATACGTTGAACGTGATAATGGATTGATTATTACAGCTAAAACAGAAGATATTCAAAAGTTCCTGATAAAATTTGCTGATTCGAAGATGTTTAACGATCCGGATGAGGCTTTGATTTTGAAAAGAATAAAATGATAGATCGAATTAAAAAAAAGCTAAGTAAGTTAATCCAAAACAGGTTAGTCCACCACTTCCTGTTTTGGACACTTTCATTCTATACGCTGGTTCATTTCTTCGCTTTGAAGGAAGAGGTTTCAAAGATCGATATGGTTTATACAGCACTATTTCATATCAGCTTATTATTTGGGGTATATGTAAATGTGTTGTTACTGATTCCGTATTTGTTAAAGAAGGAGAAATACGTATTGCATGCCATTGCTTTTATTGGTTTGTGGCTTGCGGTTGCTTACTTAAATGAATTCACATTCGAACATTTAAGCGATTTCATTGCTCCCGATTATTTCTTTATTTCTTCGTATGAGATAAATGAACTGTTAAAATTTAGTATCGTTTATCTTGGATTAAGCACCTTGTTGAAACTTTCGAAATCGTGGTTTAAAGTGGTTGAGGCAGAGAAGAAGTTGGTTGAGTTGAAACAAAAGCAATCGGAAACCGAATTGCTGGCCTTGAAATCTAATATCCATCCACATTTCTTATTCAATAACCTGAATTCATTGTACGCTTTGGCCAGAAAAAAATCAGATGAAACGCCAAAGTACATTCTTCAACTATCCGACTTAATGCGTTACATGATTTACGAAAGCAACGATCAGTATGTAGATTTGGAAAAAGAGATCAGCTACATCACCAATTACCTGGAGTTACAAAAGCTAAGGTGCAAGAATAAGACTCGAATTCAGTACATGATTGAAGGGGAACTTGGTGCTCAGAAAATCGCTCCTTTTTTAATGATCCCGTTTATTGAGAATAGTTTTAAGCATGGAGGTTTAAATCAGTTGGAACGAGATGTGATTGATTTGAAAATTAGAATTGAAGACGAGCAGTTAGAAATGAACTTACGAAATTCCATTCCGAAACAATCTTCTAATGAAATTGACCCAATTGGAGGATTTGGGATTGAAAATGTAAAAAGCCGATTGGATTCACTATACCCAAATAAACATGAGTTAAATTTATCGAAACAAGAAGATGAATTTACTGTAGCCCTTAAAATCGACCTAAACCATGAACCAAACCACCAATAAAATATACACTTGCATTATTGTTGAGGATGAGCCTTTATCGCAAGAGATATTGGAATCTTACCTTCAGGATTGTCCTCAATTAAAGCTAAAAGCCATTTGCAATGACGCTTTGGAGGCAAATCAAATCTTACTAAAGGAAGCAATAGATTTGTTGTTTTTGGATATTAACATGCCCAAAATGAACGGAATTGAGTGGTTGAAAAGTTTGGATCAAACACCCAAGGTGATATTTACCACAGCATATCCCGAATATGCCGTTGAAGGTTTTGATTTGAATGCTTTGGATTACCTTTTAAAACCATTCTCTTTCGAGAGGTTTTTACGATCGGTAAATAAATTCTTGTCTTTACAAGAGAAGATAGGAGAGAAGCAAGAAAACCAGGAAGAGACCATATTGGTAAAATCGAACAAGAAAACTTACCTGTTGAAACCATCTGAATTAAACTACATTGAATCGGATGGGGATTATTTAAAACTGCACAGGAAGGATGATTGCCTGGTAATTCACGATACCTTAAAACACTTTCAGACCAAGTTGCCATCAAATGACTTTATGCGCATTCATCGCTCGTTTATAATTAATCTTGGAAAAATTGATTATCTGGAAGGAAATCAGGTTTGCATTGCCAAGCAGATGGTACCAATTGCAAATTCATATATCGATCAATTGATGCAGCTTATAAAGAAATAAGTTTTTAAATTTTATTTCAAGGATTAATAAAAGCTCGCTAAAAGTTAAAGATCTTAAAGCGAGCTTATTTTATATTTATCGTATTAACGGACTAAGGAAATTGTAATTACCTAAGTAGGAATGCTTACTTTCGAAGGCGGAATGCCTACTTTCGAAGTCGGAACGCCACTTTCAGAGTCGGAATGCCTACTTTCAAAGTCGGAACTCTTACTATCAGAATCGGAATGCTTACTTCCGAAGTCGGAACGCTTACTTTCCGAGTCGGAATGCTTACTTTCAAATTCTACCAACTGTTTTTCAATGTGCAACGGTAATAACAAACAATATTACTCCTCCAAAGTTGTCAACTCATGGTATTTTGTAGGAGTCAATCCCAGTTGTCTCAACAAATGCTCATCTTCATTAATGGTCATGTTATCCACAGTAAGCAATTTATCTCCAAAGAAAATTGAATTTGCACCGGCAAGGAAACAAAGTGCTTGTCCTTCCTGACTGTAGTGAGTTCTACCCGCCGCAAAAGCAACAACGGTTTTCGGCATTAAGATACGAGCCGTTGCAATGGCACGAACCATTTCGAAAATTCCAATGGTTTCCTTTCCATAAAAAGGTGTTCCTTCTACTGGCACAAGTGAGTTCAAGGGAACGTTATACGGGTGCTTATCCTGATTTGCCAAAGTGCGAAGCATTTCAATTCGGTCTTCGTCGTTTTCGCCCATTCCAAGAATCCCACCAGAACAATATTGAATTCCTGCTTCCTGAAGGTTAGCAAGAGTTTCCAATCTTTCCGAGTAAGTACGTGTAGTTGTAATGTTCGGATAATGTCTCTCCGAAGTATCGATATTGTGATTCACTGCGGTAATGCCAAGTTCTGCCAATTTGTGAGCTTTCTCTTTGTTGATCATTCCCATGGTACAACAAACTTCTAAGCCCATTTTTTTCACTTCAGTAATCATTTCAGCAATTTCATCGAAACGATCATCACGGTTTCCATCACGACCAGCCGAGCTAAGGCAAACGCGTTTTACACCATTTTCTTTGGCGAATTTTGCTTCCTCTAAAACTTGCTCTAAGCTTAATTTTTCAGGCTTTACATGGGTATTGTATCTTGCCGATTGTGCACAGTATTTACAATCTTGCGAACATGCTCCGGTACGAACCGAAATCAAGGTATTCATGTTCATTTTCGATGCATCGTGATATTTTCTGTGGATGTTCGAAGCACGATGTACCAAATCAAGCAATGGCAGGTTGTAAATTTCTTTAACTTCTTCGTGTGTCCAGTTGTTTCTAATGTCAGTCATAATAAGATTTTTCTAGTCAATTTAATTTTTAGGATAGGATAATTTTTGAGCAGAAAGAATCTTATTTGACACTATGCCGGACTCTTTCCCATTGATGATTTTTCTACTTTCGTTTTGTATCACCAGCATTTCAATAATCTCGGATGTTATTAAATCCGGATCATCTACCTCATTTTTATCCCGCCCGTTTTCTGGTAAAAAACAAAATCCCGAAAAGCCAGATTCTTTCGATGGAACCAATAGGTTGTAACTTGCATTCATGTTGGAAATTTTAATTTCCTGATTCATGCTTGCAAATGCAGCATATGATTTTCTGCTCCATCGTCTGAATACCTGCAAATCCGATTTTTGCTTACCGATTTTTTGTACAGACGTCATAATTGTTTGAATTAATTTGAAAGATTACAAGATAATGAATCTTGATATTTCGGAGTCAAAAGTATTGTTTTTTTTCTTTTTAGAAATGATTATACAACATGTTGATGCTTAGACGCAGATCTTTATGATTGTTAAGATGATCGCATATTTGGAATGCATAATCATTTAATAACATACTGTGTTTAATGGGGGAATTATTTTGAAGACAAAATCATAATAATCTGCGTCTTTTTTAATCTCTTTTATGAGATAGTATTAAAACCTCTCAGTAGAATTTATGGTTTTATATCCAATCAGCATATCGTAATTCAATGCAATATCATGATAATAAACATAGATCACATAGTCGTTTTCGGTTTCCCAATGGTTTCCTTCTATATATCCGGTGTCAGGAATTTTGGTGTTGTGATCAAGTAGTGCAAATTGATAATTGTAATATCCTTGTTTCATGAATATTTTTGAGACGTAAGCTCCCTTGTCGAAATCATAGTGCATTTTATTTCGCTCGTTGCATTGCCAGTTGTTGAAATTGCCATGCACATAAAAGTCTCCATGCTTTAATTCATTGTCCATTGGCAGTGTAAATGTGATGTAAGCGTAATCAGCTTCTGTTTCCGGGATATCACGTTCTTGCACTTCTACCAGGTAATTGCCATTGATATCTTGTTCGAAAATGTATTGCTTAAAATGGCGATTGTTTCCTGGCGACAGCAATACCGATGTAGTATCGTTTTCTCTTGTGATTTCTCGAATAAATCTGGTTTGATACCTCATGCTTTTTAAGTCGAAATTGCGGAACTCGTTTCCTCCCGGAAATATATTTTCATCTTCGTAATCGAATACCAATTCATTTTTGCGGATGAAAATTGGCTTTAATCTTTTTTCAGTTCCATCAAGGCGATTGTTTTGTGTAAGGATAACATTCAGATCGAGTTGAGGGTTGTCAATTTTAAAATTGGGATGAAAAATACTAAAATCAACTTCCTGGTGGGATTCTCTTTTTTCAATAGAAACAGGATGCTTTACAATTCCTTTGATTTCTACTTTCGAATCCAAAACCATAAAGCGTTGTCGAATAACTACTTTTTCAGGATCAAAATCTTCAAATACTTCAATAATGTAATTGCCAGATAATTTTAGGCTGATGTCATCGTTTGGAATTTTCAGACTATAGTGAATGTAATTTACATTGGTATTGAAAGAGTGTTCGTAATCCGTAATCTGATTTTCAGAGAAACCATCTAAAAAATCAAATTCACTTAGCTCTGAATTGTGCCAATTTTTATCACAATGTATAATTCTATAAGAGTAATCTTGAATATTTTCTTTAATTTCGTCAAAGGAAAAAAGGAGCTGATTATCTCCTTTAAGTTCGATTATCGGTGGGGCAAGTTCCCATCCCCTTGGAAAAATTTGAACAGTATGAATGCTACTTTTCTTGATTTCATTGCGATATGTTAGATCAAAATCAGATCCAAAAGCATAGTAAGTTGTTGAAATTGAAATCAAATTGAAGATGAATAATATAAGGAAAATTTTACGCATATTGATATGTATATATATTGGTTAAAAATAAACCAAAAACTTAAAAAATAAGAAATTGCTTTATATATTTGTGTGCGAATTTTTTAGATGTATTACAAAACATGTACTCAATCGTTTTAGAACACATGCTCGCACTTGGTTCTATTATGAAATAGAGTATTATTTAGTTATTTTTGACGCAAATTAATAAAATCAAATAGTTTAACATGTCTGAAGTTAAAAAGATCAAAAAAGGCTTAGATATTAAGCTGATAGGAAAGGCTGAAAAAGTACTTGAGAAAGCTGATCGTTCTGAGACATACGCAATTAAACCTACCGATTTTCCTGGATTAACACCAAAATTAAAAGTTAAGGTTGATGCTGAAGTAAAGGCCGGAAGTCCTTTGTTCTTCGATAAGTATAGCCCTGAAATTAATTTTGCTTCTCCAGTTAGTGGTAAGGTAATTGCCGTAAATAGAGGAGAACGAAGAAAGATTTTAGAAGTAGTTGTTCAAGCCGACGCAGAAATCCAATACGAAGAGTTTAAAAAAGCTGATCCGAATGGTCTTTCGCGCGAAGAGGTTAAAGAAGAGTTACTTAAAAGTGGTCTTTGGGCCTTTATTCGTCAACGTCCATACGATGTAATTGCGAAACCAGAGGATACGCCAAAAGCAATTTTCGTTTCTGCTTTCGATTCAGCACCATTGGCTGCCGATGTTGATTTCCTTGTAGAGGGAGAAGCTGAAGCATTCCAAGCAGGTATTGACGCTCTTGCAAAATTAACCGACGGAAAGGTTCATTTGAACATTAATCCGAACTTGAATCAGGCAAAAATGTTTTCAGAAGTAAAAAATGCTACTGTAAACAAATTTGCAGGAGTTCACCCCGCAGGTAATGTAGGTGTGCAAATTCACCACATCGATCCGATTAATAAAGGAGAAACTGCTTGGGTGGTTCGTCCACAAGAGGTTGTTTTTATTGGTCGTTTGTTCCAAAAAGGTATTTACGATGTAAGTCGTAAAATCGCACTTTGTGGTTCGGAAGTTAAAACTCCATGTTATTTCGAAACCATTACAGGAGCTTCAGTTAGAAACATTTTAAAAGGAAAACTGAAGGATGATGAGAAGATTAGAGTAGTTTCAGGAAACGTATTAACTGGTAAGCATATTCCAGAAGATGGGTTCATTGGAATGTATGATTCTCAAATTACAGTTATTCCTGAAGGAGATAAATTTGAATTCTTAGGATGGGCTATGCCAGGACTAAGCAAATTCTCAATGTCGAAATCCTTCTTCTCTTGGTTAACTCCAAATAAAAAATATCGTTTGGATGCTAACTTAAATGGAGAGCACCGTGCTTACGTTGTTTCCGGAGAGTATGAGAAAGTTCTTCCTATGGATGTATTGCCTGTTCACCTAATCAAATCAATTTTGGTTGAAGATATCGATCAAATGGAACAGTTAGGTATTTATGAAGTAGCACCAGAAGATTTCGCTTTATGTGAATTCGTATGTACTTCAAAAATTGATGTTCAGGATATCGTACGTCAGGGAATTGATCTGATGATTAAAGAAATGAGCTAAAAAAACGGATAATAATATACAATGAAAGCACTTAGAAAATTTCTTGATAAAAAGAAACCTTTATTTGAAAAAGGGGGCAAGTTTGCGAAGTTGCAGTCTACTTTCGACGCTTTTGACACTTTCCTATTTGTTCCTGATCATACCTCCAAAACGGGTACACACATCAAGGATGCTATCGATTTGAAGCGTACTATGTCTGTGGTTGTTATGGCTTTAATCCCTTCGTTGTTGTTCGGTATGTACAACATCGGTTATCAGCATTTCTTATCAGTAGGCGAAACTGCGCCATTGATGGATATGTTTGTTTATGGATTAATCAAAGTATTACCAATAGTTGTAGTTTCATACGTAGTTGGTTTGGGTATTGAGTTTGCCTTTGCGCAAATGAGAGGACATGCAGTAAACGAGGGTTTCCTTGTTTCGGGTATGTTAATTCCTTTGGTTATGCCAGTTGAGGCTCCACTTTGGATGGTAGCTGTATCAACTGCTTTTGCGGTTGTTATTGGTAAAGAAGTATTCGGCGGAACCGGAATGAATATCTGGAATCCTGCCTTGATTGCACGTGCATTCTTCTTCTTTGCTTACCCGTCAAAAATGTCGGGCGATGCGGTTTGGATTGCAGAAAAAGCAGATACTTTCTCAGGAGCGACACCATTGGCTGATGCAGCAGCATTAGTTGATGCAACACCTGCTCAAGCTGAAAGCTTAATGTCTGGAGCATTATCTCAAACTTGGGATATGTTTATTGGTTTGATCCCAGGATCAATTGGTGAAACATCTACTCTTGCGATATTGATTGGTGCAGTTATTTTGATTGCTACAGGTATCGGAAGTTGGAGAATCATGTTGTCGGTATTCGTTGGTGGTTATGCAATGGGAGCTATCTTCAACTTGATTGGTGCTAACCCATATATGGAATTGATTCCTGCATGGCAGCATTTAATCATGGGTGGATTTGCATTTGGTGCTGTATTTATGGCAACAGATCCTGTTTCGGCAACTCAAACTACACGTGGTAAGTACATTTATGGTTTCTTAATTGGATTCCTTGCAGTATTGATTCGTGTTATGAATGCTGGTTTCCCAGAAGCTATGATGTTAGCAATTCTTTTCATGAATACATTTGCGCCATTGATCGACCACTATGTTGTTCAAGGCAATGTGAAGAGAAGATTGAAACGAGTTAAGGTGAAAGCTTAATCAAATAATCAAAGTAAGACATGAATACGAATAGTAATACATATACTTTCCTTTATGCTTCTGTAATGGTGTTGATTGTTGCTGCAGTTCTTTCTTTTACTGCTTTACAACTAAAACCTCGTCAGAACAAAAATAGGGAAATTGAGAAAAAGCAAGACATCCTAAAAGCTGTGGGTGTTACTTCTACTCCTGCCGATGCTGAAAAGTTGTATGATCAATATATCGTTAAAGCTTTTATCGTTAGTGCAGAAGGTAATGTGAAGTCAGAAGATAAAGAAGAAGCCTTTAAAGTTGATTTGAAAAAAGAGGGTAGTAAAGATCTTAATGAAAGAAATTTACCTGTTTTTGTTTTCAACAAAGAAGGCGTTGGTGAAAAAATGATTTTACCAGTAAGAGGTAAAGGAATGTGGGGACCAATCTGGGGATACATTTCAATGGAAAAAGATGGGAATACCATTTTTGGAGCAACTTTTGCTCACAAGGGTGAGACACCAGGTTTGGGAGCAGAAATTGCTACTCCTGCTTTTCAAGATCAGTTTGTTGGAAAACAAATTTTCGATAAGAGTGGAAAGTTTACTTCTATCATTTTGGTAAAAGGTACCGCAAAGGGTAATCCTCACCAGTTTGATGCAGTATCGGGTGGTACTGTTACTTCTAAAGGTTTTGAAGCGATGCTTCTTGATAACCTTGGCAGTTATGAAAAGTTTTTAAAATCTTCAAAATAAGGACGAGATGAGCGATAAAGAACCATTATTCTCGGCTAAAAACCGAAAATTGCTTACCAATCCATTGGGAAGCGATAACCCGATTACCGTGCAGGTTTTGGGTATTTGTTCGGCCTTGGCAGTAACTGCAAAATTGGAACCAGCTATTGTTCTTTCCATTTCAGTTATGGCTGTATTGGCACTTGCTAATGTTATAGTTTCATTACTTAGAAATACGATTCCATCAAGAATTAGAATTATTGTACAATTGGTTGTGGTTGCCGCATTGGTAATCCTTGTTGACCAGATATTGAAAGCATTTGCTTACGATGTAAGTAAACAGCTATCGGTATTCGTTGGTTTGATTATTACTAACTGTATTATCATGGGACGTTTAGAGGCATTTGCTCTGGGTAACAGACCATGGCCAGCATTCCTTGACGGAATTGGAAACGCTGCCGGTTACGGTCTTATTCTTGTTGTTGTTGCCTTTTTCCGTGAATTGTTAGGATCGGGAACTCTTTATGGATTCCATGTTATTCCACAGGCAGTTTACGATATGGGATATGAAAACAACGGATTAATGATTCTACCTCCAATGGCATTGGTAGTTGTAGGTATCATTATTTGGGTACAAAGATCTAAGGATAAGTCCTTAATTGAGTCGAACTAATCTAAAGAAAATCGAAACATGGAAAATCTGATTAATATATTTATCAAGTCGATTTTTATCGACAACATGGTATTCGCATTCTTCTTTGGAATGTGTTCATACCTTGCGGTATCAAAAACCGTAAAAACTTCTATGGGATTAGGTTTGGCAGTAGTATTCGTATTGGGTATTACAGTTCCTGTGAACTACTTGCTAGACAAATACATTTTGGCAGAAGGAGCATTAGTTTGGCTAGATCCTTCCATGGCAGATGTTGATTTAAGCTTCTTAAGCTTTATCATGTTTATTGCTGTAATTGCTTCTATGGTACAGTTGGTGGAGATGATTGTTGAAAAATTTGCACCAGCACTTTATTCTTCATTAGGTATTTTCTTGCCATTGATTGCTGTAAACTGTGCAATTTTAGGTGGATCCTTATTTATGCAAGAAAGAGGATACAACTCAATTGCTGAAGTAACATCTTTCGGATTAGGATCTGGAATTGGATGGTTACTTGCGATTGTAGGTATTGCAGCAATTCGTGAAAAAATCCGTTACTCAAATGTTCCTGCTCCACTTAGAGGGTTAGGTATTACATTTATTGTAACAGGATTAATGGGAATTGCTTTTATGAGCTTCATGGGTATCAAACTCTAAGCTGATAACAGAATAAAGTAAATTGAATTTTCAAAAAATTTAATCGGAATAGAGATGATATTATTAACAACACAGGGAACAGTAATTGCCACAAGTATAGCAGTATTCTTGCTTGTCATACTGGTACTGGTTTCTATCCTATTGTACGCTAAAAAGAAGCTTACTCCATCAGGAGAAGTTACAATTGATATTAACGAAGGAGACCAAAAATTGGTTGTTGAGCCAGGTAATACCCTTTTGGGTACATTGGGTAATGCTAAAATTTTCTTGCCATCTGCTTGTGGTGGTGGTGGAACTTGCGCAATGTGTAAGTGTCAGGTACACTCAGGTGCTGGATCAATTTTACCAACAGAAACAGGATACTTTACTCGTAAAGAAGCTCAAAACGATTGGCGTTTGGCTTGTCAGGTAAAGGTAAAAGAGGACATGACTATGTCTATACCTCAGGAAATTATGGGAATTAAGAAATGGGAGTGTGAAGTGGTTTCGAACCACAATGTTGCGACTTTCATTAAAGAATTTGTTGTAAAACTTCCTGAAGGAGAAATTCTTGACTTCAAATCAGGTGGATACATTCAGATTGATGTGCCTAAGATTGATGTTGATTTCAAGGATATGATTATTGAAGATGAGTACAAAGCTGATTGGGATCAGTTTAAGTTGTGGGATCTTACAATGAAGAATCCGGAACCAACTTACCGTGCATATTCAATGGCTAACCACCCTGCAGAAGGTAACATTGTGATGTTGAACATTCGTATTGCGACTCCACCTTGGGATAGAGTAAATAACACATGGATGAAAGTTAATCCAGGTATTTGTTCTTCTTTCATCTTCTCGCGCAAGCCTGGTGATAAGGTAACTGTATCAGGTCCTTATGGTGAATTCTTTATTAAAGAAACCAACAACGAAATGATGTTTATTGGTGGTGGTGCTGGTATGGCTCCAATGCGTTCTCACATCTTCCACTTGTTCCACACAGTAAAAACTGGTCGTAAGGCTACTTTCTGGTATGGAGCTCGTTCATTAAAAGAGGTGTTCTACGCAGAGCAATTTGATGCTATCGCTAAAGATTTTCCTAACTTCGAATGGCACTTGGCGCTTTCTGAGCCACTACCAGAAGATAATTGGGAAGGACCAACTGGATTTATTCACCAGGTAATTTACGATAACTACCTAAGCAAACACGATGAGCCGGAAGATATCGAATACTACTTGTGTGGACCTCCAATGATGAACTCAGCTGTTACAAACATGCTGTATGAATTAGGAGTACCAGATGAAATGGTTGAATTTGATGATTTCGGATCGTAACAATATAAAACAAGCCTCGATTTATCGGGGCTTGTTTGTTTTATGGACTCTGTGTAATTTCGTGTTTTTAGAATGGTAAATTCTTATCATTCATCAATTATAATTTAATATCATGAACAAGTTAAAGTATATAAGTCTTTTTCTGCTAATTATTGCATTTGGTGCATGCAAACAGGAATCAAAATATCATTTCAATGAGGGGAAAGTGTTTGGAACCTTTTATCACATGGTATATCAATATCCAAATAAAGAAGGATTACAGACCGAAATTCTTCAAAAATTAAAAGAATTTGATTTCTCGTTATCTACTTACAATCCTGAATCTGTAATTTCAAAAGTGAATGAAAATGATTCAACGGTTGCTTTGGATAATTACTTTACAACTTGTTTTAAAAACAGTGAACAAATTGCCAAGATTACAGACGGCGCTTTTGATTGGACGGTTGCACCGTTGGTTAATGCGTGGGGATTTGGTTTTAAAAATAAGCTCGAACCAGAAGAAATCCCAGTTGATAGTTTGTTACAAGTGGTAGGATATCAAAAAGTGAGATTGGAGGCTGGAAAAGTGATTAAAGAAGATCCTAGAATCATGTTTGATGCCAGTGCCATTGCTAAAGGGTATGGAGTTGATGTTGTAGCAGATTTTTTAGAATCAAAAGGAATTACCAATTATATGGTTGAAATTGGAGGTGAAATAAGAGTCAAAGGAAATAGCAATAAAAATAGACCTTGGCGTGTAGGAATTGATAAACCTATTGATGACCCTACAAGTTTATCCCGACAAATTCAGGATGTATTGGAACTGAAAAATGGAGCCATGGCCACCTCTGGAAATTACCGACAATTCTATGTGAAAGATGGTAAGAAATATGCACATACAATTGATCCACGATTGGGATGTCCAGTACAACACAGTTTACTTTCTGCATCGGTGGTTGCTCCAACTTGTATGAAGGCTGATGCATATGCAACTGCATTTATGGTGTTGGGTTTGGAAAAGAGTGTTGAAATCGTTCAAAATGATCCTGAATTGGATGCCTATTTTATCTATACCGATAAGGAAGGTGCACTAACCACTTTCACAAGTGAAAATTTAAAGGCACAAATTCTGAAATAAGACTTGTGTTGAGGAGTTGTATTTTTCTATTGATCCAAATCTTATAAATAAGTTATCGGTTTTCTGATTAAAGTGTTTGAAAAGTAGTTGTTATGAAATAATACAAACAGAATAAAACGGAAAACCGATAACCAATTAATTCGTTTCACAGGTATCTGCTTCATCATCGTTGCAAGCGCAAGAGCTGCAACCTCCACCTGTAAACTTGGCATTTTTATCAAACAGGAGTTTAATACCAAATCCAATAAATGCCAAAAAAAGCAAAAATACTGCGAGTAATAATATCTTTAGAAACATAGCCATTTTGATCTTTACATTTTATTAAAGATACGTTTAATGGAATTGTGTTGTTTTACAAAAATTAAAATTTTAGTCTTTTTTAACTTTTAGGATATTAAAGCAGAATTGAATTACAAACTTTCCAGTTCTTTATCAAGAAGAGTTAACTTCTTAAATACTTTAGCATTTTTAGCCTTTTCCTGCTCCATTTTGTGTTGTGACGTGGCACAACTAATTCCTCTTTTCTTCAGCTCTTCATTCCTTCCGATATGTAATTCAGGGAATCTACCATTCTTTTTAATCAAGATTGAAATGGCAAACCCAACAAATCCAATTGCCAGAATAACAGCAGTTATAAGTATAACCTTTATAATCATTTCGATAATTCTTAATAAATTAAAGGCAAAGATATCATTTCAGTATTTCTCGACCAAATTAAACAAGAATAAAAGGTCTGAAATACTTGGAGTAATCTTTCTTATTTAGAATAATTCTTCCTAAATTTGATTTTAGAAAAATCAGAAGAATTCTGTTAAATAAACACACTAACATACTATGGATTTTGAAATAAGGGGGAAATTATTTCGAATTCAGAAAATTGAAATAATATGTCAGAAACATTAAGAGAAAACATGGAAGCTAAAGATGATAATTTATCATACGAAGATTTTACTTCCGAAGTTCTTGAAGATTATCGCATAGCAAATATAAGCCGTCAGTTAAGTATTTTAGGTCGCAAGGAAGTTTTAACTGGTAAGGCCAAATTTGGAATATTTGGTGATGGAAAAGAGATTGCCCAGATTGCAATGGCAAAATCATTTAAAAAAGGTGATTGGCGATCTGGATATTATAGAGATCAAACTTTTATGCTGGCTGCAGGTATGCTTACACCAGAAGAGTTTTTTGCCCAATTGTTTGGCGAAACTCAATTGGATAAAAATCCTGCAAATGGTGGGCGTTTAATGAATAATCATTATGCATCAAGAAGTTTGAATGAGGATGGTTCCTGGAAGAATCTTACCGAACAAAAAAACTCTTCAGCAGATATTTCACCAACAGCTGGACAAATGCCTAGATTACTGGGATTGGCTTATGCTTCAAAGTTATTTAGAGAGAATAACGAGTTGCATCAGTTCACTAACTTTTCTGTGAAAGGTAATGAAGTAGCTTTTGGTACAATTGGAGACTCAAGTACATCCGAAGGACATTTTTGGGAAACTATCAATGCTGCAGGAGTACTAAAAGTACCGATGGCAATGAGTGTTTGGGATGATGGTTGGGGGATTTCAGTTCCTAATAAATATCAAACTACCAAGCAAAATATATCGGAAGTATTAAAGGGCTTTGAACAAGATGAGAATGGTGATGGATATTTAATATACAAGGCTAAAGGTTGGGATTACCCTGCTTTGTGTAAAATGTATGCTGAAGGAGTTGAGCTTTGCAGACGCGATCATGTTCCGGTGCTTTTCCATGTAATCGAAATGACTCAACCTCTAGGACATTCAACTTCAGGGTCTCATGAAAGATATAAATCTAAAGAAAGGTTAGAATGGGAATCCGATTTTGATCCAATCAAAAAAATGAGAGAGTGGATACTTTCAATGGAAATAATTGAGAGTGGAAAGTTAGATGAGATAGAAAAAGAAGCGATTGATGTTGTTAAGAAAGCCCGTCAAATAGCATGGAAAAGCTTTACGGATCCAATCAAGAAAGAGCGAGATGAACTGATTACTCTTGTAGAAAATGCAGGATGTAATTGTAAGAAGACAGATCGAATTAATAGGATCACTTCGGGATTAAAGAAAGTAATCCATCCTGTTCGTAAGGACAATGTGAGTGCTGCTAAAAAGATTTTAAGACATATCTGTTCAACCTGTGAAAGCTTTAAACCTTTGAAATCTCAGTTGCAGGTTTGGCTGAAAAGTACTATTGATGAAAATCATGAAAGATACAGTAGCCACTTGTATAGTGAAACAGAGTTAAAAGTTAGCAATATAAAACCGGTTGCACCTATTTATAATGAGAACTCGAAAGCGGTAAATGGGAGAGAAGTTCTGCGTGATAATTTTGAGAAATTATTTATGAAATATCCTCTGCTACTAACATTTGGGGAGGACACCGGTTTTATTGGAGGCGTGAACCAAAGTTTGGAAGGAATGCAAGAGAAGTTTGGAGAACTTCGTGTTACTGATACTGGAATTCGTGAAGCCACTATTCTTGGACAAGGAATCGGGCTTGCTTTGCGAGGATTAAGACCGATTGCTGAAGTTCAGTATTTCGACTATTTGCTTTATGCGTTACAAACTATGAGTGATGATTTGGCAACCATGCAATACAGAACTAAAGGAGGACAGAAATCTCCTGTTATCATTCGTACTAGAGGTCATAGATTGGAAGGTATTTGGCATTCAGGTTCTCCTTTGAGTATGGTCATTAACTCAATTCGTGGGGTTCATGTTTGCGTGCCTAGAAATATGACAGTTGCTGCAGGATTGTATAATTCACTTTTAGAATCAGATGAACCAGCTTTGGTTATTGAACCTTTAAATGGTTATCGATTAAAAGAAAAAATGCCAGAGAATTTGGGAGAATTTAAGACCGCATTAGGAGTGCCGGAGGTTTTAAATGAAGGTAATGATATTACTTTGGTCACCTATGGTTCATGTGTTAGAATTGCAGAAGACGCAGTGAAACAACTGAAAGATTTTAACATCTCGGTAGAACTAATTGACGTGCAAACATTATTGCCTTTTGATGTGAATCAAAGAATTTTAGAATCGGTAAAGAAAACCAATCGAATTGTATTTTTCGATGAGGATGTGCCAGGTGGAGCGACTGCATTTATGATGCAGAAAGTATTGGAAGATCAGAAAGCTTATTTCTATTTGGATTCTGAACCAAGAACCATTACAGCAAAAGATCATCGACCTGCCTACGGGACGGATGGAGATTACTTCTCTAATCCTAACGCAGAAGATGTTTTTGAAGTAATTTATGATATCATGAGAGAATCAAACCCAGGTAAATTTCCTTCGATTTACACAGAATAGTAATTTTATTATATTGATAATGAATCCACAGACAGAAAAGTTTGTGGATTTTTTTTACGTTTCGTTTCACCCCTTTTTGGAATTAAACTGTCTTATATATGATTGAGGGAACTTTTTAGTAGGTTTTTCTCAATTGGCTTTTTAGTGAGTAGTAGTTGGATGCAATGTGGTAATTCTTCCAAATGATACAAACAATTAAGCAAAATATACTTGTATAAGCAATCACTTCCTTTTAAAGTGATTGCTTTTTTTGTTTATGCACTTAGTTAAAAATATAAATTTTAAAAAAAATAAAATTCTTGTCACCCCTTTTTAATATTCCCCTGTTTTAGTATTGTTCATGACAAGAAATAGGGGTCTTGTTGCGAATAACTTTTTAGTTCGTATGTGCCTTAAGTAAAGTAATGGTAATGATATGAATGGGCACAATTCTAAAGGGCTATATTATATAGCATTTAAACGATCATTCTTAGGGGGAATGATCGTTTTTTTTATTTGATATTTAGATGAATAGGTGTGAAAAACACCAAAAATATTTCCAAAAACGTTAAAGTTTGTTAAAAAAGCAAAGAAATACAGACGAAAAGTAACCCTTTTTGATGTTTTAATCGTCTATATAAGTGAAAACTTTTAGTTAGTGTTGATTTGATTCATTGTGGTTAGTGGTTAATTGTCGATAAGATAATTTGCAAATCAACATAGGATTTTCGCCCGGCATTGTATTTCTTTATATGCCGGGTTTTCTTTTATCTTTTTCCAAGGAATTTTACGATCAAGAATAGGGTGATAAATCCTAGGGGAATTAGTATCCATGAACTGATTCCATAGGCTGCAGGCAATAAGCCTAAAATAATTGCTACAGATCCGACAGTTAAAGCGTAAGGTAGCTGAGTTCTAACATGCTCGATATGATTACAAGAACTTGCTAAAGAGCTTAAAATAGTAGTATCTGATATTGGAGAACAGTGATCACCCAGGACTGAACCAGCCAAAATTGCCGAAACAGTAATGTAAAAAATATTCATACTTTCAGCATCAAGCATTCCTGCCGAATGGCAAAGAGCCCAGGAAGCAGGAAGAATCAGAGGATAAAGAATAGCCATCGTTCCCCAAGATGAACCTGTTGAAAAAGCAATTAAGGCAGATAAAATAAAAGTAAATGTTGGCAAGAATTCAGGCGGAACTTCAGTTGCAATTAAGATTTTCGATATAAAATCTGCTGTATGTAAATCTTTTGTAATGTCAGCTAAAGCCCATGCCAATATCAGAATAAGAATTGCCGTTAGCATGGTTTTAAAGCCTTTTACCAAGGCATCAACAGTTTTCTTTAAACTTAGTATTCTTTGTCCAATGCTTAGAGCTGAAGCTACTAATACCGCCGAAATTGATGACCAAAGCAGAGCCAAATAAGAATCAGAAGCTCCGATAATATGTGATAGTTTTGTTCCAAACGAGATGGAAGAATCATCCCAAATATTTTCATTCCAACCAGTATAAATTAAGCCTGCAAAGGTCCCAAATATTACTACCATAACTGGAATTCCGGCATTGTACCATCTTGTAGGTATTTCAGGCGATATTTCAATGCTTTCGATTTCATCATTGGAATGTTTATTGACTTTCGAATATTTTTCTTCGGATTTAGCCCTTTGTTCAGCTTTATACATTGGTCCGAAATCCTTTTTCATGATTACAATCATTAAAATGAAAAACAGGGTGAAGAAAGGATAAAAACGGGTTGGCAATGAATTTAAAAAAATGCTGTATGGACTTTCATCGATGTTGATTTGAACGGTTGCCGATTGAATGTAACTCAATTCTATTCCAATCCAGGTTGTAATCATGGCTATTGAAGCCACGGGAGCCGCTGTTGAATCAACGATATAGGCAAGTTTTTCTCTCGATACTTTTAATTTATCCGTTACCGGCCGCATGGTATTTCCAACCACCAAAGTGTTGGCATAATCATCGAAAAATATTAATACACCTAAAAGCCAGGTAACAAATTGTCCGGATCGAGAGCTGTTTGCAAAACGCGACAGCTTGTTCACTACTCCTTGCATACCACCATTTTGAGTAATCAGGTTGACCATAGCTCCAATTAGCATAGAAAAGACAATAATGGAAATGTGGCCTGTATCAGCTAAAGATTGAATGATATAAGTATCCGAAATGGCAAAGATTGCTTTAAAAAAGGCAGAAAAAAATGAGATATCCTGATATCCGAAAATGATAAGTGTCCCAGAGAACAGACCTACAAATAGAGCAGAAAATACTTCTTTAAATATTAAAGCGATTAAAATAGCGATTAGTGGAGGCAATATCGACATCCATAAAGGAATGGCCTTGTACTTTTTTTCTTGTGTTTGTTGCGAAATGCTTACTTGTACAATATCACTTCCTTTAAAAACAAATGGAAGTTTTAATTGGTTTTGTTCAGCTTGAGCCCAGACTATATTTCCATTTATCTTTACCAATACAGAATCATTTTTCAGATGATTTTCATTTTTTAAATGAAGAGTAAGTTCTGAAGGAATATCAGCAATAATTATTTTTGGTAGCTCAATGGTAAAATCTTCATTGATTGGTTGCTTTTCTTTATCAGAAGCAGCAGTACTTTGAAATGATAACAATAGCAGTAAAAAAAGAATGGAGAGGGTCGTGTTTTTAATCATTGTTGGTAATTTGGTTAGGCAGTGTTAAATATAATTATTTTGTCTGCTTTGTACTAATGAAATAGAGGGAAGTATTAAGATTTTCATAAGCGCTTATGCTTTTTTTCTTTGGTAAAATTGGTTAATTTGTGTCTGTAAACTTTAAAATTAGTAGTGTGGACGGGACTTCGGATTTATTTAGAATGGAAAACAACAATATTAATCCTGAAAAAGGAAAGGTTTTAATTGCGGAACCTTTTTTGGAAGGGAGATATTTTAAACGATCAATTGTATTGTTGGCCGAATTTAATGAAGAAGGTGCAGTTGGATTTGTTTTGAACAAACCGATTAATTTATCGGTTGATGAAGTATTGGTTAGCATTGCCCATTTTGATGGGGATGTTTTTGTTGGAGGACCAGTAGATACCAACCGAATTTATTACATACATACACTGCCTCATTTAATTCCAAACAGCATTCATATCTTTGATAATTTGTATTGGGGAGGAGATTTTAGTGTTTTAAAGGATTTAATTGAAGAGAAGAAAGTGTATCCTCATCAGGTGAGATTTTTTGCAGGTTACTCGGGTTGGAGTGCAGGTCAGCTGAATGAGGAAATTAAGGAAAATTCATGGTTGGTTAGTCAAATTGATGTAAGAAGCATAATGAGCCTCAACAATGATAATTTGTGGGAACAATCATTACGCAAGCTTGGTGGCAGATATCGTATGTGGTCTAACTTTCCGGAAAATCCGAGTATGAATTAATATTTGAAAGCATTTTTATTCAATTCCTCAAGTAAGAGTTTTGCAGTTTTATTAAAATACCTACGATCTTTAAAAGCAACTACCCATTTAATTCCGCTAATTGCATTACTTAAGAAAATTTCGTCAGCTTCAACCAAATCGTCAATGGTAATCATACAATCATCGTAAACGGTCATATTTAATTTAAGTGCAGTTTGGATTAACTGTTCTCTCATAATTCCACTCACGGCACCACTTTCAATGGAAGGCGTCATAAGAATGTCATTTTTTACAATGAATAAATTCGAGCTGATACTTTCAATAGGATTGCCTCTCTCGTTAAGAATTAGGCAGTCATCCAAATGCATTCTGTTTTTATAGTTGCCAGCCATAATAAACAAAAGCGAGTTCCCGGTTTTGAATTGAGAAATAATATCGGATGATTTTTTACAATCCTTATAAATATCAATTTTAAGCCCTTTTTTATTAATTACATACTGATCTTCCTCAAGGCGCGATGTTTCAATTAAATAGGATATGGTATTGTCGGTAGGAGTGTATAAGCCACCATCATTTCTAAATACGCTTAAGCGGATTCTCGTACCTGCAAAAGACTTGTTCTTATTAATCAAATAGGTGATATTGATTTTCAGTTTATCTCTGAAATTTTCCGGTACAATCATCCCTATTGTTTTCATTCCCATGATTAATCGATCTAAATGTTGATCGAAAAATTGAATTTCGGTTCCATTTGAATGAATGGTTTCAAAAAGAGAATCACCATATCGGAAAGCACGGTTTGCAGCACCAAAAACAGGGCTGTCTTTTGGAAATAATTCGCCGTTTAAATTGATATATTCGCTATGACTCATACTATAATTCTCCTTTTAAAATTTTATCGCAATAAGATTCGATATTTTCATTTGCTTCTACTGTTATTCCTTTTATTCCAGCTGCTTCCGCCGATTGTTTATCTCTTAAGCTATCGCCAATCATATAAGATTGATCTGGATCGATATTATAATCCTGAATTGCTTTTTTGATGAAATAAGGACTAGGTTTCCTGCAATCACAAACAGCCACACTGTCGTGATGAGGACAGAAGTAGATTTTTTCTATTGTAATGTTCTCTCTTCTCAGAATACAAAGTAGATGATCATGAACTTTATTTACATCATCTTTGGTATAAATCCCTTTAGCAACACCACCTTGGTTGGTAACAATAAACAACTTGTATCCAGCTTCAGTGAATTTTTTTAGTGATGGAATAATGCCTTCATTAATCACAAAATCTTTAACATGATAGATGTAATAATGTCCAATATCGGAATTGATTACCCCATCACGATCAAGAAAAATAGCTTTTTGCATGCTTTAAAAATTGAGAATCTGCTGCAAAAATAATGAGAATAATTTGGGTTTAATGATTAATGGAAACAGAAATCCGAACAACGCACCTGAGAAATGTGCACTATGACCAATATTATCGATATTTTTCTTTCCCATATAGTAGGAATAATAAAGGTAGCCTGCCGCGAAAATAATTCCCGGAATCGGTATCACAAAGAACAAATAAATTGGCTGTAATGGTGCAAAAAATATGGTTGCAAAAACCACAGCAGAAGTAGCTCCAGATGCACCAACCGCATTATAATGGTAGTGTTCTTTGTGTTTTTTTAAATCATATAAAGTAGATAGAACAATTGCGCCTAAATATAAAGCAATGAAATAAATTACACTTGCAGAACCAAAATTATAGCTAAAGTAATATTCAAGTGCATCGCCAAAAAAATACAGCACAATCATATTAACCAGCAAGTGATCCCAGTTAGCGTGTAAAAATCCGTATGTAATGATTCTGTACCACTGATTTCTTTTGGTGATTTGATATGCATTAAACTGATATTTGTACAGCAAATCGTTGTTCTGAAATGCAGCTAGTGAGATCAGTACTGTTATGGCAATTATTATGATGGTCATGTTGTGTGTTTCTAAAATGCTTCCAACAGTTTAACTGTTAAAGCGGGTTTGCCTGGATCATATCCTCCGGCTTTGTATTCAACTCTATTTTTTGTAATTCCTTTCGAAATTACATATTCTGCAGCTTGCGAAGCTCTTTCCAGGCTAACAATTTTATTATCTCTTTTGCCATTGTCAAAGTTTGTGAAACCTATAATTTGAATGGCAATATTTGGATTTACAATCAATAAGTTCGCTAAATTATCGAGTTCAAGTATGGTATTTTTACTTAGTTCAGCTGAGTTTTTCTCATATTCAACACCAAAGAGTTGCATGTTTTCATTTTTGTTGAATTTTTGCAATTCAATTTGCTCAAAATGATCTGTTTGATAACGATAATTGGTAATTACTTTTGTGAAATATCCATCTTTTCGAATGATAACATCATACGATTTTGAAGGATCGATATCTTGAGTAAATTCCCCATAATCATCGGTCTCGCATAAACTATTGATCTTATAACTACGATTTATAAGTTCTATGTTGGCTTGTTCCAATGCACGTCCGGAAAATTCATCAACAATACTTCCTTTAAACTTTACCCAAGGAGTTGTTTCCAAGGATATATTTAGTTGTTTAGGTGTAGATCCATTCTGAGTAAAATAAAGAATTCTTTTCGTTTTATAACCTGGTTTACTAACAATTAAGCTGTAATTTTTATGGTCGAAAATATCTATTTTAAACATTCCATTTTCACTACTTTTTGTTGATTTTTCTTTGGATAAATTATCCATTAGAACAATATCTACATTAGGAACAGACTTCTTGGAATACCGATCAACCATTCTTCCGTGTATGGCTGTTACCATCTCTGGATTTTGAGTAAATGAAAAGATATCATCGTTTCCTCTTCGGTTTGATGAAAAGAAACCACTTTCTTTTGAGCCTTTAAAAATAAATCCAAAATCATCTTTTTCAGAATTGAAAGGAAGACCCAGGTTTACCGGATAAGTCCAGCTATTTCGTTCAAATGTTGTTTTAAAAATATCCAGACCTCCAAAACCAATTTGTCCATCGGAGGCAAAATAAAGATAGTTGTCGTCGCCAATAAATGGAAACATTTCGTTACCGGATGTATTAACTGTGGGTCCCAAGTTAATAGGTTTACTCCAGGCAAAACCAAGTTTTCGGCATACATAAATATCAGTTCCACCGTATCCACCTTTCATATTTGAGATGAAATACAAATACCTTCCGTCAGAAGATATACTGGGATGACCAATGGAGTAGGCACGACCTGAAAAAAGAAACAACTCAGGTTTATCCCAGAATTTTCCATTAAAGCGCGATGAATAAATATTTAATTCCGATTTACCTTCAAGATTTACATGCCCTTTGTTGCGAGTGAAAAATACGAATCGCTCGTTTGGCGTAAAGCAACCAGGACCTTCGTGATATTTAGAATTAAACGTTTCGCTAAATGGAATTGGATCTACAAAACGATCTCCTATTTGTTCGGTGTAATACAAATCAAGATAATGTTCTCCTGTTCTGCCATCAATTTCTTTTGAGGTTTTGTTATGACGTCCCGAAACGAAAACCAAACCATCTTTGTAAAGAGCAGATGCAAAATCGGACTGCGGAGAATTTATTCCAATAGGTTTTACAATAAACTGCTGATTATCCTCTAATTCGTTGATAAGATTACATGACAGGATTAAATTTTGAATGTTTTTATCTCGAGGATTAAGCTTTGCGTATTTTTCGAACCAAACTTTTGCTTCGGTATAATTTCTGGTTCTTTTTAAAAGGTGAGCATAATTAAGAAAATCCTTTGAATTGGCTCTATGGTCAATTACCAATTTTTCCAATAAATAAAAAGCCTCAGTGTCTTTATTTATTTTGATATAGCATTCCGCCAATTTTCTTTTTACATCAATATCATTTGAACTTTCTAAGTATTTTTCAAAATAATTGATTGCATGTGCAAATTCACTATTCTTAAAATATCGATTGCCTTTTTCAACCCATTGTGATTGTGCAAATGAAGAGATACTTCCTAAAGTGATTAGAAAAAATACTAATATGATATTTAATCCAGCTTTACTGTTCATGGTACTTAGAAATATCGTGGTGACGTAATTTTGCTCTTTTTTAAAGATAAATTGTAATTTAAGATTATTTCGTGATTTGTAAAGCCTTTTGATCTATATTTTCCAAAATATTTTTCATAAGAATATGAAAATCTTAATTTCTGACTCAATTGATATCCAATACTACCAGCCCAGGAATCATCTGTTCTGTATCCTAAACCCAAAGAAACACCACTTTCATGAACCATATCAAAATTTGCCAGGGCCGTAGTTGTACCAGAATAGGAACCAACGACTAAAACAGATGGTTTAAATGTTAATTCAGGATTTAAAGGAAAGGTAGCACCTCCTCCCAAATAGTACACTGTATTTTTGAATTTAAACTTCATATTATCCGAAAAACCTTCGGTATCGGGCTGATCGTTCGAAAGCAATCTTGGAGCTGAAAATCCGATATAATATTTTGGTGTGTAATAATAAAAACCGATTCCAAAATTTGGGACCCATGTTGAAATATCCTGATCAGGAAAAGCAGGATCATCAGGAGATGGGAAATTAGGATCGTAGGTTGTTAGTTCGGTCCAGTTAATTTGCTTGTTGATGAATCCGGCTTGAATTCCCATTGACAAAGTTCCCTCGAGACTAACTTGTAAATGGTAGGCATAATTTAAGAATACAGCATTATCTTTCTGAATTCCGAATCTGTTGTTGTATACAACTGCTCCTAGGCCAAAATTGGTATAGTTTACGGGGGCTTGTATCGATAAAACTGCTGTTTCTGGAGATCCTTCCACATCTACCCACTGATTGCGATAGGCAATTACCGCTTCCATAAAGCGACTACTGCCTGCATAAGCAGGATTATAAAATAATCGGTTATAAGAAAAATTTGAAAACCGGATGTCTTCTTGTGCCCATGATTTAAAAATGGGAAATAAAAGGAGTCCAATTGATATTGTAATTTTGTAAAGTTGATTCATTCTCAGTATTTAACCACAATATAACCACTTTTTACATATTCTTTATCCTTAATAATTAGCTTAAAGAAGTAAGTTCCTTTAGGTAATTTATCTCCGGGACCAAGCTTTACTCCAGCATTGTTGTAACTACCATCCCATGCTTCCTGGTTGTTGTAGTTTTTCTTCTCGTAAACTTTGGTTCCCCAACGCGAGAATACAATGAACTCATTTTCCGGATAATTTTCAATTCCCTTAATGTAAAATTTGTCGTTAATATTGTCGTTATTCGGTGAGAATGACGAAGGTATTAATAATTCGACTTGATTTGGATCAAGAACATTAACCACAATAAACGCATTACTGCAGCGCTTTGCCTGATCACAGATTTCGTAGTAAATCGTATCAGTTCCGAAACTCATTTCGTAAGGATAATATACCATTAGGGTGTTATCCTCTATTAAATAAGCTTTACCAAACTGGTCAGTTTGACGAAGTATAGACTTTTCGAGATCTTCCTTTGATGAAAAGGTGTCATTTTTTAGAAAGTCTATTTCAATATATATTACCTCACTTGCAGAACTTTGGTTTGTAATGGAAACCGTATCGTTTTTGGCAACGGGTGGTTCACCAGTTTGTCCCATACACAATAAATTTGTGCAGAGAGAAAATCCAAGTAACAATATTCGAATGGGTAGATTTATTCTCATATTAGGGTGTTGCGTAAAATTAAGTTTTAACGCTGCTGCTAATGGAGAATTTTAAAAATTAATTCTTTTAAAAGATCTCCTTGTTTCGTTCCTGTATCACCAAATCCTTTCGATCTTAAATCATATTCTCGCAGCATCTCAATTATAGAAACCAATTTCTTAGGATTGTAATTTCTCGATGCGAGTTTATAATCTTTTACGAAATAAGGATTGATTCGCAAGCTCGAAGCAACAACTTTTTCGTTTGTTTTATTTTTTAAGAAATAATACTTTAAAACTTTGGAGAAATACGAGTGTAGGAGGGCAATGGTTACAACGAGAGGATGATTTTTTTCGTTGGTAGAAAAATAGTTTATGATTTGATTGGCCTTTAATACATCTTTTTTACCTAATGCATTTTGTAGTTCGAAGTTGTTGTAATCTTTTGATATTCCGATATTTTTCTCAATGTCGGCAGGCGTAATTGTATCGCTATTGGTAATGTTTATGGTTAACTTTTCTATTGCATTGGTAATTTTACCTAAATCGTTCCCTAAGAATTCAGCCAATAGGAAAGCAGCCTTATTATCAACTTTATATTTTAAGTTTGAAGCATATTTTTTAATCCAATCTGGAATCTGATTGTCATATATTTTTTTTGATTCGAAAAGAACTCCATTTTGAGCGACATCTTTGGTGAAAGCTTTTCGCTTATCCAATGACTTGTATTTGTAATTAATCACCAAAATAGTTGATTTCAAGGGGTTTTTAACATATGAAGATAACTGATCTATGTTCTTGATATTTTGAGCTTCTCTAACAACAACAACTTGTTTTTCGGCCATCATAGGAAATCTTCTGGCAGTAGTAACAATGGTACCTATGTCAGTATCTTTCCCATAAAGAATGGTTTGATTAAAATCTCTTTCATGCTCGGGTAGAGCATGGTCTATAATATAATCGGTAATCTTATCAATAAAGAAACTTTCTTCGCCCATTAAAAAGTAAATAGGAGCAAAATCTTTTTTCTTAAGGCCTTTAAATATCTCTTCGTATGTCATTGTTCAAACTAAAATCTAAGGTGTTTAACAGATTGGCGATTGTGCATGATCTCTTTTAAAGCTTCAATTCCAATTTTCAAATGATTATTCACGTAGCTATCGGTTACCAAAGCATCACTTTTATCTGTTTTAACACCTTCCGAAATCATTGGTTGATCCGATACCAAAAGCAAAGCACCAACAGGAATTTCATTATAGAAACCAACCGTAAAAATGGTAGCTGTTTCCATATCGATTGCCATAGCACGAGTTTTGCTTAGGTATTTTTTGAAACGTTCGTCGTATTCCCAAACACGTTTGTTAGTTGTAAAAACGGTTCCCGTATAATAATCTTTATTTCTATCGGATATTACCTGTGAAACTGCCATTTGCAACGAATATGCAGGTAAAGCAGGCACTTCAGGTGGAAGGTAGTCGTTTGATGTACCTTCACTTCGAATTGCTGCAATAGGCAAAATTAAATCACCTAATTTGTTTTTTCTTTTTAATCCTCCACATTTTCCAAGGAAAAGTACACCTTTGGGTTTAATTGCACTTAGCAAATCCAAAATTGTTGCAGCATTCGGACTTCCCATTCCAAAATTGATAATGGTAACTCCATCAGCAGATGCATTTGGCATTGCTTTGTCTTCACCCAAAACTTCACAATTGTGCCATTCAGCAAATAGTTCCACATAATGGTTGAAATTTGTAAGCAAAATATAAGGAGTGAATTCTGAAAGTTCACGGCCTGTATATCTTGTAAGCCAGTTTTTTACAATTTCTTCTTTGGTCTTCATGAATGTGTAGCGGTTTTATAAGGAATAATCTTGTAACTTTAGCCGATTAACAGCTTTTTTATGGAAAATTTAAATTTACCAACTTATTCCTTCAAAATAAAATCTGATCTGCAAAGAAAACTAATTTTCGACAGTATCCGAAAGAAGTACGTAGTATTAACTCCGGAAGAATGGGTGAGGCAAAATTTTATTCGATATTTGGTTGAAGAAAAAGATTATCCAGCTTCATTAATTGCTGTTGAAAAAAAAGTTGATGTTAACCTGTTGCCACAACGTAGCGATATTGTTTTGTATAACCGTAATGCCAATCCGGTTATGATTGTGGAATGCAAAGCCAGCAAAATAAAAATTACACAGGATGTGTTCAATCAGATTGCTCGTTACAATATGAAACTGAGAGTTCCTTTTTTGGTTGTAACCAACGGATTAAAGCATTTTTGTTGTTATATGGATTACGAAAATAAAAGCTTTAAATTTTTGGAAGACATCCCCAATTATCAATTCATTAAAGATTTGTAGTATTAATTTTTTGAAGTAAATACTCATCCAGCCATCCATTTTGAGTTTTTATCCAATCCTTTTTTAAGCCTGCTATTTCGAATCCTTGGTTTTGAAATAGTTTTAAACTGGCCTCATTTTTTGATGTGATGTTACAGTATAACTGATGAACTTGCAAAACGGAAAATGCATAATTGCATAAGGTTTCCAACGCTTCGGTGGCATAACCTTTTTGTTTATGTTCTCTGTTATTAATAGAGATTCCAATTCCGGCATGTTGATGAAATGGATCAAAATCAAAAAGATCTATTAGTCCAACCGGTTCCTGATCTTCTTTTCGTTCAATGACCAAGCGCAATTGCTTGCTCTCAAAAATATCCAGATGGCTTGTTTCCAGGTATTGCTTTAAAACAAATAAAGAGAATGGTTTAAGCGTATGACTAACTTCCCAAATTGAGGAATCGTTTTCCCAACTGTAAAGTAATTTTAAATCGGTTGGTTCCAGTGCTCTTAAGCGAATGTTATTATTCTCTAGAATTTGCATTGTTTAGTGCTTTATGAACTAGTTTAAACAACTTGTAGATTAATGCTTGTTATACCATTTAATTTTTCTGGTAAAGGCGTCAAGATATCCTTTTTTGATTACAGAAGAAAGACGACGTTTTGCTTTAGCCTGCGATGAGAATTTTTGAAAAGTATATCTGGATAAACCATCTTTACCATTAAATAAACGCATGTCGTCGGTTCCTAAATTATCGAAATAGTTTAAAGGACGAGCATTTTTTAAGGCCATTACCTGTATGGTATAATAATTCTCAGTTTCTAATGAATTGTTGGCAGGCAATCGTTCGCCACGTAAAGATTTTCTAACAAAAGCATCCCAATAGCCATTCTTTAAAGCTGTACCCAAATCAAGTATTGCATCTCGTTTTGAATTATAAGAGCCATAGGTATATCGATACAATCCCGTTTTGTCAACAAACACACTTACATCACCTAAATCTTTAAAGTAGCTTAAAGGCTTAGGATAACGCAGAGCCATTACTTGAATGGTATAAGTGTTGGTGCCAGTGTATTGTACACCAGAATACAATAATTTATCATTAATGACGGTTCGAATGAAGGCATCCCAATAGCCCATTCTTATTAGTCGATTCATGACCTTAACCGCTTTGTTGTATGATTTGAATTTACGGTAAGTGAATCGTGTTAAACCATCTTCACCAACATATACTTTTACATTGTCCAGATTATCGAAAAACTCAGCTTCGATTGGGATTTTAAGTGCCATAATCTGAATGGTGTAATAAATTTCACCTCTCTTTTCCTCATTGGCTACTTTATCGTTGGTTAAAATTTTAATTGTAGGTGATTTAAATCCTTTTTTGGCAATTACTTTTTGTGCTTTACTGGCCTCTTTGTAATCTTTAAACTTACCATAGGTGTAATGATATTTATTATCAGGACCTTTAGTTTCAATCACTCCATCCAACTCCTTGAACAGTTCAGGGCGTGGCGAGTTAAAGATTCCTAAATCCAAAGTAAATGCAAGAGCACCCGAGTCGATAGCTTTGATATCAGACTGTTTAGAATCAATTGTAGATTCTTTTTGTATTGGCTTTTCTTTCTTGATTATCGGTTTATCCTTAATTTCTTTTTGAATTGCTTCATCAACATTTGCTAGTTCTGTTACCTTATCCGGAACAGTTACTTTAGCAGGGGTACTTACATTTGGCAATACTTTAGGTGTTATAATACTTTTAGAAGGTATCGCAATATTCGAATCAGTTTTGGTAACAGGATTGTCTTTTCTAATTGTATTGATATCTTCTGATTGTTGAGTGCTGATGATGCTATCTTGTTTAAGCTCTTCTTTTGCTTCAACTACAGGAGCAACTTTAGCAACACTATCTTGTTTTACTTCAGGAGTAACGAATTGTTTATTATCCGGAATTGAATCTTTGCTATTTTCCAAAGCTCCAACTTGATTAATTTTACTCTCTTCAAAATCAATTAAATCAATAGTTTGGGGATAATCAGCTTCATCCTTAGTACGCAGAGTTAATGGTAAAAGAGTAATAACACTATGATTCTCTTTGTTGGCATATTCGAGAGGAATATTCAGAACCGTCCTTAAAGTTCTGTAACCTTCAGCAACAATTTCGATATCATATTTTTTACCAGCATCAATAATGAACAAAAATTTACCAGTAGCAGTATTAGGTGTATAAATACCAATGGTTTTTCCATTTTTACTTACTGTAACTTTAGCTCCTCCAACGACTTTACCATTTGTGTTTACAATCTTTCCTTTCAGCACAAAAAGGCCAGCTTGATCAGCATCTGGAGTTTTAATTAAGAAAATATCTGTTCTACCCAAACTACCAGTGCGGTATGAAGCGAAGTAGGCTCTTTTCCCGTCGGGAGTAGGAGTATAGTAAATGTCATCATCAGTTGAATTAATTGGATATCCAATATTTACAGGTGTAGTCCAACGTCCTTTGATGTTGATGCTCTTAAAAATATCAAGACCTCCCATTGTTTTGTGACCAGCTGAACTAAAATATAAAGTCTTTCCATCAGGGTGGATAAAAGGAGCATCGTCGTTGTATTCCGTATTGATAGCAGGACCCAGGTTTTTTGCTTTTCCCCATTTGCCATTTGGTAGTTTAGTTACCGTGTAAATATCCATTCCACCATATCCTCCGGGTCTATCACTCGAGAAAAAAATAGTTCTTCCATCTGCCGAAATAGAGATGTGACTTTCTTTACTTTTGGAATTAATGTTTGGTCCTAACTTTTTGGCTTCCGACCATTCATTTCCTTTTAATTTACTCACATAAATGTCTCCACCTTCCGATTCTTTTCGGCTAAGGTATCCAGCTTTGTAAATGTAAACTTCTTGCCCATCAGCTGATATGGAAATGGAAGCATCGTGATCTATTGTATTAAGCTTTGGAATTCCAATAGGCTCACTCCATATTCCATTTTTTTTATTCGAGATGTATATATCTTCAAAGTACTGTCCATCAATATCAAGTTTACTTCCAGTACCATTTCTTCGAGAGGTAAAAATCATAGTGCTTTCATCAGCCGTAACACCAGGACTGTGTTCGGCAAATTCAGTATTGATTTTATTTCCAAGGTTGATGATAGAAATATTTACTGGGTTTTTTATCAATTCCAAGCCATTTTTACACATCTTAATTTCGCGTTGTATTTCATTGCGAAATGCCGTGTTTTGTGGCGAAATAATTTGTTGTAAGTCTTTGTAAACTTTTAATGCTTCCCTGAATTGATAATTGGTGTGATAGGCTTTTGCCAAATTATAGTACACATCAATGGGAACATTGTTTTTTGAATTGGTGTATTGAATAGATTTTTCGATCAAATCAACTGATTTCGACTTTTCGGAAACAATATTTAGATAACACAAGCCCAGTTTAAAATTCAAATCGGCATTGCGCGAAGCTTGATCTAACAACTCTTTGTAAATGGAGGCAGCTTTAGAATAATTTCCATTTGCCAGGAATTTTTCGGCAACTTGGTACTTTCTTCTATCTTTAATTTTTTGCTTTTTAGGGCTGGCATTAAGAGAGTACGGGCTACAAATCCCTATGTAAATAGAGAAAATGACCATTAAAATTGTCTTTGCGGAAGAAGACAATTGCAGTTTCAGCTTTGGGCCTGTAGTGGGTTTTATATGTTTTAAACTAATTAACAATAACTAAATATAACTTTTATACGTTAATAACGCCAGAGAATCTGATAAAAAAGATGGAATTGTTAATAAAAACTTTCTTTCTATCAGGTTTATTTTCCTTTTTTATAAATGTAATTATATAATTCTGCAATAAATAGACAAAATAAATAAAAATGTAACATTATTTAGGCATATCTATTTATAAAACACAAAAAAAGCCGAAGAATAAGATTCAACGGCTCAATTTGACATTAAAAATTCAACTATATATTTCTATTCGTATCAAAATTCTCAAGGTATTCAGCAACTCGCTTTAGGAACATTCCACCAAGGGCTCCATCAACAACTCTGTGATCGTAGGATAAAGAAAGAACCATAATGTTTCTGATTCCAATAGTGTCGCCCTGAGGAGTTTCAATAACAGCAGGCTTCTTTTTAATTGCACCAACTGCAAGAATTGCTACTTCGGGCTGGTTGATAATAGGAGTGCCTGTTGTACTTCCAAATGCACCTAAGTTGGTAATTGTGAAAGTACTTCCTTGAATTTCATCAGGTTGTAATTTGTTGACTCTGGCACGATCAGCTAAATCATTCACTTGCTTGGTAATTCCCACAAGGTTTTTCTCATCAGCCGATTTTATTACTGGCACAATTAAATTTCCGCTAGGCAAAGCTGTTGCCATTCCAATGTTTATGAATTTCTTGCGGATAATTTTATCTCCATCCACCGAAACGTTAACCATAGGGTAATCTTTCAAAGCTTTTGTAACTGCCTCAACGAAAATAGGAGTGAAGGTTAGTTTCTGACCTTCTTTTTGTAGGAATTCATTCTTTATTTTATTTCTCCATTGCACAAGTCCAGTAACATCAACATCAATGAATGAAGTTACGTGAGGCGAAATCTGTTTCGATTGAACCATGTATTGTGCAATAAGCTTACGCATTCTGTCCATCTCAATGATTTCAACATTTTCACCATTGTATGATTGATGTGAAACCGGAGCAGGAGCGGGCGCAGATCTTAGTGGAGCAACTATAGGTTCCGAAACTACAGCTTGTGATCTTTTGCTTTCGATGAATTGAAGAATATCTTTTTTAGTGATACGCTTGTTTTCACCTGAACCTTCAATTTGATTTAATTCTTGTAAACTTACATTTTCTTCCTGTGCAATTTTACGAACCAAAGGAGAGATAAACGAACCATTTTCAGTTTTACTTGCTAGTTTTGCTTCAGTTTCAACAGTAGCTTTTTCTTTAGGTAATTCAAAAACTATTTCTTCTTCCACCTTTGCTGGTTCAGAGCTTACAAGTTCTTCATCGCCTAATTCATCGCCATCAGGAACTATAATGGCAATCACATCGCCAACCTGGGCAACATCACCTTCAGCGAATAAGAATTTTGCGATTTTCCCCGATTGAGGTGCTGGAATTTCCGAGTCAACTTTGTCGGTAGCAATTTCGATAATCGATTCTTCTTCTTCAACCAGGTCTCCTTCTTTTTTTAGAAACTGCGTAATGGTTGCTTCTGTGATTCCTTCCCCCATTGCTGGAATCAATATTTCAATTTTAGCCATGTGTAATTGTTTTTTTGATACCCATTAAGTTAGGCAATCCCGATGAATATTTACATAGAAATCGAGCATAGTGTTTAATTGATTGTGTTTATTTAGTCTAAATACTATGCGAATTTAATAAAATTGAAGAAAAAGACAAACGTATCCGAAGATACAATTTATCGATAAGGAGATAGATAGAATTTAAAGCTTCAAGTATAAAGTATATAGTGGGCCAGATGTTTGTGTGCATTGCATCTTCTTCCGAACTTTGCGCTAACTGCTAACTGCTAACTGCTAACTGCTAACTGCTAACTGCTAACTGCTAACTGCTAACTGCTTACAAATTCTGATCGAAAGGTGTGCGATGTAGAATTGATCTTCCCAAAGTAATTTCATCAGTATATTCCAATTCATCGCCAATGGATACACCTCGTGCAATGGTCGTGATTTTTACATCAAACTTATTCAGTTTTTTGTACAGGTAAAAGTTGGTGGTGTCGCCTTCCATGGTTGTGCTTAAGGCAAGGATTACTTCTTGCATTTTGCCTTCATCAGCTTTGGCAATTAAAGGAGCAATTTGCAAATCGCTCGGACCTATTCCATCCATGGGAGATATAATTCCACCCAAAACATGATAAATTCCATTGTATTGCTGAGTTCGTTCTATCGACATTACATCGCGAATGCTTTCAACTACACAAATGGTTTCATGGTCGCGCTTTGGGTTTGCACAGATATCACACACGTCGGTATCTGAAATATTATAGCAAGATTTGCAATGCTTTATTTCATCGCGAAGTTGAGTGATTGATGAGCCAAAACGGTGTACATCTTCTTTGGGCTGATTTAGCAAATGCAAAACCAGTCGCAATGCAGTTTTTCTTCCAATACCTGGAAGTTTAGAAAATTCGGCAACTGCATTTTCCAATAATTTAGATGGGAAGTTGGTATAGCTCATTTTGTCTTCAATTCTAAGTTTAGCTCAAAAGTAATAAAAAACCTGTCAGGTTTCTGAAAGCTGATTGCTTTGATTATTTTTGATTTTCATTCTTAAAAAAAATCAACTGTGACACCAATTATCATACTATCTGTTGTTGTTGGGTATTTTGCCCTTCTTTTATTAATATCCTATTTTACTGGTCGCAAGGCTGATAATAAAGGCTTTTTTGTAGGGAATAAACAATCGCCATGGTATGTAGTGGCCTTTGGTATGGTTGGAGCATCCTTATCGGGTGTTACTTTTATATCGGTACCAGGTTGGGTAAAATCCATCGATTTTACCTATATGCAAATGGTATTGGGCTATATGTTGGGATACATTGTGGTGGCCAATATTCTTTTACCACTGTATTACAAATTGAATCTGACATCCATTTACACCTACTTGGATGGACGATTTGGTAGGACTTCCTATAAAACAGGAGCCTCTTTTTTCTTGTTATCAAGAACCATTGGTGCATCGTTCCGCTTGTTTTTAATGGCCAATGTTTTGCAGATAACGGTATTCGATACCTGGGGCGTTCCATTTGCAGTTACCGTAGTTATTACTATTCTGTTGATTTGGCTGTACACCTTTAAAGGAGGAATTAAAACCATTGTGTGGACTGATACCTTACAAACCTTATTCATGCTACTTGCAGTTGGAGTTAGTATTTTTCTGATCATGGATAAACTGAACCTGAATATTTCGGGATTGACTAGCATGATCGGCGAAAGCGAATATTCGCAAGTATTTGTATTTGATGACTGGCAGAGCAAACAAAATTTCTTCAAGCAGTTTTTTACCGGAGCTTTTATTACAATTGTGATGACTGGTTTGGATCAAGATATGATGCAGAAGAACCTGAGTTGTAAAAACCTGGGCGAAGCCAAAAAGAACATGTATTGGTACGGATTTGCCTTTATTCCTGCCAATTTACTGTTCCTTATTTTAGGGGCTTTGTTATTGATTTTTGCCCAGCACGAAGGGATTCCAATTCCTGAGCGTGGCGATGATTTGTTCCCGCTGTTGGCAACCCAACATCTCGGTCCTGTAGTTAGCCTTTTCTTTTTGGTGGGATTAATGGCTGCAGCCTACTCAAGTGCCGATTCGGCTTTAACATCACTTACTACATCATTTACCGTTGATATTTTAGATGCTGATGAGGGCGACGAGGCAAGGACCAGAAAATTACGCCGCCGATCGCACCTGTTATTTTCAGCATTATTGTTGGTTGTAATCATGATATTTAGGGCAATAAACGACGATTCAGTAATTGCAGCCATTTTTACAGTGGCTGGTTATACTTACGGTCCGCTTTTGGGACTTTATGCCTTTGGTTTGTTCACCAAACTGCAAGTAAAAGACAAACTGGTTCCTGTAATCGCCATTCTTTCTCCTGTCATTTGCTACATACTTAAAGACAATTCGATGGATTGGTTCGGTATTACCATTGGATTTGAATTGTTGATGATTAATGGTGCATTGACTTTCTTTGGATTGTGGGGGATTAGTTTGAAAAATAAGTAACCCCATTCTATCTTTCTCCTAAAGGGGAAAAGAACACCGCTTTGGAAATTAATTCTTAGGATCTATCAAGTTAAATTTCTCCCTTTCAGGGGAGATCCCGACAGGGAGAGGGGGGGATTGCAAAGAGAAAATAATTTTTACACAAAAGTGTTTTGATGTTTATTGCGTGGTTTAGTAAAGACATTATTAATACAATTTCTATCATTATTGGATATTGGTATTGCCTGTTTTGTGATCTGAATTGTTCTGAGCTTTAACTCAGGGAGCTTAATGATATTTTCTTATCTTAGATAGCAACTCAAAAATCACACTCATGAAAAGACTTATTATTCTGGCTTTTATCTTAATGGGTTTTAGCAATGGAAATCCTACCTATCGATTATTTAAAGAGAATGGCAAGCCTATTCGATATCAGAAAATGATAAAACAAATTGCTGATGCGGATATTGTGTTGTTTGGAGAGTTGCACAACAATCCCATTTCGCATTGGTTGGAATTGCAGGTTACCAAAGATCTGTATCAACTAAAAGGTGAAAAATTGGTGTTGGGAGCCGAGATGTTCGAGGCGGATAATCAGGAATTTGTGAGCAAGTATGTAAAAAGAGAGATGGATGAGGAGAGCTTTATGGATACCACGCGTTTGTGGAAGAATTACAAAACTGATTACAAACCATTGCTTGATTTTGCCAAAAAACACAATTTGCATTTTGTAGCCAGTAATATTCCGCGCCGATATGCATCTATGGTTTTTAGAGGTGGTTTTGAAGCTCTGGAGCAATTAAGCGATCAGGAAAAAAGCTGGATTGCGCCACTTCCTGTGAAATATGATGCCGAATTACCAGGCTATAAAGCTATGAAAAAAATGGGCATGCACATGAATGCCGATATGCTGGATAATTTTCCCAAAGCACAAGCCATAAAAGATGCTAGTATGGCACATTTTATATTGGAGAACTGGAGCCAAGGACAGCAGTTTATTCATTACAATGGAGCTTATCATTCGAACAACTACGAGGGTATTATCTGGTATTTAAAACAAGCCAATCCTGATTTAAAAATTGTAAGCATATACACTGCAACAGCCAAAAATATCCGTAAAATGAATCCAATACTGAAAGGGAAGAATACTTATTGTATAGTTGTTCCTGAGGATATGACCAAAACTTATTAAATGGTTTAGAATATTAGTTGTTAGTAAGCTTCAAATAATCAAATGGGTATGCGAATTGGTATATCTCTTTTCTTAAATGTGTTCCAAGCTGTAAAACCAGTTATTTTACATTTTATTTGTAGATATATATCTGTAAATATGAATATTATGCCTAAAATGTATTCCAAAAACTAATTTTTATTATTATATTAAAAATACGATAAAGATTAGCTACCGATCTATACCCTTCTAATTTTAGAGATTCAACACCTTTGTGTTGATAATCTTTGTGGAAACAAAATTAATAGTAACTGGCACTATACTTAAGGACATGTTTGCAAAAGCTGATAAAAAGCAATTAAGAATTCAAGACCCTAAATTAATAGATGCATATAAAAGATTAGAGGAGAGTGAAGAAAGATTTCAACTTGCGATGAAGGCCTCTAATGATGGGTTGTTTGACTGGAATCTTAAAACCAATTCGATTTATTACTCTCCGGGCTGGAAAAAAATGTTGGGATATGAAGACTTTGAGCTTCCAAATGATTTTTCCGTTTGGGAAAAATTGACAGTTCCTGAAGATGTTGAGAAATGTTGGCATTTACAAAAGAAGTTGATTGCAAAGGAAATTGATCGCTTTGTTATCGAATTTAAAATGAAACACAAGGATGGTCATTGGGTAGATATTCTTTCGCGAGCCGAAGCCGTTTTTAATAATCGGAGAGAGGCGATTAGAATTGTAGGTACGCATGTTGACGTAACGGAGCGAAACAAAGCCAAAGCAAAATTAAAAGACAGCAAGAATTATTTATCTGCAGTGTTTAATCATACTCAGGATATTCAAGTTTTATCTGAATATGTAAGTCATCGGAAGTTTAAAGTTGTAGCGGTAAACAAATCTTTCCTAACAAAATTGAATCAATTTGGAATTTTTAAATTGGAACAAGATATTGTTGGTAAGGATTTAAAAGATCTGGTTCTTGATATTCTTGGTCTTGATGAAAAGATTTGTAACTACACATTGAACAACTATCAGAAAGTTATAGATACTGATAAGAAAATATCATATACCGAAAAGATTGTTCTTAATAACGCGCCATACTATTCGGAGACAACATACATTCCCATTCACAGTTCGGAAGATGAAACGAAATTTGTTCTGTACAATTCCAGTGATATCACAAAAGAGAAAGTATCATTAAAAAAATTGAGATGTAGTGAGGAACGTTTTGCCTTGGCAGTAAAAGGATCTAATGATGCCATTTGGGATTGGAATGATTTGGATAGCGATTTGTATTGGTGGTCGGATAGAATGTATGAAATACTGGGATACAAACCTGGTGAAGTTGAGGCTAGAATTTCAAACTGGATAAAGTGGATGCATCCCGAAGATTCGGGAAAGGTGTTGGAAGTACTTACCAATCACTTTGAAAAGAATGATACTTACGAGGTGGAATTTCGGATGAAGAAAAAGAACGGGGAGTATGTTTGGTTGTTTGCCCGTGGGGAATCGGTGCGAGATGAAAATGGAAAACCAGTACGCATGGCAGGATCAGTATCTGATATCACCGACAGGAAAAGAACAGAAGCTGAATTGATAAAAGCCAAAAATAAGGCGGAAGAGAGTGATCGATTAAAATCGGCCTTTTTGGCCAATATGAGTCATGAAATACGAACACCGATGAACGGCATTTTAGGTTTTGCAGAATTGCTTAAAACTCCTAAAATAAAAAGTGTAAAGAAAGAGAAATACATTGACATCATCGGAAAAAGTGGCACGCGAATGCTAAATATCATTAATGATATTATCGATATTTCTAAAATAGAATCGGGGTCGATGGAATTGGAATTGAGTGATTCGAATGTAAATGAACAAGTGGAATATATCTACACTTTCTTTAAACGCGAAGTGGAAGAGAAGGGATTAATGCTACAGTTTCATAATGGATTGTCTTGGGACGAGGCCTTGGTTACAACCGATCGCGAAAAGCTATTTGCTATTTTAACAAACCTGGTTAAGAATGCAATTAAATGTACCAAAAAGGGCATTATTGAATTTGGGTATTTGAAGAAAGACAAGGATTTGGAGTTTTTTGTAAGAGACACGGGGCATGGGGTTCCAAAGCATCGAATGGGGGCAATTTTCGATCGTTTTGTTCAAGCCGAAAATATTGAGGAAATCGATAGGCAAGGAGTTGGGTTGGGGTTATCAATTACCAAATCGTATATAGATATGCTTGGAGGTAAGATCTGGCTTGATAGCGAAGAGGGATTTGGTTCTACCTTTTATTTTACCATTCCATATGAAATATTATCGGAAGAAGAAAAGTTGAAAAAAGTAGGAAAGGATGGTGAAAATTATAACGAACTGTTGGAATTGGAATTGAGTATTATAATCGCCGAAGACGATGCCGTTTCGAGTGCCTTACTCACAAATTTTATGGAAAAATATAGTAGTGAAATTCTAAGAGTAACCTCAGGTACAAAAGTGGTTGAAGCATGCAGAAAATCATCAGATTTTGATTTGATATTAATGGATATGAGAATGCCCGAACTTAACGGCTACGAGGCTACCAGAAACATCAGAAAGTTTAATAAAGATGTGGTAATTATTGCTCAAACTGCCTATGGCTTATCAGGCGATAGGGAAAAAGCTATAGATTCGGGATGCAACGATTACCTTGCCAAACCCATTAGTAAAAATGCATTGGTTTCATTATTGCACAAGTATTTTGGTAATGGGCGCCCTAAGAAAAGCTGATTGACCTTGCTTTAGATGTAAATTTAAGCACAAAAAAAGAGAGCAAACCCGAAGGTCTGCTCATGTGTGTTAATTGTTATTTAACCACTACTATTGGGGTATTGTAGCTTCTTTAAAATCTTATTTAGGACTTGCCTACATAAGATGCTGTATTTTATTACTTTTCTTTAAATTTAATTATGGCCCAAAGTTATAAAATAAAATTAAACAATAACCATAAGTTAAAAAAATGATTTATGATTTATTTAATAATACTACTTGGGTAATTTTATAACGTTTGTATAAAAAAGTATTAATTAATTTATTTGGTTGTATATTATTTGTAAGGTTAAATAAAGGGTGAGAGTGTTAGCAAAGTCACTATTGGTAAGGAAAATCTGGTTTTTGATTGCAAAATTGCAAATGAAATACTCCAATACTTTTATTTCGTAAACACATAGCTTGTAAGTTATAAAAAATGGTTTCTCCTGTAAATAAGTTCGTTGAATCCATTTTAAAATTCATGCTTGTACAATTGTAAGCATTAAAAATTTTCCAATGTCAAATTTATTGACAATATCACCATGTAAACACTTTTAATGCCATATCTATTACTTCTTTTTCTGATTGTTTTATTTAGATGTTAATAATAGGAACTGAATAAATGTTTTAAATCAAAATATTTAGCTTAGGAGAAAAGCAAGTAATAGATTAAGTAATTATAATTTTGTAGCTATATAAGTTATTTGTGATACTTTATCTTTCAAAAATTCCAAAGAAAAAGCAGATCCGAAGATCTGCTCATTCTATTTTTAGTATTAACCTATTATTACTGAGCCGGCACTGTTTCTTCAGTATCTTTTTGGTTGCGTGTTTTTCGGGTACGCACCTTAATATTTGTTTCTTCAATGCGTTCACAAATAATTTTAAAACTGGCAGCATACTTTTCAGGAAGAGCTGCACTTGCCCCTTCTAAATGCGGAATAAGTTTTTCGTTTAAAATTCCACGAACCTTATTTTTCTGTATCGATGGAGCGATGTAATCAATTTTGCTGGCTTTGCTTTCGCTTAATTTTTTGAAAGCTTCGGTTAGTGCAGCGGTTGATGCCTCAAACTTTACTACTCTATCGGGTACACTTAGCAGCCTGTCTACTTTGGGTTTAAATGTTTCGTTGCCTAAATTTTGTAGCAAAGCTTTACTCATCGAAATTTGCATTTCGTAGTTAAGCTTGTTTAGTTGAAGGTTGTGCGATTTAATTAATTCGTAAACATCCTCGGCACATTTTGCAATTTCTTCATCGGGCATGTACATGTTGGCTTTAACAAATTGCTTTAAACACATAAAATCATCATCAGCAATTTTGTCTTCCTTACGCACATTTTCGGCAAGAATATCGCCATGTACATGAGCAATAGACTGACTTAACAATTCATTTTCCTGTTTCAATTCACTCAGAATCATACTAAGAATAAAGTCGGTTGACCAATCGCCTTTATCCAATTCTGAAGTAGCGACACTTGCAATGGTGTTAATCTCTTTGCTGTCGCAATAATAAAAAACACTTTCTGCCATTTCTTTTGTTTTTTGGGTTAAAGAAACAAACATCGAATCTGGTTAGTATGCTTGTTTCCGAAAACATAAGTTATCTATTATTTTTTTGAGTCGAAAACTAAGTTATAAAATAAAAACTGAACAATAACAAAAAGTTATCACTTAATTTATGATTTGTATGTAAATGTAAATTGGCAAACTTGACAGGCGTTTTAGTGAAAAATATTTATTAACTTGGTTGGTTCTATATTATTTGTAAGGTTAAATGAATGATAAGGTATTGCCAAAAGCCAATGATAATGGGTTAAGCCCGATTATTAAGATCTATCTACTGCAAAACTGTAAATAAAATACTTCATGAGTCCAATTTATTGAAAAACACGCTTTGCAAATGATGCAACAGCTGTTTTGCTACAAATACGGACATTGAAACACATGAAAAAGGCGTATTTCTACAAATATGGTCTTTGTATGACTTGAAAAGCCCGTGTTGATGACAAAAACAAGGAATTCAATTCGATATATCGCCATAATTGCGCAAAAATGGCCATTTATTTACTTTCAAAGCTTCTGTTTGTGCAAATATGCGCATTGCAAAAGAAGAAACGCTCATTTTTGTACCATTATGACCATTACAGTACTTGCAATGCCAAATGCGTTGGCAATATCTTCATTGCAAGTCTTTCAATGCCATATTTGTTGCACATATTGCTGATTTCCTTATTTAGATGTTAATAATAGAAGCAAATAATTGTTTTGAATCAAAATATTTGGCTGAAGAGCAAAAAATAACCGATTAAGTGATTATAATTTTGTAGGTTTGGTGAGTGTGAAAGTGTCTGTAAGTAGATCGTATAAATAATAAAATTTAAACAAGAGAAATAATCTTAGATGGAAGAACAGTACTTATTCGAAGCAGAGAAATTTGGTTTATCCGATAAATCAATTCATTTATTACGTAATCGATATAGCTATAAAACTATAGATTTAGAGGATGTTGATTCGATTACCATTGCAAAGGGAAAAGATCTTAATAATTGGGCTTGGGTATTGTTTATAGGAGTGATGTTATTGGCTTTTGTTGCTTATGATTTGCTTAAAATACTGAATCTTTATGGTGATGAAAATACTCATGTTATTTATCTTGAGCGACTTTTAATTCCATTGTTTCCATTTGTTTTAGGCATTTATACAGTAATAATTTCATTAAGAAATTCGAAAGTAATGAGAATGTATGTCGGAAGTAAGAAGTATCATTTTTCACTTCGGAGGATTATAAAAGCAAATAGCTACGACGAGTTTATTGTACAAATCAAAGATCAATATAAATCTATTAGAATTAATTAAAGTGTAATTAGAATATGACCCAAGATTTTACCGAGGTAATGTCGGAAAGAAGTAACGAAGAATTAATAAAAATTACCACAATACAAAGGTTAGATTATCAACCTGCGGCTGTAGTAGCTGCAGAAAAAGAGTTGGCAAAACGAAATATTGATAAGGATGAGGTTGAGACAACAAAAGAAGAAATTCTGGAAAAGAAAGTAGAAGGTGAAAAGCTTGAAGTATCAAAAGTAAAATCATGGGTTCGCTTTGTGCATTTTTTTGTTGATATTATTACCATATTTTTGATTTATATATTTGTTGTAGGTATCATAACTACTCTGTTTATAGATGAAGTAAATCCAATGATAGCAGAGGCCACCTTACCTTTTTTGTTGTTTGTTTTCTCCTTTTTTTATTACATTATTTTGGAATACAAATACCAAGTTACTGTTGGCAAGATATTGATGAAAACAAAGGTTGTAATGAAGGATGGAAGTGTTCCTGAATTGTCAGATATCATTGCACGTACTTTTTGTCGTATCATTCCCTTCGATAGAATCTCATACTTGTTCACTAAAAATGGATTTCATGATCGTTTGTCGAGTACTATGGTAGTGAAGCAAGTTGAAGAGTAAATCAATTAGTATGAGAAATAAAGTTTTAATAATATCCCTAACAATAATTGGTTTTGCAATTATTGCCTTTTATGCCATGAATTGGTTCAAGGAGTTTATGGTTATTGATTCTTGTTTAGATAAGGGCGGTAGATGGAATTATGAATTAGGAAAGTGTGAGTTTTGTGTTGATTCTGTTGATGTAAATATTGCCTATTGGATAGCGGATTATAATGAGGATAAAGGAGAATATTTAATTAGGGGCAAAAAATTGGATTCAATTGAAAAAACACCAGAAGTATTAATAAATATTCTTAATGGAAGAGAACTGGAATGTAGCTTGGAATATAAGGGAATACGAGGTGATACCATTTGTGTAGGAATAATTAATGGTTTGTATTTATCGGAACGGATGGGCACAACAGGGGCTTATTGTTTTCTGGGAGAGACCATATTTACTTTAACAGAATTGGATTCAATTAATAAGGTAAGTATCGAAATGGAAGTAGGTTCTCATGCTGGACCAGGTGTTTATACAAAAGATGATTTTTACGATTTAATAAAAGAATAATACATGATTAATCAACCAGAAAGAGTAAATGCAGGTTTAAGATTGGCCTCAATGTTAGTAGATCATTTTATAATGACTTTTGTGTGTATGCTAATAGCCGTACCTGGTATTTTTATAGCAATGTTTGATGTATTTACCATTGATCATGAACCAACTGATATATTTATGGGATCGGCTTCTTTTATGTTTTTTGTTGGTTTTTCGGCCTATTTTAATAAAGATATTTTTAATGGAAGAAGCGCAGCAAAGCGGATTCTTAAACTGCAGGTTGTTGATATCAAAACGGGAAAGGCAGCTAACCCATTAAAATGTTTTGTGCGAAACATACCAATTGTATTTTGGCCATTAGAGGCAGTTTTTGTTTTGGCTAATCCTAAGCGTAGGTTAGGCGATTTTATAGCAGGAACGAGAATCGAATATGTTGAGCATCCTGAAAAAAATAGAATGGATTGGCCAAAATTTACCATAGCAGTTTTTATTGCTATTGGTTTCTCGTTTTTAATGTCCTTGCCATTTTCTTATCTCAGTTCAATGCACGAAACAGAGAAGACTCCATATGTAATAGAATCATTAAATAATCAAAAGTCTGAGGAGGCAAATGCAGTTTTCACAACACAACTCAACGATTTAATAAAGGAGGCAGATTTTAAAATATACGACAATATTCATGGTGAGGAGAGAGGGTATGTTGCGGGAATTCTGTATTTCAAATACCGTGAAGATTATGAAGATTTTGAACAATCGGAAAGCCAAATAAAAGAATTGTTGGCAAAAAAATATCCATTAGAACAATATTGTTGCTTTATCAAATTTGTTTACAAAGAACCTGGTAGTTTAAATACTAGGCAAAGATTTTATAAGTAAGAATACTGTAATAAAAGTAAAACTTTCACAAACCAATAATTCTTTTTAGTGTAATGAAACTCTATCACCTAATATTATTAATAGTCGTTGTGTTTTACTCCTGTTCAAACGATGAATCTAATCGTATTTACGAAGAAATCGATTTATTTGAGTTGGATGATTTTATTTGGCAATCAAGATCAGATTTTGAGAATCATTACAAACATTTCTATGTACAGGAATATGACAAATTACCTTATTATGGTTTTCAGACTGAACAAGGCGTTTACGAAATGAAATGCTATACTGTAAATGAGAATTGGCCAATAATATCAATATGGGCAGGATATCAAGGAACAGAGAGCAGAGAAGAGGCAATCGAGCGAATGAGAAGAATTGCCAATGCTCATTTTAAAACTTTACCTGTTGAGACCAATATCAATATTGATTTGTATTCTCTTGATGGTCCGGAAACTGTAGAGGTTGAAAATTTGGATGAGTTTTATAATAATGCGATTGAAGATAAACTTGAAAGTATAAAGCAATATTGGATCATAGATGATTACATATACCAAATTGCATTAAGAAATAATCACGTGAGTGTTTCTATCTATATATTAAAGGAAAAATTATTGGAGTGATTTTGTTAAGCTTGTCTATTAATTAGAGCTTGTATGCCCTCGCTGCCGAACGAATCCTTTCGTGTGGTTTTGAGATTTTAATTGTTGAACTAATGGAATATAGAAATACTCTTAAAAAGCTTTCATTCATTTCTGGAGTTGTAGTATTGATTTGGTTGTTGATATTAATCTATGATGAAATTCAAAGATTTTTATTTCTGTATGAACGGGCTATTACTAACCCACTGTTGCCAGATGAATTAGAAGAATATTATTTATATCATACAATAATGTTGTTGACAATATTAATTGTTGTAGGCATTTTTAATCTTAAAAATTTTAAATGGAGGAACTGGTTTGTACCAATTGGCTCAATTATCCTTTTTTTTATAATGCCATATGTTTCTGATTTTTCGGGAGAATTACTTTTTAGTCTATGTTTTAAATGAAATAATTAGTTTTTGAGATCTTAAGATTTATATAAATCTTCCGCTAGCCCTGATTTACAATCCTTTTAGAATACGATTTGAGGTGTGAAAATTTAAAATATCGACCTGTCAGGTTTTCAAAACCTGACAGGTCTTTTTTTGCCATCAGCTTGGCAGTATCCCAAAAGCCCAGCTTTCTTTTCTTGACTTGCATCTACATATTCCTTAATTTTAATCTCATGCCATTTTTACTATGAAAATAGTGTGTTGGTATATTCCAAAAACACAACCTCTCTTTGGCTTTATCGGAGCATTGATTTTCGGATGAAGCATATACAACACTATTAACTTTAAAGCTTGAAAAACGAAAAAATGAAACGTAAAAAATTGCTAGTAGCCTTGTTGTTTACCGCATTGTTTGTGATGGTTTGTTATCAGCCATTATCGGCAGGATGGATCATTAAGTCGAAAACCACCAGTGAGTATGAGAGTGGTTGGAGCGAGATGTATTTGCAAAACAATGTATTTAAAATGGTTGATGAGGATCACATTTTCATTCTGAATGGAAATACACGCGATCTTACCTTTGTAAATGTGCAAGAGAATACCTACTGGAAAGGAAACCTGGACGATTTTAAGAATAGAATGAAAGAGTTTTTTGGCAAGGCAATGGATCAGTATTCTGCTCAAATGAAAGAGGCAATGAAGAACCTTACGCCCGAACAAAGAGCTATGATGGAGCAAATGGGAAAGAATAATCCGATGCTTAACGAAATGCAAGGCACAAAAACAAAGCCAACGGTGGTAGAAGTTGTGCGAACTGGCGAAGTGATGACCATTGTAAAAAGATCGGCCAGAAAATACATTGTAAAATCGGATGGAAAGAAGATGGAAGAGGTTTGGTTGGCAGAAAATATGATTTCGAAGAAGGATTGGAATCCTGAAATATTCAGAGAATTGGCCGAAAGCATGAGTATGGGAGTGAGCTCGACCGATTATGAAGATAGCGAGCAATATTGGAAGCTTGAAGATAAGGGAATTCCTCTAAAAACGGTTTATTTTCAAGATGATTATAAATCTGTTGATGAGGTGGTGGAATTGACAGAGAAAAACCTTCCTGCATCTACTTTTGAGCCACCAGCAGATTGCAAAGAGATGAGTTTAGAGCATATTTTTCAGAATATGGAAGAGTAGGCTATCGACAAGGAAGAAATTTTGCAAATGATTAGCTCTTTGGGCATTTTTATTTTGTAAGTGCTGTATTTCATTATATTTGTCGTTCTAACACAAAATCAACAAAAATGAAGTACAATTTACTGGCCTTGGTATTGGCATTTGTGGCAATCTCATGTTCGAGCGATGGAGAGAAAGACTACAGAGAAGAAAACGATGCGGAGATTGCCGCTTATCTAATAGAAAACAATTTGAATGCAACGCGATCTGAATCGGGATTGTATTACGTAATTGAGGATGAGGGTGCAGGAAAAAATATTAGCATGATTTCGGATGTAACGTTAACTTACAAGGGTTATACCACAAACGGAGAAGTGTTTGACACAACAGGCGATGATTTGGCTTCGTTTAATCTGCAAAATGTAATTAGAGGTTTTGCTGAAGGCTTGTCGTACCTTAACGAAGGAGGTAAAGCTACTTTATTGATTCCTGCTCATTTGGGTTATGGCAGCAAGGATCATGGCAACATATTGGCAGGATCGGTTCTTATTTTCGAAGTAGAGGTGTATTCACCTGAAATGATTGCTGAGAAAAACGATGCAGACATTCAGGCTTACATCGAAAAGGAAGGATTGGATGCTACAAAAACAGAATCGGGTTTATACTATACGGTAGATGAGCCTGGAACAGGAGCGCAACCAACAGATGAATCGATAGTAAAAATTGTATACAAAGGCACTTTTTTAAATGGAACGAAATTCGGTGAAAGTGGTTCGGTAGGTGTTGATATTGAACTAAGCGATGTGATTGATGGATGGAAAGAAGGGATTCCTTTGTTTAAAGAAGGTGGAAAGGGTAAGTTGATTATTCCTGCACACTTGGGATATGGCAGTTACAATTACAGTGGTATGCCTGGCGGTTCGGTATTGGTTTTCGAAATTGAACTATTAAAAGTAAACTAAGCTTAATTGCTTTAATCAGATAATATAGAGAAAGAGGCTGTCTCCTAAAAGGGACAGCCTCTTTTGTTTTTTTAAGCCTCTTCGGTTTCGGGCTCGTAATTGTATTTCTTGTAATTAAAGTATGCTATTAAACTAAGGGCAAATAGTATTGCTACCGAATAATATACCCAGCTTGGTATTGGCACCGGATCCCCTTTTGCGTAGGAGTGTAATCCGGCAAGATAATAGTTAACCCCAAAGTAAGTCATCAGGATAGCTGAGTAGGACCATATAGAAGCCAAATTAAAAGAGTAAACCGATTTTAATCCAGGAATAAAACGCATGTGCAATACAAAGCTATATACCAAGATGCTAACCAGTGCCCAGGTTTCTTTTGGATCCCATCCCCAGTATCGACCCCACGATTCGTTGGCCCATACTCCGCCAAGGAAAGTGCCAATGGTAAGGAAATACAATCCAATGGTCATGGTCATTTCGCTAATGCGAGTCAAATCGACTACATTTTCTGCAATAACATCTTTGTTTTTGTTATTCTGAAGGATGTATAGCGTTAGGTTTATCATTCCTAAAATTGTAGCCAAGGCCAAAAATGCATAACTCGATGTAATGATGGCAACATGAATGGTCAACCAATAAGATTTCAATACAGGAACCAGGTTGGTTACTTCTGGATTCATCCAACTTAAATGAGCTACAAATAAGAACAAACCAGCCAATACTGCAGTTGCAGCCAAAGCCAACTTCGATTTTTTAGCAAATATGAATCCGGCCAACAAGCATCCCCAGGCAATAAAAGTCATGGTTTCGAAACCATTGCTCCAAGGTGCGCGCCCGGCAATGTACCAGCGGGCAGCTAAGCCTGCAGTGTGTAATAAGAATCCAACCCCTAAAATTACCATAGCGATTCCTACTACCCATTTTATTGGAAAATTAGGACGTAGAATGTGCGTAACCAAGAAGATAATTAGGAAGAATCCAATCATTAAATAGTAAGGGAACAAACGCTTAAAGATATTGACGTTGTTGTACAGGATTTCCACTTTTTGTTTCGATTCAGATGGCAATACTTCACTACCGAACTTCTTCTGAAATTTTTTGATGCCATCAATATAGGTGTCGGCTGTTTTGGTATTTCCCGAATTTAAAGCCTGACTCATCAGAACTATTGATTTTTTAATGAACAGTGAGTCTTCAGAGGCTGCAGTAACGGTTGATGTTGGGTTGTACCACGCACCCATTTTATCCTTAGGGTTAGGGAAAATCTTTAAAAATTCCCCTGTGAACACCATATAGGTAATGTTGATACGCTCGTCTACCGCCATAATTTCTTTGTCGTAAGAGGAACGGTGAGCAGGTTTTTTCGAGTAAGCATCCTGAACCTTTTTGCTTAGCTTGTATTGGCCCATTTCGTTTACAAAATCTTTGAAAGCACCATATTTGCCATTAATGCCAATTTCTCTGGCCAATTCTGAATTACCAACCTTAATCATCTGAACTGTTTGCCACTCTTGTGGATTCACAATCATACTTAGGAAGATCTGTTCGGCAGGATATCCTTTAAACTTTCCTTTTTTGGTTACTTTTCGAATCACTTCACTGGCAAGAGTGTTTACAGGTTCAAATCTTCCGCCATTATCCTGAATCATGACTTCGCCAAAATTCTTAGCTTGCTCCAAAGGAACCACATTTAGGTCTTGTGCACTTGCACTTAAACTGCTTCCACCTAGAGCAAAAGCTAAAATGGCCATCACTTTTACTTTTCGTGATTTACGACCTAAAATTTTGAATCTGCTGTAAGGATTAACCAATGACCATGCCATTCCCAGCATTAGCAGGAAGTAACCAAAGTAAGTAATTGTCATTCCCCAGCGGTCATGATTTACAGAAAGAACAGTTCCTAGCTCATCGGTATCATAAGAAGCCTGGAAGAATCTGTAGCCTTCGTGATTTAGTATGTTGTTCATATAAATTCTGTAATCTTTTTTAATGCCTTTTGTTTCGTCGATAAGAGTAACTTCACTAGCAAAAGAAGAAGGACTGTTAGAACCAGGATATCTTTCCAATTGGAAATCATTCAGTTTTAAGGAGAATGGCAATTCCATAATTTTTGAACCATAGGCTATGGAAATGTTCACATCTCCAATAGAAGTTATTTCTGCTTTGCCAGTATAATCTTTTTGGCCTTTTACAATTAGTTCTTTCTGATAACTTCCATTTTTAATATCGAATACCAATAGAGTAGGGGCATTCTTGTCTTGTCCTTGAATGTACTTGAATTTTGCTGCAGGATAGAAATTTTTAATTACAAGTTTGGTTCCACCAATATCGTATAATTTACGAGGCGAAACAACATGCCATTGTTTGGCTGCCATTGGAATGGCATCGCCACCCATCATACTCAACTCCTTTAATGGCATTGGGCTTATCATTCGTAAACTATCCGTGTAGTCAAATACAATTGCATTTGGATGAGGATTGCTTCCAAAAGCCAATAGGTTGTTTTCAACCATTTTATGCGAGTTGTACTCCAAAGTAAAATTTTGCATTCCATTCATTCCGGCACTACCTACAGCAACCATTTCTATAACTGGAGCACCACTCATATCTTGAACCAGTGTAGTTTGAGCATTTGGTATAAATGTTTTTAACTGGATATCAACTTCACTATCATCAACCGAAAGGCTCTCATTAAAGTCATCCGATTTAACTGAAGATAGGGTAAACTTATCGCTTAGTTCAGATGTTTTTCCATTCTTTTCCAATTTCACATCAATGTATGAATCCATTGTGGTAATTTGGTTGGTAGATTGACCTTCTCGAATGTGCATGTTTCCTTCAAACCCTACATATCGGGTAAATGCAGAACCCACAATTATTACAACAAAAGAAGCATGGAAAATGAAAATAGACCACTTTTCTCGCTTGTATAACTTGTAGGTAAAAATATTGGCGATCAAATTAAGGGTAAGCAACAAAAGTAAAAGCTCGAACCAGCGAGCGTCGTAAACCATTGCTCGAGCTGCTGGAGTTCCAAAATCATTTTCTATGAATGTTGCTGTTCCAATCGAAAATGCAAACAGGATAATGAGCACTCCCATCATCTGCATAGAGAATAGAAAATTCAAAAGTTTCTTCATCTGATTCAATATATTTTATGAAGTACGCTAGTACTACTGGTTAGTTTAGAATGTTAGTGTATGTAAATTGGATTTCAAGATACGCTTTTCTTTATAAATTAAAAATCGATGCATATCGGTAGATTTAATGAAAAATATATGTTTTTATGTCAATATAAAGGTGTAACTTGTTGCTTGTTAGATATTATTGAGGAGTATAGGTTATTTATTAAGCAATGATGTGCTTTTTTGTATTACATATTAAATGTGTGGTGTGTAAACAGTAATCTTATTTAGATTAAAAATAAATTAAGATGCGAAAGTGTTTTGTTTTTCCTGTTAAAATCATCTGAAAGCCAAGAGTAGAAAAGGATAAAAAGGTATTAAAATTTAAATATAATAAATTTAAATAATCCATTAATCTTGAAATGAATTAATAATTCAATTAGTATTGTATCAATATCACTTAATTATTGAATTGAATAAGAGATTTTTAATTTAAAATCTAACCGAACTATGAAAAAACTATTTCGCCTATTTCTAGTCCTTTTTCTAGGACTGGTGCCATCTTTAGTAATGGCTCAGCTTACTTTTACCGGAGAAATCAGACCACGTACAGAGTATCGTCATGGTTTAAAATCACTTTTTAACTCTTCAGATGAAGCTGCATTTTTTACTTCACAGCGTACACGTTTAAATTTAGGTTATACTCAGGAGAAATTCAGAGTAGGGCTTTCTGTTCAGGATGTTCGTGTTTGGGGTGATGTTGCTCAATTAAATGTATCCGACAAAAATAAATTAATGCTTCACGAAGCATGGGGGGAAATCATTTTCAACGAAAACTTCTCTTTAAAAGTTGGTCGTCAGGAATTGGTATATGATGACTCTAGAATTTTGGGTAATGTAGGTTGGGCTCAGCAAGCCAGAAGTCACGACTTGGCATTGTTAAAGTTTAAAACTGATGAAAAGGGTAAATTCCATGTTGGTTTTGCTGTTAATAATAATAATGAAACCACTGTTCGAAATTCCTACATTGGTTCATATAAGCATATGGAATTTGCTTGGTATAACAGAAAGAGTGACCAATTTGATTTCAGTTTATTGTTTATGAATGTTGGCCAAGAAATTACAGTTGTTGATGGCGATGATATTTCTTTTGAAGGTGAGAGTGTTCAAACATTTGGAACACATATGAATTACCGTCCTGGTAAAATATCCTTTACAGGGTCGTTATATGCTCAAACTGGGAAACATCCTTTGGGGAATGATATGAAAGCTTACATGTTCAATTTAGGTATGAAATTTCCTGTTGCAGATAACTGGAAAGGTAATGTAGGTATCGAAATGCTTTCAGGTACTGACTATGATGCAACATCAAAAACTAGGTTGGATGAAGATTATAAATCATTTACCCCTCTTTTTGGTACAAATCACAAATTTAATGGTCATATGGATTACTTCTATGTTGGTAACCATACTGGCAATGTTGGTTTGACTGATATTTATGGTGGACTGAATCATTCAAAGGGACAATGGTCATTTGCTACTGCAATTCACGTGTTCTCAACCGCTGCTGATCTTTATTTAGGTACTGAAAAGCAAGATAAATACTTAGGAACTGAGGTTGATTTATCAGTAGGATACAAGTATTCAAAGAGTGTTTTGATTAAAGCTGGTTACTCACACATGTTTGCATCGGATTCGATGGAAGCTTTGAAAGGTGGTGACAAAGATGAAACTCAAAACTGGGGATGGGTAATGCTTGTGTTTAAGCCAAATTTCTTGAAAAAATAAAGAAAACTCCATACATTAAAACTAGTGCTAATGGTAAGATTATTAAAATTTTTAACACCACCTCCAAAATGGAAGCTTCCGGTTTATGTACTGCTTGGGATATTCTTTGGACTAGGCTGCTATGTGCTTTATCTTTCTAAAGCAGCATCTTATTTGTCCGACTCGCCTGAGACTTGCGTAAACTGCCATGTTATGGCTCCACAGTATGCTACCTGGAATCATAGCTCGCATAGGGAAGTTGCCACGTGTAACGATTGCCACGTTCCGCACAACAACGTATTTAACAAGTACTTTTTTAAAGCCAAAGACGGCTTGCGCCATGCAAGTATGTTCGCGTTGAGAATGGAATCAGAGGTAATTTTTATACTCGATGAGGGTAAGGAAGTAGTTCACAACAATTGCGTCCGTTGTCACAGTCAACAACTGACTGATCCGAAACTGGCAGCTAAAGTGCCAAACCATGCCCACAATACTCAGGATAGAGTTTGTTGGGAATGTCACCGAGAAGTACCGCATGGAAGAGTGAACAGTTTATCTAGTGTTCCAAACGCCCGAGTTCCGCTTCCTGAAAGTCCGGTGCCTGACTGGTTAAAAGAATACATGAAAGAAACTGAATTAGAAAACGAATAAAACTTAAACTAAATATACTATGAAACCAATACAAGAATCTGTAGGCAAAAAACCAATGTTGGGATGGTTGATCTTCCTGGTAACTTTGGTTGTTGTATTCCTACTTGGATTGTTAGCTTCATCTATCATGGAAAGAAGGGCAGAATCTGTTTATGCCTATACTCCTCAAGTTGAGCACGGTCAGTGGGAACCAAGAAATGAAGTTTGGGGTGAAAATTTCCCAAGAGAATTTGAATCATATTATAACACAGCTGATACTACTTTCCGCAGTAAGTATAATGGTGGTGCTATGATTGATATGTTAGAGGTTGATCCTCGTTTAGTTGTTCTTTGGGCTGGTTATGGTTTTGCAAAAGACTATAATCAAGGTCGCGGTCACTACTATGCTGTAGAAGATTTAAGAAATACATTAAGAACAGGTGGTCCTGTTGATGATAAAACAGGTCCTATGCCATCTACTTGTTGGACTTGTAAATCTCCGGATGTACCTCGTTTGATGAATGAAATAGGAGTTGCTGAATATTACGCAGGAAAATGGTCTTCGAAAGGACATGAAGTGGTTAACCCAATTGGTTGTGCAGACTGTCATGATTCAGAGACTATGAATTTAAGAATTTCTCGTCCTTATTTGATCGAAGCATTCGAACGTATGGGTAAGGATATCAATGATGCTACTCACCAGGAAATGCGTTCTTTGGTATGTGCTCAGTGTCACGTTGAGTATTACTTTAACAAGAATCGTGTTAAAGGATCTGCATTTGTTCAATTGCCATGGGATAAAGGTATGGGTGTTGAAGAAATGGAAGAGTACTACGATGAAATGGAATTTAAAGATTGGACTCATGCTTTAAGTAAGGCTCCAATGTTGAAAGCTCAGCATCCAGGATACGAAGTATACTTAAAAGGTATTCACGCCGACCGTGGTGTTTCTTGTGCTGACTGTCACATGCCATATAAATCAGAAGGGGGACAGAAATTTACCGATCACCATATCCAATCGCCTTTGAACAACGTTGCCAACTCATGTCAGGTTTGTCACCGTGAGGAAACTGATAAGTTGATTCAGAATGTTTACACTCGTCAGGATCAGATTATTCACAATAGAGACAAACTGGAAGAATTGTTGGTACGTGCTCACGTAGAAGCTAAGAAAGCATGGGATTTAGGTGCAACAGAAGAAGAAATGAAGCCTATATTAATGGGTATTCGTCACGCACAATGGCGTTGGGATTATGCAGCTGCTTCTCATGGTGGTTCATTCCATGCTCCAACTGAAACAGGTCGTATTATTACAACTGGTGTGGAGCGTGTTCAAGAAGCTCGTATTGCATTGGTTAGAGTATTCCACAAGTATGGATTTACAGGTGAAGTTCCTTATCCAGATATTACTACTAAGGCGAAAGCTCAGGAGTTTATTGGTTTACCAATGGATAAATTGAATAAAGAGAAAGAAACATTCAAGAAGAACTTAGTTCCTGAGTGGGATAAGAAAGCGAAAGAACGCGAAGCCACTTATCAGGTGAAAATGTAATGATTTACAGTTAAAGTAATAGGTTCTATGCCGTCCTTCATGGGCGGCATATTTTTTAGAATAATATTTACCCATATGGGAAATGTCGATTCTATATAACCACTTTAGGGCTTATTTGTTCTATAAATTGATACGAAATTCTAAAAAATGTTACGATCTTAACAAATCTTGTTTAAATATTGAGATATGAGTAAGACCACTAAACCACTATGGCAAAACCCGTGGGGATATGCTGAAAGTTTTTTAATTGCATTCGGATTATTGCTAATTGGATTCCTATTGGAATTTACCATACAATCTAATTCAGGAACATCCATCAGGTATCCTATGAATTTAATTTTAGGAGGAGTTTTTTTAACGCTACTCCTGGTGTTTTATCGATTAATAAAGAAATCAAAACTATACCTGTTTCTTTCAGGAATACCAGCATCTATTGGTGCAATAAGTGTGTTAACGCTTTTGGTTATTATTATGGGAGTTACTCCTCAGGTGCCAATGCAAGACAAAAACCTGATAACAAAATTGAGCTTAAATCAGCTTACCACTTCCTGGTCGTTTTTATTTATCAACTTTTACTTACTGGTAATATTGGCATTCGTTATTATTCGAAAAAGTTTTCCATTTAAATGGAAGAACTGGGGTTTTGTGTGTAGTCATTTGGGTTTATGGATTACGATTTTTGCAGCAGGTTTAGGTTCTGGAGATTTAATGCGCTTAAAAATGGATTTACATGAGAATAAAACCGAATGGAAAGCGTATGACGATAATGGGAATTATTACGAATTGCCACTTGCTATTAAACTGAACGATTTTATTATCGACGAATTTAATCCGAAGTTGGCAGTTGTTGAAAACGAAACAGGGAAACTTTATGAACCCAGTAAACCATCTATGATCATGATTGAAAAAGATTTGATTGCTCAATTGCATGATTGGTCGGTTACAGTTGATGAGTTTTTGCCTTTATCGGGTAGGGCAGGAGATAAATATCATCCATTGCATGATTTTGGTGCCGCTCCGGCAGCTAAAGTAAGCGTTAGTACAAACTCAGCGGAAGCTCTTACTGGTTGGATTTCTTGTGGCAGTTTTAATCGACCACATGAATCTCTTAAATTGAATGATAATTATTCATTGTTGATGACAGTACCGGAACCAAAGAAGTTTTCATCAGAGGTTACCATATATACTCCTGATGGCAAAAAGGAAGATAAAGTTCTTGAAGTAAACAAACCACAAAGTGTGGATGGGTGGAAAATATACCAATTGAGCTACGATGAGAAAATGGGGAAATACTCAAGTCTTAGTGTAGTAGAAGTTGTAAAAGATCCTTGGCAGATTTATGTGTATATCGGTATTTTCATGATGATGATTGGAGCCATTTATATGTTTTGGAGAGGAAATAAAGTAACAATTAACAGTGAACAATTAACAGTGATCAGTTACCAGTAATAATTGTGTTTGTTGATTACTGCTAACTGTTAACTGCTAACTAAAAAAATATGATTTGGAACTATTTTTTAATGGCAGCGGGTGTAAGTTCTGCAAGTTGGATATTATCGGCATTCATTCCTAAAAAAGATATTATCAGGAATTTATTGGTGCTAATAGGAATTCTTAGTATGGCAGTTTATATAGGTTTTTTATGGACCAGTTTGGAGCGACCCCCTCTAAGAACTCTAGGAGAAACACGATTGTGGTATTCATTGTTTATATCGATAATAGGTTTGATTACCTACTTCCGTTGGCGATACCTTTGGATGCTTTACTATTGCCTGTTTATGTCGCTTCTGTTTTTGTTTATTAATTACTTGCATCCCGAGAATTTCTCGAAGACATTAATGCCAGCCTTACAAAGTCCATGGTTCGTTCCGCATGTAGTTGTGTACATCATTTCCTATGCATTTTTGGCCGCATCTACATTGGTTGCAGTTTATGGATTGTACCAAGTAAAGAGAGAAAAATTCGAAGCCAAATACATGCAAGTGGCTGATAATTTAGTATACCTTGGGTTTGCATTCCTAACTTTCGGTCTTTTGTTTGGAGCCTTGTGGGCCAAAGAAGCTTGGGGGCATTATTGGACCTGGGATCCAAAAGAAACCTGGGCATTCATCACTTGGATGGGATATTTGGTATACATCCATCGTCGATATCAGAAGCCAGGAAAGTATGTTTCGGCTTTGTGGATTTTAGCACTGGCATTTGTAATACTTCTTGTGTGCTGGTTTGGTGTTAACTATTTGCCATCAGCACAATTTAGCGTGCATACCTATAGCATGCAACCTTAAAGTTAATAATTGGCGACCATTGCTTGCTGGGAGACTAGTATAGCTACTAGTGGGAAGGGGCCACGAAGATGAGTATGAAAGTAAAATTGTATTAGAGATTGTACTAGATATAAAAATGCCAGTTCGAAAGAACTGGCGTTTTGTATTATAAATAGATTGTTTATTCTTGTTTAATACCTGCAGGACCTTGGTAAGTTGCATCTCCTAATCCTAGGATTGGATAGAAAATAAATGGTAGGAAAATTAACCCAAAGGTAAAGCCTGTGCCTTTCCCAAAACTTTTAGATAAAAGATGGACCATTCTTATGGCAATTATAATATTCACAATTGGAATAAAAATCAATAGCAATAACCACCACCATGGTTTTCCAATGATTCTTAGCCATACTATTGTACTGTAAATTGGAATAATGCAGGCCCAACCAGGTTGGTTTGCCTTTTCATAGGTTTTCCATGCTGATATAATCATTAATACAATCAAACCTAAATAAAAAAGTAATCCTATTGTCATTCTTTTAATTCTATTATTCTCCTACTCGTATGGCTTTTCGGATGCGCCCCGTTTATGGTTTCTGGACTCCATTTGAAATTTGCAGGCGCGAAAGTAACAATTTAAATTATTATGCTTGTTTATTTTTTTAGTTGTTTTTAGAAGAAATGTTGTATTTATTGATGTTTAGTTATTTCTATACTAAGAAAGAATTGTTTAGTAAATAAAAACGCCGATTCAAAAGAACCGGCGTTTTTTATGCTTGTAGCTGAAAGCAGATTACTAACAGCTAAATTTATCCTTCAATTTTGTGAAGTACCATTTTCTTGGCAGTTTCAATGGCTTGTTGTAATCCTTTAGGATCTTTACCACCAGCCGATGCAAAGAATGGTTGTCCACCACCACCACCTTTAATTTCCTTGGCAGCTTCGCGAACAATATTTCCTGCATGTAAGTCATATTCTTTCACAAGGTTATCAGAGAACATGATGGTTAGGTTTGCTTTACCACCCAAATCGGCACCTGTAATGAATACCAAATTATCAACTTCACCTTTTAATTGGAAAGCGATGTCTTTTAAATCAGCAGCACTTCCAACAGTTAGTGGTTCAGTAATGAAATTTACATCTTTGGTTACAGAAATATTTCCTTTAAGATCATTCTTCATCACCTTTAAGCGATCCTTCATAAAGCCATCCAAATCCTTTTTTAAACCTGAATTCTCAGACATCAGGTCTTCAATGTTTTTAAGTAGGTTTTGGCTTGATTTAAATACTTTTTCAATATTTCGCAGCGTATTCAATTTGTCATTAATGTATTGTTCTGCTTTGTCAGCAGTAATTGCTTCAATTCTTCTAACACCAGCAGAGATAGCTCCTTCTGAAATAATCTTGAATAAGCCAATCTGACCTGTTGCTTCAACGTGAGTACCACCACATAGCTCAACAGAATCGTTGAATTTTACTACTCGAACCAAATCGCCATATTTTTCACCAAATAAAGCCATAGCTCCCATATTTACAGCTTCAGCCATTGGGATGTGGTTCTTGATTTCAATAGCAATGTTTTCTCTGATTTTCTTGTTTACAATTGCTTCAACTTTAGCAATTTCTTCATCAGTTACTTTTTGGAAGTGTGAGAAGTCGAAACGCAAGTGATCAGGATTTACCAAAGAACCTTTCTGCTCAACGTGATCGCCTAAAATTTCACGTAATGCATGATGCATTAAGTGAGTTGCAGTGTGGTTGTTTGCAGTAAGATTTCTTTTGCTACCACTTACCACTGCTTTAAAAGTTGCAGTTGGATCGGTAGGCAATTCTTTTGCAAAATGAACAATCAAACCATGTTCTTTCTTGGTATCGATAATGGAAACTTTCTGGCCATTTGCTTCAATGTAACCAGTATCTCCAACCTGCCCACCACTTTCGCCATAGAATGGAGTGATGTTGAATACCATTTGGTAAGAATCTTTTCCTTTACTTGTAATTTTTCTGTAACGAGTAATTCTTACATCTGTGCTTAGGTAATCGTAACCAACAAATTCCTCAACATCATCTTTTAAAAGTTCCACCCAATCTCCAGTATCAATCGAAGTTGCAGAGCGAGATCTGTTTTTCTGAGCTTCCATTTCAGTGTTGAACTCCTTGCGATTCACAACCAAATCTTGTTCTTTCAAAATCAACTCGGTCAAATCTAATGGGAATCCGTAAGTATCATATAATTCAAAAGCCAACTTACCAGGAACAACTTTAAAGTCGTCAGCTTTTGTTTTTTCAATAATTTGATCTAACAATCTAATACCATTCTCAAGTGTTCTCAAGAATGAATTTTCTTCTTCTTTAACTACTTTTTCAATTAAAGTCTGCTGTTTTACCAACTCAGGGAAGTGTTGTCCCATCACTTCAATTAATACTGGAATCAAACGATACATGAATGGATCTTTGAATCCAAGGAAGGTATATCCATAACGAACTGCTCTGCGAAGAATTCGGCGAATTACATATCCAGCCTTATTGTTCGATGGCAATTGTCCGTCTGTAATCGCAAAAGCAATGGTTCTGATATGGTCAGCAATAACACGAAGTGCAATATCAATTTCTTCATCTTTACTATACTCCTTGCCACCCATTTTAGCAATGGTCTGAATAATTGGTTGGAAAACATCAGTATCGTAATTCGAAGTTTTTTCTTGCATTGCCATACACAAACGTTCAAATCCCATTCCTGTATCAACATGCTGGTGTGGAAGAGCTTCTAAAGAACCGTCAGCCTTACGGTTGAATTGCATAAATACAAGGTTCCAAATTTCGATTACTTGCGGGTGATCCATATTTACAAGATCTCTACCTGAAGTAATTTTTCTCTCTTCATCACTTCTTAAGTCGATGTGAATTTCGGAACAAGGACCACATGGACCTTGATCTCCCATTTCCCAGAAGTTATCTTTTTTATTACCGTTAATAATATGATCTTCAGGAAGGTATTTCATCCAATATCCTGCAGCTTCATCATCACGATCTAACTTATCATCGGCGCTACCTTCAAAAACAGAGGCATATAAACGATCTGTTGGTAGTTTGTAAACTTCAGTTAAAATTTCCCATGCCCAATCAATGGCTTCTTTTTTAAAGTAATCACCAAACGACCAGTTCCCCAACATCTCGAACATGGTATGGTGATAGGTGTCGTGTCCTACTTCTTCAAGGTCGTTGTGTTTTCCTGAAACACGAAGACATTTCTGAGAGTTGGCAATTCTGTTATATTTTACTGGTGAGTTACCAAGAAAGATATCCTTAAACTGATTCATACCTGCATTGGTAAACATCAATGTAGGATCATCTTTAATTACCATCGGTGCCGATGAAACGATTTTATGTTGCTTTGAATTAAAAAAATCCAAAAATGCTTGTCTTATTTCGCTAGAATTCATGAGTCTATTATGTTTTAAATAGATGAGATTTCGATACTTAGCTTGCAAAGTTAGATTATTTCCTTAATTTTGTTGACTTAATTGAGCAAAAATTTAGGCTTTTTCTGTAAAAAATTAACCTAAAAGTATTAGATGGCGAAAACGAAGTATCAGTTTAACCCTGAGTCTGTTAGCTACGAAAAGGTAGAGATTAATTTTAAGACCCGTTTTGTCAATGTTCTTAAGCATATGGCTTCCAGTTCAGTACTAGCTATTTTTATGGTTGTAGTATTGTTCTATTTCTTCGGTTCACCTAAGGAAAGATCATTGGAAAGAGAAAATCAGAGATTACTTACCCAATACAGTTTATTAAATACGAAACTTCAACAGGTACAAACCGTTTTGAGTGATTTGGAGCAAAGAGATGATAACATCTATCGTGTTATTTTCGAAGCAGAGCCAATTCATTCAAATATCCGTAAAGCGGGTTTTGGCGGGGTAAATCGTTACAAGCATTTAGAAAGCATGGATAATGCCCAACTTGTGATTTCAACTACCCAAAAGCTAGACCAGGTTGCAAAATCATTGTATGTTCAAACCAAATCTTACGATGATGTTGAGGAAATGGTAAAGAATAAGTTTAAAATGCTTTCTGCAATTCCTGCAATTATGCCGCTTGCAATAAAAGATTTTGGACGTATTTCGGCAGGTTATGGTTGGAGAATTCATCCAATTTATAAAACTCGTAAGTTTCATGACGGTATGGATTTTACAGGAAAAATTGGAACTCCGATTTATGCAACCGGTGATGGAATTGTAAAAGCAGCGAGGAAAGAGAGAGGTTATGGTAAGAAAATCGTAATTGATCATGGCTATGGCTATACAACCATTTATGCTCACCTTGATGGTTACAGGGTAAAAAGAGGGCAAAAAGTGAAGCGAGGGGAAATTATAGGAGAACTTGGAAATACAGGTATTTCAACAGGTCCTCACCTACATTATGAAGTAAGAAAGGGACGAAAAACATTAAATCCGATTAACTACTATTTTAATGACATTACAGCAGAGGAATACGACCAAATGGTTGCATATGCTGAAAACACTGGTCAAACAATGGATTAATTCTATCGACAAAAAATAGGAAAACATAAAAAGTGGCACGGAAAAATTTATTCCGTGCCATTTTATTTATTACTTTAGTTAATAATTTATTCCCATGTACTTAGCTTTGCCCTTATTAAAAGAAGGGGTGAGATTTAAAATTAATCGACGTGCCTTACAAAGAGAAGAAAATAGAAAAGCTTTATTATTCAATTGGTGAAGTTGCTGATATGTTTAAGGTAAATACCTCCTTAATCAGATATTGGGAAAAGGAATTTGATATCATTAAGCCAAAGAAAAATAAGAAGGGAAATCGATTTTTCACTCAGGCTGATATCGAAAATTTTCATTTGATATTCCATTTGGTAAAAGAACGGGGAATGACTCTGAAAGGAGCCAAGCAAAAACTCAAAGAGAATAAAGAGGATACGGAGAATAATTTTACTGTTGTATCTCGTTTGCAGGAGATCAAAGATTTGTTGTTGGAAATCAAAGATGCATTATAATCATTAAAACTTATTAGAATTGAAAGTACGGGATATTATTTCGTCTATAGAAGAGGTTGCGCCATTATCGTACCAGGAATCGTATGATAATGCAGGACTTATTGTTGGAGAATACAATCAAGAGGTTAGTGGCATTTTAATCTGTCTTGATGTAATAGAAAGTGTTGTTGAAGAAGCTATTCAAAAAGGAGCAAACCTTATTATTGCTCATCACCCGATTGTATTTAAAGGCTTAAAAAGATTTAATGGATCGAACTATGTTGAGCGAACTGTAATGATGGCCATTAAGAATAACATTGCCATTTATGCAGCACATACCAATATCGATTCGGTTCGTGGTGGAGTTAGCGAGAGAATTTGTGATTTAATAGGTTTGCAAAACAAAAAGGTCTTGTCTCCAATTAATGGTGACCTTAAGAAATTAGTAACTTTTGTTCCTAATGATCATGCACAAAAGGTGAGAGAAGCTCTTTTTAGTGCTGGAAGTGGAAGTATTGGTAATTACGATTCGTGCAGTTTTAATGTGGAAGGTGAAGGAACTTTTCGAGGTGGAGAAGAAACAAATCCGTTTGTAGGAGAAAAAGGGAAGCTACATTTTGAGAAAGAGGTGAGGGTTGAAACCATTTTTCCTAAGCATTTAAAAGGAAAAGTAGTGGGAGCAATGCTAAATGCTCACCCTTATGAAGAGGTTGCCTATGATATTTACTCTTTAGACAATAACAATCCACATGTAGGATTAGGAATGATAGGAGAGTTGGAAAGTGAAGAAGACACGATCGATTTTTTGAAAAGAATTAAAGAAATATTCGGTTGTGGCTGTGTCAAATATACCAATATTAATAAGGAAAAGATTAAAAAAGTTGCTGTTTGCGGTGGAAGCGGAAGTTTTTTATTGAGAAATGCCATATCAGCTAAAGCCGATATATTTGTTACCGGAGACTTTAAATATCACGAGTTTTTTGATGCTGAGAACAAATTAATAATTGCCGATATTGGACATTATGAAAGTGAACAGTTTACTCGAGATATTTTTTATGAGATAGTTACAAAAAAATTACCTAACTTTGCGGTTCATATTTCTGAGATAAATTCGAATCCAATAAATTATTTGTAAACATATGACAACACAAGATCCAAAAGCTTCAGATTTTAAGGATATTTCAGTTGAAGAAAAATTACGTACGTTGTACGAAATGCAATCTGTTGATTCTGAGGTAGACCAAATTAGAACGCTAAGAGGGGAGCTTCCTTTGGAAGTGCAGGACTTGGAAGATGAGATTGCCGGACTTGATACCAGAATCGAAAATCTAAATAACGAGGTAAAAGAACTTGTCGATACGATTGCTAAGAAAAAGCAAGAGATTAAAGAAGCTGGTTTGTTAATTAAAAAGTACGAAGCTCAGCAGATGAATGTTCGCAATAACCGTGAGTTTGATTCTATTTCTAAGGAAATCGAATTTCAAAACCTGGAAATTGAACTATGCGAAAAGCGTATCAAGGAGTTTACTGCGGAAATGGGTAACAAAAAAGCTTTAATCGATAATTCAGAGGCTATTTTTGCTGAGAAGAAAGCTGATTTGGAATCTAAAAAAGGCGAGTTGGATGAGATCGTTTCTGAAACTCAAAAAGAGGAAGAAAAGTTGATGGATAAGTCTGAATCTTTCAAAACTAAAATTGAAGAGAGACTTTTAACAGCATATTCAAGAATTCGCTCGAACGCAAGAAACGGATTAGCAGTTGTTACTGTTGAGCGTGATGCATGTGGAGGTTGTTTTAACAAGATTCCACCACAGCGTCAAATGGACATCCGTTCTCGTAAAAAGATTATCGTTTGTGAATATTGCGGACGTATTTTGGTTGACCGTTACATTTGCGATTACGATCACAGTCTTGAGGAAGCTGATAAAGCTGCAGCTGCTGCTAAGCCTAAAAGAAGAACTCGTAAAAAAGAATAGTACGATTTTGAAAAATATAGAAACGGTTATCTTTACGGAGGTAACCGTTTTTTATTATGCCATATTGCAATATGAATATATCAGATTATAAAGAATTGCAGAGCTTGAAGGATAAGCGAGAATCGTTTTATATTTATTTTTCAGCTCCCAATTGTGGTGTTTGCGAGGTATTAAAGCCTAAATTAGAGGAATTGTTTCAGAATAATTTTGACAAATTAAAAGCATATCATGTAAATACTGCAATGCAGCCAGATATTGCTGCCCAGGAAGGTTTGTATACAAACCCTTCCCTACTTGTTTTTATGGATGGACAGGAAGTTTTAAAAAGAAGCAGAGCGATTGGATTGGATGAGGTCTATGACTCTTTAAATCGATATTATAAGATGTTTTTCCAGGAATAAAAAATGCCAGTAACTCAATTACTGGCATTTCTTTTAATCTCTTGTTCTAATATACTCCCGTATTCAACATCACTAGTGGACATGCTTCTTCGGTTTCGATACCGTGAGCATTTGCTTTTTTGTAAAATTCGGGATTCTCAGTACCTGGAGGAAATAGAATTCTTTCTGGTTTTAATCCAATAATATAATCGTGAAAAGACTCTAGATTTTTAGGTGAAAGATAAATTGCTATTGTTTGAACTTTAGCCTCACACGGCTTTCCCGTTTGGATTTGTACACCAGAAATGATTCCTTCCTTGTTTCCCACTGCAACAGTTTCAATATTGTGTTTACGAAGAAGTTTTACGCATTTGTTTGAGTATCGATCTTCATTTGTACTCGCGCCGATTACGAGTGTTTTTCCTGTATTTTGCATCATGAAATATTTAGATATCTATATGTGATAAATATAGTGAAATAGCTGATACATTTTGCGAATAGGAAAATAAAAAAGCCTTTTACAATACAGTAAAAGGCTTTAGAAATAATATTTAGAGTACTATTTTTCTATTAAAACAGTTGCATAGGCTGATATGCCTTCCTGTTTTCCCACAAAACCAAGTTTTTCGGTTGTTGTAGCTTTGATCGCTAAATCATCTAAATCAATTCCCATAACTTTTGAAAGTGTTTCCTGCATTTTAGGAATTAAAGCTTTGATTTTGGGTTTTTGTAATGCAATTGTTGAGTCGATATTTCCTATTGAATAACCTTTCTCAGCAATGATTTCAACAGTTTTTTTGAGTAATATTTTACTATCAATTCCTTTAAAATCATTCGAAGTATCTGGAAAATGATAACCAATATCTCTCATGTTAGCAGCTCCTAAAAGAGCGTCGCATATTGCATGAATCAAAACATCACCATCAGAATGAGCTACACATCCTTTGTTGTGCTCAATTTTAATTCCTCCCAACCAAAACTCTTCTCCTTCAGCTAATTGATGCACATCGTAGCCAAATCCAACTCTAATCTTCATTATTTTATAATTTTATCAAGATTAGCCGTTAAGGAAAATCTTAAAGTATTTTTAAGGGGGTTGTTTTGAGTTGTTGGAATTAGGTAAGAAAAATCAAGATCAAACATGTTTAATTTTACTCCTAAACCAGCAGTAAAATACTTGCGATTTCCTTTATCTTCATGTTCGTAGTAGTATCCACCTCTTAGTGCAAATTGTTCTTGGTACCAATATTCAAGTCCAAGTGACCATGCAATTTCCTTAAACTCTTCACTCATTCCGCCAGGTGCGTCAGAAAAAGAGCTAAAAATACCACTTACAACTGACTTGTCTGAGGTTTCGCTTCCAACAATAACACCACCATTGTCATCTTCATTTAATGATCCACTATTTGGTGTTGGAACCAAAAGTTTGTTCATGTCAGCAGCAATGGTAAGTGAATTGTATCTGTCCAATTCCATTTTTAATGCAGTACCCAACTTCAAATTGGTAGGAATAAATTCCTTTTCATCATCGTTGGTATAGCTGATTTTTGAGCCAATGTTTGAGACGTTTAGCCCCCAAGACCACACCATGTCTCTTCTATTTCTTCTGAACTCATGCTGATAATAAATAGAAACATCAGCTGCAAAAGCATTTCCTGCTTGAGTTTCTACACCAGCTACATACTGTGATTGGGTTAAATCAGATCTTATGTATCTGAAAGCAATACCTCCTGAAAACTCATCGCTTAATCTTCTTGAGTATGCAATATCAAATGCCCACTCGTTTGGGTTTTGTGCAACAGGAATGTCTTCAGCTCTTTCTAAAAAAGCAATTTCACCTAAAGAGAAGTAGCGAAGCGATGCTCCAATAACTTGATTCTTATCTAATCGGTAATATCCGGTAAGGTATGATATGCTCATATCATCAACCAAATCTCGTAACCAAGGAGTATACGATGCTGAAACACCATAATTTCCATCAATCATGGCAAATTTTGCAGGATTCCAATGCATTGAATTAACATCAGGAGATGTTGCAACACCTGCATCACCCATTGCACCTGCTCTTGAGTTTGGCGTAATTGTTAAAAAAGAAACAGCAGTAGAAATGTAGTTTGCACCAGAAGTTGAAGTCTGGGCAGAAGTTTTGTTAATGCCTGTAAAAAGCAGTAGGCACAGTAAACTTGTGATTAGAGTTAGTTTTTTAGTCATAATATTAATGTGTAGTAAAATACAAATATACTTCAAATAACTAATAAAGCGGATTTTTATTATTTGAGGATCACTAATTTTTGAAATTTATTTACAGTTTTTCCATTATCAGCACGAACTTTTACGCGATAGAAGTAAACTCCACGACCAATGGAATTTCCAAAATCATCTTTTCCATCCCATTGAATGGGGCCAACTCTGTTGCCAGATGAACCAATTGTAGTTTCGATGGTTTTAATTAATTTTCCTGATACTGTTAGGATTTGAATGAGAACATCCAATTCGCTCGAAGCTTGATTGTGTTCAAAATAAAAGCCTGTATTTGTAGTAAATGGATTAGGATAGTTTAGTACATGTTTAATTACCAAATCAGCTGTTTCTGCAACAACAAAATCTAAACTCGCAACTGATGAATTATTCACATTATCCCATACTTTTAGTTGTATTTCATGTTCTCCGGTTTCCAGTTCACTCAATTGATAACTTACTTTTCCTTTTTTGTAATTGTCAAGATCTGCTTCGTAGAAATCATTTAGATCGATAGGATTTTCAGATTTTTGATCCAATATTGCTATTAAATCATGACCAATTGAGTTGCCAACGGTGTTGATACCACTTGCATCTTGAACGATAGCCAATAAAAGAGGATTTTCGTTGGTCATCCCGCCTGGTGTAAATTGTTCATCGTTCATGTACAATTCTATTTCCGGACCAATTTTATCATCGCTGGCACTAGGATTGGTTCCCCCAACAATAATTGAATTGGTAAAACCTGCAGCATCCATACCATTACTCGATGCATAATAGGAGATCTTACCTTTTCCATATTGATAGTTTATATCTTTGGGAACAAAGAATGAAAAATCGAATTTGCCATTTTTGATACTTGCTTTTCCTTTGTATAAAATACTGGTTTGGCTAGTATATTCAAATGGAATCCCATCATTCCCTTTGGTTGATTTATTGACGGCTTTGTCATAGATGGTTGGGTAAACAATACCATTAAAATTACTTAGGTCAGCTCCTGATCCTGAAGTAATTTTACCTGAGATTTTAATCTCGCTAAGAGCTTTTAATGTATCTACAGGTTGTGATATTAACACATCATTAAGGTGTGTACTTATGGCATTGTGTTCCGGATAGTTTAAACGCAAAGCGGGATCGCCCAAAAGGGTAAAGTTTCGCTTGTTGATTCCCGAAGAAGTTGCATTTTTAGTCAACCTCATGATATCACCCAAACGATAAAACTTTCCATCAGAATCTCTCTCAAATGCATAATTGTAGAAATTTTGATTCAAGGTAAAATTCGGAGATGAAAAAACAAGTCGGGTAGTTGTGAATAGTCCAATTCCACCTCCGTTATCGCGAAGAAGGATGATTTCTCCTGCCGATAATTTTTTGTAGTTGTCGAATCGACTAAACTCACAAGTTGCAGTCATGAAGAGTGGCAGTTTTACAGGGTTTTGCCAGGAGTAAATATCATCAGTCATAAGAATGTGCTCATGTGCAAGACCATTTTCATTACCATGGCCCGTGTAATTCATGATTAATGTTCCTTTGTTTATACTTTCGTTGATTTCTGTATTTACATTAGGATATCGCTGACCAGCCGAACTTGTTATTTGTTCAAAATTATCTAAAAATATTCTTTGAGCTCTGTATTGAGGATAATTGTTTTCAATTTGGACAGCCAGCCTGTTGGCATCTCGCATGTGAGTATTGTTATCTTCATCATCGCCGATAAAACAAACCATCGTTTGCCAATCTCCTTTTTCGGCAGAATTGTAATTTAGAATTTTATTGACCACGATTTGAGCCTCTTCTGAAGTGTTAACAGGGAACCTTCCTATTCCAATATCGACTAGTCCTGTAGCTTCTCCTTCATCATCATCCAAAAGTCCAAAATAATCATCGGTTACGAAGGATTGAGTTGGACTTAAAGAGTTTTCCGATTGGTAGGTCAATATTTTATTTGTGTTACTTTCTCTATCAGACTTATTATCGAATGAACCATCTCCGAATAATAATAAATACTTGATCATATCCGATTCACCAGATGAACGGTCGTAGAACATTTTAATAAAATTTCGGATGGCTGATACATCAGATGTGCCTGAAGAAAACTCATTGAAAATTACATTTTGATCTACTACGGTAACATGTAAATTATCAATGTTTCTGTGGTAATTAGCAATCTGTTCGGCATGAGATAAAAATGTTTTTGCGCTAACAATCAGCATGTCGGTTTGTGGCAAGGCATGCAAATTTTGATTTTGTATGTTGCCAATCACTTTTGGTTCAGGAAAATTACCTTGAGGATTGAAAACAACAAACTCTTTTAAACTGTTGGTTGTTGCGTTAAAACTACCTGTGGTTCCATTTAAACTAAGTGGAATTTGTTTTGCTGCATTTTGATTGCTAACATCCCAGACAATTGTTGATGTTGAACAGTTTTGAATTTGAAAACGAGAAATGTTACCCGTTGCTACTGATTCAATATCTCTAAATGCAGTTTGTGAACCGTTTAGTGATAGATTGCAGCGAGCATTTACCCTTAAGTAATCTAACCAACCAATAGATGAAGCAGAACTTTTTTCATATTCCAATTTAATATCAACCTGATTGTTTGTAGGTGTAAAACTGGTAAATGTTTTTTCTTCCAATCTGGCATAAGTAGCCGTATAGCTTCCAGTGTTTACTGCTGAAAAATTAATTGTTCCTATGTTGTTAGAACCAGAACTAAGTTTTAAACTGGTTTCTGAGGATGATCTTGCTGCAAAACGAGCTGTAACTATTGCGCTGGAAGTGTTTAATATGTTGGTAAAATTAAAGCTATAGTCGAATTCTGTTGTTACGTCGAATTCCTGTCCCAACCATAACCTGCCACTTTCTAATAAATTGGTTTCATCAATGTCGATTAATCGATAGTCATTAAAAGAATTAACTGTGTTTGTGAAATTTGATTCTGAGTTTTGCTGTTGTATGATTTGAGCACTTCCCTGATCTGAGCTCAGAAAGTAATATGCATTATTGGAGTACAAATGATTTTCATGAACAAATTCAGATTTATCTTCGTCGTATCTCCAATTTCTGGGTCCTTTGGCATAGAATAACAGGAAATCACCATCATTAAAAGTTCCATCGCTGCCAGTGTTGAAATATACAGGAACTACAGGAAGATCATCTTTTACCAATTCCGAGTTCATTTTTGGAAGCATTCCTCCTCCATAACCATAAATACGAATACTTGCCGGATTTGAAATTCCCATATCAATTAATTGTTGATAGGTAATTTTGTGAATGGCAGTTGTGTCAACTGAAATTTTCACCCAGTTTCCACCACTTAAAACAGAATTGCTAGCATAGTTTTTTACTGATTTTACACTTCTTTGTTGACTGATCTTTTTGAACCGAAGTTTAAAACTGATTAGTTTTTCGACTGTACCATTTGTTGGATTTTTTCTGATCGGAACAAATTGCACTTTTTGATATTGAATCTTTCTGATTGAAACTGGTTCTGTTTCAGGTGTTATTTCTGAAGAAAAAGATTTATTTCGTAAAATTTGCTGTTCGATGGAACTTAACTGAGCAAAATGCGTATCCACTAACTCAACAGAGAAAATATCTCCGTTTGAACCTGTTCTTTGTAAGTGATAAAATTCAGGTAACCAGTTGTTCGTCAGATCAAGTGATGCGCTATTAAAGGTTATGGTTCTAATGTTTTCTCCATCTGGAGATGAAATGTAAGTATCAGACCAATCTAGTTTGAAAGTATCGGAAGTTTGGGAAAAACTTACTTTTCCGATCAATAAAATTAGAACAATTATGAGATAGCGCATTTTTTGGTTTTAAGTTTCGTTATTGAAAACAGAATTAACGCAAAATAAATAAAACTTTACACATTGACGAGCAAACTGCTTATGATATCTGAAACTTGATATTTTTACTTGTAGCGAAAAATATTTTATTAAAAATGATTAAGCCTACGGAATGAAGATAAAATCATGAATTAAATTTAGCTACAGAGAATCAGGTAGATGAGTACAGATTAGATTTTTTAGTAAAAAATGTTAAATATTTAATCGAAAAACTAAAATCATATACAATAAAATTATAGCACTTTTAGTTATATTTGTTGAGTTAAGTATTTTTGAAGATAAACTACATTCAATCTATTATGAAACTAAATTATAGCATAGTTATTGCTGTTTTTGCTGCTGGATTAATGATCTTCCCATCATGTTCGAAGGTTAAGAATCTGGTAGGTAAAGGAGAAAAATCAAAAACTACCGGATGGGCATACAATGATCCTGACAATGGAGGTTTTGAATATCATAGCGGTTACGAACAGGCTACTGGTCCTGGACTAAAATTTGTAGAAGGTGGTACATTTACTATGGGTAGAACCCAACAGGATGTAATGTACGATTGGAATAATGTTCCAAGAAGAGTTACGGTTCCTTCTTTTTATATTGATGAAACAGAAGTTCGTAATGTTGATTATCTGGAATACTTACATTGGACCAAAAGAGTTTACGTTTCTTACCCTGAAGTTTATAAGAAAGCATTGCCTGACACTTTGGTGTGGCGCGATGAGTTGGCTTACAACGAACCATACGTAAACAATTACCTACGTCATCCTGCTTATGCTGAATATCCAGTTGTAGGTGTATCTTGGGAACAAGCTATTGATTATTGTGAGTGGCGTACTGATCGTGTTAATGAAAGAATTCTTATCGATAAGGGAATCTTAAATGACGATCCTGCACAGCGAGATGAAAATAACTTTAATACAGAAGCATATTTAGCTGGACAGTACGAAGGTTCAGTAAACAAGAACTTACCAGATTTAGACCCGGATAACGAAGAAAGACAAGTTCGTTGGACTGATGGTATTCTACTTCCTAAATACCGTTTGCCATCTGAAGCGGAATGGGAATATGCTGCAACTGCATTGATTGGAAACTCGGAAGAGGAAAGAATTACTGATAAAAGAATTTTCCCTTGGAATGGTCACTGGGTGAGAAACGAGAATAAAAAGGTTCGTGGTCAGATGATGGCTAACTTTGCTCGTGGACGTGGTGACTACATGGGTACCGCTGGCGCTTTGAATGATGCTGGTGATGTAACAGTTCCAGTAAACTCATTCTGGCCAAACGATTTTGGTTTGTACTGTATGGCTGGTAATGTTAGCGAATGGGTTGCTGATGTTTATCGTCCAATGTCGCCGGAAGATATTGCAGAATTTAATCCATATCGTGGTAACGTATTTAAAACAAAAGTACGCGACGAGGAAGGTAATATTGCCGAAAAAGATAGCTTGGGACGTATTCGTTACAGATTACAAAAGGATGAGGAATTGGTAGGACGTGAAAACTATAAGACTGCCGATAACCGTAACTATCGTGATGGTGACGTATCTTCAAGTATTGTTTCTGATTACGAGTGGAACAATCCAGAACATCAAACACAAGGTTCGAGCCGTATGTATGTGCAAGGTAGAGGACAGGATGGTAGCGATTTCAGTTCTATGGTTACTGATAACTCTAGAGTGTACAAAGGTGGTTCTTGGAAAGACAGAGCTTTCTGGATGGCACCAAGTGCTCGCAGATTCTTGGATCAGAAAGAAGCAAGAGATGATATTGGTTTCCGTTGTGCGATGACGCGCGTAGGAAGACCAACTCAGAAATAGAGAAGTAGTTTTCGAAATAAAACAAAACCCCATTCTATAAAAGGATGGGGTTTTTTATTTGATTTTATTAATTTCGTCATTCAAATAATACGAGACAATTCCAATGGAAAATTCTAAACTATACAGCATATTTAAACAGTATCCTATTGTTGTTACTGATACAAGAAAAATTGTTCCCAATTCGATATTCTTTGCATTGAAAGGGGCAAATTTTAACGGAAACAAGTTTGCCGAATCAGCAATTGAACAAGGATGTAAATATGCTGTGGTTGATGAAGAAGAATTTGCAGTGAATGACTCTTGTATTTTGGTGGATGATGTTTTAACTGCATTGCAGGATTTGGCCAGAGAGCATCGCAGGAGCTTGGGGATTCCGATTTTGGCCATTACTGGTACCAATGGAAAAACTACAACCAAGGAGTTGGTAAATGCAGTATTGAGTATGAAATACAAAACATTTGCGACTCAAGGCAACTTTAACAATCATATTGGAGTGCCTTTAACATTGTTATCAATGACCGAAGAAACCGAATTTGGTGTGGTTGAGATGGGAGCAAATCATCCTGAGGAGATAAAGTTCTTGTGTGAGATTGCAGAACCAAATTTTGGAATCATTACCAATGTTGGGAAAGCGCATTTGGAAGGTTTTGGTTCGTTCGAAGGGGTTAAAAAAACCAAGAAGGAACTGTACGATTACTTGCAGGGTAGAGGCAAGGTGTTTGTAAACTGCGAGAACGATCATTTAATGGGGATGTTGAATGATCAGGAAATACATAGCTATGGCAATAGCGAGGAGGCCGATAGTAAAGCCAAATTTTTGCAAGCTGCACCTTATTTGGTATTGGAATTAAGATCTCCGAAAATTGGCAAGCTTTACATCAAAACCAAATTGATTGGTGGCTACAATTTCGAGAATGCTCTGGCAGCCGTTACGGTTGGACGATATTTCAATATCAAGGAATCGGATATTAAAGTGGCTTTGGAGAATTACGAACCAAGCAACAACCGTTCGCAACTAAAGAAGACCGAAAATAATGTTTTGTTTTTGGATGCCTACAATGCCAACCCAACCAGTATGGGAGTTGCGGTAAACAATTTTGCCGATTTGCCAATGAAAAACAAGTTGGTGATTTTGGGAGACATGCTGGAACTGGGAGAAGATTCGGAAAAAGAACATCAGCAATTAATTGAATTGTTACAGGAGAGATCTTTGGAGAATGTATACCTGGTGGGAGATATCTTCTCGAAGGTGAATTCCGAAAATCAGTATAAAACTTTTCTTAAAGCAGAAGAGGTTGCTGCCATTTTAGAGAAAGAGGAAGTTAAGAATCATTACATCCTGATAAAGGGATCGAGAGGAATTCAGTTAGAGAAGTTGGTAGAAAAATTGTAGAAATGGGAATAGCTTGGATTTATTTAATTGTAGCGGGATTATTTGAGGCCGTTTGGGCCATTGGACTAAAATATGCACAAGGATTCACGAAACTGTGGCCAAGTGTAATTACCATTGTGGCTATGGGCATTAGTCTGTACTTTTTAGCTTTGGCCATTAAAAATTTACCAGTTGGTACGGCATATGCTGTTTGGACTGGGATAGGTGCTTTGTCTACCGCGGTACTAGGAATCGTTTTGTTTGGAGAGCCTGTTCATTTCTCTCGTATATTCTTCATGCTCCTGTTGTTGGTTGCCATTATTGGATTGAAGTTTACGGCTACTACCTAGATGTTTTTTTGTCGATAGTTTGAGATCCATTTGATGAATTAGGAATCATTACCCAAGCAGAATCGATTGTTATTGATTGGTAAGATATTGCGGTGCTCGTACGTTTGTAATATCTAAGACTCATTTAATTACTGATTTTGTAGTTTAGTATATTAAATGGGAGAAGGCAAGAAAGCAGTTACGGTGAGGTACGTTTTATACGATACCGTTGCAGAGAAACCA